>ERZ1106943.17-NODE-17-length-214406-cov-6.404421_pt1 | contig 214406 bp, 153 predicted proteins | sample MGYA00403671_ERZ1106943 | MGnify/ENA primary metagenome ERZ1106943 (study PRJEB35170, sample SAMEA104062427) | human gut metagenome | biome: human gut; feature: human-associated habitat; material: faeces | place: Denmark | collected 2012-06-14 ...
TTGGTATAAAAAAGTATAACATTCCCGCCGTATTTTTTTATAATTTATAGCAAAATCGCAATATTTTTAAGTGGCTTTTAATCTACTCCATAAGTTAAGTAAGTTATAGCTCTTTGATAAGATAAATCATCTTTACCAATGATAATAAGTTTATCGCCGGCAATAAAAGTAAACTCGGGACCCGGGGAAGTAATTAATTTATTTCCTCTTTTAACTGCCACAATTGTGGCCTCAGTGTAATTATAGAAATAAACATCACCAATTGTTTGATTAATTACCCAACAATCATCTTTAATGATAATTTCCTCAAAATATAATTTATCATTATTAGATAGATTATGCATTTTTGATAAATCTTTAATGGCATCATTAATTTCTTTGTTCATTTCATCACGTTTTGCTAACAATTCTTTCAATTTAACCATTTCACTTTTCGTATCACTAAGGTTAGAAATTTTATCTAAAAATATATCAACACGATCTTTAGATTCGACAAATATTCCTACTCCACGTTTAACAGTAACAATTTGTTCTACTTCTAAAACATTTATCGCTTTTCTAATAGTTTCGGAAGATACTTTATATTCACCAGAAAGCAAAGTCCTTCCTTTTAACATTGTTCCAACTTTATATGTTCCATTTTGTATTTTTCTTGCAATATCTTCAGCAATTAATAAATATTGAGGATTAACTTTCATACTACGCACATACCTCCATGTTCATAACAATTATAACATGTTTTTCATTTCTAAAAAAATAATTTCAATACATGTTTTCAATGAATTTTTCTTGGTTGAAATTGTTTATTATATACTATATAATAAGTCATTGAAAAGGATGATGATGAAACATGGAACATATTAAATATGCTTGGAAGACATTGTTTAACAATGCTGCTGTCTACGAAGGAAGAAAAAGAAAATGGTATGAAGCCTTCATTATATTTTTACTAGCAATTATTATTGCTCTTATTCCTACTCTTGTTAATGTAAGTGGTGTAAAAGGATCAGCTATATTAACATCTAATACTAATAATATTGACATTGCTTTAAAAGATTTCTCTAATGACTTATCAACAAAAGGCATTAAATTTGTAGTAAAAGCAAATAAAGATACTAAAGCAAGTGCTAAAAAAGTTCTAGTTCTTGAATCAGGCACTTGGTCATACGGTGATACAGGATTCATTTCTAGCCGTAATGATGGCGATAAAGTTGTCGAACGTTTAAAAGTATTCTATTATGATGAATCTGCCAAAGATTTACAAACAAGATTAACTGCTATTTTAAAACAAGTTTATAATCCAAAAAGTGATAAAGAAGAAGAAAAAAAACCTATCGTATCTCATTTTATTATTGGTAGAGAAAATGCTTGTTTAATTGTCTATGCTAAAAATTCTACTGATTGGGCAACACCTTCTTCCACAAGAAGTTTAAATTATATTGGATTTAAAGAAGGAACAGAAGTAATGTCTAATTATAACAATGAACATTATTTAGATAACTGGAAATCCTTCTTTGATAAAGGATATTCTAATGTTAAATCTAATTACTTATTAGCGCAACTTGGTATTTATACTGGTATTAATATTGCTGTATCATTCTTTATGTCTTTAATTATATTCATTATGACTCGTGGTAAAAAGAATCCGTTCCGTGAAATTAAATTCATTGAAACAATGAAGATGATTGGTGTCGCAGCTTTATGTCCTGCTATTATATCTTGTCTAGTCGGATTTATGTTACCTGGATATGCGCCTCTACTATTTATGTTAACTCTTGGTATGCGTGTTATGTGGATGTCAACTAAAACACTTAGTCCATATCAACAATCACAAAGTAAGTAATAAAAGCAAAACACCGCTTGGTCTAGGCGGTGTTTTTATATGCTTAATCACTATAGGTAATTATCTTTTTTCCTAGATTAGAATAATATTCAATCTTTTCAAAATTATAATTATTAAAGAAATTATATGGATCAAAAACAACTTTATTACGTGGCATATTAGTATAAATAAAATCTTCTTTTAGATTTTCAATATCTTCTATCTTATTCATTATAACTACACAATCTACTTTTTTTAGCAATGCTTTTAATGTAGATGAGTAGCGTAACCTTCGATTCGATTTTATATTTTGCTTAAAATCTAGTTCTGCTTTTGTATCAAAACAATAAACTATAGTTCCTAATGGCAATAAAGCATTCACAAGATTTATTGTCATTGCATTATTAACATCACTTACACCGCCATAATAAGATAAGCCAATTATTCCAATATTAATATTTGATAAATCTTTAAAACGCTTTTTAATATTATTAACTATACTCGTAATAAAATTATTTTTGACATCTATAACTGAATCAAGCATTTTTAATTGCATTGATTTTGGTAATTGGGCATTTAAATTGTTAACATTAAAATTTGGACCATCTAATCCTAATTCATTGCTTTTTAAAGTACTTGTTGTTAGCAGGATTTTTTTAAAGCAATTCATAAATTCATTACCATCAACATTTAATTTTTGTGATATATCATTAATTTCATATAAAAAACTATTTCGTATTAAAAGAAAATCCATAAACACAATGCGCATAAGTTCTGCACATCTTAAAGATGTAAAATAAATGAAAATGTTTCTTTTTAAATAATATTCATACAAAAAGTTTATTGTTAAATGAGCATTTTTAGATGATGTTCCCACTACTAAAAATGTAGGAGAAATAATCTCTGATAATATATCATTAGTTAATAGATTTTCCATTTGAAAAGCAATATTAATTTTATGATTATTAATATCTTTCAAGTATTTTTCAAACTTTTCACTTGTACCTATTGGCATCTTATTTTTAAATAAGAAAACACAATCACCAATTATATAATCAACAATTTTTAAAAATAACCCAGTAAATTTTCTATAGTTTTCTTTATTTTCAATATCATTTGTAAAAACAATTACTTCCATATTAGATAAATCACCCAATGAACTCACAAAATTTATTTTGTTTTTATTTTCAAAAAGTAATGCCTTCATCTGCCTATTATCAATGTCAAATACATTTTTGTTTAATAATTTGATTTTTTCTTCATTGTCATCATAAACTAATACATCATGTCCAAAAATAGCAAAACTTGTTGCATTAGCTAGTGACTTATCACTAATACCAATTACTCCGACCCTCATATAAATTCTCCTAACTAATCACCGTAGTCAGAACCACGGGACTTATCTTCAACAAATATTCCTAATTTATTGGTAATATCAAATATTTCAAGTACAACATAGTCATCAATATTAATTGTTAATGGATGATCATAGTTGCCAGTGAACACAACTTTATGATTTACTTTTACTACGCGATCCATTTCTTTTAATATATCATCAATTTTATTAGGATGATGCTCTTTAAAAGAAGAAAGCATTGTATAAAATACTGGCTCAATATAGAAAATATCTCCATCATTAGTTATATATTTACTTGAAAACGGATTAGAATCATCTAATTCTTTATTATATTTTTTCCATTCTTTATAATCTTTCATTACCAATCACCGTTTATTATTTTAAAGCATTTTCTTACATAAAACAAATATATTAATCACAATTTGTGATTTTTTGTTTCACCACTTTCTTTATTTAGTACTAAATAAAAATAATAAAAAGTGTATAATATTCATAAGTGGGGTGTATGTATGAAAAAAAAGATATTCACTATTATTAGTTTTGTAATGGCGTTTTTAATACCTTTTAGTGTATTTCTAATAGTTTTAAAAGAAAATGGAATCCAACCATTTGGTGCATCAACAATTCTATTCGTTGATTCTCAAGGACAATACATCGATTTTTTAGCTTATTATAAAACTATATTTACCTCCAACAATGATTTTTTCTATACATTTGCTAAACCGCTTGGTGGCGATATGTTGTCGCTATTTTGTTATTATCTTTTCTCACCATTTAATATTATTTATTTATTTGTAAGTACAGCAAAATTACCTATTGCATTAAGTATTGTTACTGCTTTAAAAATAGGCACTATTGGAGTAACAATGCATGTATTAATGAATCATTTATATAAAGAAAAATATATTTCCAATTTAATATTTAGCATCTCTTACGCTCTAATATCTTATGTTATTGTATATAACTTTAATATTATGTTTTTAGATGCTGTTTTATGGACTCCTTTAATCGTTTTAGGATTAGAAAAAATGTTTGAAGGAAATAAAACAACTTTATATAGTGTTTTCTTAGCGCTTGCCATTATTTCTAATTACTATACTGGATTTATGATTTGTATATTTGTAGTAATGTTTTTCCTATTTAAACTTTATAGTAACAAATATGAAAAAATCGTAATAAAAAACTACTATAAACAATTTATTAGTGGCTCCTTAGTCGCGGGAGGACTTAGTACTTGTGCTTGGCTAGTGGCCGTATTAAATATGGTGGGATCAAAAACATCCATTAATAACCGCTCAATGTTTACTTTTAATACATTATTCGAATTAAAAGATTTTTTAAAAAACTTTGTCGGTAGTTCTTATAAAGGCATGAACGATATTATTTCTGGGGGCCCATTAGTGTTCATTGGCATTACTTGTTTAAGCTTAGCCATTATGTATTTTGCTAATAGTAAATTTAGCAAAGATGAACGTACTAATGCCGGTGTTGTTGTAGCAATATTTATTTTATGTATGACTTTTAGCGGATTAAATAATTTATTTCATGGTGGATCTGCGCCAGTATGGTTTCCACATCGCTTTGCTTTCTTATTTGACTTTTTCTTAATCTATTTAGCGGCCCGTGAATTAAATAATATTGATGGATTAAAATGCCACCATTTTGTTTTACCTTTAGGTATAATAATCATTATTTATGCGATTTTAACTATAAACAATGTAGAAACCAATATTGTTTTAGACTTTGTGTTAGGTCTAGTTAATTTATTAGTTATTTTTATTATGAAAAACTTTAAAAATAAATATGTAACAATTGCTGGTATGTCTTTAATGCTTATTTGCACCACTATTAACATGAAATCTAGTGCATCTAACAATATATTAGTTAATAAAGAAGAAAAGGAAAATGGCAGTTCTAACTATATTGATTATGAAATATATAAAAATCAATATGAAGAAATATCGAAAGTTATTAATTATGTAAAAAAATATGATGAAAGTGGAGAATTCTACCGCATAGAAAAAACATTTAACTCATTAGCCACTTATAATTTAGCTAACAATGATTCATTTATGTATGATTACGCTGGTATTGGTCATTATTCATCTGTAGATAAACTAGATACGCGTAATTATATTGGTAATGTCTTAGGATTCCACACTAACGGGAATTGGAATTCTTATGGATTAGGTTCTACACTTACCGCAAATTCATTGATGGGTGTTCGTTATATCATTGATCGTGATCAACAATCAGAAAGCATTATGATTAATAATCGTCATTTTGGCGCTCGTAAATATTTAACAAGCATAAAAGATTTTGAAAGTGAAAATGATAACATTCACGCTTTTAAAAATGATTATGCTTTAGGCTTAGGATACTTAGCCTATAATCGTCTTGAAACTAATGGTAGTTCTGGCGTTTATCTTGATGAAGAAAAAACAGCATTCCTCAAATATGACATTTTTGAATATCAAAACCATATGTATATGGATTTAACAAATAAAAATTATGGTAATATTTTCTCTCCAATTAATTACGATGTAACTTACACTAACATCACTAAGATTGATGATCGTCATTATAAACTAAGTAATACCGCTAATCCGGGATATATAACATTTAAACTTACTTTAGATGAGAATGCAACGAAATATCCTAGTTACTATCATATTTCGCCAGGATTTAGTGAATATATGGCATTATATGAATCTAGTTCTTCAAGTAATAATATTTATTATTTTAATATGTATAACTATGGTATTAATCCTATTAATATTTCTAGTAATACCAAATATTATACTTTAATGTTAAAAGAAAATCTCATTTGGGATGAAGTTGAAATCATACCATCATTTTATTATGAAAATGTTGATGTATTAAACAATTATTATCAAGAACTAAAAGCCAATGAATTACAACTAAAAAAAGTTACTTCTTCGCATTTAAAAGGTACAGTTATTTATAGTGAAGACAAGACTTTATTAACTACTTCTATCCCTTATGCTAAAAATTGGAAAATTAAAATTAATGGCAAATCAGTTAAAACTAGAATTAACCAAAATATTTTCCTTGCTGCGGATTTGAGTAATTTAAATTATCAAAATGGTGAAACATTAAACATAGATTTATCTTATCAAGCAAATGAATTCACTTTTGCCATAATTATTTCTTTAATTACAATTGCTTACATTTTCCTATATGATTATAAATATTATGAGAAAATTAAAGCAAAACTAAAAAAAAATAGTAAAAAAGAAAATAAGTCAATAGAAAATATTGAGGCAAAAGAAATTCCGAACAATAATTAATCGCTTTTCTTTAAAATATCTAAAACATGAGAACTTGCACCTAATAATTCTCTTCTTTCACAATTTTTAAAATGATATTCTAAAAAAGTTTTAAATTCTTCATCATCCATTTGATTAAGCGAAGTGCGAATATAATCACTTGCTCCATCAGAAGCAATTATTTTAATGTGCTTTAGTCGTAATTTTTTATTTAATTTATTAATATCTTCTATTCTAACCATAGAATATAAATCGTTTTCTTTATTAATCATGTGAAAAGACTTATCCACTCTTTGTTCTTTTAAAGAATCCATAATATTGTGTTTAATAAATCCATAACTAATAATGGCATATTCATTCATATAATAACTAACAAATATGGTACCATTTTTTTTGGTCACTCTTTTTGCTTCGCTCAAAGCTTGAAGTTTTTCTTTTTCACTTAACAAATGATACATCGGTCCAAATAATAAAGTCACTGAGAAACTTTCATCTTCAAACATTGATAAATCCAAGGCATTCCCCTGATATATTTTCACATTACTATTTTTCTTTTTAAAAATTTCAATATTGTGTTTTACTAATTCTACTGCGGTAACATCATAGCCCATATTTGTTAAATAAATACTATAAGCGCCAGTTCCTGCACCGATATCTAAAATATTTTTAGTTTTATCATTTTTTAAATATTTTTTTATATATTTAATATTTGTTAAAAATTCCACTTGCCCATGGCGAGTTTTTAAGCGATTATCTTCATTAAAATGTGAATAATAATCTTCTAATAATGATATTTTTGTGTTTGTTCTTTGAAAATTCATATTACAACACCTTGCCTAATATTAATGCATTTATGCTTTCTGTATCACATAATTTAACTATTTCTTCAAAACTAGAAATAACTAGGTTTTTAGTTTGAAAATAAATATTGTTAATAATTTTATCTTCTTCATTTTTGGCTTTTAAATAATTCTTTTCTGGTAGTCCTTTATATTGTTCTTCAATAGTGGTAATTAGTAATCTTCGAAAACTAGCTATTAAAGAATCTTCTAGCCAATAAGAATAATGGCATTTTCCCTCTTTTTCCAGTTGCTTAAAGCGAATATAAAGCGGTAAACCATCGATAGGAGAATGCCATATATCCATAAAGGCATAATCAAACTTACTAGAAATATCAGTATTTTTACAATATTCAAAAGCATCGCTTTCAATAATTTTTATTTTGTTTTTATTGTTAAATAAAGGCAATATATTCTTTTTAAATAAATTAATAATATTCTTATCATTTTCAATTATAGTGACGCTTTTAACATTTTCTTTTTGGGCAACCATATAAGGATAATAACCTAATCCTAGTCCAAATGTTAAAACATCGCCATAAGCTTCATCAATACTTTTTTGCATGGTAACAATTTCATTAGGGGTAATACTCATCCATGTTACATCATCACTTGATATTGCCAAATACGCTACATCTTTTTCAAAGAAAGAGACGCTACTTAATTCCTGATAAAATTCGCCCTTAAAAGTGATGTCTTTATATACGAATGGTTGTAAAGCATGAAATGTTTTGTAAAATAGTTCATATTTACCATATTTTGCTTTTTGTGGTTTAACATTTAAATAATATGGATTATTTTCAATTATTTTTGTATCCACTAATGCAATCGCTGGTTTAATATAATTATTAAATAATTCATAATCGCTTGTATCTTGTAATTCGATATCAAAAAAGTGTAAAAATTCATAAGCAAATGCTTGTTTTTTATCTTTAGCTAATATGAATTTGTTTTTATCAATAAAATCATAATGCTCACAAAATTCTAAAAGCATATTAGCTACCGCTACATTATTTTCTAATGTAGTAAATAAATGATGTAACTTATTGGTATCTTCTTTGTTTAATTTAATTTTCATAACATAATCCTAACTTAATTTTTTTAATATTTTTTGTATTGCTTCGTTTAATTCATTATATACTTTTTCATAATGACCAGTATACCATGGATCTTCAATAAATCCTGGCATATCCACAAATTTTGTAATCATAAATATTTTATGTTCGTTGTCTTCTTTTACATTACGCATTATATTACGCATGTTATTATCATCCATAACAAATATATAATCAAATCTTTCATAATCAATTCTTGTAATTTGTGTTGAATAATGTCTATCTATATTAACATTATGTTTTTCTAATACCTCTCTCATAGGTGGATAAATCTCATTACCAACTTCTTCTAATGATGTTGCGCGCGATTCAACATAAAATTTATTTTCTAAATGATTATTTTTTATTAAGTCTTTACAAATAAATTCCGCGGCCACTGAACGACAAATATTACCATGACAAACAAATAACAATTTAAGCATATAATTTCCCCTTAACACCAAAAAATTATAGCATTTTTCATTTTATTAAACTAGTATGTTTAATAACTCATTAATTATATATAGAAATTATTTTTAAAATTTTACCAATAAATAATTAAGCATTTTAATTTATATCTTGCCGACAATTTGTTACAATTTGTTTACGCGAGGTGTTTCTATGAAAAATGTTATCAAATTCTTATTTTTATTAAGTATTGTTCCTGGCTTATTTAACGCTAAAGAAAATACTCAACAAACTCCAAAAGGCTATGTACTAAATTCTCAAAGTTCAGTTTCTTCTAAATACGGAAGAATTCATACTGATAAACAAATCAATTTTGCTGATAAAACAAGTACTGACCCTGTTAAAAAATTAAGGCAAGCATCTTTACCATCTTCTTATAGTGCCGTAGACGCAGGATACATTACTTCTGTTAAAAATCAAAATCCTTATGGAACTTGTTGGGCTTTTGCCGCAAGCGCAGCAAGTGAAGCTAGTTTAATCAAAAATAATGGGTTTGATAAAAATTCTATTAATTTATCAGAATTACATTTAGCATATTTTACATATAACAATTCTTATGATGAATTAGGATTATTATCTGGTGACTCTTTTACCATCACTAGTGACTCATATTTGGAATATGGAGGAATAAACTATAATTCCATGCTTTCTTATGCTCGTTGGACTGGTCCAGCGGATGAAGGAAAAAACACTAAATATTCATATAGTAATGCTAATAAAAGTTTTAAAGCAGCTTCAACTAGTGATGCTTATAGTCTAACCGAAGCTCATTTAAAAAATTGTTATATTATTGATACTAGTGATATATCTTTAATGAAACAAATGATTTTAGAATATGGCGCAGGAGATTTTGGCTATTACCATGATGAAAACGATCGTTATTTTAACGATACCTATGATTCTTATTGCTACGTTCAGTCAGTTGATACTAGTAGCAATAGATTCAATTGGGCTAATCATGAAGTAACAGTTGTGGGCTGGGATGATAATTTTTCAAGAACAAAATTCTCTTCTAATTCTCGCCCAACTAATAATGGTGCATGGCTTGTCAAAAATAGTTGGGGACCAGGCTGGGGAGACAAAGGATATTTCTGGCTTTCTTATGAAGATTCATCAACAATTGCCGAACCAACTGCTTTTTATTCTTTCGATTCTAAAGATCACTATGAAAAAAATTATCAATATGATGGAACAAGTGATTTTTATGCTGAATATAGTGATAACGAAGACAAAGGCGGTTATACTGGCGGAGGATACATGGCTAATGTATTTACTGCGCAAGAAAATGAAAATGTTGGTGCAGTAACATTTGTTAGTTTTGATGAAAATATAAAATATGAAATCTCGGTTTATGATAATGTTAACAACACTCCGACTTCTGGCAAATTAGTTAGTCAAAAAAGCGGTGTTGAAACATATGCTGGATTTCATACCATTGAATTAGATACTATTCCTACTATTAATAAAGGTAATAAATTTGCTGTTGTTGTTCGTTTAACTAGTTCTTCAAATTCTTCTGATTCAATCACATTAGCTTGTGATGAAAGTTACGATGACACACAAAATGGTATAAAAACTGTGAATTCTGCTTCTAGTGGACAAAGCTATTTTTCCACAAATGGAACATCATGGACTGATGTTAGTGCAAATAAAAAAATTAATTTCCGAGTTAAAGCCTTAACTACTGGAGAAATTGTTGATTTAGAAAATATTAGTTTTGATAAATCTTCAATTAACATGGTCTATGGCGATACATATACACTTACGCCAACTTTTACTCCATCTAATGCTTCGAATAAAAATTTAATTTGGTCATCAAGTGATACCAATGTTGCTACAGTTTCTGATGGCATAGTTACAGCATTAAATAAAGGAACAACAGTTATTACCGCAACAAGCAAGGAAAATAGTTCCATTAAAGCCACTATTGAAGTTAATGTAAAAGGTATAAATAGTATTTCTATCTCTGGCACGGCTAATAAAAATATTTATAACCAAGGCGATACATTTAATCCTGCTGGATTAACAGTCACAGCAACATACACTGATGGCACTACTGGAATAATCGATAACAATAAATGTGAATGGCTAGATAGTAATACTTCGAGTGAACACTTATCAATTGGAACTACATCAGTAATTTGTAAAATCGGAAGCGCTAGTGCTACTTACTCTGGAATTACTGTTAATGAAGTTAAAACTTATCAACTAGTTAAAGATGTATCTTCATTAAATGTAGGTGACAAAGTTGTTATCGCTCAAAATTCTAAAGGTGTTGTCGCAAGTAATCTTAATAATACTTATTTAAATGCTTCCAATACATCATTCTCAAACAACAAAAATGAAATAACCACATTACCTAGTGATGCAGCAATTTATACAGTTGGCAAAAATGGTAATTACTATACATTTACTAATAGTAACAATCAAAAATTGGGATCAACAGGTGCTAAAAATTTATCGTTTAATAGCGGTAGTACTAATTGGTCAATTAGCATTTCTGATAACTTAGCAAATATTCAAAATGCTACAAGTAGTTATGGACGAATCTTATACAATAGTCCTAACACAAGATTTACCACTTATACTTCTAATACAAGTACAAGCATGCTTCTCCCTCAATTATATCGTTTACCAACTGGGACTACCGATGTTAGTGATATATCAGTTAATATAAATAAAACCACTTTAGATATTAACGAATCAACTTCTTTAAAAGTAACATTTACTCCCGCTAACGCATTAAACAAAAATGTTTCAGTTACTTCTAATAACGACAATATTGTTACTATTGATGGATTAAAAGTCACTGGTAAAAATAGAGGAGAAACAACATTAACTATTACTTCTATTGCTAATCCTAGTATTTATAAACAAATAAATATTAAGGTATATAGTTCAACTTTAGCTAACGAAGTAAAACAAGCAATTGAAAATGCTAAAAACGAATTTAGTGTTACAAGAGAAAATGTTCGCGATTTATCAAACATTAATACAAAAATAAAAAATGCTAAAACTCTTTCTTTATCATTGTTTGATGAAGAAAAAGCTTTAATTAATAACGAAATCAATACTTTATCTTCTTTAGAAAGCGCCTATAATTACTTAAACGATTTATGGTATAAAGAAGAAAACATGGATACAAATAGCATTAGCAAAGAAAACGCTCAAGAATTAGTGGATGCTTATAACAATCTTGATGAAAGCACTAAAACTATTCTAAAGGCTGCATATTGTGCTAAAAATAATAGTGAAGAATCACCTAACATTGAAGATACTATTAACAATATATCTAAGCAATTTACAAATAGTAATAATAATAGCAATTCTACTTTAATTATTGTTTTAGTTAGTATTGGCGCTATAGTAGTTATCGCTGGTGCGGTTGTTATTTTATTAAAAAAGAAAAAGCACATTGCTTAATTAAAACTTTACGGAATCACTAATTGTGATTCCGTTTTTTTTAAGCATTTTTATTAATCACCTTATTAATAAATGTTATAATAATTTTATAAATAATTTTAAAGGAGAAATTTAAAATGTTAATTAATAAAGATACTTATTATGTGGGAGTAAATGATCACAATATTGATTTATTTGAAGGACAATATGTCGTTAAAAATGGAATTAGTTATAATTCTTATATTATCATGGATGAAAAGATTGTTATTATGGACACAGTCGATAAAAACTTTGCTTCTACTTGGATTGAAAATATAAAGAATGTTTTAAAAGATAAAACACCTGATTACCTAGTGGTGCAACACATGGAACCAGATCATTCCGCAAATATCATGGAATTAGTGAAATTATATCCTAATATTACAATTATTGGAAATGCTAAAACATTTGTAATGATTAAGCAATTCTTTAATAAAGATATTACTAATACTTTAGTTGTTAAAGATGGAGAAAAATTAAATATTGGAAAACATACTTTAAAGTTCATCTTTGCTCCAATGGTTCATTGGCCAGAAGTAATGGTAACTTATGATTCTTACACTAAAATATTATTTACCGCAGATGGATTTGGTAAATTTGGTGCAATAGATGTTGAAGAAGATTGGGCCGATGAAGCAAGAAGATATTATATTGGTATTGTCGGTAAATATGGCTTACAAGTACAAATGTTATTAAAAAAAGCTGCTAGTTTAGATATTGAGATGATTTGTCCTTTACATGGTCCAGTATTAAAAGACAATCTTAGTTACTATTTAGGCTTATACAACACTTGGTCAAGTTATACTCCAGAAGATAATGATGTTTTTATTGCTTATAATTCTATTTATGGAAACACTAAAAATGCTGTTAATAGACTTATTGAATTATTAAACGTAGTAGGCATTAAAGCAAAAGCAAAAGATCTAGCGCGCACTGATTTATCTTACGATATTTCAGAAGCTTTTAAACATAAAACATTAGTAATTGCTACACCAACATATAATAATGGTTTATTTCCATTCACTAAAACATTTATTGATGGTTTATTAGAAAGAAATTTCCAAAATCATAATATTGCCATTATTGAAAATGGTTCTTGGGCTCCAATGGCCGCAAAACTTATTAAAGATGCTTTTGCTAATTCTAAAAACATTACATTTATTGAACCAATTGTTACTATTAAATCTAGTTTAAATGAAGAAAGTACCGCAAAACTATGTTCTTTAGTGGATGCTTTAAAAGAAATCAAATAGCAAAAAAGCCATGTAGCATGGCTTTTTGTGTGTTTTAAATAGAATAAATAATTCTTATCTATTAAATATTTTAAGAGCGCGTATAACATCTTCTTTCATTTTACTTGTAGCATATGATGCTAATTCGTGATAGAAAGTAATATCTTTTTTTAATATTTCTCTAGCGGCATAAACACCCTCTCTAGACATATAAGAATAATAATTAATCTTTCTTACGCCACACTTAATAGCTTTCACATAGTCTTCACTAGATACGCCAGATCCACCATGCATTACTAATGGTAAATTGCATAATTTATTAATTCTCTTAATTCGATCAAAATCTAATTCTGGCTTAACTTTATATATTCCATGAGCGGTTCCAAAAGAGCACGCTAAAGCATCAATATTTGTATCATCAACAAACTTTTTAGCTAAATCTGGATCAGTATACATTTCTTCTTTAGTTAAAGGTTTTTGATTTCCTGCTTCTCTGCCACCTAATACTCCTATTTCTGCTTCTACTGATATATTTTTAGGATGTGCTAAACAAACAGCTTCTTTAGTCATTTTAACGTTTTCATCATATGGTAAACTAGAAGCATCAAGCATAACTGATGTAAAACCAATATCAATCGCTCTTTTTAAATAATCTAAATCTTCGCAATGATCTAAATGTACACATACTGGTACTTTAGCTCTTTTAGCCATTAAAAGCATAATTGGCCCAACAATATCAAGAGGTGCATATTCTTCGTGACATTGAGCATGCATAATAATAACAGGGACATTAAGTTCTTCCGCAGCCGAAATTACTGCAATCATATTTTCTAAATTTGGAGTATTAAATGATCCTATTGCACAATTTTTTTCTTCCGCAATTTTTAATACGTATTCTAAGTTAACTAACATTTTTCTTTTCTCCTTTTATTTTTCAAATAAGCGTACTTTTACGCAATATTTTTTAATTTCATTTGGTTTTATTTCTTCTAATAATCCTTTACTTCGCATTACATTTCTTCCATCAGGAGTGCAATTGCCTGGTTCTACACCAAGGACATAATCTCTAATGCCTAGCATCTTCCATTCTGTTAAAAATGGTAAACACTTTGTATCAAAATGAATTTCTAGGCCCTTATTTAATTTTGGTTGATACACTTCCACTAACGCATCTTTTTTAAAATGATGATAGTAACATTTTTCTTCATAATTAGCTTCTGGCTTATGCATATTTTTCCAATTATTTATATCTAATTTAGCATGTTCATTTCTTGCTTCTACTAAGTTAGAATTAATAAATAATTTTGTATCTTCATCTAAAAAAGGATAACCTATATTAATATGATATAAAATTTCTAATGGCGTAACTTTATCACCTCTATTAATTATCTCATCTTCAATATAGAAACTATTATCTACTTTTGAAACATGTATTTTTCTTATTAGTTTTAATTTATGAGAAAATATACGTTCATCAAGTATTTCTCCTATTAATAACATTTCTAAATCATTGTCTAAGAAACAAGCATTAGTTGTTGGAATATTACTATAAGTTCCATGAAGTGGTAGCTCTTCTCCTTCATCAACATTTGGACTACCTACTTGTGTTAATCCACATGTTGTAAGAAAACCCGCGCCAAACGACTTTAAAAAGCCTAATCCTTTATCATCATAATATTTGCTTGATACATAACCATTAGGAGTAAGGTAACTCACATTTACGCCTTTATACGTGACAGAAATAATATCAAATCCTCTATCTAAATTAACGCACATTTCTAAGCCTAGTCCGTTTTTAATATGCCATATTTTTACACCACTAGAAAATCCATTAGTAAGAATATATTCTTCTTTACCATATAATTGAAATTCATTACCGATATAATCTAACTTATTCATATTCGTACTTTTTTCATCCTTTCATATATTAACTGATATTTTTTAAATATTTTCATATATTCTTGGTGTTTAAACACATTAGGATAAAAAGTTTTTTTAACTTTTGTTAGCTTATTAACACCATCTTCATAAGAACTAAATAATCCTATCACATGTCCAACAACAATGGCGCTTCCAATCGTTCCAGTATCATTATTTTTTAGTTGATGAATAGGAATGTTAAAGATATTTGCTTTAATTTGTAGCCACGCATCATTTTTTGCTCCTCCACCAGAGGCATATATTTCATTAATATTAATCCCCATTTTTTTAAGTTTATTTATTGAAACAAGCATTTCATAACTTAATGATTCTAAACATGCTTGATATATTTCATATCTATTTGTTCCTAAATTTAAGTTAGTAATTGTTCCTAAAGCAAAAGGATCCATATATGGGGTTGATGCACCTGCAAAATGTGGCAAAATCATAACATTTGTTGGATGATTTAAAATATTATTATTTAAAATATCAAAACATTTTTCTTTACCTTTTAAATCAGAAAAATATGTGTTTATTATCCACTCCACTAATGCTCCACCAGTATTAATTAAAGCATATGAGACATTATAATTATCTTTAATATATGGAATTACACCATATCCGCATTCGTAAATATCTTTATCATTAGGTATATCTTGATAAGTCATTGTTAAGCATTCACATGTTCCACATCCATCAATAGCCGTGCCAATAGATAATACTCCGCCTCCAATTGCGTTAGCAATTTGATCATGACTGATATTTATAATTTTTATATCTTTTTTTAATCTTAATTCATTTTTTAATGACTGTTTTATATTTCCAGCAATAGAGCCAATAGGAACAGGATTAGAGAACAAATTTTCATCAACTCCCGCAGCATCTAATATTTCCTTAGACCATTCACGTTTATTGACATCAAAAGCTAATGTGCGACTAGCAAGTGAATAATCAATTTGTCTTATACCTGTTAATTTATAAACAATAAAGTCTTCAATTAAAAGTACCTTATCAACATTTTTATAAATACTTTTATAATGTTTTTTTATATACATTAGTTTCGGAAGAGAAAACATTCCTTGTCCTACTTGTCCAGTTATTTCTCCTAATTTCTTTTTTCCTATTTTTCTTTCTAAATATAAAGCTTCTTTATTTCCTCGTGGGTCAGTATAAAGTAATGACGGAAATAAAATATTATCAAATTTATCAAGTAAAACAAATGTTTCTCCAAAAGAAGTTATTCCTATTGCTGTTATTTGATATTTTTGTACTGCTATTTTTAATAATTGAATAACTGTTTCATAAATGATATTAGCATCTATTTCATGACCATTATCATCTCTTTTAGAAGGATAATTTAAATAAAACCTCTCCTTTTGAGCATAATCATCAAATACTGTCAACTTACTTCCAGTAGTGCCAATATCTAATCCGCCATAAATCATATTATTTATCAATATCCACTACATCATAATGTAAATAAGTGGAAAATGCCTCAGTTAAAATATCTTTCATATGTCCAACACCAACGGTAGTATGATGTTTAAATCCCCCACGTGCTAAGCGAATTAATTTATTTTGTAAATCTGGAATATTTGCTACTCCACCACATCCAAAATAAGTCTTTTCAATTGGTTCACCTGTAAATTCTGCTTCCGAAGAATAAATTATAAGTTTTCCATCTTCAGTCTTACAATTTGCAAAAGTCATAGGAAATGCTTTGATACGTCCTTCGTTACACCCCCATCCAGAACCTGGGTCACATTTTGCAAACATCTTATGTTCAGTTACTAAACCTTTTCCTTCCATTAATGATTGAGCAACTGGGCCACAATGGAATAAGATAACTTTATTTAAATCACTACCATAATTGTTATTCCAATCTAAACACGCTGTTGGTAAACCACTTGCTAAATTCATTGCACGCATGGTAATTGCACTGCATAAATCTATTTCACAAGATGCAACGATTCCTCGATCGTTTAATTCTGATAATAATACACATGGACATACACGATAATATGTTTCCATTTCATTCCAGCATCTTAAAGTTATTGCATCTAAATGATATTCTTCAATATATTGGTCAATAGCTACAGAAACTTTAGCAAGCGTTAACATTCTTTCATCAGGTACAAGTGAAAAATTAGTATATCCTTTTAAGCGAATAACTTTTTCAATAACCTTTTCATCATTATTATCTAGTTCATCCACTTTATGGAATAATTCTGATAAATCAAAACTTTCTACAGTAATTCCATACTTTTCTAAAGCCACTTCATCAAAACGTACTGTCTTAAAAGCAGTTGTTCTTGCGCCAATACAACCAATGGTAAATCTTTTCATTCCTTTTACCACACGACAAATAGCGGCAAAATCATCCAAATTTTGTCTAAACTCTTTAGTTAAAGGATGAACAACGTGTGGTTTTAAAACTGTGAAAGGAACATGATATTGACTAAATACATCAGTAATAGAAAATTTGCCACAAAAAGCATCACGACGATGCGCAAAGTCCATTAAACCAATTTCATCTGGATAAGCTTGCATTAAAATTGGAACATTGGCGTCACGAAGCGCTGTAATTGCACCATTTTCATCAATGAATATTGGCATGCATAATATAACGCCATCAAATTCTCCTTTGTGTGACTCTAACCAATCATGATATAAGCGTCCCTCATCCCGTGTTTCAACTGCACCATATCTTGTTGCTGCCTCATCCATAATAATATAATTATAGCCAGCATCAGTAACGGCCTTAACCATGTCCTCTCTAGCGCCTGCAATTAATTCAGCAGGCATAAATCCACGATTCCCAAAATATAAAGCAAAAGTATTTTTCATTTTTATTTCCTTCTTTCACTTTATATTTTATTAATTATGCAAGCGCTTTTATATTAAAAAAAGTACGGACTTACTGTAATTTTTTCCGTACAGTTTTTCTATATTCTTCCGCGGACATATGAGCACTTTTTTTAAACACACGGCAAAAATAATTATAATCGTTAAAACCCACTTTTGATGTTAAATCCATTAAACTAATATCACTATTTTCTAGTATTCTTTTAGCATATTCTAATCTCTTTGTTTTTAAATATTTTGCTATACTCATTCCAATATACTTATCCATTGCCACATAAAAGCATGTTTTCGACATGTGAAAGTATCTTAAAAAATCATTAACAGTTAATGAAGTATCTTCAATATTCTTATCTATAAAATCATTTAATTTACTAATAAATTGTTCTTGTTGAATAGATACCATTTTTTCACTAATTGCGTATTTAGCTAATGCTAATAATATTATAGATACACTATTTAGCTTTTCTTCATCAATATATATTAGTTCATCAGATAATTCTTTTGAAAAAGAAATATTCAAATTTCTTCTTGTTTTATTAGATAGATTATTATATCTTTCTTCTTTATTATCGATATTACTTATTTGTCCAAACATGATAAAACCAACAATAGTGTTATCTATTTTTAAATTAATCATTGCTTCTATTAATCCAGCGTGGCAATTGTAAATATATAAATCATCACTTTCTAAACAATGCTCAAATGCTTTAGTATTAGATTTATTACAACAACTGTAACCATATTTATTATTTTGAATTACTTTACAAAAATCACAATTATAATTAGGAAATGCGGCAATTTCTTGATGATTAATATCAAAAATAACTATACGTATTCCTGTTAATTGATAAAAGCTTTTTAGTAATCTATTAAGTCGCTCGATATGAAATTCTAGTTCCATAATTTTACAAAATATTTTTATCTAAATACTTAATCTCAAACTCATTTGGAGCTTTGATAGTTATAGTTCCTTTAGCGTTTTTAATCTCAATTCCTGCGACTCCAATCATACAATTTTCTTTTATGTGATTTTCATTCATATATATAATTTTTTCTTGTAAATCAATTCTAATTAAGCCAAAACACGCTCCACAAATAATGTTGAAAATACTACTAGTTAATCCATGATTTAAACTAGCACTTGGAGAATCATGTTCCCATAATGTGCCTGTAATTTTAGCCATTTCATAGAAATAATCTACAGTTTCTTTATATACTTCGTTAGATAATCCATATTCAAGTAAAATCATTAGACGCAAATAATCGCCAATAAAAACATTAGATTTATAAACATTTGGATATGTTTTTTCGTAATCTCTTGTTGGCCCAAATTTATTTACCATTCTTTCAAATAATTCTTTATGGTTTTCTTTTGTTGCAACATGAAAATAAAAAGCATAATACTGACATGTTTCTGTAATATGATTAGTCTTAATAAATTCTTTATTATCATTTCTAATCATATTATCAATATAAAATTCCTCGTTAAAACTATATTGTTCGATTGTTTCTTTTAGTTTTTTTGCTTTAAATAATAAACTATTATCACCTAATAATATGGAAGCATCTTCTAATGCTTTAGCATATAACATGTTTGATGGAAAGTTAACCCCTTTAATAAAATCATCATCATTAGCTTTAGACCATTCCACAAACACCCAATTTTCTAAATTTTCTAATAAACCTAATTCATTTTCAAAACGAGAAAAATATTCTAATAAACCAAGTATTTTGTTTTTTGACATTTCTACAAGTTTCTTATCATGTGTTCTATCTAAATAATTTTTTAGTTCCAAAATATACCACAATGACCAATTAGGAATAAATACACCATCCGGATGATCGCCTGGATAACACATTGGTATCATTCCTTTAGGTAATGTTTTATATTGATCAATTAAAGCATAATTTTCTAAAAAGTTATGTTCCACTAGATTTTTTCCGGTTATTAATGTTTCACTTTTACCTGTGAAATAAGAATCACATAACCAACCCGCTCGCTCTCTACTAGGGCAATCAGTTAAAATATCGATGGCATTTTGCGCAAATGTTGCAACTGCGGCATCTATTACTGATTTAATTTTGACATTTTCAAATTCATATTTTATTCCATCAATCAAAGGATTTTCATATGGAATAAATGTAATATTATTAACATTTACATGACCTTTTTTAACAACCAAACGCATAAATTGCATAGTATATGGTTCAATAGTAATGTGTTGATAATTACCTTTTTTGCATTCATAAGAAATAATGTTATGAGTAGTGTTTCGATAGAAAATAATTTCCATCGGTTTACTTTTGCCATTACTCCAATCTAACTCATCAAATATAAAATAAAATTCACTATCTTCTTTGACTGTTATATCAAAAGAAATAAATCCTGTTTTTGAAAAAGGCAAACGATATGTTTTAAATGTTCCACCTATTAGCTCTTTTATTTTTTCCTCTTTATATTTTAATTTAGAAATAAATTCGTTTGGATCTACTTCCCAAGTATCTTTTGGGAAAATCATTAAGTTTTCTTTATGCATATAACGATCATCATATGCTTTAAGGAAACTATCATATTCAAAAATTCCTTCTTCAATAGGTTTAAAAGTTAGTACTTCTAATTTAGGATAATCAACATTACGATTTAATAAGTTTTTATTTTCTACTATATTGGTTTCTAACATTTTAAAAGTGTTGTTTATTCCTTTATAAAAATCCATCAAATTGCTAGTAAAATGATAAGATTCTGAAAACGCTCTTTGATAAGATAAACGAGTTACACGTTGGTATCTTGTACTATTTAGAAAACATTTAAAATCTTTGGGATTACTTGTAAATGCTAAGACATTTTTATCTTCTATAATTTCACATTGTAAAAATGGTTTTGTATTTGTGGAACAATAATTATTACAATGGTAATAAACATGTTCAATGACAATATGATGTTTTCCGTTATTAAGTTCGTAACTATCAACACGATAATAATCATGCGCCGCTCGCGCTGGACCATATCCTAATAATTTACCATTATCAAAAATACGATATAAATTATTCGCAGCAATCACCAATTTAGCTACACTTGTAACTTCAACATCATTAACAAAGAACAAAGAAACGTTCATATCGTCAATAAGCGAATTAGGATAGATCGGTTTTGCTTTTAAAAAATAATTATCTAACATATTGTACCTTCTTTTTTAGTTCTTCTTCACTATATTTTGAACTATCATATATGTATGAATATACTTTATTATTAATTAAAAAACTAGGTTCAATGTTTTCTTCTTTTCTTGTTAATAACATATCACCATAAAATTCTAGATGGTTTTCATCTACTAAATTTATTTTTACATTTAATTCAATTCTTTCTTTATTTGATAAAGAAATTATAATAAATCCATCTTTTTTTTCTAATCCTTCAACATAAGCATTGCTTGGCAAGCGTATTAGAAGGGTCTTATTAACTGTTTTATTTACATCAATAGTTATTTTATGTGTTTCATAAAATTCAGCATCAACACTAAAAGAACATTCTTCATCTTCATAACTAACTGCGCAAGCAAATGGGACAATATAATTATCTTTATTCTTAATAACTGCAAAATCTGCGATATTACCAAAACCATCACCTAAACGCATAGTACAACAAAAATAAGCTTCATATAAGAACATTTTCATTTCATAATGTGTATGAGTAGCACAAGTTGAGCATCCCGCTCCGCCATTGTTACGTTGGAAAGTTCTAATAGAGTTTTCATAAATGCGATTAAACATATCTAAATATTTATTTTCTTTTGTAATTAAATATAATTCTTTTGTTAAAATCATACTATCAATAACACAACATGGCTCTGTCCAAGTATCTTCTCTTTTAAACCAATTGATATTTGAATAATCATAAGTCATACCTAATGAAACATAATTATCAAATATTTTTTCTACAATATCCAAATATTTTTTATCTTGCGTTAAATTATAAAAACGTAAAATACCTCTTGCACATGATAATGTTGCGTGTGTTTGACATTCCAAATTAATATAATCAATTGTCAAAAAATTTCCTATTATTTTTTCAATAGCTTTTTTTAATTTTTCATCTTTGGTTGCTTCATATGCCTTAGTCATGCCGTCAATCATAATAAAAGCACATCCCACATCAGTGGACAATTTCCAACCATCTATAAATGAACCTTCTAACTTTCCACCTACTCCGCCTCTTTCTCTTTTAGAAGTTGGATATTGGCCATAAAAAGGTGCAATTGGAATTAAAAATTGTTTCACAATTGATTGTATTTGTTTTAAATACTTTTCATCTTTACTAATATAATAATAATTAATTAACGATCTTAAAAACCAAGAATTACCCGATACTTGTTGTTCATCAACAAATTTTCCATTAAATGGTTCACCAAAATAGCCATACTTATTAGTATGCTCAGGAATATGGTTAAACAAATCTTTTAATTGACACAAAATACTTTCTTGTTCGTCGTTATAGCCATCTAAAGCAAAATATAAAGATGTTAGTGCTAAAACATCACGACCTTCAAAATCTCCTGGCCACGAACCGCCTTGAGTAAACACATCGCTTGATTGATATATATGGTCTAATAGTCGATTTCTATTTAAAGATATACGACGTTTTAAATCTTTTAATATTTTTTTCATAATCATGTTCCTTACTACAAAATGAATGAGTTAGGTGGATGGTGAAAATCCACCCAACTCTTTTTTGCTTAATTTAATTAATTAATACCAATAAGTTCAACAGTAATAGTGTTAATATAAACTGTTCCAACAAATCCTGATTCTCCTGGAGTAAATATTGAGAAGAAATCAACATCTTTTGGCATTTTCCATTCAATAACGCCTTGATGGTATCCGACAGTTGATGGACCAATTTCTTTAAAATCAGCATTATCAATGTTATACATTAATCTTTGATTGTTAGATTCTGTAATATAATAATTACAGGTAATTCTATATGTCATACCATTTTCAATCTTGCCACCAGCTCTAAACCAAATTTAATTAGAGTTAACAGTAGCAAATGAAAGTTTATAAGGGGCAGTACCCATAGCTTCAACGGCAGCTACATCAGCATTACCATCAAATTTAACTTTTTTGGTATTTCCATCAATAAATGGATCAGTAACTACAAATTTAAATCCAACTTCATATCCATTAGGAGTTTTATTTGGATCTGGTGCCGCTGCTTCTTTTAAAGAAACTTTAATTTCACCTACGAAAATATCAAATTTTGGGTTATTTGCGCCATAAATATTTAATTGATACCAACCATCTAAAACTGTACCTGTCCAAGAGATTGTATAAGTACCATCTTCATTGTTAGTTACTGTGTTAGTTAACGTTGGATTACTTCCAGCGCCCATCATAATTAAATGCATACCGCCACCATTAATTGCAGCATAAGTTACAGAAATAGTAATTTCTTTACCTGCAACCATATTATCTTTAGTTAAGCCAGAGAACAAGTGGCCATCAGCGCCTGTTAATTCCATTGCAACATCCCCAAAGTGGGAAGAATTTTTCATGGTTGTTCTAACACTTTCGTTAGTTACATCATCAACTGCTACTGCTTTACCGCTAGAAATTGTACATCCTTTATCAGCCATATTCCAAGTGAATCCACCTTCAGCTAATAATTGTTCACTTGTCGGTGTAACAACAGTAGTTTGTACTTCGCGTTTAGATTCAAATACTAAATTATCAATAGCAATTCTTGCTTCTTTGCCGCCTAATTTCCAGAATGAGAACCAAGCATTACCTGTTGCTGGAACAATTGATCCAGCAAACTCAACTTCATAATGTTGAACGCTACCTACTGCAGCACTTGTATTTACGAAGTTTCTATTAATACCATCAAAGTTATCCCAACCTAATTGTAAATAGAAATCACCAAGATTTCCGGCATTGCTTAAAATCTTATAATCAAATGATACTTTATAAGTAGCGGATACTCCACGTATAAAGTTATCATTAAAGCCCATCATGAATACTTGATTTAAAGCATGTCCTGCTGTTTTATGAGTATCAATAATTAATGAGTTACCACTAATAGCTTCGCTTGTTGCAGAAATATAAGAAGCACTTTCTTTATCGTTAATACCTAATTTATTTTTTCTACCATTAGCAAAATTTTCTTTATAGACACCATAGTTTTTAATAGCGGCAGGATCAGTATTATCACCAACCTCAAAACTTTCTTCAGTTGCAGCTTTTACATTAACTGTGATAAATTGTTCATCTTCGCCATTATCATCTTCAACATAATAACTAATTTGGTGTTTACCCGCTATTTTTGCATTAAATACATTTTTGTTTATTGTTTTAGATTCAAATGAATCAGCAATTTCAATTGTACTAGTTACGTCTTCGCCTTTATAGTTTTTGGCTTTTACTTCTGGCAACGTTAAATTTTCACCAGCATTAACGTTATATTCCAAGACTTGAGGCATTTCAAGTTTTGGCCCTGTAACTGCTTTAACAGTAATTTTAACAGTTCCAGTTTTATTACCATCGGTTGAAGTTACAGTAATAGTAGTTTCACCAGCACCAACAGCTACTACTTTACCAGTAGAATCAACTGTTGCAACTGTTTCTTTGCTAGATTTTAAAGTATAAGTTTTGTCACTAGCGGTTTCTGGTAACACTGTTACCGTGACTTTAGTTTCTTCTCCAACAAATAACGCTTCCTTTTCTGCAGTAATTGCAACAGAATCAACATGAATTACTGTTGGTAAGGTAGTACTTGGCTTAGTACTAGTTGAGACTGATGGAGTAGGTTCGGTTGAAGGCTTTGTAGATGTACTATTATTATTATCACATCCTGCTAGCCCTGTTGCGACCATTGTAGCCATCGCAAGTAAAATAGGCGTAAATTTCTTTTTCATTGTTTTTCCCCTTTCATTTTTGAAATCAATTTTTAGAAATTTTTATCAACATTATTTAAAGAAATATTGTGGCATTCTAGCTGTCTTTGTTTTATAATCTTCGACAAAGTGAGGAATATTACCTGCTTGAATTCTCTTTAATCCTAAATTAGCTCTTTCCGCATCCGCAACAACAATAGCAATATCAATTTGCTTACCGGCTTCAATTGCGGTTTTAAACTCTGGAGCAAAAGTAAATGGAATCAACACTTCGCCAACATAGCCAGAACTATTAGTTGTAAATGCAACTTGAATCAATGACTTATTTTCCACATAAGTTGTTTTTGTTCTTACTGAGGAAACTGCCATATAATTATAAGAAGACCACGTTGGAGCAAAGGCAACTTGCAACACACCTCCTTCTTTATAATCTTTATATACCTGCATATCTGCATTAGGCATATCACTGATTGAAGACATGAATAGCTCTACACAGTCACCAAGCCAGAAATCATTAACAGTTTTAACATTAATTTCGTTGTCGAAGACATCAAATCCAAAATAGATTCCTTTGTCATCCCAAGTCATTTTTAATTTGTTAATTTTGAAATGATCTTGTAACTCTTCTAGTGTACGCTCTGTGCCTTCGGCATCAGAAACACCATCAATTGTTATGTCTAAAGCTTGAGCAGCATCCCAATCACTTAAATTACCATCGATTGTAATACTTGATTTTGCTTTAGAAACGTCTACTTCCGGACCAGCTTCACCATTTTCACGTTCTTTAATATTGATATTATCTTTGGCAGTAATATCACTTGGCGCTGTTGTTCCTTCTAAAATCCATCCGCTTAATCCTTTTCCTAATGTGTAATTGCTGTAATTACCTTCTAAAGTTAAATTACCACAATTAGTTAATTGGAATATTGTATTGAAAGTATCTCCAGATGGTTGAGTATAACTACTTTCATTAAATAAATTATCTTTAATAACTGAGCTACCTACACCACGTAATGACATTGCCGCATTACCATTTCTTGATACAAAATTATTTTCAACAACCATGTCATGCATAGTTCCCTTAGGTGCTACAGAAGCATTACTAGAAATTGCAAATATTGAGATATCACCATATAGAGGTTCTGGTTTAATGTAGCAGTTTCCAATAAATTTATTATTTTTAATTTGAATACCTTGTCCTAATGTTGCTTCATTATATTTGTCCATTGCTGACGCTACTTGGATTGAACCATGTCCAACATACATAAAGGCATTATTTGTAATAATAGCGTTAGGTACCTGAACTAATACTCCACGATTTCTTTTATTTCTAACAATATTATTACTGAAAACAAAGTTAGGAGTATTTGATACAAATGTTACACGGCATGTTCCCCATTCACCAACATTAGCTAATCTTTCTTTTACTTTGAATTTATAGCCATTAGTGATTGGAGTAATTTCTTCTATAGTATAACTACCTTGAGATGGGTTGTGCGATTCAAATGTTTGTTCATCATATACTTCAAACTTATCACCAACTTTTGGTTCATCAACTCCGCCAGTTAATTTTGTAACTGAAATAGTTCTTGAACTTCCGCCTTCTGCTTCTGATAAGCGATACCAGAAACCATGTTTAATATTTACGGCATCATCATGAGAATATTCAATGATAGAATTAGTAATATGAACATCTCCATGCATTAGTGAGAAGTGTGTTGCATCTGCCGTTGCGGTCATTAACGATGCGCTATTTTCTTTAATAACTAAATTGAATTTATTCATGTAAAGATTTGTTGATTGTTGTGCGACAAACGCCATACCCGAAGCATGATTCATTGAAACATTTTCAAAATATATGTTTTCTGAACTTCCAATATTAATACCACTTGCATCATATTGTGAGAATTGAACTGACACTAGTGTTCCATTTCTTGGGCGAGACTTTCCAGCAGTTTTGAAATTTACTTTTAAAGTATATTTATTATCTTTTTTGCTAATTTCATAAGAAGCAAAATCATCAACTAAGAAGTTTCCACCTTCTAGAGGTGTTTTATTTATTTGTCCAAATTCAACCCATGAACGAATTTTAGGTTTTTTAGTTTCTACCAATTGCATCAATGGATTAAATTCTTCATCAACTTCAATTGTTAAGTAATTATCAGATACATTACCATCAACAATTTTTCCAGTTAAGTTAGAAGGTATTTCAGCACTAAAACGAATATTATTAAAGTGAACATTTTTAGAATTTGTTAAATTAATATATCCTTTCCAGTTCAAATCTTTAGTAATGATATTAATTGTTGTATCGTTACCTTCAAAATACGTACCATTTAAGCCATCAATTACTATAGCTTTATCGGTTGAAGATAAATAAGCTTCCACATCAATTTTTCCTGTTGGAAATTTAATTTTAGCAATTTTACCATTATCATTTAATGTTTTAGCTTTAGCAATTGCTGTTTTAATTTTGTAGTAATTATTTGTCTCTGTAACTGACGAATCAACGGTCTTAATATCTGCTAAAGTGATACTATCAACATTTATGATGCCATCAGTTCCAACTTCGTTATCACTAATTGACGCGTATTTTTCTACAATGTCACTTTTAATAACACCAACATTAGATCCATTAGATAATCCAAATTTACTTTTTCCTTCAATACCTTTAACAGTATAAGGAGATTCTGCTAAAGTATCAGTATAGGCTTTTATATCTAAATCAGCATAAGGATTTTCTTCAAGTATTTGAAGTGTAATTGAATCCGACTTATTACCATCAACAGTTTTTACAGTCACGATTGATGTACCAACTTTTTTAGCAGTTACTAAACCCGTAGATGACACTTCAACATTATCATTATTAGTTGAATAAACAACGTTTTGATTTGTGGCGTTTACTGGCGATATAGTAGCAACTAATTGTAATGTCTTATTAACACGTAACGTTGTTACTTCACTTGTTAATTTAACACTTTCGACACTAACTACACTTGATGTTTGACTAGATGAGTTAGATGAATGATTATTATCACAAGCTGTAACACCAACAGCCATAATAGTGGCTAACAATACCGGAATTATTTTTGAAACTTTTTTCATGATTAGGCTCCTTTCAATTCATTGTCTTTGTTAGTTACATTTGCACAATCATTAGAAATTTCTATTGTTGAAATATCTAAACTTGTATAGAACACGTTATTTTGAACAGTTACATCATTAGATGTACGAATATTCATTATTAACGCTGTTGTTCTTTTTGAATAATAGAATAAATTATTTATTACATTGGTATTGCCATTGGCAAGTAGCCATAAAGGTGTTCCAGATCCATTGAAAAAATAATTATTTTTGATATCTATATTTTTAATAGTTCCAGTAACACAATTAGAGGTAGAATTACCATAAGCAAATACACTTAAGTCACCACCGCGATTAGTTAAGAATTTGTTATTTTCAATCTTAATATCACTAGGAACAATTGCTTCTTTAAACGAATCATTAACCGCTAAGACTTGAATAGCGCCCATTACCACATTTCTAAATGTACAATTAGTAATTTCTGAGTATCTAGTTTGTAATAATATTCCTCTATTTCTTTTATTTTGAATTAAGCAGTTATTGAGTTTCATTCTAGTTGCTTTGGTATCATTACCAATACAGAGTCCTTCAACAATTTTCTTAGATGGTCTTTTATTAACTGTAATTGTAAATGTTGTACCAGCTTTAATAATATCGGTGATTGTGAATGTATCTATTTCTTCCATGTTATTGGTATCATAAATCACAATTTTATCACCAACTTCATAGTTATTAATTGTGCATTCATTTTGTGTTTGAGAAGCCACAATTTCTCTTGCACTTGCATCAACACTTGATACTTTTAAATAGAAAGATTTAATATTTAAAGCATCATCATGACTTCCTGATAAAGTAGAATTAGTAATTATTAAATCATTTTCTACACCAATTGTATGAATAATATCTGCGGTACATGTCATGATTCTTTTTGAGCCTGGTTTAGGTGCATAATTAACATGATTTAAATATAAATTTTTACCCCGATCCGCTCTTAAACCCATCCCACCTGCTACATAAACATTTACGTGTTCTAAATACACATTATCACAATCTTGAAAATAAAATCCGAAATTATCATACATTGTATAAGCTAATGAGACCATTGTTCCTATAACCGGTGTTTTATATGATGACCAAACGAAGTTTTGATTAATTCGTACTGATAATTCACGGTTTATTTCATCATAGCTTAATCCTAAGATACCTTTATAGCGATTATTGGTTGATGATGTTGGCGTATTATATACAAGGTTAGCATTAGTGTCAGGAACATAAGCTTTGGCGTTTTCATCATAGTAACATTCCATATATGAGCCATATTTACCTTGCCAATTGTTATAAATAGTTTGCGTTAAATCAAATTCATCAGAAATACTTAACTTAACAATTGTCTCGCCACTTTTTTCTTCAAAACTTTTAATTTCCCCGGCAATAGCAGGAGAATATTTCATATCAAAACTGATGTTATTTATATGGACATTTTTAGAAGCTTTGGCTTCAAAATATGTTCCCCACCCAGAATATAAGAATGTTGTTCCTTCATCTCCTACTAAGTAAAGATTATCAATGCTTGTAGCGTCCACTTTTGCTGAGAAAGGATATGTTGTATTTTTCTTAAACTTAATAATTTTATTGCCTTCATTATCTTTTATACTATTTAAGAATAATGATAATGTTCCGGAATTATTTAAAGCATCTGGTGTTATTCCAATATCTTCAGCATTATATATAGTTCCTTCCGTAGGAACTTCATATAATATTTCGTTTTCAAAACGATTTTGATCAATTCCCACTTCACTTATATTTGATAATCCTAAATTTTCTTTAGTTTTCATCTTAGTAGAAAAAGGGCTATTACTTAGATTATTTAAAATATCTTTAGTATCCATTTGTTCACCATCATCAATTGAAGTTGATGGTGGGATTACTGTACTAACCGAATCACTAACTGATGGGCTAGATGATATTGGAGAATTAGAAGAAGAATTGTCTTTACTAGTCGAATTACTAGCGCTTGTATTGTTACAACCAACTAATAATAAAGGCATTAATAACAGCATAATTTTCTTGTTAAATTTTCCCATGTTTTACTCCTATTTAGCGGCTTTATAACGTGCTAAGGCCGCATTATAATATCCAATTAATTTATCAGCTTTATATCCTTTTATCGTATTAATAAATTTATTATAGCTTTCATCATTATATGGATCTGCTCCTTCAGTATTACGAATATAACAAGATTCAAGATATTCAAGTTGTGGATCAAGTGCCGCTTTGATAGTAGTAATATCTGCATATTCATCACCAGTCATCTTAATTTCTGCTGGTTCTGGTCTTTTTAAGTACGGAACATAGATTTGTGACATTTCATTTAATTCATGAATAATATCATCATTCATTTTTTCAACAAAATCTTTTGACCAGTATAAAGCTGAAGCACTATTAACATTTGGAGTAATTGTTGCGCGATATTGTTCTTGATTACCTGTCCAATCACTAGGAACATTAAATGTCCATGATGTATGTTCATCGTTATCCCAAGTCCAGTTTTCACCTTCAACGCCATAAGAAATAAGTTGAGTACCTAAATCACTATACATAATATCCACTAGGCGCGCTACTTCACGAACATATTTGGAGTTTTGTGGAATACATGCCCCATCTGGTTTAAAGTAACCAAAGTTAACTTGTAATGGCGTACCGGTGTAATAAGATGATGTTAATGGACCAAAGGTTGTATAATTCTTTTCTAAATCATAGCCGACAATTAAATATGCCGCCGCTCCTACGAAGCAACCAAGACGATTAACTTGACCTTTTTGTGCTAATTGGTTATCTGTTTTATTGGAAAATGTATCTTTATCCATTAATCCTTCTTTCCATAAAGTATTCATAAATTGTAAATATTTACGATATGCTTCTGTATATGGAACATAAGTGAATCTTGAATAATCCGATTCAATTTCAGCAGCTGGAGAAACATATCCATAGCTCGCTAAAATAAAGTTTCTTAAATGTTCTAATGCTTTAGAAGTAATTGGAATTTCATCACTACTATCATCATTTAAATTAGCGTCTAATTCTTTAAATGCTCTTAAAACATTTAATAATTGTTCTGCAGTTTTTATTTCATTTGTATTTGGAAGTTTTTTACCTTTATAACCTCCAAATTCATTATTGATGTTATCAATCCATTTTTGATTAATAAACATTTTAAATGTTAAGTCACGAGCAACATCAGAAACAGATAATGTTGAATACATCTTTCCATCACTAAGAGATGCAGCTTTCACAGCATCTTCTTTTGATTTATCAATACCAAAGTTTGTTTCTAAGCCTTTTTTATAATTAGGCATGTAATTATCAATAACATTGCCAATTTCCAATTTTTCGCCTTTAACATTTATTGAATAACTGTCATCATTTAAAGGAACATAAGCGTCATAGCCTTTTTCCGCATATGTCACTAATTCCGCAATAGAGTTATTAAATAAGAATAAATCCGGAATTGTATCTTTAGAATTCCAAACACCCGCACGCATATTAGAATATGCTGAAGTATCTGGGGTTGTAAATTCAAAATTCAAACCAGTAATTTGAGATAAATATTTAAACATTACTTGATCTTTATATTCTGGATTTGCTGCACTATGAGGAGCAAATACTTTAATGGTTACTGGTTCTTTAACGATGCGATATGGATTATCTTCCGTTCCATTTAATAAGAAATTATCTGGATCGTAATTATCTCCACGTCCATTGCAACTTGTTAGCATTCCTAAGCACATCATCGAAATAGCCATAGCAATAATTGATCTTTTTTTCATAAATTATTTCCTCCTTATTATCCTTTAACTCCGCCAATGGTAACACCTTTTTCAAAATATTTTTGGAAAAATGGGTATATAACCAATAATGGAAGAGATGATACAACAATAGTTACATATTTTAATTGTTCTGATAAATTAACGTCTGCTCCAGAACCTAGTGATGATTCATTAGAAACAAGAATGCTATTTAGCACATTTTGAAGTGGCATTAAATTAATATCTTGTACGTACATTAAAGCATTAAAATATGAATTCCAATAACCAACAACAGCATATAGAATCATAACGGCAATGATTGGTCTACATAATGGTAATACAATATGAGTAAATATTCTAACATCGCCACACCCATCAATCATTGCGGCTTCTTGAAGTTCTTTTGGAATAGATGATTCCATATATGTTCTAATAACGATAATGTTAAATACTGATATGCAACCTGGTAAAATAATTGCCCACATCGTGTTATAAAGATGTAATTGTGTTATTAACAAATATGTTGGAATCATACCACCAGAAATAAACATTGTTAAAACCAAGAATAAATTTAAGAATTTACGACCTTTAAAGTCTTTTCTAGAAAGTGGATAAGCACAAAGCATTTGACATGTTACTTGAATAATAGTTCCAATAAATGTGTATTTTATTGAATTCCAGAATCCTTTCCAAATACTTTGATTTTGTAATATTTGTTTATAACCGCTTAACGTAAATTGTTGAGGAAAAATACCAACTTTACCTGCTACAATCGCATCCGCTGAAGAAAATGAAGAAGCTAATACATTTAATAAAGGAAATAAGAATAATATAGCTATAATGCTTACAATAATAATGATAATAGTATCAAATACTTTATCGCCTTTTGTTCTTGTAATATTCATATTCAAAGTTCCTTTCTACCACAATGAATTATCCGAAACTTTGCGGGATACAAAGTTTGCGAGACATAATATGATAATATTCACAACCGAATTAAATAATCCTATTGCCGTAGCATATGAGAATTGCCCCATTCCGGAAGAACCTTTTGGGAAAGAAATATTATAAACATAAGTAGCTATAATTTCTGAAGATGATAAATTTGTACTTAATTGCATTAAATATACTTTCTCAAATCCAACACTTAAGATATTACCAATTGACATAATAAACATAATAACTGCTAAAGGAACAATTTGCGGTAAGTTAACGTAGATTATTCTTCTAAATCTTCCAGCTCCATCAATCGTTGCAGCATCATGTAAGTTAGGATCAACGTTGGCAAGTGAACCCATATAAACAATAGACCACCAACCTAAACCTTGCCATAATCCAGATACTACATAAATCATACAAAAGTAATCTGGATTTTCCATTAAGTTAGATGCATCAAAACCAAAGAATGCAAATAATCTTGTAAAAATTCCGCTATCGGTTTTAAAAAAGGCGAATAGCATACCAACTAAAACTGAAACAGAAATGAAGTAAGGAGCATACATAATAGTTTGTACTACTCTTTTTACTTTTTTAATTCGTACTTCATTTAAGATAAGAGCGTAAATTATTGGAAGTATTGAGTTGAATATTATAGAAGCTACAGATAATATCAATGTATTTTTTACAATAGACCAAAAGTTCGGCTGAGTCATAAATGTATAAAAGTGTTTAAAGCCGCCCATTGATGTCCATGGTGAATCAAATATGCCTTTAAAAGATGAATAATCCTTAAACGCAATAACTAATCCCCCTAACGGAAGATAATGAAAAATTAAAACATATAAAAACGTTGGTAACGCCATTGCAAATAGCGCTAGTCCCATTTTAGAATACCATTTGCGTTTTGCAGGTGTTCGCGATAATGTTTCAATATCTGTTCTTGACATAATATTTGCTTCCATAATCTAAACCTCTCTATCATTCATCTATATTTTAGATGAAAGGGCTAACATTGTTCAATAGTGATATTTGACATTAAATATATACTTTTTTGACATTTAATATTATTTTTACCAAGTTTTTCCAATACTGAAACACATTATTTTTTTAACACACTAAATTAATTTTTTGATTAATAGCAATTTACTAATTATAAAATCACATTACAGCCTATTTTATGAATAATTATGTCAAAAATATGTCATTTGTATTGACAAATATTATTTATACTTTTTTAATAATGATAGATTGTAATAAATAAATATACTTTTTTGAATTCTTATATACTTTTTTGATTTTTGATAAATAATTAGTGTATAATATAAATTATGTAAGAGGTTTAATTTATGACTAACGAACTGCTATTCACACAAAGTCTATTCTTTCGAAATTTATCTGACGAATTTAATTCTGATTTACGTGCTTCAATTATTGGTTACGAGCAATGTAATAAAAACAAACCAATAATTGATTCTAATAAATCTTGCTATGTATTTCATTTTGTAATTCATGGAAGTGGCTATATTTATACCAATAAAAAATTAGATGAAGTTCATGGTGGCGAATGCTTCGTCATTACTCCTAATTCGCATATTAAATATCGTCCTAATCCTAAAAATCCTTGGGAATATATTTGGATTGAATTAAATGGTAACATGATTACAAAAATATACGAATGTCTTGATTTGCCCGCCCACAACATGCACATTGATATTTCTAATAACTTGGAAAATATAATTGAATTATTAAATCAATTATTTGATGAGTCTGAATTCATAAAAAATTCAAATGCTGAAACTTTACGCATCAATTCTATATTGCTTAGAGTATTCTCTTATCTCATAGAACAATATGGCATTGAAAAACATTCTCCTTTATTAAGCAAAAAGGAAATTCAAATAAAAAAAATTATCGAATATATCGATAATAACTATACTTCATCTACTTTAAGTGTTAAAAAAATTGCAGATTATTTTTATTTTGATCAAGCTTATTTAACAAGAATATTTAAAAAAAACATGGGAATGTCACCCATGAAATATATTGTATATTTAAGAATGGAACGAGCATTAGAGCTTATTAAGAAACAAACATTCTCAATTTCTCAAATTGCTTACGCTGTTGGATATAAAAATCAATTTTATTTTTCTAAAGAATTCAAACAATATTTTGGAATGCCTCCATCAAAATATTTAAATAGTACTATTTCTTAGTTAAATCTTTGCGTTCATGATTATCAAAAGAAGATGAATCAAAATATGTTTTATCTTCTTTTTGTTCTACTACTTTTTCTTCTCTTTCTTCGTTATCAGGTTTATTTTCATTGTAGTAACGTAAATCGATACAATAGGTGCCTGCGATTTTATCTTCTAAAGAAGTTTTATTTTTGGACACTACCATAACTATAAATGATATAAACGCCACTATTGCGGTGATAGCCATTATCGAAAACATAGAAAATCCTACTCCTGATATTTCAAACAATGGATACATCCATCCAGTATTAAGCCCACCACTAAAGAAACAAGTAATAATCATCAAACCAAAATATACTATAAAATTTAATAAGTTTCTTATAACAAATTGTTTATTAGTTGTTTCATATCCTTCAATATCCACAACTTGTAATTTAGCAAGTCGTTTACCAACTGTTTGAAGATTTTTAAATATGAATTGTGGCACTAAAATAGTTATAATAAACGCTAACACATAAGAAATCACTGTTGCACCACTTACGATATATGAACATGATGCATAATTTGTTTTATAAAGTTGGAAATGTTCTTGGAAACGTGAAGAATTTATTAATTCATCAACTTCAATATTCCATACTCTTTCATAATTAACACGTAAATAATTATAAATTTGAACACCGGCATCATATTTTTCTTCAATGCGTTTTAAAAGTTTAATTGCTTCGCCACTTTTTAAATATGGCAAAGAATAATTAACATCATCAAATACCCACATTTCAATATTAGTGGCATTATCTTTATATACTTTATAAAAATATTCTTTTGGTGATTTTCCTTTAAAATCTACAATGTCATTTTCTTTTCCGTTATAAGTGTTATTATTTGCTACATAATTAACATAAAAATTAGCTAAATAATCATTTTCATAATTGGCACAAGGTAGTTCTATCTTATTAATATAATCAAGTAAATCATTTTCTTTAAATGGCTCTGGATCCATTTGATAACTATAAAGAATATGTTTATAACAATAATCTTTAAAAGTCAATTCTTGGTCACGAGGAGTTTGGTATTTATGATCTTGATTATCAACAAATTCATATATTTTTGCTGATTCTTCAATCTCATAACAAGCAATCATTTCTTCGTTTACTTTATTCTCTTTTTCTTTATAAAATGAGGCGTTATTTAAAATGCCAAAAGAAATAAGCATGAGTAAAAAAGACACCACAATAAGTAGCACTGCATCGATACAATATGCGCTTACTCTTCTACCAGAAGATGCTGGTAATTCATTTTTATAAGGTTGTAGGTTCTTTCTTCTAGCCATGCTTATTTTCTCCTAATTCACTTAATTATTTTATAAGTTTTTTGGTAATGCGGTCAAATAAATGTATTTTTGATATATCAAATACTAATTTAATTTCATCACCTGAATGTAGTAATGTTTTAGCGTGAATCTTAGAAACTATTTCGCCACTTTCGAAATTCGTGTGAACGTAATATTCATGTCCTAATAGTTCAGCAACACTAACTATCAAATTAAATTCTTGTGATATATCTCCATCTGTTAAAACACGATTAGATTGATAAATATCTTCTGGTCTAATACCGAATATAACTGGCACATCTTTTTTGACATCAATATTTTTCATTTCTGCAATAGTGTTAATTAAATATTCGCGGCGACTATTGCTTTCTTCACATGCTTTAAGTTCTTCTTTTAGCTTAATTAGTTCATTTTCTAACTTAGCATCTTTTGTACTTTCGATTTCTTTTTCTACATTACTTATTTTAGTTAAATATTCATTTCTTTCAATAAATTCTTTATCTAAGTTAGTAAGTTCAACTTGCAAAGCCGCCAACTCATCTTTATAGAATTTGTTCAAAGCAGTTCCAAAATCTTTTGGTAAATTAATAACTGTACCTTTTTCAAACATTAATTTGCCTTTATTAAAAGTTGCATTCATCATATTCATTGCTGGTGAACCAATGAATGTTGCCACGAATACATTTGCTGGATGATTATAAATTTCAATAGGTGTACCTATTTGTTGAATATATCCTTTATTCATAACAACTATTCTTGTTGCCATAGTCATAGCTTCAGTTTGGTCATGAGTAACATAAATTGTTGTAGCGTTTAATGTATTATGTAAACGAATAATTTCACTACGCATTGCCACTCTTAACTTAGCATCTAAGTTACTTAAAGGTTCATCCATCAAGAATACTTTAGCATTTTTAACTATTGCTCGCCCTAACGCTACACGTTGGCATTGTCCACCCGATAAAGCTTTAGGTTTACGGTTAAGATATTCTTCAATTTGTAGAATGCGAGCCGCATCTTCTACACGTTTACGAATTTCCTCTTTTGGTAAATGTTTATTTTCATAAATTTCTACTGGAGTTACTTTTAAGTAATTAATCTTTTCTTCTAAACCTTTGATATCTTTTTCTAATTCTTCTAAGTTTTCTCCTTCTTCAGGATCTTTAGCGTATTGTTTTAAATCATGTAATTGTGTTTCTAATACTTTTATTGCTTTTTTATTAATTCCAAGAATCGGCTTTCCGTTTTCATCAACTTTTAACATTGGTACTTTACGGATTTTTAAACCAAAAGCCATGTTACCCGCAACTGACATATGTGGATATAGAGCATAACTTTGGAAAACCATTGCAATATCACGATCTTTAGGATGCAATTCATTTGCATATGTATTGTCAATGAATAAATCACCGGCAGTAATACTCTCTAATCCCGCAATCATGCGAAGAGTGGTTGATTTTCCACATCCCGATGGTCCAACAAGTACAATAAACTCATGTTTTGCAATATCAAGATTAAAATCAAAAACGGCTTGTACTTTATTATCATAAATTTTATTAATATGCTTTAAAGAAATATAAGCATCTTTAGGTGCTTTCTTTATTTTCTTTTGGCTTTTCTTTTGATAACTAACCATCTCGTTATAAATACGAGTGCGTTGTTTTTCTAATTGTTTTTCCTTTAACTTCGCTTCATTAGCTTCTTTCTTTTTTAAAGATTTCGCTTCTTTAATTTCATTAGCCGTCTTTTTATCCATGAGTGGCTCCTCCTTAATCAATTATGCCTTTACGATAATTTATTTTAAATGCTTTTGCTAATACAATTAATTGTTCATTAGTAATTGATTGATAAATCTTTTTATCAAAGACTTTCATATAAATTTCTGCGGCTTTTTCGATTGTTTCGATTAAGCCAAACACTTCATCAAGAGTTTTTCCAGTGCAGAATATTCCGTGTTGTGCCCAAATAACTGAGCGATATTCTTTCATTTCTTTCGCGGTAGCCATACCAATTTCATCTCCGCCACATAACATCCAAGGAAGTACAGATACTCCTTCAGGGAAAACAACGATTGATTCTGTTTGCATTTTCCATAATTGTTCAGTGAAATATGCTGAAGATAATGGGCAAACGTGAGTCATACAAATGATATTAGTGGTATGACAATGAATTACCAAACGATGTTCTTCATCTACTTTTAAACGTTCAATATGACAGTTTAAGTGCGTTGGTGCTTCAGAAGTTGGTCTTCCGCCATCGCTATATCCCCAAATAAGTCCTAAGTTATGAGCATCAATGACCTTCATAATACCTAAGTTTTCTTCTGGGAATTGTTTACAATTACGGAAATATTTTCCTGTACCAGTAATAATAAAGTATTTTCCAATTAATGGTGTCATATCAAAATCATAATGGAATGTTCTAATTATTTCATCTTTAAGTCCTAAAGATTTAACTTCTTCACTAGTTAAGATATAAGAAAGGTTACCGCCATTTCTTTCATCCCAGCCATGTACATAAAGTTGATCTAAAATATTTGTTACTTGTTCAATGCAGTTCATTTTTTTATCCTCTTTGTTTTAAAACATTTTCTTCATAGTCTTTAACATCTTCAAACCAAGTTATTTCATCACTTGGAACGCCTTCTTTTTTGCAGTATTCCTTCCATACTTCATCAATAGGCATTAATTTCATTTGTTCTTGTAAAACAAATAATTTTGTAAAGTTCTCCTCATCTTGAAGTTTTTTCAAGTCTTCCCAAGGTGTTAATAAAGCAATTAATAATGCTTTTTGCATATTTCTTGCACCAAGAGCTAAAGCTGCAACTCTATTAATAGATGCATCAAAATAATCTAAACCAATATAAGTTTTATCTAAAGCATTGCATCTTACTAATTCGTTAGCGACATCTTGTAATTCATCGTTAAGTTTTAAGACATGGTCACTATCCCATCTTACTGGTCTAGATACGTGAAGCGCTAATTTCTTTGAGAATAATAATACTGAAGGGATTTTATCAGCAACGTTTTCCGTTGGATGGAAATGTCCAGTATCTAATAAACATAATATATCATTTTTCAAAGCATATCCCATATAGAATTCATGAGATCCAGTTGTATAAGATTCCATACCAATACCAAATACTTTTGATTCAACAGAATCATCCATATAATGATGATCACATTTAACACTATAAATCTTATCTAAAGAGTTTTTAAGTCTTGCTCTAGGGCCCATACGATCACCTGGAATATCTTTTAGGCCATCTGGAATCCAAATATTACATAATGATTTTTGATGCAACTCTTTACCAAAGTACTCCGAAATTTTTCTAGATGCAATGCAGTGTTTAATCCAGTAATTACGGATGTTTTCATCTGGTGAAGATAAAGTCATATTATCCTTAACCATTGGACTAGAAAAGCAAGTTGGATTAAAATCTAAGCCATAGCCTCTTTCACGCGCATAATTAACCCAAGCATCAAAATGTCTTGGTTCTAAATCAGCACGATCAACCAATTCATCACTTACACGATATATGGCGTGTAAATTAATCTTTTTAGATCCCGGAACATAGCTAAGTGCTTTATCTAAATCTTTAGTTAATTCTTCAAAATTACGTGCCTTTCCTAAATAATTACCAGTTGTTTGAATACCACCAGTTAAAGGCCCAGCATTTTCAAATCCCTGGACATCATCAAGTTGCCAGCAATGAATTGATACTTTAACTTTTGCTAAAGTACGCATAGCTTTGTTAACATCCACTCCGATACTTTTGAATTTTTCCACTACTTCTTTTTTCATAATCATTTTACCTCCCTAACAATAAATGATTTATAAACTAATTGTCTTGCTTCTTTAATATTTTGAATTACACCATCATAAATTAATTGCACTAATATATTTCCAATTGCGGTTGCTTCAATTGGACCAGCATAAACATCAAGACCAGTGTATTTTTTAGTTAACTCATTTAAGTAATTATCTTGACATCCTCCACCAAAGATATAAAGTTTATGGAATTTTCTCCCGGTTATATCTTCAATTTCCTTAATGGCGTTTTTATAAGCATTCGCTAATGAATGATAAGTTACACTAAGTACATCTTGAATTTCTAAATGTTTATTTGGAAATATACTTTTTATTGCATTAATCATTGATGGAGGCGCTAAAAAGATATTATCATTAACATCCACTACTTCACTAAAGGTTGAAGTTTTAGCTAAGTTTATCATTTCTGGGAATGTTACTTTTTTATTTATAATTTGCATATATTCTTTACGAATATTTTGTAACATCCATGATCCCATAATATTTTTTAAATAACGGAAGTTTTTATACGCTCCGCCTTCATTAGTAAAGTTTGCCTCTTTACTATCTGTAGTTAATATTGGTTCTTTATTTTCTACGCCAATTAAGGACCAAGTGCCTGAGCTTAAATATATTTCATCTTCGCTACTTGGATACGCTAATACAGCACTTCCTGTATCATGAGTGGCTACAAGAATTACTTTGGCACTAAAGCCAACTTCTTCTTCTATTTCTTTTTTTAAAAAGCCAACTTCTTCGCCCGCAAAAGAAAGATTTTTAAATAAGTGCGATGGTAGTTGAAGTCTATTGATAATTTCTTTTGACCAGCTTCTATTTTTAGCATCTAATAAAGAAGTTGTTGATGCGTTTGTATATTCTTGCTTTTTCACACCTGTTAAACAAAAACTTAAGAAATCTGGAATCATAAGCATATTAGAAGCATTTTTTAATCTTCCGCTTAATAAATCATCATATAGCTGATAAATAGTATTAAAAGGCTGTTTTTGAATGCCAGTAATACTATATAATTCATTTAAAGAAATTTTATCTTCCACTAATTTAATAACTGATTGTGTCCTATTATCTCGATATGCGTACACTGGGCGAATAATATTATCTTCGTTATCTAATAAGACGTAATCAACGCCCCATGTATCAAGACCAATTGTTGAAGGAACTTTATTTAACTCTTTACATTTTTTTAATCCGTTTTTAACTTCATTTACTAAATGATCAATATCCCAGCATAAATGACCATTACTAGAAATCATTTGATTTTCAAAGCGATATATTTCTTCCATTACTAATTTATTGTTTTCCATATGGCTTAATATATGGCGACCACTTGATGCTCCGATATCAATAGCTAAATAATAATTCATAAGTGCCTCTTTCTTGCATCACCATGCAAATAGTTTTTAACCACTTAAATAATAAACGTAAAGCGCTTTATTAAATATAACAATATTGCAATTTTATATAACAATCGTGTATTATATTTTTATCTAAAGGAGAGGGATAATATGCATCGTCGACTTTTAATTTCTATTCCAGAAGAAAATAATCTCTTATATATATCTGAGACCACCATTGATGAAAATTTTAAAGCTAGTTATCATTCACATCCTAACTTAGAAATTTTATTAATTGTTGATGGTGAAGGAAAACTTGTCACAATGAATCGTAATATTGATATGAAAAAAGGCGATGTCATAATAATTAACGCAAATTCCAAGCATTGCGAAGTATCAAAAAAAAATTGTACTTTCTACGCTATCGGGATTAATAAATTAGAAGCCTTTTTACCAAATGATTTCCAAAAGAAAATAATTTATTTTTCTTTAAATAATAACGATTTTAATAGTTTATTAGCGCTTTATAAAATCATATTCCAAGAAGTAGAAATCACCAAAGATTATAGTTTTGATATCATTTTAAATAGTTACAATATGATTATGAAATATATTGCAAGAAATATTTCTATTAACTTTAAAAAAGTTGAAAGTGAAAATAAATCTAGTTTAGTAGCCAACGCTATTAATATTATTGAAAACTATTATTATAATCAATTAACATTAAAATCAATTGCCCATCGATTATCTATTTCTCCTTCTTTATTAGCGCATGCTTTTAAAAAAGAAACCGGAAAAACTATTATTGAATATAAATTAGAATGCCAACTACAAGAAGCATGTAATTTACTTAAAATTACGGATATGTCAATATTAGATATTGCTTTTGCCACTGGTTTTACTACTTCTTCTTATTTTAGTGAAACTTTCAAGAAAAAATTTGGTATAACTCCAAAAGAATTTCGAAACAATTTAAAGAATTAATATGTTTAATTTTTCATAATCATCCCAAAATATTACCGGTGATATTATGAAAGAAAAAATCTTATATTTCAGTAATATTTTATTATTATTTGTATTCTTGTTTGCTTTAGTGATTATTCCTAACGAAACAAATGTTAGTAACATTAAGCAAATAAACGAAAAAGAAGCCACTACTTTCTTATTAAAAGAAAAGAGTACTTCTTTAGCTTTACCAGTAGTTAATGATGGCACTAAAGACACACAAGTAGAAAATATTAGTAATGCTGATTTTATTCAATATGATGATAATTTTATGTATAGCATTATTAATACTAAATTAAATATCATTAACTTAGAATCTAATGAATTAATAGAATCTATTGAGTTTAATAATTTTTATCCTTTAGAACTTTTATTATCTAATAATCAAATAATTGTATTTGGTTCATTAGAACAAACATATAATCTTATTCCCGGCCATAAAATCGAATATCGTCTTACTTCTTTTGCTATGTATTTTATTAACAAAAACGATTTTATTATTTCACGATTCATAACATTTGATAATTCTTTTTATATTAACGCCATTACTAAAAACGATTATTTATATTTGATATTAATGAACACTAATATTTTCAACAATGAAACACAAACTTTTATATATCCAACTTTTTCTGATTCAATATTTGGCAAAGAACAATTAAAAAGTAAAGATTTATACATAAATGAAACAGGAATTAATGCTTATTCTTTACTTTTATTTGCTAAAATTAATTTAAATAACAAAGCAAAAACTATCTTAAAAGGATTTCTTGGTTTAGCGGGTATTACTAAATTGACTTCAGATTACTTAACTATTGCTTGTTCTATATATAATGAAACAAGTAAAACGGATTTAATTATATTTAAAATAGATGAATTTAGTTACGCAGGGCATATAATAATTGATGGATATTTAATATCCGAATATGCTTTATATACTTATAACAACTATTTACGTATTGCTACTTCAAATTATATCAATGATGAATCTAAAAACTATATTTATAATATTTCTTTAACCACATTTAAAGTATTATCCTCTATCCAAATAGCGCCAAAAGAAAGCATTTACGCCATTAGATTTAAAGATAATTATTGCTATTTAACAACTTTTTTATATATTGATCCTTTTTATCTAATTGATTTTACTAATCCTAATAAAATAAAAATAATTCATGAAAAAGAATTAGATTTTGTAGGAGATTATATTAAATTATTAGATGATGATGTTGTCTTTATGCTAGGAAGATTATTAAAACCAACTGGAGAATCTGAAGGTCTAGTTTTAGCGCTTTTTAATAAAGAATTAAAACTAATAAAAAATGTTAAGATAACTAATCCTAACATTTATAGTGATGTAATTTATAATCAATCCGCGATTGCATTTTTAAATAAATATGTGGCATTCCCTGCATATTCAAATGATAAACAAGTTGTATATGTATATGATAAAAGTGATCTATCATTATTACATCAATTTAATTTTGAAGATGAATTTGTTTTAAGAACTTTATTTATAAATAGTAAATTATATATTATTGCAAATAGTTCTCTTACATCTTATTCATTACCTAACTACGTTAAAATCAACGAAATAAGTTTTGATTAAAGATTAAATAAACATAACGTAATATATCGGCAAATAAGTAATTTTTCCTACTTTTTTTACCATTTGTTCATTGCTAAATACAATTCCTTCAACAATGCGATAATTAGTATTTTCAATTAACTTTGGTAATGCACGAAAATTGCTATAATCTTTACCGGATTTAATCTCTAATGGCAATATTGAAAGAGTATTATAATCATCAACAAGATAATCAACTTCTCCAACTTTTCTTTGATCGTAATAAAATAACTCATGTCCATGCGATTTTAATTCTTGAGCCACAACAGTTTCATAAACTGCGCCTAAATTTACACCTTTAGTGTCATCAAGTATGGCACTTACATTATTTTTGTATAATAAATTTGTTAATAATCCAATATCATTCATGTATAATTTTATTAAATTTTTACTACTTGATTGAATTAAAGGAAATTTTGGTTCGCTAATTGCATTAGCACCAAGAACAATACCAGAAGATAATAAATAATCAAATTCATCTATATAATGTGTGTATCTCACATCATCTATATTTTCAATTGCTTTGAATTGGATCCTTTTTACTTTATTTTCAATATTAGATGGTACTAAATCATATATTTTTTTTATTTTTAATTTATGCTCAAAATCATATTTAGTTGCATCATCACCATAATACTTTATTGTATCGTCATGAATTTCACGTACTTTTACAATATTCTTTGATTGAACATATTCTTTAACTGCTGCAGGCATCCCGCCTATAAGCAAATATAGTTTAAAAAGATACATAATTTTATTATGAATTGATTCTTCTAATGACTGGCGATTATTAAAGCAATCTTTCATATATTTAATTAAAGAATCACCTATAGAATTTGCTAATAGAAATTCTTCAAAATCCATTGGGTACATTTTCTTTTCAGTAATAGATCCCATAGGAATTAAAGTCGTGCTTTGTAAAGCAATACCTAGTTCAGAACCACTACATATGTATTTATATTTGTTGTCTTCTTTAAGGGGCTTTAACAAAGTAAATAATGTTGGATATTCTTGAATCTCATCAATAAAAACAATCGTATTCTTATTATTTTCCAATTTATTCCCAGCATAAGCACTTAATTTTAAATAAAAAGCATCTATTGTCCTTACATTTTCAAAGAGTTTATCACCTGTTTTATCATTTGCCATATTTATTTCTATATAATTTTTAAAATGTTTTTTAGCTAGTTCTCTTATAATATAAGTTTTTCCTACTTGTCTTGCTCCATCAATACATAAAATTCTTTGAGAATCGCTTAATAAATACTCTTCAATATAGGCAGAAATCTTTCTATACATACATTCTCCTCCGGTTTTCAAACGATTAAAGCATTAAAAAAATACGCTTTTCAATAATTATTATAGTACTTTTTTTACGCTTTTCAATAAATTTTATATGTTATTTTTTACGCTTTTCAAACAAAATTTTAGTATTTTAGGGAATTCAATTCCCTTTTTGTATAAAAATTAATATATTTTGTAAGAAATGTTCGATAAATTATAAAAATGTTAACACTTAATTTAAGTAGGTTAGTGACACTAACCAACTCAATATTTCAACTTAGTAATATACTTAATTGTTTTAATAACAACATTTCTATTAAATAAAAAAAACTACCCAACTGATAACAAAATTGGATAGTTTATAAATAAAATTTTATTAAATTATCTTTGTACTCTTCCAGAAGCATTTCCTTTAGCAAGAGATAAAACTTCATCTTCACTTACTAAGTTAAAATCACCTGGAATTGTATGTTTTAAGGCAGAAGCCGCTACTGCGAATTCAAGAGCTTTTGCTTGATCAAAATCATATTTTAATAAGCCATGAATTAATCCACCAGCAAACGAATCTCCACCACCAACACGGTCAATGATTGGTTCAATATCATAATGTTTAGATTCATAGAATTCTTTACCATTATAAATTAATGCTTTCCAACCATTATGAGTTGCACTATATGATTCTCTTAATGTGGATACAACTAATTTGAAACCAAATTCTTGTTGCATTTGTTTGAAGATTTCGTAATATCCTTTAGCATCAGTATCGCCTTTATCAACATTAGCGTTAGGTTTAAATCCTAAACATAATTGTGCATCTTCTTCGTTACCAATACATACATCAACATATTGCATTAATGGACGCATAACAGAAATTGCTTTTTCACTTGTCCATAATTTTTTTCTAAAGTTTAAGTCACAAGAAATTGTAACATTATGTCTTTTAGCGGCTATACAAGCTTCACGTAAAATATTAGCTACTTCATCAGATAAAGCTGGTGTAATTCCTGACCAGTGGAACCAAGTTGCACCTTCAAAAATTTTATCAAAATCAAAATCATTTATTGATGCTTCAGAAATTGATGAATGAGCGCGATCATAAATTACTTTTGATGGACGCATTGAAGCACCACTTTCTAAGTAATAAATACCTAATCTATTTCCGCCACGAGCCACATAATCAGTATGAACACCATATCTTCTTAAAGCATTAACTGCGCATTGACCAATTTCATGAGCAGGTACTTTACTAACAAAGTAAGCATCATGACCATAATTTGCTAAAGAAACAGCAACATTAGCTTCACCACCACCATAGCAAGCATCAAATTCTTGGCATTGAACAAAACGCGAATTACCTGCCGATGATAATCTAAGCATTATTTCTCCCATTGTAACGATTTTCATATTTTTCATTCTCCTTAGTTAAGCCATTTGGCTAATTTTTTACAGTTTTCAACGATATCGCCTTTCATCATAAAGCTACCGCCAACTGCGTAAATTGCGTCATTAGATAAATATTCATCAATATTTGTTTCGTCTACTCCACCAGTAGGTAAGAACTTAACTTGTGGGAAAGGCTTAGATAAGTTATTGATTGCTTTTAATCCACCATAGACATTGCTAGGGAAGAATTTAACAACTTTAATACCATATTCTAAAGCTTCCATGATTTCAGTTGGAGTAACACATCCTGGGAAATAAGGGATATTATGTTCGTTACAAGCTTCCGCTACACCTTTAGAAAAACCTGGAGAAACAATAAATTGAACTCCTAAGTTAATAGCTTGAATAGCTTGTTCTTTATTAATAACAGTTCCAGCACCGATACACATATCCTTATATTCTTTAACAGCTAATTCAATAGCTTTAGGAGCATAAGCAGTACGGAATGTGATTTCTGCTACTTTAATGCCACCTTCTAATAAGCTAGATAATTTGTGTCTAGTATCTTCTTCATCTTTAACTACCACAACAGGTATAATCTTATAATGTTCCATTTTAAATCTATTCTCCTTTAACTAATTTATTAGCATTTTTATAACTAATATTTGTAGCAAGTTCAATTGCGGAGTTTTCGTCATATTCGCCATTTTCGACTAACTCGCCAATGTAACTTGCAAGTACACGTCTAAATAAATCAAATCTAACATAGCTAGCAAATGATCTGCTATCGGTAAGCATACCCATATTATTACCTAAGAATGAATATTCTGCAATAACATTAAGATTATGTTTGATACCTAAAACCGTATCATTAAACCACCAAGCAGGTCCAATACTAACATTTCTAAACGCTCCAGTTAAACAAGCAAGAGCTTTTAAGTTTTCATCGTTTAATGTATAAAGAATGATATTTGGTCTTTCTTCGTCTTTAATGTTATTTAAAAATTTAATAACATTTTTGATATCAATCGGATTAGAAATAATATCAAATCCTGTATCTGGACCGCATGCTTTAAATTCATCACTATTAACATTTCTTGTAACATCAAAGTGAATTTGCATGCTCATATCACGTTTCTTATACTCTTTAGCTAAATAAGTAAGCATAAATCCTAAGAAAGCTTCATAATCAGCATCTTTCCAATTATCTCTTTTAATGAATAATGCACGTGCTTCTTCAATAGTAGGATAAATACTTGGGAAGTATTCAAAACTTTGGTCAGATATAACAGCACCTTTAGAAACAAAGAAATCTAAACGGCTATTAATAACGCTTAATAAATCATCTAAATCATTAATTTCTTTATTAGCGCTTTTAGCAAGTTCAGTTAAATATTCTTCGCTTAATCTAAATAATTTATCAGGTCTAAATGTAGGTAAGATTTTTACTCCATCATAAGTACCATGATACTTTAAATCACTAGTAGGATCATCAGTAGTACAAACATATTTAACATTAAATTTTTTAAATAAATCACGAATATGCATATTTTTTGCTATTTTATTTGCATTTTCATATATTTTTAAAGCACTTGATTCATTTAATGGTTCATTGATACCAAATATTTCTTTTAATTCTAAGTGTGACCAATAATATAATGGGTTACCAATTAAATTAGGCATAATGCTTGCGTATTTGATGAATTTTTCTTTATAACTAGCATCGCCAGTAATATATTTTTCTTCAACACCATTTAAGCGCATTGCACGCCACTTATAGTGATCTCCACCCATCCATAATTTTCCGATATCTTCCACTAATGGATTAGTGGCGATAGCTTCAGGATCTAAATGACAATGAAAATCCACAATTGGTAAATCTTTAATTGCTTCATAAATATGCTTTGATGTTTCATTTGTTAATAAAACATTATCATCATAAAACTTTTTCATTGCTTATTTATCCTCCGAATCTTGGTAAGCTTCAAATAAGCCATTAATATAAGCACATCCTAAAGCACGATCAAATAAGCCATATCCTGGTTTTTTATTTTCACCAAAAATATTTCTACCATGATCAGGTCTTACATATCCATCAAAATGATTTTTAACTAATACCTGAACAATTTTATTCATTGGTAAACTACCAGTTTTGGAATAATGCCCTGATTCATAGAAAGAATTATTGTTATCGGTATAACAAATATTTCTTAAATGGACAAAGTGAATACGATTAGCGCGTGAATATTTATCCGCCATTTTAACCAAATCGTTATCTTTTCTTGCTCCTAAGCTACCAGTACAAAATGTTAATCCATTATTAGTGGATTTAACAGCTTCAAATAATCTATCTAAATCTTCTTCGGTTGAAATAATTCGAGGAAGTGAGAATATATCCATTGGTGGATCATCTGGGTGAATAGCCATTTTTACATCTAATTCATCACAAACTGGAATAATTTTATTTAAAAAATAAACTAAATTATTAAATAATTGTTCATGTGAAATGTTTTTGTATTCATCAAGAAGACTATTTAATTCTTCTGAAGTATAACTTTCATCCCATCCTGGTAAATGAAGATTTTTAGGATCTAATTTCTTAAAGTCATCAAATGAGAAACTAAGTGATTCACTACCATCAGCGTGTTGATAATGTAAATTTGTTCTTGTCCAATCAAATACAGGCATAAAGTTATAGCAAATAACTTTAACACCAATTGAAGCAACACGACGAATATTTTCAATGTAATTAGCGATATATTTATCACGTGTTGGTTTTCCTAATTTAATATCTTCATGTACAGGAATAGATTCGATAACTTCAAATTTTAATCCTTTATCTTCACATAATTGTTTTTGTCTTTTTAATGATTCAATTGGCCAAACTTCACCAACTTTAACTTCATAACAACTGCTAACAACCCCAGACATATTAGGAATTTGTCTAATATAGTCTAAAGGTATTGAATCAGTTTCTCCATACCATCTAAATGTTAATTTCATAATTAAACTCCCGAATAAGCAGAGAATCCGCCATCGATTGGAACACAGATTCCGGTAATAAATGATGCGCCTTTAGCATCAATTAAGAATAATACAGCACCGATTAATTCTTCTACTTCACCAAATCTTCCCATTGGTGTAGATCTTAAAATTTTGCCAGTTCTTGCGGTTGGTGTGCCATCAGGATTCCACAATAAACTTGCATTTTGTTTAGTTGAGAAAAATCCAGGTGCAATAGCGTTAACTCTAATACCAACATGTGAGAAATGTACTGCTAACCAACTTGTGAAGTTAGAAACAGCAGCTTTAGCTCCAGAATATGCAGGAATCTTTGTTAAAGGTGTATATGCATTCATTGAAGAAATATTTAAGATTGAGCAATCTTTTCTTCCCATCATATCACTAGCAAATACTTGAGTTGGAAGTAATGTACCAATTAAGTTTAAATTGAATACATATTCAAATCCGCTGACATCAAGATTGAAGAATGTTTTCATACTCTTCATATCATCATCAATTTCAGCAAATTCATTATCTGTTGTTGCTAATGGGTTATTACCACCAGCACCATTAATTAAAATATCAACAGGTCCTAATTGTTTTAATATTTCTTGGTGACATTCTTCTAGCATGTCTTTTTTTAAAACATTTGCTTGTAGGGCAATAGCTTTTCCCCCATCAGCGTTAATTTCATCGGCAAACTTTTGTGCGTTTTCTAATTTATAATCAAGTAACGCCACTTTCGCGCCACAAAGAGCAATTGCTTTAGCTAAGCAAGAACATATAACTCCTCCTGCTCCAGTAATAACAACTACTTTATCTTTCAGATCGATAGTAAATGGTAAATCTTTCTTTTCCATAAAATTATCCTCTCCTTCTTTACAATTTTATTGTACACTTAAGTATAGTCAATATTAATTGCATTTATTTTAAAGAAATATTGCAAAATGTAGATTATTATTATATTATAAAAGTATGTTTAACTTTCAATATCGCGACATTGATTTCGCCCACAAATTAAATGGCCATACGTTGCCATCCGATGACTTTAAAAAGCATATGCACGATTTCTATGAACTAATCTTCTTTGTGAGAGGGGAAGTTGACTACATGATTGAATCAAAAGCAAAGAAATTAGTCCCAAATGATATCATTCTTATTCCTGCTGGTTCATTACACTATGGTGTGGCGAATCAACATCATGAATATGAACGCTATGTCTTAAAATTCCCTATCAATATTATACCTGAAAGTCTAGCTAAAGAATTACATGAGCTTTCAGGGTTTTCTGGTAATTATTCATTTTTAGATCGTTATTTTAAAGAATTAGATACTATTGTGGATAATTATAAAAAAGAACATGCCTATATATTATTAGTTAATCAACTCATTCGTATTTTAATTGATATGCAAAATAATAATCAAAAAGAAGATGAGGGTATTCAACATAACCGTGTTGTTGCGCAAGTAATTAACTACATCAATGATAATATTAAAAAGAACATAACTCTTAATGACATTTGTGATGCTTTACACTTCTCAAGAGCGCATATTTCTAATGAATTTTCTAAAGTAATGCGCGTAACAGTAATGACTTATATTCGTTATAAAAAAATTATTGCCGCTCATCAAAAAATATTACAAGGAAATGTCAAAGTTAATGAAGTGGCATATGAATATGGTTTCCAAGAGTATTCAACGTTCTATCGTAATTACGTAAAAATCATTGGTAAACCGCCATACGATAGAAACAATTCTAGAAAAAAATAAAAAATCCTTATTATCTAAAAACAACACTGTGTTGCTTTACATATTGCAATATATTTCTAAAATAGTTGCAATATTTTTTTAATGTCCTTTTATATATAATTAATTGTGTTAAAAGGGCTTACAAATATATTTATATATTTTTCAAGTCTAGTAAGGAGCAAAAAAAATGAAAAAAACATCTAATTTTCCTAAATTTGTATTAGCAGCATTATCTTGTTTCTCATTTATGTTATCTGGTTGTAATAATAACAGTTCTAATAATGATAATGTTACTATTATTTTAAGCAAGAAAAGTACCACACTTGTTGTGGGTGCTGAACAAACCTTAAAAGCTATCACTAGCCCAAAAGGAGTTAAGGTTACTTGGGCAAGTAGCGATTCCACTACTGTTTCAGTATCTGATATCGGAAGAATCAAAGCTGAAAAAGTTGGTAGTGCGACAATTACCGCCACAGCTGGAAGTAAATCAGCGGAATGTCTTGTAACTGTTGAAGATATCACTATTACAATATCTATGAAAGAAGCAACAATTGATATTTCTGAAAGTTCAACTCTTCAATTATCTGCTACTGACTCAAGAAATATGGGTGGATATACTTGGGAATCATCAAATATCGAAGTTGCCACTGTTGATCAAGATGGGCTTGTAAGTGCAAAAGGACAAGGTACTACTACTATTACCGTATCTAAAGGTAATGCAAGTGATACTTGTGCATTAACAGTAAAAGCACCTGAAGATTATTACTTATTAGAAAATGGCAAAAATGATGCAGTATTTAACAACCCTGGTCATTGGTATTATTATCGTAATGATAAAGATAAAACAATGGTAAGCGGTATTAGTGGATATCACGCTAACGGAAAAGTAATATTAGAAAACAAGGCTAATAAGAGCGGGGAGCATTTCTTACGTTATATTCCAAAAGATTTAAAAGCTGGAGATATTGTATCTGTTTCATTTGAAGTAGAATCTAGCGTTGATGGTTTATTAAGATTTGGTGCTGCTACAGCTGAGGATGAAGTATATTTCATACCAGTTCAAGCTAATGTTAGCAAAACTATCACTATTGATACAGCTACGATTACAGTAGACAAGCCAAAACCATTTAATATAACAATGGCTAAAGAAGCTACATTAACAAGCTTTATGAGCGGGCCTTACACATTAAAAGTAACTGATTTAACATCAAAACCTGCTTTAGCAATTAAAACAAGTACCCCTACTAATACAACAAATATAACAAACAAAACAATTTCTACCAAATTAGGCGATGGTGATATGACATTAGTTGCTGTTGGTGGTGCAAGTGAAGAAACAACTTGGGAATCTTCCAATACAGAAGTTGCAACTATTAATAATGGCGTTGTTACTCCAGTTAGCGGCGGTGTTACTATTATCACTGCTAAAAATGGTGAATTAAGTGCTTCAGTAACAGTTAATGTTATTGCATCATCACTTACATTATCTAAATCTAATGTAGTATTAAACTTAGAAAAAGGGATTATTAAAGATACACTTGTTGCTGATGTTAAAAATGTTGAAGGTGAAGTTACATGGACTTCTTCTAATAATGATGTTGTAACTGTTAATAACGGTGAAATTCAAGCTGTTAAAGGCGGATATGCTATTATTACCGCTACTGTGGGTGAATTATCACAAACTTGTGAAGTAGTTGTTATATCTAGTGAAAATAAATTCGTAGATGATGGAACTATTTCTAATGTTAATGGACCAAGTTCAATCACTACACCAGGCTGGTATAGAATGAATGTTGGAGCAAGCAATGGATTATCTTCAAGTTTAACTGAAGGTGTTATTGGCTTAGAATCTAGCAAAGTTGTAGAAAATATGACCGGTAACAAGATTCCTACATTAATGTACATGGCTAAAGATGAAAATGATGATAAGTATCAAGGTACATACTTTATGTCACTAGATATCACAAACAATACTAATTCTGAAGTATTTGTCCAATTTGGTGTTCGTAATGGTAAAACAACTGATGTTAAAGTAAAAGCCGGTGAAACAGTTACAATTGAACATGTATTTAACTGTACATCTGAACAAATCGTTAACTTCAAACTTAAATCATATGGAATAGGCACATTTACATTTAGTAATATCCATTATATTCCATACGTAAAATAATCAAAAAAAGGAAAATAAAATATGAATAATCAATCTAGTTCAAATTCATTGCTAGATAATATCAAACAAACTATAACTTCTAAGTGGATTGGCTTCTACTTAGGAGTTTCTAGTATTGTAATAGGTATTATTGTCGCAATTATCTATCAAGTTCATTACACTGGCACTGCTTATTATAGTAGTGTTGCTGTTATATTGCCTTTTATTGCTGCGTTATTATTTATTGGTTTATCTTTATTTAAAGAAACTTCTAAATTTGCTCCAATTGTAAGCTCAATACTAATTTTTATAGCATTTTTAATATTTATTAACGCTTCTTATATGTATTTATCAGAAGTTTTCTATAGTGGAATATCTAAAGAAACATTGCAAGCTCTTGATAAAACATATGTTATTTGTATCGTATTATTTTTAATTAGTGGCATTGTTGGTAATGTTGCAATTTATAAAAAACAAAACAAAGAAAAATTGAAAGGTGAAGAAATCCATGAATAAGAAATTTAAAACTACAACAAAAGTATTTGCTAACACCTTTACAATTTTATTTGGTGTTGTTACTTTAGGTGCACAAATTGCCATGGATAATGCCTCGGCAATTAATGGAGCATTTAACATTCCTCTTCAAAAAGTAGAATTTGATCCTAATGCGGAAATTAAATGTTTCTATGATACTGATTATATGGGCATTTCTGATTTAAGAAGTGCTAGCGAAAAAATGGTTGAAGAAGTCATGTCTGAAGGATTAGTAATGCTTAAGAATGAAAATAATGCTTTACCTCTTTCTAGCAAAGCTAAAGTTAATCTTTATAGCGCAAACTCAGTAAACTTTGTTTATACTGGCGGAGGATCAAGTGGATCTAATCCTAAGATTGTAAGCAAAGCCACAACTTTGAAATCCGGATTAGAAAAAAGTGGATTTGTTGTTAATGATGGCTTATGGAAGTTTTATAGTGAACATCAAGAATACTGGCAAGGAACTGATTTTAGTGGTAACCAATCACAAAATAAATCATTCCAAACAAAAGATGCTAAATGGTCCGAATTACCAAGTAGTAAAAATGATAAAGCAGAAGCCGCAATTATGGTTTTATCTAGATCAGCTGGTGAAAACTGCGATATGTTTTATAAAAATAATGAGCCATTTACTGACTCAAATAACTATTTAGCTTTATCTAATAACGAAAAAGATGTTTTAGAAAATCTTGCTACATTAAAGAAAAACGGCACTATTAAAAAGATTATTGTTTTAATGAATTCCGCTAATCAAATACAATGTGATTTCGTTGATGATGCAAAATACGGCATTGATGCAATGATTTGGTGTGGCACTACTGGTTCTACTGGTACTATCGCTGTTGGCAAGGCTCTAGCGGGTTCTATTAACCCATCTGGTGGATTATCTGCTACATTCTTTAATAAACACTCTTTAAATCCAGTTTATACTAATATTGGCGCTAATGAATATGGTAATTCTTCTTCTATTACTAATTATCGTAATGGAGAAAACAAATATTACGTTGCTTATCAAGAAGGTATTTATAATGGTTATAAATATACGGAAACAAGATATGAAGATGTCATTATGAACCGCGAAAATGTTGGTGAATTTAATTATGATGAAGTAGTTAAATATCCTTTCGGATATGGTTTATCTTATTCCAACTTTGAATGGTCAGATTATAAAGTTACTTCTACTGAAAATGATAAAACTACTTATGAAGTATCTATTAAAGTAACAAACATTAGTAAAACTGAAGGTAAAGATATTGTTCAATTATATTTACAAAAACCATATACCCAATATGATATGGACAACAATGTTGAAAAGGCTGCTGTCGAATTAGTGGGATTTGGTAAGACAAAATCACTTAAACAAAACGAAAGTGATGTAGTTACTATTTTCGTTGATGAAAAATATTTTGCAAGTTATGATTCACATAAAGCCAAAACTTATGTAATTGGATCTAATAACGCTAATGACAATTATTATTTAACTATAGCCAGTGATGCTCATGAAGCCACTAATAACATTCTTAAAAAGAAAGGCTATAATGTTGATGGTAAAGATAATTTAGTATCAAATCCAATTCATATTAATTTTGATGACGTAAAATATTCTACAAACGAACATATTAAAGAAGCCAATGCTTCATTTAAGGAAAGTTATAAAGGAGAAGCCGCTAACTTCGGTGTAGATAAGGTTACTAATCAATTTGATGATACTGATTATTTAACTTATGATAATGTTAATGCTTCTACTACTGATGGCTCTACTCCTGATTATATGACTCGTAAGAATTGGTCAGGAACAGTAAATAAGAAAATTAAATTAACTGTTACAAATGATTATGATAATGACCAAAAAATACTTGAAGTTAATAAGGATAATATCGAATATCCAACATTTAATAAGTCTAGTGGACTATCTTTAATTGATATAAGGAATTATGAAAATGGCGATTTTATTGAATACGATAACGAGTTATGGAATCAATTACTTGATCAATTATCATTTGATGATTATGTAACATTACTAAGTGATGGCTTAAGATGTACTAAATTAATCGAATCAATTAATGCTCCAATTACTTGTGAACAAAATGGTTCCGTTGGTCCAATTCAAGCATATGGCTATAATTCAACTGATAACATTTTTGAAGGATTTGCTAAATTCTATGAAGAAGGTGTTGGAGAATATCCGACAATATTCACATGTAATGGTATTGTTGCTTCTACATTTAACACTGAATTAATCGAAAGATTAGGAACACAAATTGGCGAAGAATGTCTTTGGGTTGGCTATGCTGGAATGTATGGATATGGTATTAACTTACATCGTGGTGCTTATAATGGCCGTGCATTTGAATATTATAGTGAAGATGGTTTCTTAACTGGTATGGCTAGTGGATATGAAACAAAAGGAACACAATCTAAAGGTGTATTCATGATTTTAAAACATGGTATCTTAAACGACCAAGAAACTAATAGATATGGCGTATCTTCTTACGCTAACGAACAATCAATTAGAGAAAACTATTTATTACCTATTCAAGTTGCTATGGAAGTTGGTGATGAAGCACAAATGATGGGTTTAATGACTGGCTTAAATAGATTAGGTGCTAAATGGACTGGATCACACGGATTCTGTAATACAGTTTTACGTGCTGAATATGGCTTAAATGGTATTATCATTTCTGACTTCTGGAATAAGTATATGTCTGTGGAAAATGGATTACTTAATGGTAGTAACCTTCCAGATGGTACAACAAGCGCTGATGCATTAAAACAATATTCAAAAGATTATGGTGAATTAGCGTGGGCAATGAGAGAATCTGTTCATCGTGTTTTATACACTGTTTGTCGCTCTAACCAAATGAACTATATTGCTCCAGGCATGAAAATTATTCCAGTTACTCCTACTTGGGTAAAAGTATTAAAAGGTAGTCAAATAACTATTGATATCATATTTGCAATTAGTATTGTTTGTTTAATTGCGGTATGGTTTGAAAAACCAATTGATAAATTATTCGAAAATATCAAATTAAAGAAAAAAGAAGGTAAAGAATAATGAAAAAAGAGTATATAAATCCAACATTATTTGTTGAAAATATTAAAGTCGAAGATGTTATTTTAGTATCTACTATAAACGAAAATCATGATATGGGGAATTCTTCATATGATGATGAGTTTTAGGAGGTAAAAGCAATGAAGAAAGTATTAAGAAATTCAGTTTTTGTCTTAGCGGCTGCTTTAGCTATGATTCAATTTGGAGATAATTCTATTACAAAAGATACACATTTTATAGAAGAAGCTTCTTCTATTCAATCTGTTGGTGCTCAATCAGTTAAAAAACTTATTGGTAGTGATGAGAAGATTGAACACTCTAAAATTTATACTCAATATGCCGAACTTGAAAACAATTATGTTTTAAGATTTGCTGTCGCTGTTAAAGGTGATATCAATTCATTAACATTTACTCGTGCAAGCCTAGAAGGTCACGCTGAAAAGGTCAAAGAAGTACCAACCGTATATAGAGGCATTATTGCTAATGATATAACATATTTCTATGATGGTTTAGATTTAACCCCTGATGAATCAAAAGCGGGAGATTACTATTGGGCTTGTTACACCATTAGTTATGGTAAAAGTTCTACTTTGAAAGAAACTCCAATTGATTTAAGTCTTTCTATAGATGGTGAGTCAAAAGCATCTATTAAAAAATCATTACAATATGTTATTGATTATAAAGCTGTCGAAGACATTACTCTAAGCAATATCAATTTATACGACAATGAAATAGTCTTTGATTTAAATAAAGGCACTACTTCTCAAAATTTAAACGCTACTGCTTCACCAGTTGATGCAACTGAAGCAGATAATATTACATATGAAATTGAAAATAAAGAAATTGCCACTGTAGATGATAAAGGAAATATCACTCCAGTAAGTGTTGGAAAAACAACTTTAACTATTAAATGTGATGAAATTACTAAAGTAGTTACTATTAGAGTTGTTAATTTAGATGATAGTTCATTAATTAATGATGCAGATCAAACAAACTTTGCAAAAGTTCCAACAAATTATGATATTCCTGGATGGTATGCAGAAAATAGTGCATCAAAATCATGTCCAATCAGTATGACAAATAATACTATCACTTATTCAGTAACAAAAACTTTAAAGACTCCTGCCCAAATTAGATATTTACCTAAAGCAAGTGATGATTCTCTATATATTGGCAAATATTTAATTGCATTTACAGTTACTAACAATACAGATTCTGCCTCTACTTTAAAATGTAATTTAAATGGTAATACATCACTAATTACTGAAGAATTGAAAATTGATGTCAATGAGTCGCAATCTTTTGTCTTTATTTTCAACTCAACAAAAGAATCTGAGTTTTTAAATATAAAAGTAACAAAAATTGGCATAGGTACGTTAAATTTCAACAACATTCACTTTATTGCTTTAACTGACTAATTTAGTTTAAAATATTAATATGAAAAACAAATTTAAAGCATTACTTATTTTGCCATGTTTGTTGGCTCTATCTAGTTGTATGAATACTAGCGCTTCTGATAGTTCTTCTATTCCGGATATTGAATACAATTTTGTCGATGTATTTCTTTTTATGGGTGATGGAAATATGTCAGGATTAGGCGAAGCTAGTGATGCTTTAATATGCAAAAACAATCATGGCTATGAGTATAAATATGTTACTAACAATGAGACACTTTCTGAAATAAGTGAGCCATTTGGTTTAAAAGAAAACAATGATAGCTTAAATGATTATTCAAATAAAACTGGTGGTATGGTTTCTTCATTTGTTGAAGGATATTATGAAGAAACTAATGTTCCTGTTGTGGCTATTTCCGCTAGCGTGACAAACTCTTCTATTGAAGATTGGAAAGTTGGAAGTAATTATTTTATTGAAGCTAAAACTCGTCTTTCTTCATGTTTAGATTATTTAGCTACTCGTGATTCTTTTATAGCAAGAAATGTTAATATTGTTTGGTGCCAAGGTATTATGGATGCTGATAAATATGCAAGTGGAACATTAAACTACTTTGACATATTAAAACAAACGATTAATGGATTTAAAAGTGATGCTAGTTTAGAAGTTAATAAATGTTATGTTATTCCAACAAGTGAATATTTAGATGGTGAAGTTAATGACAATCAATTAAGTTTAGCTAATGCACAAATTAATTTATGCAAAACTGATGATAATTTTATTTTAGCTAGTAATAAATTTCATAATGTTCCTAGTGGATTAAGAAAAGATCCTTATTTCCATCAAGGAGCGTATAATGTTACTGGTTTAGATGCTGGAAAAAATGTTGGATATTATATTAATAATGAAATAGTTAAAGAATGTAAACCATATTTAGCTAGTGAAGCTAGTGAATTAGCCTCTAAATATAAAATTACTTTAAAATATAACGAATCCGATGAAGATAAAACAAATAAAAAGTATTACTTTGATAGTAATGCTAAAACTAATGGCACTGGAACAATATCTAGCCCATTTAATAATCTTGATGCCATAAATAATATTAAACTCGTTGGTGGCGATAAATTGTTATTTAAGCGCGGTAGCGAATTTAATTCTTCTTTATCATTAATAAATGTTAATGGTGATGATGATAATCCTATTGTTATTTCTAGTTATGATAAAGGTGATTTACCAAAGTTTGACTATAATAATGAAAATGGTAAAGGCATTATTTATATAAAAAATTCTAACAATATCATAGTAGAAAATCTAGAGATTACCGATTCTAGTGAAGTTGAAGGTAACCGTCGCGGTGTATTAATTGATGTCGATGGTGGCAATAAAAATAATTATATAACTTATAAAAATATTACTATCAGAAATTTATACATTCATCATATTAAAGGATATTTAGATGCTGAAAACAACGGATCTGCATTATCTTCTAAATCTACAGGTGGCATTCAAATGTGGGCTAGTAGTAAATATTCAAAATATGATAATGTTACAATTACTAATAATATCATTGAAAATGTGGATAATGTTGCGATATCTACTTATTGGTATAAAGAAGGTAATACTGTTTCAAAAGTTTCACCATATAGTGATAGTTTCTCAAAAACTGCTTACACCAACGTAGAAATATCTAATAACAATATTTCTAATGTTGGAAAAAACGCTATTTTTGCAAGAAATTTATTAGGTGGAACTATTGAACATAACATAATTCACGATACTGCACTAAGATGTTATACTGGTAACCAAATTGTTACCTCTTATGTTGATGGCACAATCATTCAATATAACGAAGGATATAATAATAAAGCAATGAAAAATCCATTACCTAATAATACAAATACAATTATGGATGGATCATTATTAGATGCAGATTTACAAAGTAAAAATACTATTTGGCAATATAATTATTCTCATGATAATTCATTTGGCTTATTTATTAATTGTAATTTTGCTAATGAAAGTGATGTAATTGGCGAAGATAAAACCATTGTTAGATATAACTTGTCCGTTAACGATAAAGGAAATAATGGTATTATCTATATGAATTACTATTCTTCTGGACACGAAATATATAACAATACCATAATAGCATCAAGTGATACTTCCCCTATTATTTTACAAGTTAAAGATAATCGTAAAATTCATTTCTTTAATAACTTAATTTATAATCAATCTAGCACTGCTTCATTTAAATTTGGTAATCTAGTTAATACAACACTAGATCATAACTTCATATATAGTGTAAGTGGCGCTAAAATTGATGGATTAAATAGTTTTATTAATAAATCAAATGAAACCACTAACGATACTAGCCAATTTAATTATAATCCTCTTCCACAATATGAAATTGGTTCTACTATTGAAAGTAGAATTGGATTTGATAACGCTAAAAAGTATGCAATTATGAATGGAGAAGAATTATTTAAAAAAGAAAACTCAGTTCTAATTGATGGAATATTATTAGACTTTAATAACAATTCTTATAAACAATCTATTGGTTGTTATAATAATTAATTTATGTCCTAAATAAATATATTATTTATTTAACAAGTATAACTATTGCAATATATTTTCAAAATGATCGCAATAGTTTTAAGAATTCACCAATATAGGTTTATATGTGACTTATATTGGTTTTTTTATGCAATAAAATTATCATAAAATTTATCAATGTTCATATTTATCAAAGCACATTTGTTTTTTTTTGCAATGTTCTAGTATATTAATTGCAATTATCGCAATTAGTGAACAGTGATAAAATATATTATAATTTGAAAGCGCTTAGCGTTTTTCATAGTGGAGGAAACATGAAAATTCTTAATTATCTCAAAGATTTCATAAAAACTCGTACTGCCGGATTTTACATTTCCAGCGTAGGAGCACTTTTGTGCTTAATCTCTTCATTCATCTATTGGGGTGGGTATGTTGGCAGTCCAGACATTGGTAGTTATTACAATGTTGGTGTTCCATTGCTTTTATTATTTGGAAGCCTAGTCTTTATTGGAATGATACTATTTGATGTTACTAGCAAATTTGCTACTCCTGTATTATGGATCATCACTTTAGCGGCATTTTGTTTAGATATTCGTACATCTTATATGTATCTAACAACTGTGTTCTTTGGTGGTCTCACTTGGGATGCATTCACAACAATGAATATGGGTTTCTTTTTACCTTTAGTATTTATGTTAATTGCACTCATTTTATCATTTATTGGAATAATGAAAAAACAAGGAAGGAAAGAAACATATGAAGACAAATAAAGCAAAAGTTGTGTTTAAAGCATTAACTACTTCTTTTTCATTTTTGCTTGCTGTTTTATTAACAGGAAATGCAATTATTAATGAAAACGCACAAACTATTAATGGTTTTTTAAATGAAACAACAAACATTATGATTGAAGATGAAAATGCCGAAAATGAAGATACAACATATTACAAAACTAAATTCAAATCCGTTAAAGAAGAAAAAGAAAATGGTATGAAATTATGCGAAGATGTTGTATCAGAAGGTGCTGTATTATTGGAAAATAAAAACAACGCGCTTCCATTAACTGGCGAGAAACCAAAAGTAAGTTTGTTTAGTGTTTCTAGTGTCGATATGGCTATTGGCGGCGGCGGATCTGGCGCTAATGGCGGTGCTAGTAAAATTGACTTCAAAACTGCTCTTGAAGAGGAAGGCTTTGAAGTAAATAGTAGTCTTTGGGATTGGTACAATGCTAACAAAGGCACATATGGCCGTGTTTCCAATAATGGTGTTGGCGTTGAATACACTATTGGTGATGCTGGTTGGGATAAACTTCCTAGTAGCAAAGATGATAATGCTGATGTTGCTGTCTTTGTGTTAACAAGATTAGGTAGTGAAAGTGTTGATATTCGCTATAATACTGGCGATAAAAAAGATATGACCAATGGTAACTATCTTGAATTATCTCCAAATGAAATTTCAGTCATTAGTAATATTAGTAGCCGTACTGGTGAAGGAAAACAATTTAAACATTTCCTTGTTATTATGAACACTACTAACCAAGTCGAATGTGATTTTGTAAGTGATTATAATATTGATTCATTGATTTGGTGTGGAACAGTTGGTACTTCAGGTACACGTTCATTAGCTAAAATAATGCGCGGTACAGTAAATCCATCGGGAAGATTATCCGATGCATTCTGGAATGAACATCGTTTCAACCCTGTATACGCTAACTGGGGCACATTCTTCTATTCATTACCTGGTGGTGGTGATTCAAGTAAAATAACTCAAGATGGTATTAGTGGATCATGCAGTCCATATGTAGTTTATCAAGAAGGAATTTATAATGGCTATCGTTATGCTGAAACCCGTTATGAAGATAAGCTGCTACAAAGAGCAAATGTTGATGATTCATCATATACTTATGATTATTATGAAGCAATTGCATATCCTTTTGGATATGGTTTATCTTACGCCACATTTAGTTATTCTGATTTCGCATTAAAAGAATATAATGAGCAAAAAGATCAATATGTATTTAATGTAAAAGTAACTAATAATAGCGATGTTAAAGGTAAAGAAACTGTTCAATTATATATTCAAAAGCCATATACAGCTTATGACATTGAAAATAACATTGAAAAATCCGCTGTTGAATTAGTGGCGTTTAACAAAACAAAAATATTAGATGGTGGCGCTAGTGAAGTTGTGGAATTAGTTGTTGATGGTAAATATTTTGCTTCTTATGATAGTTATAAAGCAAAAACATACGTTGTAGATGAAGGCGACTATTATTTAACTGTTGCTAAAGATTCTCATGATGCTATTAACAATATATTAAAGAAAAAAAACTCTAGTGTTAGTACTTCTTTTAAAGGCAATACTACTGAAGGTAATTCTAAATTGGTAGCCACTATTCATAAAGATTTTGATGCTGAAAAGTATTCTACATCCGTAACTGGAAAAGAAATCACAAATCAATTTGACAATGCTGATTTAAAACTTTATTCACCAGAAAACAAAGATGCGGTTAAATATATAAGTCGTAATAATTGGGCTGGTACAACTAAATTTGGATTTGATGTAAATATGAATCAATTAGATAATCAAGTCAAATTAGTTTGGACAGATAAAATCGCTGAAGAAATGACTGATGTTATTACCGCTCCTGAAAAATCTGATGTTCCATATCCAACTTATGGTTCAACTAAAACAAACTATTCTTTAATTAACTTAAGAGTTGACGAAAATGGTAATAAAATTCCATTTGATGATCAAAAATGGGAAGATTTATTAGATCAATTAACTTTTGAAGATATGGCAAGTTTATTATCATGTGGTGTTCGTATGACCAAAGGTATTTCTTCTATTAATAAACCTACTACTATTGACCATAATGGTGGTGTTGGTGTTAACCAATCTTATAGTAATAACTCTGGTTTTAATAGAGGATTTGCTGTTTCAAATAACGACCCTGATCGTAACACTACTCCTTCTGCTTATCCTGCAAACGCTGTTGTTGCAGCGACGTTTAATGAAGAACTCATTGAAGAATATGGACGTGCCTGGGGTGAAGATTGCTTATGGGCTGGCTATTCTGGATTATATGGTCCAGGTGTCAACCAACATCGTGGCGCATATGGCGGAAGAACATTTGAATACTATTCTGAAGATTCATTCCTTGGTGGAAAAATCTGTGCTGCATTATGTAAAGGATTAGTAGAAAAAGGAATTTATGTTTATTTAAAACACGCTATCTTAAATGACCAAGAAGGTAATAGATTATATGTTGCTACATGGGCAAACGAACAAACAATTCGTGAATTATACTTGCGTCAATTTGAATTAGCTATTAGCGAAGGCGGCGCACAATGTGTAATGTCTGGTTATAACAAGATCGGTGCTATCTGGACAGGTAAACAAGGATTTATTAATAATGTCTTACATGATGAATTCGGTATGAGCGGATTTGCTGTTACTGACTTCGTACTTGATCCACACTGGCAAAGACTTGCTATTGGTGCTTTAAATGGTAATGCTCTTGTTGACCGTGACTTCTCTGGTTATCCAGTATTTGATATTTGTAAACCAGGAACAACTGGTTATGGTCACGTTGCTCAAGCGATGCGATTAGAAGTACATCGTATCCTGTATACAGTTGTTCATAGTGCTGCTATGAATGGAATATCATCAAGTACTAAGATTATCGAATTACAAGCAAACTGGAAATATGTCATTAAAGCTGCAAATACAAGCGTAATTACTTTATTTGCTGGATCTGCTTTGCTATTAACTTGGTGTTATGTTTATGACTTTATAGAGAAAAAATACATTAAAAAACCTTTAGAAAATGGAGGTAAAAAATAATGAAAAAACCATCAATTTTCACATTGGGTGTTACTGGTGTTAGTATTATTTGTGGCATTGTAGTTATTGCAAGTGTTGTAAGTGCCGCTAATGGAATCAAAGATAAAAATAAGATTATTGCGGATAACACAGAAACGCCAATCGATTATATCGATGAAACAACATTAGAAGAAGGATTAACTTCTTATACATTCGAAGCAGAAAATGCCGAATTCAAAGGAAAGAGTTCTAATGGCTCTTCAATGTTAGACCATGCTTGTGCTGGTGCATCATATTATTTTAGTGATGGTATAAGTGGTGGCATGGCTCTATATAACATTTTCACTTCTCCTACTGAGAAAGAGAAAAATCAAGTTGTTTTTACATTTAATTCTGATAAGAATGTAACTATCAATATGGATATAATAGTATCAGTATGTAATAGCAACGTATTCACTGCTTTTAGTTTTAGTGACTTATATTCAATTAAAGTAAACAAAAAACTTTTAGGGATTAACAACTCAATTCCTAAGACTGGCGATGAATATGGTATGGCGTCTATAAGAACGCCAATAAATATTGTCGCCGGTGAAAATAAAATTATTTTTGAAACTAAACCTTATACACCTTATACACAGGCAATATTTGATTGTATCACTCTTAATACAACTGCAAATATAACTGGTTATGAGCCTCATTATTGGGACTTATCTAGTTTTGAGATTTTGCTTCCACCATCTTTAAATCGCTTAGGTCAAGTAAAACGTATATGTAACGATGGCGAAACTCCTGTCTCATTTGGAACAGCTAAACTTCCAGATATAACTACTGGTCTAGCTAGTGGCTTATATAAAGAAGTTGATTCAGAAGATGAATCTGGTAACAAAGTTAAACAATACTTCTTCTCAAATTCCGAATTCTTAGTTACTTCTGATCCACTACCAAAAACCGCTCAACATAAATTAACAATTGTAAGCGATAAAGTAGCATTTGAAGATGATACTACTGAAGCTAACGTTTGGGAATTCTATGAAATGCCTTCTATAAAAAATAAATTAGATGGATATAAAATTGTCGGTTGGTATAATGTCAATAACCCATCAGAAACATGGTTAGCTAAAGAATTCGCAATGCCAAAATACGATGTTCAAATCGCACCTTATTTTGAAGTTAATGAATTTTTAGAAGAATTTGCTAAAGGCGGAAAAATCAACCTAAATGATACTAGTGAAGGTTATAAACCTATTCATACTATTGGCTCAAATGGATTCGAGGTTAACGCATTCAGAAACAAAGTTTCAAAAACTATTATCAAAGACACAAATAGTTTTGCGGAAGTTGCCACATTATATCAATATGATAAAGCGCCTCAAGAGGGATGGAGTTTCTTAACTTGTAATTCCGCAAAAATTAATGGTGCAGATAGAATGGATTTAATTTATAAACTACAAAATCAAGGTAGTGATACATTAAATCTCGAAATATGGCAAACAAATGGTAGTGCTAATCCTAATGCTGCTAGTAACCCTCATAAGAGTGTAACTATTAAACCAAATGAAATTGTTTCCTTTGAATTAGAAGTTGCAGGATTCGGCAATGTCAATATGATGACATATATTTTGTTTAAGAATAATTGTTCAAGCAAATTAAGATTAGCTATGACACAATACTCAAAGAAACAATCAACATTACCTACACATAATGTAACAATTCAAAATATAGAAGGTAGTAACTTAAAAGTCAAATTTGCTAATGGCACTACTTCTACTAAATTGAAAGAAGAAAAAGTTTTACCAGATTTAATTGTTGAAGGTAATGAGAATTATGAAGTAGCAGGATTTATTAACGCTAATGACATGACAAAGTCTTGGACAGCATCGCAATTTGTAATGGGAACAGAGGATATTACATTAATTCCATATTTTGCTTATAAAAATCACTATCATGTTGATTTATCATATCAACAAGAGAGAAATGTAATTCACCCACGTGGAATAAATGGATTTACACAAAAACAATTATCTGATTCTATTACAACAGGATTCACAATAGTAGGTAACGAAACAGATAAACATTATGAAGCAGTAACTTATTTCAATTGGACTGGCGAAGTTAAAACTGGTTATTCATTTATAAATATGGCTTCTAATAAAGTTGGTGGAGATTATAACATCATTTATACTTTCAAAAATGAAGGATCTGAAACTATATCATTTAAGATTAAGCAAATTAATATGAGCGGCGAGTTTGAATCTGATACTGTACCTAGCACAGAAATAACATTAAACCCTGGCGAAAGTAAAGTTGTAACATTAGATGTTTCTAAATTAGGTAATGCAAACTCTATTACTTACTATCAATTCTTAAATGATTTCTCAAGTGGATTAAAATTAGCAACAACTCAATACTTTCAAAAAGTTAACTAATAGGAGGAAAACAATATGAAAGATTATATTAAACCAATAATTGATATCGAAGAGTTACATATTGATGACATAGTTCTTACTTCAATTATCACTGATGAAAATTTAGATATTACAAATCCTAATCAAGGAATTGATGAAGAATTCTAAGGAGTGATTATTATGAAAAAAGCAACAAAATTATTACTATTAAGTAGCGCTTTAGTAGGTGCAGTTATAACTACTAAAGCTGCTGCTTCCACTAAGTCTATTGATATTAATGACAAATTAATTGAAACTGCAGATGATATAACTAATAAAAATGCTATTCCATTTAAAAAAGGAATTAAAATTGGTAGTGACGATAAAGTAACAATGTCAAAAACGTTCGTACAAATAGGTACACAAACAATCGATGGCAAAGAATATGATGTCATGCGTTTTGCCACTGCTATTAAAGGTAAAATTGATTCTATTTCTTATCAAAGAGGATATGTAGTAGGTAAAGATGATATTGCGCCTAAAGAAGTAGTAACACTTTATAAAGGAATTATAGCGGATGGAAAAACTTACTACTATAATGGTACATCACAAACTACAACAGAATCATATGCTGGTGAATATTACTGGGCATGCTATACTATACGTTATACAACTTCTGATTTAGATTTCTACAATGTTCCTATTCAAATTATCGTTAATGGTGTTAAAGGCACTGAAACTGATGCAACATTAGCAAAAATAAAAGGTGAAACTCATACGCATGCTTATAATCAAAACATTGCTCGTAATAAATTTAAAAAATCCGGTAGAACATATTATAAATCTTGTATCTGTGGTGAACATGATGAAACAAGTACATTTACTGCTTATGAATTCTCATTAACGAAAGGTGCTACTTTTGCTGATGGTTCAACTAAGAAATTATTTGGAAACGGACAAACTGTAAGTGGCATCCAAGTGCCAGAACAAAATGGATACCATCATGTTGGTTTTATGAAAGTTAATGACGTTTTAGATTATAAACAACTATTTAATGCAAAATTCACTTTGGATAAAATTACCGCTGATACAATAATAGAACCATATTATGATGCTAATAGTTATACTAATAATATGTCTACAGCAAATGGGAAAATAGATTTACTTGCTAGTGGATCACAAGTTAATAAAATGAATGGCATTACTTCTGTTTCAAAATATGTAGGGGCAATCCATAATGAAAATGGAGTATCAGAACAAGCAGCTATCTTCTCTCCAGATAAAAGTGGATCAGTAAAAATTGGTGATTGGTTTAACTGGATGGCTCCTATGAAAGTATCCGGCGAACATATGCTTGTTACATATAAGATTCAAAACTTAGGAACAGAAAAAATCGGTCTTGATGTCCAACAAATTGGAGCAAGTGGAGACGCCACTAATGAAGAAGCATTAGGTCAAAATGCTCGTCCAAATAAGTCACTAATTCTTGATATAGGCGAATTAGCGGTATTCACAATGGAATTACCTGTAAATATATATAGCAACAATAATGTATTAACCAATTATAAATTCACAGGAAATATGAGAACTAAACCAATTATTGGTGTTACCCAATATTTTGAAAAAGTTACATCTACTATTCCAACTCATCAAGTCACTATCCAAAATGGCAAAGATACCAACTTTGCTGTTAACTTTAAAAAAGATAATCCAAATAGTAGATCTATAACTGAAGGTACTACTATATCTAATCTAAAAGTTACTGCTCCTGAAGGCTATACTTTAGCAGGATGGGTTGATGCTAATAATAGTGCAAAAGTATATAATGCCAATAATTATGTGGTTAAAGAAGATGTAACATTAATTCCTTATTTTGATAAAAATACTTCAATTAACACAAGTTTGAAAGGTGTTACTGCACCAATTCATACAAAAATAAATGGATTTAATAGAAGCTCTTTAATTGATCAAATGTCAAGTTCAGTAGTCAATGTAGATGGCCATTTAGAAAAAGAAAATACATTTAATTATGCAGGTGGTGTTCAAGCAGGTTGGTACTTTATATCAATGATTCCAACATCTGTTTCATCAGGCGTAACTTATGAATTTACATTTATTCTAACTAATAATGGCGATGAAGAACTTAATATTTCTTTATTCCAAACAAATGCTAGCGGAAGTCCTGAAGCAACTGGAAATGCTAATGAAACATTTACTATCGCTTCAAAAGAAACAAAAACAATAGTACTAACTGCAAGCAACTTAAGTAATGCTAATATTATGACTTATTATAAGTTTAATAACGCAACTACTTCTGATCTCTCATTAACAGTAAAAGAGTACTTAGTAATTGCAGCTTAAGTTATAATATAAAAATCAAAACAGATAGATTTTGTCAATATTTTAATTCTAATAAGACAATCTATCTGTTTTTTTTATGTTTATTTACCACAATGCATATAATGCAATATATTTTCAAATTAATTGCAATAGATTTTATTATTAATTGTTTTATAATTAAAGTATGCAAATAATCAAAGCATTCCAACTAATAAATGTCCTAAGCATTTATTAAAACTAAAACAGGTAGAACCAAAAAAAACAAACTCCAACCTTATCCTCCTTCTACCTGTTTTTTTGTTGCTAAAAAAAGCCATAGAAACAAAATCTATGACTTATTTATGTAATTAAATTATTTTTTATCTTTCTTTTCCCAACTATGAGAATTGCCTGTTTTATTAACATAAGATGGATCTGGTTTATCGACTTTTTTGATATACGCTACATCATAAAGATTTCCACTCTTAACTTCAATTTTATTTTCTTTTGCTAATTTAATTTTGAATGTAAATACTTTATCTCCATCTTTTTCAACTACTTTTCCATTATGAATGAATGTGAGGTGTTTTTGATTAGAATATACGGTAATTGTCGACTTTTTATCTGTACGATTAACATATCTTTTACTAGCAATATGAACAAATGGTTCATCTGACCAATATGCTTTATATAAATAGAATGAATCTTTTTTAATCTTACGATCAATAGTAACTAAGCCTTTATGGTTTCTTCCTGGTTCTCCACCTTGGTCTCTTCCATCACTAGCAAAGTCAAACATATTCCAAACATGAGTTGCCCATAAATATGGGTGTCTAGCAAAACATCTTAATAAGAATTCATGATAATGTGCTTGATATTCTTCGCTATTATCACCAATTTTAGGATGAGAACTATGTAAGTTTGGCATACCTTCTGCACCATATTCAGAATACCCTATACAACGTTTTGGATATAATAAATGGAATAAATGAATCCAGAAATCATTTAAGAATAAGCCAGGTACATACCAGCCTAAATAAAGGTTCCAAGAAACAACATCGGTAATATGGGCAATTTTATTCATTGGCCCACACATTGCAAAGCAAGCAAGAACTGTTTTACGATTTGGATCGATTTTATGTACTAAATCATTTAAATATACATGATCCGCGATTAAATCTTTTTTATCAGCTTTAAACATTGTAATTTCATTAGAAATACCCCATACTGCAATAGATGGGTGATTATATTGTTGATAAATTAATTCTTTTAATTGTTGCTCAATATTATCTTTAGCATTAGGCATATGTTTAGAAATATAAGGTACTTCTGCCCAAACAACAAGACCATATTTATCGCATAAATCAAGGAAATAATCATCATGTTGATAATGCGCTAAACGTACCGTATTTGCGCCAATATCAAGGATAAGATTCATATCTTCTTCTTGATCTTCTTTTGATATAGCATTTCCTTTTAATAAGCGGTCTTGGTGTCTAGAAACGCCACGCAATGGATAAGATACACCATTTAAGAAAAATCCTTTTTTAGAATCATAATTAAATGTTCTAAAGCCAAATTGGTGTGATACTTCATCTATTACTTTATCATTATCTATTAATTTTGCTTTAGCAACATATAAATATGGATCTTTTTTACCATTCCATAAATGATGATTATTAATAATAATTTCTTCTTTATTTTTAGCAGTTTTAATTAAATTATTTTCTGCATCATAAATTTCAATTACGATATCTTTATTAGATTTTGTGAATGCTTCTACAACTACTTTGCCTTCGTTATTTAAAACAACTGGGTCAATTTTAATTGGTAAAGCACCAAAATAATCGTAATCGAAATGATCCTTATCTAAGATAAGAAGATTAACATCACGATAAATTCCACCATAGAAAGTAAAATCAGCTTTTTGCGGATATACTTTATCGTTTTCACTATTATCTACCAAAACCACTAATTCATTATGAGGTTTTACAAATTTAGTAATATCAAATCTAAATGCTGAATAACCACCATCATGTTTACCAACAAGTTCACCATTTAAATAAACAGTTGCGCTTGCGTTAACTGCTTTAAATTCTAGATAAATATCATGGGTATTAACATCTTCATTTAAATCAAAAGCAGTCGTGTATTTTAAAGTTCCACGATAATAATCCGCTCCACCATCTTGGCCATCAATGCCATTCCATGTATGTGGTAAATCGATATCATGTGTAACTTTATTTTGATCTTCAAATTTCCAACCTTTGTTAATGTTTTTAATAACTTTCATAATCAATCGCTCATTTCTATAAACATAATTATAGTTTATTTATGGTAGCAATTACATTGCATTAATTTTTTCATAGTATTGCAATTTGTAAACCACTAGCATTTATAAAATAATTGTTTAATTTCTTTTTTGTTTACATTATTATTTTAACATTTTTTGTATCAGAATGAATGCTTAAAAGTGTAAAATGTCCATTTATTCTTATATGTTTTTTTAATACTTTATAGAGCAATTTATTATTTAATGTGGATTTGAAGTTAATATTGTTATCATTCAATATTTTCTTGAATAATTTTGTTTTTATAATCCATAATGGAAAATACAACACTATCCGATGTTTTTCATTTTTTAAAACAACTTTCACACTATTCCACCACGATTTTTATTATGTCGCCCTCTGCGCTACTTATATTAACAATTTCACCAATTACACCTTGCTCTGCTAAAGAGAGCAAAGAAGCAAAATCAATATTTTTAAGCGACTCATTTCCAGATATGATATTAGTATTTGAATTATTTTCCACTAATACTTTTATAACTGATAATGGTAGATTAATATTTATTTCATCTCCGTCTGCGCTTTTGATGGAAATTTTAAATAATAATTTATTTTTATCTTTGTTTTCTTCTTGTCTAACAATTTCTTTTTTTCTTCCTAATAATTCATCTATAGATGTATTAAACAAATCCGCTAGTTTAATTAGATAATCATAATCTGGTAAAGATAAATCATTTTCCCATTTGCTAACTGCTTGAACTGATACATTTAATTTTTCTCCAATATCAGCTTGTGTAAAATTATATTTTTTTCTTAATTCTACGAGTCTAGTTCCTAATGTTTCCATATTTATATCCTCCACACATCAATTATAAAAGAAAAATTTTATAAATTTAAATAGCAAATTAGTTTAATTACTCATCTATCAGTTTAATTTTTATCAACTAGCAGTTTAATCTACATATTACACTAAATTTAATTTAAAATATCCCAATAGCCAGTCTTCCTTACACCAACTCTTTTTACTATATTTAATTTCATCAGTTTGTCTAAATATCGATAAATAGTAGTTTGAGATTTCTTTAATCATAACTATTTTCTCACTTTCATTTTATCTTATCATTTATCTACTCACTTATCTTATCATATGTCGATTTTTTGATAAGATAAACTGAATACCTAGTCTGATTATTTTTCAATCATTCTAGATTTATGACAACATAAATACAACACTTGTGTATTACTAGATAATTTGACCAAAACATCTTTAGCTTTTTGTAAGTTATCTTCATCTAAATTAACAAATGGATCATCAAGAATAATAATTGGTTTATCATCTTTATAAATATTATCAATAATTGCAAATCTTAAACATAAACCCAAACAAGCTTTTTCTCCTAAAGATAATTGTAAATAGTTTTTATATTTACCATTAATATCAAAATTTATTTCAAAATCATAGTTCATGCTTATATTATCCGCTAAGTGGGGATTAATTTGTCTAGCATATTCAACATATTTATTTTGAATTGGCATTATAAACTTATTTTTAAGATTTTCCTCTGCGGATTCCATGAACATTTTCGCTTTAGTTATTTGATCTGCTCGGGCCTTAGCTTTTTGTTTTTCTTCCTGGTAAGCTAAAATGTTTTCTTCATATTCACTTAAATACATTAATTTATCTTCATTATCACTAATAAGTGCTTCTAATGAATCGCGTTCCGCTATCGTTTTAGATAATAATTCATTTAGTTCATCAACACTTTTTGTGTTACTATCCGGACGCAAAGATAAATTATTATCGTTTTTAAACTTTTCTATTTTTTGTTCTTTATCTTTAATATTATCTTTTAAAGATTCAATGATAGTAATTGAATTACGAGTGTCATTAATATAATTTTTAACATCTATAGTCACTTGATATTTGGATTTAAAATCATCAATATACGCCTTAGATTTATCGCATTTTTCTTTATCTTCTTTGTTTTTAGTTACTAAAGCAATAAAACTATCATTTAGTTTTACTAAATCATTTATTTCTAAAAGGATGTCATTTAATTCATTAATGTTATTAATATAAATATTATATTTTTGTAATACATTTTTAATGCCTTTTTCATTTTGTTCTAATTCAAAAGAAATATTTTTACGGGCGATTTCTAACTCTTTATAATCTTCGTTTAAAGAGAAATAATCTTTATAATCATTCTTTAATTGGTCTAACATTGTTTTATAATTTTCACCATTATAATTAAATGTAGAAAATGCTTGAGATAAAGATTCTTTAATATTTTCTACTTCTTTATCATCTATTACTTTATTTTTAATTTCTAAATATTTTTGATACTTATCCATATTATTTTTTAAAATTAATAAATTAGTGGAAAATTCATCACCTGATATCATAAAACTAGCAAAAAATTCACGCAAAACATTTGCAATTTCGATATTCTTTTCTTTATATTTCCATTCATTTTTATTTAATTTATTTTTACTAGTTATGAAAACTACTAATAATGATATAAACGATAATACAGTTAACCCTAAAGTAATATAAACGTAAATATCCATTTTAAAAACAAACAAAACAATTGTTGCTATTAAAAGTAAGATTGATATAGTTGCATTTAATATAGTTGGTGTATTATGTTTATTTTGATAAGAAATACCATCTAATTTTTCTTTATTAAGTTGATAATCTTTTAATAATGATTCTATTTCTAATATTTTTTCTTTACTCGGTAAATTATCATCAAACATTCGTTTAAACTTTCTAATCTCATCGTCGTTAAATTGATTAGAAGTGGATTCATTAATAATTCTATGCTTTTCTAATGTATTAACTTGATCATCAATTTTAGAAATAATTTCATCATTAATTACTTTGCTATCAAATTTTTCTTTTAAGATATTAAGTTTAGTTTCTTTTTCGTTACTAAAAGTTAAAGAATCTAATTTTATTTTTAATTCTTGCTCTTTTTGTCTATTCCTTTCTAGATAATTAATATCTTCCAAACTAGGAATGATTTGATACTTACTTTTTAATGCTTCATGACGAACTCTATCTTCATCATTATAAGACACACTTTCTAAGCGATTACTTGTAGCATTATAAATATCTAAATTATCTTCTAACGATTTTAATTCTTCTTTAGCTGGTAATCCACTTTGATATTTATCTAATTCTTTTTGTAAGTCACCCTTTAAATTATTTACTTCTTCTACTAAAGAATCATAATGTTCCCAATCTTTTTTCGTGATATCTTCTTTTTGCACTAATAAAATGTCTGATTTTAGTTTATCAATAGATTTATCATAATCACTTAACTTCTCATAATTTTGTTCCATTGTCGCTTCAATAGCGGTTAATTGAGTAGTTTTTTCTTTTAATTCATCAATCTTATCTTGGCACTTTTCATATTTACCTTTATTAACTTTGCCTTGGGGATAATAATATTTTTTTATTCCATCATCTAACTTTTCAATAATTGTATCAAAGTCATAATCATCTTCAACATTAGATACTAAATTATTTAATTTTTTATTAATTGATAATGTTGATTTAGTTAATAAATCCTCACTACCAATAAATGCTGTACGTTCATAACTTTCTTTATCGATACCAAAGAAATAGTCACCATATTCTTCTTTTAAATACATTCGATGATTGTTTTGATCATATAAACAAGTAATATCTTTACTTGAGGATTTATTATCAAAAAACCTTTCAATACGATAAGTTTGACCTTTGCATTCAAAAATAATACTTCCACCAAAAGAATCACCATTAAGAGGAGCATAATGCTTTCTATCCACAAACTTATCTTTCTTTGTGGCGTTTTCTAGTCCATAAAACATTGCTTTAATAAATGCCGCAAGTGTAGATTTACCTTTACCATTATCCGCAAATTTAATAGTTAAATTTTTATCAAATATCATCTTACAATTTGCTAAACAACCAAATTGTTTAATATATAAGGAGATTAAACGCATATTATTCTACCTCCTCGCCATTTATAGCCATTAATCCAATAGCAATAATTTCATTTTTTTCTTCATCTGTTAAACGAGAATTCATTACATTTTTAATAAACTCACTTTTAAGCGAAACATTATTGATATAGTCTTCTAACTTATAAGTCTTTTTTAATTGATTTTTTATCTCAAAATAAGCATATTTTCCCTGTAATAAGTCTTTTAGTCTTTTTATTAAATCATCTATTTCAAATGTCACTTCGCCTTTTAAAACAATTCGAATAGTGTCATTATTACTAGCGTCTATCTTATTAATAATTTCATCTAACGCTATACTTTCAGTATCATTATTTTTGATAAATATCTCATAAACTCTTACTTGTCTTTGGTTTAATGGAATAAAGCAAATAGTTTTAGTATCCGTATCTATTTCAATAAACCCTTTTTCACCAGTTTCATCAAATCCACGTCCTTCTAAGCAACCTGGATAAGCATAAAATCCTCGTTCATCTAATTTACAAGTTTTTAAAGTATGAACATGTCCTAAAGCTAAGTAATCAATATTTAAGCCTTTTAATCTATCTAGATTAATAGAACATACTTTTCCATTACTTATTCCGCCTAGTTGTCCGTGCATTGTAACAATATTATATTTGTCTTTATTAAGAGAAAGTGAATTATAAACAAGGCTTTCATTATCCGCATTTAACTCAACACCAGTAATAGTAACATTATCAACATTATAAGTTGTCCAAATATTGGTAAATGTTTTTAAATTACTTAAGTCTGTTCTTGTTAAAGAATTTTCAATATCATGATTTCCTTTTAAATAATAAAAAATAATATCGCTATTTTTTTCTATTTCGTTATAAAAGAAAGATTTGATTGCAATCGTTGGACGATTGTTATCAAAAACATCACCCGCAAGTATTATGTGTTTAATATTATTTTGTCGAGCATATCCAATTAATAAACGAAAATTATTTGATAATTCAATATTTCTTTGCTTTTTTAAATCTTGGGGAAATCCCACAAATGAAGAAGATAAATGTAAATCTGCAGCATGTATTATTTTCATAAATTGCACCCTCTCTAATATCAACACTATTTTAAAACAAATAGTGAATTATTACAAAGGAAAAAGGATGATAATCTAATACCAAATAGAACTTTTGTAACTTCAGCATTTTATTGAAAGTAAGACTTATATTATTTATTTATATAATTATCAAATTTAATGATTTTATTAGATTTACCAACAACCATAATGACATCATTAGGTAGAACTTTATCTTGGCCTTTAGGAATAAAGAAAGATTTGCTACGAATAACGCCAACAATATTAACATCAAATTTATTACGAACATCTAATTCAATTAAAGATTGTTCTTTAAAATTATTAGGAATTGCTATTTGCACTACTCCATATTCTTTATCAACTTGATAATAATCAAGAATAGAATCTGATACTACTTTTTTGGCTAATTCAATACCAGCATCTTCTTCTGGAACAATAACCACATCTGCGCCAACACGCTTTAAAAGATTTTCATATTTTGTTTCGTCAATTCTTACAGTAACTTTTTTAACACCCAATTCTTTTAAATTCATTGTTGTTAATATAGTGGCTTCTAAGTTATTGCCGATTGCTACAATGGCATGATCAATTTTAGAGACATTCAATTCTTCTAAAACATTTTTATTTGTGCAATCACAACAAAAGCATTGTTCTACTTCTCCTTTAATTAAATCAACTCTTTTTTCATCAACATCAACTGCGATTAACTGATTAGTTTGCTTTGCTAATTGATTTACAACTGATAAACCAAATCTTCCTAATCCAATAACAATAAAACTCTTTTTCATATTTATCACCTATCCTACTGTAATATTTCCTTCAACAAATTTAATATTCTTTTCTATAATTGCTTCTTTTCTATTATTCCAGAAAGAAAGCAATGTTAATGGTCCTAATCTTCCAATATACATAGTTATAATAATTAATATTTTGCTTGCTACATGTAAACTACTAGTAATACCAGTTGATAATCCCACAGTGGCAAATGCTGATACAGTTTCAAGCGTAATTGCATCTAAAGTTATTCCTGATTTAACGCCATTTTCAATTACACCAATCGCAGTTACTATGATAAAAATATAAAGCAACTCACTAACAAATAATATCAATACTTTAGAAATAATAGTATTTGGTATTTTTCTTTTAAACGCATGAATTGATGTACCCTTAATAAATGAAATAACTGTTACTAATAAAACAAATAATGATGTTGTTTTAAATCCTCCACCAGTTGAACAAGGTGAAGCACCCACAAACATCAAAATAAGCATTACAATATAAGCGCCACTATTAGAAGGTAGCGTTGAAGCATCAAGCGTTAAGAATCCAGCAGTTCTAGCCGTAACACTTTGGAAGAATGCTTGTAACCAAGTAATTGGTTCATCATTTAAAGTATAAAATAACTTAAATAATATCGCTCCGCCAAATATCAAACTAGCGGTCATAACAAGTACAACTTTAGTATGCAATTCAAATTTGCGCCATTTTTTCTTTTTTAATATATCAGTTAAAACAATAAATCCAATTCCGCCTAAAATAATTAAAATCATAGTTGTTAAGTTAATACCAATATCATCTTTATATGCCATTAATGAGGTAACTGATGGGTCAGTTAATATATCAAATCCAGCATTATTAAATGCTGATACCGCATGAAATAATCCATATTCTAATGATGTTCCAACTGAAAAATGATATTTACATAAAAATATCAAAAAATAAGATAACGCTCCCATTAATTGAATGGAAAAAGCAATAACAACAATCTTTTTTACTAAAGCATATAATCCTTTAAAGCTTTCTTGATTTAACGCTTCTTTCATTAAATTCATTTGTGAAATATTTTCTTTTCCACCAATTAAAGCAAAAACAAATGAAATTAAAGTTAAGAAAGATAATCCACCTATTTCAATTAATACCGCTAATACTATTCTTCCAAATAAAGATAATGTCGTACCAACATGGATAGTGGAAAGGCCTGTTACACATGTTGCAGATGTTGCTACAAATAAAGCATCAACAAATCCTAAGCCACTACGATTAATCGTTGCAAAAGGTAACATTAAAAGAATTGCGCCTATTAAAATCACACATAAAAAAGATAATATGATTAGAAATTGTGGTTTTATAGAACTTTTTTTCATCTTTCATCGCTTCCTTTAGCAAGATAAATTATATATTTTAATGATAGTAAAAGCAATAATATACAATTCACTTTTAATGCGTCATTTACTTGGTCATTTACTTCTAGAACAAAATTTCTCTAAAATTTTTTAAGTTTTTATTTGTTAATAGTTTCGATTTAAATACTTCTTAAAAAAATTTTAGAATCGATTATTGAGATATCATCAAAGCTAAATAAGATCTTAATGGACATTATTGCACACATATTTTATTAATAAATTTGTTATAAATTGATATTATTTATCTTTATAGTTGATTTTATATTTAAAGTACTCCATAATTTGCACCTTTTTATATGTTTTTATTATCCATAATTTGCACCTTTTGCACGAAACCTTTTTCTAAAAAAAGTCACCTTGTAACGAAGTGACTCGTAAAATTTTATCATTCTTTTAACTTTTTTTCTTTTTTATTATATACTTCAGGAAAGAAGATTCTAACACACCAATCAACAGCGCCTAACAAAACAACAACATTAACAATTACTAATGCTGGTACCCACCAAACAAATACATCTTTTGTTTTAGAACTATTAATTAATGAATCAACATCTAATCCTTTAGCAACTTAATAGTTTTTTATTTCTTCCTTACTAGGTAAGCCATCAATTGCTCCAACTTTTAATGTCGTTAATGCTCCAACAATATTAGCAAACTTAAATATATTGTCTAACAATTCTTTATTCCATTCGTTACTATTAATTCCATCTAAATTCATTAATATTGCCGCAAAAAAAGCATCACCAGCACCAGTAGTATCAATAGGTTTCACTTTTATTGAAGGTATTTTATTTGTTAAATTTTTATAAATGTATTTGCTACCTTTATTACCTAAAGATACACAAACCAATGCATGTTGTGATAAATTTGTCACATATTCTTTACCAAATATATTTACTTCATCTTCAGAAAACTTAACAATATCCACATATTTTAATATAGTCTTATATCTATCAAGTGTTTCTTTTTCATTTTTAAATATATCCGTTCTAAAATTAACATCAAAACTGATGTGTTTTCCTAATTTCTTTGCCCTTTTCATTTCTTTTTGTGCAAAATCAAATCCTTCTTCTTCTGATAGCATTAAACTTCCAAAATGAACAATACTAGCATTTTTTAAATCCGCTTCTTTTATTGGCTCTAAATGATAATCAGCAGTATGTTTTCGATAAAAGCAAAAATTCCTTTCACCATTCTCATCTATATCTACGAATGCTAGAGTGGTATTGTGTTTTAAATCTATATTAAGATATACTTTTTTTATATTTTGTCTACTAGAAAAATCTATAAGAAAACTTCCCATCAAATCATTTCCAACTGTTCCATAAAATATGGATTCTCCACCAAATTTTGCAATTGCTGAGCAAACATTAAAAGGCGCTCCACCGGCATGGCGGTCGTATTGTAATATACCATTATTTATTCTTCCAACCATATCTACAAGTATTTCACCAGTACAAATTATCATAAGTTTTCCTCCAGCAATTCATACATTAATAATATAAAATAATGTCAAAAAACGCTAGTTAAAATAAAAATTACAAACACATAAACGAAAATCAATATTTATATTACTATATTATTAATGTGTGGAAGAGTATTATTTAAATTAATATATTGCATTTTATGTGCAATGCACATAAAATGTAAATGAGGTGATTTTATGAAAAATTCTACTACTAATATCACTATTAGGATCGATAAGGAATTAAAAAAGCAAGCAGAAACATTATTTTCCGAATTAGGAATGAACATTTCTACTGCTTTTAATGTTTTTATTCGTCAATCAATTCGTGAAGGAGGTATACCTTTTATGATTAATAAAGAACAACCAAACAAAGAAACAATAGCCGCGATTAAAGAAGCAGAAAGAATTTCTAATGATTCATCAGTTAAATGTTTTAATAATACTGATGATTTATTTAATGAACTTAAAAAGTGACAAAATACAAAATAAAGTACACATCACAGTTTAAAAAAGATTATGATCTTGCTATTAAAAGAAATCTTAATATAAATCTATTAGATACTATTATTTTCAATATTTCAAATGGATTTATGTTAGATGCTAAAAACAATGATCATATTTTAAATGGAGAATGGAAACATCATAGAGAATGTCATATCCTCCCAAATTGGCTACTAATATATTATATTAATTATGAAGATTCTATTTTAATATTAGTTAGGACAGGCACCCATAGTGATTTATTTAAAATGTAAAATGCTATTAACGACAATACATTAATAGCATTTTGCAATAATTATTTTAAATTCTATAATACTTTATCCACACTAGCGGAATAAATATTATCAATTGATTTTCCAATTGTTTTATTAAATTCTTCTTCAGATTGTTGATATTTTAAGTTTTCTAATAGGGCTCTAGAGAAGCTAGCAATTAATCCTTTAATATGTTTTAATTTTTCATTAGCCACTTCTTGACTATATCCACCAGATAATGCCACTACACGAACAACATGTGGATTAGTAATAATATCATCATATAAATGTGGATTTACTGGGATAGAAACTTTAATCATGATTTTGACATTATCATCAAGTTTATTTAAGTGTTCAATAAATAAATCATGAAGTAATTGTTCACTCTTTTCTCTATCTTCACTTGTAATTGTGGTTTCTGGTTCTAAGATAGGTACTAATCCATGACGCGCAATTTGAAGTCCAACTTTAAATTGTTGATCAACGATTGCTTTAATACCTTCTTCATTATAGTGATTAATAACACTACGCATTTTTGTGCCAAATACACCATGTTTGACCGCTTTTTCTAATGTTTCATCAAGATTAGGAATATCTTTCATTAAGCGAACACCATTATGTTCTTCTTCTAATCCTTTATCACATTTTAAGAAAGGAACAACGTGTTTTACATTCCATAAATATTCACTGGTGTAAAGTCCATCAATCTTTCTTTCCATTGTTTGTTCAAACAATATTGCGCCCATTATTTTTTTACCATTAAATTCTGGTGATTTAATGACTCTTGTACGCATTTCATGAACTAAATCAAACATCTTACCTTCATCTTTTACACCATTAACGGTATAAAAAGATTCATCAACTCCATAGCCTAATAATGCTTTTGGTGTTGAACCACCTGATTGATCTAAGGCTGCAATAAAGCCTTGACCGTTTTTAGCTTGTGCTAATTTTTCTTCATCTATTTTATGTAATAACTCCATAATTTTATCCTCCGTAATTATGGTAGCACCATAATAAGTTAGTTTCAACTAATGCAATTATAATATCAACTCGTAGCATTAGTTTGTTCAATTTATTTTATCAACATTTTAACCACTTCTTTATCAGCGGGCGCCCAATCTAATTTAGATAATTCATCTATATTTAACCATGCATAATCATTATGCACTTTCATATTTAAATGTTTATCATTAGTTTTACAAATAAAATAATGAATATTTACCGCAAAAGCATTATATTCATGTAAAACTGTGGTGAAATACTTTTCAATTTCTACATTAATTTCTAATTCTTCTTTTAATTCTCTAATCAATGCTTCTTCTTTAGTTTCGCCATTTTCTATTTTTCCACCTGGAAACTCCCATTTATAACTGACATTGTTATATTTATCTAATCCTCTTTGCATACAAAGGATTTGGTCATTATATTTTATAATACCCGCAACTACTTCAATGGCTTTCATTACAATACTTATACCTCCGTCCAAATTAAAATGCAATTTTATTTTAGACGGCATTTAATAAAGTATCAACTATTCTTAAGAAAAATGTTTATATATATTTTTTTAATACAGCACTTTTTTATTTTATATTTTAAAATTCCTTTAGCATACTAAAAAACCATTCCGCTAGAGAATGGTTTATCATTTTAATCTTTTAAATAATTTTTTAGAAAATATTCTAATGTCTTAATAAAGATGATATCCGAGCGATCATTACCATATGATCCACATAAATAGCCGATTACTTTATTAGTGTCTAAAGAAAATACTGGGCCACCACTATTGCCAGGCGCAGACTTAATATCTAAGTAATAACAAATGTGACCATTGATTTTATTTTTAGAAGAAATATATCCTTTAGTAAGTGACGGCTCTAGTTCCATTATTTCATCATTTAACGCTGATCCAAATGGATAACCAAATATAGCAACATCATTACCTGTTTTAAGTGTTTTATAATCAAATTCTAATTCATAGAAATAATTATCAACACAATCTTCTAATTCAATAACAGCAAAATCTTCATCTTCATTTTGAATTAATGCCTTTGCTTTATAAACAGTCTTTTTACCTTCACTATTAATTAAACCAACATAGATTTCCGTAGAACCTTTAATCACATGATTACAAGTAAAACATAGACCGGTATTTGTAATCATGAATCCGGATCCTGAACCAGTATCGGTTTCGATATATGCCAAAGCTTCTTCTTTATTTTTGTAATTAACCTTTTTATCTGAATCAAGATTAATTAGTTTTTTTTTACATAATAATCTTTTAATGATTTTTTAGCATTTGGTTGTTCTTTTGGTTGTGCGTTTTTTGCAGCAATTATGTTTTCAAAATCTTTCTTTCTGGCATTAACAGCATTAAGTAAATCTACTAATAAGCAGCCATTTGTTACTTCTTCTTTATATGCTTTTCCATCTGCATTCATAACGCCCGATATAATGGCGCAGAAGTTTTTATATAAATCATCTAAATAATTATGTTCTGTCATTGCATCAATTAGAGAGAATACTTTAACAAAATCTTCTGATAAAGAAATGACTGATTCTTTAGATTCTTCTAATACTTCTTTTAAAGAATTTTCATCAGTATTAAAAATTACATCCCAAGTAACGCCTTGATATCCCGCTTGATTTAAATAGTCACAAAAATCACAAAATTGTGACATTGATTTAATAAAACTTACTTCATTTTCATCTAAATTACAATCGTTAAGAGCAACTTGAAGCATAGAATATTGAATAATAACATCGAGCTGATTTAAACCAACACGAACATCAAAATTTTTACCATCGTTTGCCATAGATTGTTGATGGAATTTAAACATTTCAGTTGCAGTGTTCATTACAGCAACATAAGCTTTTGCAGCTTCTTCAAATACATTTTTTTCCATAGTTAAATCTCCTCTTACTTTTTTCTCCTCTTACTTTTTTATTATAATAATTTATTAATATATAATCAAAACTTTTTTATACAATGTTCATATATTTGATTGCTAATTTCCACTTTTTTGGCTTTTTCATAATAAATTTTGCTTTGTTCTTCATTACTTAAACACTTCTCATATATAATCCCAATCCGATTTAAAAAATCTTTAATATTTATATTGCGTTTATTTTCATTTAATTCATTATTATTTAAGTACTCTATTGCATTTTTATATTCATTAATAGCTTCTTCATATTCTTTTTTTAATACTAAAGCTTGTGCCATATAATTAGAACTCATAGCAAACATATCATTAGAATCATCAAATTTATTATTTTTACATACATCTTTTGCTTGAATGAAATATTTAATTGCATTATCATAGTCATCAATTTGTAAACAAATATTACCTGAATTAAAAGTAAATAAAGCAATTTGCGAATATTTATCTTTAAATCTATCGCTTAATACTTCCACTAAAGAAAGAGCGTTTTTCATATAACTTAATGCTTTTTCTTTAAAATTATAGATAAATCCAATATGTGATACGAGCGCAAATGCATTTGCGAGTAAATTCATTGATTCATCTTTAGTGTTTTTTATTAATCCATCAAAAATTTCATCAAACGGAAATAAACAGCCCTTATAATCTTTAATAGAATACAAGTACTCCATATATTTAAAAGCAATACAAGAAAATCCATAAGCACATGTTTTTTTATAATCATCATCAAAAAACCTATAATAATCACGAACAATTTTATAAGTATTTCTTACTTCTTTTTCATCATTCTTATCAATATATACTAATATTAATTCATAATTTATCTTGAAAAACAGATCTGGTGGCATAATCTCATACATTTCTTGAAGATGATACAATACTCTTAAAGCGTTTTTTAAATGTTCTTCTTTTATTAATATTTTTTCATTTGCAACACCCAATTCATAACATTTACTAGCTAAATTTATTGTTTCATCTTTATTAAGCTCATAAAGATGTTCATCAATATAAGTCTTAAAATCATTAGGTAGTATTAAATCTAGATAATTATCCACAACTATTTTCCTCACTTATAAAAATATTATCATTAATAATCATTTATAACAATAAATGAATGTTATAAAAATGAATTAATGGCTATTTCTAAGTAAACGCAAAACAATCGAATTGATTAATAATAATCTTTTATAATATAGCGATTTTTTGTAAAAATATTGAAAATGCTATAGATTTATGGTAATATAAAAGTACCTGAGGAGTAGCGTACTCGAGTAATCTCAACACACCCGTTTGATAAAACTGGGATTACTAATCAATAAAAGATTTCGCAAGATCATGGTAAGACCCCATGATCTTTTTTCATGGAAATAAACTATAATCAAGGAGGAAAATAATTATGATTAAGTCTATTTTATTTGTCGTTTTTGCTGCACTTATTATTCTATTTTTGGTAGGAATTGCAGTTTCCACCAACACAAAGAAAGGAAAAATTATTGACGTAACTAATGGTAATAAAAAGAAACTCAATAAAATTTCTATTATCGGTTTACTTGTTTCTTTAATAGGAACAATTTTGATACCTGGATCTTTCCATCAAGTTGAAGCCGGACAAGTTGCCGTTGTTAAAAGTTTAGGTAAAGTAGTTGGCACGCGTTTACCAGGAACATATTTTGATTTTTGTTTAACTACAAATTACACATATTTTGATACTACTGTACAAAAATTAGAAATTAACACTAGCTCTTATTCTAGTGATGCTCAAACTATGAACATACAAATGACAGTGCAATTTAAAATTGATTCTGGAAAAGCGGAAAATATTTTAACCGAATATACTAACATGGATTCATTAGGACAAAGAATTGAAAAAGTTGCAGATGATAATACTAAATCAATATTATCTAAATACACTGCAATGAAAATCATTGAAACAAGAGCGAAAATATCTCCAGAAGTTGAAAATGTTGTTAAAGAAACAGTTGGAAATAAATATTATGTACAAGTTACTGCAGTTAACTTAACTAATATTGATTTTACCGATGAATTTGAAAAAGCTGTTGAAGATAAAGTGGTCGCGGAGCAACAAAAAGAAGCCGCTATTACGAAAGCAGAGCAAGAATTAGAAGTCGCAAAATTAACTGCACAAGCTAAAATTGAAGCTGCCCGTGGTGATGCTGAAAGTCAAAAAATCATTGCTTCTGCTTCTGCTGAAGCTATGGCTTTAAAAATTGTAGAATTATCTAAATCATTAGGTTTTAAAGTAAATGAAACTTATATTCAAAGTGTCGAAACAGTTAAAGAAAATACACAAACTAACGAAATAGTTTCTAAAGAAACAGTTGAATCAGAAACAAATACATATCCTAACGTTGGTGTTATGGTCAATTACGAGGAAGATAATTTAATTAAAACAACAATATCAACTTCATTAGCAAGTACAAAATATTCTATTGTATATGATGAAACACATACAAAAGATGATTTAAATATCGTTGTAGAATTTGTTAAATACTTAGAATATTTAGAAAAATGGGATGGAAAACTTCCTAGTGTTATGACTGGTAAAGATAATGTTGATATTATTATCCCTTCTAACCCAAGTACGGGTGAATAATTAAGTGCAACAAGCTGTTGAGTTTTTAAAGCTCAACAGTTTTTTATTTGGTTTTTCTAAGTATTTTTATCTTTTAATTTTATTCAACTACAAATTCTACTAATTTTAGTATATTTTGGAGTTGGAGACATAATTATCATTTTTAATCAGCAATTAAACGTAAAAAAACTATTGAATTTTAGTGCAATAGTTTTTTAATTTAGATTTTAGTTATTATTTTTCAAATCTATATTTTTTAAATGCATGTAATCCTTCAAATACTGCAGAATCACCTAATTGATCTTCAATACGTAATAATTGATTGTATTTTGCCATACGATCAGTTCTTGAAGCAGATCCTGTTTTAATTTGTCCAGCATTAACAGCAACACTTAAATCAGCAATTGTCGTATCTTCAGTTTCACCAGATCTATGTGAGACCATTGTTGTGTAACCATTTGTTTGAGCCATTCTAATAGTATCAAGTGTTTCAGTTAAAGTACCAATTTGGTTAACTTTAATTAAGATACTATTAGCAACGTGATTTACAATACCTTTTCTTAAGAATTCAATATTAGTAACAAATAAATCATCACCAACTAATTGAATTTTATCGCCTAAACGATCAGTTAATTTCTTCCAACCTTCCCAGTCAGATTCACCTAAACCATCTTCGATAGTAATGATTGGATATTCTTTAATCATGCTTTCAAACCATTCAATCATTTCTTCACTAGTCTTAGAGCCTTGGCCACTCTTAACTAAATCATATTTTTTAGTTTCTGGGTTATAGAATTCACTAGCGGCAACATCCATTCCTAAGAATATTTCTTCGCCTGGCTTATATCCTGCTTTTTTAATCGCTTCCATAATTAATTCTAATGGTTCAGTATTTCCGTGTTTGCAACTTGGAGCAAATCCACCTTCATCACCAACACCAGTTTCATAACCTTTTGCTTTTAAAACACTCTTTAAAGCATGGAATGTTTCAACACCCGCTCTTAAAGCTTCATGGAATGTTTTAAATCCTGCTGGAATAATGAAAAATTCTTGGAAGTCAACAGTAGAATCAGCATGTGCTCCACCATTAATAACATTCATCATTGGAGTAGGTAATACTTTAGCGTTAGGTCCGCCTAAATATTGATATAAAGGCATATTGTGTGCTTTAGAGGCTGCAATTGCACAAGCTAATGAAACACCAAGCATTGCGTTAGCGCCTAATTTTGATTTAAATGGTGTTCCATCTAATTTTAATAATGTGTTATCAATAGCAATCTGATTAGTAACATCCATTCCTAATACAGCTGGTTTAATAATTGCATTAACATTTTTAACTGCTTTTAAAACACCTTTTCCTTGAAACCTAGATTTGTCGCCATCACGGAGCTCAAGTGCTTCGTTTTCTCCTGTTGAAGCACCACTAGGAACGATTGCCCTTCCGACTAATCCACTTTCAAGAGTAACTTCCACTTCCACTGTTGGATTACCACGTGAGTCAAGTACTTCGCGAGCGTATACATTTGTAATTTTATTCATTTTAAAAATCTCCTTTTCTTATATTATTAGTATAATCATCACGAAATAACATATAATTTAAAAAGATAATGAAAGCGGTACGTAATATTTTGAGTATTAAAAAAGGCTTAGATATTCTAAGCACTTTTCACTTATTTTTTCTTTACTGTCACTTCGACATTACCATATTTAGAACTAGCTTTTATTTTAACATCACCTTTATTATTCGGTTTAATAACTGCTAAAGCCTCACCATAATATGTGGAAACAGTATTATTTAAATATCCTTCTTTAGAATAAGAACAACCATTACCAAATCCTAATAATGTACCATTTTCAATATTTGTAATAATAATATTATCTTTTATCGCTGGTTTAACCACACCATCTTTATCACTAAACATGAATCGCACATAAACTAAATCTTTTTCTTTAAATTCTTTTAATTCACTAGTTCCTGTTAAAGTAATTACGCTTTTACCACTTCGAATAATTGCTTCACCAATTAAATTATAATCTTTATCATAAGCTTGTGCTTTTAATTCACCTGGTTGATACTTAACTTTAAACACATTAAATGCTTTTTTAGTTTTCTTTCTTTTTAATAATTTTCCATTTAAATATAATTCAATAAATGTCGCTTTAGTATAAACTTCTACTTCCGTAGTTTTACCTTCAAATCCATCATAAGACCAATTATCTAAAGCCATTGAGCATTTCCACGCGGATGGAGAATGTTTTCTTTTATAATGATTAACTGGTACAACACCCATAGCTATTACTTTTTGATCAAACGCTACTTGCATAAAATCCATTTCACTAAGTTTTTTACCAGTAATATCTATTCTTCCACTTCCCGCGGTTAACCAACCAACAGAATGTGAAAAATCATTATTACAATATTCATCTACTGTCCAAGAGCCAACACCAACTTCACCAATATAATCAATACCAGCCCAAACAAAATCACCAATTAAGCGTGGATTCTTTTTAGCAAGTTCATAGAATACATCTGCATCAGAACAAAATGTTTCTGTTCCTAAAATAAAACGATTGGGATATTTTTTTAAGTCATGTTTATAACGCTTAATACCATAATTATATCCCGCTACATCAAGAGCAGCAAAAGCATCACGAGTTTTAACATCACATCCATGCAAAGTAGCGCCGGTTTTCATAAAAGATGCACCCATAATACCCGCTAAATCATTAAAGAACTCACTACCTACTGCTTTCTTTTTCTTTTTAGATTTTAGTTCTTTTTGGGCTTTTTTATCCGAATATACACCTAAGTTCATTGAACTTAAGAAATTAAAGAAAATATTTACTCCACAAGTAACATAACGATAATCGATAGAATGTAAATATTCTGTCATTTTACGTGTTAATTCAATACCTTTCTTTTGTCCAGTTTCACTAACTTCATTACCAATAGAATACATAATAACGCTTGGGTGGTTATAGTCTTTATCTGACATTAACTTTAAATCATGTTCATAATTTTGTTCCATATGTAAAACATAATCATAATATGTTTTATGAATATACCAACAGTCCACGTATTCATCTAAGACATATAAGCCTAATTCATCACAAGCATCCAAGAATGCTTTAGAGCATGGATTATGGGCACTTCTAACAGCGTTATATCCAGCATCTTTTAATAATTTGGCTTTACGATATTCAGCAAAATCAATATTTCTAGCTCCAATTAAGCCATTATCATGATGAATACATGCTCCAAGAAAAATTTCACGTTTTCCATTAATTAATAATCCTTTTTCTTTAGAAAGTTCAATAGTCCTTAAACCAAAACGTAGCGTTTGTTCATCTTGATTAAATTTAAATTTTGCTTCCACTAAATTAGGACTATCACTAGACCATAACAATGCATCACTTAAAGTTACAACTTCTTTTACATGTTTATTAGAATTAAAAATACAATGTTCTAATAACTTTTCATTTTGATAAAAATCAACTTCGACATTACCATCACTTGTAGTATCTAATTCTATACTAATTGTTTTATCTAAGTATGATAAAGTGGATATTTTGATACTGTTTAATAAAATGTGTTCTTTTTCAAATGTTAATAGATTCACATTACGATAAATTCCTGATCCTGTATACCATCTTGAGTTTGGTTGATCAGCATTAAAACATTTAACAATAATAACATTATCGCCTAATTTAACAAATTTAGTGATATCAACAAAGAAATCATTATATCCATAATTTTCTTTATGCACAAAAGTGGAATTTATATATATTTCTGCGTCCTTATAGACTCCTTCGAATTCTAAAATAAGAATTTTATTTGCTAAGTCTTTATTAATTTCAAAATGCTTTTCATACTCATAATCATAGCCTTCAAAATATGATATGTTTTTAGCACCTTTACTATCTAAAGATCTTTTTTCGCTAATCATCGCATCATGTGGTAATTCACATGGTGCTTTTTTACTATCCCTTAATCTTGAGTAACTCCAATTTTGATTAAAAATAATTTTTTGCATTTTATCCACTCCCATATTTAGTATTAATAATAACATAATTATTATTAAAAACTAATGTAATGGCTTAATTTGTATGATTTTAGGAATAATTTGTTTTATTTTTCAATTTTCTTTTTCCAAAACTTAGGAATTCTTTTTTCTTTTCTAGCTAAGCTTAAAGTTTCACATACACAAGAAAAGCTTTCATCAATTCCTACTTCGTTACAATCATATTTAGCAGCAAAATCAGAATTAATTCCAATTTTATTAGCTTCTTTAGTTACATCGATATTAGCGCCTAAAAATAAAAATTCCCAATTATCTTTTTCTTTTAATGAACTAATTAGTTCTTTTACTTTATCATAACTATATTCTCTGCTAGCATTTTCTAATCCATCTGTGGTAATAACCACTATTGTGTGTTCTGGTTTTTCGTTTTCTTTTAGTTTTTCTTGTTCTCTTTTTATAGAAGTAATAGTTTCTCCTACTGCATCTAATAAAGCTGTGCATCCAGAAGCAAAGTATTCTTTTGATGTTAATGGTTTTACCTTATTTATATCCATACGATTAACAATACAATTTGTTTCAGTGCTAAAAAGAACAGTAGTTACAAGTGCTTCTCCTTTTTCATTTTTTTGCTTTTTTATAAGTGAATTATATCCACCTATTGTATCTTTTTCTAATCCATTCATTGATCCACTCTTATCAAGAATAAATACTAATTCTGTTAAATCTTTTTTCATTTTAATTACACTCCTTTTTTTTATAGTTGTAGTGTAATATAAATTTTAAATATAATGGTCGCATTAAAAGCGACTTTTAAAAAATATCTTTATTATTTAAACTCCATTCTCCATTTTTTGATGTTCCAATATAAGAAATTACATTTTTACGTTTAAGTTTGTTTAATATTCTTACAACTGTTGCTCTAGAAAACGATGATTTAACTTGCATATCATTAATAGTTATTTTAGATCCGTTTTTTATTATATCAATTATAGTCTTTTCTTTTTTACTAAAATTATCATAATAATTATCATGCTCATCTTTGGACTCATCATGCTCATTTTTGGGCTTATCGTGCTCATTTTTGGTTTCATCGTGCTCATTTTTAAGTTCATCGTGCTCATTAGATGCATAACAATAGTTTAGGTTTGGTAAAGTTATACAAAAGAATCTATTAGTAACATAAAATATTGGCTTCATTTGCTCCACCTTATATGTCTCAAAAATTCTTGCAAGACCTGTTCCATAATTTTCGATAAAATTTAACCGCATTAAAATATTAACCAATCCCGGATTTCTGAATGTTTGTTTTCCTTCTAAAACTTCATCTAACGTTGCATCATATATTCCGCCTGGATTAGAAATTTTAACTTTATCAGGAAAAAACTCAATTTTTATATTTGATGATGCAGAATAATCAGCATGACAAATAGCATTTATAATTGCTTCTCTTAAACTCTTGCCGGGATAAGATTTTATTTCTATTCTTTTCCCACCACTATCTGGGATTTTTGCCGATAATGCATTGAAGTCATCTGCCTGTATGATTATTCTATCAGCAATCAATACAATTGAGCCTTCATATTCTCTTTTGTATATAAAATCCATCTTATTATCATACTTAGCAAATTTTACAACTATTGGATTTTCATCACTAACTAGCAACCCAAGATTTGTAAATTGATTATGAGTATTTTTAATTCCAAGTGTTTTAAATTTATGTTCTCCAAAATCTAAATTTGCTGAATTGGCATAATTTTTTAAATATTTGAAGTGAAGATTTTGATTATAAGAAACATCTTTTTCAAAAGAATAATCTCTAGATTCCATTATCATTGTTAGAATTTCTTCTTCAGTAGCTTGACGTCTAGATGCACCAAATCTAATATAAACTCCTGTAGGTTTGGGCCCTTTATCTCTTAGATAATATGGTGATTTATTACCTTTTCTTATATTTATGATTAGCACATTATTGTCATCATAATCAAAATTTATAAAATCTCTAGGATTAGGGTATATTGAATCACTTATAATATTTGCTACTTTTAAGTTTAAATCATCTTGTTCGAATTTTGGTATTCCTATTATATGGCCATTATCTTCTATGCCAATATAAATTCTTCCTCCTTGACTATTTAAAAAGGCAATAATATCCTTGTACAAATCGTCAACATAGCATTTTTTAAACTCTATATGATTACTTTCAATTTGTTTCATAAAAGCCACCTTGTTTTGAATTTGATTATTTCTACACATAAATAATATAGGTGTCATTTTATGAAAATTCGAAAAAATATTATTTTTTTGATTTTATATTTAGAACATCAGCAGTTATACTTTTAGTATCACTTTTTTAACCAATTTTTCTCAAAATACTTGTTTTAGTAGGTAAAATAAGTAAAAAAAGTTAAAGGTATTAAAAAAAGCAGTTAAAAAAAGCAAGAATTTATAATAAACTCCAAAAAATAGAAATTACAAACCAGAATTGCTATTTGAAAGCAAAGAAATTATAAACAATATTAAATTACATTCAATGGCACTTTGGAGATGTAAAAATAAATAATAATTATAAACACTTAAGTATTAATTGTGTTTAACATTTTATCAAATCTAAATTTAAATCATATAAAGCATTATTTATACTTATAATATCAAATTCTTTTTTTCTAATAAAATATCTTATAACTATATCTTTTTTAATAGAATTAGATAATGTATATCCAGCTTTTTCAAGCAATTTTAATGTATTTTTTTCATCTAATTCTAATCCAACGCACATCTTAATTGCGGTATCTTTATCTGGATGATAATTAACATCTTTTCTAATCTTAGAAAATGTTTGTTTTGTTATAAATGCTTTTTTATACACATCAGGATCATTCATGTTTTTATTATCAATAATATGAAAAACTTCTTCTTGCCATGAAGAATCTATTTTAATATTTGAATCATCAATAAGTGGGACTTCACAAAATAAACACGCTGCTTTATGTTTTACAGTTCTATGTAATATACGTGAAGTTTCTAATTCTACATAGTTTTCAGCTATAAAAGATTGAATCACTTTTAATTTTTCTAAGTCTGTTTTCATTTGCTTTATCCTTAATTAAGAACTTTATCTACAATAAATGAATATTATTTTTTGCAAATAGTTCAATATCTTCTTTTGACCAATAAGATGCTTGTACTTCACCAATATGTACTTTTTTAAGCATAAACATACACATTCTAGATTGACCAATACCTCCGCCAATAGTAAGTGGAAGATTATTATTAATAATATCTTGATGATATGGTAAATCCAATTTAAATTCTTCATTTTTTTCTTTTAATTGTTTTAATAAAGATTCTTTATTTACTCTTATACCCATTGATGATATTTCATAAGCAATACCCAATGGTTCATACCAAAGTAAAATATCACCATTAAGTGACCAATCATCATAATCAGCGGCACGTCCATCATGTGGTTGGCCATTATTTAATTTACCGCCGATGTGCATTAAAAATATTGCACCATGTTCTTTTGCTTCAATATTTTCTCTTTCTTTTGCTGTTAAAGAAGGATACTTTTTTTCTAATTCTTCACTAGTAACAAAAGTGATATCTTCCGGTAATGTACATTTACCTAATACTGGATAAGTAATATGTGCTTTTCTTTCTGTATCCTTAAGTACTTCATAAATATCTTTCACAATACGAATCAAAAAATGTTCATTTCTTTCTTCATTTGATATAACTCTTTCCCAATCCCATTGGTCAACATATAATGAATGTAAATTGTCTAAGTCTTCATATGGTCTAATTGCATTCATATCTGTATATATTCCAGAATCAGTGGCAAATCCATATTTTTTCAATGCATTTCTTTTCCATTTAGCTAATGATTGAACCACTTCTAAATGTTGATTATTTTCAAACACATTAAAGCCAACTGCTTTTTCATAGCCATTTAAATTATCATTTAATCCAGTCTTAGGATCAACAAATATAGGTGCAGATACTCTCGTTAAATTAAGTTTTATTGCTAATAAATTTTCAAATGTATCTTTGACTAATTTAATAGCTATTTCGGTTTCTTTTAATGAAAGTAAAGATTGATAATTTTTAATAATAATATTGTTTTTCATAATCACAACTCCTAAACATTTTTATTATTCTACAATAAAAACTATAAAAGTTTAATATTTATTTAATTTTATTAAAATTATTCGTTTTGTCATAGCAATCTTTTAGTATAAAAAAGAGAACCGAAGTCCTCTTTTTAATAATCTAATCCGCCAACACCATCAATTAATCGTATATATCCTTTATCACTTTTCATAATAAATATATACGCACTGACCTTGCCATCTTGCTTTACGTAACATACATTACCTTTTGCGGTTGTTGTAGATATTTTATATCCTTGTGCTTCTAAAGAACTAATTATTGCATTATATGTTTCATTTAACGAATCACTATAAACAAATGCTTCATCTTGATACAAATAACCATATTCTAAGAAACTATATTTAATATCTTTATCTGCGCAATAATACATTTCTACTTTTGTATTTGCTGGTAAGTTAAATGTTAAAGCATCTACACCATTTTTTTCACCAAAACGTTTTCCAAATTCATTTAAATTATCTAAATAAGTTGTTGATAATGGCTCAGTTCCTTTATATATTGCAATTTCAATTCTATTAGTGAAATCTTTATGACCAGCATATGTATAATCATCCGTAGAATATAAAGCCATATCTAAATATACTTTTTCATTACTACCATCTATCGCCTTTGAAAATACATAATGGTTACTTCCACGCGTATTATAAGTATAAATAGAATTGTCACTATTTCTGACAGCGGTATATCCTTTTTCAGTTCTATACTTTGAACGCAATTCTGAAAAAATATCACTATTAGTATTTATCGTAACACAGGCAATATGCTCATCATTTTTATATTCTTTTCCAGCATAACTTGTTAATTCAAAATAGTTTAAGTCTGCATCATATACGCCATCCATTTGAATAAAGTCATCAACGTTGAAGAATGATAAAGAGTCACGTAATTGCTCTTGAACAGTTCTATAATAAATCAATTGTCCTTTATATATCCACATATTGAATACCATATCACCATCTTCGCCTAAAGTATTTTCTTCAGCAAATAAGTCTACATAAAAATTATCCTTTTGATAAATAATATGCCTACGCTTATATTCATCTCTAATTTCATTAATTTTCTTAAAGCCAATACTTTCAATATTGCTAATTTGCGTGTCATACTCAGATTTAGACATAGAAGAAGATTGATAATACACCCCGGATGTCTTGCCTTCTTTTCCGTACATTTCTTCTAAGCTCATCGCAGTATGTCCGCCAAAGCGATAGCAAGAAAAGTCAGTTAATTTTGCAAATTTGAAATTTTTAATACCAACAACTTTTTCAACTTTTTCAGTTGGAGAAAGTTGTAAAGAAATAGAACTTTCAGATCCATATTCAAGTTTTATAGTATAAAAATATGTTGGATCAAGTCTAATAATAAATTTATCTAGTAAAACTTCTTTAGCATCTTCATTACCGTATATTCCAAATCCTTTCAACGATTGAAGAATTTGATTCTTTTTTTCAAGTTGCATATTTGTTGGTAAAACCAATTTCATATGATAATAGTCTTTTGTATCACTAGAAGGTATTGCTGGACAAATCATATCTATTTCGACATTTTTATTTTCTATCAAATTGCTTTCAAAATCTTCAGAAATATAGGCTGCAGTTGAATAAATAGAATCTCCAAACACTGGTGATTGAGAGAAAAAATTCGCGGCATAATAACCAGAGCCATAAAGATCAGCGATTGGTTCTTCGTCAAAATATGGAAAATAATCTTGTTCATCAATTACAGTAAATGTTGCATCTTTTATTAGTGAAACATAATTATCGCAAGCTATTGTTCCTTTTACTTTTATGAGTTCATTTATCTTTGGTAATGTATCTTTTTTTGATAACTGGACTTGAATGCCTACATTGCCTAATGTAAGACTTTCCGAACTAATATAAACATTATTATTGGCATCGAAGGATGATACTACACCTTCAATTACAACTTGCTCATCTTTATAAAAAGGAATATATGTTTTGTTATCTTCTGCAAAATACCCCATCTTCAAGTCATATAAACGTGTGTTGATTTTTCTTCCTTCTTGATTCCATAATTTATATGGCTCATATTCTTCCATATTAAATGTTGAAAAATAAACTTCGCCTAATGAGTACATATCTGCGGCTGTTTTTTCATAAGGAATAAAGCGAGATATGCGTCCATCATCACCAATAACAATTTCAAAATAGTTGGAATAAAATAAGTTTTTATTTTGAAAATAATCTTTAAGATGAGAAGATAGATCTTTTACCGAACAGCAAAATGTATTGTCACTGATTCTTACAAAATCGTCAGCGTATACTCTCATAATATCTAAAAAATTTGTAGTAAATAAATATCCTTTTTGATCAATTAAGCCGTTTCTACCTAAAACATCTATTTTAGTTTTAAAAATCAAATCACTATCAATTGATACAACATCAAAAGCATGAATATATCCAGGATCATCTTCAATCACAATGTATCCGCCCATATTTGGTGCATAATAATAAAAGTTGTCACTAAATACTTGGAAAGTCATAAATGAATCATCAAAAGTTTTTGTTTGCAAAGTATATTCTCTCGTGTTTGCAATAGCGTCTTTTAAAGAAATTTTACTAACATCTATTGATGAAGAAGTTGAAATAGAATTAGAACTTGAAATAGAATTTCTTTCATTATTACAAGCAGTTAACATAATTGATAAAGTTAATGGTAATAAACATAATTTTAAAGCTTTTTTCATACCTTATTCCCCCTTATAACTTATAGTAATTGTAGCATATTCGCTTGTTAATTTGTCTATAGAAACCGTAAAATTAATTGATGCGCCATTATTCCAATTACCATTTAATAAATATGGAGAGGTTGATGAATCAAATACATCGCCTTCATAAAACAATGAATCATCATCTGCACTTTCTCCAGCTTGCAATTTGTTATATTGCTTATTTTCAATTAAAGCAACTTGTTTATATCTTCCTTGTCTAGAAGCATCTGTTCTTGAGTCTTGATTATTATTAGATGCTCCTATTAGGTAATATATATTATCATCGTATTTTTCAGGTATTTCGTTAACATATTCATCAAATACAACTGCATATTGAGTTTTGTCATAATGACATTTAGCAATACGGCTATCGACATGATATATCTTAATTCCGTTTTTACTAAATCCTATAGGTCTATTATCATATTTGTTTTTAGCGTCCAATTCATTTAATCCAGTTGGAGTATAATATTCAATTAATAAGTATTCATCCATAACCGAATGATTCCAAGAATTATTTAACAATAAAACTTGATTATTTTCTTCAAATGTTTTCAAATTTAAAGTAACTTTTTTATAATTTTTAAAATCATAATAAATAGGATCCAGCCATGAAAGTAGCATTTTTGAATAAGGATCATGATCAGAAATATTATAATCCATCATTGAATGCCCACCTAAGGCAACATTATAGTTATCACTAGGATAATAATCCCTTAATCCAAACAAATGTCCTGTTTCGTGGATAATAGTGTGTGCATCAATTTCATAATTAGATGTAGAAAAGAAATCTAAGCCAACCCACATATGCCTAGCAAATTTAGGTCTTATAAGATTTGGTTCAGCATCAAATGTTGAAACCCAAGCCCAAAAGTTTCCACTGCGCTCTGAAGTTTGTGACGAATAAACAAATACAACCGCATCAATATATCCGTCTTTATCTTGGTCAAAAGATGACAAATATTCATCACTAACGCCGGCATTATTTAAATATTCATAAGCAGGAACGCCTGGAAAATAATTACCATCTTTAGTAAGTTCATCCACGGTATATGGAACTTTTAATACCGGAGCAACATCACCACTAATATGGACTTTTCCTAAACTGCTTTTTTCATAATATTCTGCTAAAGAATAATATGTATTTCCATATGTTGATAAATTAGGTTCAAAAAAGGCTTTTCTAATCTTTTCTAAATCATTTTCTTGAAATTCTCTTTCTCCTTCAAATTCAAAAGGAATAACCAATAGTTTTTTATTTCCTATTGCGCTTGTTGATTTAGCTTCTTTATATTCAGTAGTATTACTTAAAATAAGATTATTATTTAATAAGCCCTCGCTAGGTTTGATATTTGCTCCATCGCAAGAACTAGCGACAGAGCAAATCAAAACTAAAAATATAAATTCTTTTTTCATAACTTTTATACTTATTCACTTCTTGAACAAGTAAATGATTGCATAGTTCCATCAATTTCAAATGAAATAGTTAATGTATTCATATCTTTTGAAAGAGTGAATGATAATGGCAATGTGACAAATGAAGCTTCTGAAGAAGTTGAAGTAAACGTTCCAACATAGTGATCTCCTTCTTCTTTTAATGAGAAAGCACAATTCAAATTTTGTGAGAACATTTCATCTAATAATAAACTTGCTTCATTATTACTCATTAAGTTAATAGTAAGAGTATGTTCACCAGAACTTGTTTCACCATCATATGTTGATCCTGCAACTAAGAATTCTGGAGTAATTTTGCTAAGTGCTTCATACATATCCCATTCAGAATTGTAATATGATAAAGAGAAATCAAACGACATAACTAATTTCATTTCTAATGTATCTCCACTTACATGTGTTAAAGCAAAACTATAATATCTTTCACCTTTACTAATTACGTAATTAGCAACTTCTTCTTTTGAAGATAACTTATCTTGAATTGTTACTACACCTGTTTCACCAGTTCCAGCAGGAACAAATTCAAATTGATATTTGACACTATTGCCTTGTTTATTTCCAAATTTAGCGGATGATAACACTTCACTAATTGCTGGCGCAGCACTAACATGGACATTAACAACTTCTTTTACATTTGCATTAACAGCACTTGCAAAAGTAATTGCATAATCTCCACTTTCTTTAGCTACAAAACTCCACATGTCTACTGCATCCATCCATTCATTGACCTTAATTTGTTTTTTAGTTAATTCATATTTAGATGAATCAACACCATCGATTGAAGCATTGACGTTTTGATTTGCAGCATCTGGTAACACACCGGCTTTAATAATGTATTCAACACCAACAAAGCCATCAAACTTATTATTAGCTAAAACATAAGAGTTGTATCCCTTTGGTGCTACAGTGAAGTAAGATAAAGTAATAGATTTTGGTTGTGCTTCTGTTACTTCAACTTTAAATGATTTAGTGACATTCACAGTTTTTATAGAAACATCAAACTTACCAACAACATTTGGAGTTCCGTTTATAGAATTATTAAATGAGCTAAATCCTAAAACTAAACCTTCTGAAGCAGTAATTTGTGGCTCATCAAAAGCAAAACTAGCAGTTTCAGGAGCAACATTAGATAATGACAAATTAATAGTTTCTCCTTTTGCTACTTTAATAGTTTCGCCACTAGCAACTACTTTACCATCAAACATTACATCAAATGATGCCACTTTAATTGAACTTAATGAAATTGGTGACACAAATGTTCTAGCGCCTACTTTTTGACTAATTTCAAATTTTTTAACGCTTGATGCTTTAGCGTCACTATTTAATTGAATTACTCCTAGTTCATCATCAACCATAAAACTAGATTGGCTATATGAGTCAATTGTAACATTAACACTACTAAATTCTTCTTTTTCTCCAATAGTAAATTCACAACTAACTTTTAAGAATTGCCAAGCATCTAATGATTCAAAATATCCAAATGAAAAAGAATAATTACCATTTTCCACTTGATGTTTAAAATCTTTATTTACATTTTGTTCGCCATAAGAATATAAGCCTTGTACTAAATTCTCAACACCAGTAAAACTAGCAGAATAACCTAATACACTACTAAATTTGAAACCGATAGATTCAAATGTATCATATGGCTTTGTTATTGAATTATCCGATTTGGATTTTTTAATTGCAACAATACTTCCATCAGTATCAGTTAGCAAATACATATCATATTCTCCACTATACTCTTTACCAGTATAATGCAGTGTAGCACCATTAGAATCTTTACCAAATTCAAATAAGCTTTCACTTGATTCATCAGTCCAATCATCTTTTGAACTTATAGTAACACTGCCACTAGCAATCAAATCAGCCTTAGTTACTGCTTTCTCAACTGCTTTTTTTACTGCATCAGTGCTAACTGTGCTTGTACTTGCTGAGACAGAATTGCTTGTGCTAGGTTTTGTTGATGTGCTAGGTTTTGTTGATGTGGATACACTTGTTTGAGATCATGAAGATGAAGTGGATCCACTATTAGTGGTACTAGCGCTGACGGATGGTTCTATAGAACCAGAATTTACGGAATTATTATTGGTACATGAGAATAAAGAAAATGCCAAAAATAATGCCAAAAAAGAACAACTTTTTCGTTTCATAATTATTTCCTCTTTCGTTTTTTAATTGCAAATATATTAGTATTACAAAAATCTCTTTGCAAGTATTTTTTTATTCATTATTCAACAATTTTACAAGTATTTATTATGTAAACGCTTTATGTTGTTTTTCTTAAAGAAAAAATTTTTAATAATATTTTATTCCTTATGCTCTAAATGTTAAAATAATATGTTAAGGGGTGATACAATGGGGCATATTCTTGTATATCATAAAGTGTTTAAATTAGGTGTTATTGAACCAATTCAAAATAACAATACACTTTTATCAATTCGATTTTTAGATGGTGTTCATACTATTAACAATTTATCCGGAATTGAAAATAACCCTTTTTTAATTACCCTATCTGATGAGTTTGAAAAATATATTATTGACGGGAATTACACAAATAATTTTGATAAAGTAACGAAGGAAAGGGCATCAAAATTACAATTTAATTTATCATCCATACAATTTGATCCTTCAAATAAAATCACTGCCCAAGTTGCATCTTCATCACATAATATGAAATATGATGTTAAGATAAAATATTTAAACTCTACTCTTCTTGGTAATTGCTCTTGTCATGTTGGATTTAACTGCAAACACATTTATCGTGTTTTAGATAAAATTCATAGTTTTTATGTTTCTAATTATAATTCTCCGGCCTTAGATATATATAATCAAGTAAAAAAAGTAAGCGGTTATCGCTCACCGACATTTTTATTTTTAAGTTTCAAATCATTTAATGAACTAAAAAAATATTTAGATAATACATTAACTGATGATCTTATAAACCCACTTTTAGAAATCTCATATTCCAAATCTGATATTAATGCATTCAATATCATATACTTATATTTAGATTTATATAAAAGAAGCAACTTAAACGATTATTTAAATTTAATTTCTAATAATCCCACTATGAAAAATTTTTATGAATCTAATATTAAAGAAGTTACTAACTATCGAAACACTCATCTTAGACTAGAAAAAGATAATTTTTACAGTTTATTAAACGACCTATTTGAAGAAAATTATGATTCCTTACTTCACTTTGCTTTATATAATGAAGACTATAAATATTATGATTTTACTAGTAGTTTAAATTCTCTTATCCCATTGTGTAACTTAAGTAAAGAAGATGTTTCCACTATTACTAATTTAATAATTAATAATAACGCATTTTCTAAAGAAACAGTTAATGCTATTAAACCCTCACTATGTGCAGAACAAATGCTTGCAATACACCGAGCTAAACCATACTTGATTGATTTAGATTATTCCGTTATCGATTATGAAGATGGGCTTGTATATTTTAGTCAATTCAATGATAATGAAAGACTAAAATTTATAAAAGCTAATATTGATAAATTAGAAAAAAATGCCAAGCATTATATTGAACAATTATTTGAATTAGTTGATAAACGATTTCTTTTTTCTTATGATTGTAACTTATACGACTGCTTGTGCGAATTTCAAGATGCTTCTTATTATGCTTTGCTATTTTTAAATGTATCTAATAACAAAACATTTATAAAAGCACACATTAATGACGCTATTGAAAGAACTAAACACATAGATTTTTCAAAATTTGATGAATATTTTAAATTTGATGTCATCAATCGTGACGAAGAGATTTATGATGATGAGTATTTTCGTGAAGTTTCTGAACCTAGTTTTGATTTTTCAAATTGTATCTATATTAATGATGAAGAGAAGTTTGGCTATTATTATTGGAAAGAAATTGGCCATAGCGGTTTAGATGAAACAAATCCAATAATAAAAAAATATTTTGATATGTTGACCGATGCATGCGAATCCGCTACTTCGGAAAAATTACACAAAATAATTGATGATACTTTTGCTAAATGTAATAATGCTAAAAAGAAAATTGTTCAAGATGAAATGCGCACATTTTTATTAGACCAAAGTAAAAATAAAACTAGCAAAATTGCTTTAAAAATATTAAGCGAAGAAAAAATGAGAATAAGAATCGAATTAAACGAGTACGCTAATATCAACGTTTATATTGGTAAGCAAAAGTTATACAAAGTCCACTATGTTATGGATTTTATGAATGCAGTTAGAAACGAAGAAACTCTTGATGTTTATAAAGAATATAAATTTAATTGTTCACTAAAAGGATTTGATGAATTCAGTAAAGAATTAATAAATATTTTGTTAACTTGTTTTTTAGTACGTGGCTTTAATAATGATTGCGGATCACGTTATTCTAATATATATTTAAATGAAGAAGGATTAACAAGGCTAATTCACTTATATAATGGTATTTATTATGAAAAGATATTTTATTCATTAAATAAAGAAGAAAAAGAAATCAAATTTAGTATCGATGAAAATAAAATAATAACATTATCACCTGTTGTTGAAAAAGAAAATTTGATTTTTGCTAAAGATGGTGTTTATTATTTAGATAAAACGAATAAAACACTTTCTTTAATTAAAGGTGGAGAACAAATTAACTCAATATTAAACTTCTTTTTATCTTTTGATGGATATGATATTGAAAATAACGAAGAATTCTTTCTTAAATATATTTATAAAGGAAACGAAGAACTTATTTCTATTCCTGAATCAATTAATAAATTAAGCGAAAATTATCAAAACATTGAAATTTACATTGATATGGAAGAAAATGTATTAACCAAAAAGATAATCGTAAAAGAAAACGGCTTGCCTATTGAAGAAAGCAAATATAGCAATATCACAGTTGATAATCTTAATTTTATAGATAATTTGTTTAAAAGTTTCAAATTTAGTGACAATAAAATAGAAAAAGATGAAGATATATATAATTTTTTAATCGCGGATATATCAGCACTTCAAAGCATTTGTACAATTTATTTATCTGAGCATATTAAGATTAAAAATATTATTAATTTTCCAAAGCAAAACTTAAGAATTGATTATGGATCTAGTATGATTGAAGCATTTTGGGCAGAATCTTCTTTTAGTAATGAAGAACTAGAAAAAATATATAATGCTCTCAAAAAGAAAAAGAAATTTGTTCAACTAAAAAACAATCAAATTATTAATATTCAAAATGAAAATGCCCAAGAATTTTACAATATATCTGAAGGACTAAGGCTAGATAAAACCAAATTAACTACTGAACAAAAAACTAATTTTTATAATGCATTTAAAGCAATTAACGCAATCGAAGATAATAAAGTGAAAGATTACTTTATGAAAGTAATTGATGAGGTTAAAGACTTTAAAAACAACAAACTTGATTTATCTAATATTAATGCCAAAATGCGTGATTATCAAATCGATGGTGTTAACTGGATGGTCACTTTAGTTAAACATAATTTGTGTGGCATTCTTGCTGATGATATGGGATTGGGCAAAACATTACAAACTATTGCTTTATTAAATATTGATAAAGTTAATGTACCTTCATTGATTGTCTGCCCAAAAAGTTTAGTATTTAACTGGTATAATGAATTTCTTAAATTTGATCCAAATACCAAAATAATTAAGATTTTTGGCACTCAAGAAGAAAGAAAGCAAATTATAAATAATATTAAGCCAAATGAACATGTAATTTATATTACTTCTTATGATTCATTAAGAAATGATTTAGAAAAATATAATTGTACTTTCCAATATTTAATACTTGATGAAGCACAAGCAATTAAAACATTTACTTCTAAAAAATCTCGTTCTGTAAAGCAAATAAAATCTAATCATCGTTTTGCTTTAACTGGCACTCCTATTGAAAATAGCGCTCTCGAACTATGGTCAATATTTGATTTCTTAATGCCTGGATACTTAGATGATATTGATGTATTTAAAAAACGTTTCGAAACGGAAGAAGAATATAAAAATATAATAGCAAAACGTGTCTCTTTATTTATTTTAAGAAGAACAAAGAAAGATGTTCTTAATGACTTACCAGATAAGATTGAACGCGTTATTGAAGCTGAAATGACTACTGAGCAAAGAAAAGCATATGATGCTTATTGCCAAGTAGCCAAAAAAGCATTAGGTCAATCTAGTAGTATTTTTGAAATACTCCCATACCTTATGCGCTTAAGACAAATTTGCGTTGAACCATCAATGTTTATCGAAAATTATTCCGGAAAAAGTGGAAAAATGAACTTAATTTACGATTATATAAACACATTAATCAAAGAAGGTCATAAAATTTTAATTTTTTCACAATTTGTTAAAGCACTTAACATATTAGAAACTCATTTAAATAAAGAAAAGATTAAATATTACTTATTAACTGGCGAAACTAAAGCAGAAGAAAGAATCATATTATGTGATAAATTTAATAATGATAAAACACCATTGTTCTTAATATCGCTTAAAGCCGGAGGAAATGGTTTAAATTTAATTGGCGCTGATACGGTCATTCATATTGATCCATGGTGGAATGCCGCTGTTCAAGACCAAGCCACTGACCGCGCTCATCGTATTGGTCAAAAAAATAATGTCACAGTATTGAAATTCATATGTGAAAATTCAATTGAAGAAAAAGTAATTGAATTACAAAACATGAAAAAAGATTTAATTGATTCCCTGATATCATCCAATGAAAAATCAATTTTACAATTAACACACGATGATATTAAATTTTTACTTAATTAATAGTCTTTGAAAATATTGCTCAGCAAATGTTCAAAAAGTTGCTCACTTGTTTTCTAAAATATTGCTCAGTTAGATTAGCAAATATTGCTCAATTAAGTAAAATATTAATGAAGCGGATGCTATTAAAATGGATAAAATTGTAAATAAATTTGATTATAAAAAAAGAATTATTGACGAAGTTATCGTACAATATTTTAAAGTTAGTGGCGCTATATGCATTGAAGGGCCAAAATGGTGTGAAAAAACTTGGACATCATCCTACCATTCCAATAGCGAATTTTTAGTCGGTGATCCAAAAAACGGGTTTTCTAATAGAAAACTTGCCGAATTAGATCCATCATTAGTTTTACAAGGCGATACACCAAGAATGATAGATGAATGGCAAGAAGTCCCGTCTATATGGGATGCAACAAGAGCGGAAGTTGATAAAAGACACAAAAAAGGTCAAATTATTCTCACTGGATCTTCTACTCCTAAAACAAAAGATATTTTACATAGTGGTACAGGTCGTATTGTTAGTTTAAAAATGAATACTATGTCATTATATGAATCTGACTAATATCTTTAAAAGAACTTTGTGAAGGCAAATTAGAACCAGCAATGCTTGAAGAAGTTGATTTGAAAAAAATTGCTTATTTAATTGTTAGAGGCGGTTGGCTAGAAAATATTAATGTGGATTCCGATAGTGCACACATTATGCCTAGAGCGTATATGAATAATATAATTAAAGAGAATTTAAATAAATTAGATGATAATATTGAGTATAATCAACATAAAACAACTTTACTTTTAAAATCACTAGCAAGAAATGAGTCCACAACTGTATCGGATAAAAAATTATTAGACGATATTATTGAAAATGATAATGAATCTATGAGTCGAAATACAATTGCTAAATATTTAGAATCATTAAATAGACTTTTTGTTTTAAATAATCAAATGCCTTTTAGTACAAATATTCGTTCATCACTTAGAGTTAAGCAAATGGAGAAAAGACATTTCTCTGATCCCGCAATGGCGTGTGCAATGCTTAACCTTACTCCTCAAAAACTTCTTAATGATTTAAATACTTTTGGATTCCTTTTTGAGGCATTAGTGGAAAGAGATTTAGAAATATACGCTCAAAGTTTTGGCGGAAAATTGTTTCATTATCAAGATTATAATAACAATGAAATAGATGCCGTAATAGAATTAAATGATGGAGAATGGTGTGCATTTGAAATCAAATTGGGCGCTAATAAGATTGAAGAGGCAGCAAAGAACTTAACAAAAGTATGTGCTGACATTGTTAGTAATGGTGGAAAAGCACCAAAAATAAAATGTATCATTTGCGGATTATCTAATGCCGCTTATAAAAGACCAGATGGAATATTTGTTGTTCCATTAACATCATTAAAAAATTAAAGTAAATAATAAAAAATTCTTTATCACTTATTAAAAGTTTTGCAAGATTTTGTCACATCATTAATTTGTCCTAATTACCACCGCATATCCACAATTGAATTATAAACATTGGAATTAACTCTAAATCAAGATGTGTTTTTAATTTGTTTGTAACATGAATGTTTTTCAATTAGCATTGCTAACATATTAGCGATTATTGACTTGTTAAAGAAAAATTGCTAATATATAAGCAATTAAGTTGGTGATAAAATGGAAAGAAGATTTGACATTAGTGACTTTGTAGATACAGTAACAGAGGCAAGTATTACGGAAAATTTAATTAAAAGAGTAAAAACAAGAAGGAAAGAACATAAATACACTCAACAAGAATTAGCCAAAAGATCTGGTGTTAGCTATGCTTCTATTAGAAGATTTGAAACAACAGGCGATATTTCACTTGCTTCATTAATTAAGATTGCCCATGCCATGAATTGCTTAGAGGATTTTAATAATTTATTTAAGTATGAACGAATAACTAATTTAAAGGACTATAAATTATGATTAAAAAATTAAATGTAATGTATAATAGTAAACTAGTTGGATATTTACTTGAAACAAACGATGGGAGAATTGCTTTTCAATATGATGATGAATGGATTAAAGATGGTTTTTCTATATCTCCATTTTCTTTACCTTTAACAAATAAAGTATTTATAAATACTAAGCAAACATTTGATGGATTATACGGCGTATTTAATGATAGTTTGCCAGATGGCTGGGGAGAATTATTGGTTAGAAGAATGCTAGTCAAAAAAGGAATAAACCCGGATTCTTTATCACCTATTCAAAAGCTTACAATAATATCTAATAACGCTCTTGGAGCTTTAACGTATGAGCCAAATAATTCAATAGAAAACGAAACTATCATAGATATAAACTTGGACGAAATTGCTAAAGAAGCTAACGCTATTTTAAATGATGATAATAACACTAATAATCTTGACCAAATCTATATGCTTGGTGGTTCTAGTGGAGGAGCAAGACCAAAAGCACACATAACCATAGATAATGAAGAATGGATTGTTAAATTTCCTTGCTATATGGACTCTAAAAATATTGGTGAACAAGAATACACCGCGAACGAATTAGCTAAAAAATGTGGCATAAATGTAAATGATTTTAAATTATTCCCTTCTAAAATATGCCCTGGTTATTTTGGTGTGAAAAGATTTGACCGCAAAGATAATAAAAGAGTTCATATGATTTCTTTATCTGCATTACTTGAGACAACACATAGAATTCCAAATTTAGATTACTCCCATTTATTTCAAGTAATCGAAAATATTTGTCCTGATAAAGACGATATTTACGAAGCGTATCGAAGAATGTGCTTTAATGTGTTGTACAAAAATCGTGATGATCATGGCAAAAATTTTTCCTTTATTTATGATGAAAATATAAAAGGTTATCGCCTTTCACCAGCTTATGATATAACAAGTACTCCAAACAAATTCGAGCACGAAATGACAGTAAATGGTAATGGATTACCTAAAGAAAAAGACTTGCTTGATATAGCCTATAAATTCAAATTATCATTATCAACTTGTAAAAGCATAATAAGCAAAATTAAATCTGTAATTGGAATCGATTAATAATCAAAAGCAATTTATTTTTGTCATAAAATTCATATAAATAGACTTATATTTTTAAAAAAGTTAAAAATTAACAAAATGTAAGTGCTTTCTTGCACTTATTACTATGTAATAAAATACAAAGTGTGTATAATACTTTTATTGTGTAGTTAAAATTAAGGAGGATTACTATGTCAAAACACAAAAATAAAGTTGTACTTGCTTTAGCAATTAGTTTGCTTATTGCTTCTTGTACTTCTAATGTTACTAGCGGTTCAAACTCAACTAGTAACTCTATTTCAAATGGTTCCACTAGCGGCAACAGTCAAAACAGTTCATCTATTACACCTTCCACAAAAATCAATAAAGAACTTATTGCCAAAAAATTAAATTCAATCGTGGAAGCAAATAGTTTTACTTTGGAAACAGAAATACTTGAAGATGCTATCAAAAAGACCAATGTTTATAGTGAAAAATATGTTCATTTAGAGACAAAAGGAAAGTCACATATTTTAATGAAAAATATTCAAGACTCAGCAAAAATCAATTCATATAGTTTTGATAATTCAGATAAAAAACTTGAATTTTTATCAATTGATAGTGAATTAGTTAACGGTGAATATAAAAACAAAACTAATTTATCTTCCTATAACGCTTTAAACGAATATAAAGATGAAAGTAACAAAGGAATATTTACTAAAGACGATATTTTATTAAGCGTTGATGATTATGTTACTAATAACTTCGGAATTGTTATTTCTTTAGCAACAATGCTTAATTTAAAAGAACTCGCTGAAAATGAAACATTTGTTTATGCTAGATTCAACTTAGATGAAAAAGAAAATTTAGTATTTACTCTTGTTGAATTAGTGGGTTTAGATACCTTTGTGGATTACGCTCGTGGCACTTTTAAAAACATCAATAATTCTACTTCTAAATTAGAAGAAGATTTACTAAAAAATTCATTTAATTTTGAAACAATCTCTTCTACTATTTTAGATAGTGCTAAAAAAGAATCTTATGCCTTTGAATTAGAATTCGACCAAACAAATGAATATGGTGGCGGTTGGATTGAAGATACCGGTGTCTATGATATTCATAAAGATACACTTCATACAAAAATTGGTTATGATGAACATTATTACACTAAAAAGAATAATAATTCTTATGAAGTATACCTTGATTCACTAAATAACGTACAAGAAAAAGACACTTCTATTGCTTGGGATGATATTAATTATTTAAATGATATCGTTTTATCAAATAGTTTAATGAAACTTGATGGAAATAATTTCCGTTACATTGGTTCAGACACATTTAAATTATTTAATGCCTTAACATCCGCTAAATCGATGGGTAACCTTGATATTGAATATATTGATTTTGAAATTGACGCAACTGGATTTAAGTCTGCTCATGCAAAATTTGAAAATAGCTATGAAATTGCCGGACGTCAAATTGTTTGGTATGAAGCATTTGTTAAAATCGCTGAAGGTAATGATATCACTCTTCCTACACCTTTAGAAGAAACAAGTGATACAAGCGATATTCGAAAAACGTTTAGTTATTTTAAAGATACTTTCTCTGTTAAAATGTATGATGACCGTGATAAGAGTAATGTAACTAATGTTACTTTTTCTAATGTTGCGGGTAACAAATATATCTTAAGAGAAGAAAAGACATTAAAACCTGGTTCATTAGAAGAATATAACAATAAAAGAACCGGTTTTGGTGTTAATAAAAATAATGAAGTTGTAGAATTTATGATTAATTCAGAAGGTGATGTCTTTGCTTTAAGTGAACCAAGAAGTGATATTTCTATTACTGATGTTCTTAACATGAATATTAGTGAAAAATTATTTAAGAAATCTACAATGGATGGTGTACCTTGCTATAGTTTAAGAACAAGTTTATTAAAAGTTGATGACAACTTACTTGGCTACAACCACTTAAAAGATTTCCGTCCAATGTCATTAAAGATTTATTTTACTGATAATAAAGCAATCAAACCAACAAGTTATAATTATCGATATAGTTATAATGATGGTCAATCAACCGGATCAGAAACTGTTGAATTTACTGGTATTGGTGCTGATGAAGTAGAAATTGATGAAACATTAGCAAGTAAGATTGCTGAATTAACAACTTATAAAGAACCTTCTACTTGGGAAATGGAAGAAAATGTTTATGAAACATTAATCTCTTTCTTAGGTAAAGACAAAGCTGTTTTAGTTCCATATATATATGAAAAAGAATTATTTGGAAAATGGTACGCTATTACAACTAATATTGTTAATGGTAAACCAACAAGACTATCTATTTATTTACCAGATACATACATTGACTTTGATGATGAAACAAATTATATGCAACGATTAGAAGATAAAATCAAACAAAATTCACACTTTGTTAAAGACATCGATTCTAAAGGAAAGACAATTTATTACTACGAAAATGGCGATGCTTATACATTGGCTATTGCATTAAGCAATAATCCAAAAAGTGGAATTGAAGTTTATATTCCAGATTAATGAAGGGAGACTTACTAATATGAATTCAAAATTAAAAATATTATTAGCTTGTTCTATTTTTGTTATTTCCGGTTGTTCTAAACCTTCTAATAGTACAAGCAATAGTGGGCATCAAAATACACCTTCTGATTTCTATAATTACTTACCTCAAGAGAAAAATGAAAATTACTTATATCGATATTTAACATATGTTGGTCTTCATGGTAATTACACTTTGACTTATGATATTGAAGGCACAGAATGTTATGACTTATTTAATGAAGAGTATTATTATATGTCTATTTTAAATAATGGCGGTGTTCTTCTTCCTTATTATGACCAAAGCGAAATAAAAGGCAATGTTGTGTATCGTTACGAATTAAACAATAATAATATCAACCTTCTATTGCCGGAAAATGGTATTTCCACTGAAAAATATTATGTAGATAGCATTAACGAGATAAGTTATTTTTCTTTGTTAGCGGATAAAACTGATCCAAGATATCTTATTTCTCATGATTCATTTATTTATAACAAAACTGATGGTAAATACTACTCTAATAGTGTAACCTTAAATTCCCTATTAACAATTGCCGTTGGTTATTCTAGTTTAGTATTTAATGGATTAGTATCTGGCGTATCATTTGATTTCTTAAATAGCGGAGATATCTCATACACTATTTACATGACTGGATTAGATGAAAATGGAGAACAATATTCTTCTAAAGTAACAACTGCAAGATTTTCAAATGTTAATGGTTCAAAAATAGATTCATTAGAAAAATTTAAAAAAGATTTTGCTTTTAAAGAAACATTAAATGAATCTAGTGAAAATTTATTTGCCTCTACTTCTTTAGCCACTCATAGTATTGTTGAACAACAAGTTGGTAATGAAGAAAAAGAAACAATTTTAAATAGCGATTTAAAATATAACGCTAATTTCATTAATATTGATACTAATGATATTGTAAATAATAGAAATTATTCTTATGTTTATAAAAACAAAGAAAATGTCGCTACTGTTGTAGGAATTAATGGCTTAAATGAAATCATTGAAGATGCATCTGATGTTTCTTGGAATGACTTAATTAAACCTAGTGATGTGTTTGATCACAATGCCTTCCGAAAAATAAGTGACAACACTTATCGATACTTTGGTTATCATAGCGAAGCATTATTTTATTCATTAACATATTTAAACTTTGAAATGGCAATTAAGAGTTTAGACATTGTAGTAGAAAATAATTCTATTAAAGAAATGAATGTTGTTTTATATCGTAATGTATCTGATGAAGATTCTAGTTATATATCAACTTTCATTAAAGTAACATTCTCAGAAAATCCAACAATTAATGAACCAGCGCCATTCACTATTACTACCAAAAAAGAAATTGAAGATAATAATAAAATTAGTCTAGCATTTAGTAAAATTAAATCAGGTAATAATTTTGAAGCAATAATTGAAGATTATGGTTCTTATACAAATATAAAAACCAAAATGATTGTGGCTGATAACATTGTTTACTTTGAACAATATGAAGAACTATCTACAACTATTATTAGTTCCCGTGGTTTTGTTGAAAAAGAAGGAAAAGTAATTCCATTTACTGTTGAAACTAACGATCAAGGAGAAAAGACTCCAAAAGCACTTAATTCAGGAATCGTAGGAAAAACATTAAATGACTACATTGGATTTAGCTTAAGTTCTGTAGTATTTACACTTAATGGTAACACTATCGTTCCTAAAACCAATGTAATTGATATTGCTAATTATATGTTCCCACAATTCTTCTCAGATTTTTCATTAAGTTATATGACTGTTGATACATTAAAAATGAATTTAAATAGCAATAACGAAATTACAAAAATTTTATATAACTATAGTCGTCCTGTCGGAGATGGTTATCAATCTTACGAAGGAAAAGAATCTATTACATTTTCAAATTATGGTACTGCAAAGTTAGGGCCTAACCTAACTAAAAAAATAAACGCATTATAATAAAAGGAGCAAAGATTTATGAAAAAAAGAAAATTATTAATCTTAATGTTATTACCTCTTGCACTTGCAAGTTGTAATAACCAACCATCCAACTCATCAACAGGAAGCACATCAACTTCATCTAGTACTTCACAAGAAATTCTTCCTACCGATATTGATGTCCAAGTTAATGGAGAATATGTTCTAAATAATGATATCTATGATGTTTTAGTGGGTACTGAAATTTCTCTTACTAGCAAAGTTATACCTGAAAATGCCACTAATAAAGAAATTGTTTATAGTCTCTCTGAAAATGACAAAGACAAAGTGTCTGTTAGTAAAGACAAAATCAAATTTCTTATAGCTGCTGATGAAATTAAAATAACTGTGTCTGTTGAAGGAACATCAGTTAAAAAAGACTTAGTATTTAGAGTTTCAACTTTAGAATCTAGATTCTTATCATCTTTAAAAACTATTAAAGACAAAACCAAGGCAGCGGAATTAAAAGCAAGTAAAGTAACATTCCAAAATTCTTCTGATAGCGTAATAACCGCAGAATTATTTAAAAACGAATTAATTCAAACAACTACTTCTGGTTTAAAAATCGTTAGACAAATTAAAAATAATACTTACTATGAATATCGTTTTGATGATGAATATTTAATTGATTTTGTAAAAGAAGATGTAACAAATGAAAATAGACAAGATGTACAACAAAAAGTAAATTATATTTTTGCTAATAACCAATATGGATTTTATACAATCTTATTTGGAGATAGTGGCGTAATTAATGATTTTACAAATAATAAAGACACATTAAAATGTGAAGTAACTTCTGATGGATATGTCTTATCTACATCATTTAGTAGCAAAGATTCTATTACGGAAGATGTAACTTACTTAAAAGAAACATTAACATTAAACGTGAATAATAATGTTGTTACTAAATTTGATTTTGAAAAACAAGAATTTGATTCAGAAACATCTACTTCACCTTTAAGTACATCATTTATTAAAATGACATTAGAAGGAACAAGTAAAGTAGAAAATGTCAATTCTATTAATGAAAGTGACTTTCAATATGGTGATTTCACCCCTTCTCTTTCTTCTCAAAATGGAAAATATTATGTCGGAATGTCTTATGGATTTGATATTGCTTCAGATAACGAAAATGCTTCTGATTTAGTTGATAAAATTACTGTAACTAAAGTTGAAAACGATGGAGAATATGATGGTGATGTTCTTACTTACAATGCTTTAAATGAAACATTTAAAGTAAACATTGCTGGTAAAGCAAAAATTACTTTTAGATCACAAAGTGGTGTAACTAAAACTATTTCTATTACAACATCTAATCGACCAGTTAATAGTATTAGTATTGATCAAAGCACAAGTCAAATTACTCAAGGACAAACAATTAAATTAAGTGCAACTGTTTATCCTATTGCCGTTCCACAAAATTATGTAGCATCAATAACTGAAGGCAATACTCTTGCATCATTAACTAAAAATAGTGATGGTTCTTATTCTTTAACCGCTAATGAAGACGCTACAGTAGGCGCAACAATTAAAGTAACATTTAAAGCAGTCGAACTTAAAGAAGATGGTAGTAAAGCTACAGCAGAAATCACTTTAACAGTAAAAGAAAAATCTTCTTCTTCTGATAATAACTTAGCAGGTGAATGGGTGGCAATTAACGATGAAGGTGGCTATAATCCTGAGTTAGTATTAAATGAAGATGGTACTGGCACATTACAATTTAATTACCCATATATCGGAACTGAATATTTTAAATTTAGTTGGACAAATGATTTTTCAAATGTTATTGATTCTAAAAGTTTAAAATATTTAGATGAATATGGCGAGGAACAATCTACTAATTTTTATGAGATTAATGCTTCTAACTTTGCTGATGGCGTATTAACAATAACTATCTGTGATACTACCGATTTTACAACTTTCACATTAACATTTCAAAAAGCATAACAACTAAAGTATCTTAAAAAGGCTTACAAAACGTAAGTCTTTTTTTATAGTCAATTATTAATTATTTCTAAAAGCAATACATTTTTTTGTAGAAAAAAGCGACAAAAAAATTCCGACAAAAACATCGGAATCTTAATTAGAAAATAACAATCAGTATACAATTATTTTTTATTATTTTTTGTTATTAATTTAATAACATTATACGCTCCATCATATAATCCACTTTCTTTATTATGGAGAATATTTTCATTCATGTGGATTAATAACAACTTATCATTTAATAAAGAATCAAGCATTTCATTAATCTCTTTACTAGTACGACATTCATATGTTCCATCGCCATATTCACTTGCGTGAATTGCGCCATATGCTTCATGTCCACCTACTCTTTGAATCATAAGTTTAGGAATTGGATAATACGCTAATTCACTTGGTTTAGTGATAAGTAAATCACATATACGCATTAATACATTCGTGGAATATACTGCTTCAAATATTTCTTTGTTATATAGCGCATAAATTCCTTTATTAAAGTTATCATTATTAACATCTTCCATAAAGTTTTCATATTTATTATTATAAATTTTCATAACACTTTCTAATTCTTTAATGTCTTTACACATCTTTTTAAGTACTTTTTCATGGTCACCAAAATTAATAAATAGAACCACTTTATTTTCATTAATGTAAGGCAATAAATGCTTTACAATTGACTTAAATATTGGATATTGAGCACCCGCGCCACCAACAGTTAAAAGTAAACGTAGTGGTTTATTGTTATTTATACGATCTAATCTATCTTCAGTATCACTTTCTAAATTTGTCACTAATTCATGATCAATATAATGTCCAACATCTTTTAAAGAATCGTCAGGCATTGGAAGTAATACTTTCTTTTTAGCAAAGCCATTTAATCTTTTATATCCTAAATAAGCAAAATGTGTTTGGACTGTATGAAGTGCACCTTCTGAAAGATGAAGTGCCATTGGCCAGTTATCAGGAATGGCATTACACACATTAGTCATACCTGCATGAATTGCTCCTTGACTAGGCCACACGTGAGTGGCAATAAAAGGGACATCTTTAGGAAAATCCGTATATAAAGGCACTAATAATTCTGAATTCTTTTGGTCGATTGCGTTATAAGTTAATTGGCGAAATCCTTCACTATTCATTGGTTCCCAAAATAATTTGTTAAATAATTTTGATTTTTGTGATAATTTAGAGCCCATAGAATACAATTTGTTTTGATGTTCAATCATTTTTCCACCTGTGGTTTTAAAACTATTTAAATCAAACCAATATGGTTTATATCCTAGAGCAAGAGCGCAACTTGCAAACGCTAAAGAAATGCGGTAATGACCAAATCCCATTCTAATATTACCAATGATAATCGCTTTTTTATCAAACTTCATATCATCAATAGCAAGTTCTAATTTGTTAATAGTTTTATCTTTGCCTAATATATTTAGTGGTTTAGCGGATAAATGATATTGGGTTTTACTTTCATCACCATATTTTCTTTGATATTTCTTTTTTGATTTAAGAGCTTTCTTATAAGTTTTTTCATCAATTACATTACCAAATATTTCTTTAGATCTTTCCATAACTTAATTCTCCTTTTTTAGTATTATAACTAAAATTATATCTATTTTTATTAAATTCTGTTACGAATTTAATATATTTTTTATCATAATTAATACTTATCACCTTATGATGTTTAAATTCTTGATATTTTTGCATTAACTCTTTTTTTGATGCATCATAATTAGCAATATTATCACTTGTCATATAAATTGAGCCAAAGATAAAGTTAATAATAATTAATGCTTCTTTTTGTAATTCATTTAACTTAACATTTTCTTTTCGCATAATATAAACATCTGGATCATTATTAAACCCAAGTCCATTTATATAATAACGATTGATGGTGTTTTGTAATGTTATTTTAGTAGAAATTCTTTCTCGATGCATAAATTTCATAAACCAAACATCGTTAAATATAAGCGATACATCTGGTCCAACCCTACAATAATCAACAACTCCAAAAGCGCTAGCTAAAGGCACTCCACATCCTAATATTAAAGTATTAGGAACACATTCACGAATAAACTCAAGCGCTTGATACATTTGTTTTGCTCTTGATTTGTTTTGATGATTAATACATACAGCATGTAAGAAATCAATTTTAATAAAATCAAATCCGACTTCATTTACTAAATAATTTAATTCACTTTTAATATATTCTTTAACTTCTTTTTTATCAAAGTCAAGAGCGTAAAATCCGGACCAATTAGTCCCTACTTTTAATGGCTTCTCATCTTTTTTAATAAACCAATCAGGATGATTTATAAATGTTTCCGACTTTTCTTCTCCAATAAAAGGAGCTAGCCAAATACCCGCTAATTTATGAGATGCGTGGATTTTATCGACCACAAATTTTAAGCCATGAGAGAATTTTGTTTTATCAATACTTTTAAAATCTCCTACTGCGGTTGCGTATCCATCATCGATTTGAAACAAATTATAACTATCATCTAAAGAAGATAAATCCCTTAAGATGATATCTTCATTAATATCTTGATAATAATTATACCAAGTAGTATAACCATTAATTTCTTTATCAATTACTTTATAATTTAAGAGTTCTTTATAAGTATTAAATAATTCATTTATTTTGCCATTAATTACAATAAAGTCTAGCAAAATTGTTTCTTTTTCTACTACTTCACCTTCAACATCGCTTTCAACATGTACATAATCTGATTTATCAAAATTAAAAATAGTATAATAATTTTTTTCATTAAGTGAGGCAAATAATGTATCATTATCTCCTAAAATATAAGCAAAAGAGAATCCATGAAAATAACCACTTTTTGAATTATATTTTTTAAAATATGCGTCTCCATAATATTCAAAACAATACATGCTTTTAATAGATTTTGGTAAATGGCTTAAAGAATGCATTTTTTCGTTTCTTTTTCTTACTAATGTATCAGTCCAAGATTGATATCCATTAGGGCAAATATAATCATTTTTATTATATTTAAAAGGTAAATCTATAATGAATGATTGTAATTTAATAGTTTTCTTAGTTAATAATTTATAAATAATTCTACTTCCATTTTTTAAAGGAATTATTTCTTTTTTAATAGATACAACTAAATCATTATTAACATCTAAGTTTACTAACTTATCTTCAATAAAATACTTAAGCATATTATTTTTCTTCCGTTACTTTATGATTATCTTCAATTGTTTTCATGACACGTTTTTCGTTATAAAACGCTAATATAACTGCACCTAATACACAGAATACAATTGCCACTATTGCGACGATTCTTAAACCAAATATAGATGCCGCAATATCATTAGATGTTAAGTCTTGACTTGCTCCTAAAATTGCTAATGAAGTAAAGGCAAGCATGGCAATAGATTGTCCCATTTTCATTGCAAATGTACGAGCAGCAAAGAACATGCCTTCTCTTTTTTCTTTAGTGTTAATAGCATCTTCTTCGGCAATATCAGCCACAATTGATTGAGGAATAATTCCAAGTAACGCCATTGGAAAAGATGCTATAACAACAATTGCAATACCATAAATTAAATTATTACCAACAGGAATTACGCCAATTAAAGCAGTTATTACATACGCTAAAGCAAGGCCTAAAAATCCAGCAATTGTCATCTTTTTCTTACCAAATTTTTTAACTAACTTAGAAACAACTGGATAAAAGCAAGCTGATAAAATAGTCATACCCGCTAATAAAATCATCGTAAAGGATTCATCAATTTTCATTGATACTTTAACAAAGAATGGTAATCCTGTTTGGAATAAAGTTAAACCAATCCAATAAGCAATATCTGACCAAACAAATATTCTAAAATCTTTATTTTTAAATGTTGCACCAAGTGATTTAAATGTATTAGAATTTGATGGTTTTACATCAACAAAATCCGTCTCTTTTAATTTAAATGTTGGAAGCAGCATACAAAATAAAGCAATAAGCGCTAAAACAATAAAACAAATTCGATAACTCCAGTCATAAGAAACAACTTTTTGTAATACGCCACCAAATACAAAAGGTAAATAAGCTAAAACTGTACCAAAGAAATATGTTAATGATATAGCGGTCGAAATATACATACGATCTTCTTGAGTTTTTCCAAATTCGGAAATTAAAGCATTATAAGGCGTACAATACATCGTCATAAATAAATAAAATAAGATTAAAAATACTAAAATCCAAGCCACATTAATACCACTAATATGCTCAACAGGTGCACAGAATACTAATACGGTAATAACCGCAAAAGGAATCGCCGCTATACGCATAAAAGGAATTCTTCTTCCTTTTGGATTTTTTGATCTATCCGAAAGTGTTGCAATAAGTGGATCAGTAACAGCATCAAAAATACGACAAATAAAAGTAATTAATCCTAAGATTGTTAATATTCCAAATATCACAAGACCAGGTTTAATATACTTAGTAGCGGAATCTGATGTTGGCAAATAGAAAGTTACTAACCAAGCATTAATAATTCCTCCTAATATGGACCAGCCTAATTGCCCGACAGCAAAAATCCACATCTCTTTTTTTGTTAATCTTCTTGTATTCATATTAATTTCCTCCTTTGATATAATCGATGAACACATCAATTAATAACGTTATTTGTTTTATACTTGATACTAAACCATCCGAATGTAAAATTGCTCTTTTCGATAATTTTGAACATGTGGATAATAAAGCATGAGTATAAGTAAAATATATTTCATCTTTATTAATATTGGCTTTTATTGATTTATCATTAACACCAATATTCCAAATATTATCAAATATATCTTTAATAGTAAGAAGTTCTTTTTCGTATTCATTGATATCATCCATAGAAATGTTTTTATCAATGATGTAATTATCAAAATCATTAATAAATATGAAAAATGATTGGTTATTACTATAAATATCAATAAAACAATTAAAGAATTGCTTAACTTGTTCTAGACCTTTGCTTTCTTTATAAATAAGTTGATAATCAAAATATTTAGCTTTTACTTCATTCCATAAATATATTGCCACTTTATAAACAAGATTTTCTTTTTTTCCAAAATAACGATATATTGATGCTTCACCAATATTTAAACTATTAGCAATGTCCACTACTGTTACTTCTTCAATTGATTTTTCAATAAATAATTCACTTGTTTTTTTGATTACTTCATTTATTCTTTTTTCTTTTGCTTTTGACATGTAATCACCCCAATTACGAAATTGATAGGTTATCTATCAATTTTATAATATCACTTTTGTAAGCGCTGTCAATAATTTTGTTTTAAAAATGGTATCTTCTTTTCAAGATACCATTTAATAATTTTATGTCTGACATTACCACACTTATTAATTCAATTTTTAGCAGCCATACGAAACCCTAAAAATTTTTAAAGTTTTTTATAATATTGATAAGTCTATTTCTTTTTTGTTTTTAAATATAATATAAAACCCTAATGCGATAGAACTCGCTAATACAACTCCAGAGCCAATTTCTATTCCTCTAATTAATGGCAAATAGAATGGTGTTAGTCTTTTTATTATAGTGTTACTTGTAATTCCATTCATGGCGCTACTATGGACAGTGGTATATAATATTCTATGCATAGCTTCTCGCATAGCCCATGCTACATTAGCATGATTTGTTCTACACATGTCTATATTTGTTGATGCCTTCACTGCGCCATCCACTAAATTAGTACCAGCAAGCAACATTTGAACAAAGTTCATATATGGTGTAACGTTTCCGTACCACATATCAGTAACAGCAATACCGGTCATACCGCATTCATTACGTAAGAAGTCAGTCATTAGTGATTTTGATTGTCCTGACCAGTAAAGCCCCAATCTATTAAACGCTGTCATAACTCCAGAAGCGCCTTTCATAGTAACTTCAGTGCCATTGTAATTATATGATGTTCCATCAATTGTTATTGGTAATTCAAATGCTCGTAAATAAACTTCTCGCAATGCTTGTTCATTACACCAAACTGAAATGCCTCTTCTCATATCTTCCGAATCATTTAGTGCACAATGTTTATTATAAACATATAATCCTTTGCTTTCCATTGCCGCCGTTTCATATGCACACATTTCGCCTGATAAGTATCCATCTTCAGAAAAATATTCAAAATTTCTTCCACTATATGGTGAACGGATAATATTACTGCCCGGTCCATATAATCCAGCATAACCAACCCATAATGCATCTTCTCCAATCATAACACCAACTTCATAAATCAAGTCTTTATTAAACGAAGCAGCTAATACATTTGAGGAAGGGTAACAAGTTGGATAAGAATCCATGTCAGGGTCGTTATATAAATAAGCATATCCTTGTTTACTAGTAGATCCATATCTATATCTTTCAGTTAAACCATTAGGACCATTATGGTCAGTACATTCTGGTTTGCCAATACTTTCAATTGCTTCAGAATGTCTCATACCAGATGATATTGTTGATGTACAATCTTCCCAAGTTAATTGGTCTAATAATTGATCCCACAATTCATCATCATAAGCAATTTTTTCACCTTTTTCATTTACTCTTAAATCAATAAGCTGAAGTCCATTATCTTGCCCATATTTAGGATATTCACTTTTGTCTTCTTCAACAACACATTCAGTTTGATATCCCATTGCTTTTTGATCAGTTTCTAAACTATCTGACCAGTGAATTACTGCATGTTTGCTCCAGTCTAATTGTACTGTGTCTTCCCAGTTGTTTCTTGTTAAGTAATTAATATAATCATTTCCTTTATTTTCGTATTTGTTAAAATCAACGCCATCAAATCTATTAGTTATTTCATTACCAGTAGATTTTGATTTTGAATAAATTTTATTATCAAATTCTAGTGTTATCTTTTCACCAACTAAATCTTTATTACCTATTGCATCCATCTTATTATTTGTATTTGATGGCGAATAGCCTTTCTTAGCAAGAATGTTATTTGCAGCTTCGTGTGCACCATTGCCAATACTAAGATAATAATCACCGCCATTTAAAACATATGTCTTAGCATTGTTAGAATCATAAGAGGCAAATTGGCGCTCTTTAATTTCAATTTCGACAGTTTGTGATTCATTAGCATCTAATTCTTTAGTTTTCACAAATCCAACTAATTCTACACCTGCTGTTTCCATCTTATTTTCAATATTATATTGGTTATAAGGCTTTTCCAAATATACTTGGACAACATCTTTTCCTGCTATATTTCCGACGTTTTTCACATCAACTTTAACTATATATACTTTTTCATTATCTTTCATATCTTCTTTAATAGAAAAATTAGAATATTCGAAATTTGTATAAGATAAACCATAGCCAAAAGGATAAGTAACAACTTTAGAATAATCATATCCGCCCACATTAGAGCGATTATAAACACAATCCATGTATCTAGTTTCCGTATATTTATATCCAACATAAATACCTTCTTGATATGCTGTATAAACGCGATCTTGATTTAAAGTGCCATCAGCTAATATTGAATCAGTAGCGCCTTCATATACTTTTGGTCCAAAGTTTGTATTAACTGGATTCATGTTATGATTTGCCCAGAATGTAGTATTTAATCTTCCAGATGGTGACAACCCCGCTATAACCTCTGCAACTGCGTAAAATCCTGTATTTCCAGGAGTTCCAATCCACAATGCTGCATCAATGTCATACTGTGTATCTTCTAAAAAATCAGCTTCAATCTGGTTACAGCCATTTAATAAAACAATAATTTTTTTAATATTACCTGCATCTTTTTCTAATTTAAGACCTAACAACATATCTTTTTCTTTTGGAGAAAGATGTAAATAGTTACCATCATTATCTCCAGCAACATCTGTCTTTAGTTTATTTACTGCAAAATCACCGCGAGGCATGTCAGATCCTTCCCCACCAATTCGAGAAAGTACTACAATTGCAGCATCTCCATATTGTTTAAATGATGATTCAGTATTTTCTTTAACATCACTCCATGGTGCTTCTCCCATATAGCCTATTCCCTTAACACCTTGTCCTGTTGAAACAAATTTTCTTTTATACTCAGGATGTGAAGAATAATAGTTCCAAAGTACTGGATTTACTTTAAAAAGAGAATTTCTTTCAAACGCCTCTTTTAATGTCGGAGCTGTCGATGTATCAACATTACCAGATCCCGTTCCGCCATAAGCTGGATCAACACTAGAAATAGAAAACAATGATACATTTCTTGATTCTTTTGTTAAAGGCAAAGCATTGTCGTTATTTTTTAACAAAACAATTCCTTCTGCTTCAGCATCCTCGCAAAGTTTTGAACTATCTTTTTTTAATTCTTTAATTGATTTGTACTTAGTTTTATAGTACAAAGAATCGACTTCTTCTGATGAATCCTTTTTTATTATTTCTGTAGTTTTGATATTTAATGCTTTGTTAATTTGAGATTTGTTTTCATCAACTATTTCATAACCCACTGCTGTTAGCACTAAAAATGCAAGTGATACCGCTAATAAAGTTTTAGGTAATGTTAAATTTAATTTATTTTTCTTCATTGTTTAAATTCTCCTTCTCGAAATTAAATGTTTTAAAAAATGCAATAAATGATAAAACCACATTTATAATGAATAATATAAATAAAATTATAAATTGTGGAGTAAATTGAGAATCAATTCCAACAAACGCTGCAGAAATATATTGATATGTTTTTAAAACAAATAGACCAAAAGCAACTAATGTTGTTGGCATTAGTACTAATGATGAAAATTTACCTTTAAACAAAAATAGTAATGCCACACCTATAACCAATCCTACCAATAAAACATAAAATGCGCTCCAAGACATCAAATCCCAAATTGACTTGTTTCCATCGTAAAAACATGGATATAGTATTAACGTTACTAATATCGTAATAATATTTGCTATCAATACATATGCTCCATACCCATTAACATTAAAAAATTTTCTTACTTTGTATTTCATAAAATCCTTTCTAGAATAATAAAATATTCTTCTTACCATCATAATTTTCAATATAAAACCAAAAATATAACACATATATTTCGTAAAAACTAAAAAGGATTTCGTGAAATTCAAATCGCACGTTTAAAGCGGTTTCACGAACCAAAAAAGTGCTTTCGCGAAAAAAACATATAATATTATAAAAAGATAAAATAGCATTGAAATGTAAATTTAGTTATGTATTTATTACAAAAAGGAGAAAAGAAATGAAAAAGAAACTAATTTGTACATTATCATTATTTGCAGCTTTAGGATGCTTAGCTTCATGTAATAATGGAAATAAACCATCAAGTAAGCCAAGTGATGAACAACCAAGCACATCTACAATACCAGAAAGAAAATATGTAAGCCCATATGAACATGAATTTGTATATTATGCTCCAGGTAAAATTTATAATTCAGAAACAAAAACAGAAGGCGAAGCTAATACACTTGCTTCTCAAGCATTTGAAACATCTAAGCATAAAGGACCAAACTATATGATTTACATTCGCTTATTAAAAGAGGCTAATGGTGAAAAGTCTGTTAAGGCAGGTAGACGAATTCTCTTCCAAAATGGTGACTTGTTAAATGCAAAAATATTTGAAACAACTGGATCATGGGAAAAACAAGGAGATTCTTATACAATTAATTTAGATGGCTTTGAAGGAAGAGGTAGCGTTAATGAAAATGTAACTTTAACATCAACTGCTGATGGAAAAGTCAATTGGACTTATTACTATAATACAAAAGAATATGTTACTTCATTATATACATCCGCTTCATTTATTGGCGAATACACTGGAACATTCACAAATATGGAAGGACAAATAAATCCAGTTAATGAAGTTGTAGTTGATTTCAAAGATGAAGACAATTCCTTATACACCAGAGGGTCATTTAATGACACTGGCATTGGTGCTTTTGAAGGTGCAATTGATGAATTCGGTTGTGTTATGGATGGCAAAATCACTAGATTAGATGGATCTTTTGTTGGATTATTCTATACAGATTTAGATGGAAAAGCAAAATTCAACTGTTCTTGTGAAGCACGTGAAAGAACATCAACTGTAAGAACAGAGATTATATAAATTAATCACAAATCTTAAAAAGCACTTTAAAAAAGTGCTTTTTTTCACTTTTATGTTATAATTAAAATATAAAATATTGACAGCAAAGCAAAATAAAATATTACAAGGAGTAATTGAAATGAAAATAGCATTAATTGAAGATGAAGAAATATATTCAAGTTATTTTAAAAACTTAATTAATCAATACGAAAGCAATAATTCATTATTCATCGAATTAGATATATTCAATACTTCAATTACATTTTTAGAAAAATTCAAAGCAAACTATGATATTGTTTTTATTGACATTGAATTACCAGACATTAACGGCCTTGAATTAAGTAAGAAAATAAGAAAAATTGATGAGGAGGCAATCATTATATTTATAACAAACCTTGCCCAATTTGCAATAAATGGATATGAGGTTAACGCATATGATTACATAGTAAAGCCAATAAAATACGAAAGATTAGAAGCAATTCTTAATAAAATATCTACTAAAGTTGAAAAAAATGCCGACTTTTTTAACATTAAAACAACTTCTGGCTATTTAAAAATTAGATGTAAAGATGTTTATTATATTTCCGTTGATGATCACCTGGTGTATTTGCACTTAAAAAACAAAAATTATGAGTGTTGGGATTCATTAAAAAATATTGAAAAGACTCTTCCAAAAGATTTTTTCGTACGCATTTCCAAATCAAAAATTGTTAATATCTTTCATATCGCTTCAATTGGGAACAAAACAATTATTTTATCTAATAATTTAGAACTAATATTTTCACCATTATTAAAAAATCAAATAATGGATGCACTAAACAAGGTAATATAAAAGGAACGAACTAATGATTGAACAATTTAAGTATTATTTAGTATTTTCACTATCGTATTTTATCGCTAGTCTTGCGGTAACTAACTCCTTAAAAAGGAGAAAAAAAGAAGGATTTTTTTATATTATTGTTATATTAATTTCTTGCGTTTTATCGCTTATTTTTGCTATTGTTCTCGCCGATTTAAAAACAAACAATCACACATCATATAAAACTATAACTCCTTTAGTTTTTACAATTTTAACTATTCCGACACTTATTTATTTATTTTACTTTATTAAAGAGTCATTAGGCACCAAAATATATATGTTTGTTGCAACAACATTAGTCTATAATACCTCATCTTCTATATACAATATGATTTTCTACGCTTATGCTGATTTAGCTAACACTGGTTATTATCAAGCTTCAAAAACACCAGGCATATGGTTTTTTATATCTATATTATGTAAATTATTATGGTTTTTACTTATATTTTTCATTTTTAAAAAATATGCAAGTATAAATAAACAATTTCATATTAATAAGATAATTACAGTATTATTTATTATTGCCGAAGTTGCAATCTTTCTCATAGCTCCTATGTTAAATGATAGAATTATGCCGACTAAATATTTGTTTAGAATAAGTTTTGGGGCATTTTGTTTTTATATTATTTCTTTAAGCATGATTTTTGTCTTATCGTTTGCTAACGAATCTAAGTTAAGAATGAATCAAATGAATAAAATAGTCATCGCATCAATGAAAGAATATGAAATAACAAAAGAAAACATCGAAATCATTAATCAAAAGTGCCATGATATGCGACATCAAATTAGAGTTGCTCAAAAAAGCGGCAAACTTAACGATGAATTTGTAAACGATACTTTAAAATCAATTAATATTTATGACTGCAAAACAAAAACAGGCAATGATATTTTAGATGTAATTATAACTAACACAAAATTAAGGTGTAATGCAAATGATATAGAATTAAATGTAATTGCTGATGGCAAACTAATGGACTTCATGCGCGAGGATTATTTAATATCGTTATTTTCTAATTTGCTTGAAAATGCCACAAATTACGAAATACGAGTCAAAGACAAAGAAAAAAGAAAAATTTTATTAAAAGTATATTCTTGGAATTCATTTATCAAAATTCACTGTGAAAATTACTATACTGATAATGTTTTTGAAGAAGAAAAGAAAAATGAACATTATCATGGTTTTGGTATTCAATCTATGAAAACAATCATCGAAAAATACAACGGACGGTACTTATCAACTATAAAAAATAATAATTTTATTGTGGATATTATTTTCAAAAAATAAATATTCGTCGATTACTATATTTTTGCGTAAAATATTAACCATTTCACGAAAAATTAAAGTAATCATTTTTTAATGTTTTATAAAATATTAATGTAAGATTACATTAATAAACATATAGATAGAATATTGACAAAATCATATTAAATTTATTATTGTTTTGCAAAGCTAATATTGTTATATTTAGAATCTTATAAAAAATAATTATAGAAAGGATTCGAGAAAACACTCGAACAAAGTATGAAAAAGAAATTATCATTTTTAATTGCAACACTCTTTTTAGGAGCGCTTTCATCATGTGGCAAAAGCACAACCGTTTCCATCGATTATACCGGAGATGAAGAATCGGTAAAATTTGCTATTGAGGAAATTAAAACATCTTTAAAACAAAATAAATTAAAGTATGTAAATAGCGGTGGTGATTATCAAATCATCATAAATAATTCAACTGAAGATATCGCTAAAGAAGGTTACAAAATTAAAGTAGAAAATAATACTATTAATGTACTTTCAAATGACTCGACAGGATTAATGTATGGTGGCTTGCAACTAGCGGAAAACATATCATTAAACAAAAGCATTACTAACCTACAAAATTTTGAAGAAAGTCCATATTTAGAATATCGCGGTGTATCTATTAGACCTCCAATGGATTTAAGAACACCATCGTATACAAATAATGGTGATTCTACAAGATGGAATTTAGAAAATACATGGGATTTAGATTTTTGGCAAGGTTTATTTGATAGAATGGCCAAAATGCGTTATAACTTGCTATCATTTGCAACAGTTAACTCATTAGCAAATATGGTTAAAGTGCCAGGATATGAAGATTGTGCAATTGATGATGTATTAGAGTATACTGGATCATATGACGATACTTATTTAGGCGACTGCACTAACATGTATCGTCCAGAACATATGCAAGAAGGCAATTATCGTGTTGTTAAAAAAATAACAATCGATGAAAAAATCGCATTTTGGAAACAAGTTATGGAGGCTGCTCATAATCGTGGAATCCATTGGCAAATGTCAACAATGAATATCTATACATTTGCGGAAAATGGTAAATATGGAATTACTGATGCCCGTGATAATGAAGTTACAAAAGATTATTTTAGAAAAGCGTATACGCAATTAATTAAAACATATCCATACATAGATCAACTAAAAACAACCTGTGGAGAAAACATGGTTGCTGAAAAAGGAACAGAGGATATCTCAAATAAATGGTATAGATATGTTTATGGTGGCGCTATTGAAGACGCATTTAAAGATAATCCTGAAAAAGGCAAAAATTTCTTATTAGGATTTGCGGGCGTTGGTAATACAAAATTAACTCAAGAATTCTATGATGAATTTAATGATTATCCTTACCCTTTGTATGTTAATAAAAGGTATAACGACACTCGACTATTATCTGTATCAAAGTGTACTGATAATGATGAATATATTAAAAATATGCCTGAAGGTTGGAACATGATTTATAACGTTCGTGGTGAAGATGCATATCACTTAACTTGGGGAGATCCGGATTTTGCTAGAGATTTTGCTAAACATTCTAAAAAAGATCGCGTACTCGGATGGCATTTTGCTATTGATGGATATTATGTTTCTGGAAAAGAATATGAATTTGTCGATGATTCTTTAAATGGTGGTTACTATTACGATAGGCATTGGATAATGTATACAATGTTTGGACGATTTGCTTATAATCCAGAAATAACCAATGAAACATGGCAAAAAATTGTTGAAAATCATTATCGTGATGTTAAAACAGAAATTGTAGATTTAGCTTGGAAGGCTATGAATACTGCTGGAAAAATAATGCCAAATATCATTTGTCAGTTTGCACCTGGTGGTACTGATGCAGCATTCCTACCGGAAATGTGTACCTCTCACCCAACATTAGGAGGGTTCCTAGGTGTTAAGAAAATGATTAATTCCAATTTAGCAGATCCAGATGGAGATATTTATTCATTTAGTGAATACGCAAATCTATTAAGTAGTGGCGTAACAAAATTAGAAAAAAGGACACCATTCGATGTTGCAAATGATTTAAGAAAATTAGCAAGTGAAGTACTAAAAGATGTTGAATCCGCTCTTAATAAACTAAAAGGTAAAAATACAGAACTTGAAAATTTATTACTTGATCAAAAATTATTTGCTTATTTAGGAAACTATTATGCTGATAAATTTGAAGGTACAATGAACTTAAGAATATATAATGATACAAAAGATACTAATTACCAAGAAAAAGCTATTAAAAATTTAGAATCTGCTTTAGAAAATTGGAAGTTATATGCCGGTTTATTCTCTTCTAGATTCAAGGAAGAAAGACTCCCTCGTCATGGTGTTATTAACCCTAATAATTTAACTGCTGCTGTTACGGAAGACATCAACACAGCTAAAACATGGAAATGTAGAACTTATTAATATAAAAAAGGGAAAAAGCAAACATGAATAAAAAATTATTTAAAAAATTGTTACTACCTACAATGCTTATAACTACGCTTACTTCTTGCAAAGGAAAAGAAAGAATACAAATTGTGTATGATGGTAACGATAAGCCCGTGCTAAATGCTATAAAGGAAGTTAAAAAAATAATCAAAAACTCTAATATGGAATTAGTAGATAGCAATCCTAACTACACTATTAAAATATTAGACTCCAATTCACAATTAGGCAAAGAAGCCTATAAAATAACTAGAAATGAAAGTGAATTTAATATTTGCGGTGGTGATGTAGTCGGTACAATGTATGGAGTATATCAAATTGCAGAATCGATTGAACTTAATGGTTCATTAAAATCAGTTCAATCCCAATCTGAAAGTCCTTATTTACTAGATAGAGGATTTAGATTGAACCCACATTTAGATTTAAGAACTCCAAGTTATACCGCAAATGGAGACGCAACAAGAAATAATCAAGAAAATGTATGGGATTTGGATTTCTGGGATGGATTATTCTCAATGATGTCAAAATTAAGATATAACATGTTTGAATTCAGTGAAACATGTACATTACCAAGTATGCTTGAAGTTCCAGGATATGAAGATTGCGCTCTAGATGACGTTTATTATTACACTGGTGAATATGATGATAGTTATTATGGCAATTCAACTAATATGTTTAGAAACGAACATTTAAATGAAGGTAATTACTATGTATTTAAGAAAATGACAATTCAAGAAAAAACTAAACACTGGCAAGATGTTATTCAATTAGCACACGATTATGGCTTAAAATTCATGTTTAGTTATATGAATATTTATACATTTGCTGAAAATGGAAAATATGGTATTACTTCTAATAGAGCTAATGAACACACTAAAGATTATTTTCAAAAAGCATTCACTAAATTTTTAGAAACTTTCGATATTGATTTATTAAAAGTAAGCGCTGGTGAAAACATGGATTATCCTGCAGACACAAAATCCGTTACCGAACAATGGATTTATGATATCTATGGCAAAGCAGTAGAAAACTCTATTGTCGGAAAAAAAGATGATTTCACATTAGTTTATGACTACAATAATGATAACTGGCCATTATGGGAAAAATTAAATGTTACTAAAAAAGCATCTACTCGTTACGCTGATACACACATGTATTCTAAATGTACTAAGCCAACATATTCTCAAGCAAGAAGAGACAACTTACCAGCAGGTGTTAAAGATTTATACAATCTAAGAAATGAAGACGCATATCACTTTACATGGGCTGATGTTGAATGGAGTAGAGAATTTATTAAAAACATGAAACAAGAAAAATCAGATGGATTTTGTCTTGGTAGTGCTGGATATTTTATGGGAAAAGAATATTGTTTTAAAGACGAATCACTTAATGGTGGCTATTATTATGATCGACATTTTGCTAATTACACAATGTTCGGTAGATTCTCATATAATCCAGATTTACCAACTGAATATCTTGATTCTCTAGTCTATAATAGATTTAAGAATATTAATAAAAATATTGTTGATATTGCTTGGAAAGCCATGCAATCTGGATCAAAATGGCTATTAGAATTGCAAAACACATATTATTATGGCGGAACAGACTCTTCTTGGTACCCAGAAACATGTCAATCACACCCAAATTTTGGTGGATATCTAGGAATTAAAAGATTTTATAATGCTGACAATGCTTATTTAGGTGGAGACGCATTATCAATTGCTGAATATGCTAGATTAGTAAAACAAGGAGTTACAAAATTTGATAAAACCACTCCATTAGAAGCTGCAGAAAATCTCCATAATATTGCAAATGAAACACGCAGTTTAGTTGCAGATTATAATAAAGCAAAAGGCAAAAAGAATGTAGAATTAAATAATATAGTTTTAGATCAAGAAACTGTATCATATTTATCTGATTTTTATGCTTATAAATTAAAAGCAGCAGTTGCATTACGTTTTTACAATGATACTAAAGACGTTTCAAAGCAAAATGAAGCTAAAGAAAACGCTCAAAAAGCATTAGAAGCTTGGACAAAATATTCTGAACTTTTCTTAAATAGATTTAAAGTTGAAAGATTTGCACGTATGGGCATCGTTGATCCGAGCGCATATATAAATGATGTTAAAAAAGATATTACAACCATTGAAAAATGGGTATGTAGAGAACTTTAAAATAATTATTCAATAGATTTAATATCATTAAATTTTAAAAACAAAGTCAAAGTAAATAAGGATAGAAATAATTGGTGTTTCTATCCTTTTACTATTTTTAGTTGACTTTGTATAACATTCATATTTTACTATTTTTTAATTTTCCAAAATCCTGATTTATTAGATCCTATTCGCTCTATTAAATCTTCGTTCTTTAACTCTTTTATTATTTGATTAATTCTTGGAATACTCAAACTAGTAACATTAGATATTTCATTAACTGTAATAGAAGGCTTTACTTTTATAGAATCTAGCACTTTCTTTTTAGAAGGTGCTAGATTTCTTTCACTATTAATATTATTTATGTTTATTTCATAAGGAAACTTTAAAGTTACAGTAATATGATTATCCATAAGTGAGAAAGCTTCTTTACCATATTTCTTTACAATTTCTGGTACTCCATGACCAGTTTGTTCTGTAGTAGCAAGTTGTCCCATGATTTTTTGAAGTTGAATATTTATTGGATGACTAACTCCATCAAAAAATTCTTCTTTTGAAAAATCAATTGGTAGTCCACCTGTTGATACTATTTCGATACGATCCGAGAATATATAAATAGCGGGTGGTACCCTTTTATCCCATCTATTATGTAAGCAAGCATTAGTCCAAGCTTCTCTTAAACATTTTTCATCAAATAATTTAATTTCTTTTCTTTGCGCATTTCCATCCATAATTACTCTAGTTTCATTAAATGATTGTGTATAATCAAGTGCTTGTTGCATAGCAAGAATCATACATTTATAACCATATTCATTACGAACTAATAATTCCGATTTATCTTTACCAGCAAATCTTACCACTTTAATTGAGCAATTATTGTTATCCGATAAAATATCCGCTAATTCATTATATTTTCCGCTTTTACATAATAAACCAGTGTTTTTTCGAATGTTTTATCATTAAATGATAATCCATGCATGATATATAATTGTTTCAATTGATTAAAAGTTAAATCTTGATTAATTGCTTCCATACTAGTAATTAATTCAGTGGAATTAGTAAAGATTAATTCTTTTAATAATTCTGGCTCTATTTTGCGATTTTCATTACCTGAGCGAATACGATATTCTCCATCGGCAGAATATGGTTTATTATTTCCAGATGCACTAACAACAATTATTGGCTTATTATCAATTAATTCAATATTAATACTAGGAACTACTACTGGTTTTATTCTACTAGCTATAGCTTGTGATAAATCTAGTATGGTTTTGCTACCAATTTCTTGTCCTATAACTTCTCCATTATCTTTTATTCCAAACATAACTTTTGCTGTTCCATGTTTGTTAAGCATAGCAGCAATCGCTTCAAGTGCCCTTGAAGTTGGGCTAGTACTTTCTTTAAATTCAACATATTCTGTTTCTATTAGATTCATATATTTACTCCTGTTTTCTTATTTTATTGCATACAAAAGCACTAATAAAAGCAAGATTTATCATATAATTATTCTATAACTTTTTTTGTTATAAATTATGTTTTATCCTATACTTATTATATAGTTTATTCTATAGTTTTTTAACTATACTTCTATCTAACTTCAAACTAAACTTATTAATCTTTTCTTGAATTTGGCTAATATAATTTCTATTAATTTTGTCACATTGTTCATCAATGTCACGACATACTTTTTTAATAGTCTCTGAATCTTTACTAATAGCTTCCACATTTTTTTCTAAAGATTCTAATGGTTTATCTAAATAAGTATTCTTGATACTATCAAATTCTTCAATAAGATTGTTTTTATTTTGTAATTCTAATGCTTCTTTATCTTTGCTATTAATTAAACTTGCAAATCTTGTGGTTAGAGAAGTAATCATATTAAGAAAAGTCATTAAATAGGCTGGTCTAACTACATACATATCTTCATATTCTCTTACTTTAAATATTGGTAAAACATTAGGCTTATCCATTTCTAAATTGCTAACTAATAATGCATATTTGCAGTCTTTTTTAATTCTATTCTTATCTAATTGCTTATAATAATCCGCATTAGATTTCTTATTAATTGAATCTGGATTTTCATCTTTCATATCCATGCATATAGTGGCTAATAACTCATTTTCATTATGTTCATTATTAGCAAATACTTTGAATATATAATCAGCTTTTGATCCTTTTGTTTCATCTTCTTCTTTAATGACTTTGTTATCTTTAGTCCATGTACAATTAAATAAGCCATTTTGCATATAAGAAGTAACTTCATTATCACACCATGCTTCTAAATCTTCCCCAGTTTGTTTTACATTTAAACTCGCTTTTGTTCTTAGTAAGTTATAAATTTTATCATCTTTTTGTTTGATAAGATTATCAAAATTTTGTCTAATTGTTGCTAATGCTTTTTCTTTTTCTAGTTCAAAAGCCACTTTATTTTTCTCAAGTTGAGCATCTTTTAAGGCTAAATCATGATCATATTTATTTTTCAATTCATTAATTTGTGCTTGATAAGAATTGATAACTTCTAACTTATTTTTCTCAATTGTAGTATTTTGTGATGCTTTAAAAGCATTAAAATCGCTTTCTAATTTACTATATTTTGCTTCACTTTCATTTTTTGCATTTAATAACGCTATTTGATGCTCTTTAGTAACTGCATCTTGCTTGTTCCTATTTTCATTTTCAATTAATTCTATTTTTTTAGTTAGTTCTGCGATTTGATTAGCGTATTTATTATTAACTTCTTGTTCTTTTAATTTAAGTGCTTGTTCATTACTTTTTGTTAATGAATTAATTTCTGCTTTTAATTTTTCTAATTTAGCATCATTTTCTGCATTAATTAATTTTTTTGCTTGTTCAAGTTTTGTAAGATAAACCCTATCTTTTCCTTCTTCAATAATTGTTTCTAAGTAACTTGTGTCAACTTCCACTAAATCACTTAAATCAATAACATCTCCAACTTCTCCTGGTTCCACTAATTCGATAGTGGTTTTGTCTTTAACAATTGCTTTAATTTTTTTCATAAATTTACCTCTCCCTTATGTATTTTTATTATATAAAATAAGTGATAGATTTGATAGATTGTTTTTTTAGTTTAATTTTTTTAATACAAGATTACAGAAAATATGTATGGTTTGATACAAAGCTATTAAGCTTTACATTTTTGCTAATTTGCATTATAATATTAGCAAGATTGTAAAGAGGTGATCATTATATGAGTTTAGCAGATATTATTTCAAATGAGGATGTAATAGATATCAAAAGTATCACAAATAGTAATAACATATCTAGACAAGCTGTTTATAATTTTATAAAGAACAAAAAGATGGAAAAAGTTGGTCCTGGTATTTACATATTGCCTGGAACAATCGAAGATAAAGCATACACATTATTTTTAAGATGTCCAAAAGGAATTATATCTCATGATGATGCTTTGTATTACTATGGGTTAATCGATAGAGAACCAATTAATCACTCAATTACTATTTATTCTGGATATAATCCATCAGTCTTAACAAAATCTGGATATAAAGTTTTTACTATTGATAAAAAATTATTAAATTTAGGAAAGACTGAAGTAACTAACAACTTTGGTCACGTGATTCAAATGTATGATTTAGAAAGAACAATTTGCGATTTAATGAGGTCAAGAAGCAATTATGAAATTGAAGATATAAAAACAGCATTAAAATCATATGTAAAAAGGACAGATAAAAATTTAAATAAACTTATGGATTATGCAAAAAAATTAGACATAGAAAAGTTAATAAAATCATATCTTAAAATAATTTTATAGCACAAAACATAAGGTATTTTATTATTATTTAAAAAAATACTATAGTTTTATTTGTTCAAGTTCATCTTTCAAAATAAATAAATCTTTGGAAATAATATCATAAACTATTGTGTAATCTGTTTTCCCATAATCATGAACAATACCATTTCTAAATCCCACTATTTCTCCCCAAGGAATATTAGAATGTTTATTCTTAAATTCATATGTAATATGTGTAATGTTTTCTGCCATTTGAACCAAACGGAACATAACTGCATCTATCAATAATGGATCATCATTAAACTCTTCATACGATTTTCCGTTAGTATATTTAATAATTAAATCTATATTTTCCAATACCTGTTCAACATAATACCCATCTGTTTTTTTATTATCCATATACTCTAACCCCGTCTTTCATGATTTCTTTTAATAGTTCTTCATTATTACTTAAATCTGATAATCTTATTAAATCTACTTTCTTGCATAAGGCACTTCGTAACTTTTCTATCAATCCTACAAAGGCTAGTCCAGATATGGATGTTGATATACATAAGTCTATATCACTAGTTTCTGTTGCGTATCCTTTAGCGTAACTTCCAAATAGATAGCAAAAATCTATTTTATCTTCATAATCTTTAAATACATCATTAATAACCACTTGAATTTGTTTGATTGTTAAAACGCCTTTGTCTTCAGTGACATCATATTTTTGTTTTAACATTTCTAACATAGCGTTTCTTTTTAATTTATTACCATAAGAATTATCGTTTTCATATCTAATGTAAGTTCTAATTGGTACGCCAGTTGTTTCTGAAGCTTCTTTAATAGAAATTCCCATGTTTAATCTGTATTGTTTAAGTTCCAATTTTTATCACCACTGATATTTTATGCCATTTTGGCATATTTGTAAATATTATTTATGCCATTTTGGCATATTTAATTATTTTAATATGCCAATTTTATATTTTAATATTTAATTGAAATCATTTTAATATAGTAACTTCATTGACAAAACTACCGCTCGGTAGTATTATAACTAACGACATTGTTAAGGAGTGATTTTATGAATAGAAAAGAAGAAATTATACAAGCAACTTTATCGTTAGCATCAGAAAAAGGATTAAGCAATATATCAATGTCACAAATTGCAGAATATATAGGTATAAAAAAGCCATCATTATACAATCATTTCAAATCTAAAGATGAAATTATTGAAGCTACTTATCAACACTTAAGAAACGAGGCTAAATCTAGTTTATCAATAGATGAAATTGATTATGCTAAATTAATTGAAGGAAAATCTTTAAAAGAAATTCTTATGTTAACAATAAATAACTATAGTAATATGACTACGCAAGAAAATATGCTTAAGTTTTATAAAATTATTTATGCCGAACGTACCTTTAACCCTTTAGCGGCTAAAATTCTTATTGAAGAAACAAACCGCATGGTTAATGCAACAAAAAATCTTTTTTATGCTTTACAAGTACATAAAAAATTAAATGTAGAAAGTATTGATGTGGTTGCCACATCTTTTGCTATGACTGTTCATGCGTTTATGGACTATAATTTGGATTTAAATACTGCTAAAGAAGAAAAAAGTGACAATTTAATTAAATTTATTGATTGGTTTTCTAATCAATTCGAGGTGAAATAAGATGAAAAAGACTTTAATTAATTACTTAGGGTTATTAGGACTAATATCACTTATTTCTTATAGTGCCGCTGTTATATTTGCGCCACTTGCTTATCCGGGTTATAACTGGTTAACACAAGCAGTAAGTGATTTAAGCGCTAGTGATGCACCATCATTAATGTTATGGAATCAATTATCTTCCTTATATGGAGTATGTGGAATAGTATCTATTACTTTAGTAGTGATTTATATTAAAGATAAATTAACAAAACCAATGCGTATTGGTATATATTCATTTTGCGTTATGAATTATATTTCTAATATCGGTTATACGATGTTCCCACTTTCTACAAGCGGTAATCCTAACTCATTTCAAGATATAATGCATATATATGTTATTACTGTCACAGTTGTTTTATTATCTATTATTTCTCTACTTATTATCATTATTAGTGGATTCCGTAATAATGATCATAAATACATCTCAGTAGTGGCTTTAATTGCACTTATTCTTATGTTTATAGGCGCTATCGGAACTAATGTGGCTCCTAAATCCATATTTGGTGTATTTGAAAGATTTTCTGTATTTGCCGTAACTATTTTTAATGCATTTTTAGGAATGTGTTTATTTAATGGATTTAAGGAGAAAAACTATGCAAAATAATATTAAAATTCGTTTAGAAAAAGAATCAGATTATAGATATGTTGAAAATCTTGTTCGCGAAAGTTTTTGGAATGTTTATCGTCCAGGATGCATTGAACACTTCTTACTTCATGAACTAAGAAAAAGTGTTAATTTTGTTAAAGAACTCGATTTTGTTATGGAATTAGATAATAAAATTATTGGTCAAGCTGCTTTTGTTAAATCCACTATTAAAGATAAGAATAATAAAAACGTAACGATATTAACACTAGGCCCAATTTGTATTGCCAATGAATATAAAAGAAAAGGCTATGGAAAAATATTATTGGACTATTCAATAAATAAAGCACGTGAATTAGGATATGGAGCAATATTTTTAGAAGGGAATATTGATTTTTACGAAAAATCCGGATTTATTTATGCTTCGACATATAATATCAAATATCATGGATTAAATGACAAAGATGATTCTTCTTTTTTCTTATGTCTTGAATTGAAAACAAATTTCTTAGAAAATATCAAAGGAGAATATTTTACTCCAGAAGCATATTTAATTAATGAAGAAGATGCACTTAAATTTGATGAATCATTTTCTAAAAAAGAAAAATTAAAATTACCTGGACAATTATTTTAAAAGTAGGTGAAAGTTATGAATTATAAAGTAATAAATAAAGAGAATTATTATCGAAAAGGCGTTTATGAACATTTTACTAAAGGCGCAAAATGTTCAATGTCAATGACAGCAAGAATTGATGTCACTAGTCTTTTTGATTTTTCTAAAAATACAAATACAAAATTCTATATTAATTTTCTTTATATTTTATCTAAAGTACTTAATTCGCGTGATGATTACAAAATGGTTTATGATTGGAAAAGCGATGAATTAAGATGCTATGATGTTATTAATCCAACACAATATATTTTTCATGAAGATACAAAGACATGCACTCCTGTTTATACTAATTATGATGAAAATTATCATACTTTCTATGACAATGCTAAAAAAGATATTGAAAATGCTAAGAAAACTAGAGATTATGGCTTAGATATGGAAAATCATCCAAACTGGTTTGATGCTTCTTATTTATCTTGGTTAAGCTATGATTCTTTTAATATTGAATTACCTGATGGATATTTATTTTTTAATCCAATTGTAAACTGGGGAAGATTTCGTGAGGAAAATGGAAAATTACTAATGCCTATTAGTGTACGTTTAAATCACGCTATTGCGGATGGATATTTAATTGCTAATGTATTTAAACAATTAGAAAATGAAATTAATAATTTTATAAAAAATCAAAGTAAATAATTGATAATGCTTAAAATGTATTATATTTTTACAAAAATAATATTGGAACATCATTTCGGCAAAAACAACAATGCATTGTATAATTTGCCGATATTTTCAATTAGATTATTCAATTAAACAAAAAGTTTTATTCGTTATACAACTTCCCCCTTAAAAGCATATTTACAAATAAATCAACATTCCTAGAGTGATATAATTCTTTTAAATCACTACATAATTGTTTATCAAAAGTATCTAATACTAATTCATTAATGCGCATATTTTCAAACAAATATTCACGCATTTCTTTCATATTTTTTATTGGATCTGCTTCATATAATAAATCCAATAATGCTTTTTCCTTTTTAGCTATTAAATACATATAGCCATCAACTTCAATCATATGTTTTCCATATGGAAATGCTTCTGGAGGAACATCTTGATAAGTGTAAATTCCAAAAATAGTTTCAAATCTTTTTTTCTTTCTTTTTTTAAATGTGGCGTTTTTTATCATATAAACTCTCTCTGGAATTAAATCATAATATGATAATGCAGTTTCAAACGATATATATGATGGTGCATATATAGGATTAGCTAGATAAAATGGATCAACATGTTCATTTGTTTCATATAGTCCTTTAGTAATAGGAAATATTTCTTTGTTTTTAACCATTCTTTGAATTTTTGTTTTTGGATTTTTATAATTCTTTAACTCCTCTTTTAATATTTCGTATGTTTTTATCATATTTTCTCCACCCAGTACTATTATATGATACTTTGTGGAGAAAATTAATTAATTGTTTTATAAAACAGAGTCCTTCGTTTGTATTTCCTACATTATTTATATAGTTAATAGTTACTAAAAAAGCGACAATTAAGTATTTATTTTAATACTATTTTGCCGCTTGTTTATTAAATAAGTTTATAAATTAAGAAGCATAAATTTTATAAAGCAAATAGTTTCTAATTCTTTTTGGAAGAATATGATAAAGGAACGCTAACGCCTTGTCTTTAGCACCAATGCTTCTAGAATAAGGAAGACGTTTTCTTTTAGAGATATTGAAAGCTACTTTGGCAATTTTAATTGGAGCAATACCGCCTTGTTCATCTTTCGCCACACTTGCTAAGCAATGATCAAAAGCATCTTTATATGGGCTATCTTCACTTAAACGATATTGTTCTCTATTTTTAGTAAAACTAGTCTTTGCATCACCAGGTTTAATAGAACAAATTTGGATATTGTATGGTAATACTTCTGGACGCAATGAATTAAATAGCATATCCATTGCAGCTTTACTTGCACTATAAAATCCTTGGAATGGTAAAGGTATAATTCCTCCAATAGATGATGTATTAATAATCTTTCCTCCGCCTTGTTTTCTCATATATGGGATAACTGCTTTAGCCATTAAGAATGTTCCAAATAAAGAAACATCGACTTGTTTTTTAGCTTTTTCTAATGGTGTTTCTTCAAATGGTCCAAATATACCAAACCCAGCATTATTCATTAAAACATCAATTCTTCCATATTTAGTAATGATATTTTTAACCACCCTTTGGCAATCTTCTTCTTTTGATACATCACCAAATTGATGATAAATTCCTTCCATTTCAAATTGTTGATTAGAAAATCCACATACTATATCATTATTTTTAAGAAATAATTTAGCCATTTCTAAGCCAAATCCTGATGATTCTCCAGTAATAAGAATTACTCTTCCTGTTTTAACATTTTTCATAATAAATTAACTCCTTTATTAACGCATTTATTATAAAATAAAATAATCAATTTTGAAATAAAACAACAAATATACAAAAAATCATTTATAATATTAAAGGTGATTATCTTGAAGACATTTGAAGATTTAGAAAAATACGCAAAAGAAAATTATATTCCAATAGCAAGACATACAGTTGTGGAATATATCGTTAATACCATTAAAGAAAATAATTATAAATCTATTTTAGAAATAGGAACTGCGATTGCATATACTTCTATTCATATTGCACAAATTCCTAATGTTTTTCTAACTACTTACGAATATGATAATTCAAGATTTATTATTGCTAAACAAAATATTAATGATTTTAATGTTGAAGATAAAATTAGATTAATTAATGATAATTGCTTATATTTTGAGGATAACACTACTTATGATTTAATGTTTATTGATGGAGCTAAAAAACACACTATTGAGATATATGAAAAATATAAAAACAAATTAAATAAAGGCGGAACAATTATCATTGATAATATTGATTTAAAAGTAACAAACCAAATAGAAAGTGAAAAAAAGAAAATTAAATACCAACATATTGCCGAAGAAACAAAAGAATATTTTGAAAATGTCAAAGATTTTTCTGTTACATACTTAGATATTGGTGATGGCTTAATAATATTAAAATAATACGTTGCATTTTAGTTTGCAACGATTCATGATTCGTTGCAAAAAGGCTGCAACGAATGCAACGATTAATGTTGTTTTATTCTTATGTTAAAGACTTTTTTCTAGTAAAACACAGCAGATTCTTTTAGATTAAAACAAGCGCTTGTTTACTTCTATACCCATTTTATAGATATTTTGGGTATGAAAGTAAACACTATTTAAAACACTTTTTTAGAAAAGAAGCCAAACTAAATTGATTTTAGGTTTGTTTCCAATATTGTCCACACCTTTTGTAATTTATAAATTACTAATTCGTAAATTACTAATTTAAACAAAAATAATTTTAAACTAAATTAGAAACTAAAAATAACAATTTATTAAATCTCTTTAATATTAAAATAATATTAAACAACTACAATTTAAATATAGGGCAACAATTTAATCACTTTTTTGCTCTTAAATTATGTTTTACAAAAGTAAAAAACTTGTTTTATAATGTTTTTGGAGAAAATTATGATTAAGATTGCAATTGTGGATGATGACAAGATATTTCGTGACATGATTAATAATTACATTAATCGGTTTTTTGCATCCAAAAATATTGAATATAATACTATTTTATTTTCTTCTGGTGAAGATTTTCTTTCTTCACTAGATAATGAAACATACGATGTTGTATTTATGGATGTACAAATGAATGGCATAAATGGAATTGATACATCTAAAAAATTAAGAGAGATAGATGACAATATCATTATTGTATTTTTTACTAATTATTCACAATATGCCATTAAAGGATATGAAGTTAACGCTAGTGACTTTGTTGTAAAACCAGTTACCTATGATTTCTTTGTTATGAAAATGGAAAGTATCTATCATAAAATTACTACTAAAAAGAAATCAACCAAAATAATGTTTTCTTCTCGTAATAAAAAAGTCATTTTAGATTCTAAAGATATTTTAAGTATTGAAGTGCTTAATCATAAACTAACAATTAGAACAATTAATAATGAGTATGAGACTTATGATTATTCACTTTCTGATTTAGAATATATATTTAATGAGAACAAATTAAACTACTTCTTAAGAATCAATAAATACATTATTGTTAATTTAAATTATATTGAATCAATTGAAGGTAATACGGTTACTATTAACAAAAAAGATTATGCTGTGTCTAGATTAAAAAAGGCTAAGTTATTAGAAAGCATGTCAAAATTCTTTGCAAAGGGGAATTACTAAATGTTTGATTTTTCTTCTTTACTATTTTGGTATCGTTTAGTAGTTCTTTTTGAACTATTCGCTTTTAATTTGTTGCTTTTTAATAAACTCAAAAAGAAGAGTCACTATGTATTTCGTCTAATAATTGGGATTATTATATCGTTTTTAATTGTATTTTGTACTCCTATTGTCGCATATAACTGGTTTTATACTTCTTTAACATTCTTTATTATATTTATTTTATCGTTACTAGTATCGCTTCTTGTTTATGATGAACCATTTACCACAATTTTATTTTGTACTTTAGATAGTTATATTTTCCAACATATTTCTTATCAATTATTTTTACTAATTAAAGTTATAACCGATCCATCAAGTGAAGCTAATACAGGAATATATGGAAATAAATTGCCAACAGAGTTTTCGTCTATTCTAATGGATGTATTTATTTATGTTTTATGCTTCTTATTATTCTTATTTATTGCTTATGTTACTTTTGGAAAAAGAATAAAAAAAGATAAACAAATTCAAATTCAAAAGCCAGTTATTTCTATTATTTGTGTTTTCTTAATTTTTTCTAGTGTCGTTGTTAATTCAATTTATACATATAATTTTTATAAAAACGAAATTAAAAGCCCATTAATACTTAATTCATTTTTAATGATTATCGTTTGCGTTTTATGTTTATTATTACAATTTGAGTCATTTAATAAAGTTGATTTAAAACAACAGCTAGATATTGCTAATCACATTATTAGAGAAGAAAAAAGCCAATATGAAAAATCAAAGACTAATATTGAATTAATTAATATTAAATGTCATGACCTAAAACACAAAATAAATATGATTGAGAATTTAAATTCTAAAGATGCCGAAGAAATAAATAAAATTATTAATATTTATGATTCTACCGTTAAATCAGGTAATATCACTCTTGATACAATACTTACGGAAAAAACTCTTGAGTGCCAAGCAAAAAATATTCCTATCACCTGTTTAATTGATGGAAAAGATTTATCGTTTATGGAAGATGTTGATTTATATGTATTATTTGCTAATGCTTTTGATAACGCTATTGAAGCATCTAATAACTTACCTAATGAAAAAAGAGGCATATCTTTAACATCCACTAAAAAAGGTAAAATGTTATTTATTGCTCTTAAAAATAATTGTTTAGATAATATAAAATTTGAAAATGGTTCTCCTATTACAACTAAAGAAGATAAGGAGCATCATGGATTTGGAACTAGATCAATTAAACGTATTGTAGAAAAATATAATGGTAATGTTATATTTGATGTTGATAATGGTGTTTTCATATTATCAATTACACTCCCATTATAAATGTAGTTCACGAACTAAAATTAACAGTTAAGGGTCTAAAATTGATTAGGCTTCTTTTTGTATGATAATATCATAACGACAAAGAAAGCGTTTTCATGCGCTTAGAAAGGAAACTTATGAAAAAAAATAACTTAGTCTTTAGTTTGACATTTGGCATACTAGGCGCAATTGGGGTAGGTTTAATTGGAACCGGTGCTATATTAACTTTTAATAAGCCTTCAGTCTCCACTCCAGAAGCACCAAAGAAAAATGTCGAATCTATTTATGTAGCTACTGAACCATCAAGAATGATTTATCTTGTTGGAGAAACATTTGATCCAAAAGGTATGACAGTTAATGCTCTTTTTGATGATGGTAGCGAAGAAGAAATTACCGATTGGACTTATGATAAGCATGATGCTTTTGATCACGCTAATAAGGCCGAAGAAATTAAAATTACTTATACCGCTAGTGAATCAACTAGTGAAGAAGAAAGTAATGTAATTGAAACTTCTTTAAATGTGCGTGTTGTTGATTCTGTTGATGGTATAGGTACCGCAGTTGGTCTAAAGCCTATTAGTGGTCCAGTAATTCAAAAGGCCGGAACTAAATTTGATAAATCTAATATGTCCTTCCATGTCTTATATGAATTAGGTGGTAAAGAAGTGGAAGGCAATAAAGTTTATCAATTTGGTCAAAACATTGATGGAAACTCTTATAACACTATTAAGTTAAGTTCAGAAAGTGCTTTAATCACGGCAAATCAAAAAACTGTCGACATTGCTTATTCACAAGGTAAAACATCCGCGATTGATATCGTTGTAGCAACAAGCGTTAGTGCTTCTACTACTAAAACTGACTATGTTGCCAATAAAGATGAATTTGATTTTAATAATGTTAAACTTAATGCTGAGATTACAAACGGCAATGAGATCAAAGAAAATATTGCTAACTTAAGTTGGTTTGATAGTGTCGAAGGAAAACTTATTCAAGGGCAAAAATTTGCTATTAATGGTGAGCACACTATTACTTGTGCTTATTCTTCTAATTTTCCAGATTTAAGTTTTAAAGTTAATGTTACTGGTGGAATTGATAAAGGAGAAACTAATCCTGATTTAAATCCAGATACATTAAAAATCGAATGTGAAGATACTGTTATTACAGGGGCTTCTGCTTTAGTGGAAAATGGTTCTTCTTATAAAGATACTGATTGTGGTTATGGCGAATTCCACGCTGCCGCATACTTAAGATATACTGGAGAATATAAATACTCTGGAAAAGGATTTGTTCATAATTTTGATTACAGTAGAGATGCTTCAATGGAATGGACTATTAACGCACCTGGTGGCGGTAAAACTAATTTAATCGTTAGAGGTGCCACTAATGACGTTAATGCTTCTGCATTTACCGCAAATGACTTATTAGTTAAGAAAGCAGTTAAAGTATTAGTTAATAATGTTGATATCACTGATTCGTTATCTAATAGTGCTACATTTAAAGGTCGTAAAGATACTACTCCGGATGCACAAAATAGAACAAATACTGCAGGTGGAATATCATGCAACGGACGATATATGTTCTTATTATGGAATGAAGTAAATTTAGGCGCTATTGATTTAATACCTGGAAATAACACAATTAAACTTGTAGCTAATAATGACAGTAAATCTGGACACTGGGATTCTATAAAGTTAGACTTTAAGCCATTTAAAGATGGTGGCGGCGCTATTGATCCAAATCCCGATGATGATTATGATTCAAATTTAAATCCTAATACTATCGCTACCGAATGCGAAGATATTGAAATTAATAATGCTTATATTGTCGGTGATAATGGCGATAATTGTAGTTATGGTGCGTTCCATAAAGCTGCTTATACTGGTTACACTGGTGAATATAAATATTCTGGAAAAGGATTTGTTCATAATTTTGACCAAAAAGGAAATGCTTCCATGAAATGGACTATTAATGCACCTGGCGGCGGAAAAGCTAATTTAAATGTACGTGGTGCTTCTAATGATGTTGATTTAGATAGTTTAACCACCAACCCATTAAATGTTACTAAAGCTGTAAAAATATTAGTTAATGGTGTTGATATCACTTCTTCTTTAAATCAAGATGCTAAATTTAGAGGACGTACAGAGACTACTTTAGATCCACAAAATAAAACTGAAACTGCAGGCGGCATTTCTTGCAATGCACGTTACTTATATTTATTATGGACTGATGTTAATTTAGGAACTATAAATCTTAAAAAAGGTGAAAACACCATTGAAATCATTGCTAATAATGATAATACGTCAGGTCACTGGGATTCATTAAGTTTAGATTTCACACCTTTTAAGGCCAGTAAATAGTGAGGTACAATATGAAAAAGAATACAAAAAAAATATTATGTTCCGTTGGTGTTGTTTTAAGTCTTGGTGTCGCTATTGCTTCCGATATATTAGTAAAACAATTCTATGGCTTTATTGATGAAGGATTAAATGGCACAGGTATTGAATATACTCCAGAAGCTGAAAAAGTATTAGCAAAAGGCGATGCTTTTGTTTCAGAAATCATGAAAGAAGGCATTACCATGCTCAAAAACACTTCCGGTAGTGCTCCATTTGCTTATGATGAAAATAATCCGGAAGCAAACCGTAAAGTAAACATATTTGGTTGGAATTCTACAGATGCAGGATTTCTAATTTCTGGATATGGTTCGGGTATATCTAGAATTCCAGAAAATAAAAGAGTACTTTTATACCAAGGATTTGATAAATATAACGCCATTTACAAAAAGAAAAAAATTGAATATAACACCAATTTAAAATCATTTTATGAATCTTGGTGTACCAAAAAAGCCGTTACTGAATCATTAGGTGGTAATGATAAGTTATACACTAACTATGAACCAAAAGTTGATGTTTATAATGATACTATATTAGATAATGGAAAGACATTACTTGAAGATGCAAAAGAATATTCTGATTCTGCAATTATTGTTATTTCTCGACAATCTGGTGAAGCACAAGATTGTCCTCAAGATTATTCTTATATTGTTAATGAAAAAGGCGGTTCTCCAAAAAGAGTTGATCGTGGCTATTTATCATTAACAGATGAAGAGCTTGATCTTCTTAATATGGTTAGTGAGAACTTCTCTAATGTGACGGTGTTATTAAACTGCACAAACATGATTGAATGTGGCGCTTTCGAAAGCGAAAAGATTAATAATGTTTATTATATTGGCGCAACTGGACAAAGTGGTGCTAAAGTAATTCCAATGGTATTAACCGGTGATGTTAATCCTAGTGGAAGAATTACTGAGACTTGTGTTACTGATCATTCTACAAACCCAACATTCTATAATGCCGGAAGAAAAGCTAGCACTAATTCTATTGTTTATTTAGAAGATATCTATATGGGTTATAAATGGTATGAAACCGCAAATGTAGAAGGATATTGGGATGGCTATTCTAATAGTGATACTAAAAAATCTAATGGTAAAACTGGTTATGATGGTGTTGTCCAATATCCATTTGGTTATGGCTTATCTTATACCTCATTTGATTGGAAAATCGAAGCAATCGAAGGAAAAGAGGCAATTGTTCCTAGTGCCGGAACTACATTAACTAAAGACTCAAAAATTGAAATCAATGTTAAAGTTACTAATACTGGTACTGTTGCTGGTAAAGATGTTGTGGAATTATATTACACTGCACCTTACTTAAATGGTATTGAAAAATCTTCTATTAATTTAGGTGATTATGCTAAGACTGGACTATTAAAACCAGGAGAATCAGAGATTGTTACATTAAGTATCGATGCTTATGATATGGCGAGTTACGATGCTTATGATAAAAATGAAAATGGTTTTAAAGGTTATGAATTAGATGGTGGCGAATATAAACTAAAATTATTAAGGAATGTTCACGAAACACCAAGCGAAGATTTAACAATTAAATATAACGTTGATGCTAAAGGAATTAAATTTGAAGTAGATCCAAACAGTAAAAATGAAGTTAAAAATCGTTTCACCGATGAAGGGTGCTCAAATAACATTCCTATTGATGGTAATCCTATTAATGGAGAAAAAACATATAATTACTTAACTCGTAAAGATTTTAAAAATACTTTCCCTAATAGCACCGCTAAAGCAAAAACCACTAGTGGCGCTATTACAAGTGAAGATAATGAAAAGTTCACCGAATTACCTAAATTTGGTGAGAATCATGATTTATATTTATACACTGATAAATCAGGTGATAAATTATCGGAAAGTCAACTTAAAAGTCCTGATGGTAATGTAGTAAGCATTAATAAAGAATTATTTGAAACATTAGGTGCTGATTATAATGACCCGTTATGGGATACATTCTTAGATCAATTAACAACCGAAGATGCTATTAAATTAGTAGTAATGGGCGGATACTCTACCGCTGAAGCAGAATCCGTAGGTAAGATTTGGTTAAGAGATAATGATGGTCCAATGGGATTAACAAGATCTAACGCTTCTGTTACAGAAACTTCTAAATGGACTTGGTTCCCAATGGCGGGATTAATTGGTAACTCTTGGAACAAGCAATTAGCTTATGACTATGGTAAAACAGTTGCTGCAGAAGGCGCTGCTACTGGCGTACATGGTTGGTACGCTCCTGGTGCGAATATCAGAAGATCGCCATTTGGTGGAAGAAATAATGAATATTATAGTGAAGATCCTGTCTTATCTGGATATTCAGCTGCTTATACTGTTTTAGGTGCTTTAGAAGGCAATATGGCTCCTTATATTAAACACTTTGCCTTAAATGAAACTGAAACATTACGTAATTCTTTATACACTTGGGCAACGGAACAAAATATTCGTGAAAATTATTTAAGACCATTTGAAATTGCTGTTAAAAAAGGAAAAGCTAATGGTATTATGTCTGCCTTTAACCGTGTTGGTAGTGTTTGGGCAGGTGCAAATCATGGCTTATTAACAAATATATTAAGAGATGAATGGGGATTTAATGGCACAGTTGTTACTGACTGGATGGGCGGAGCAGGTAATGCCGCGGAAGGTTTAGCAAGTGGCAATGACTTATGGCTTAATGGTGCCCAAAATATGTCGCATAACTTAGGTTCAAATTGGTCAAAAGATGTTTTAAAAGCAAATCGAGTTAGAAGAGCATGTAAAAACATTTTATTCCAATTATGTAATACACAATACATTTATAACCATGCTGAAAATAACACTGGTTCAGGAAATAAAATCATTAGCGTTAATAGACCTAAATCATATTGGTTATTTGCTGTCGCAGGTATAAATGTCTTATTAGTTGATTTAGCCTTTGTATTTGTATATCAAGGATTCATTAAGAAAGGAAATGACAAAGATGAAAAAGATTTACAAAAGTCCGAAAATTAATGTAGATATGGTTAAAATTGAAGATGTGATGATGGCCTCTAATGACATTAGAGTTGAAGAAACCGCTGATTGGAGCGGCGATGACTTCTTAGAAACGGGGGCTAAATAATATGAAAAAGACTAGTAAATACATATTAATGAGCGCTTTAACCGCTCTTGCATTAGGTGGAGTATGCTATATTTCTACTAAAGACTATAGTCCTATTATTGGTAATGAAGGTAAAGATAATGAACAATACATATTACTTCATAAAACCGCTCAAATTGCTGATTCTATTGATATTAGTGGTGCTTTAACTAGCAAAGTATCTAAACCTTATTTAGATTATGCTGCTAATGAAGACGGAACATTTAACGCTCGATTTATTTCTGGATTTAGTGTTGATAATTATGATAACAATGCCACCACTATTCCTTACTTAGATATGGGATTTAATATTAATTATAGATATGGCGCTACTACTCATGATTTTTCTTCGACAGTTGATCGTGTCTTTAAATCAGTAATAATTAACAATAAAACATATAATAAAGAAAATATGTCTTCTTTATTTAATGATGGAAATAGTTATGATTACTTATTAGTTAAATCATTATTAAATATCCCTAGCGATGGATTAAATACAATTCTTAATGTCTCACCATTTATTGTTGATAGTTCTAATCAATTATACACATCAACAAGTTCATTAAGTAATTCTATTTATGGAGATTTATTTGATAATAACATTAACTCTGATACTGTAAAAATTGAATTTGAAGATTTTACTTTAGGCGGATCAGCTTTTGCCGCAAGTAAAGACACATCAGTTTATAAAAATACACGTCATTATTTAGCTAAATTAGGTGGAAAATATGCCGCTTCTCCTTATGGAACAGAAGAAACTTCTCCACTAGGCAAACTAATTAATCCTACAGGAGACTTTGTCATGGGATTTGATGGCAATGCTAATAGCACCATGACATATAATTATCATTCTGATTACGAAGTATATGCAGATATCATTATTCGTGGAGCAAGCAATAAAAATAAACAAAATTATTCAATCGAAAAGTTAAATCTTGCTGATGCTTTTAAATTAGCAATTAACGATGAAGATTTTAGTATTCCTTCTAGTGCAAGTTTTTCAGGCAAAATAGATGAAGTCGCAGATGACACTGTTAATATTGTTGGCAAAGACACTGATGGTGATGGAATTGACGACGTTGAATTAGATTTAAACGGACGTTATATGATGCAACTATGGCAATCAGTTAATATTGGTAAAGTTCATATTGCTAAAGGAGATAATATATTTAAATTTACCGCAACTACTCCTAATTATTCTGGCCACTATGACTATATGGAATTAGATTTTGGTAAATACAACGATAAAAGTATTATTGATGAATCTATTAAATTAGAGGCTGAAGACTTTACTTTAACTCAAAGCGGAGATAATAAGACAATATCTAAGACTGCCGATGCAAATAGTTATTGGCCTTATGCTTATTCTTCTCCTGCTGTTGCTACAAGTTGGGATGAAAATGGACTTGTGACTGATAACTCAAGAAATGGTTATTATGTTGGTAATGTTCGTGAAGGAGATAAAATGGCTCATTCATTTGTATCTAGTAGAGATGGCTACTTAAAGTATTCAATTGCGGGTTCATCTAACTATGTAACTAAAGTTTCTTCAAGTAGTCAATCTGTTCCTTCAGAAACTGGCGATATGTATTTAAATAAAGTAATGACTATTAAAGTAAACGGTATCCCAGTTACTATTAGTCAAGATGCTAAATTTGATGGTGGAAAAGATAGTGACCGTGGAAGAACTGATGGTGATCGATCATTATTTACAAATTATATTTTAAATTCATTAATGCGATTAAATGTTCGTGAAGGTCAAACTTATAATATTGAATATACTTTCATTCATGCCGCTAATTATAAAGATGCTTATGGTAATGAAGTATGTGGTAATTATGACTATGTCACATTAGATTATTATCATTACGCCGCTAATTAAAGAATCATCAAAATGTTTTAAAAAAGTTATGAAATCATTTATTGAAATCATAACTTTTTTTGTTTAGTTTAATGTACTTATTTATAAAAATCACATTTTTCCATGTGTTTTAGCTACTAATTCCCACATTTTTCCGGCTGTTTTGGCAAAAAATTTCACATTTTTCCAGACTTTTTAAGTGATTTTTTCACATTTTTCCAACGACATAAATAAGATCTCTATAATTCAAAAGAGTTAAGCAATCTATTAATTGCACCTTTTGAATAACCAGTGACTTTTTTATAGTCTTGCAATCACTATGAATTAGCTTTTACAAGTGCAATAATATCTTCACCATATGCTTTACACTTCTTTTCAGTAAAGCCGCTTATTTTGCTTAATTCTTCCATAGTTTTAGGCATATAAAAGATAATGCTATCTAATTGTAGGTTATTAAATATATGGTACGGCTTATAATGAAGTTCTTCTGCTTTTTTATAGCGATACACTCTAAGAGCTTTATAAAGTTTTTCATTTAAACTCTTAGGATCATCAATATGAACAAATAATCTTTTTTCTTTAGGTTTCTTTTCAAATGGAAAAGCCTCTTTTAATAATATATCTTTACCTTTGTTTACAATTATATAAGTTATTTCTTCGCCATATTTATTATATTTATCTTCAGTAAAACCACACTTCATAAATTCTTCTTTAGTAGTTGGTTGTTTAAATACTAAAATGTCTAATTGTTTATTAGTTAAAACATTATACGATAATCTTTTTAATTGCTTAGCTTTTTTAGAGCGGAATATTTTTAAAGCAACCTGTATTGATTCAGAAGGATTAGTTATGTAATTATCATATTTATTATCTAATGACTCATCATACTCATTAGTATTCGCATTAAAATACTTAGAAAAATCATAAGTTCTTGGTGAATCTTTAGCGATAATGATATTAGCAATATTAAACATAGGATTATCCATAATGTCATATCTAGATTTTTGTAATACTTCGCCTATTTTATCATTCAAATTATCTAGTTCTACAATATATTTATTAATTTCATTTTGTTCAAAAGCAATACTAATTGTCGAATTATAATTTGTAACAACAAGTAATGAATAAATAGGGAATCCTTTTATTACTTCATCAGTATTTAATAATTTAGCTATATCATTAACATGATATTTATTTTGAATTATTGGGTTAAGTATTTCTACTTTGTTATATACTTCTCCTAGTACATTTTTAAGTAATCGATAAAAAGTACCATCTTCATTAGCTTCAATATCTCCAATTAGCATTTTAACATCTAAAGCCACTACTCCATGTGGAGTAATAACAATATAATCTATTAATGAATTATTAAGTGTTATATCTTTTAAAACAATAATGCTTTCTTTTGAATTTTTTAATTTATTATCAACTTTTGTTTTGATTTTGTCATAAATTTTAATATTAATTAGTTCATTATGTATTATTTCTCTTTGATCTTCATCAACAATATTTAATAGATTTTCTAAGATTAAACATTGATTAACATTATTCCCAAGTTCATTTAAAAAGACTGGCTCTTTTAATTTATAATGTTTAACGTGATCCATTAAGTCTAAATAATCCATAACTGCCTCCGAGTGCTAAATTTAGCATAAAAAATTTAGATTAGGTTTAGTGTTCCAATTATAGAATTTGCTATTTAGTAATAAAAACAATTAACATTTTAATATAGCTTTATATAATTATCAATTCCGTATTTTTCTTTTGCAATTTTATTTATTTCCTGAATAATACGATCAGCAAGTGCTTGTTTATCTTTATACTCATCTTTTTCAATTTGAATAATTGGAACATTATGTCTTTTATATGCTTCTTGCTTTCTTTTTTTGTTTTCAAGATATTCTTTTGTACTCATTCCCCAATATTCGATAAATACTCCACGTCTTGTATCTAAAATTGGAATATACCAATCACACATTATTGCTGGTTCATCCATGTCAATAGGAACTTTTTTCTCATAACAATGCACAATTCTTTGTTCATAAAGAATATCATCAATTATTGACTCACCTTGTGATTTTACTCTATGACCATCCTCAGTTCTTATTAATTCTTCTTTTTGACTATCCTTAGTAAAACTTTCCGGCAAATTTTGTGTTTCTTCTTTAGGCTTCTTAGAAGCAATTAATTCTTCGACATCTCTAACAACTCTATCTGATAGTGATGAATCATTATGAACATTTTTAGTTATATTTGCTAATGCAATCAATTTATTGCAATTTGATTTAACATAATCAAAGGTTCTCATTCTAAAGATATTTTGTTTTAAATTATAGTAATAATCTCTAAATTCAAATGATGGTTTGTTTTTATCGAAAGAATCCATATAATCTTTCATTTCATAATAACAATCTCTACATAAAAATCCTTTAGTAGTTTCAGCACCACATACTATGCATTTAGTTGCTTTTTCATCATTTGATTGATAATTCATATTCAAAATCTTGTTTGTTTTTGTATCAATAAATAATCCATCATCATTCACTTTAATTAATCCACTTTTAAACATATCCGCATGCTTTCCACAAAGCTTATCTTTACGAGCATTTCCCATGTAAGTTCTTGTTGGTTCTCCGCAAATTGGACAAATATTTTTTATTTCCATATATTTTTCTCCTTATTTAATTGTACTATAATCTTGATGCTGAAACTTTATTGCCTCTGCAATCAATTAATTTTATAGTAACATTTGTTTTGTTCACATCTTCAACAACTTTTTGTGCTTTTATATATTCTGAATCGTTAAAATAAAAAATAACAATAATTGTATGATTTACTCTTTGTGATTGCTGATATGCTTCAATTTGTTTAAATACATTCTTAATCTTTGAATTGCTTGCTAACTTAAATTCAATATTGCATGTATCATTAAATCCATAAGATATTTGAAAATCCACTGGCCCGTTGCCATTATTTGTTTCAGGAGAGACTCTACGAACAGTTTTAAACCAGCAAAGTCTAAATAACCGCTGTAAATCAGCTTCCTGTGCTATAGGTTCTCCATTAAAATAAAAATTTTTCCATAATGAGTTGGTTTCTATTTCGTTTTTAAAAAAATCTATTCTAGTGATAGCTTCTTCTAAAGATGAATTATATTTTTTTTGCAAAGATGATCCAAATACATCTCTATTAAGTAATTCATTTTCATATGTTAATGCTGCAACTTCTTTAACTTCATTTATTGCTTTCTCTTTAATAGTTTCAGTTGATTGTTCTTCTACTTTAATAAAACAATTATATAATTCAGGGTAGAATTTGATAGCACTGATTACTGCAGCTTTTTTTGCTTGATTAACATCATAATCAGTTATTGATGATTTTATTTTTTCTTTTTCTTTGCAGATATTTGTAATTGTATCATTAAAAATTTTATTAACTTGAAATCTCAAATCTTCATTAGGAATAGATTCACAAATTTCATCAAATGATTTACACATATTAGCATAATTTATTTCTTGATCGCCTTTTCTTAATATTGACATAGGTGTAAGAATTATAAATTCTTTTTTGCCTTTAGAATCATATACAAATGGCAGAAATGCTCGGCAATCTATAAATATACCTTTTTCATAATCAAACTTGCATTTACTAATATTAAAGCAAGCATATTGTGTTTTATCTATATATTTTAAAGCAAATTTTTCAGTATATTTAACAAGTTCATAGAAAATAATATTTGTAACCAAATCACTTATTTTGTCTCGGCCAACACCTTTATTTATAAGAGATATTTTTTCTAAATGAATATCAGCATAGCCAGAATCATTGTCACATATAAATCCTATATTTTCCGCTAATTCTTGAGCAAATTTCATTCCTAAAGCAGATCCTACATTACTATTTTTAGAAACACCTAGCCAATTTTCTTTTCTTTCTTTAAAACAAAAATAGTATTTTAATTCTTCATACGTTATTTCAGATGATGATTTTGAATTAAGAAATAATAGATAATCAACTATATTCTTGTACCAACTCTTTATAACTGGATCATCATTGTCATATATCAAAATAGGATCAATAAACAAAGGGGTATCACATACTAGCGATATATTAATTGCTCCATAATCTTTTATCAAATTAGGTGAAACCAAAAATTTATCTGAAAAAAACATTAGCATATTCCTCCTTTGTATATAATCATTAAACTATTACAAAAACAAATTTCCATAAGTACTATCTCCGTTCACTACATATAGTGTAATCGATTGACTAACATCAAATCAACAAAAAATGTATTCGATTTGTTAAATAAAAAATAATTGTATCAGCCTTATTACTTCACTGCAGGATTAAGCTTTATTAAATTCTTATTATTCTAATAAAAAACTCTCATAATCTAGTTTCTTAAAACAACACTTAGCTACTTCGTTGCATTTTTTATTTGTTCCACATTATTTATCTTCCATTTTAATTATTTGTTTATATTAAAATCAAACCAATATTCTTCTGGAACAACGTTATCTAGTTCAATATCAAATAATAGTGTATTATGTTTTACATCATTTTCTGTTGTAAATGATTCTCTTGGATTAACAAATTTTCCAGTTCCAAAATAAGTAAAAGGTAAAACAATACCATCTTCTTCTTTTATCTTTCTAACAAACAAATGAACTTTTTTAGTTGCTAATAATTTAGGCCCATCCCCAGTTGTAAATGTTGTATTTTTAACACTTTCCCATTGAAATAAAGAAGGTGTTAGAAACTTATCTTTATAATTTAATCGCTCTTCTACAGATGCATCTTTCTTTAAAGTAACATAACAGTAAGTTTCATTATTTATAGTATCAAACTCTGTACCTCTCATATATGGAGAAAAGCTACGTAGTTTAACCATTTGTATTTGTTCAGAATAATAATTACAATATAATTTGAAATTACCTTCATAATCACCAAATTCAATATCATAACGTTCTAAACCATAAGATATTAAATCATTAATAAAGTCATTAAATGCATCACTAGTTTGAATAATTAACTCATTATTATCATTAATAATATTAAACTGTTTTAGATGCTTTAAAGCATGGTTTAAAGTATCTTTTGTAACTTTAGAGTTATAATTTATTAATTCATCAATATTAAGACCATTATTTAATAATTGATTAACAATTATATACTCATCAACACGCACAAGCGGTAATAATTCTGATAAATTGTCTATAATTTTAATTTGTTCTTTATTAAATACTGGTAATGATTGCTCATCTATTTTTTGTAAGAACGTATAGTAGCTATTATTTTTATTAGATATACTTGATTTGATAAATCTTAATAAATCTGGTGCACAATCATTATTTAAATAATCAATATGTAAAGGATAAGTATCCTTTTTCAAATATTTTTTAAAGTTTTCATAATCCGCCGCTAATATTGTTTTAGTATTAAAATTAGTGGATCTAACATAATCAATAATTTCTTCTTTTGATAATGCATCAATATGTATTTCTACACCAGGAATATTTAAAGCAACAAAATCGTTTCTAATCATATCAACCAAGTATTGTTTTTCCATAATTGTGGATTGACCTAATGTTCCTAATGCCATAGCAATTTGTACTGATCTATTATAATTATTACCAATAAAGTCTAGTATAGTAACATATGGTTTTCCATCAGCTTTTCTTAAACCTCTTCCTAATTGTTGTAAAAATATCGTTTGAGATTCAGTTGGTCTTAAGAATAAAACCATATTAACTTTAGGAATATCTACACCTTCATTTAATATATCAACAGCGCATATAATCTCTAGTAGATTAGAATCATCTTGCAAATCATTAAACGCTTTTATTCTTTGCCCTAAATCATTCGAACCAGTTAAAGCAACTGCATTATATCCGGATTCATTAAACTCTTCTGCCATTAGCTGTGCATGTGAAATTGATGTGCAAAACGCTAATGCTTTTAGCTTTTGATTAGGACGATGTTTTTCTATTTCTTGAGAGATAAAATCAATATTTTCTACTTTTGCAATTTCTTTAGCAATAATTGAATTATCTTTTCCACAATAATTTACTAAACTATCTCTAATTCCATAATAATGGAATGGAACAACTAGTTCATTAATAATTGCATCTCTAAGTCTTAATTCATAAGGAACATTTTTATCAAACATACCAAAAACATCTTGATTATCCATACGTTCTGGTGTTGCAGTAATACCAAGCATAAATCCAGGTTTAAAATAATTCATTATTGCTTGATAACTCGCTGCCGCGGCATGGTGACATTCATCAAAAACAATATAATCGAATTCTTTTGGATCAAATTCGCTTAAATGTTGTGATAACATAATATTAGAAGCAAAAACAAAGTCAGCATCTAAGTCTTTATGATTACCAACATATAATCCATATGTTTTTTCAGTACCAAATACTTTCATAAAAGTATCTCTTGCATCAAGTAATATTTTATCTCTATGAACTATAAAAAGTACTCTTTTTGCATCATAATTTCTTGCATCAAAGGCAGCAAGAAATGTTTTACCCGATCCTGTGGCAGAAACCACAAGAGCTTTAGTCATTCCCATATCTCGATATCGTCTTAATTCCTTTAATGCTTTTCTTTGCATAATATTTGGCTTTACAACAAAATTAACTGGATCAAATACATCCATATCCCATTTATCAATGGCATAATCCATTTGCATTTGATATTGCTTAATAATATCTTCATTTAATAATTTAGTTTTATTCCAAAAATCTTCAAATTCTTTAGATGCTTCTTCAGCAGAATCCATTTTACTATCTGAATTTAAAGCAATATTCCACTCCATATTTTTAAGTAAAGCAAATCGAGTAATATTTGACGAGCCAATAATTAATTCTTGAGTATTATCAAATGTAAATAGATATCCTTTAGTGTGAAATCCATTATCGCCAAAACAATTAAAATCAATATGACATTCAAAATTAGGATATTTTTTCATCCAGTTATAAAAAGTTCTTAAAGACGCTATATCGGTAAAATCTTTATATGTTGAAGTGATTATTCTTCCTTTAACTCCTCTAATAAGAGCTTCTTCCATTATTTTTTCAAATAAAATCAATCCAGGCTTTTTTATAAAGCTAACAGAAAAAGCAAAAGAATTACATTTTTCTAATGAATGTTTAATTCTTTCTAAAAAAGTCTCATTTGAATAATTAGTTAAAAATTTGTCTTTCATAGCATTACATCCTTTGCTTTAAACCATAATTAGCTATTTACAAACTTATGACATTTAATATCTTTATAATTATATGTGATCTTGTCGCTGCCTACAATATGCCATAAATATTCTATTAAACCTTGTAAAAAACAATTTTAATTTTTTGATAAAGTCGAACACATATTTTTAGATTAATATACCTCTGCGTATCCTACATCGCGAAGCGCCTCAATTCTTTCAATTAATGACTGTGAATATTCGCTGTTATTATTTTCAACACTCAATAATTTTCTGTTAAACGCATTCTTTATTTTTATATTGCCACTGTTAAAAATATTTCTAGCTAACTTATTACAATATTCCCATTCTGCATCCGTAAGCGTTTTTGCTAAATTTGGTAGCATAAAATTATATTTCCTTAATTTTTCTAGAAAATAGTCCATATATTCTTGTTTATCATTTAACTCAATAAACAATTCATTCAACTTTTCATAATTTTTTTGCTTTATCGCTCTCATAATTAAATTAGATAAATTATCATTTATTATACTTAAGCACTGCTGATTTAATTTTGTTAACAATTGTTCTTCGTTATTCAGCCCTAGCTTATTTAAATCATGAAGCAAATTGTTGCTATTTTTAGAATCAGTAATTCCTTTGCAAATAATCCTTACTTCGTTTTTGTTTAATACACGTGTCTTAAATCTCAAAACATCAAATAGTATTTGCTTATTTCCAGGATTATCAAAATAATTTTTATCCCTTTGTATTTTTTTTATAAATATTTGTATATATTTATTTTTTTCGTCATCCGATAATAGGAAAAAGTTTATAAATTCTTCATCAGATAGATCATCTTTTTTGTCATCTTCTTGTGTTTTTAGCGCATTTGTTATATTTTCAAAATTTTCAAAAAGAAACAAATCAAGCAATCCATAAAAATAACTAATATTTAGTTTACCATATATATCCTTATGCATAGTGAGGTATTTAATTTGTTTGGCAATATCCTCACCATAATAAGATTCATCTGTTTTTGAAAAATCTATTTTTCCATAAATCTTATAATTCTCTGGATAAAAAACAATACGTATTATATATGCCGCATTATATAAAAGAGTTATTTTTGTTTCATTATTTAAATTTGCTGTATTGTTTGCAAAATAATTATAAAATTGCATAGTTTTAATATATGCTCTCAAATTAATATTAAAAAACATTTTCATATTTTTATAAAAATATGAAAAATCCAAATCAATATCTTTGGGAATTAAGGTTTTAACAAAATCTTCATTTGTTCCTGTGATAACAAATATTCTATCAAATATTTTTTCTAAAAATACAAATGCTTCCTTTTTGTCTTTTATCAAATTACTTTTACTGTAACAACATATTACACGAACCCCAGCATTTATAAATTTATCAATGTACCCAAATAGTTCAATAAATGAGAAACTGTTTTCAGTCCTTTCTAAATCATCAAGAATGATAATAGGATTCTCTGCATCTTCTATTTTTTGCAATACGTCAGGATTAGCGTAAATTGTATACGATAACGGGCTAACAATTTTTGAAATGCTATTAAAAGAACCTTTTGACACAATTTTGTTAGTATTTACGGTTTTGTATATGAGTGAATTTAATTCTTCAACATTTTTTATTCCAAATAAAGATACGTAGCAAATTGAATTTTTATCTTTAATAAATTCTTTAATTGTATAAGTTTTTCCACATCCCCATGGTCCATCAATTAGGATTGACTTTATTTTATCATCATTGTAGAAACCAACTAGTACATTTTTGAGCTTATTAATGTTCATAGCAATCATCTTCTTCCACTAATTCAATATTTTTAATAAGCGGGATACTTTGTCCATTATCAATTATGAGATTATATTTATGTAATTGTCTGTCTATATCTTCAACAATCAATTGTATTTGTTGATACTCTTTCATATTATCTCTATCTACGTATATAACCATCATAAAAAGTTCGTTTTTATATATAATAGAATCTTCAAAGCATAAGTATTCTTCACAATCTAATACCACTTTTTTTAGTGTAAATTCTACTTTATCTGTATTTAGTATATATCCGATTTTTAATACAACCGTTTTTTTTGAATCAGCATTATCAGTATCTGACAATTTTAATGTGTTTTTAAACATAACATAATGAACTAATTTATTGTTTCCATCAACATCACATATATATGGAGTGCAATTAAAATAAGGAAGAACAGATAATTGTCTAGATTCTTTTTTATCTTTTTTCTGATCATTAATTGTTAATATCACTCCCGCCAAAGTCATAAGTCCGCCATATATAGCACTAACAATTGTCGTAATAATATCAGTTAAATTTGCGTTTTCTATCTTGTTTATTAAAAATATTGTAAGTGCAACAAGAAGTAAAAAATCAAATAAGAGTGTAATTTTTAATTTTAAATATGAATTAGTAAATACATGCAATAAATTACACAATAGAATTAATGCCAAAATACCACCCGTTATAAAAATGCCAATATTATTAAATTTAAAATTTGCAATAAAGAAAAAATCACATGCAATAAAAAATATTGTTAATAATATAATATAGTTTTGTGATAATTGCATGCTATATAATTTTTGGCTATCTATAACAAAGTACTTCAAAGCAGAAAATAAAAGAAAAATTATAAAAAGCAAAAATGTTGTAAATATTTTCCAATAAACATCAATCATTGTAAAATAATTTATAATAAAGCATGAAATAAAAATACTAATTACAGGAAAATAAAATAATCTTATAAATTTATCACCTTTTAAATAATTGTATGATAGTGAAGAAATGGCTACAGCAATAAAAAATAGTATCAGAAGCAACCATTTATTTATTACAATATTTATAAAAGGAAAAATTATCACACATACAAGCGATAATAATTTTATTATTTGTTTTAAAACTATTACAATTCGTGTCCTAAAAATTGATTTCATATATTTTTCTCCGTTCATGTGTATATATTATACAATGAAATCCCATATCAACACAACGTAAAATTTACTCAATGTTCACTTTGAGTATCAAAAAACACATTTATTTAATTTTTTTATTTTTTACCCGATCATTTTATATAATGACTTCCTATTAATAAGTGAAGGAAAAAATATTAGATATTAAATAAATCATCTAAAGTATATAAATGAACATTATCTATATTTGAATCAATTAAATCACTAGTAAATCCACTCTTAGAAAATAAATAATATTCTCTTTTTAATTTTGATGGAAACACACTAGCGCTCTCAACCAAATGGTTAAACATATTTAAAGAAAACTTCGTATTTCGATATTTGCATTCCATTACTATTAATGTATTACCATTATCGGATAATCCATCAATTTCCACTGATCTATTTAAGATTGATTTTTCTACTTTATATGGTTTAAACGGATTATAAACATCACCTAATTTACCATCCATATTTAATTCATCCATAAATAATCTAGAAATATCTTCAAATCCAAAATTAACAAAATTATTTATTTCATTTTTTAACGAATTAAATACTAATAATCCATTAATTTTGATTTTTTCTAAATTATCAAATATAAACATATACCAAAACTTAAGCATTGAATCACCTATTTCATAATAAGTGGTTTTCTTATTTCCCATATATGTTTCTCTTTTATCTAATAATTCTTGAGATAAAAGTAATGATATATATTTACTTACTTTTGCATCTTCTTCATGAATATAACCTGCAATATCTTTAATAGTTCTTTTTCTTTTAGACACAGCGTATAAGATTGAATTATAAATGTCTTGTGTTTTAGTAGAATTAGATAGTAATTGATCAGGCAAGGAAAAGAAAGTACCATAAGGATTAAATAATAAATCTTTTACATTATCTTCAAATGATTTAGAAAAATCAAATGCTGATAAATAATATGGATATGTTGATGTTAAAGATAAAAAACGTACTTTGTCTTCATTACTTATACTAGTTAAATATTCTAGACTTTCTTTATATTTAAGTTTTTTAATTTCCATTTCAAATGTTCTTCTTTTATATAATGGTGAATTATGATTTTCAATTTCATTTTTTAGCATCGAAATATCACTACCAGAAATTAAAAAGAATATGTTATTAGGTGCTTTATCAATAATATTTTGTAAAACAGATGGAAAACTTGGATCTTGTTTAATAATATAAGGATATTCATCGATTGCAAAAACAAATCTTTCTTCTTTAGTATGTTCAATTAATGCATCAATCGCAGATTCATAACTTTCAAAAACAAAAGTATTTGGTAAGCCTATTAACTTATCAATTTCATAAGATAAAGATTTTAAATTACCAAATTTGCTATCCTCTTTAGCTTGATAAAATAAACTTTTCTTATCTTTTAAAAATTCATTTATTAAATAAGATTTTCCTATTCTTCTTCGTCCATAAATGACTCCAAATTCTTTTTTTTCACCAAAAAATCTCTTATTTAATTCATCTAATTCTTGTTTTCTTCCGACAAACATAGTAACACCTCACATTATTAACTCTAGAGTTATTAACTGTTGAGTTAATAATATTATATACCATATTTTATTTTTATACAAACTTATTTATTTTAATTCATAAATCAATTACATTTTTCGGTTTTGTGCATTTTTTTTGCACAACATCGGAACAAATTAATGGTAAAACCGCTAATTTAAAGAAAATAGACACCAAAGTAATGTCTAAAACCGAATAATGTTATTTATTAATATTAAATTTATGATAACTAAATTTTCCTATATTAGTATCAATCATATTCATTTCTTTTTTTAATTTATTAAGAGTATAAATTAAAGTTCTTTTAGATACACCAAAATCCGATACCGCTGAAACTTCACAAATTACTTTATATATTTTCTTTATTCATTTTAAAATAATTGGATTTAACGCTCATAAATTGCACATCCAATATTATTTTATGCATTTCAAGTGCAAAAACTAATAAAAATTGCACTTGAAACGTAAGCTCATTTAAATAACTATCTCCAATATTTCAAAAACCTTCTTCTCAATTTTTCTTAATCTTGCAGATTCAAATAGAAAATTAATATCCTTATCTTTTCTTTTTAGAAAGCTTTTGATTATTTTAATAAATGTTTCGCCACCATAATAAGATTGTTTTCTTATTATTTCTACAATCAATTCATTTTTCATGCATATGTTTTGAAAATGAAACTGATTGAATTCCATTTGCTATTACTTCTTTTTTAGTTATTTTACCATCATTTTTTTATATATTTTTTTCAATAGGGGATAATTTTGCATAACTATTTTTATTTATAATGTAACGCTTTTATCAATTGCTTAGTAGGATAATTTTAAATATTATTTAATATTTAAGCACTTTCTTTTAATAAAAATTTATTTTTCTTTCAAAATAACCATTTTAATAGTATATTAGTCTTAATATTAAAAAGAATATAAATAAGGAGGTCAAGAATAATGGTATTCGGAAAACATGTTAATAAATTTTATAAAAAGTATTTTTGGTACTTCTTCTTTGGCATATTATTTTTAATTTTTGTCGATGTTATTCAAGTATTTATTCCTAAGCTTAGTGGTAACATCGCTGATAATGTTATTGATAAGAATCTCGCTGGAACTATATTTGGTATTGAAAGTAGCTACGCTAATTTAATTAAAGATATTTTGTTAATTTTCTTAATCGGTATAGGAATGTTTATTGGAAGATATTGCTGGAGAATATTAATATTCGGTGAATCAGTTAAAGTTCAAGCCGATTTAAGAAAAGATATGTTTGAAAAATGCGAAGAACTATCGCAAAGATATTATAAAGCCAATAAAACAGGTGCAATTTTATCTTATTTTTCTAATGACTTAGAAACTATTGAAGAAGCATTTGGTTTTGGTATTGTCCAATTAGTGGATGGCATCTTCTTATTAATTATCTCTCTTGTTGGAATGTTTTTAATTGATTGGGTATTAACACTTATCTTGCTTATACCTTTAGTCATTCTATGTGTCTTTGCTGTAACTATTGACCGAATTATGGAAGCAAAATGGGGCAAAAGACAAAAAGCATTTGAAGATTTATCTGATTTTGCACAAGAAAACTTTACTGGAATCCGTGTTATCAAAGCATTTGTAAAAGAAAGAAAAGAATTAAAACAATTTTCTAAAGTTGCTAAAAGTAATCAAGATACAAATATTGAATTTGCTAAAACTAGCGCTATTTTAGATGTAGTATTTGAAATATTAATTTATTTTGTCTTTGGCTTAATATTACTTGGTGGATCCTATTTAGTTTATCTTCATATTAAAAGTGGCGGAGATCCTAAAGTAGGTATTTCCGTAGGTCAATTAATTACATTTATCGGCTTAGCGGATACCATCATATGGCCAGTATTTGCCCTAGCGGGAACAATTAACTTAATCGCGCGTGCTAAAGCATCACTTAAACGTATTTCTGCTTTATTAGATGAAGAAATAGAAATTAAAGATTTGGATATAATAACTCACGTTGATTATCAAGGAAAAATCGAGTTTAAGCATTTTAACTTTGCTTATCCTGATGATCCTAATACTTTAATTTTAAAAGATATTTCTCTTAAAATTAATGCTGGGGAAACTGTTGGTATAGTTGGTAAAATTGGATCAGGCAAATCTACATTAGTTAATATGCTATTTAGATTATATAATGTTAACGAAGGTACATTATTCATTGATGAGATTGATATTATGCACTTGCCAATTAAAGAGATAAGAGAAAACATCGGTTATTGTCCACAAGATAACTTCTTATTTTCGGATACTATTAAAAATAATATTGCATTTTCTAATGAAAATATGGAACTAAGTGAAGTTAAAGAAGCCGCTAAATTCTCATCAGTCGATGATAATATTGAAGGATTTAAAGATAAATATGATACATTAATTGGTGAAAAGGGTGTTTCGCTTTCTGGCGGACAAAAACAAAGAATCTCCATATCCCGTGCAATTATTAAAGATCCTAAAATATTAATTCTTGATGACTCCGTTAGTGCAGTTGATGTTAAAACGGAAGAAACAATTTTATCAAATATTAAAAATATTAGAAAAGGCAAAACAACTCTTATCATTGCTTCAAGAGTTTCCACCGTCCAACACTTAGATAAAATATTAGTTTTACGTGATGGTCAAGTTGATGCTTTTGGAACACATGAAGAATGTTTAGCAAAATCTAAAATATATGCAAGAATGGTTGAACTCCAACTTTTAGAAAAAGAAATGGAGGGAAAATAATATGGCACACATTTATGAAAAAAATGACCGTAAAATGTCAGATTTAGAAATTATTAAAAAGACTTGGCCATATGTTAAGCCTTATGCTTGGAAACTAGTAGGTGTCTTATTAATAATGTTGTTAATGATTGCTTTAGATTTAGCTTCTTCTATTTTACCTGGTACAATTACTTCTCAACTTGGTGTTATTGCCGAAAAATTTATAGAAACTCCTAATTTATTAAAGCTAAGTGATATGTATATGACTTTTGCACTTTGTATTACTGCTTTAATAGTTACAGTTATGAACAACGTATTTGTTTATATTACCACGATGGCTCTCCAACGAATTGGACAAGAAATTATTTACAATATGCGGATGATTGTCTTCGAACATATTGATAATATGTCTATTGCCCAAATTAACGATATTCCAGTTGGCAGTTTAGTAACACGTGTTGCTTCTGATACTAACCAATTATCCGATTTATTTACTAACACTATTGTTAATTTAATTAAGAATATGCTCATGCTTGTTGGCGTAACTGTAGTAATGTTTGCAATCGACTGGCGTGTATCTTTGATTTTAGTAGCATTTATGCCAATTATATTAATTTCTAGCTGGATATTTAGAAATAAATCTCGAGCAAATTATCGTAAAGTAAGACACTCATTTTCTGTAATGAATGCTTTCTTAAATGAAAATATTTCTGGAATGAAAATCACCCAAATATTTAATCAAGAAGAACAAAAAGAAACGGAATTCGAACGATTAAATGATGAAATTATTAAAAATAGAAAAACAGATATTAAGATATTCGCTGCTTATCGTCCATTTGTTACTTTAGTTTATTATATTGCCTTAGCGTTAGTATTAGGATTTGGCGTTTATTTCTGTTTAAAATATGGTGTTGTATCTTTAAGTTTTATTGGTTTATCCACGATTGGTGTTATTCAAATATTCTACTCATTAGTGAGTAAATTCTTTAATCCAATACAAAATCTTGCTGACCAATTAAATGCCTTACAAAAAGCATTTACTTCTTGTGAAAGACTATATAACTTATTAGAAACAAAGCCAGATTTTAAAGATAAAGAAAATGCTATAGAAATTGAACATTTTAACGGTGATATCGAATTTAAAAATGTTTGGTTTGCTTATAAAGAAAATGAATGGGTTTTAAAAGATGTTTCTTTCCATATTCTTCCAAAACAAGTTGTCGCTTTTGTTGGCGCTACCGGAGCGGGAAAAACTACGATTTTGCAGTTAATTGTAAGAAATTATGATATTCAAAAAGGACAAATTTTAATTGATGGACACGATATTAAAGATATTAAGATTAAATCGCTAAGAAAAGGTATTGGACAAATGCTTCAAGATGTCTTCTTATTCTCTGGAACTATTAAATCAAATATCAGTTTAAGAGATGATGAAATTAGTGATGAAGCGATTATTGAAGCTTGTAAATACGTTAACGCTGATTCATTTATTAACAAACAAGAATTAGGCTTAGATACCGAAGTTAATGAAGGCGGAAGTAACTTTTCTAGTGGACAAAGACAATTATTAAGTTTTGCTCGTACTGTCGTACATAAGCCGCAAATATTAATATTAGATGAGGCTACCGCTAACATCGATACAGAAACAGAAAAAATCATTCAAGATTCGTTATTAAAAATGATGAATATTGGTACTATGTTAATAGTTGCTCACCGATTATCGACAATTCAACATGCTGATAATATTATTTGCTTACAAAATGGTAAAATCGTTGAACAAGGTAATCATCAATCCTTACTTAAAAATCATGGATATTATTACAATCTTTATCGTCTTCAATATCAAGATCAAGAAGTTAATGATTAAGTTTTTTAGTTTGTAACCATTCTTAGGGAATGATTATAGTAAATTATACTATAATGTTCCCTATTTTTATTTATAAAAGTAATATTTTTGGTAACATTTGGATAAAATTGTAAATAAATATCATTTATTTAAGCGCTTTAATTTGAACAAAACAACATATTTGTTGCAATAAAGTTAACTTATTGATATAATTTCAAAAACGTTATTAAAATAATAATTTTAATTATATGCTTAAGAAAGGAGCTAGTATTTTATGACCAAAAATAAATTATTAAAGGCAATTGCGTTTTCTGCAGTTACGTTAAGTCTATTTAGTTGTAATAATACCAAAAGCTACAAAATAACTTATCACTTTACTGATGACAATGTAAAAACTATTAAATATAAAGAAGGGACATCATTTGATTTGATATCACCAATTGATATTCAAAATTACACATTTGTTAGTTGGTATGAAGATTTTAATTTTGAATCAAAAGCTCAATCTAATTACACTGCATCAAAAGATTATGATTTCTATGCTTTTTATCAACCAAATGATAAATATTATTTAACATATAATCCAAATATCGAAGGATACAATGAAAAATACATCCGCGAAGAATACGATATTGGAGGTTATGCTACTACTAGTGCTTGTTCTTATACTCGTGAAGATTATTATTTTATTGGCTGGAATATTGCTAAAGATGGAACAGGTACAACCATTTATCCAGATCAAAGAATAGTAATTAATAGTAATACCACACTTTATGCAATTTGGCATAAAGAATATACTTCTCCAGATGGTTCTTTCCCATATCATATTCGTATTTATGAAAATGTCATAGGCAAAGGATCCGCTGTAGTTATTATTAATGGTGTGGAAAAAGAAGGCTTCTATGATAAAGGAACAAAAGAATTTACTTTTTTATTTGGAAGTGATGATCAATTTGCTTTTAATAACGACGTCACGGGTAAAATAGATGAAGAAAACGATACATTTTCTCTTAGAAACGAAGAAGAAAAAGGAATGTATGCTTTCCAAAGTTATTTAAATGGCGGCACTACAGACACTTCTACTATTTTATATCTAGATGGTTATCGTTCCGGGATACTTGGTACAATGACTGAAAATGGATTTAAAGCACAATATTATGGAAATTATAGTGTTTTAACTCCTGCTGAAGCTAATCAAGATAAGGAATATATATTTAACATAATAGATATAGAAACACAAAAGCCTACTGATGAATTCTTTACATTTACTTTCTATAAACAAAATTATAACGATAATTCAATTAATGGTACTTTTACGATTAGAGGTAAAGAAAATGGTACATATACCCGTTATAAAAATGGTGAATATTTAAAAGAAAGATTAACACTTGATGGATATGGCCAAGCCACTTTGGAAAGTGACTATGATGAAGAAACTAAAACATATCGTAAAAAAGAAAATGGAACATATAAAGCCACTGCTAATTATACTTCTTTAAGTGGTGAATATGTTTTCACCGCTAGCGGTAGTAAACGAACAACATCATTCTGTATTTATGCTTTAGAAGATGATAATGGCGATAAAACATATGTTTATATTGTATATGACATTAAATCAGCTGGTGAATTTAAATTAAAAGATAGCGATAACGATTATCCAAGTTTATATTTAGATGGATATATGGGTTGCGAATATAAAATTAGTGAAGATGAAACTTTAAGTGGCTATTATATATTCCAAGATAACAAGGTAATTGCTAGATTCTATAATGATCAAGGCGTACTTATTTCAATTACAAGCTTTACTATTGATACTATAAATGGAACATTTACTCTTGATGATTCTGGCTTTGTTATTGATGAAACAAATACATTACTTAGATATAATGGAACATCTGCAATTGTAGAAATTCCAGATACAGTTATAGCGATTGCTAATGATGCATTTAATTACTTATATACCAATGTTAATGTTACTCAAGTAACTATTCCTAGTAGTGTTACTAAAATTGGGGAAAGAGCATTCCAAAACAATGGTACCTTAAAAATAGTAAAAGTTAATTCCACTACTCCAGCCGTGATTGATAAAACTTCATTCCGTTGGCCAAGTGGCGATTTCCAAATTATTGTGCCAAATGGTTATGAAGATGCTTATCGTAACGCTGAAGGATGGAAAGAATTTGCTAGTTATATTACTAGTGAAAAAGAAATGGAAAATCGTCCTTTATTTGAAATTAAAGATAATATACTAGTAAGATTTAATCCAAAAGAAGATACAGATATAACAAATATTGTTATTCCCGATGAAGTAAAGACAATTGGGGAAAAAGTATTTAGAAATGTTAAAGGTATAAATTCTATTAATTTAAATAATGTTGAAGTTATTAACAAAGATGCTTTCTTAGGATGTGAATCTTTAACTACTATAACCGCTAATAAGGTTAAAAGTATTGGGGAATCAGCATTCTTAGATTGCTTTAAGTTAAATAATGTAACATTACCTAATATTGAAACAATTGGCACTAATGCTTTCTCCGCTTGTTATGCTTTAAATAATATTATTATTGGAGAAAACATTAAAAGTATTGGTGATCGTGCCTTTACTCAGTGTTCAATTGAAGTTAAATACGATGCTAGCACTGATGAAGAAATATTACAAAACAAATTATTCTTTATTACTTTTAAAGGTAATGTACCACCAAAAATGGGTGTAAGCATATTTGAAGGTACAAGTGTTAAAATCCGTTTAAATAATATAGATGTTGCACTTAATTTCTATAATAATGGAGAAAACTGGGCTTACTACTTCCGTCATACATTTATCGATTCCAAAGACGAAAAAGGTGATTATGTTGATTGTAACTCACTATTATTAATGCATGTTGATGGACGTATGGAAGTCGCAGACTACTTTGTTTACTTTTATAAAATCGAAGGCGAAAATGTTACATTATATTACTTAGATGATGGAATATTATATTCCTCAACTGGTAAATATATCAATTCGACATTTACAATTGGCGATTCTAAATTCGTTAAAGAAGGAACAAAATTAACATATACTTCTTCTAATAATGATGTATTAGAAATTGATACTACTATCGGAAGAAAAGAATTAGGACAAGGATATTATTACAATGCTAAATTCAATGGTAGTGATATTACTCTTAACGCTACTTATTCCGAAGTATACGCTAATATTGGTAATCTAAAATATACATTTACTTTAAATACCGATAATACCTTCTCTTATAAAACTACTATTATTCCTTATACAAAGACATTTACCGCTAGCGATAATAGTCAAATTACTATTAATTTTAGCGAAAAATCCGTAGTTATAAAAGGAACATTAAATAGTATTGTTACAACAAGTGGTACAAACTTATCTACTCAAACTGGATGGTACGCGACTAAAGTAAATGATAACACTTATACTATCACTACTTCTTACTTATCTATTAATTACCACGTTACATTTGTTATTGATGGTGATAATATAAGTTATACTTATTATTCAGAACAAAACATTAATTGCCGTGATACTAATGGTAATATTGTTATTGTTACACTTGATGAAACAAATAATGTTAAACGTGTAGTCTTAAACTTTAAAACAAGTTCGGGTTTAGTAAACGCTGAAACTAATGGAGTTAAAGAAAATGATTACTATGTCTTTAATGTAAATATTAAAGAATCTGTAACTGATCCTAACACTGGCGAAACTACTTTAGTTGATAGTGCATTAAATGGTGTTTATCATGTTAGCATTGATTTAAATAATAAATCTTGCACTATTACAAAAGTTTCGTAATTTGATATTATATTTAAAAATTTATAAAAAAGGAGCATTACTCTTATGAAAAAAAGAATCTTACTATTATCTACGCTAGCAGTACTAGCATTAGGAGTTATTGGTTGTGATGATAAAACATCAACTTCTACATCTACCTCACCTTCTACTAGCCAAAAGCCTAGTGAAATCCCAAGTGAGTCTACATCAACTAAGCCTTCCACTAGTGATAAAACTAGTGAATCAGCTTCAACTAAACCATCCACTAGCGAAAAGCCAAGTGAAGAAACAAGTAAACCTTCTGCCTCTACTTCAACTACACCTATTGTTAACAAATATAAAGTTAATTTCTATCGTGGTGATGAAAAAGTATTAGAAAGCCAAGAAGTAAACGAAGGCGAATGCGCTACTAACCCAGGAGCGCCTGCTACTAGCGATACTAAAGTATTTAAATATTGGATGGATGAAAATGATGTAGAATTTGATTTTTCAACACCAATTACTAAAGAAACAAATCTATATGCTTATTTTGTATTTGTTGTTAAGTATGAAGCTGGTGGCGCGACAGGAACATTACCAGCAAATGAAGAATATAAAACAACTAAAAGAATCACTCTTCCTAGTTGCAATTTAACTAAAGATGGATTTACATTTGCAGGCTGGAGCGATGGAACTAATAAATATATGCCAGGCGACTTATATTTAATTTCTACTTCTGTAACATTTGTAGCTACTTGGACTGAAGTAATTCCTTCTACTCAATATATTGTTACATTTGACGCAAATGGTGGTATTGGCCAAGTTCCTGCTTCTCAATCTTATGAAAGTGAAACTTCTATCACTTTACCTTCTTCCTCATTAACTAAAGATGGATTTACATTCTCTGGATGGAATGATGGAACATCAACATATAAAGCTGGCGATACATATGTAGTTAATAAATCTGTTACATTTATTGCTGTTTGGTCAACTGTACCAACTAAAGGACCCAAAGTCACATATAAACATGGTGATCATGGTATAGGTAGCGATATTATCGATTATGCAAATGCTGAAGACTATTCTATTATTATTAGAAGCGCTAATACATTTGAAGCAGAGGAAGGTTATGTATTTGATAAATGGGTTAAAGAAGGAACATCACAATCTTATGAAACTGGATCATTACAATACTTTACAAGTGCAACTACTCTAGTTGCAACTTGGGTACAAGCAGGATTAGGCGCTTATTCCTCTGACAACTCAGCAGGTTTAAGTTTCCCAAATGTATCAAAAGATGGATCATATTCTGGCGCCTTCTTCTATGGAGAAGGATTTGATATATCATTTGATTATGTAGTAAGCGGAAATACTCTTACATTTACAATAGCAGGAGTTAATTATAGTTGTGAATTTGAAAATTACACAATTAAATCTTTAATTATTAACTATAAAGGTAAAGCTTATAACTTTGGTACTACTGAAATAGTTAATAATCCGCCTGTAATTAAATTCTCCGCTAACGGAGGTAGTGGCGTAGCTCCTGAAGTTACACCAGTTGAATCTACTATTGGTGGTGAAACTAAATATCGTATTACTTTACCAGCAAATACTTATACTGCACCAGATGGAAAAGAATTTGGTGGTTGGCTAGTTAATGATGAAACTCAACCTCGTAAAGTTGGTGAATCTTATTTAGCAGATCCAAATAGTGAAATTACAATAAAAGCTTATTGGGTGTCTAGTGCTAATTTCGTTATTGAAACTATTGATGGAGTTGTAACTCTTAAAACTTGTAATCTTAATGAAGCAAACATTGTTATTCCTGAAGAATTAGGTATCCAAAAAATTTCAATGAAAGCATTTAAATCATGCACTAATGTTCAAACAATTGATTTCCCATCAACTGTTACTCAATTAGCATCTGGATCATTAACAATTAGCTCATTAGTATCAATTACTCTTAGAAGTGAAACTGAAGTTTCTGCTATTGGAGCTTATAATCCAATGAGTTTAGGTGCAAGTAATAAAAAGCTTATTGTCTATGTACCAAGTTCATTATTAACATTTGATACTGATAAAAATGTATATGTCTATGGTAGTGATGATATGGGAACTGATGTATATGAATTTAGAGCAATTCAAAATGGTTCTGATAGTGGTGAAACTAGTGAATATGATGCATTTACTATTGAAGATATCTTAGATAAAACATTTGTTAATGAAGATGGTTTTCAAGCGAATAATAAATATACTAAATTTAAAGCATATTATGATAGCAATTTCGGATGTAATGTATTGAAATTATACTATGTTAAAACCACTGCTTGGGGAACAAGCAATATGTCAACAACATTCACTGACTCTTCTTATAATAGTGAAACTCATATTATGACCTACTCTAATTCTAGTGGCGCTACTGTTCAATTTGGATATAAAGATGGTAACATCATCATTATTGCTTTCTCATATAATGATGCGACATATGACTTTGAGCCTACTACTTTTGTTGAATCTAAATAAATAAAGGAGAAATAAAACTATGAAAAAATTATTTATGTATTTATCATTACTTGTTATGCCATTTGCATTAGCAGGTAATAAAGAAGCCGTTAAAGAAGTTAAAGCTGAAGCAGACACAAATGCCACAATTACAATTGGAGAAAATACTTTCTCTCGTGTTACAACAAGTAATATGGATAAAGTTAAAGATGGTGCAAAAGTAATGCTTGTTACTGATAATCCATCTAAAGGTCAATTAATAGTATCATCATCCCGTAATGGAAATAATGCTCCATATGGATATACAATCGAAAATATGAATGAAAATCAGTATATTTTTGATGTTAAATCATCTAACACAGGATATGAATTATCAATGATAGTCAATACTGTTGAATACAAACTTTATACTCCAATTAAAAAAAGTTTATCAACTTTTTACTTACTTGACACCGATGAACTTGAAGTTAAAAAAAGCCTTACTAATGCTCCTGATTACTCTAGCGAATATATGTTAACAAAAGGATTTTATGGTGATGAAGAAAATGATTACCCAGTATTTACAATGGATGTTTCTGGAGAAAATAGGACAATTCAATCTTATACAAACTATTCGTATAGTTCTACACAACAAGCACTTACATGTTTTAAAAATAATACAACCAAATCTAGTTATGGTGTTGCCTCTATTTATGTTTTAGATGAAGCATCTGAACCAACAAATGAAGAAAAAGCTACTGCATTTGTTAATAAATGGAAAGTTTATGATGATAATTTCTGTGAAAATCTTAAAGATGAAATAAAACGTGCAGAAATGAGTGCATTAATTGCAGAATATGACGCATTAGATTTAGAAGTAAAAGCACTTGTGGATGCTACTATAATTAAAGATGGTGTTACAGTTGCTAATCAAATTGAATATGTACGTAATTCATTAGCAATTACAAAATCAGAAAACACTTCTCAAAGTTTAGTAAATATAATTGCAACTAATAATTCTACAATGACTTATGTATTAATTCTTTCTATTGCAACTATTTCATTAATTAGTTATGCATTTGTTTTAAAAACAAAAAAGAATAAATAGTTGTTTAATAATAATTAAAGAGAATGTTTAAATTAAGTTCGGTTAACATTCTCTTTTTATATCATAATAATTGTGTAGTAAGTAGGTGATTTTATGGCTAAACCATATAAAAATTTAAACAAAAACGAACTAAAAATCGAATTAAACAAACTTGAAAAAGAATTTAAAAAATACGAATCTTTAAATTTAAACATCAGTATGGCTAGAGGAAAACCGTGCCAAGAACAATTAGACTTATCAATGGGTATGATGGATGTTCTTTCTTCTCATAATGATTTAACATGTGAAGATGGTTTTGATTGCCGTAATTATGGTGTTTTATTTGGAATAACCGAATGCCGACGTCTATTAGGTGAAATTATTGAAGTACCAAGTGATAATATTATTATTTTTGGTAATTCATCATTAAATGTGATGTTTGATTGTATTTCAAGAAGTATGACACATGGTGTTATGGGTTCCACTCCATGGTGTAAATTAGACAAAGTAAAATGGTTATGTCCAGTTCCTGGGTATGATCGACATTTTGCAATTACTGAATATTTCGGTATTGAAATGATAAATATTCCAATGCATAGCGATGGACCTGATATGGATATGGTAGAAAAACTTGTCTCTAGTGATCCATCTATTAAAGGCATTTGGTGTGTACCAAAATATTCTAATCCTGATGGCACTACTTATTCTGAAGAAGTTGTTAAAAGATTTGCGCGCTTAAAACCTGCCGCTAAAGACTTTAGAATCTATTGGGACAATGCTTATTCAGTACATCATTTATATGAAGATAAACAAGATTTCTTATTAGAAATACTTGATGAATGCAAAAAAGCCGGTAATCCTGATTTAGTGTATAAATTTACATCTACTTCTAAAATCAGTTTCCCCGGTAGTGGTATAGCGGCTATTGCAACATCAACAAATAACATGCAAGATATTAAAAAGCAATTTTCCATTCAAACTATTGGTCATGATAAAGTAAATCAATTAAGACATGTACGTTTCTTTAAAGACCTTGATGGCATAAAAAAACAAATGCAAAAACACGCTGAAATATTAAGACCTAAATTTGAATTAGTAGAATCTATATTTAAAAGTGAGTTGGGTGGATTAGATATTGCCACATGGACTAAGCCTCATGGCGGATACTTTATTTCTTTTACATCTATGAACGGATGCGCTAGTGTAATCATTGATAAATGTAAAAAAGTTGGTCTAGAATTAACTAGTGCTGGTTGTTCTTATCCTTACCATCATGATCCAAATGATAATAATATTAGAATTGCGCCTAGTTTTCCTTCCTTAAATGAATTAGAGTTAGCAGCAAAACTATTTACTTTAGTAGTTAAAATTGAGTCAATTAATAAAATATTGGAATTAAATTAATAGTTCCAATTTTTTTTGTATTTACAAACCCAACCTAATTACCAAAACTTATAGTTTATTAAAATATTACTTCTAATCATCTAGTGGATACATTAATGGATTTAATTGTATTCCTTTCTCTAAATTTTCTTTAATTTTATTAAGTAAGAAGGCAATTGCATAATGAGGAATACTTGTGTAGAAATCACCTTTCCCAAAATTTTGTTTTATAATTTTATAACATTTTTCAGCTTTATATTTTGTTCTACCTTCCATAATAGCGCGAGAAGCTGCCATCTTTCCATTTGTAGATTTTTCTTCAACAAGAATTATTCCTTTTTCATTTTCTAAAATAAAATCAATTTCTAAATGATCTGTTCCATTTGAAAAATAATATAAAGGTAACCCTGATTTATTTATCATCGTAGCAAGCAAATTTTCATAGATTGCACCTTTTCTGCTATCAAGGTTTTCTTGCAAAAATTCAAGTGAAGTTGATAGAGGATACATTGCCATTAAAAGACCAATGTCTGCTATAAACGCTTTAAAATAAGTTTTATCAATGTTTGCTTCTAAAGGCTTTTCAATTGCTTTTAAATTAAAACATCTTAAAACTAATCCTACCTTTTCTAACCACTCAAATGGTTCTTCAAATTCAGCTGCTCTTCCGCCTTTTTTAATTTCTGAATATTTGAATTTTTGAGTATCTGTTTCTCTAGCTAATTGAGCTGGAATTGAATCAAAAATCCTATTTAACGCTACTTGAAGTTTATAGTCTATTTCTTCTTCGTTATTATCGTTTATAAATCGTCCAAAATCACCGCGATAATCTCTTATTAATCCCTCTAAATATTCTCTAGATTTAATATAATTATTAGTTTGTAAAAACAATTTTACTGATTCTGGCATTCCACCAACTACAATGTATCTTTTTATCATTTCTTTATAATAATCTGCTAAAGAACTTGGAATTTCTTCAGTTTTTTCACTATATTTTCTTAATATTTCTATATGCTTTTCACTTAAACCATTTGCCCACAAAAATTCTTCAAAGTCCATCGATGTCATTTGAATTATTTCTTCATATCCAGTAGGTATATCTATTTTTTGCTTCCTTCGATAATTTAAAACACCTAATAAACTACCTGTCGCAATTACTGCATATCTTTTATCTAAAGCAAAACTTTTAAAAGATGTTCTAGCTAATGGACAATCACCAATTTCTTCAAAAATTAAAATTGTTTTGTTAGGTATAAATTCTTTATCAGGAAAAAATGGTAATGAATTTCTAATAATTGAATCAACATCTAAATTCCCTTCAAAAATTTTTCTTAATGCTTTGTTATGTCTAAAATCATATGTAATAACATTTTCATATTGTTCGTTAGCGAATTTATTAACAATATAACTCTTTCCAATTTGCCTAAGACCATCGACAATTAATGGTACTTTATTAGGATTGTTATTCCATTCAATTAATTTCTTTTCTATTTTTCTTTTAAATTGCATTTTTGTTTCCATAATGATCACCTAATAATATTATAGGCAAATCTTCGTAAAATGTAAATATTAACACAAAACGAATTCGTAAAATGTAAATATTAACACAAAACGAATTCGTAAAATGTGTGTTTTTGTATAAATCACATATTGCTTTAGTTTTTATTGCTTAATTCTTGTCTCAAAAAACCAACAATATCAATCATATTTCATATCTCCTAACTAACTTTTTCCACTCGGTCTCAGTAATAATATGATGAGTTGCTTCTTTCTTTCCTTGCGAATCAATATCATCGGCAACATTCATATATAATCCATAATCATTTATTAAATCAGCTTCTTCACATTTATCGACTAAATCTTTCATTGTTTTTGAGAGTTCGAAATCTATTTTTACATCATCATTAATAAAATTATACTTTCTATTTTCTAATATGTCTTTTTTAATCAAATTTAAAATGTATCTATTTATATTTTCAACTTCGCTTATCTTTTTTATTATAGCTTTGTCATCATTTCTAATTCGAAGCTTAATTGTTTTATAATTTTCTTTTATATATTTGTTTACATACTTTTGTTGATTAAACATATTAATCACCACCTAGATAACATTATACTACATTTGGGGTCAAATGTTATGCTTTATTAATGCTTATAATTAAAAATAAGAATATTCATTATATTGCGGCACTTTTGCCAACTGTTTTGCGGCATTTTTGCCTATTATTTTGCGGCGTTTTCGGTAGTTATTTTGCGGCGCTTTCAGAAAAAAATATCTTATTTTTAAATCAATATTACTTACATCTTCTATGAAATTTCATGCTTTCTCCAATCATATTCCAAATTTGAATTTTAAAAAGAATAATTAACTATAGTTTTGTACTATACAACTTAAAACGAACTTAATATAACATCAATATTAGTATCTGCTTTTGCTATTTTAACAATTAATGGTATTTCAATAAATTTTATCATTATATTTGTTTTTATTAACTTCTAAAAATATACGGAATTTGCATTATTTTTTATAATTTAAGTTATAAATTTTATGAGTTTTTTAATTTTTTAACTTGATTGACAATATTTTTTTGTTATTGTATTATCAATTTAATAGGAGTAAAAATTTATGTTCAAAGTAGCAATTGTTGAAGATAGCATAAAAGACTTTACATTATTGAAAAGTTATTTAGAACAATATGAAAATGAGAACAATATTGAATTTAGTATTCAATGTTTTGAAAATGGTATTAGATTTCTTGATAAGTTCTCCGCTAATTACGACATTATATTCATGGACATAGATATGCCTTATATGAATGGTTTAGAAGTTTCGAAAAAAATTAGAGAAATAGATAAAACTGTAGTCTTAATATTTGTAACTAATCTTTCTCAATATGCGGTTAATGGTTATGAGGTAGAAGCTTTAGACTATATTGTTAAACCAATTAGTTATTTTAACTTCTCTATCAAAATCCAAAGAGCTATCAATAGACTAAATAATACTTTTGATATCAAAATAAATATTAAAACCAAAGACAAGATTGAAATAGTATCTTGTAAAGATATTATGTATGTCGAAGTATTTGATAATAAACTTGTTATACATATGGCCACAAAAACCATTGAAACTATCGGACACTTATACGAAATAGAGCAAAAATTAGCAAAATGTAATTTCTTTAGAATTAGTAGATTCATTTTAGTTAATATGAATTATGTTTTAGCTGTAGAAGGTGGAACAGTCTTGTTGGGAAAAGATAGTCTCCCTATTTCAAGAAGAAAAAGAACTGATTTCATATCCGCACTTGCGGAATTTTATCAAAATAAAAAAGGTGTTTAATAATGTACAAGATAACTGAATTATTTGTATATCGACCTATTTTTATGCTCGAGTTAATACTGGCTGAATGTTTCTTCTTTCTATATTTCAAGCCAAGAAAAGGTTTAGCATGGCGTTTACCAATCGGATTACTTATTTGTTTTGGCTTTTCTTTTGCTATACCAATTTTATCATTTGATTCTTTATATTGTTCAATTATGTTTTTAACTATGTTTATGATCACCGTCTTAGTGGGATATTTTATCTTTGATGAATCATTTAAAAAAATATTCATCTTTGCTATGGGCGGATATACTATTCAACATATTGCCCAAGAATGCTATGAAACACTTATTATTTTTATCCCGCAAGATGCACTAAATAATGGCGGAATGTACGCTAGTAACATATTTAGTTTTGGTGGTAGAGCTTGGTTCATTCAAGCATTACAATATACATTTTATATTCAAATATTTGCTTTAATTTATTTTTTGTCTTTTATTTATGTTAATTTCCAACTCAAAGATAAAGAATCACTAAAATTAGATACTTCCACCGCAATTCTACTTGCAGTATTACTCATTCCAATAAATATCGTATTTAGTTCAATAATCACATATTCCTTAAAAGATTCTAATGTTTCTAGTAAATGTATTTTACATATTTTTAATATTCTTTGTTGCTTAGTTGTTCTTTTACTTTTATTTGAATTACCAAAAAGAAAAAAAGCAGAAACTGATTTATTAGTGTTAAAAAAATTACAAGTTTTGGAGCAAAAACAATATAAGAATGCCATTGAAAACATGGAAGCAATGAATATTAAATGCCATGACTTAAAACAATTTGCTAATCATTTAAATTCTTTAAAAGATAATGAAGAAATTGTTAACGACTTTAATAAAATCGTTAGTGAATATGACTCAACTTTTAAAACTACAAATACTGCTTTAAATGCTGTTTTAACTGAAAAAAATACAATTTGTTTAAGAAAAAATATTGATCTAACTTGTATTATTAACGCTGATTGTTTGTCATTTTTAAACGCTATTGAAATATACTCATTATTTGGAAATTTACTTGATAACGCTATTGAGGCAACTGAAAAAGTAGAAATTGGTAAAAGGACTATTGGCTTAAACATTAACAAAAAAGGCAAATTAATTTTGATTTATATTTACAATTCGTATGATGGTAATGTCTTAGTGGAAAACAATAAATTTATTACCACCAAAAAAGATAATCAAAATCATGGATTTGGTTTAAAAAGCATTGATAAAATTGTAAAAAAATATAATGGTGATATCAAAATATCAACAAATAACAACATATTTGAAATAAATATAATCTTGCAAGATACAAATAATTAGCCACTTGCACACTTTTTTAAACCGCTTACATTATATTTATATAATACGAATTTTTTTTCATATATCTTAAACTTAGGCAATTTATAATTGCTCTTTGGAGGATTATGAAAAAGATATATTTATTATTAGGTTTACTTGTTTTATCATCTTGTTCACATGCCACTAGTGGTTCTTCTCATACTTCCATCAGTGGAATCACAAACGAAGATCCATATGTTACTTCTTTAGAAATTCTTTCTAGTCCTAAAAAAACCAGTTACATTGTCGGTGAATCATTTGATACTACTGGTTTAAAACTTGTTGCGAAATGGTCTGATGATATTGATGATGAATTATATGATGGGGAATTTACTATCGCTCCTAAGCAATTTTCTAAAGGTGATACAAAAGTAACTTTTACTTATGAAGAATGTTCTCTTGATTATCCTGTTGAAGTTATTTCTATGGATGAAATTAAAATTAATGAATTAATTGTTGATGATTCCAAAATTGAAAAGAATGGACAAACACGATATGTTAATTTTAAAAACGATTTAGAAGTGAAAGTAGTTAACTTAGATAACTCCATTGAAACATTAGACAATTATATCATCAAAGATAACGAAGAAGTTATTACTGATTCGAACTATTTTGTTGGTGCTGGAGAACATAATATTTCTATTGAATATGGCGATAAATCTTATGAATTTACTATGTTTGGTAACTATTCTTTAATAGAAGCTGAAATTAAAAATAGCGAAAATGAATTTTTCTATACTGATTTAATTGGTAATGGTGTGATGAATAGTTCTGGTAAAGAAGATACACCAAGAATATCTAATATTGAAACAGCTTCTAACAATACTTATATGGGTGAAATCGCTTATGGTAGAGGATTAATATTCAACTTCTACTCTAACAAAGATATAAAAGCTAACTTAATTCTTAATGCTAGTAGTGCCTACGCCTTAGCAATTGGGGTTAACGAAGATGGTTCATCTTCTTGGGCTCCGACTAAAGCTGGGGATATTTATATTGATGAAACATTTGAAGTTCAATTTAATAATCAAGTCACTACTTTACCTCACGAATTATTAGAAGGTATGGAGTGGACTCTTGATAAAAAAGGAAGTTATTCAATATTTGCTAATTGGAAGTTAGTAAATCTCGGTGAGTTTGATGTAAAAAAAGGTTTTAATAGTGTTAAATTGGTTTGTATTGGCGCAAACGATGAAAATGGTCAAGCTAAATTAGCTAATGTAGATTATTTAAAAGTCAACTACATTGATAATAATCATACTCATAAACTTACTAAAATAGAGGGCAAAGAACCTACTTGTACCGATAAAGGAATAAATGCTTACTACACCTGTGCTTGTGGAAAAATGTTCTTAGATGAAGAAGGTAAAAACGAAATTACGTCATTACCAATTATTGAAGCACTTGGTCATAACTTAGTATGGGAAAATGATATTGGTACTTGTTCAAGATGTCAAAAAACTATTAATAAAACTATTACTCTAGAAGCCGAACATAATAATTCTTTATCTGTCGAAGAATTTGAAGCATATAAAAAGACTGGTAATTATGTAGAAATCGTATCTTCTAAGATGGATGGAAAAAATCAAGGATCATATCTAGGGTCAATATATAAAAATGATAAAGTAACATTCCATATCTATTCAGAAATTGCTAAAAAGGCATCTTTAAATATGACTGCAAGCAGTAATTATGTTTTAAATTATGATGCAAATGGCAATCCAAAAGATATTGGAGATGCTGAAATAAACAAAATATTTACTATGAAAGTTAATGGTAAACAAGTGGCGGTTCCTAGTATTACTTATAAAGGTCAAGAATATGAAACTGGTGGTTGGGATGAAAGATTTACCAAATGGGAAACATTAAAAATATTAGATATTGATTTAGAAATCGGCGATAACGAAATCACTTTAGATTTCTTATGTCCTGCTTTTAATTGTCCAACTCATCCTTGGGGCGGAAACTCTGATATGACAATAAATATTGATAAGATTTCAATAAACTACTTAATAAAGGAGTTATAATTGCATGAAAATAAAAATTAATAAACCAAAACCAGCCCATTATGTTTTATTTTCATTTATGGGAATTGTCTTAGTGGCTTTAACAGTTGGAAATGTTTTATGCGCTCAATGGAGTAATCAAATTACTAATTTATTATGCGGTGATGGCACATCTTTTAATGGCGAACATGTACAAAATGCTCTGACTAAAGGTAAAGAACTAGTGGAAAATATTAATAATGAAGGTATGGTATTATTAAAAAATGAAAATAAAGCCTTACCATTAAGTACTAGTGAGACTAATGTAAATTTATTTGGTTGGGCTTCTACTGATAATGGATTTTTGTTAACTGGTGGAGGATCTGGTGCTGCACCTATAAATGATGAAACAAGAGTACCATTAAAAAAAGGATTAGAAGACGCTGGATTTAAAATTAATGAAGACTTATTTAATAAGTACACAGAATATTGTCCAAAAAGAATTTGTGAAAATAATGGTACGGGTGGAATATGTCAAATTGTAGAACCAGATCGTTCGTTTTATACTGATGAACTAATTAATAATGCTAAAAACTTTTCTAGTATTGCTATTATTACTATTATGAGATATGGCGGAGAACAATTTGATATCCATATGGATCAACCAAAATATAAGTTACCCACTGATAGTTCTAGAACATATTTACAAATATCAACTGAAGAGGAAGATATGATTGATATCGTAACTAAAAACTTTTCCAAAGTTATAGTTTTATTAAATACTAGCAATCCAATTGAAACCAAATTCTTACAAAACGATAAAATTGATGCTTGCTTATTTGTCGGATATCCTGGACAAGTTGGGACAAAATCAATTGGAAATATATTAAGTGGAAAAATAAATCCATCTGGACATGTTTCTTCTACTTATGCCTTAGATCATAAACTTGATCCAACTTTTCTTAACAGCGCAAATTTGACTAGTGCTAAACAATTAACTTTTGCCGAAGATATTTATTATGGATATTTCTGGTATGAAACCGCTAATGAGGAAGGATACTTTGACAATATTGATAACGAATATGGTAAAGGATATGATGGCGTAGTTTCTTATCCATTTGGTTATGGATTATCATATACTTCTTTTAGTTGGCATGTTGATAGTGTAACTTCATTTGTTGATGGAACGAATGATAATGATTTAAATTTATTTAACGAAAAAGAAAAAACAATCACTAATCGTAAAGCAAAAATTGAAGTAAAAGTAACTGTTAAAAATATTGGTGAAGTTGCGGGTAAGGAAGTCGTTCAATGTTACATTACTACTCCTTATTATAAAGGCGAAATTGAAAAGCCATATGTAAAATTAATGGATTATGCCAAAACACAATTATTAAAACCTAATGAAGAACAACAAGTAACATTGTCTTTCTCTATCTATGATTTTGCAAGTTATGATTGTTATGACAAAAATAATAATGGCGCAAGAACATATGAATTAGATAAAGGTGAATATCAAATTAAGTTAATGAATGATAGTCATCATTTAAATAGTTGTGATAAAGCAGTCACAACATTTAATCTTGAAAACACTATGATCTATAAAAGAGACCCAGTTACTAATCAATTAGTAAAAAACAGATTTACTGGTACATCTAGTTATGGAAACGCCCCAATTGATGGTAAAAGCATTGGCGAAGTTACTTATTTATCTCGTGCGGATTTTGCTGCTACATTTCCAAAAGAAACAATTAATTTACCATTGAATAAAGTTGTTCCATTAAGAGATTATTTATATACCGGTTATAATGATGTAGAAATGCCTACTCAAGGACAAAGCGGAGATTTAAGATTATGGCTTAAAGAAGATAACTCAAATCCAAGTAAATCCGATTTAGGAATGTATAGTAAAACCAAATTAGTACCTAATGAAGAATTAATTAAAACTTTAGCAAATCCTTCTAATTTCAATAACTCTGAAATATGGGATCCATTATTAAATCAATTAACTAAAGAGGAATTATGTGACTTAGTAGAAAAATCTGGTTTTAGAACTCGCGCAATTGAATCAATTGGCAAAAAAGAATTACTCGATTATGATGGACCAGAAGGTTTCCAATATCACTTTGGTTCAATTGCTGGTGGCGCAATGTGGACAGCATATATGGGAGAACAAACACTAGCGTGTACATTCAATAAAGAATTAGCGTTTTCTATGGGAAGATCAGTTGCTTCGGAAGGAAACGCAACTGGAATAAATGGCTGGTATGCTCCAGGTGTTAATTTACAAAGGACACCATATACAGGAAGATATTTTGAATATTATAGTGAAGATGCTTATCTTTCTGGATCAATGGCAAGTTATGTTATTAATGGGGCGAAAACAAACTTTATGTATTGTTATCTAAAACATTTTACTGCTTATCAATCTTCTATGACTGATATTGATTGTTTCTTAACTGAACAAGCATTACGTGAAGTATATAATCGTCCATTTGAAATTGCTGTCAAAAATGGGGCAAATGCAATAATGAGTAGTTTTAATTCTCTTGGTGGAATTTGGACTGGCGCTAATAGAGCATTATTGACTGATATTTTACGAACTGAATGGGGATTTAAAGGAACTGTTATTACTGACTTCTCCAATGGTGTTGGTTGGATGAAAGCTTATCAAGGTGTTCTAGCGGGAAATGATATTTGGCTTAATCCTGCGGAAGTGAATCAAACCCCTTTAGATAAAAATTCTGCGGCGCAAATGTATGCCGCACGCTTAGCAGCTAAAAATGTAATATTCACAATTTGTGATACTTATAATGCTTATTTAAATTATGATGCAACTAATGATCCGTTTACTGCAATTATCGGTCAATCTACTAGAAAATATGTCTTCCCTTGGTGGAAGCCATTACTTGTAGGATTAGATATTCTTATAATTGCTTCTATGGGTTTTACAGTTTATTACATATTAAGGCCGAAAAAGACAAAACTTGTAACTAATGATTTAGAAATAACCGATCAAATGACCGATATAAAAAACGAATTAGAACAAATAAAAGCACAAATTAATAGCCTTAATTTAAGAAAAAAAGAGCTAGAAAAATTGTGTAAAAATAAATCAATAGGAGGAAAAACTAATAATGAAAAAGATTTATGAAAAGCCTAATTTAAGTTTACTTGAAATTGTACTAGACGATGTGATTTTATCTTCCTCAGACTTACCACAAATTACTTATGATGAAGATGCTCAAAATGATACCAGTAATGGTTTTGATTGGTAAGAGGTGAAATTATGAAAACTAAGAAAATAGCATATTTTGCATTAAGTACTATTACTTTATGTGTTGCGATTATTGGATTAACATACACTAATAATACTAATGATGATCTAGCCATTAAAATTAATCCTACAAATTATACCCATAAGATCCTTGATTTTAATGAAGGTATAGGTCAATATGTTTCTAATTCTAAAGTTAAAGTAGATGAAACAAAAAATAGTATTCGCTTTATTTCCGCTGTTAAAGTTGATATGAATGATAATAATGAAATATCATTACCTGGAACATTTGGATTTCATATCGAATATGAAAAAACTATTGATGGTGCAAATACAAAAGTAGATAAAATGTTTGATGTTGATGCTTTATATTATTCTTATTCTGAAACAGATACAAATGGAAATAAAATTATATATGGCACCGAATTATCAAGTTACTATAATAGTCATGTAGGTGCTGAATTTAAAGCAATTTCGGAATATATTAATGATAGTTCTACTTCTTATAATTTATTTATGACTGTAGAGATACGTAATATTCCTACTTCTGATTTTGATAAACCAATCAAAGTACAACCATATTGCTTATTAAAAGATGGGACATATGATTTAGCAAAAGAAACTAAATATTATACTTTTAATGATTTAAGCGATGTTAATCCCAAAATCAAAGTAAATAGTGTTAAAACTGAAGTAGTGGATAATACACCTTACTTCATTATTAACTCTTCTATCAAAAATGTTACTTATGATCAATTATACCTTTTACTTGAATTACAAGAAGGCTGGCCTCACCCTACATATACTTTAAGAGTAAATAAATCCACCGCAAATGATGATAATACTACAAATTTATATATTAACTTAAATCAAACATTAAGTGATGGATCAATGTTAAAGGCTGGAGATTACATCATGGATTTAAAGAATGATATTAATGACGATAGTGTTAGACTAACAAATACTAATGATGCCAATATGTTTAAAAGTAAAGTTGCTTCATCTTCTAGCAAATCAATTTATGAATTTGGTGAATTTTATGGCAATTTAAAATTAAATGTAACAAGATATAGCGAATCACAAATTGTACATAATTCTTATCGTGTTGAATCTAAAGATGATAAAGACTATTTTGTTGTAAATTCATATTTATTTATTGATGATATATCAGCCTTAAAAATCAATATTACTAAATTTACTGATTGGACTAGCCAAGATAAAAGTTGCACATATTCATTATTAAAAGATGGTTCATATGATGTTTATTTAGATATTACCAATTTAGAATATGATTCTAAAACAGGTGATGGCTTGTATGGCGGTTACTTTATTAAGTTAACTGCAGGATCAGTCAGTGCAGATGTTAAATTTGATACACCACATGAAAATAGCATTTCTTCTGGTAAATATATGTTTGATGAAATATGGGGTAATTTAAAGCTTCATATTGTTGATACAAATACCATTGAATATAATTCTTATAAACTTGAAAATGTTAATAATCGCGCAATATTAACTATTAACGCTAACGCTAATATTGCTGATATAAATGAATTAATCTTTAAATTCACTAAGTTCCAAACTGGTAACTGGGCTGATTCAAATGCTAATCCATTAAGCATTGAAAAGCAAAGTAATGGTTCATTTAATGTTACTATAGATATCTCTGATTTAGATATTTGTGGAAAAACCTCAAATGATGAAAATGAAGGTTATTTAGTAACACTAAAAACTTCTTCTATTGATAATGGCTCTATATCATTAGGAACTGCTCCAGAAACAATTACAATAGGTGATAGAACTTATTCATTTGAGGATCAATGGGGTAATTTAAAGATTGTTATTAATAACGCTAATTAATATTAACTATTAATTACTACTAAAAACTTCAGTACATCGAGGAAAATAATCCCATTATGCTGAAGTTTTTTATTTATGTATTATTAATTATAATGAAATAATTGCATAAAAATACTATAATTATTTATGTAAACCTCCTGTAGTATTATTTAGCACTTATATTATAGAGGTTTACTTTTTTACTAGCGTATTTATAGTTAGCCCAAAAAACTTTTAAAGTATTTCATATTATTTATAACGTAATAGTTTCAATATTAGTTAAATTTAAGGGTACATTTATCGAAACATTTATCAATACATTTATCAGAACATTTGTTTTGATAAAATCTTCACTGCTTGCTTTTTATCTTAAAATATAATTAGATATAGTCATTGTAAACATACATCAGATAGCATATATTTATGTATTTGTCAACTCGAAAACGTCCGGAAATTCCGGACGCTTTTATATTAATTACTATGATAAAATATAAGTTTATAGGCCTAAAAGCACTAAAAAATGACTAATAATTTTACTTACTAGTCATTATTTTAGTTTATGATGCTTTAATCTAGTTAACGCTCGCAATAACTATTTTTAAGTTACCATAGAATTCTTCAAATGAATAAGTTCTATTTCCAATAGTAATTGGATCTAATCCATCGCCTAACTTAACTTTATTATCCTTTATTGTATCAGTATCTAATTCAACAAAGTATCCACCATTTAAATTATCAGCGGTTTTTCCATCTATTTCCACATTAGATATATCTATTGAAACATCATATGAGCCATCATCTAGTTTTTTAATTTCGTATTCTAAAGAACTACTAGCCCAAGAAGTAAATCGTACAATAACACATTTTAATTTTGACATATCTTCTAAATCAATATTTGCGTTAATAGTGAATATTGCTTTACCATCAATGTTTTCTAATCTATATGAGTTATAAGAAATTGTATCTTCATGAACTTGATATTTTTGTATCTTTAATCCGGCATGGCCCCAAATATCGCTTCCGATATAATTAAAGCCATTATATGTTACAGTTTCTGTTGGAACAATAAATGATTTTCCATCTCTTAAATTACCACTATCATCATATGTTTGTTCATCTACTTTATTAAAGAAGAAAATATATTCATATTGGGATGATAATTTACTTAAATCATATTTTACAACAAACGCTCCACCATTAATTTCCATATCAAAAGTTTCTAGAGTATATTCCCAATTTTCTTTTAACGCAAGTAAAGTAAGATTAAAGTCTTCTTTTGTTAAATCCGATAATGAACCTTGAATTTTTAAAATTGGTTTTTCATTTTCTAAAACAATACTTGATCCAGTAATTAAATAAGATTTAGATGGTAAATCAATGTTTGTTTCAACATAAGAGATTTTATATAATATTGCTCCGTTCATGCCTGAATCATTATAAATAGTTAAATATAAACTACCCTTGTATTCAACAATATTTCTTGGCGAGCTTCTTGTTCCACCATATGGTGCAATATCAGAGAATGTTTGTTCTTTAATTAAAGTTCCATTCCAAGAATAAATTTGGACAACAGCGTTTTTATAATTTTCTTCACCATATAATACATACAAATAATTCTCGTTACTTTGAAAAGAACGCATTTTGTATCCGCCCCATTTTACCTTACTGTTGCTTTCTAAAGTTATTTTTTCTCCTATTTGATTAAAATCTCCATCAAATAATAATAAGAAAGAATTAGAATACCACCATACTGGTCGAACTGATAAAGCATAAATGTCTAACTTTTCGTTATATTCAAATGCAGTAATAGAACCGGATTCATCCCAATCAGCAAACAGCGTAGAGAAATCTGGAAATTTAAATTCCGGACACGCTACTTCGGTCAATGTTTCTTTATCAAAGGCTTGGAATTTGCCTTGATAATTAGTAACAATAATTTTATCTTTAATTAAAGTAATATTGCCTGAATCCCATGTCCAATCTTTACTATCAGGTCCGATTAAGAATTTATTAGATTTAGAAACAAATGTCTTTTCTTCAATACTATATTTAGTTAGTTTAGCTTCATGATTTAATTCATCCGCAAAAAGATAATAAATATAATTGTCATCACTACATCCACCTTGCACATGAGTAAATCCATCAATTGCGGCTGGTGTTCCTTCACCAAATACACATTCTCTATTAAATTCAACACTATCATTAGACATAACAAATTCACCAAGTGTTGTATCTTTTAAATTTGAATTTGTGCTAGTTACATCAATATCACCTAAATCAAAGGAATCTTTTAAACATTTTATAACAACATTGTTATTTCCTTTAAATAATTTCACATCATTTATAGATAAAACTTCAAATTCATTTTCTTTTGATATAACAACATTTTTATCAATGCTATTTAAGGCATTATTAACTGTGACTCCTAATAAATTATTTAATTTACTATCTTTTGATATGCTTCTTAATTTTAATTTAATATTACCCATAAAATTATGAGAAGCAGTAAATTTAAAAGTTGCACTTGAATCACTTATAAATGATACATAATCACTATGTGCCGTAGCATTTTCTAACGTTCCGCTTATCGCTTCAACTTTCGAAGAAACATTAATATCTACATCAATTTGCTTACCATTAATATTAAGTTTTAAAATTGTTTTATCACCTAAAGTTACGATATCATCGCCATTAACTATCGTATAATCTGTACTTGTTAATAGTAATTTATTTCCGCTTGCATATGTTGCTCTTAAAATAAAATTATTCGTAGATAATTTAAGTCCCGCTGAGGCGTATGAGTCGTTAGCGTCAATAGAAACTATATCGCCATTATCATAATCTTTTTCTTCTACAACTGTAATAGGAAGCAAATAATCCACTGTCTCATTATCTTTAGTAAATGAAATTTTAATATTTTTAGTACTTGTCGCTAAAGTCTTATTTTCTATTACAAATTTATCAACATTTATAATTGTGCCATCATTATACTTAGCTTCTAATGTTAAACCTTCATCATCAAATGTTTCTCCTGCTTTATAATAAACTTTATATGGCATTGTTAAAGGATATAAACTCGACAATTTAACATCAATTAAAGTAATATCAAGAGAACTTGTAAATTCTTTATAAGACACACTTATAGTTCCTCCGTTAATAGCAAAATCACTTGGAATTTCCATATTATAATCAGAAGGACTAATTTCATCGGTAATAGTTTCTAATTCACTTATGGCATAAGTTCCCTCAACAACAAAATCAGTTTTAACCGGATTGGCTTTACCATTTTTATAGAAAGCTTTACCATCTTGTAATCTCACACTAATGGACTGAAGTATGGGTTCATCATATGTTTGATTATTGCTTGGTTTTGGTTTATTAGCTATCGCATTATCATAATAATGCTTATAAGATATATAGGAGGCCGTTGGTACAATTATACTTGATAAAACAGCAACTGATGAAATAGCAATAAGAATTATTTTTTCTAATTTAAACATTTTCATTGTCGTTTCCTCCTTTATTTAAAAGTTTTAAGATATCTTCTCTAAATAAGAAATAAAGCCAAATCAAACATGCAAATGATATTAATATATCTAAATCTACTAAAACAACGCGCCACCACGCCCAAGAGTTAATTGAATAGCTACTTGTAATCTTGCTATCGGTATTAGATTTGTTGTATACATCATTTTGATATTGTACCCTTAAATAAGAATAAGTAACATGATGCGCTGCTTCTCTTAATTGGTATTGAAGACGATTAGAAGATGACTTGCTATAATTTAATGTATAGCCAGATTTACTAGCATTTAAAGGTGTTTCCATACCTAAATCTCCACCAACTCTTAGTGCTTCATCCATATTCATATAATCAGCGTTATCCACACCAGCACAGTCCGTAATAAGCGCTCCTTTGAATCCCCATTCTTTTCTCACAATGGCGTCGATTAAACCAACGCTACCGCCTGACCAATTTGCACCTACGCGGTTATAAGAAGACATTAATGCCACACAGTCTCCTTCTTGGATGGCCATTTGGAATGGTTTTAAATATATTTCTCTTAATGCTTGTTCTGTACACCAAGTAAAGGCACCTACTCTTCTTGCTTCGCCATTATTTAAAGCAAGGTGTTTAATATAAGCATATCTACCTGTGTTTTGAATACCAATTATGGCATTAGTTAACATTGCTCCTGTTAAATAGCTATCTTCTGATAAATATTCAAAGTTTCTACCACAAATTGGACTTCTATGAATATTACAACCAAATCCATATAAACCATTAACACCTAAAGCATTCATTTCTTTACCAAAACTTAAGCCATAGTTTTTCGCTAGTTGTTTATTCCATGTTTGTCCTAATACTGGTTCACTTGGATATCCTGTTCCACGTGGCTTACCCGTAAATCCTTTAATTTGCATTGGACCATCATAATCAAATAATTTTGGTTTGCCAATTGATGGTAATTCTTTACTTGATGCATAACCGTTACTGACCATATTAACTACTTCTTCAATAGATAATTGATCAAGTAAATCATTCCATTTTTCATTATTATAATCTGCACCTAATTCATAACCTAATTCTGTGATATTACCCTTACTATCAGTAATTGATAAGTTATTATTTTTATTCCAAGTTACTTTTTCGTTATAAACTTGATTATTATAACTATCAGTTGTGGCATTATCCCAAGCTTCTGCTTCTTGTTTTGAATATTTTCCAGCTTTAATTTGCTTATCAGTTAATGTTCTATTTGCTGGGGCTGATAAATCATTTAAAGATGGGAAAGAGGCTCTAGATATATAATTAACAACAACATTTCCATCATCATTTCCATCAACTGAAGCACCATCTAATGAAGATGCACCAGTCAAGCGATTAGTAACTTCTTCACCAGTATATTTATCATTAATAATATTAATTGTATCTTCTACTTCAAATTCAAAAATGTTTTGTTCACAATCTTTTAAATTATGAGCATCAGTCATTAATTTTAAGGCATATGTTCCTTTATCTAATTCATATCCGACGTGTGCGTTACTATTCTTATCATAGCAATCATAAGAAGCGAAATCAGAAACATTAAAGGTAAATTCAAGGACTTGAGAAAATCCTGGATTAATAATTTCTGTTTTTTCAAACCCCACTAAATTAACATAAGATTTTTCAATTCCGCCTTTTATGTATGGAGCGGTTAAATAAAACTCTACTACATCTTGTCCGGCTACTTTACCAATATTTTCTACATTAATTTTAAAACTAATTGTACTATTTTCATTAATAATATTATTAGTAACTACTTCTTCGCCATTTTTAATAGTCATCTCTTCTACTGACCACTTGAAATCAGTATAAGATAAGCCAAAACCAAATGGATATTGAACAACGCCATCATAGCCTTTACCATATTCATTATCGACATTTTCCCAATAATTTTCTTTATATGCTGTCTCATACCATTTATAACCAACATATATTCCTTCTATATAATCATAAAAGCCATATGGTTGATACCATGCCGCTTGTCCATAATAGTTATAAGAAACACTACTTTTAAATGAATAAACATACGTATCCACTAATTTGCCCGAAGGAGTATTTTCTCCATATAATAATTTAGGTAATGACGCTACACCTTGTGTACCTGTTAAACCAATTACTAAGCAAGCATCTAGACCCGGAATAGTATCTAAAAATCCTAATTCCATTGTATTCGCTGAGTTAATTAAAACTATGACGTTTTCATAATTCGCTCCTACATATTTTAATAATCCTTCTTCTTCTATAGAAATTTCCAAATCCGAACGAGTATCACCATTTTCTAAAGTATGATCTACTCCTTCCGCGCCAAATCTTGTAATTGTAACAATTGCGGTATCAGAATAATTTTTAGCATTTTCTAATAAAGTATCGGAATAATATTTTTTATTAGTAATTTCTGGCTCATATAACGCATACATCGCGCGGTCTTGAGCTTCTTCAATTCTTCCAATGCCACGATAATCTTTATACATATTAACTAATTCAGAATTATAGTCAATTCCATATCTTTTTAATGCTTTTAATAGATCAATAGTAGTGGAAAAATCATCATTTTCTGGTCTAACTCTCCCTGAACCTGAACCACCAAATCCCCAGTCAACACAAGAATGTCCAAATACATTTACCTTACGATTAGTTTCTTTGTTTAAAGGTAAAACATCTCCATCGTTTTTTACTAAAACGGCACCTTCTTGAATAATTTGTTTAGATAATTTTTGCCCTTCTTCTTGTTGTCTATCTAAATCTTCACTATCATGAATTGGGGGACATAACAAACTATTTATTTCTGAAGAATAAAAGTCTGCGATTACATTGCCCACTATTACACTAGCGACAACTATCGCAATAAGAGGTAGGCAAATAATTTTCTTAATCATATTTTGTTTCACTTTACAAAATACCTCCTTTTAGGAACACTTTAATATAGATTTATTAAGCAACAAACAAATACAATGTAAGCGGTTTATTGCTCGGTGCAAGTGGCTAATAAATAGCCACAATTTTACTTTATCATTTTTAATTTTTAATGAAAACATATTGTTAAAAAACGGCAAAATATATACTTGTTTTTGTGTTTAAAAGTGTTTGACACACAAACAAACAATCGTATCTTGCTATTATACTTTTAATTAGCATCATCCTTATTGTAAAAATTACAAGAATTCAGTAAAATATCAATTGAGGATTATAAACATGAATATTGGTGAAAGATTTAAATATTATAGAGAAAAAGTAAAATTAACTCAAAAAGAAGCTGCAGACTTATTAGGTGTAAAAAGTTATCAATTGGCTAACTACGAGACAAATAGAACAGAGCCAAATATACAAACGTTAATTAATATGAGTTCTATATATAAAGTAACCATAGATGAACTATTAAATAATAAAGTACAAAACAAATCTTCTACACATAGTGAAGATTACAATAATCTTTTATTAGAAATTAACGAATTTGTAAAAAATATAAATAATAATAAGTAAATACTTTAATTACCGAAAATAATTGATATAATATAAATGTAATTTTTACATCGCTTGTATTTTTTGTTGAGGTGATATTATGATTTATATAACAGGTGATACTCATGGCAATATTGATTTTGATAAACTTACATATTATTTTGAAAATGTTTATCATTCTAAAAAAGATTATCTAATCATTTTGGGTGATGCAGGTATCGTTTGGAGCAGTGATAATAAGATAAATAAAATTTATGAAAACCTAGATATTATTATAATTTACATTGATGGTAATCATGAAAATTTTGATTTACTAAAAACATATCCTATTGTTGATTTTAATGGAGCAAAAGCACATAAAATTGCCGATAATATTTATCATATTTTAAGAGGAGAAATAATGAATTTAAATGGTTGTTCGTTTCTTTGTATTGGTGGTGCTAAATCAATTGATAGACATTTAAGAATCGAACACGTCTCATATTGGAAAGATGAAAATATTACGGAAGATGATTATAATAATGCTTTAAAAAACTTAAAACGATATAACAATACTGTGGACTTTGTATTAACGCACTGCGCTCCTACTTCTGTCTTAAAAAATATGTTTTATAATTTTAAGCCTGATAATAACACAAAAACACTTGATCAAATAAAAGATCAAATCAATTTTAATTATTGGTATTTTGGACATTATCATGTAAATCTTACTTTTGATAAATATCGTTGCTTTTATGAAGACATTAAAGAATTGCCTATTATGAATATTGATACTAAAAATATAAAATATAACTTATTAACATTAGAAAGTAACGAAGAATTCCTTAGAAATAGGAAAACAGGTAGACTTACAAAATTAAAAGAAAATGATTTGCCAGAATGGTATTACAAAAATTATTCATATCGATATTGGTTTTATAATCTTAAAGGCATTAAAGACATCGCTATAAGAAGGTCCCCTTTTTCTAATCATATAAATAAAGATAGTATTTTGTATTTTAGTTATGACAAAATACTTCCTAAAGATGAAAACATTTATCCAATTAATGAGGCAGATTGGGAAGTAAAGACTTGGAGAGTGGATCTTGTTGATATAATATCCGCTATCGAGAAATATAATCCATCATTAAATTTAGATGGTATAAAAGAGCAAGTAAATTTAATCTATGATTATTATAATAACGACGATTGTCTTTTTGATGAAGTTACAAGACCATATCCACATATAAAAACAAGAGTTCTAAAAGATAGATTTTCAAGTGAATCCGCTGTTTGTTATGTTGAAAAAAATGGGAGCATCATTTCGCAATTCTTTTCTATTGAATTAGCCAAGAAATATATTGAAGAGTTATACATTAAACACAAATATGGTAATATTAAATATGTAGTGACTGAAGATTTGCTTAATAAAAAAGTAATATATAAACTAACTGATAATAAAATTGAAATAATAATTAAGGGATATTAATTTTTTAATAAAGCACTTATTAAGTTAAAAGATTTCTTTTTAATAAAATAAATATTATATTTAGAAAATATTTTTAACTATAAATAATCATAATTTGTGTTATTTTTGTGCTAAACGCACTTTAAAATATTCATTCATAAAAAAATTATCAATATTAAAAGAGAGTAGGTGATTAATCATGATTTTTAAAGAAGACCAACATGTAGAATTAAAAGAAAATTATAAAAGTGGCACTATTGCCAATGAAATTGTTGCTTTTCTTAACACATGTTTTGGCACCATCTATATTGGAGTTAAAGATGATGGAACAATAATCGGAATAGAGGATATTAGCCAAGCTTCTATGTTCATATCAAATATCATATCAGATCAAATTGAGCCAAATCCAAGAGGCCTTATTGAAATTGACACTCCTATAATTGATTATAAAAGTATTCTTAAAATTTCAGTAAAAAAAGGCGACCAACTTTATTATGTCAAAAAATATGGATTAAGTAGTAATGGGTGTTTTGAAAGAATAGGTTCTTCTGCTAGAGGGATGGTCTCTCATCAAATAACAAATAGAATGCTATCAATAATAAAATCAAAAGTAAAAATAACTTCATTACCTTCTTCAAAAGATACTCTTTCTTTCAAAATGATTAGATTTTTATATATTGAGGATGGAATGAGTGTTAACGAATCATCTTTTTGTACAAATGAGAATTTTTTTGACGAGAATGGAAAATACAATAGGCTTGCTGAACTTCTTTCAGATGATAACCAATTTTCAATTAAAGTGGTAAGATTTAATGGAAACGACAAAAGTGCTGATATTCTTTTAAGAAACGAATATGGATATCAATGCCTTATTGTAGCAATGAAGAACGCGCAAAATTTTTGTTCCGAAATTCTCAACCAAACCAAAACAGTCTTCCATAAAAATGGCTATCGAGAAGATATTCCCCTTTTCGACAAATTTGCCTTTAGAGAAGCTTGGTATAACGCCTGCCTTCATAACGATTGGCTTGATGGTACTCCTCCTGCAATATATATTTTTAATGATAGACTAGAAATAATATCAACAGGTGGATTACCATACAATATGACAAAAGAAGATTTTTTTGGTAATGTTAGTAAACCAGTTAATGACTCATTAGCTAAAATTTTTATAAAACTTGGTCTAATTGAACAAACAGGACATGGTATTTCTACAATCGTTGAAAAATACGGCAAAGAAGCTTTTACATTCTTAGATAATTTTTTAAGAGTAACAATTCGTTTTAACTACAAATTAGATGAATATATTAAGCCCAAAACAAATAACACAGTTTTATGTGGCTCTGAAAATGTCCCTGTAAATGTCTCTGTAAATGTCCCTGTAAAATCAACAGATGAAGAAAAAATCATAGAAGCAATCAAAGCAAATTGTAAAATTACAATGGATGCTATGTCATCTATAATAGGGAAAAGCAGAAAAACTGTCCTTCGAATAATTGGAAAAAGCAATAAAATTATGCGTATTGGCTCAGATAAAACTGGATATTGGGCAATTAAGGAATAAACCAATATTCAGACTTATAACAATAAATAATGAATAACTACTAGGTGTAATATTTCATCTCTTTCTTGACAATCACTATGCATGATTTGGTAATAAATTCAAGTAAGTATACTAAAAAGTATATTTAATCGATAAAAAAGCCAATAAATAATTAAAATAATAACAGAAATGAGTCATACACATGAAACATTTAAAAGATTTATCACAATTCAATACATTTACTATTAGTGAGGCTAATAAAATACTAGGAAATATTCCCGCAACAAAAAAACATACTTGCCTATTATCATTTGAGTCTTTTTGCTTGTATTTTACAATAACGCAAGACACACTTAGTTTGTTTGATTGTTTTAGTTGTATTTTTCTATAATAAACATAACCGCAATATCAGACATATTTTAACGTTTTAACTACTATATGTAGTCAAATCTCCGTTAAACCGAAAGAAAAATAGGTTTTGAACCGAAAAAATATTATACTTTCAACAGAAAGAATATTTTTTCTATTTTATATATTGTTATTTCAACAGAAATCGGCAGAATATATGTCAATTCCCCAATAGTAACTGATAGTCTTAATTAACAATTTGTGATGTTTGTTGCTAGTTTCACTATAATAAGATTTACATTAGTGCTACTAAAGAGCCAAAAAATATGCTAAAGTAATTTTGTTAGGAGGTCTAATTAATTATGGCAATGAAAAATCATTTAAAAATCATTAGCGCTTCATACAAAATTGATAACGCAGGTAAAGCTTGCAATTTTTCAATTGGATTAGTAGTTGGCGAAATACAACTTCAAGATCAAATAGGAAATACTATTTTCTACACAAATGCTGAGTTCGATGGCGTTCCTAATTTTATAAAAACTAAAGATAGTGTAATTGGCTTGTTAACAAGTCAAAGTAAAGTTAATGAAGAAAAAATTGCACAACTTTTCAAGAATACACTAAATAATAAGGTGGAATATAAAGATATTCTTTTAGATAAAAGTAACCCACTATATTTAGTATATTGTTATTTAACTTACTTAGTATGTTCAAAAAAGGAAACAGCCAATAAATTTATCAAAGATACTATAAACAAATATCTTGATGAAATAGAAATTCCATTGCCATAATTTACAAAACGCAAAGTCATAAGGCCAACTTTTTATAAGAATGTGTAAAAATTATTATCTTCTCTGTACTTTTTATATAGTTTCAATGGTAAAGTATTAAAAATTGTAGAATACATGTTTTTTCCAAATATAATTTTTTCAACTATTTGATTAATAAAATCATTTTCTTTTGTTACATTGAAGATACCTTTTCCAAACATAATCATTTGATTTAATAATATATGTGCATTGCAATATTTAAATATTCTATCAATACGTTTTTCATCAATATCATTAGTGTTGTTTTCTAATAACCACCTATGTAACAAATTGAATAATTCGTCTTCAAAAGTATAAATAGTTCTTATTCTATTTTTTGCCTCGTCAACAAATCCTTGATACTTGCTTTTATGTGCATTAATAAAACTTGGGTTTATATCTAACGTAATATAATTCTCATAATTATTTAAGTAATCATCAAAATCAAATGAGCCCATTCTCAAGTCTATTTTTTTACAATTATCTTTGAAATAATAATTTGTTAGTTGTCTTAAAAATTTATCTTTCCCCGCTTCTTCTTCATACTTATGAGATAATTCCTCAATTATTCCTTGCTTAAATGAGGTATCAATTATTTTTGCTAGTAATGAAACTGCTTCTTCTTTTTTAGTAACCTGATTTATAAGTTCCGGCAAATAGCATCTTAAAATACAAGTTTCCCTATCGTGAAATTTTGTTGCTGAGATATTGGTCAAACCTTCAGTTAATTCACTATGACCGAAATCATTATCAATCATTCCATAACAATCTAAAAACTTAAAAAATTGTCTATTGTTTTCATAATAAGATATGCACTCAGTAACAAACAAGTATCCTCTATAATCTGATTTGTCAGACATATCAAGCTCTTTTTTGTATTGTTTCAATTTATATGGTTCACTCCTAAGAGATAAATTCTCAAAATTATTAGAAAAGTTCGATATGATTTTTTTCTTAGGCGTATTAAACACTATTTTTTTATTGTTTTTGAAAAAATATGCCTTATCAAATAAACGCCAATAAAAATCTTCATCCGTTGGTCCTTCAACTATTAAAGCGTGGACCTTATCTTTTGTATAAAAATTAAATTGAGAATAAAAATCTCTTAAATAAGTCGGTATAAAATCTCTCCAGTTTTTATTTTCCATCTTATTCACCTTCTTCTTCAACTAAATCTGCACCTACAAAGTATTCATCATGTCCAGATGTTAAGAATGGGGAATGAGAAGCTATAATAACTTGCATTCCTGGTTGTTTTTCTATTATTGTTTTTACTAAATCTGCAAATTGTTGTTGCCATGCCATATGTAATGATATTTCCGGTTCATCAATAAGCGCTATAGATTCACTGGTCGTCTTAAAAATTAAATTATATAGAATTGTAATAAGATTCAATTCGCCACTAGATAAAGAATCCATAGTTAATATCTGGTCAAAATCACCATCTAATGATGTATTTGTCTTTAATAATAAATCATTACTATATATAAGTTTTTTTCTAGCAGGATCATATTCATAATACAAACTTTCAAATAATTCTTTAAGCAATAAAAAATTTCTATAAAACTTTAAAATTTGTCTTATTGCCAATAATGTTGATTTTGAATTAGAAAACTTCTTTGCCACACTTTCAGATTTAAATATAAAATCAAGCATATCAAATCTATATTTTTGATTATCAAAAGTATCTTCATGCATCTTTTTATATATTTCTGCTAAAATCATAATTTCTTCGTTTTTTATGTCATTTTCATTTTTTTGGGCATATTTAAGTGTAATATCAAAACAATTATTTTTTCTTGATATTTTTTCCAATAAATCATCTTCATTTTCCAAAGCGCCAACGAATGAAGCATCCTTATTACTTTCTAAATATGAAAGTAATTCTGTGCCACTAAAATCAAAAATTTTTTTTCTGCATCCAACCACTTTATCGATTGGGAAGTCTTTATTAATTGACTTATTTAAATTGCAGATAATTGATGAAAATGAATTCATAAAATCACTATAAAATGCTGGCTTTTGCATTTTATCTAATGAATCAATTATAGAGCTCTTACTATGAGCTATATAATTTCTTATATTTCTTTTCAAATCATTAATATTTAAAAATCTATTAACTTTAACAAATAGGAATTTATTATAATTGTTAATATTTGGAAATAATTTATCGATGTTATCATAATGCTTTTTCATTTCATAATATTTATTTTTGCCATCTTTAGTTATCTGATTCTTATTAATTCCATATATCGGCATATTTGAATCAAAACCATATGGTATATAATCAAAAGATAACTCATCTTCATTATTATCATCTTTAGTTTTTGAAACACAAACCCAATCTCCACTCCTAAATTCAACTCTTATGGATTTAAAAGGGATATTTAACATGTAATTAATTTTTTCGTTAATTTTGTCCTTCATAATACTTGCATTACGAAAAATATCTGTAAACTCATCACAAGTTGGTCTAATAAATATACATTCCAAAAGTCTAAAAATTGTGGTTTTTCCTAATCCATTTGAGCCATATATAATAGATAAATCACCATCAAAATTCAAATCATAAGAGTGATATCCAAATAGTTTTCTAACTGATATTTTACTAATGTGTTGAGGTTTAAATTTGTTTTTATTAAATTCATTACAATAGTGTTTAATCAAGTTGTCACATACCGATTCATCAATATAGGGTGTACCAGATTTTGACACATACATTCTAGGTAAATTTATTGATGCTTTCGACTCATCAATAATCGGTAATGCTGAAACAATTGCATTAATTAGATTGTTTTTTAATTCCTTATCACTAGGGTTATAATCTTTACCATTATAATTTTTTTCTAACCATCCCAAAATTGAAATACCAACGTTTAAACTCACATCATTTTGAGTTTCTTTATGATTTTGATTACACCAAGGGCAAGAATCCTCTTTTAAATAAATTGGTTGAAATCCACATTCAATGCAAGTAAACTTTTTATTCAATAACCATTCTGGTGTATTTTTTCTTGCTTCGTCTAAATAATTGTTTAAAAAATTTTTAAATCTCATTATAATATTCTCCAATCAATATTAGTAATTTATTGTATCATATTTTAAATACAAGAATTACGAAAATATCTAGATTAGTGGTAAGTCGGCTATGGCATAAGAATTATTTTTTAAAGCTATTAATTTGAATTTGAATGGACTGTATTATTTTTTCTCTATCATCACTACGATTTGATCTATTCCAGCATTCAATGACATGCTTCAAATCTATAAGAAATGTATGTATTTTTTCATGTGGCAACTTTGCTTCATTTGCATCGGTTCTTGAATATCCTATGTAATAAAGTATATCATTGGTTTTAAAAGTTTCATTTTGCATATCAAAAGGGATTAAAAATGCATTGTAAACATTATCAAACTCACTAGGCATCTTATTTTTTATATAATCACCATAGAGAATTTGTTTTTGAATAGATGAAGTTTCTGGCAAATGTTTTTCGTCACCAGTTACACCAAATCTATAGAATTTAGCATCCAAAATATAAATATCTCGACCATTTGACAGAATCGTATCAGGGCGCAAATTACTACTGTTAATTGGTGTAAAATTATTTTTTACTAAAAGCCATCGTCCTCTCGGATAGAATTTTGTAACATCTTCATTGCCAAAAATATAATCAATCATTCTTTCATACACATAATCATACCTATCAACACCATAAACAAAGTCCTTTTCATCAATGTCATCATCCAACCCTTGAATTATATTTAAAAAATGATTCAGTCTTATTTTTTTATCATCGTCAAAGGTGTGGCTTATTTCTTTTTTTAATGCAATAAGATAGTGCTTTTTTACTTGTGAATTAAAATGTTTTGGATGAATAAATTTTGAATTAAGATTAAATAACCATCCAATTAAATCAATAGATTTCTTAATACAATATTTATGAATATCTACAATAATGTTGTCAACTTGGTTTTTGACATCTACAATAATATCTTGATAAATGACATTGCCAGTTTTAGACACCATTGGATTTCCATCCAAAGTTCTTTTCCAATTTACTTTTCCATTTTGATTATATTTATACATTTTCTCTCTATTCACATAAATGCCATTATTAACATAGTCTTTAATTACCCAAAGGTAACTATCTAAAGCAAAATCCGTCTCATTAATTCTTCCAGTATAAATATCAGTTGAATCTACCGATTTTGTTTTTGCTATATTTATCGTATTCAAAATAGAAATAATGTCTCTTTTAATACATTTTTCATCATCAACAAAATGGTATGCTTGTGGGTAGTAAAAATAAATTTCATTACCTCTTATTTTAATACCAATAAATGAATCACCATCTGCACCACTTGATGCCTTATAAAAAAGATTTTCTATAGTTTTACTTTTTGAAAATATCATCATTGAATACATCCTTGCCGTGGTCTTTATATGCTTCAATTAGTTCGTCCAAAGTTTTAACATCTTTAAACCAAGTACTCTTGTCAGTATATTTTGCGATATCATCCCATAGATATTCTAAAATTTTATATGAGAACTCTTTTATCTTTTCAGAATCTCCTACGTTGAGTTTGTTTTCAACAAGGGTGTTTTCATCTAAAAAATATATGCCGATTTGTTTGTCTTCATTCATGAACTGGTCAGCATTAGCAACTATATATTTATTTATTGCAATAACCATTTCCTCCCATGTAATACCATCCATTCCTGGGACATACATTTGAGAAAGTTTTTTATCATATGCTTTAGATTTATCGAATTCATTTTTGATTTTTTCAAACTTCCATCTTCTCTTGAAGGCAGTATCCAATGTAAACACATTTTGATCGGAAGTGTTCATTGTTGCTATGATAAACAAATTGGATGGGATATTTATTGAATAAACATCATATCCTAATTCTTTGGATAAATAATCTTGTAAATTTCCATTAATTATCTTATATGTACTAGAACCATCGGAATCTCTATCTAGTAATTGGAAAATATCTCCAAAAATACTTGCAGCATTTCCTCTATTAAGTTCTTCGATAACAAGACCAACGTTAACAAATTTATTTTTAAGAGCAAGTAATAAAGCTTTTGCAAATGGTCCTGGATTAAATTCATATGTTACATCAGTACCACTTGAAGTTTTTTCAATCTTTGGTAAAATCTGACCAACAAAATCACTATTCGAATAATCTTGATAAAATGTAGTTCTAACAGTAAAATTAGGAGTAATTCCTAAACTTGGAAGTAATTCGTTCTTAACTAAATATGATTTTCCACATCCAGGTGCGCCATAATAAATAACATTATATCCCGTTGAATTTGCTTTATATTTGCTAATTTGGCTACATTTTGTCGCCTTTATAATTCCTTCTATAATATCTTTTTGAGATAAATAATCTTTACTATATCTAAGAAGGCAAGGAAAGGATTTAAATGGTCCAAATACATTTTTTGCACTTGCAGGAATACCATAATTAGCTCTTATACTTTGGGAAAAAAATCCTTTTGAATTACCATTGCCAGCATAGAAAACTTCGCTATCTATATTTCTATCTGACTTACCCAATACTAAATATTCATAAAAAGTTTTATTAATTGCTTCATCTTTAATACCAGTTAAATTAAAAGATGAAGCATCTATAGAAAATGATGGTAATATCTGCATTAATCCTCTTGAATTTTTGCCATACTCAGTTTTCCAATCCTCACTAGCTGTAATAAATGGTACGTTTTGATGATTGTTTAAAATAAACTGAATCATTTCGCTTTCGTTGCTATTTAAACATAATTTATCACCAACTTGATTAAATAGTTTTATAGTTTTAAATAAATTAAACCATATATCAGCATCCTTGTTGTCATCCACTTTTCTATTAATATCTGCATTCTTTTTATCATTTACCATTTTAGTAATAAAAGTTGAATCTATTTGTGAGTAATCTGTAATTTCTGTTAAATATGTCATATAATCATACACATCTATCCATGCATAATTTTTTATAGATGAATCATTTTCAATAGCATTTAAAACCATTAACGTAACAACTAACGGTCTAATCATGTGGCTTTCATTTCTTTTATATTGTTTCATAAATAATTGAAGTAAAAGCAAATCAATAAAAGTAATTTTATCATTTATATAATCTTCAGCCACATCTGTTAAAGTTTCTTTATCAATCATGAACCCCATATTTGTAAATAATGTCTGAGTTGATTGTTCATATCTCTCCTTGTTTCCTATCGATCCATTTTTAATGAGTTTTTGAATTGCTGCATCATATGAAATTCCTTCTTTTTTTATAGAATAAATTTTTTCTAAAATGTCTCTAAATTTCGGCTCGTTTTCAACCGTCAAATTAAAAGCTCTGTCAATATTCCACTGGTTATTTTTCTTACTCATAATTAATCCTCCTAATCAAATACTTTTGTGTTTATAATTTCTTTCATTAAATGTATAAATATTTCAGACACAATCGAATTACCTGCCTGCTTATATATTTGAGTGTTTGAAACTACAATTTTAAACGAATCATCATACCCCATTAGTCGCAAACATTCACGAGGGGTTAGTTTTCTAATTCTTCCATTTACTGTAACATAATTGTCTACACCTGCTCTATGCATTTTATGCATCGTTGCAAGAAGCGGCCTAGCAATTTTCAAATCAGTTTCTGGCTTCGTATAATAATTTTTAGTGCCACCACTCATAATATGTTTTATAACTAAATCGCTTGGATAATATTTTTCTTCTACAACTCCAGGAATATTTGGAATATTGTAAAAATTAAAATATCCTTCAGCACAATACTCTTCTAAATAATTTTGCAGAAAATACTTTAATTCAACAGGTTTTGGAAACGAAAAACGTTCAAAATACTTTTTATATTTAAAACCAACAACAATTAATCTATTTCTATTTTGCGGTATTCCATAATCTTTAGAATTCATTATTTTAAATGAATAGTAGTACCCCAAAGACTCAAAAATGCCATTGATTATCTCCCAGGTTTTTCCACCATCATGATGTAACAAACCTTGAACATTCTCATAAACAAACACTTTTGGTTGTATTTCTTTTATCAGCCTTGCGAATTCATAGAATAGCGTTCCCCTAGCGTCTTCTAAACCTCGCTGATATCCCATCATTGAAAAACTTTGGCATGGAGATCCACCAACGAACAAATCAACCTTTCCTTTATATTGCCGACCATCTAAAAACTTAACGTTTTGATGATAATCACAATCATTAATTTTGTAATTTGCAAAATATGTTTGTTTTACATAATTAGTTGACTTTTTTTCTTTATAAACTTTATCAACTATTTCTTTTTTTAAAATAAAGTCATCGTTATCTACTTTTTTTAATAAAGATATGATTTTGTCTTCGTCTACATCAACATCTCCATTATCACATGCAAAAACAATTTCATACTCAATATTCATTCTCTTTAATGCGTGTTCAATTGAACCAATACCACTAAAAACAGTTCCTAACTTAATCATTGAATACCTCCGTTTTAATTATTTGTTCAACAAGTGCCTTCATACAATTAACCACTATTGAATTACCTGCTTGACGATACATATGCTGATCATTTACTACAATTTTAAAAGAATCATCATACCCCATTAACCTCAAACATTCACGTGGCGTTAATTTTCTAAGCACCCCTTTTACTCCTTTATATTCTCCTATATAAACTCTTTTATCATTTAAAGCCCATTTTTGTTCTTCAATTGGATAAAAGACCTTGTCTCCACACCAATTAAATTGTTGGTTAGCAGCTTCCGTTCTTGCAATAGGTTCATTAATCGAGACTCTTTTCTTTAAACTTTTTTCAGAAGTACACCATTTGAAACCTTTTTCACCTAAAAAGTAAGAATGATTAGGATTACTTTCTAGGTAATCTTCTACAGTTGATGTCAATTCAACATCTTTTGGAAAATGAAAATTTTTTATGTTTAAATCTCTTCTAAAGCCAACAACATAAACTCTCCATCTATCTTGAGGTATTCCTTGATTTTTGGAATTAATTTTTTTATACTTCCAATCATACCCAAGCGAGTCAAATATTTCAGTAATTATCTTAAATGTTTTTCCTTTATCATGATTTAAAAGTCCTGGAACATTTTCGTATATAAACACTTTTGGTTGTATTTCACTAATTAACCGTGCAAATTCATAAAAAAGTGTTCCTCTAGCGTCTTCTAAACCAGCTCTTTTACCACTTATTGAAAAACTTTGGCACGGAGATCCGCCAACAAATAAATCAACATTTTTATCTTTATATTTATTTCCTTTAAGGAAACGAACATCTTCATACCAATCCTTTTCATCAAGTGAATAATTTGCTATATATGATTTTTTAACATAATTTGACTTTTTTGTTTTTAGATACAAATCGGTGACATAGTCATTAATTTGTTCTTCACTAAAATTGTTATTTTTGCAGTATTCCATGATTTTTTCAAAAGTATCACTCAAAATTCTTTCTCCATTATCACAAGCAAACAAAATTTCATGGTCTATATCAAGTTGTTTTAATGCATGTTCAATTGATCCAATGCCACTAAAAACTGTTGCTAATTTTATCATTCTTCCACCTCAGCAATCAAAACGTTATATGATTTGCACAGATAGTCAAATCGGATTTGATCTTTCTTAGTAGGTAAAACCTTGCCATTTTCCCATCTATTAATAGTAACAAGAGAAACTTCCATCAATTCCCCCAATTGTTTTTGTGTAAGATTCAGTTTCGCTCTTAAATATATCACTCTATCTTTAAATTCCATATAGTCACCTGCTTATTAATCATAATTTAACATATTTTAACATATTTTATCATGTCAACAATAAAAATTCAATTTGAGTCCTTAGATATTTACGTCGCCCTTATTCTCAGACATTAAGTCAATTGTTTTTTGATAGTTAGAAAAAACACCAAATTCATTTACATAATTTTTTCTAAAGATTCCGTCCAGTATTTTTTATGATAACTAGAGATCATCTCTTTGTATGTAGTATATAAACTTCCATCAAAAACTTTTATATCATTTTCAAAGATAGAGATAGGATTTATATCATGATAATATGTAAAATATTCTTGAAAAAAGTCGTTTCCTAATTGATATATGCACACAGCCATTTTATCTTGTTTTAATATGGATAAATTTTTGTGGCAACAATAAAATGCAAAAGCGTCAATTATGTCATCAATCATTGAATTATGTTTTGCTATATTCAAAAATTGTAATACAAAATCAATAAAAAGCCATTTCCTTTTTTGTATAATATCGCTAATAATTTTTAAGTCATCATATGATATAAATAAAGTGTTGATATCTCTTTTGGAATAATCCGAATTTAATTCAGCAAGATTTGCCAAATTAATAACTATAGGAATTATATAGTTGTATTTAGACTTTATAATTTGAAATCTTTCTTCTCCGTTAAAAATAGATACTTCATTATTTTTATCTAGTAAATTTAAAAATCTACGAATCTGCAAAGATGCAAAATCAAAATTGCTTTCATTAGCTTTTATAAAAGAAGAATATAATCCTGAAATTTTGTCAGTATAATTTCTTGCTTTGCATTCAATTACTAATAAAACATCTTTATCAGAAATCAGCAAATCAATTTCACCATTGTTTTCATTTTTCGAATACTTAAAATTTGAATAAACATTATCAAACGAAAATACATTTTCAAAGACATCTTTGCAGTAATCATTAAAACTTTGCCCTTTTATATTTGATAATCTATCCTTTTCAGTTTTATTCATGTGCAGTAGACATAATCTATGAACAGCAATATAAAAATTATCTATAAATACATCAAAACTTATAATATTATATTCGCCATTTGTTTTGACAATTGGGATACACACAGTTTTTGAAAATGAATTAATTGCTAATGGCTCATTGCTTTTTTCGTTGACAGAAATTAAATCATCTAAAAAATCAGAAGGAAAACATTTAATTATATTGGTACAAGAATGGGATATGATGTCATCTTTAGAACAATATTTTATTGCATTTTTGCATATTGATTCACAGGCCTGGCTTATAAAACGAGAATCAATATTGTATCTTTGCTTAAGTATATTGTTAAATGGCATTAGTTTCGCTTCTATAGTTTCAGCAAAAATACGAGGATAAGTTTTAGGTGATGCTAATTCAAAACTAAATTGATTGCAAGTAATTATATCTTCTTCCACGCATTTTCTAAGTTCTTTGAGATCTGATTGATATTTTTTTGATAGAAAAGTCCACATAATAAGAAATAATTTTTTACAATGCGCATCATTATAAAAATTAATTTTTTTTGTTCTAATCCTTAGATTTGATAGTGAAATAATTTTTGCAAATAAATTTATAGAACCATCATAAACATCATTTTCAAAATCATTTGTAGTGTTTGGCTTATAAAAAACGAGCAATGCATAGAGATCAACAGGATTATATTTTTGTATGATTTTACAAAAAATTTCATTATTATCCACTTGAATTTCTCCTTATTAATAAACTTAATGATTTTAGTTTTACTTTTTCGTGCTTAATAACACTACCGTCTCAACATGATATGTTTGAGGGAACATATCAACAGGTACTACTTTTTTAATATCATAAGATTTTGATAAGTATTTCAAATCCCTTGCTAATGTTGACGGATCACATGATACATAAACAACACGCTTTGGTAATGTTTTTAATAAAATAGATAAGAATTTTTCATCAGATCCTTTACGTGGAGGATCCATAATAACAACATCATAATTAAATCCTTTATTAAATTGATTCATAATAAAGTCACCAGCGTCATCACAGTAAAATTCCACATTATCAATATTATTAATTCTAGCATTGTTATTAGCGTCTTTAATTGCATCTTTAACAATTTCTACACCTATTACTCGTTTGGCATATTTGCTAGTAATTAAACCAATTGTCCCAATACCACAATAAGCATCTAACACAACATCATCTTTAGTCACATTTGCTAGTTTAATTGCGGTTTCATATAGTTTTTCTGTTTGAGTTGGATTAACTTGATAAAATGATTTGGAAGATATTTGGAATTTAACTCCACATAATTCATCAATAATAAATCCTTTACCCATTAATATTCTTTCTTTTTCACCCATAATGACATTAGTGTCACGCGTATTAATATTTTGTACAATAGTGGTTATTTCTTTACATTCTGCGTGTAAATCTTTTACTAAATTATTTCTTCCTGGAAATGAATCCGCATTAGTAACTAGTACTACCATAATTTGTGGATAATAATGACTTGTACGAATTAAACAATGACGAATAATACCAACACGCGTATCTTCGTTATAAGGTAAAATTTTATGTTTTTTCATTAACGCTTTTAAAGTATTAATAATCTTACTTGCACGTTCATCTTCAATAAAGCATTCATTAATAGGAATAATTTCATGCGAATCAGTGCGGTAAAATCCTGATATGATTTGTTTCTTTTGATTCATACCAATTGGCATTTGAATTTTATTACGATAATGATATGGATTTTCCATTCCGATAGTGGGTTCAACATTAACATTTAAATGCCCAATTTTATATAAAGCATCTTTTACTTTCTTTTGTTTAAATTTTAATTGTTCTTCATATTTTAAATTTTGAAAACAACAACCGCCGCACGCTGTAGAAACAGGACACAATGGTTTTATACGATTAGGAGACAAATTATGAAGTTTAAGAATTTTACCAAAATACATTTCGCTTTTTTGATAATTAAGCTTAATATCCGCTTCTTCGCCCACTAATAAAGCATCAACAAAACAAGGTTTTGTATTTGTTTTTACAATACCTTTGCCATCAAATGTATAATCGACACATTTACCAGTTATTGTGCCTAAGTCAAATGATTTCTTTTTCTTCATAACTTCTCCTTAAATAAAGTCTCACCCAAAAAGAGTGAGACCAAATAATTATTTATTATTTTGCATTAAGCCTTTAATATATTCAGCTTCTTTTGCTACATCTAGTCGAGGGAATAATGGATCAATCTTAGTAACTAATGTATTACCTAATTTACCAAATTCCTTAACATTTTTATAATCTTTTAATTCTTCACTTACACCTAATGCTTCTAAAGCTTTTGGAGCACTATGAATTAATACTGGTTGTAAGAGAATAGAACTTACATAAAGCACATTAGCTAAATGTGACATAACTGAAGCAAGTTCATCTTTTTTGCTTTCATCTTTAGCTAAAGCCCAAGGCATTGTTTCATCAATGTATTTATTAGCTCTATTTACTAAATCCATAACCGCAATGAAAGCATCAGTAATTTTAAGAGTATCAAATGCTTTTTCGTAGCGTTCAACTGTGTCATTAGCTTGTTCTAAAATAAAATGATCAAATTCAGTTACATTTCCTTTATATTCAGGAATTACTCCATCAAAATATTTACTAATCATAGAAATAGTTCTGCTTAATAAATTACCATAACTATTAGCTAAATCTGTATTAATACGTTCCGCGAATTGCTCAGGTGAGAATGTACCATCTTGTCCAAATATTGTTTCACGTACTAGATAATATCTAACAGCATCAACACCATATTTTTCAATTAATGGATAAGGATTAACAACATTGCCACGAGATTTAGACATCTTTCCATCTTTCATCATTAATAAGCCATGAACAAATACTTTATCTGGTAATCTTAAGCCTAAAGCCATTAAAAGAATTGGCCAATAAATAGTGTGGAAACGTGTAATATCATTACCGATTACATGAACAATCTCAGAATCTTCTCCCCAGAAAGTTTCAAATTTAGATGCATCATCACTTAAATATCCTAAAGCAGAAATATAGTTAACAAGTGCATCAATCCAAACATAAATAATATGACGTGGATTTTCTTTAATTGGAACACCCCAAGTAAAAGATGTACGAGAAATACATAAATCTTCTAATCCAGGTTTAATAAATGTATTAAGCATTTCATTTTTTCTTGATTCCGGATAAATGAAATCAGGATGATCTTCATAAAACTTAACTAATCTATCAGCGTATTTACTTACTTTAAAGAAATAAGCCTCTTCACTTGCCTTATGAACTTCACGACCACAGTCAGGGCAAATATGATTTTCTCCTACTTGAGTATCAGTCCAAAAAGATTCACAAGGTGTGCAATACCAACCTTCATATTTTCCAAGATAAATATCACCTTGTTCTAACAAACGAGAGAATATCTTTTGTACAACCATCCAGTGTCTTTCTTCAGTTGTACGAATAAAATCATCATTAGTGATTTCTAAAGCTTTCCATAAATCTTTGATACCTTTAACAATATCATCGACGAATGCTTGTGGAGTCATTCCTTTTAAAGCAGCATTCTTTTCGATTTTTTCACCATGTTCATCAGCGCCAGTTAAAAAGTAAGTGTTATAACCTTGTATTCTTCTAACACGAGCAATAACATCTACACAAGTAGTGCAATAAGCATGTCCAATATGTAAATTAGCGCTAGGGTAATAAATAGGTGTAGTTATATAATAATTTTTTTTCATTATTTTAGATCCTCCTTATTTAAGAAAAAAGAAAACCGTTATCGCGTTGATAACGGTCTAATACACGTTTGAAAACTATTTTTTCATTCCGTATCTCTTCATGAAACGATCAACGCGACCATCTGCTTGAGTAAAGCGTTGTTTTCCAGTATAGAATGGATGGCAATTTGAACATGTATCAACACGAATTTCGTCTAATACAGAACCTGTTTCAAATGTTGCTCCACATGAGACACAAGTAACTTTGCACTTGTGATAAGCTGGGTGAATACCTTTTTTCATAATTAGTTCGTTCTCCTTCCGCCTTAAGCCAAATTTTTTGCGGCCTAAAGAAAGTTGCTAAAACAATATAGCATAAAGTATTGATTATAATCAATAGAAAAAATTTTTTTCTTGGTTTTTGTTAATTAAAGAACGAAATGCAACAAAGCAAAGGCAAAAAATTGGCTTATTGTTG
>ERZ1106943.20-NODE-20-length-195040-cov-5.525271_pt1 | contig 195040 bp, 195 predicted proteins | sample MGYA00403671_ERZ1106943 | MGnify/ENA primary metagenome ERZ1106943 (study PRJEB35170, sample SAMEA104062427) | human gut metagenome | biome: human gut; feature: human-associated habitat; material: faeces | place: Denmark | collected 2012-06-14 ...
TCATCAGTTAAGTCAATCATACCTACAACATACTTTTGGACCTTGGTTGCATCCATAACTGTAAATTCGTAATTACCACCGTTAACGATAGTCGCTGCATATGGTATTATACATATCGCAGATAACAGCGTTATGATTAATAATATTGATATTGGTTGTATTATTTTTTTCATGTTTTTTGCTCCCTTATCTGTGCCTGTTGTAATAGTCTTTGTCTGACCGTTTACAAATGTCTTTTCTACCGTATTACCGTCTGAATCGGTAACAATGTAATGAGTAAGACTGCCGTTTGATGATGTGCGATATTCGCTTTCAAGCGAACCGTCAAATGTGTAGTAGTAATATGAGGTTTCGCCGCTTGAATAATTTTAGGTATCAGTAGGCTCAAATGAGCCTACTTACCCACATTCGTTTTAAATTTTTTCAAATATAGTTAGAATTATTAATCAATCTAAAATTTATGCCTATTTTTTTTTAACTCATTAAATGCACTAAAATTGGTCTCATTGACTAACACCATTTTTTCATGTGAAATACAGCGAAACCACGGTATGCAATTTTTATAAAAAGCCAAATCTTCAGGATAATCATAAGCATTCCAAGAGGAAAAATCTATAGGTTTCATCAATAAAGCCGTTGTTATTTTATTAATTCTGAAACAATGGATTTGTTGTCCTGCAGTATATCTGGGTGTTTTTATTTTACCTAATGGAATTTCATGATTTCTAAAACCATCCAAGAAATTAAAATATTCATTAGAATGATCCTTTTTATGGATCTGTCTCACAGTAAAAAAACTAAAATTCTCACTATAGCAAGTGGCAATTTTTAATATATCGTTATATTTACTATTAAAATCGTCATAATTCATAAAAGTATAAACCATAATACCACCTGTATGCCCTATACATAAAACGAATGGATACTCCACTTTATATTTTTATATTTAACATGATAATGCTTAAAAGAAGCAGACCCACTATGTTTGGGATCACACTTACTTCTAGTGCTGTCTACTGAGTTTGCGATATTTAACGCATCACTCTTATAATAAGTTATTACATATTTGCCTTGCCGCAACTTTGATTCAGCTTGACTTTTAGTAAGTTTACTTCCGCATTATCAACCGTCATTTCATTCTCATTATAACCGTAAACAAACGCAAATGCAATATAATTTACAATTTCATTTGTTCTTTCAGGAGTTACCGAAAGCGATACCTGCTGATAAGCGTTTGTGTCAGCACTAAAGTTCTGATAATGGAACTCAGGTATAATATTCTGATAGATATACTTGTTGCCTAAAGAGTTATCGTAAGATGAAGTATCCGAATCGTCATTATCGGCTGAATTATCAGTAGCAACATGATCTGTCAGGCTCTTGTTTGCAGTTATCAACCCAATTGCCTGAATAATATCATTTGTGTTGGAATCAGAAATCTCGGTGAGTTGTTCATGGAAAGAAGCCTCAAAACGCTTGATCTTTCCGAAATGTTCAATTGCCAGCTCTTTTATGACCAATCAAAATGTTCTCCGTCCTTTCTTTTCTATATTCATAATATACAGTTTACCAATGTAAAAATGCGGTGCATTATGTGCTGAAACCAATTTGTTTCTTTTCCGTCTTTGCACTTGACTTAGGAATTTCAATATCATCAGCGGTGATTAATGCAATATCTTCACTTTCAATGGAATCAAAATCCATTGTTAGCAGTCTGGAGGCTTGAGCCATCTTTGCTATTTCAATTACATTTCTGACATATCTGCCATTACCGAAATCGCTTTCATTCCTTGCGGCATCAAACAAGACAGTCAGTTTATTACAAGCTTCATCAGTAAATGTAAGCCCTTTCTGTTTTGCGATAAGTTTTGCTATTTCGCAAAGTGCTGCCGTATCGTAATCGTTGAATGGAACATGGTAGGCAATTCGCGACCTGAGACCCGGATTCTTTTGAAGGAGCCCTTCCATCTTGTCAGGATACCCTGCTAATATAACGACAACATCGTCCCGATGGTTTTCCATTTTCTGAACAATAGTGTTAATTGCTTCATCGCCAAAAGAACCGTTTCTGTCATCTACAAGAGAGTAAGCTTCATCAATGAAAAGAACACTTCCTTTTTCTGGATGATACTGTTCAATTATCTGCTTTGCGAGGTTCTCGCCCGGTGTGCTTTCTCTCTTTTTTGCCATTTCGTTCATTCCTTTTCTGTCCTTTCTTTCATTGTTGCACACTTTCCCACAAATGCAAAAAGTGTGCAAGCTATTTTTTTAACTTACACACTTTATTTTACAAGCTCGCCGAGTTCATCGGAAAGCTCACATTCCATAACCTCCTGAAGAATGTCCTTGAACATATCTTTCATCGCTGTCATCACTTCATCTGTTGATGTGAAATTCTGATTTTTTACAAATTCTCTCATCATTTCTGCCGGTGCTTTTGCCATTAAAAAACTTCCTTTCAAGCTTTAATTTTTCTATTTCCATTATTGCTTGAAAGGAAGTCTATTATTCACTTTTACACAAAATTTTCGGTGGTCTCTTTTAATGCTACCCCAACTATTGACATAGAACCTATCGTTCTTTTCGGCAAACTCTTTACATTCTCTTAACTGTCCTTCAATGGACTCCTCACGCTGATTATCACTCGAATATCGTGCGTAGATTACACAGGTCATAGTCATTATCACCTCAAGTGAATATTAGCGCATATAAACATAATTGTCAATATATTTGATATGTATTAAAAATCCTACCTGACTGCAATAGTCAGATAGGATTTTTGAAATATTAACCGAGTGAAGGAATAAGTTGTGCAAGATATTTCTGAATTTGTGTCGCATCTGCTATTGAAACGCTTCCATCACCGTTTGTATCTGCAACAGCAAGCTGTTCATCATTAAAATCAACAATGTTTGCAAGATATTTTTGAAGTGTTGTTGCGTCTGCAATACTTATTACTCCGTCACAGTTTACATCGCCTAACACATGCGAGTTCTTTACTAAAACAGTGAAAGTTTTGCTTGCCTCATTATAATTGTTGTTACCTGTAGCAGTAACAGTAATAGTTGCCGTTCCTGCACTTATTCCTGTTACAATTCCTGAGTTGTTTACTGTTGCAACATTTGTGTTGCTTGAAATATAGCTTATTGTTCCTTGTCCGCTTGCAGTAATTTCGCTTGTATCGCCAATATCTAAGGTGTTTGAAGATATTGTTGCATTTACGGTCTGCTGTGCTTTATTGATAATAAATGTTTTAGTTAATATGCCTGTATAGTTGCCAATACCGGTTACCGTTACAGTTGCTGTTCCTGCATTTATGTTGTTTGAATATTCAACAGTATAATCGGTATCTTTTATTAATGTTGCAGTATCATTTTTTATAGTAACTGTTGGAGTTTTAGCTTTGCCGTCATAGGTATAGCTGTTTGAAGATAAAGAAAGTTTAAAACCTAGAGAGTCTATATCAATACTTGAAATAACATCTTTTGTTGTTACATAAATAATATTGCTGGCTTTTTCTGAAGAATTATTATATGAAAACACGCAAACTCGATAATTGCCTTGGGGTAGTTCTTTGCTAAAATGTGTATTTGTAGTTACACATGAACAATAAGGTGTATCTTCTATTGAATCAGTATTCCAAATATTTACTTTGTATCCTTCCGCATTATTTGAGGGGGTCCAATCTAAATTAACTATATTATCATCAACAGTGCTTTTAATTGAGAAATCTCCCACTATATCTACTTTCCAAATTTGAAATAGCTGTGCATCAGTACCGTTCTTTGTAAATATCTGAGCATTTACACCATCATAATATTTTCCTCCTGTCATATCTAAAACGCAATTTGAACAATTAGGTTTTAGATAATATTGTGCTGAAGAACCATAAATAAACCATTCTTGATTAGCCGTATCAGAATCAGTCCATACTCCCACATCTGTTCCACTATCGCTTTTGCCCAAATCTACATCCAATGCATTATTATCAAATAAAGAAATAATCTTATAACTACCGTTAGATTTTTTTATAAAGTGCCATATCTTTTGATTTTCATAAACATCATAATTGAAACAGGCATTATGCGAGCTATCATTAACTAACGGTTTCCACGAATTAGTATTCATAATATACGCATAAAAATCTGTTCCTAAATCTACTTGATCAGGTAGGTTATTGCCAAGTGGAGGTCTAAACACCCCTATAATAGCACTGGTTTGTGCAATATTATGTATACCACATACATTCTTTGTTACATAATTTTGATCAAAAATTTTTACTGTACCGCCACTTGTAGAATATACCATTCCAACATGACCGGCTCCTCCACCTACTGAACTATTCCATATTACTACATCGCCCACTTGATAATTACCGCTTCCTGATATTTTTTGCCAGTCATCAGGTGCGTTGTAATTAAAAATCTGATACGCATAATTTACAGGGTATTTTGAAATAGGATTTGATATACCCCAAATACGCAAATACGAGTTAAAAGCAGCAACGCATTGTGATCCTCCGTCGTAAATTGTGGTTCCGTTTTTTGAATCCATCCAACTAACAACATCATTTTGTGTTAATGCAGATGTTGTAATCGGAGCTACAGTAAACAGTATTATCATTGCAATCAGCACAGAAACAATTTTTTTGCAGGATTTTCTCATAAAAATCTCCTCCAAATTTAAAAAGTGTGCAGCCGAAGCCACGCACGAAAAACACATAGCTCCAATTGCTGCGAAACAAATTTTCAACGCTACCAGAGTGTGTGAAAACAGAGCCTGCATTATTACCGAGATAAAAATACACACCCACTAAGCAGCAAAATTATTAAAATTTGTTTCGCAATTTCATTTTATCACATTAAATATTAAAATGCAATAATCGTATAAAAATTTAGTAACTATTTTTCAGAAATGGGCCTTGATGCAGGGCACAATCTCCGGAAACCGTAAAAATGATCCGTCAAAAATTCTTTTTCGAACGCAACTGAAATTGTTCTCAAAAATCATTTCAAGACGTTCTTTTCTTCTTTCATCCTCCCAGATCCATTTTTGAAACATCTTTATCATTTTATTTTGCTTTTCTATAGCGAGAATGGTTTCAGACTGGTTTATAACTCTTTTCTTGCCGGAGGAATTTGTTTTGCAAACGACCTCATCGGTAACTGCAACCGACTTCATATTCAATGTCCTTTCAAGAATATAAAGGGCGTTTATTCTGTCAGTACCGTATGTTCGTGTCACCTTGACGTCATGATTGTATCTGCTTTTGAATGGTATTTCCCAAGTACCGGTCAATTCATCGTGTTTTGTATTGAAATCTTCTTCGTTATCGATGCTATACCAGTATCTGCGCCAATCGCCAAGAAGATGTTCAATAAAATCATCAATTATATCCGTAGGTACCCACGGCGAACCCAGTGTCACATAGATATCTTTTGTTGCAACAGTAGGAGGAAGAACCTTTTCAATAGCTTTGACATTATCAGCAAAATAGCCGTCGTATTCCTTATCAGCTTCTTTAGCCGCCTTCCATTTCCGCATCATATTGCCTGACAGATATTCCTCAGAGGTTTCCCAACCCTTATAGAAGCACTCATCCCAAGTTTCCGGGTTCTGATAGATAGATCCTTTCAGCGCACCGATAATTGTCTTGTAGTCCTCACCGGTTATTGAAGAAATATATTCAATATCAACCCGTCCGAGATTAGATAGACTGAAAATGAGACCGTCGGAAATGCTGTCAGCGTGAATACCCTGAGTCCTTACATCCTGATTGAACGCGTTTTCCCAATCGAACGGAAGATCCATGCAGGTAACTTCAGTTCGTACCACCTCGGTGTAAATTCATTTCATTGACTATATCCTGCAAATTGTGGATTAAGCATTTAGCTCCACCTCGGTTCTCACCTCTCAACCGTGTAAAAATTCAGAGAGAAAAATTAAATATGCACCCGTGGCGGAACTGGCAGACGCGTATGGTTCAGGTTCATATTTTCGAGAGGAAGTGCAGGTTCAATTCCTGTCGGGTGCACCACGAAAAGCTCGATTTTATCGAGCTTTTTATTTTGCTATTTTTATGCAAATTATATTGAAAACTGTCATAGCTTGTGATATATTTAAATTATAATACAAATTGAGGTGATGGTTTGATGAATATACCGGCTACTTACTATAAAAACAATGAAGATTATGTGACAATACCAGCAATTAAAAATTTTATGCACAATCATCCTGATGGTCAATTTAAGATATCACAACCAAGGGAAGATTTAATGAATCAAATCATTACTTATGCTGAAAAGGAAAACAAGGAAGAAATTGTTTATGATTGGCTTGACGAAGTAATACAAGAAGGAATAAAGGATATATATATTGAACAAGCTATATTAGATGAAAAACTTAGGCTTATTTTCAACTCAGAAAAAGACATAAATAATTATTTAACTCAGTTCGTTAACAAAACTTATAACAAACATATTTGCTTAAATGAATACAATGAAAATTTTATATTAATTAATTCATATTATTCTATTGATAGCCTTGGCAAAAAGGTTGTTTTTATTTATTGTAAAAAATTACGCATGCACGATAAAAAGAAACAAGCCACTAAAATTATTGATTATCCTGTAACTGCTGAATATTATATTGATCGTGGTTGGCTTTTAGTATGTGCAAAACCCAGAAGCAACTTATATATTTATAATTCACAAGAATTTAACATAGAAGATGCCATTTCTACAACAACAGATAAACAAATAAAAGAAGTTGTAGGCTTTGTTAAAGAAACACTAAAGTTAGAAAAATCAGATAAAGTTGCCTGCATAAACAAATTAAAAAACAGCGTTTTCAATTTACTTCATAAATATACCAACACACCTGTTGATATATTAAATGTTATGGAATCAAATAAAGGTAATATTAATAAACTATCTAGTAGTATTTACTCTTTATGTAATAATTCAGAAAAGTGTGCTATTCCCACATCTATGCAAGAAGACATAGAAAAGGATATTAATAATATTGTGGAAAAATATCTTTCTATAAACTGGAAAGATAAACAGATTTTTATACAAGATAGAGAAGCATACCCTGTAAAACTTAGCGCAACAGATGAAGAGGAATCTAAAGTAGAACAATCTGCTGCTTTATTAGAGCCACTGCAAACAAAAGCACTTTTCTTTGACAATAAAAAAATGTTATATAAGAGTAAGCAGTGTGACGGTATAGTATTACAGTGGAAAAGAAAAAATCCAGCTTTCTTTGCTGATGATTCTTTTAGAGTAAAAATATATGTAAATACAAAAGGCTATTGCATATTTAAATTTTCTGAATACACTTCAAAGGATGATATTGAAAATGTTATATTATCGCTTATCGGTTCTGAAACAAATACTAAATGAAAATCAATATAATACTTTTGTAAATTATTTATCTTCATTATCTACTAATAGCAAAATAACAATTTCTCAGATTAAAAACAGCAGTAATATAGAAGATATTGAAATCATACAAAAAGCCCTTAAGCTACTAGTTGATGCAGAAATACTAAATTACCAATTTGCTATTCATTGCCCTGAGTGTGGATTACTTTTGCCAGCAAAGAATAATATTTATGACATAAAAAGAGAAGAAACTTGTTATAATTGTAATGAAACATTTGAAATAGATGCGGATGAAATTGAAGTGGTTTATACTTTTAAGAACTACCCTTTTGAACATGGGCAACAGAAAGACGACAAGGCTAATGTAGATGATGTGTCTGTTGCCCAAAGCATAGATAAATTAACATATTATCTACAAAATGACAATATAGATCTCAATCAAGTATTTTTCTCTCCGACAGACGATGATTACGATTTGTTAGATAGACTATATAAAAATATATTCAATAAGCAACCGAACACAAAATCAACAGGCGATACCCTTGAAAACTTAACTATAAAATTATTTTCTTTATGTAAACACTTAAAAGCCGCACCAGTTAGATTAAAACCTAATCAAATTGATTGCTTTGTCCGAAACACTTTATTTATACCCGGCGTATCTAATGCGGATTGCAAGGACAGTTTTACTATTGAATGTAAAAATGAATCCAAAGCACCAAAATCCGGATACATGAATAAGCTACATAGCATATTAGAATTATCGGGTGGAAAATTTGGAATAATAGTTAGTAAACACCCAGCTCCAAATACTTTTATACGACTTTCTAATAAAATATTTTTAAAAGATGGTATATTAATAATTTCTATAGATAAAAATGACTTACATAAAATTATTTATGATAAACGAAATTTATTAGAATGTATTGAGAGGAAAATTACACAAATCAAATTAGATTCTACCACCGACCTAATTGAAAACGGATTGTTCAATGCTTAACTATAAGCACGACCACTTTTTTTCAATTTTTCTTAACTTGATCGTTAGCAAACGCATAACCATAGGATTTAAATTTCTCATAATTTTACGACAAATTTACTTCTAGTGAATCATTAAGGTCGTGCGTCTGCCAATCATTTTTACCCTTGCAATATAAGATTATGCTCCACACCGTTTTTTCCGTAAATCTCATAATGTTTTGTAAATTTTGCTTTGAGATTAATTTCTATCCTTAACTTTTTATCACTATCATAAATTTTGATTTCATCAACCAGCAACCGTAAATTTGCATCGCTGATTGCTCCGTCCTTGATGATTTCTTCAATCAGGTCAACGGTTTTCTTCAGTTCCGACTTGCGTTTCTTAATCGTTGTATTGTAGTCCTTGATAGACTCAATTTCTTCTGTTACCTGCCGTATATCCTTTTCACAATTTTCAAGCATTTCGGTATAGATTTCTGCGTGTTCCTTGTCCCTGATGCGTTCAAGGAGAATCTCTTTTTGATCGCTCTTCCGCTGTTCAAGCCTATCTTCCAGCTTTTTCAGTTTGTTATTAACCGTGTTTTTCTTCTTCATCCACTTCTTAACATTGGTTTCAATGGACTTGTAATTATCAATTGCAGAGTCCTTGACCGCTAGAATTTCCTTGTATATCAGTTCATCAAGATACCTTTCGTTTACTCTATGCGGACTGCAATTCTCCTTGCCGTATCGGTGATAGCCGTTGCATACATATTCTATCCTATCGGGATGTTCTCGCCATTTTCTTGTTTTGCATACAAAACACGAGCCGCAGTCACCGCACTTGATAAGTCCCGCATATCTGTGACTCAATCCAGATAACATACTTGATTTAGGTTGCGGCCCAGGTAACAGCACAAAAGTTTTGAAAGATAAATTTCCAAATTCACATATAATCGGTGCTGATAACTCTGAAGATATGTTAAAAAAGGCAGTGGAATTATACCCTTATATAGAGTTTATCAAACTTGATGCAAACGGTGATTTGAATGAGATAAGCGATAAGTTTGATATAGTTTTTTCAAATGCCTGTATACAATGGCTACCAAATCACCGAGAGCTTTTGCCAAAAATGATGACGCTGTTAAAACCGAACGGAATCCTTGCAATTCAAATACCTATGCAACAGGAACACCCAGTTCATATTATCATAAATGAGCTTGCAAAAACTGAAAAATGGAGTAGTAAAATCATTTCAAGGCAGTACAATAACCTCAAAACAGATGAATACTTTGATGTGCTTTCGGATATTTCAAATAGCTTTGAAATATGGGAAACAACCTATTGCCACCGTATGCCAAGCTACGAGAGTATTATAGAATGGTACAAAGGTACAGGCTTAAGACCGTACCTCGAACAGCTTTCGGAATCAGAAGCTAATGAGTTTATAGATGATGTATATATAGAATTGCAACAACGGTATCAAGTGCAGAAGAATGGTGAGATTCTGTTCCGTTTTCCGAGATTGTTTTTTATGGTAAAGAACAATTATTGATTTTTTGTAAGGAATTGTATTCTCGTTCATCACAAAATTTTTATAAATTATTATAACCATCCTTTATACACATTGATGTTTACGAAAATTTTTATGAAATAATTATACAAATGAACATGATATAAAAAACTTATCATAAAGGAATGAGAAAATGTTTAATACAGATAAGCCAATTGATAACATTAGCTCTGACTTATTAAATAGAGCGTCTTTTTCAGAGCAACTCGCAAAAGCAATATTATCATACACAAATACAGATAATTTTACAATTAGTCTATGCGGCAAATGGGGATCTGGAAAGACTTCTATTCTTAATATGGTAGAAACATATATAAACACACTTACACAAAATTATAGTGAAGACGAAAAACCAATAATTGTACATTTTAATCCGTGGAATTATTCAGACCAAACTCAATTGATTACTCAGTTTTTTTCAACTATGCTTGCAGAGCTTAATGTTAATTCAAAGAGTGAAAGCCTGTATAAAGTTGGAAAAGCCTTACAAGAATATTCTACAGTTTTCGAATATGCAGAAAACATACCTGTTGCTGGAAAATATATAAAACCGATAAAGTGGATTATGGAGAAAACGGGAAAAAGGCTATCCAACGGCAATGATAACAACCTTAATAAAAAGAAAGAAGAAGTTACTAAGGCGTTAAGTCATCAAAGTCACAAATTCATCGTGATTATTGATGATATTGACAGATTAAACAATAATCAAATTAAACTGATTTTTCAATTAGTTAATTCATTGGCTGGTTTTCCGAATCTTATTTATTTGCTTTCTTTTGACAGAGAAGTTGTTGTGAGAGCACTAAGTGAAGAGCAAAAATGCAACGGTGAAGAATACCTTGAAAAGATAATACAGGTACCATTCAATATTCCAGAAGCAAAAGGCGACTTAGTTCAGAGTGTTTTCTTTGAAAAACTGAATAAACTCTGGTTTGGCGAAATACCCTGTTCTAATTTTGAAAAAAGTTATTGGGATAATGTTTTCAATTATTGTATATCTCCCTTTATTAAAAGCATTAGGGATGTTAACAGAATAATTAATGTCTACCAGTTTAAATATAGCCTAATGCATGATGAAACAAATTGTATTGACTTACTCGCAATTACTACGCTTCAAATATGTGCCTCCAGTATTTACAACTGGATATATAAAAATACTGATAGTATTTGCGGAAGTATTTATACAAGAGGAATTTCTGTGGTTGAACAAAAAGAAGCATATAGCAAGAGATTAAAAGAATTTCGGCAAATATATGATAATCCGGAATTAATGATACAAATAGTACAGACTTTATTTCCAAAATTTTCATGGTTGACAGGAGGATATCATCACTCTGGGGATTCTGATGATGAGTTAAGAAAAAAGCAAAAGATTGCCTGTCGTACCCGTGCTGGTTTATATTTTAATTTATCGTTAGATGATGTAGCTATTTCAAGACAAGAAATATTAGAATCCATAAATGATTTTGATAGAGAAAAACTAAATAATTATTTTAACAAACTAACAAAAAACGATAAAATGCTTGAATATTCAAGAGAATTGCTCTCATATGTTCCTGATATACCAGAAAATAGAAAATCAATATTTTTAAATGAACTCATTATAGCATTAACAATACCCTCAAATCATAAATTAAGAGGAATATTTAATCCTGCTCCGAGTACATTTATAGCTAATTGCATATGGAAAATAATGAAAACATATTCTCAAGATGAAGCTGAACAAAGAATCATAGAGTTAATCAACTCTTATTCATCGGACGAATTATCAATTGTAGTTGATTTAGTACTTCAAATAGAATATTCTTATGGACGAATAGGTAAAGATATTGATTATAACTATAGAATAATTTCAGAAGAACAGCTAAGTAATTTGGAAAGAATAATAATAGATAAACTAATAGAATCTTCTAAAACTCTAAATCTATTTGACTTAACATATTTTTATCCTACATACATCTTCTGGCGTAATATTGATAAGGATTCATTAGATATTTATGTTAAGAAAGAACTTAGGATACCTTCTAATATTCCAAAATATCTTAAAATAACGGCAAATCATTGGAGTTCGGGACAAGGTAATGGATGGAGCTTTCAAAAAGATAATTTTGAAGGTGTTTTAAGTGACGAAGATGCCTATAATAGCATTGTATCACTCAAATCAACTCAAGTATTTTCAGAACTAGATGATGATGCAAAGAAATTGGCTATCGCATATTGTTTGTGGTATGAAAGAAAAGATGAAAAACTGAATAGAGTTGACGAAGATGAAGTAAATAAATATCTTAGTGAATGGGAATATGAAACACAATGAATTCCGTTTTTGTTAATAAAAGTAAGTTATTTAACTAACATAAAGTTAGTCAGAAGATTGTAGTCAAAACGTTATTATGATATAGTGTATGAATTAAAAGTGGAACATAAATATTTTTACACCGAAGTGGTGTAATCATCACGGACATGTGCTTCTTTTTTCTCTTTTTCTTCACGGGCTTTCCGCTCTAATTCTTCTTTTTCCCTGTGGCGGCGTTCATTTTCCTCATGCTTTTCTGCGGTACGCTTAGCTGCACGGAGTTTACCTATAACCTCCTCAATTTCATCTGAGGAATACTTGCTGTCAATATTCCCCGCAAGCCCCAAAATATCAAAAAGACTCAACTGTGCACTGTCACCAGAATGATTTTTATTAGACATGTACCGTCACGCTCCGATCCTCTTTTGTTCACCAATTTAATTATATTTTACAGCAGAGAATGTACCAATTTCGGAACATAGAAAAAGCAGACTGCGTTTTCACAGTCTGCTTTTCTTGTAAAGACAGTTGTATTTAGGTGTGTCTCGCTCTGGATACAGATCCTTTCTTAATCGAAATGTATCTCCTACTCGTCAGCGAAAAAATGCCGTTAAAAAGGAAATCCAGAAAATATATGATAATTCTAAACAGAATTATGGCGCCCCTAAAATTGCTCAGGAACTACGTAAATCTGGCGAAACCATCAGTCAACGCACCGTAGGTAAATATACATGCGTGAAATGGGCATTCGTGCCCAGTGGACTAAACCGTGGACTACTACCACCAAAGATTCTGATTTTAGCAAAGAACTCCACAACATTCTCAACGAACAGTTTAATCCTGAACGTCCTAACGCTGTCTGGTGCACAGATATAACTTATATCTGGACGCAGGATGGTTTTGTATACCTTAACTGCGTTATGGACTTGTATGCCAGAAAAATCATTGCCTGGACTCTTGCAGACACTATGGAAGTATCTACAGTTATCGAAACAATCAACAAGGCAAAAGCCTGTCGTAATACTGATTTACCACTTATTATCCATTCAGATCGTTGTTTCAAATGCGTGGCGTGAAGCCACTGAAAAGATGCAGCAAAGCTATTCTCATAGTGGTTATCCTTACGATAATGCCTGCATCGAATCTTTCCATTCCTTAATCAAAAGAGAATGGCTTAACAGATTTCATATCATTAACTACAAACAAGCCTATAGGCTTGTATTTGAGTATATTGAAACCTTTTATAATACCGTTAGGATTCACAGCCACTGCGACTATATGTCTCCTAATGATTTTGAAAAAATTGTTTGAGAGGGTATCTTCTCTGCCAGCAGCTTAGTTGGCAGAACTTCTCATTTTATTTTGTGCTAAATCTTGACACAGGATCACCTATTTTCTTTAATCTCATAAACTCTTTTTTAAAAACAATAATTTGAATAATTATTACCAAAACAAAAAGTATACAGCAAATGATAGCTGCTGTAAAATTATTGTAATAAACAGCAAGTAGTATTAGCAATAAGAATATCAGCTCACAGACTGATGCACAAGAAATAAACTTCTTAACATATTTACAATATGCATTGGTCAAATTGACCTTATCTATGGTATATCCCGTTTTAACAAGAACTATATTATCGCAATCTATCCAACTTATCGTGGGTAACTTTTTAGTTTTCCTATCATAATAAAAATAACCTTCGTTGTAAATAAATTCCAAATCGGTATCTTTATCTATGAAAACATTAAAGTTAGTTTTAATAATATAAGGACTTAACTTATTATACCACTTTGAATCGGTGTTCATCAATAGAATATTGAAAATGCCTTGCAATATCATAGTGAAAAAGAAAATCAAAATATTACTGAAAGAATGATTGCTTTTGCAAGACTTTTTGCAAATTTCAATATTGTAATTTTTTGATTCGCTCAACTTAAAAACAGCTTGATTGTTTTCGTGGGTAATTGTGTGTGTCTCCTGCCCAACTGAAATATCAAAAGCATTATCTTTTATGTATTTACATGATATTTTTATCACCATAATTTAAATTTCCATATAACATTATTTATACTTTTATCAAATATATAATCTAGAATGCCGGAATTTGCTCCGCCTACTGATAACACTATATCAACATTTTCAATTATATAATTTAAGAATTTATTTAATATTGCTGAGTTCGTCGCTCCTGCTATCATATTTTCAAATTTTTTGAGTTTAATTTTTGATAGAATCTTTTTGCCAAAATGAGGTATCTTTTTTATTACATTTTTAAATTTTTTATTGTTTGCTTTTCATTGGGACTCGTGCATTAAATTACAATAGATTAGTTTTTGTACAAAAGAATAAATAGTTCACATAAGTTGTCAATATGCTCTGTTCATCAATAATATATGGTAGGCAAACTTTCATCATAATTATTAATACTTTTTCGCACAATATATGCTTTCTCTTTAGAATCTTTTAAAACAAATTCATTCAACCAATATATGAACGATTCACTACAAACACCAACCCCTAATTTATTTCCAGAGTCATCCTTCTCCCAAAATTCATGCTCATTCAATTTATTAAATAACCATTTATCGCATTGATTTCGATGTTTTTTTATATTTATCCCAATACTCTCAGGTACACTTACTATATCCGCATTATAGCAGATATTCGTGTAATAATCAATGAAATTTCCTTGAATTATCGCACTAATCAAGACGATTATTTTCGCCAACCTCTCACAATACAACGCAAACACCGCAATTTCAGCATTTTACATTGCTCGTCATCAGCTTGTAAAGCTCGGTATTGCGTGGGAATTTATTGACAAACGGAACAAGAGAGCTGCTAACCTTGAGAAACCCCCTGTCCTGCACGGACATTCGTGATATAACTGAGCTGAAAGTCGGAGATATTAAGGAACTTGCAAACTCAATACGGCGGATACTTGATTGATAACCGTCAAATCCGTAGCCGTATTGAAGGTTACGCCCTTTCTTTCATTGTAGCACACTTTCCCAAAATTGAAAAAGTGTGCAAGCTATTTTTTAACTTACACACTTTATTTTACAATCTACATTGGTACGGTTTGCAGTTCAAAGCGGAGAGGTGTGTGATTATCAGAGCAACATGGGAGCTACCGCTCACAGTATATCACAATTTCATCCAGCTTTACAGACGCTTTCTTGCCTTCATCACTGCACAATACATCAATCCGCCAATCATTCCACCTACTGTATTATAGAAGATATCTGATAGCTGGAATGTTCCCAAGCGAAGCAATAACTGCAATATCTCAATGCTTATCGAGAAGATGAACGCTATCTTCCCGCTTTGCCACAGTATTTTCTTCCAGCCGTTTCCTATCTTCTTTCCGAATGACCACAGCACTGCTGCTGAAAACGGCACCATCATAATCACATTCTCAATGCACTCTGTTGTCAGCTGCTTTTCTCCGTTCACTGTCTTCCAGATGCCCCATCCGCCCATAACATCAGATAAAGGATTCATCCAAAGGCTCCGGTTTAACAGGGTTCGGAACAGAATAAGTGAGGTCACAAAAAATAAGAAAAACAACTTCCGAAAAAACACACTCTCTTTGAATTTCTGATACCACGTTACTATGGCACTCTTCCATCCTTTGCCGACTGCGGTAGGTTCATACGCATACAGGTAGAAAAACATTGCAAAGAACGAGAGAAGCAGTGAGAATCCAAAAGGTTCATAAAGAGCAGTCAGGATGTTTGTGAGGATCTTTCCGAGTAAATCAATCGTTTCTTTCATCATCGTTTACAGATCACTGAACAAGTCAGCCTTGTACACGCCGTTCTTCAGCATCTTATTGAAACTGTCCTTTACTGCTGCGACATCTTCATGGTAGGTCATGCCGTACCAAGTGTCGTTGGTCTTCAGAACCTTTACGGACATCTTGCCCTGCTCCAGCAGCTCACCGATGAAGATTGGGATCAGATACTCGGCTTTCTGAGGATTGCTCGGTACTTCTTTCTCAAAAAACTTCTTGAAACCATTTTCCAGCACATCCAGAAAATCAGGAGTCAAGCCCCACATATTCATGGAAACCAGAGAATTTACATCAACAGCCACACCGTCTGCTTCTGCTCCATCTGTCGTCCTCACAATATTCTTTGTCTCTACAACTTCAGTCAAGTTTCCATTCTCATCCATCTTGCAGATACCGCGAGTCACGCCACCGTTATCAGACAGAGTGTTCTTCAGAACGAAACCAGCCATACAAGACTTTCCGCCATTCACCAGATACTCGTGGACAGCCTTGAAACCTTCCTTGCCATAGTAATCATCTGCATTGATCACAATGAACGGTGTCTCAATCACATTTTTCGCTGCAAGCACAGCCTGACCGGTTCCCCAAGGTTTAGTACGACCTGCCGGAAGTTCTCCCGGAATATCGTTGATATCCTGGAAAGCATAGTCCACAGTAACATCATGAAAAGAGCAAATAGCGGCAACGCGATCACCGATGACCTCTTTGAACTCTTTCTCAATATCCTTACGGATAATAAATACCACATGATTGAAACCAGCCTCAATCGCATCGTGAATTGAGTAGTCCATGATGATATGGTTAGCATCATCGACCGGCTCCAACTGTTTTATTCCTGTTCCAAATCGGCTGCCTATTCCGGCCGCCATGATAAGTAATGTTGTGTTCATAATCTCTCCTTCCTATGCTCGTGTAGCTTTTACCTGACATACCTTAATGCATCGGTAATTGAGTATCATCGTGTTCATGTTTTTCTGTTCACTTTCCATGCACACCATATAAACCATCCCAACAGCGTACCCATTGTATTTGTCACCACATCATCCAATTGTAAATATCCTGTTTGAGTAATATGCTACAAGAGCAAATAAATCCAGTCAGCACACATGCCCATCCACTTCTAAATTTTCTGAACAATATCGGTAGCAGTACACCAAGCGGAATAAACATAATAATGTTTTCAACAAACATAGCGTGCATATGAAAGGTATGTCCCCATGTTTCAAACAAGACCAAGCTAATAGCCTTTCTACTCCCAGGTTCCCTGCATAAGAAAGCTACGCGAAAAATAACGAGAATGTACGCTAAGAAAAAGGCAAATGGAATTCTATGTTTTATTGTACTCTTCTTTCCACATAACCAGCTAACAGCAAATACAATGCATCCACTGAAGAAGATGGCTGGAATCAAGTATGACACGGGTTGTCCGAAATCTTGAATTATTGATTTTATGTACCACTTGATTACCAATCACCTTTTTCTATTAACTCATCTTTTCTTACCAACCATCCACAGAGCAATGCGCACAACAACCTCATAAGCCATGCGATAATAGTAGCACATGGAGTTCTCGTTCCCTATTAATTTCTCCTTACTGTGCTCGTGCTGCTTTTATCGGACATACCTTAATGCAATGGTAGCACCGCACGCATTTGTTTTCATTTATCTTTGGATATTCAAAGCCTTCTTCGTCCTCGACCATAGAAATAGCTTCTTTCGGACAAATAGCATAACAGGCTGTACATCCACAGCATTCTTCTTTTCTTTTATATAGTACTGGAATTTCTCTTTCCACCTTTACTCACCAACTTTTTGATTTTTCTCTTAATCTTTCTCAAAAATGATTTAGCATCATTCTTTAACCCGATGCCACCATATTTCTTTGCAACATACTCAAACGACTTATTCTCAAAATCACTCCAGAACTGCTCTCTATTATCTGGTTTCGGAAATGGAGCTTTAAGAGGTGGCTGCATACTACCTTCCAGCTTTGTCTGCTTCCAAATCAACCCTTCTTTTACTTTTTCAAAGGCTTTTTTACCAGCTTCATTATTTACCAGCACCAGCGAAACGCCCTTGTTGTCATCAAACTCTGGAGCTACTTTTTCAATACCCCAATAATCTGCAATTGTAATATCGCCCGGATGCATCACAGACTTATAAGGACATTCATAGCAACTCGGTCGCAACACTGTATGTCCATAAAAAAGCTCTTTGAAGACCCGGCTGCTCGTAGACTTTCCATTTTCAAAATAAAGTGTTTCTACATGGTCATGCCATCCAAAATCTTTTTTATTACGGAAATCCACACTTGAAATTTTAGAATGATTTTTCTGCTCTTGCCAGTGTAGATATGCGTCCCACACTTTTTTGCTCGGCACTCCGTGACAAACAATATCTACACAGAAAAGGTTATCATATTCTTTTCCAAGGTATTTTTCCAATCCTGCCACCTGACAGGACGTTCCAGAGAAAAGCACACTTCTCTGTGCGTCAAGATCTACCTTCACATTTTTGAATGTATTGCCCAACCTACTCTGAATATATTTAGAGCCTCTCATCCGATTGCGTTCTTCCGTACTATCAGCGCGAATATGTACGGCATTGAAATCATCCGTCAGGATATCCATAGATTACACCGCCGTTGGACAATACTTGACCAGACAGGGCTGTAAAAATACCACCCGATCTGGAAGCCGCTCTTGTCGATTCATCTTTATATTTCACTGCATATACTTTAGGCTGCTTCCAATTCATTATGCTACCCTCCTTTCGGAGTGATCAGCATAATTGAGGTTACTTAGTTCGTACCCCCCACGATAATTCTGAGGAGTTTATTCTTTATTTTTGTTTTCATTGGAACTGTTCCATATTTCTTCATAACGAAATCAATTCCTTTCCTTTGATAATCATTCCAGAATTCTTCTCTTCGCTCAGACTTCTTGGTCGGTGCTTCAAGGTTCGCCTGCCAGCATTGTGTTGTATTACTCAATCTACAATCCAAGTCACCTTGAATCTTTTCAAACAGCTCTTCTCCTCGATTTGTGTGAATCAAGAATAACGAGTTGCCGTTAGGATCATAGAAGTCTGGAATCGTCTCCTCAATATGCCAGAAATCGCCAATGGTCATATCTGTTTTTCTTTCTGTGGTAGCATAAGGACATTCATAGCAAGATGGCCGCAACGCACACCAATTATAAAACACCTTAACATAATCTTTAATTGGCTTCTCTGCTCCATTGACTTTCACATAAGCCGTTGGGAATTTCCAACCATTGCGCTTGTCTTTGAAGGTGAGATAAGTTATCTTTCCATCTTTCTTCTGAATAGACTCAGCATATTCTCTCCACAACTTTGGACTTGGAGATCCATGACAGATAATATCTACGATGTACACCCGGTCACGGATTCCTTTTATTTCGCTGAACTTCCGAAATCCATCAGACTGGCATCCCATGCCAACAAAGAGCAACTCTTTCTCCGGATTTTCCATCAGCCAATGATACGCTTTCCTGTAAATATCACCAGGCTTGCTCTGCATATATTTTGAACCTTTTGCTCTTTCACGCTGTTCTTCGTCCAAAATCATTTTGAACTCTGCAGTATGATTCTCGTAATTATAGATTGCTGCCACCACAGCATTGCCATTTTTCAGGAAGAAGTCAGAAAGTGCCGTAAATGCACCACCAGAAGAACTGCTCATCAAGGCAGATTTGTCTTTTAACCTTCCTGCATATACTATTGTATCTATCAAATCCACCATAAGCTGTTCCTCCTGTGTATTATTTGCTTTTCATTGCCATCTTAACCTTCTGTAGAATGATAAGGAATACAAGTGTTGCATAATAAACCACAATCGGTGCAACACATCTGTAAATCGATTTTATGCCAAGTTTACCCGCTACCATTGGGAAAGCCGTAATAAAAATCGGATGAATAATATAAAGCCATGTGGAATATTTTCTTCCAATCACAGCCAATTCCTTATTATGCCAATTACTCTTGAGCGTATAGGCAAATAGACAGATTGCCAAGAAAGTCGTACTGAGATAATGATCTCTCGTAGCGTTCATTTCAGCATTCACCAAAGCAAATCTTTCTGCAAGACTAGTTATCGCAAAAACAACAATCAATATCTGAAGCACTTTTTTATTCCATGTTTCAGAGCATCGTTTTTCTCTGATAAGGGTTCCAATACAAAAATACGGTATTCCTACACAAAGAAAATTTCTAACCAGTATGTACGGGAACTCCCGATGAAAAATAAGCAGCGAATACTTTCCAAGTACCAAATCTGCAATTAGCAGAGCTGGAGTTAAATAGTACAGAACCTTTCGACAGTTGAACTTGTCCATCAGCAAAACAATCACCAGCACATAAAAGATTGCTCCTAAATACCAGAGGTGTCCTGCCAGCGGAGATTCATTAAGAAGAAAAAAACTTTAGCAGATTCATTCCCGTAAAAATCGACCGAATATAGGCTACTATGTTCTCCCTTCTGAGGACATTAAGTGCAATATTCCAGATGAAGAAAAGCGCATTTGCTTCTACAAGCAAGTAGAGTATCTTCTTGATTTGATGCTTTTCCTTATGCCGTGCAACGGTATCCGAATAAAAGTACCCTGTAATCATAAAGAAAACAGGAACTGCTACTCTGGTCAGTGTCGTAAAATATGCACCAACTTTTCCTGGAAACGGAACATGAATACAGACAATTAAGAAAGCGCATAATGCTTTCAAAATGTCAATATTATCTGCTCTGCTCTCAAGATTTTATCCCTTCCTTACATTTAGTCAACTTTATCACACATTGTTGTTTTATCCATTTGTAAGTAATTTTCAATTTCAAAATCCGAAGTATAAAGATGGCTTATCTTTTTTTAATAATTTTTTTCACAATCTTTATACATTCTGGATTAGCGATATAATTCGCTATTCCACCTACTGCAAAACAAACAATTGACACGATACAACCATTTACTGCAAAACTTAAATAATTGTTAATATTTAGATTGATTGCATGATTTACTATAATAGTAATACCAAAAAGAAGATAATTAGGTATAAATATCCTCATAGACCTCCACACAGATCTGCGAAGTATCTTTTTGTCACATACGTATGTGCAGTATATCACCTTAATAGGCAAAGCAACTACCGTTGCAAACAATACGCCAATAATCCCCCACTTTTGAACAAATAAAACTGAGAGAAAAAGATTCACTATTGCCTCGGCAATTGAGATGTAACTTACAGTTTTTGCGTATCCTGCTAATCCTGTTAAATTGCCAGATACATATCTACTCCAGGACAAAATCTGTACTAAGCAAAACATAACAGGAAGAATAGTATATATATACTCAACATCCGTCACACCGTTGGTATAAAGACGTATAAATGGAAGAATTAAAATATATGTAATACACATCAAAATCGTCATTCCACCCATGAAAATCGTTGTGAATGCGTCATGATAAGTAACATATTTTTTCTCATCCTCATGAAATGTACATCCTAAAACATATGAAACACTGGAGTAAACGCTGTTCAAAAGTAAATTAAGATTACTAAATACTAAACTATACACAGAATAAACACTGGATAATTTTGTGCTTACAAAAACCGACAAAACTATCATATCGGTAGAAGAAAATATAGTCCATGCAATTTCTGTTACAATGAACGCATTTCTATCTTTTAGTTTCTCTTTAGCAGATGCCGCAGAAAAATCAATCCAACTATATTTTTTATAAAAGTACCATCTATAAAAAAACACCTTAATAACCGTCAGCAAAAAATAAACAAACTGTAAAAAAGCAATATTAATGCCAAAAGCAGCCATTACAATTTTTACGGCATAGCTTATAGTTTTATTAACAACAGAAATTGTGCTGTTAACATAGCCTCTACCATCTGCCATTAATATTGTCGATGGAGTTTCAACAAAATAAAATGATATGACTCCTGCTAGTCCTTCAAAAAGAACAACAAGAAAAACCGTAAAACTATCGATATCGGTTTTAATGATTATTGGACATGCAAGCGACAAAACTAGTACACATATACCATAATAAATAGTAACCTTACGGAAATACCTTCGTGCAATCGATGCTATATGTGATATCCCCCTACGATCTCCTTGAGAAATGGGCTTATATAAAGCATTTTTAGCAGCTTGACCAATTCCAGCTTCAAGTAAAGCCATATATGCAAAAATCTGAGAAATAGTGCTTAACAGGCCGTTTGTATCGGAGCCATAACTGGTAATCATGATTCTTGGAACAATTAGCCCAAGAATTATGATAATAAGTTGTCCTACAAAACCCGTTCCTATATTTCGAATAAATTTCTTCCTATTCATCTAGACATTCTCCGTATTATTTCCCAAGGCATTCATCAAGAACTTCTTTGATTCGTTCAAATAATTTTCAATGTTCCTCTCATCCTTAGCTGAAAAATCATACAAGCCATTCTTATTTAAATGTGAAGCATTGAGAGATTTCAACAAGGATTCAACTCTGTTATCGGTTTTTGAAAACGATTTATAAAGCGTTTTCTTTTCAAAAATAATTGAAAAAGCAATTGCATGAAAAGAATTAGTAGCTATGCTCTCCGCATTTTTTATCAACGAAACAAATTCGTATGGACCTACAGTATGTAATTGCTTCCATCCAACATGTAGGTTACTACATGTTGGATGAATGCATAATACAGTACAATTGGTTTGCTCAGACAACTTTCTTGTCTGTGCAATCAATTCACGATCTTCCTTGAGCGAATAATAGAGAATATACTTTTCCTTTATCTTATATTTCGCTCTACTAGCAAAATTAGTCCAAAAATTAACATCTAATAAAAAAACGGGATCTAAAACTAATTTAGCATCCTTTCCGGTTAAACGGGCAACATCTGTTAAACAGTCTTTCTCTCTTAGAGAAATTGCTTGAAAATCTGTAAGGTATTCTTTTACACACTTAGTTTCAAACGGGGTTAGTTTATTTGAACCAAAACTCGCAGCGTAAGTTATTTTAATTGGGCAGCTCTCATAATTTGCTCCATAATATAGAGATGTCTCACCCGTAATTTTTTCATTCCAAATTTGGTCACTACCACATACAATAGCATCTAAATCACCTTCAGAGAAGTTAAAATTCTTATTTATAAATTTTTCGAAGGCTGTATACTGTTTCATTCGCTTTGGAATGGCTTTACATTTTCTCAAAAAATTTCTAATTGATTTCGAATCGCAAAATGGATTCAAAGAATACTCTCTCTTAAGTTTATCTGGATAACGCTTCACAATAAAAGTGGCGTGTCCAAGTTTTGAGATATATGTTTGCAATGCATATGCTTGCAAAACAGCACCGTAATTATGTGCAAAATAAAACGTTAATATTCCACAATTCATGTCACTAATTTCCTCTATTTTATTTTCTCTATTGGAGATTCAATCATTTTATATGATACAATAATTTTATAATAATATTCCCCTATTGCGCACCCGAATATATATGTAAAGAGAGTCGGGGCATCATACAATGGATTTCCAGTCAAGCAATATAACAGAAAGAACACCTGAACAAACACCGCATACACAAGTGAAAATCGAATTTCTTTATCTTGTATTTTTTCTATTGCCACGATTTTAAGTGTTTTAATTGAGTGAATTAATGAAAACACAAAAAACAAATAAAATGGCAGACTTCCAACAATGCCAACTTCGCATAACAACTGAACATACACACAATGTACATTAATATAAATTCCTCTAACAGACTGAAAATAATATTTAAACGAATCCCACCCAATTCCAAATATCGGATGTGTGCTCCATGCCTCAAGTGCATATGCCCGCTGCACATCTCTACCCAGCTCAAGACTTCCAGTTTGATATGTTTCAATAAACCGATAAACGACATTAAGCAATGATGGTACAAACTCTGCCACAACAGTAAGTATACATGCTCCAATCACAAGTCCAATTATGATTTTTCCCCATCGTGTCAACGGTTTGTCTGAATTTAATACATAGTAAGTAATCACAATTGCTGCTAGAATAAAAATTGCATGAGCTCGTTTGCCTGTTAGTAAAACTGAGCCTAATAACAGGAAGCATATAATCAGATTACTTTTTTTCTTCTCTGCAATAAAGCTAGCAAAAGGGACTGAAAAGCAAACCGCTAAATACATAGCATTGGTACTATAATGTGGTGTAAACCCGGTAATGAATCCTTGCTTAAAAAGTTGACTCATTTGATCCATATATCCGTAATCCTTAAACAATGGAACTACAATATTATTAAAAAACGCAGGGTTAACCATTGTATAGATAGTCATGCACGCATAAAAAATTCCAATGTATTTTTGTATGCCAAGCATATAAGGCTTCCAATCTAAATACCTATGTCCAAATATATAAAACAAAAAAATAGCCACAGTATAAACTAATTCAACCATCGAACCATGAGCTATATTTGCATTGTTAAAGAAAAGTATAATGCATATCATCAGTATAACCATCATATCCATACTGCTGATTTTCCATCCTTGTTTTGGCGCATACTTGTACAGAAAATAAATTCCTATTGCAAAAAATAGCGGTACAGAATATGTTGCAAACGGATATATTTTATCCTGCAATCCCACAGTAAAAGCATAAAGTAAGAAGATAAAAGCGCAAATAAATAGTTGCATACTTTTAATTTTTATTGTCGGTTTTTTAATTCTTATTGTCAATTTTTCATGCAAAACTAAGTCCTCCCTATGATTCACTCATTTTTTGCTTTCCTTATAATAACTTGATAAGTCACTCTGCCCCCCCCAGCAGCTCTAGGAAGGATATGTAATTTTATTAAAAGTGCTTTGAAATCCTGTTTAATACATTCTTTTGGCAAAGCCCTTTTTACAGCTCCATTAAAATTCATGCCTTTTTCAATGTCTCTAAAAAATTTTGCACGTGACTTTGGTGCAATAGAAGGCGTAGAAAGTTGATGATTATGCGCAATAGCATTGTCCAGATCAACATCAAAAAGATGCAGATTCGATTGAGACAATAATTCCTCTCCTTTATCGCTTTGACACAAAATAAGAGAAACCCCTTTTTTCCATTCATTGCTGTCGCAATTGCTTCCCCACGAATCCCCTAAGGTAATATCTGATACTCTTTCTTTTTTAGAAAACTGACACCTATAACAATTATCTGTGTAATTCAATGCCGACAAAAATGCGGTCATATAACGGTCACATACTCCCACAGAAGAAAATGTTCTTGAGTTATCATTGATTTGAAATGAATCTTTAACTCTAAAACCAATATTATCACAATTTTTTGCTAAAACTCCGTATTGGCTTAAGAACATGTCAAGAAACATCGGTGATGGTGTTCCATGGCATATTAAATCAACCGTATATAAGTTTTTATCATTCCTCTTAAATTTAGCATAATTCACCATCCCAGCTACCTGACACGGTAATCCAATAAATAGAACTTTTTCTCCTCTCTGTAATAGTGTGAAAACCTTTGAGTAAATGCCGATAGCATCGCTCTTAATATATTTTGAACCTGAAAAATTAGCCAAATCCTTTTCATCTGCGGTAATTACAAAGCCAAATTTTCCATCATTAAAAACACAACTGCATACATACCCACCGTTTCTAATAAAATTCAAACTTAGTGCAGTAGCCACCCCACCAGATGATCCATTTTTCCTTATTTCTAAATCATTTGACCATCCTTGACACCACATTTGCGGTGGATGTGCTAAACAACTTGCGTTGTTAGGGCAAACATTATGACACAAACCACATGCGATACACTTTTCCATATCAATATGTGCATTATAAGATTTTAATGATTTTTCAATATGGATAGCCTCTCTGGGGCATATGTCCAAACAAGACATACACCCATTACATTTATTATTATTGCATACAGTCTCCATTACATTTCTCCAACTATTGACAAATTATATTTCCTGTTTGATTACATTTTCAATACCAGCGAGCATCTGCTCATTTTTAAACTTCTTATTCAAAATTTCATATGCATTATTGCAGATTTGATTTGACTTCTCACTGTTATTAATACAATATTCGATAATATCTGCAAGCTTTTTATAATTTCCTACAGGATATACATATCCTGTTATACCATCTTCTACAATTTCAGATGTAGCTCCCGTATTAGCGCCTATAAAAAGTTTTCCGCTCCTAAGTGCTTCTACCGTTACCCTACCAAACGCTTCAAATTTCGAACACATTACTTCAAAATCGACTGTCTTTCTAAGGCTTTTCATATCCTTAACAACTCCAAGAAATTTTACACTACCCTCTATATCGTCTTTTTTAATCTGGTTTTGAAGCTTATTGTAATACTTTTGATATGAACTCGAAATCTGTCCTGCGACTATTAGATCAACCTGTATATTTCTTTTTTTTAGTTGACCTACTGCGCAAATAATATCCATTTGATTTTTTGCTGGCGTCACTGATCCGGCCATCATAATTCTAAACTTTGATTTATTTGTAAAATCGCTAATACAATCTAGTTCCCCCTTATAGGATACACCATCATATATCAACTTCATTTTTTCTTTATCAATATCTTTTGTGTTATTCAACATGGCCTTGGATATCACAAGAACTTTATTGGTATAATTATTAAGCATTTTAGCTGTCCACGGTAATGTAAGCCAGTCATTGCCTATCGATATCATTTCTCGGCAATGCAATACATGAGGAACATGTAGAAGTTTTGATAAATAACATCCAATCAGAGTTGCACGCGTATTAGTATAAATCAGGTCATAATCTGAAAATCTATTTTTGTGACGCAGTACTTCCAAATAATCAGAAAGACCATTAATCATAAATTTAGCTTTACCCTTTATACTGATAGACCTGTCAACTACACACGGATGACTTTTCAAAATAATATATTCTATTTTATTTTTTTCGAGCCATTCAGAAAAATCGCCCTTGCATGGAATAAGAACGGTTACCTGATATCGCTCTTTTAAATAAGTAATTACATCGCAAAAAGCCAACATAGCTCCCCCATCCATATATCCTCGATGAGAGACTAATAGTATTTTTTTCATCATTCTGCTCCTTTCACTTTAGTAACCAGACTACTGTTAAACGATTATTACTCTGAAATCACGCTGAAGCAATTGAAAGCAAAATTTAATCTCAAATCACTTTAAGTTGACTCTGGTATTTTTTGATATAGTGCTATATTTATCTGTTAAAGTCGTTATCTTCTATTTTATATATTCATTGTCCACTATTAAGTTTTCAAAATCTTTTTAATAACAAATTTTTCACTAAAGTTAGTTTCCATTTTAGTGAAAATGTCGTTTTTATCACAATATTTATTAAATCTATGCGGGAACTTCCATCAGCCAGATAATTATTAATCGCATCAACAAATTTTTCATCCTCGTCTGATAATGTAGAGCTATCTTTATAGAACTCCGCATCTTTAATTGTGTAGCTGTATTGTTGGTAAAATGAAGCTCTTTTTTTCGCTGTAATGCCCAATGTATTTGCGCTATGTTGCCTATAGGATATCTGCGGAGTACTGTCTATCACAAATTTTCCCCCAAGAAATTTACAGACAAGCGTAATATAAAAATCATGCATTGCTATCGAATTAGGCTTATGTCTCTTCAATTGTAAAAGTAGTTGTCTATTAAACACCTGTGTACAGCCTTGCATAATACCACAGGATAATGCAATTTCCGAAAGCGCATTTGGCATTGTCTTAAAGGATTTATACATCACTTTAAGTTTTTCATCCGTAACATTGACAGCTGAGTAATACAGTACCGGGATTTCTTTTTCATTATCAATATACTCGATTGCAGTTTTCAATTTATCTGGATACCAATAATCATCTTGATCACAGAACGCGTAATACTCATATGTCTCGGAACATTTTTCAACTAAATCCATAAAGCTTCTTGCTGGGCCGAGATTACCGCCTGTATAATAGTCTATTCCCAAACTTTTTAAAATATGAATTGTATTATCAGTCGAGCCATCATCTCTACATAAAATACTTACGCAAACATTTCTCTGTTCTCTTAAACTTTTTATCTGTTCGACTAAGTACTTTTCTGCATTATATGTCGACATTAATATAAGTACTCTATTTTGCATTAGTCACATTCCTCTTTCCCGATTCCAGGCAATACAAAATCCATCTCTTAATCCTTTAACACCTGCTGATAATTTATTCCATTTATCGTTTTCAAAAACAAATATTATGACAATATGTTTGACCGCGCCTAAAATAGCACGCATCATATTGATTTCGTTATGTTTTTTTGCAACGATTATAGCATTCCTTGTTCCATAATATCTTCTAAATGGTGAGTGATTCCACGTTTTTATTTTCCAAGATCCGACTTTTATAATGTGTCCCTGCCCTATCTCATGAACAAACCCCACAAAGCCAACCTGATATATATAATACCCTTTTTCTCTCATCGTAAGGCACATATCGTAATCAACCTGATCAATAAAAAGACTCTCATCAAATTTTCCAGCTTTTTTCCACGCTTCCACATTAAGCAATGCCGCTGAAGTAATACACCAAGGTACTTCCTTTAAATTACCAAATTCAGAGCCTTCATTTTTATATTCATCTTCTATAAAATTTCTGTCTTGATAGAGGCATGTAAACTGTCCAACATTTTTCATAGACAAATACGGTCTATACTTGTCAATTATATCATCCTTACATACAGTATCTTGATCCAATGTAAGAACCCACTTTACACCACAACTTTCCGTTGATTCCGCAATGACATTAAGTGCTGCTGCAATTCCTTTATTCTTATGTAAGTCTATATATAGTATTTTGTCTGTGTTAAAATTTTGGATTCCGCTCTGAATTTCTTCTTTATTATTAGATCCATTATCCACCAATATTAATCGATCCACTTGACCTAAAATATGTGTAATGTTTTCCTTTAATCTACTAATTTCCGGATTGAATAAAACAATTCCCGCAAAAATAGCTTCCATTCTCTCACCCTATATGTATTAATTTCCAATCATCTTGATATAAATCAGCTTTAGCATGTTTTCCTGTCTTATACCAGATGTCCGGTGCAACCACAATTTTTTTCTTTTCATTTGATAGATACTGAGCCCACCAACTAAACGAACTGTTGGACAGTACAAAATGTTTGCACGCTGACATTAAACGCAATTTTTCCCATACCGGATCCACTCCGCTCTCATAATAGACTTCTCCTGGAAATTCCATATTGTTTTTCACCCAATCTATATCATCGGAGAAGCCAAAAAATGTGCAATCCGGCAGACATTTTTTTATATAGGCAAGAGCATTTCTAAAATATGTATTATCACATATATAAAAAGTACCTTTGTTTTTTTCGTTCATAAAATCTCCGCGCCGAATAGTAACGCAAACAGAATTTGTATTTTTGATTTTATTATATAGTTCTTCATTCTGTGGTTGAAGTGGTTCTTTCGGAGTGAGTTCCATTCGAAGAATCTCTGCCACGTCAGAAAAATACTTTTCGCTTTGCCAGTAACCATTGAGGACAATTCGCTTCTGCAATTTTTCATTTAACAAAGGCAAAGGTTTATAAATCCGTGCAGATTTCCAAACAAAAACACCTTTTTTCGCCATCATGTTAAAGTACAAGTCTGGAAAAAATTTCCTTAAAATCTTGACTGAATAGTTATCTGCATTTGCTTCCTTTAACGGTCTTTCTGAGACAACCTCCACATTTTCATTTAAATTAAAGTCAAGTAAAGCCAAACGAAAATTTGGCGTATTCTGTCGCATTTCATATGTGTTAAGATAAATCTTTCCACCATATTTTTCCTGCAACTGTCGTGCGCACGCATACTCAAAAAGTTGATTTCCCAATTGCCCTACTATGTTTACTTCAATCATCCTTACATTTCTCCATCATATAAGCATTTTCTTTAACAGTTCATTCGATTGCCTCCGATACTTTTCTAAAATAACATTTACAATCTTGTAGTCAATCTTTTGATCAATATAAGAAAAGTCACTATGACTATTTAATATTCTATCCTCTAGCCCGAACTGTTTCAAAACACTCAAATTTCTCGCAATTTTTTCTTTCGGTAATACTTCGACAAACTGCCTGTTAAACATTATTGCAAAAGCAGTACCATGAAAAGAATCAGTAATCATATATTCTGCATTTGCAATATATGATAAAAATTTAAACGGTGATAAACACAGCTTAAATTTTCCTACCCGCATACAGTTATGCGCCTCAACAGAAACTCTAAGCAATTTTAGCCCCGCTTTATCTGCAAATTGCTTCGCATATTCATCCATTTCATGATTGGCATTAAGTTGATAAAGCAACACATACCCTTTTTCATGTATAGGCAGCAATTGTTCTTTCCATCTATCTCCGCCAAAAATCATTGTTGGATCAAGAATCTGTGTTGCCTCATATCCCGCTCTATTTACTATATTAACCGCACTATCTTCCCGAACAGTTATGCAGTCATATCCATGTAATAATTTTCTGAACTTATCAATTCTTTCTTTCGGATAATTCTCTTTTCCAAAACTTGCAGAGAAAGCTACCTTTTTCGCATCGTGCGGAGCAAAACTCAAGAAATACATGGGATCTACATCATCCTGAGCAATTTCTCCCCAAACTTGATCACTACCTGTACAATAGATATCAGCTATCGGTATTTTGCTTGCATCTGCAGCTGGATTTGTAATGCGCTCGCTCAAATTCAGATATTTTGCCCTTTCCTTTTCAAATGCTCTTCCACAAATGTAGTGATCCGGCCATTGAACGATTCTATATATAAGTCTAGTAAAAATATTCCGGTTCCATTTTTTAGATTTTTTCAACAGCAGTTCTGTCACATTATGATATTCTTCATCTTCTCGAACATAATCCAAAACTTCTGCATTATATCCGTAGTCTTCAAATAGTTTTTGTGTAGCATACGTCTGCAAAAAAGAGCCATAATTTACAATCGCATGGCGTGTTATAAAACAAATTTTTTTCATAATCTTTTCCTTATGCTTTATACGAATACTTGACTTTAACAATCACCCTGCATAACACCATTAGCATTCTATACTTTTTCTTCTTTATGAGGTAAAGCATCATATTCCACGGTATACCAATCTTTATGGTTGTTTTATTGACGAAGTTTTCTAAATCAAGTTTTTTTAACCCATCTTCAAATTTCTTGCCCATTTCTTTGAAACTAGCAGTATTCTTAGCTTCATTAAGGGACGCATAAAAAATACAGAACAAAACATATCTATCATACTGACTTTTCAACTGTTGATTATTCCGTAACAGTTCCTTATTCAGATAAGCAAATAAAACTCCTAATCTTTCAAATCGCCGCGCATCATACGCTTTTGTCATAGACTGACTGTTTTGCCGATAATAATATAGTGGAATATCAATTCCATAAAAAGACTTGCATTCTAATATGCTATTGTATATACATGCGACATCTTCACCAAAAGTAATCTTGTCTTCAGAACAAAGACTATCTCTTAGAATTTCGGTCTTAATCATTTTAGACCATACTGCTGGCAAAACACCGAATGTGTAAAATCTTTGATTCCTATCACAAAGCATGCATGGAACAATCTTTTCTTTAACTTCTTTCTCGCCAAAGAATCCTCTAAAATGCGAGGTTTTCATTTCAACATTTTTTCCATCTATGCTTTTGAATGCATTATATTCCACAACATCTGGATGAGCTTCCGTAATCACTTTATTAACTTCAGCAAGCCAATTATCTGAAACCCAATCATCTCCATCTACATAGCCAACATACTCGCCCTTTGCAGCCATTACACCAGCTCTTCGAGCACTAACTAATCCGCCATTTGCTTTATGTATAACCCGAATGTGATCATTCTTCAAAGCATAGGCGTCACAAATCTTACCGCTATTATCAGTTGCTCCATCATCCACAAGAATTAGCTCATAGTTATCGTAGCTCTGGCTCAGAACACTTGTTATGCACTGATCAAGAAATTTTTCAACATTATAGATTGGTACAACAATACTAAACCGGGGATTTTTATCCATTTTGCACCTCCACACTGTTTCTTTTTTGTATGTAAGTCACATTGTCCGGAATATTCTTTGTAATTATTGCACCAGCCGCAATAACGGTATTATTTCCAATCCTAACATTGGGAAGAATTAAGACATCGCTTCCTATCCAGACATTAGATCCAATTTCAACTCGTCCTACAACATAACCTTGTTTTCTAAAGAGTCCATTTGTAAAATCGGTTTTATGGTTATGGTCGTATATCTTGACATTTTCCCCAAATATACAATCATTTCCTATATTAATTTCGCCCAGAGATGTCATTGAACAATTACGATTAAAAAAACAATTATCTCCAATATTAATGCTTCCTGTCTTTTCAATCATCAAATGACATCCCGGATAAAAGAAAGTCATTTTGCCAAAATGAAAGCGACTCCCATATAAAATTTTCCAGCACAGAATTTTAAAAATCCCGATAACTCGATTTATAATTTTTATCAGATATTCAGACATTATTTTCCTCACTATCAAAGACATTTTTCAAATCGTAGCTGTCTTTTTGTTTCAGATGCAGTCGCTCTATTAGAAATGACTATGTAACATCTTAAAATTTAAAAGTATCTTTCAAGCCCAGCCACTTCTGATCCTTATCACTCAAGTTCAGTGCAGTGCCATCTTCAAGCGTGTAACCTTCTGCACTTGCGCTGCCCTTGTATTTGCCCTTCAGCTCCGGCCACTCAATGCCGATTTCCGGATCGTTCCAAGCCATGCCGCCCTCATCGTTCGGATGCCAGAAGTCATTGACCTTGTAGCAAAACTCTGCCTCGTCACTCAGAACCAGGAATCCATGCGCAAAACCTTCCGGGATGAGGAACTGCTTCTTGTTCTCAGCAGACAGGGTAACACCAAACCACTTACCGTAGGTTTCAGAATTGCTTCTGAGGTCAACCGCAACATCAAATACAGTGCCACGCACGGCGCGCACCAGCTTGCACTGCGGATACTGCTTCTGAAAATGCAGACCACGCAGCACACCCTTTGTAGACATAGACTGATTGTCCTGCACAAAGTGGATATCAATACCAGCTTCCTTCATATCTTTTTCGTTGTAGGTTTCCATGAAATAGCCACGAGCATCACCATGAACAGCAGGCTCAATCACACAAAGGCCTTCGATGCCGCCTACATTTTTCTCAACTTTAATCTGTCCCATTTTCTCTATCTCCTCTTACTGCTCGATTTCTTTCAGGTAACGACGCAACGCATCCTGCCAAGTCGGAAGCGGAGTAAATCCAGCTTCCACCAGCTTGCTCTTATCCAAACGGCTGTTGAACGGACGGGCAGCCTTGCTCAGACCGTATTCCTCTGTGCTTACCGGAAGCACTTCCGTCCTATACCCAGCCTGACGGTAGATTTCTTTCGTGAAATCGTACCAGCTGATGTAGCCGCCCTCGTTGGTCGCATGGTAATAGCCGTACTTTTCAGTTTCATTCATATCGACGAGCAGTCGAGCCAAATCATATGTATAGGTCGGTGTACCGATCTGATCATTGACCACGCGAACAGTGTCGTGTGTCTTGCCGACATTCAGCATGGTCTTGATAAAGTTCTTACCGTTCAGACCGAATACCCAAGCAATGCGGACAATGAAATACTTCTCCAGCGTCTGGCTGACTGCCAACTCACCTTCCAGCTTTGTCTGACCGTATACATTCAAAGGCTTATAATCCTTGCAATCTGGCTGCCAGGGCTCTGTGCCCTGACCATCAAACACATAGTCCGTGCTGATATAGGTCATCTTACAATCCAGTTTCTTGCATACATTTGCAATATTCTGCGTGCCGCCCGCATTGATAGCACGGACTTTTGCCACTTTATCGTCATCCTCTGCCATATCCACAGCAGTCCATGCTGCACAGTGAATTACAGCATCCGGATTTACTTCTGTAATAACTTTCTCAACAGCATCTTTGTCGGTAATGTCCAGTGCTACATACGGTGCTTTTGTTACCGCAGAACCATCTGCTACACCGCTGTAGTTTTCCTGAATATCAGAACCAACACCTTCATGACCGCGCTTCAGCAGCTCATTCATCACATCATGGCCCAACTGACCGCCAACGCCTGTTACAAAAAACTTCATGTTCTTTCCTCCTCTGGCTTTTAGCGGTTGCTGTACATTTTCTCGTAGTAGTTCTGATACTCACCGCTGATGATGGTCTCCCACCACTCACGATTATCGAGATACCACTGGATGGTCTTTTTAATGCCGTCCTCAAACTTGGTCTCCGGCAACCAGCCCAGCTCATTGTGGATCTTGGTCGGATCAATAGCATAACGCATATCATGGCCCTTACGATCGCCAACGTGAGTGATCAGGCTCTCCGGCTTGCCCAGTTCCTTGCAGATAATCTTCACGATTTCAATATTCTGCTTCTCGTTGTGACCGCCGACGTTGTAGACTTCACCAACACGACCCTTGTGGATAATCAGATCAATGGCCTTGCAGTGATCTTCCACATACAGCCAGTCACGGACGTTCAGACCCTCGCCGTAAACAGGCAGCGGCTTGTCAACCAGAGCATTAGCAATCATCAGCGGAATCAGCTTCTCCGGGAAGTGATACGGACCATAGTTGTTAGAGCAACGAGAAATGGTCACAGGCAGGCCGTAGGTACGGTGGTAAGCCAGAACCAGCAGGTCAGCGGCTGCTTTGGAACTGCTATACGGAGAGCTGGTGTGGATCGGAGTTTCCTCGGTGAAGAACAGATCAGGACGATCCAGCGGCAGGTCACCGTAAACTTCATCGGTAGAAACCTGATGATAACGCTGGATACCGTACTTGCGGCAAGCATCCATCAGCACACTGGTACCGATAATATTGGTCTGGAGGAAGATACCCGGATCTTCGATGGAACGGTCAACATGAGATTCTGCCGCAAAGTTGACCACGATGTCCGGATGCTCTTCCTCAAACAGCTTGTCCACAGCTTCGCGGTCACAGATATCTGCCTTCACAAAGCGGAAATTCGGGTTATCCATAACAGGGGCCAGTGTGGACAGATTGCCCGCATAGGTCAGCTTGTCCAGACAGATGATTCGATAATCCGGATACTTCTTCAGCATGTGGAACACAAAGTTACTACCAATAAAACCAGCACCGCCGGTAACAATAATATTCATGATTTTAGTTCTCCTCTACACTTATCTTTTGGTTCTTCTTTTATTAATACAGATGCTCCTGATACTTGCCGTCCATGACATCCTTCAGATACTGTCCATACTGGTTCTTCTTCATGACCTCATAGACTTCCATCAGCTCATCCTTGCTAATCCAGCCATTTAGATATGCGATTTCCTCCAGACAGGCAATCTTACGATGCTGATGCTGTTCCACGGTCTTCACGAAGTTGGTAGCATCAACAAGGCTCTCGTGTGTTCCAGTGTCCAGCCAAGTGAAGCCCTGACCCAGCAGCTCTACATTCAGTGAGTCATCCTCCAGATAAATGCGATTCAAATCGGTAATCTCCAGTTCACCACGTGCAGAAGGTTTCAAGTTCTTTGCAAACTCGACCACACGGTTATCATAGAAGTACAGGCCAGTGACACAGTAATTGCTCTTCGGATGTTCTGGCTTTTCCTCGATAGAAATGGCCTTACCGTTCTTGTCAAACTCCACAATACCAAAACGCTCTGGATCGTCCACATAGTAGCCAAACACCGTTGCGCCCTTGCCGTTTTCTGCATTCTGGACTGCTGCCTGCAGGCGCTTCTTCAATCCGTGACCCGCAAAGATGTTATCGCCCAACACCATTGCCACAGAATCGTTGCCAATAAAATCAGCACCAATGATAAAGGCCTGTGCCAGTCCATCCGGGGAAGGCTGAACAGCATAGGTCAGGTTCACACCAAACTGGCGTCCATCACCCAGCAGGTTCTCGAAGCGAGGGGTATCCTGCGGCGTGGAAATAATCAAAATGTCACGGATGCCAGCGTTCATCAGAACGGACATCGGATAATAAATCATCGGTTTATCAAAAATGGGTAGGAGCTGCTTGCTCGTAACTTTCGTTAATGGATACAGACGAGTGCCTGATCCTCCTGCTAGAATAATACCCTTCATAACTGTTTCCTCTTTTCTATGTTTTTATTTTGAACTACCTATCAACATAACAGTTGTGCGTTGTCCGGGTACAGGCCGTACTTCTATTGAATATAATGTTTTTTATTTTCTCATGTACAGTTTCATCGTTTCCTTTACTACTTCATCCCAGTTATATTTTTTGCAGATAAAGTCAGTTGCCTGTGCCTTCATCTCCATAACTTTTTCTGGATGATCACAAGCATCTTGTAACTTTTCTCTAAGTTCATCCACATCCGATTTTTTGAAAATCAACGCCTTATTATCCACGACTTCAGTGCACTCTGAAATATCAGAAACCAAACAGCAATTGCCATAACTCATAGCTTCCAGCAAGCTCAACGGCATTCCCTCCAGATCAGAAGGTAATGTGTAGATATACGCATTGCTATATAATTCATCAAGCATCTGCCCCTGAACAAATCCGGTAAAAATGATTCTATCATCATCCTTTGCCAGCTCTTTCAGTTCCACCATAAAAGAATCCGTATCGCTAGAGCCACCGGCAATAACCAATTTTTTATCTGTTTTGACATTCTTGAACGCTTCAACCAAATACCTGATACCTTTTTCCGGTACCAGTCGACCAAGAAATAATATGTAGGAATCTTTCGTCAGTCCAAATTTTTCTGTTATTAAACCGGCTTCTCGGGTTTCCGGTCTGTTCACACCATTCGGAATGAAATGTGTCTCCCTACCATAGGTATCTTTGAAGTAATCCTGAACACCTTTACTTAGAACGATGATTTCATCTGCATACTTTACTGCATTCTTTTCACCCTGCCGGATGAATTTAGAACCAAATCCTGACTTCCATTTTTCCCGTTGCCAGTCTATACCATGAATGGTAACCACAACCCTCTTCCTAAACATCTTTGGAAGCCATGAAAAAAAAGCCGGACCTTCTGCATGAATATGGACCACATCATATTTTCCAAAAGCACTGTACAGAGCCGCAAAAAAAGAGGAGCTAACCGCTGCAAGACCTTTTCTTTCAATGGTTGGAACAAATTTCTGTCGGATTCCATCATATTCAATTTTATTGTCATACTCTGCACCACTCACGTGATGACCGGATCTGTTGTAGCAGGTAACCTGACATCCATCTCTTGCCATTCTGGTGCATAATTCTTTTACAACAATCTCTATCCCACCCTCACGGGACAGTCGTTTTTGTCCGAACATGGACACTGCAAATCTATCTTTCATAGTGTTCTCCAACCAATATTGTCCCCTCTGCTCCTTTATATCTATGTACACATCAGCTATTCGCAGATAGTATTTCTCTCTGATTTCAGCTGTTTTCTACTCCATAAAATATCAGTTAAGTACACTCGTCTCTATTTCTCTATAGTCGAAGTGTTGCTTTATATAATCGAACCCTGCATACCCTGCAATGATGTTTTTTCTAAGTGTTGGATTGTTGAATCGAACACTGTCAGTGTATGAATCTTGTTAAAACTGTATATATCATTCAATCCGGTTTTACAACTTCTTCAAAATCGGTAATATCACTTTGTCGGCTTACATGGCACATGGCGGATAAAGTCGGGTACCCGACCCGCCTGCTAAAATTATGCCTTTCATATGTACCTTACAAATCATCTTCCTTGTTTAGTAAGAACTGCGATAATTGTTTTAAATATGATTTTCCAGTCCACGAGAAAACTGCGTTCACGGATATACTGTATATCCATCTCGACCCATTCATCAAAAGAAATGTCATTTCTGTTTGGCTGAATTTGCCAGTAACACGTAAGACCAGGTGTAATAAACAATCGCTGGGCTTGATAAGCAGAATATTGCTCAACCTCTCTGGGCAAAGCTGGACGAGGTCCCACAATGCTCATATCTCCTTTTAGAATATTAAAAAGCTGTGGAAGCTCATCAATACTTGTTTTTCTTATAAATTTTCCGACTCTTGTAATTCTCGGATCATCGGCAATTTTAAAAACAGGTCCATCCATTTCATTTTCTTCCAGCAGTTCCTTAAGCCTGTCTTCCGCATCAACAACCATTGAGCGAAATTTATACATTTTAAACTCTTTACCGTTTTTTCCCACTCTTATCTGCGAAAAAACAGGACCTCCTTTGGGATCATCAATAATGATAGAAATAACTGTAATCAGCATAACGGGAGAAAGAACAATAATAGCTATCAGAGAAAACAAAATATCCTGAAATCTTCTTAGCCACCGGTAACCGTGTCTTGTTTTTAAGGTTGCATAATAAATATTATTTTCAGGCATAACCTTTTTTTCGAAAATATTGTTTTTTCTTTCATTTGCATACATTCTTTTCGCCAAAACTACACCCCTCTAACAAAAAAATTAATAGCCGTATTCGCCGTAGTAACCGTATTTGTATCCTCCACCGTATTTGCGTTTACCGACAGGCTCAACATCATTAAATATAACACCGATAATATTAGCTTCGGAGCGTTTGAGAATATCAATTGTTTTTTTGTAGTCCCTGATGTCGGTAACATTATCTCTGACTATAACAACAACACCGTCAGTTTGCTTTATTATAGGTAAAGCGTCAATTACTACGCCAATTGGCGGAGTATCAAATATAATATAATCATATTGTTTTGAAAGCTCTTTGATTAATTCTTTCATATTGTCACTTGATAAAAGCTCCGACGGGTTCGGAGGAATAGTACCGCAACAGATAGCGTCAAGATTGTCCAATTTAGAAGTGTAAACTATATCAGATACCTCACATTCAAAATTGAGGTAATTTGTAATTCCCTTGTCAACAGGTATTTCAAGCACCGATTGAATTCGAGGTCTTCTCAAATCACAATCAATAATCAGTACCCTGGTATCAACCTGCTGTGCAAGTGCAATAGCTATATTAACTGCAGTAATAGTCTTTCCTTCGGATTTTGAAGAGCTTGTAATAGACACCATTTTACAGCCTTTTTTTACAATTGAATAAGCAATATTTGTTCTTGCTTTTTTATAAGACTCTTTAATCTGAAAGCCGACTGCCTCTGCATTGAGTTTTACATCTTGAAAAGAGCCTCTTTTTGGATACTTTTTCATACTGACTCCCTCTTATCTTTTTTTTTGTTAGATTTATTTACTGCGTCAAATTTTGGAATAGCTGCAAGAATCGGAATATCTCCAATCATAGTCATTTCCTCGTTGTATCTCATCTTTTTATCAAGGAACGCTCTGAGCAATGAAATTCCGACAGATATAACAAGTCCTGCTATCATTGCAATTATTACGTTCTTTATTTCATTTGGAGATGAAGGAGTAGTAGGCAGTTGAGCATAATCAACTATCTTTAGCGTTGCTTTGGATTTAAGTCTTGAAATAGCCTCAGGTGCAACCTTTCCAACCGCATCAGCTATAAGCTTTGAATCATTTGGAGAAGAAGTAGTAACCTTAGCATCAAATATCTCCGTCTTTTCATCACTGCTGAAAGAAACCATTTTGCTAAGCTGTTTAGCAGTATATTTGTTGTTTATACGCTCGGAAAGCTCTGTGTAAAAAGTATTTGTGTTCAGCATTTTAATATATGTAGCAACAAGATTCTGTGCATAGGTTTGCTCAGAAAGTATATTGAGGTTGTTTTTATTTTCATCATCATTTGACGTATCAACATATAACTGAATTGAAGACGTGTATGACTTTGGAATAAAATATCTTGTTATGAAAAAGCTTCCGATAGCACAAATAAGCGTAACTACGATAATAAAAGCTGCATTTTTCTTAATAATATTCCATACATCTGACAATGAAATAATAATTTCATCCTTTTCTTCCATAGAACTACCTCCGTTTTACATATTCATTCGTTTTCTGCATTATTGGTTATTATTATAATCCAATATCCAATTTATTTCAACAACAATATTTTATTTTTTTCCACTATTGAGAAAGTTTGTGTGACTAATTTATTATTGTACACTAAGATATCAATAAATTAGTAATTATCACCATAAACACATAAAGGCTTTTCGGAGAGAAAGTTATGTAAGTACAGTTGCCTTGTTTTTTGTTCCTTTTGAATGCGGTGCTTTGTCAGGCTTTACTGTCCATATTTCGGCACCGACCTTTGCCTGAGCTGTTTTATCAATATCACTTAAATCGGTAAACATAAACCGAGCCGAAAACAAACCATATTGAAACAAGCTGTGTTGTAAAGCCTTTGCATAACAACGTAAATATTGCAAAGCCTATCCACACTATCGGCATATGAGGATTTTTGTATTTATATTCCGTTATGCCATTACGATTTTATGTAAAAAGTGCATAAAAACACCGACAAGTATTAGCATAGAACGCCATTACTTGTCGGCAATAATTTTAATATCACATTCCTTGTTCAAAAATATAGAGGTACAAATCTTCAAGAGTTGGTTTTGCGGTTGTGTATTGGCAGTCTGTCGGCGGGTTATCGGTCACGATGCGGACTATTATGCTGTTGTCGTTGTGACAGAGATTTGAAACACGGTAATTGTCTTGAAAATATTTTAAATCTTCCCTTTGAATTTCGACCTCAAAGACTTTATTTTCAAGCTCCTTTGTCAACTTATTCGGGGAATCGTGGGAGATGAGCTGACCTTTTTTAAGCAAAATAATCTCCTTTGCGATAAACTCAATATCCGACACAACATGGGTGGAGATTAGGACAATTTTATCCTCGGCAATCTCGCTGATGAAGTTGCGTATGCGTATTCTCTCCTTCGGGTCAAGTCCTGCCGTGGGTTCGTCCAAAATCAGGATTTCGGGATTGTTCAGAAGCGCTTGAGCAATCAAGGCTCTCTGCTTCATACCGCCCGAAAACGAGCCTAACTTTTTATGTGCGGCATCTGTCAGATTAACCGTTTCAAGAAGCTGAGTGATCTTTTCCTTGGCTTCTTTCTTTTTTAAGCCCTTTAAAGCCGCCATATACCACAAAAAGCGGTTGAGGGTGAAATCATCATACAAGCCCTGCTGTTGGGGCATATAGCCGAGTACGGCTCGGTAATCCTTGCCGAGCTTTTTGATATTTTCACCGCCGTAAACCACCTCTCCGCCGTCGGCATTGAGGTTGTCGGTGATAATGTTCATCAGCGTGGACTTGCCTGCTCCGTTCGGTCCGAGCAAGCCGTATACTCCCGGAGTTAAGGTAACGCTGAAATTATCAAGCGCCTTTACCGAGCCCTTTTTATAGGTTTTGCTGATACAATTTAAAGCTAATTCCATATTTACAACCTCTTTTGCCTTGAAACTTAAATTATAAATTTCGTACTTTTGCGCTTGGGGACAAAGATAATAAGAGCCGATACTGCGATTATCAGCAGACAAACGGCGGTGATTATGCCGATAACGGCTGTCTGAGCATTATTTGAAAATGCCGATACCATACGGATTTTGCTGTTATCAATGAACACCACGCAGGGTATAAGGAGCAAGCCGCTTGAAATTATCATTGTCACAAACTGATTTTTAAATATGTAGGAGAGCAGATAGACCAAAGCCGTTGCGCCGACTGCCGCAAGCAGATGAACAAAGCCGAGAGCAAGAATATATCCGCCCACGGTTATGCCGCTTGTCAGAGCCGAAAAATCTCTTGAATATGCAAGCGGTAAATCAAATGATGCCGTGCCGAAGGTCTTGATAAAGTTGAGCATATACGGCAGATAGATTAAGATATAGGAAATCACCGTGGTAATCAGGACGGTTAAGAGCTTTATAATCAACAGCCTCGCTTTGCCGTGCTTATTTGCCGAAATCAAGTTAACCATAGAGGTCTTGTATTCAATCGCCAAAATGTTGGAGGTACAGAAGATAACCACGGCTAAGAGCAGAGCAAAATACTCCCACTCCCTAAAGGTGTCCATAGTCAGCCGCTTGTTCACCACTTCATTGACAAGTGCAGGCTTTTCGCCCGTCAGCTCAGCCTTTTCATTAACATATTCAAGCTGAGCGCAAATGTCCTCAAATGCCATTCCTCTTATGCTTAAAATACCATCAATGGTATTGAGCCTGTTCGTTTTTTCCTCAGCCGAAATCGTGTTGTCGGCTGAAATCTCCTCGGCTTCTCTTGCAAGTTCCTCAAAATAAGCTCTTTCACTCTCGATAAAATCATACTTTTCCTCGTCAAGCTCACCCTCAAGCGTTTGCATATAGGTGTCATAGGCGCTTTCCTGAGGACTTATGAATATAATACTCAAATCATCATTGTAGCTGACAAAGCCGAGAGCCACGAGGATAATTACTGCGACGAGGGCGAAGGAGGTTTTGTAGTGCTTGTAAGCCTCGCCGCTGTATATTCTCACACTTCCGTTGATTTTCTTAAACCGTCCGAGCCATGACATAAGCCTGTCGAGCAAAACGAGCTTTCCGTTATGCTGTGACAGCCTTGAAAACGCCAATGTCGTTCCAAAAACTCCGACAACGAAGAGAGCTATAGCTAAGCCGATGAAAATGGTGATTATGTTAATCGGCTGTGAAAAAATATTGACATTCTGATAACAGCCGAAAATATTGTTGCCGCTGATAAGGTAGAAAATATTTATAAATTTTAGCGAAGCCAACACAGAGCTACCGTCAATGAAAATGAAGCAGGAAAATTCAAAAATCAGTGCCGCCGCCAAGATTAAATAGGTCTTTGCGGAGGACTTGATGACCACGAATAAAAATGCCGTGAGCATTGACAGAGAGCAGAGCAAAAGCGTTTTGCCGAGTACCCACAAAATCAGGTATTCAAGCATTGTAACATTTAATGCGCAGTTTAAAAACAGCTCGCTCGACTGCACGGGGCGGCTCAAATCTCCAAAGCCGTAGACTGTGCCTGCCATCATAATGTTGCTCGCATAGAACAGCAGACTAACAACCGCCGTAACGCTCAAAACAACCAAGAGCTTGCAGGCTATTGTTGACAGTCTGCCCTTTGCCGTTGACCGCACAAGAACATAAAGTCCCTTTTCTCTTTCAACGGAGAACATCAAAATATTGACAAGTAATACGATAATCAGCAAAATATAGCTTGAAACCTCATATGAGGTTGCGGCTTCAACCGCCTTGTTGTTGCCGAGGATGGGCTTAACACCTTTAACCTCGGCAAAATCCATGGGAGTTTTTTCAATATTTCTGAACGAAAAGCTGTCCGGTTCTGCAAAAATGGAAAAGCTGCTCTGTTGCTCGGCTCTCGACTTCATATTGGAAATAAACTCTTCATAGCTGTCTATGTGAGAGAGCTGAGCCTGTATGTTGCTTAGCATAACCGAGCGGTTAAACAGCTCATCATTGTTCAAGTCCAAGCCTGCCGCATTGTCATACAGCTTTGGATATTTTTTCCTGTATACATCTGCATTTCCGTTGTGCAAAAGAATTTGTGCAATCTGTATCTCCGTGTTCTTGCTTTCAAAGAACGCATTTTTATCCTCTGCGCCGTTACATTCCCGAATAAGCTGTTCATATGCCCCGACATCACTTGAAATTGCCGAATTTTCATAATCAGAGGATTGAAGCATTACGAAAAACAGAGAATCAGCACAGAAAAAGGCGATGATGCAAATAAGAAATATTTTGTTTGAAAACAGCTTTAAATATTCGCTACCTGCAATTCTCATTCAACTCTCGCCTGTCCCTCTACATAGTAATTGCTGTCCTTCTTTTCAGCCCATTTCAGCTTGCAAAGCTTGGTGAATTTTATAGTTTCGCCGCCGATTGAGCCGAGTTGACTTTTATCCGCCATAGCTAAAATTCGTTCTCCGTTATCATCTACAGATTCAAAAATAAAATATTCATTATCCTGTGGATTAATATTATTGCATACTTTATTTTCAAATTCAGGCGGAACATACGAATCTATCTCATTCATATTTAAATCGTAAACCGTAATAATCTGTTTTTCTGCATCTTTTCTAGTAACCTGCACACAATTATCACCATATATGTATTTTCCATCGGTTGAATATTGCAAATTATCTTTATGAGCTATTGTGAAAAAGCTTTCCTTTACATTTCCATCCAAATCGCATTTAAGATAAACATTTTCATCCGAATTTTTATCGTAATAGGACGCAATCATTGTGTCGTCTAAAAAGAAATTATAAGACACCTGATAGCCTTTAGCTTTAGGAATGTCATTAATCTCTAATGTATCCAAATTGATACATTTGATACTTAAACCGGGTCCTTCCTCTTTTTCATTTCTCTCGTCGGCAGTAAAGTAAAAATAATTCTTATACGCGCATATTTGAGAAACAGCTCTCAAGCCGGACTCAATATAGTAATCCGTTTTGTATAGAATCTGCGGTTCTGATTTAGGTGAATCAAGAGGTATTCTGATTACTGATGAATCAGTAGAGCAATAAAAATATCCCCTGTGTATGAACCATTCAAAAGCATAAAAATTAAAGCTTCCCGTAAGATTTTCCCTTTGGCTTCCATCAGGCTTCATACGCATAAGATATGTATTGTAATTTATATAGCTCTTGTCATACTCTCCGCATAAAGCATACAAATATCCGTCATTATATTGTATTTGGGGCATCTCCGTTAAGTTTAAATAAGCATCGCAAGTTTCAGGGTCATCGTGAGTACAATTTGGTTTTGAACAAAGAGGAGTAGCCTTTTTTGTTTCTTTATCAATAAAAATCACGATTCCGTCCTCACCGATATAATAATAACCTTTATCTGATTTTGTCATAGGTGCATTTCCGCCAATATGGTACATTAGCTGCATATCTGTTGCATAATTTATATATGCATCATCGGAATTTGAGTATGAAGATTTATTCGTACAGCCATAAAAAAATACAGCAGCACAAATTATTAAAAGTAATGCCATCATTGCAGTTGTTTTCTTCATTGGAATACCTCTCACAGTTTTTCTTTTTTAAAACAATTTTTGGAATTTATATTTTTAAATCAATTCTCTACTTCTGTAATTTAAAATTAAGCAATTTTCAATATTTTATATTTGCAATATAGCTTTGTCGTTATGATTATATTCACTAATCATTTTATTTATATAAGATATTTTAACATATCAAGAGTATAAGCACAATGATTTTTTAGATATTATTTATAACAAATTTTATTATGCATTTTTGTGCAATATAACATAATTATTTAAAATAATGCTAATCAATATAGGTACAAACAGACAGAATATAAGATATACAAAAGTCCACTGTTGCAAACCGTTTGAAAGATAGTAGTACAATCCTATGAATCGGAATTTCCTAAACAACCGGCAAATAATGTTGCTGTCATTGCAAGTGTGAGGAACGCACATAGATTTTTTGTCCGGGCATTGTCGATAAAAGTTTGTAAATTTAAAGAGGATTGAACTTTTTATTGTTCAATCCTCTTTGTTGTTTATTACATACTGCATATCTTCGGGAATTTCGGCAGTAACCGTAATGTATTCATTTTTTATCGGATGATAAAATTCAAGTCTTGCACAATGAAGTGCCTGCCTTGATATTTTATCAAGCTTTCCGCCGTACAAGTCATCACCCATAAGCGGATGCCCTAAATAAGCCATATGACAGCGAATTTGATGTGTTCTGCCGGTTTCAAGCCACAATTCAAGCAATGTAAAATCTTTTGTTGCAACAAGCGGTTTATAGTGCGTAACTGCTTTCATTCCGTCATCACGGACAATTCGCACCATTTTGGAATCATCACGCAAATCCATAGGCTTATCAACTACACCTTCGGTATTTATTTTGCCCTCGCATAAAGCGTAATAGACTTTATGCGTTTTATTTTTTACGGCATTGGCTGTAAAACGGTTTTTGGCTATGAGAACAAGCCCTGAGGTATCCTTGTCAAGTCGGTTAATTGCCCGAAATACAAATGGCTTGCCGTTTTGACTGCAATAGTACGAAACAATATTTGCGAGCGTATCGCTTTGGTGCTGCTTTACAGGATGAACAGGCATGGAATGCGGTTTGTTTACCACAAGAAAATGTTCATCCTCATATCTTATATCAAGTGTCCCCTTTGTCGGTTCAATTTCACATTTTTCATCGGGAATTGCAATTGAAACGGTTTTTCCGCTTTGCACACAGTCAATTGTTCTTAAAATTTTCCCGTCCATCAAAATACCGTCTTTTTCTCTTTTCAGTCGTGTTATTATTCTTGCAGAAAGCCCGCATTTATCACGCAGAAATCTTTGAGCAAGCATATTGTCACATTCGTCAGGTATGGGAAAATACAGCCTGTCAGACATAAATCATCCTCCAAACAAAAAACAGAATTATCAGCTGTATAATAAATATTATCGGTATGCCGAGCATAAATTTAATGTGTCTTGTTTTGTGTCTGATTAATTGCATTGTAATGTACATTGCAACACTTCCTCCGAGTGCGGAGAGAATCAGCAATGTGCTTTCTCTTACTCTCCATTTGCGGTGAATTGCAAAGTATTTGTCACAGACTGTTACAATAATTGATATCAGGCTGATGATGCAAATGTATATGATGAAAATTTCCATGAGAACTCCAAAGGATGATTTGATTGAAAAACAAAAAGATTGTTCCGATTATTGTATCTGTAATAGCTATGTTAAGCGTTATCTGCATAAGCTCATTTACAAGAGAAAAACCGCCCAAAAAGCAGAATGATATCAACAATATTGCAGCCTTATCATCAAAGGCAACCGCCGACACACCCGAAAGTGATGAAGAAATGCGTGGCGTGTGGGTATCATATATGGAGCTTTCTATGGAAAATGAAAGCTCAAAAACACAAAAAGCGTTTGAAGATAAATTTAACGAAATAGCACAAAAATGCCGTGAAAGCGGTTTCAACACGCTTATTGTACAGGTACGCCCCTTTTGTGACGCATTATATAAGTCAAGTTATTTTCCATGGTCACATATTCTCACGGGTACGCAGGGTGAAAATCCTCAATATGACGCACTGCAAATTATGTGTGATATATGCAAAGAAAACAATTTGAAAATTCATGCGTGGATTAATCCATACAGAGTCAGTTCAAATGAAACTCCGAAAAAACTTTCAGACAACAATCCTTACATAAAGAATTCTGAAATAGGTATAAAAACCGATAACGGAATTTTTCTTGATCCGTCAAATGAAACTGCACAACAGCTGATTAGTGACGGTGTAAAGGAAATTGCGGAAAATTATGATGTTGACGGGATACAATTTGACGACTACTTCTACCCTACTGAGGATGAAAGTTTTGATAAAAAGCAGTATGAGGCTTATATTAAAAAATACGGTAAAGAGAACTCTATGAGTCTTGATAATTGGCGAATGCAAAATGTAAATACGCTGATTTGTAAGGTTTACAGAACAATAAAAAGTGTGGATTCGTCAGTTGAGTTCGGCATATCACCGCAAGGCAATATAGGTAACAATGACGGATTGTATGCCGATGTAAAATCGTGGTGTACCTGTAAAGGCTTTGCAGATTACATCTGTCCGCAAATTTACTTTAGCCTTGAAAACCCAGCTCTGACTTTTGAAGACTGCCTTGACAGCTGGACATCTCTTGATTTTGACAAAAATGTAAAACTGTATGTCGGTCTTGGCGGTTATAAGGCAGGTAACGGCGAATATGACGAAGAAACATGGCTTTTAAGTGACAGTATCCTTGCCGATGAATACGATATTTTGCGTAACAATAAATCTGTCAGGGGCTTTATGCTTTACAGCTATAATAGCCTTGAGGATGATACTGCAAAAAAAGAGATTAATAATCTGATTAACGCTTTAAACTAATTCAGCATCGCAGTAGTCATCAAATGATTTTGTGATTTTCACATCAATAATTTTACCGCAGAGACTTGTATCTTCGGAATTAATATGAACAGGCGTGTAGTTCTTTGTGTAACCCTCAAGATAACCGTGACGAAGTCTTTCAACGAGAACAGATTCACAAAGGCCAACCTGATCTTTAAGAAATTCCCTTCTGGTTTCATCGCAGACCTGCTCCATAATTTTGGCTCTCTGCTCTTTGACTTGTGGATCAATTTGATTTGGTGCTTTATCGGCAACAGTACCTTTACGGCGTGAATACGGGAAGATATGCACCTTTGCAAAGCCGATTGACTTTACAAAATTAAGAGATGCGTTGAAATCGTCCTCTGTTTCACCTGCAAATCCAACCATTACATCGGTTGTCATAGAGCTGTTTTCAAAAGCGTTTCTGAGATTTGTAACAATTTCAGCGTATTCTGCACAATTGTAGTGACGGTTCATTGCTTTGAGTGTGTTATCACAACCGCTCTGCAGTGAAAGATGAAACTGCGGACAGAACTTTGGCTGTGCGGCAAGACGGGCAATCATTTCTTTATCCATTCTTTCGGGTTCGATTGAACCGAGTCTTACACGGTCGATTCCGTCAACGGAACAAGCACATTCTACAGCATCAGCAAGATCAAAATCTTCGTCAAGACCGTAGGCGGAAAGGTTAATACCAACAAGAACAACCTCACGGTAACCGTTTGCGGCAACCTGAATAAGCTCTGCCTTTAAATCTTCAAGAGATTTTGAACGAACTCTGCCCCTTGCATACGGAATAATGCAGTAAGAACAAAATCTGTTGCAACCGTCCTCAATTTTAATGAAAGCTCTTGTATGCTCTCCGAGTGACGATACGGAAAGGTTTTCGTATTTTTCGCCTTTTCCGATATGCTCTGTTATATGAACAAATTTTTGTTTTTCTTCGAGAAACTTGTAAATTGAAGGAACGAGTTCGGCTCTCTTTGCGTTGCCGAGTACGATATCGCAATTTGAAAAGTTCTCGCTTTCTTCGGGGAAAGCCTGCGGCATACAGCCGGTGAGAATAACAATTCCGTCAGGATTTTCACGGCGGACACGGTTGAGAATCTTGCGGTTTTTTGCGTCACTTACGGATGTTACCGTACAGCTGTTAACGATTGTTATGTCTGCCCTGTCCCTGTCATCCGAGAGAAGAAATCCGTTCTTCAGCATATCCTCACGCATTGCCTGTGATTCATACTGATTAACCTTGCAGCCGAGTGTAATTATATTAAAATTCATTCACTAACCATCCTTTTTTGGGTAAATAGTTGAAATTGCAAAAATTCATTAATTCGTTGTTGATTTAGACAAAAATTAATGATAAAATATAGACTAGATGAACAATGGAGGTGAGATCTTGTTTTCTGTACCGGTTTCCGTTAAAGATAAAAAAGAAATGATTGATATGTTTGAAACTCTTGCTCACTTTCCGGATACAGTAATGATGCTAAGAAACGGCGATAATACTGTTGATGCTCATTCGTTGATGGGATTTTTTGCAATTGACGAAAAAATTCCGATTGAACTTCTTCTTGAATCTGAACCTGACGATAATCTCAAACAGGCGATTTCTAAATTTGCTTTTGTTAATGCATAAAAATAATATATACATACTGTTAAGCCCTATGACCAAAGTCATAGGGCCTTTTTGTTTGTGCTTTTAGTTATGAATTTTTGTCAACAACATGGAACTTTTTAAGGTTTCCTGTCTTTTCGCTTCTCTTGTCAAGTTCGGCAAGAACATCTTCAAGCGGAATGCCGAGCTTTACCATCATTACAGTAAGATGATAGATAAGGTCTGCAATTTCATAAACAGTTTCGCTGTTATCATCATTTTTTGCCGCAATTATTGTTTCACTGCACTCCTCGCCTACTTTTTTAAGAATCTTATCAATTCCTTTATCAAGAAGGTAGCAAGTGTATGAACCCTCCTTTGGATTATCTCGTCTGTTTTCTACTGTAGCATAAAGTGCTTCAAGAACTTCTCTGTCGTTCATATTAAAATTCTCCTCATTTTAATTTTTTAAAAAAGCAGGAATGATTTCCCGTGTGGCAGGCCGCACCTGTCTGTTCAACTGTGATGAGCAATGTATCGTCGTCGCAGTCGGCATATATATCAATTACCTTTTGTAAATGACCTGATGTTGCACCCTTGTTCCAAAACTCCTGACGGCTTCTTGACCAGAACCATGTGTAACCGGTTTCAAAAGTTTTCTGCATACTTTCACGGTTCATATATGCAAGCATAAGTACCTCACCCGTCGACTTTTCCTGAATAATTGCGGGAATAAGTTCAGATTTTACAAAATATTTATCAAGATCCATAATTACCTCAGATTTTATTTGTTACTTCAATCGCCTGTTTCAAATTGAGCGAACCTGTGTAAATAGCCTTACCGCAGATTGCACCGTAGACATCGAGTTCTGAAAGATTAATGATATCTTTCAAAACTGCAACACCGCCGCTTGCGATAATATTACAGCTGACTTCGTGAGCAAGGTTATCAAGCTGTTTAAGGTTAGGACCTGCAAGAGTACCGTCCTGATCAATGTCTGTGAACACAATAGTCTTTACTCCGACATCTTCCATACGCTTTGCAAGCTCAATGTAGTTGATTTCCGAATTGTCAATCCAACCTTCTGCACGAACCATGCCGTCCTTTGCATCAATGCCAACTACAATTCTCTCACCGTATTCTTTTACTGCATCAATAACAAGCTGCTGGTTTTTAACTGCGGCTGAACCGAGAATAACACGGTTTATTCCTCTTGAAAGATAATATTCAACCGCTTTCATATCACGGATTCCTCCGCCAACCTCAACAGAAAGTCCCGAGGCTTTTGCAACATCCGCAATAAGATCGGCATTAACAAGCTTTGCGTCTTTTGCACCGTCAAGGTCAACCATATGCATCCACTCTGCACCTGCGTCAGCAAAACCCTGAGCGGCAATATACGGGGACTCTGCTACCTTCTGAACGGTTGCATAATCGCCCTTGAAAAGACGGACGCAATTGCCGTCTTTTATGTCAATAGCGGGTAAAATAATCATTATAACACTCCTTTAGTAGAAAGAAGTACATTTGAAGAATTTTGCTTTGCTGCAAGGCGGAGTGCGTGTGCGCAAGCCTTGTACAAAGCCTCTGTGATATGGTGAGAGTTGTCACCGTAAACAGATTTGAGGTGAAGTGTGATTTGTGCGTTAAATGAAAATGCACGCATAAATTCTACTGTCATTGAACAGTCGTAGCCGCCGCATCTTTCCTGCGGGAAATCAGCGTCGAATACAAGATAAGGTCTGCCACTGATGTCAACAGATGCAAACGCAAGCGCTTCGTCCATAGGAACATAAAAACTGCCAAATCTCTCAATTGACTCTTTGGTTGAAATAGCCTCTGCAAATGCTTTGCCGAGAACTATACCTGTGTCTTCAACAGTGTGGTGTTCGTCAACATAGAGGTCGCCTTTTACCGAAACCTCAAGTCCGAATCTGCCGTGAGTGGCAAACGAATTGAGCATATGGTCAAAAAAGCCTATGCCTGTATCAATTTTAATATCGCCGCCGTCAAGATTAAGTTTTAGCTTTATGTCGGTTTCCTTCGTTTTACGCTCAACATATGCACTGCGCATATAATCACCTCGATAAATAAGTTTTAATGCAACTTATCAGTTCTTCGTTTTCTTCTTCTGTGCCAACGGAAATTCTGATGTAATCGCCCATAAAACGGATTACAATTGAATTGTCCTTTAGATAGTTCCACAAGTCTTTGCCGAATGATGTTTTAACAAAAACAAAGTTTGCACAACTGTTGTAAACCTTAAAATCATCAGAAAGAGCGGACAACTCCAATAAGTCATTATACAGCTTTTCTCTGTTTCTGACAATTGTTTTTTGTCTGTTTTTGAGATAATCTTTATTTTCATATATTATACTGCCGACAACCTGAGAAAATGTGTTCACATTGTACGGAGATTTTACCGCTTTTACAGCTCTTGAAATTGTTTCATTTGCAACGGCAAAACCGAGTCTGAGTGCCGCTGAGCCTACTGCCTTTGATGCGGTTCTGAAAATAATGAGATTTGAATACTTTTCAACCTCATTTATAAGACTCTGATCCCAGAAATCCATATATGCTTCGTCAAGAATTACAAGTGCATTTACGCTTGTAACAAGCCTGCGTGCATCTTCGGCGGTCATCCCCTGCCCTGTCGGATTGCATGGGTTTGAAAAAAGCAGAAGTTTGATATTGTCACGATTTACCTTTTCAATAAGTGCGTCCGTATCAATTGAAAGGTCGTCGGATTTGATAAATGTGTCACATTCAACCTCACAGATTGATGAATAGAATTTGTACATTGAAAAATCGGGAGCAACGCAAAGCATCCTGTCCCCTTTTTCCATAAATGCGGCTTCAATCAAAAAGATAAGTTCATCTGAGCCGTTACCTGCGGTTACATATTTTGGATTGATTCCGTAATAATCCGCAAAAGCCGTAACAACCTTTTCCGCAAGCGGATCGGGATAGCGGTTGAAATCAATTGTATCAATTGCATTTTTGATTTCTTCTTTGATGAAATCAGGATAATTTTCGGGACATTCGTTTGCATCAAGTCGAATTTTATATGTACCGCTGATTGGTTCATACGGTTCAAGTTCACGAATTTTTTTGTTTAATTCATAAGACATTGCATAACTTCCATTCTTATTTCATATCAAAACGCACTTTAATTGAATTTGCGTGTGCTGTAAGTCCTTCTGTTTCTGCAAAACGAACTACATCTTCGGCATCTTTTCTCAAAGCGTCTTCCGTATAGTAAATAAAGCTTGATTTTTTTACAAAGCTGTCTACCGAAAGAGGTGAGAAAAATCTTGCCGTGCCGCTTGTCGGAAGAACATGGTTAGGACCGGCAAAATAATCGCCCAGAGGTTCGGGACTGTAGTTGCCGAGAAATACAGAGCCGGCATTATCAAGCTTGCCGACATACTCCATTGGGTTTTCACAACAAACCTCAAGATGTTCGGGAGCAAGCTCATTAGCAAATTCAATTGCCTGTGACATATCACTGCATACAATGACTGCACCGAAATTGTCAACCGATGAACGGATAATATCTTTTCTTGAAAGAGCGGTCATCTGCTTTTCAAGCTCTGTTTCAGTTTCTTTGGCAAGCTCTTCACAGTCGGTAAGCAGAATTGCAGATGCAAGCCTGTCATGCTCTGCCTGACTCATAAGGTCTGCGGCAAGGAATTTTGGATTTGCAGACTTATCGGCAATGATGAGTATTTCACTCGGACCGGCAATCATATCAATGTCAACTGTTCCGTAAAGAAGTTTTTTTGCTGTTGCAACAAAGATGTTGCCGGGTCCTACTATTTTATCAACCTTTGGTACGGATTCTGTACCGTATGCAAGTGCGGCTACTGCCTGTGCACCGCCCATAAGGAAGATTCTGTCGACACCTGCTACCTTTGCGGCGGCGATGATATTCGGATTTGGTGTACCGTCCTTCTGAGGAGGTGTACACATAATAATTTCCTCAACACCTGCAATTTTAGCGGGAACTGCGTTCATAAGAACTGATGAGGGATATGCCGCAGTGCCGCCCGGAACATATATACCTACTCTTTTAAGGCCTCTGATTCTCTGTCCCATCATTACACCGTTATTCTTTGTTGTGAGCCAGCTTTGCTGAACCTGTCTTTTATGGAAGTCTGCAATATTTGCGGCTGCCTTTTTGATTGTTTCGAGATAATCCTTATCGCATTTTTCAATAAGGCTGTCGATTTCATCGGAAGTAATTTCTACCTTTTCAGGTGCTTTTCCGTCAAATTTAACGGTATATTCCTTTACGGCTTTATCACCGTTTTCTGCAACATTTTCGATGATTTCCGAAACAATCGGAACTACATTTTTATCTGAATTCTGCGCTCTCTTTTTGAGCAAATCAATAAATTCATATTCGTTTTTTCCGTCTGCTACAACAGTTGTAATCATTTTGTGACAGCCTCCAGTTTCTTCTGCAATTCTTCAATTTCAGCCTTGCGCAGTTTAAGACTTGCCGTATTGGCAATAAGTCTTGCTGAAATATCACATACCCATTCAATTACTTCAAGTCCGTTAGCCTTGAGCGTTGAACCTGTTTCTACTATATCTACAATACCGTCTGCAAGACCTACAAGAGGAGCGAGTTCAACCGAGCCCTCAATTTTAATGATTCTTACATCCATATTTTTATCGTCAAAAAATGCCCTGGTTACATTGGGATACTTTGACGCAATTGTCTTTGTTTTGTAACCGCCGTAAAAATCGGAGTCCTTTTTTGTAGCAAGAGCAAAACGGCATTTGCCGAATCCTAAGTCGAGAAGTTCATAAAAAGATGAACCGTTTTCAAGAATTGTATCCTTGCCAACGACACCAAGGTCACACACACCGTGCTCAACATATGTAATTACATCTGCGGCTTTCGCAAGCACAACTTCAAAATCATTATTGCCGATCGGAAGAATAAGCCTTCTTCCCTTGTTTTTTACTTCATCACAATTATATCCGATTTTTTCAAGAAGTTCAATTGTGGTCTTTTCAAGTCTGCCCTTTGTCAGAGCAATTCTTAATGGTTTCATATTTAATCCTTTCCGACAGCTTGATTATATACTTTCAACTTTTGCAATGCCTCTTGATTTTGCAAACTGTTCTGTTTCTTCAAGAGTTTCAAGTACGCTGAACTGTGCCTTTATTCCCTTTTCATTAAGCTCGTCAACATATCTGAGAGCCTTCATTTCATGTCCGTTTTCTGCAAAAACGAGAACATCGGGATTATCTGAATAATTTATATCATCATCGGAAAGATGTTTCATTGTAATTGCGTCTGTATCAATCGCAAAGCCTGCCGCACCCATAGGAGCGTCAAATTCGCTGAGAAGATCGTCATATCTTCCTCCTGAAATAACAGCATCACCGATTCCGTTAATATACCCTGAAAATACGATTCCCGTATAGTAATCGTTTCTCTGAACAAGTCCGAGGTCGATGATAAGCTTGTTGCCGAGTTCAAGCACGGAAAGTTCTTTATAGATTGAGTGGAGATAATCAAGAGCGTTTTCGGCACCTGTACCTTTGCAGATGTCATATGCCTCATCAAACACTTCTTCACCGCCGAAAAGTGACGGGAGCGAACGGATTGCGGAAACAGTCTTGCAAGGCTTGAGTTTGTCAAGAAGATTGTTAAGCGCCGAGTAGTTTTTACTTTCGATTGATACCCTGATTTTTTCTTTGTAATCGTTATCGATATCGAGTTCTTTTGACAGAGCATTGAATACTTCGGCGTGTCCGAGTTCAATTCTGAAATCATCGGCAACGGCTGAAATGCTTTTTATTGCCGAAGTGAGAATTTCAAGGTCGGCTCTTTTTCCTTTTGCCCCGAGAAGTTCAACACCCATCTGAAGAAATTCGTTTCTTCTTCCAGCAAGTGACGGATTGTTGCGATATACTGCCTGCTTGTAGTAAAGTCGAACAGGAAGTGTATTGTTTTTAAGTCTTGTAGAAACCATTCTTGCAATCGGCAGAGTGGAGTCAGGACGGGCAACAAGAAGTCTGCCTTTGTTATCGGTTGTTTTGAACATTGACTCCTGCGAGATTCCGCTTGACGGAATTGAGAACACATCATAGAATTCAAGAGCAGGAGTTATTACCCGTTTAAATCCGCCTTTGACAAATACCTTTTCAATGCTTGTGCAGATATAATCCATAGCGGAACATTCAGCGAACAAAAAGTCCTTTGTTCCCTCGGGAGTCATTTTTAAATTCTTTTTCATAATTACCTCTCAACGCTTTAGTGTGTTAATATGGTAATATACTAACACACTAAACTTGATTTGTCAACACTATTAAGATGAAACGAAAATTTTACGATTATTCATTTGTATTATCTGAGGATTCGTCTTCATCATTTGTTTTGTTACGGTTGATGAATTTCATAAATTTTTCTCTTTGCTGCATTTCTTTTTCTTCACGAAGTTTTTTCTGCTCTGCGGCAATTTTGGTATAGTTAAGCACCTCAAAGTCAAGAGCCTCCTGAGCTATTCTTCCCTTTGAGTCAATTTTGTTTTTAACTCTCTTGCCGACAAGAGCATAGATTACGGCATAGATTGGAGTTCCGAGAATAAGACCGAGCACACCGAACATTCCTCCGCCGACAATTACGCTGAACAGTACCCAGAAGCTTGAAAGACCGACCTGACTGCCGATAATCTTCGGCTTGAAAAGATTGCCGTCAAGCTGCTGAATTATAACTATAATGATTATGAAAATAATCATGTAAATCGGATCAATAAGCAAGAGGATAAAAGCACTCGGAATTGCACCGATGAACGGTCCAAAGAACGGAATAATATTCGTTACACCGATAAGAACCGCAATAAGCGGTGCGTACGGTAATTGACAAATTGACATTGTAATGAATGTGAGAACACCGAGAAAAGCCGCATCAATGATATCGCCAACGAGAAAACGACCGCATTTTGTATCTGTAATATCGACAATTTCATAAATCTTAGGAAGATACTTTATCGGAATAAAAGCAACAGCAAGCTTTTTTATCTGACGGCAAAGTGTTTCCTTTGCGGCAAGGAAGTAAACTGAAATAACGATTCCGAGCAGGAAGTTATACACACCGTTACACGTAGACATAATTGCGCTGAATACGGCATTTGTAGAGTTGCCGAGAAAACTGGTGATATTGCCTGCCGAAATAAAGTTTGTAATATACTTGAAGAAGTTGTTTATTACTTCACTTGCGTCAATTTCCATACTGAATGTATGGTTAATCCAATGCACTACTGTTTTTGTCATGTCAGAAAGTACGCCTGCATACTGCGGCAGGCTGTTAATAAGACTGAACAGGCTGGCTGCAATCTGCGGAACTACAATTGAGATTATAACAACAAAAATTGCTACGACAATTGCATAGGTTATAATAAGCGCAAGGGGTTTTCTGAAGTTAGCAAGGAATTTTCGCTTTCGCCCCATTCTGCCGAAAACTTTGGAGTAGAAAAATTTGTAAGGATAGTTAAGGATGTAAGCAAAAAGGAATCCGATTGCAAACGGAGTGATTATGCCTGTTATCCAACCGATTGCCGACCACACAACATTCATATTATCTTTTACAAGTAAAAGAAATACTGTAAATGAAATGCAAATCAGCAAAGTTTTTAGCGAAAGCAGTTTTTTCATTTAGACAACTCCTTAAAATAATGACATCTGTGAGCTTTCAGGCAAATCCTTGAGAACTCCAACATCTTTCAGTGTTTCAATAACAGCCTTAGTAACCTTTGTTTTTATCTGCATATCTTCAATTGAAAGATATTCTGTGTGCTTACCCGTTTCTGCGAGTGAATCTGCGGCGGCGCCGCCTACACCGGGTAAGGATGAAAACGGAAGTCTGATTTTTCCGTCCTCTACCTTGAACATTTTAGCCTCGGATTTGTAGATATCAACAGGAAGAAATTCAATTTTTCTTGCCATCATTTCGTTGACAATCTGCAAGGTCTGGAACTCTGCTTCATCCTTGGCTGTGGCTTCGTGAACACTCTGTTTTTGTTTTATATTGTTCATCTTGTCACGGACAGCCTGATGTCCCTGCATGGCAATTGCACCGTCAAGATTTTCACTTCGTACGGTAAAGTATGCTGCATAATATTCAACGGCCTTGTGAACCTTGTACCAACCGAGTCTGAGCGTTGCAATCATATAGGCTGCGGCATGGGCTTTCGGGAACATATACTTAATTTTCATACATGAATCAATATACCATTCGGGAACATTGTGTTCACGCATAGCCTTGAAGTGTTCTTCCGTAAGAAGTTTTGTTGCGTTACCTTTACGGACAATCTCCATTATTTTGAATGCCATGCCCGGTTCAAGACCTTTGTGCATAAGATAAGTCATAATCGAGTCACGAGTACCGATTACTTCCGAAATTGTACAGGTTCCGTTATGAATAAGTTCCTGAGCGTTTCCGAGCCATACATCGGTACCGTGCGAAAGACCTGCAATCTGCAAAAGGTCGGTAAAGGTTTTGGGCTGTGCCTCAATGAGCATTCCTCTTACGAAAGCCGTACCGCATTCAGGAAGACTGAATGTACCGGTTTTTGAGTCGATATCCTCCTCAGTAACTCCGAGTGCTTTCGGAGAGGTAAACAGCGACATAACCTCGGGATCGCTCATTGAAACTTTCATTACGGGGATACCTGTGTAGAGTTCAAGATAATGATAGATTGTCGGAACATCGTGTCCGAGCTCATCAAGTTTTGTGATTGTATCATGAATTGAATGGAAGTCGAAGTGCGTTGTAATGTTATCTGAGTTCACATCATTTGCAGGATGCTGAACAGGGCAGAAATCGTAAACATCGTTTGTTCTCGGTACAACAACCATACCGCCGGGGTGCTGACCTGTGGTTCTCTTAACACCCGTACAACCGATTGCAAGACGCTTTTCCTCAGCCTTGTGCATTACAAGACCTCGCTCCTGTGCAAACTTTTTAACAAAGCCGAGTGCTGTCTTTTCGGCTACTGTAGAAATTGTTCCCGCTTTGAACACATTATTCTTACCGAAGAGCTCTTCCGTGTAACGGTGAGATTTTGATTGATACTCACCGCTGAAGTTAAGGTCGATATCAGGCACTTTGTCGCCTTTAAAGCCAAGAAATGTTTCAAACGGAATTTCGTGACCGTCCTGATCCATAAGAGTGCCGCATTCGGGACAGTTTTTTGGCGGCATATCAAAGCCTGAGCCATAACTGCCGTCTGTGATGAACTCGCTGTGTTTGCAGTTTGGACATACATAGTGCGGACAAAGCGGATTAACCTCCGAAATACCGGACATAGTAGCTACGAAGGAAGAACCTACCGATCCTCGTGAACCGACAAGATATCCGTGTGCCTCACTGTCTGCAACAAGCTTTTGCGCAGTCATATAAAGCACCGAGAATCCGTAGGTTGTGATTGAATTAAGTTCCTTGTCAAGTCTTGCCTTTACGATTTCAGGCAATGGATCACCGTATTTCTCTTTTGCTCTTTTCCATGTAATATCAATAAGCTGTTCCTGTGCGCCCTCAATGTTAGGCGGGAATGTACCCTTTGGAATAGGTCTGATATATTCGCACATATCGGCGATTTTATTTGGATTTTCTACTACATACTCATAGGCTTTATCCTTGCCGAGCCATTCAAATTCCTTGAGCATTTCAGCAGTTGTTCTGAAATAAAGCGGAGCCTGCTGTTCGGCATCTTTAAAGCCCTGACCTGCCATAAGAATTTTTCTGAATTCGGAATCTGTCGGATCCATAAAGTGGACATCGCAGGTTGCGCATACAGGCTTGCCGAGTTCTTTTGCAAGTTTAATTATTGTACGGTCAATTTCATGAAGTTCGTCAACAGAATTAAATCTGCCGTCACGAATCATAAAGCTGTTGTTGCCTGCAGGCTGAATTTCAAGATAATCATAGAATGACGCAATCTGTTTGAGTTCGCCCCACGGCTTGCCCTCAAGAATTGCCATGTAAAGCTGACCAGCACAACAAGCTGAGCCGATTATGAGTCCTTCTCTGTACTTCACAAGCTCGCTTTTCGGAATTCTCGGCTTTTTATAGAAATAATTAAGATGACTGTAAGAAATAAGTCTGTAAAGATTTTTAAGACCTGTTTTATTCTTTACAAGAATAATCTGATGATAGGTCGGAAGTTTTTTAAAATCTCCGCCTGCTATCTTTGTATTAATGTCGTTTGTTTTTGTTATACCGTAATCATCTGTAAGTCGCTGACAGAGATTTATAAAAATTCTCGCAAGCATTTCGGCATCATCGGTTGCTCTGTGATGATTGAAGTCGCCGAGCCTTAAAAATTTTGCAACCGTATCAAGCTTGCAGTTCTTGATATCTGTAAGGATTGCTCTTGAAATTGCAACCGTGTCGATTGAAGTATAGTTATATTCCCTGCCCATATCTTCACAGGCTTTTGCAATGAAGGATGTGTCAAATGGAGCATTGTGAGCAACAAGCACATTGTCACCGGCAAATTCAAGAAATGCACCAACCGCCTCGCTCTGTGACGGAGCATCCTTTACCATATCATCGGTAATGCCTGTAAGCTGAGTGATTTTCTGCGGAATCGGCATTTCAGGATTTGCAAAGGTTGAAAAAGTATCGGTGATGACACCGTTTTCAACCTTGACTGCGCCGATTTCGGTAATCTTGTCACGGGCGGCTGAAAGGCCTGTTGTTTCTATATCAAAGCAGATGAATGTGCCGTCAAAACCTGTGTCGGCATCACCTTTTACAGACTCTACAAGGTCATCCATAAAGTATGCCTCAACACCGTAGATGATTTTAATTTTCTCTTCATCTTTGTTGATTTTATCTGCGGCTTTCATTGCATCGGGAAAAGCCTGTGCAACACCGTGGTCAGTAATTGCAACGGCTTTGTGTCCCCACTGATAAGCACGGTTTACAAGGTCACCTGCCGATGTTACGGCATCCATCTGCGACATATTTGTATGCATATGGAGTTCAACACGCTTTTTCTCGGCATTATCAACTACTTTTACTTTTTGAGCCGTACCGATTGAGCGGGCATTTACAACAAGTTCACCTGCATATTTATCGTACTCAACATCACCCTGAACAACGATTGTATCGCCTTTTTTAATATTATCAATTACGGCTGATTCCTTGATTGAATTGAATACTTTAGCTGTTGTTGAACCGGTATAATCGGTTATGTCGATTGTGAAAATATTTTTGTCACCGCTTTTAGTAACTTTCTTTTCAATATCAAACACATCGCCCCATACCACAATTCTTCCCGAATCACCTGAGATTGAAGAAATGGGAATCATTTTTCCCCTGATTGAACGACCGTATAACGGACGGATTGAGGACTGAATAATCTGCGGTGTTGCAAACTTGCCCTCACGAACTTCAATTTCCACAGTAGTGTTTTCAGCGTGTTTTTCTTCTCTCTTTTCTGCTGTTTCAACCTCTTCCTGATAGAATTCAGCGGCTTTCTGAAGATTTTCTCGGTTGATTTTCTCCTGAGCATCCTGAATAGCGGTTTTGTATTCTTCGCTGTTTTCTTCAACCTCAAAGGTTCCGGTATAATTAACGGAAATGTAAAGATTGAATTCTTCCGAAATGAGCTTTATAAGTGCTTTGTCAAAGCCTTTACTGTCAAGGAGAGTTTTTCCGCCGTTAAGAAGATTTATCGTAAGCGTATTGTTTTCAAACCTAACCTCAGCATTGTTGAGAGTTCCGTTAATACTCGGAATATCTCGCCTTACGGCTGCGTATAGCTGAGGAAAATAATCAGCGGAAAATAACTCTGTCGGAAAATGCGGTTTTATTACAGTATGATACGCAAGTGTATTGGTAATCAGCTTTTCCGTGTCAAAAAGCGTATTACGCTCAACGAGCCCGTTGAATTTTACTGCTAAAGTAATCAAACGGGCTTGTTTGTTAATATTAAGTTGTGTCAGTTCTCCCTGTGAAATCTGTTGCGGCAGTTTAATGCCGAATTGGGAGTCAAAGACTTCTCCTAATGTTTTCATATATGTCCTTCTGTCATATTACAGCAAATGTATTTTGACTGCTGATAGAGTTATAATTTTTCTACTTCTTCCAAAAGTGCGTCAACGAGTTTATCTTCCGGAACTTTGCGAAGAATTTCGCCTTTTTTGAATACAAGCCCGCAACCGTCACCGCCTGCGATGCCGATATCAGCTTCTCTTGCCTCTCCGGGACCGTTTACAACGCAACCCATTACCGCTACTTTGATATTCTTTTTACAGTTTCTGAGCTTATCTTCAACCTCGTTTGCAATCTTCACAAGGTCAATTCTTGTTCTTCCGCAAGTCGGACATGAAACAAATTGAACTCCGTCTTTCTCAATGTCAAGAGCCTTGAGGATATCATGAGCGGCATAAACTTCCTTTACAGGATCGGCTGTGAGGGAAACTCTGATTGTATCGCCGATACCATGGAGGAGTAATGCACCGATTCCGGCAGAAGATTTGATAATACCCATTCTTTCTGTTCCCGCCTCTGTAACACCGAGGTGAAGCGGATAGTCACACCTTTCTGCGGCAAGCTCATAGGCTTTAATCATTGTAGAAACGGTTGAACTTTTCATTGAAAGAACAATATCGTTGAAATCAAACTTTTCAAGAAGTGACGCATGGTACAAGGCACTGTCGCAAAGTGCCTCGGGTGTGGGATGACCGTATTTTGCAAGAATTTCCTTTTCAAGAGAACCTGAGTTAACACCGATTCTAATCGGAATGCCACGCTGTCGGCAAGCGTCTGCCACCGCCTTTACCCTATCGTCTGATCCTATGTTACCCGGATTAATACGAATTTTGTCGATGCCTGCCGCACATGCCTCAAGCGCAAGCTTATAGTCAAAATGGATATCGGCTACAATCGGGACGCTTACAGCCTCTTTGAGGGCAGGAATAAGCTTTACTGCATCTTTATTAGGAATAGCCGCACGAATAATTTCGCAACCGGCCTCTTCAAGCTCTTTTGCCTGTCTTACAGAACCCTCAATATCGGTTGAGGGAATGTTGAGCATTGACTGAACGCTTACTTTAGCACCGCCGCCAATTTTTACATCGCCGGCAGTTACCTGAATTTTACTTCCCATAAAATTTCCTCCGTTTGTCTACATTCTGGGAAATGTTCCCGTTACAAGCTGGAACACATCTTTCACCGAAATAATAAGCATAAATGCAAGCAACAGAACAAGACCGACTGTATTTACAATCTGTTCTGCCTTTCTCGGAATCGGCTTTTTGAATATCCATTCAATCAGCAAAAACAAGAATCTTCCGCCGTCAAGCGCCGGGAACGGCAGCATATTTACAATTCCGAGGTTTACCGTAATGAGTATCATTACAAAAAGAATGTTATTGACTGCATCTCCGAAGCCTGTTTGAAGTCCCATTGATGCAACCTGAGTGACAGCTGTAGCAATACCAACAGGACCTGACATGTCGTTGAATGTAAATCTGCCCTGAACAAGCCACACCAGAGATGTCCACACGGTTTTTGCCATTGAACAGGTCTGTGTGAATGTTTCACCGAGAACAGTACCGACATTTTTCTCAATCGGTTCAACTGCAAAGTCAAACGCAACAGTAGGTTTGTTTTCCTTTTCGGCATCTTCATCAGCGTAATAGGTGAAAAACTGTACATTTTCAAGTGTTATTTCTTTGCCGTCACGAACAACTTTTACATCACCCATGAATCTCGGTCTTGATGTAGTTGTGTCTATTTCGGGTGTTTTATACTTTGACATATCATATGATTTGTCAAGTGCATAAATTGACTTGCAAGTTTCATCAAGAAGTTTTTTAGCCTCGTCTTTGTTTGCAGCCTTATTTATTTTTGAACAACCCTCAGAAAGAGCATTGTAGTATTTTTGAAGTTCATCCTTTGAAAGAAACTCGTCTTTTGCATACTTATTATATACACCGCAAGCGGCAGATGTTGCTCGTTCTTTGTATACCTCAAGTGTATTGCCTTCTACTGTTTCATATGGAAGAGTTGAGATTGCAAACTGCAAATCTCGTGAATTCCAAATCGAATAACCGTTCACTTCAACAATTTTATCCCCTGTTTGTAAACCTGTGTTTGCAGTAAATGCATTGGGTTGAAACTGAGATATTGTTGTTGAACTGTAGCTGTCAGCCTGAACGGTAAAGGCAAACATCATAACAAAACCGAGAAGAATATTCATAACCGCACCTGCGATTATGATAATCATTCTCTTCCAAACTTTTGCGTTATTAAAAGCACCTTTTTCTTCACTGTCTTCATCCTCTCCTTCCATGGCACAGTAACCGCCTATAGGAAAAAGACGAAGCGAGTACCTTGTTTCGCCTTTAACAAAACTGATTATTTTCGGTCCCATTCCGAGTGCAAATTCATTTACCTTTACGCCCGAAAGCTTTGCGGTAATAAAATGACCGAATTCGTGAGAAAAAATTATAAGCTCAAAAAGTAATATTCCTATTACAATGAGAGCCGCAACTGTTAAAATTTGCATTAAAATAAATCAACTCCAAAATATTCATTGCCGTCGCAAAGACAGCAGTGGAAAATATTACCGCAAATTATAGCTTAGAGAGTACATACTCTCTTGCAAGTTTATCTGCCTTTAACACATCATCAATGCATAAAGGCTCAAAATTGTCTATGTTATCAATTGCACCCATAACAAGGTCACCGATTTCAAGAAAAGTGATTTTACCTTCTCTGAAAAGACGGTTAGCCTCCTCATTAGCACCGTTGGCAATCGCTGTTGCAACGCCTCCGAGTGAAAGAGCTTTTTTACAGGCTCTCAAACATTTGAAAGTATCATAGTCAGGTTCAAAGAAAGTCATTTTGCCGATTTGAGCAAGACTTAATTCACCGACAGGTGACTCATATCTTTTAGGATATGTAATTGCGTACTGTATCGGAATCCTCATATCGGGGAGTCCGAGCTGTGCAATTACGGAATTATCTACATATTCTATGAGAGAATGTATGATACTTTCACGATGAACAACAACATCAATGTTTTCGGGCTGAACATCAAAAAGCCATCTCGCCTCAATGATTTCAAGACCTTTGTTCATCATTGTAGCAGAGTCGATGGTTATTTTTGCACCCATACTCCAATTTGGATGATTGAGAGCCTCATTAACTGTTACATTCTTTAAATCTTCGACTGTTTTACCAAAGAACGGGCCGCCGGATGCTGTAAGAATGAGCTTTTTAAGCATTTTCTTTTCAGGCATTCCCTGCAGACATTGGAAGATAGCGGAATGTTCACTGTCAACGGGAAGAAGCTTCACACCGTTCTTCTTTACCGCATCACATACAAGCTTACCGCCTGTTACAAGCGTTTCCTTGTTTGCGAAAGCAATATCTTTTTTAGCGTTTGCCGCTGCAAGTGTAGGCTTTAAGCCTACCATTCCGACAACCGAATTTACAACAAGGTCGGCATTCTCAAGCGTTGCCGCCTCAATAAGTCCGTCCATACCGCTTAAAACTCGGGTGTTTGTATCTTTTATATTATCTTTGAATTCTTTGGCTTTTTCTTCGTTAAAAACTACTGCAAGTTCAGGTTTGTATTTTCTTACCTGTTCTTCAAGCAGCTTTATATTTGTTGACGCCGTGAGTGCGGAAACTTTTAAATTAAGTTTATCTACAACATCAAGCGTCTGAGTTCCGATTGAACCCGTCGATCCGAGAATTGAAAGTGAATTTACCATTTTAGTTTACCCCACTGTTATGAAAGGTATGAATTGATTGATTGCCACAAGAACAGGGGCAGTAAATATTATGCTGTCAAACCTGTCAAGCATTCCGCCGTGACCGGGGAAAATTGAACCGTAGTCCTTGATTCCGTAATTTCTTTTGATAAGTGAAAAGCTTAAATCACCGAGAATTGAAACAGGAGCGTCAATTACACCAAGAAGAATCAATGCCCAGAAATTAATGTTAGCGTCAGGCATAACACAAAAATGAAATATAAGACCTATAATTACTGCTGTGAGGTCACAGAAAAGTATTCCGCCGATTGCGCCCTCAACAGTCTTTTTAGGGCTGATTTTCGGGCAAAGTTTGTGCTTGCCGAACGATGCTCCGATAAAAAAGCCGCCTGCGTCTGCCATCCACGGTAATGCGAAAATACATATATAGCAGAAAGTAATTGATACAGATGATGCACAGGCAATCGGTACGGCACTCATTCCAAAAGAAATTAAAAAAGTTCCGAACACTGAATATGCAACATCGGCATAGTTTGTCTTTTCGTGTTTAAAAATCATTACAGCAAAGACTGTCAGTATAAAAGCAAAAATCAAAACATACAGATACTTTGTCGTAACTAAAACCGAAAGCAGAAAAGTAAACAGCATACAAGGTATTGAAAGGTGAAATTTATAAAGCATCTTTCTTGCATGAAGGTACTCACCTGTCATAAATGCCGAGAATGCTCCTATGACTATGCCTACAAATGGGCGCCAAAGTTCCGAAACAAACAGAACGATCAGCAGTATTGGTATTCCTATTACGGCTGTCAGCAGCCGTGGCTTGAGGGATTTCATTTTATATCAACTCTCATCAGACTCCACCGTATCTTCTGTTTCTGGAGGAGTATATTTTTAACGCTTCGTCAAGGTCTGATTTCTGAAAATCAGGCCAAAGCTTGTTCATTATAACAAATTCCGTGTAGGCTGACTGCCACAAAAGGAAATTTGAAATTCTGTATTCACCGCTCGGTCTGATAATAAGGTCGGGATCGGGCTGACCTGCGGTATAAAGATAATTTGAAAAAAGATTTTCTGTTATGTCATCGGAAGAAATTTTTCCGTTTCTGACATCCTCGGAAATGTTTCTAACGGCTCTGACAATTTCGTCACGACTGCCGTAATTCATAGCTATATTGAGAACCATACCATCACGGTCTTTTGAACTCTCCTCGTTTTCAATCATAAGCTCACGGAGTTCGTCATTAAAGCCCGACTTGTCACCGATGAATTTTACCACAATACTGTCATCCTTAAAATCTTCAAGCGCTTCATTAAGATATGATTTAAAGAGCGACATTAGTGCATCAACTTCCTCCTGCGGTCTTTTCCAGTTTTCGGTTGAAAAAGCATATACGGTAAGGTACTTTATTCCGATATCGGAACAGTATCTTGTTATTGTTCTGAAAGTTTTAGCACCCTGACGGTGACCTGCTTTTCTCGGAAGTCCTCTTTTCTTTGCCCAACGGCCGTTGCCGTCCATAATAATTCCGATATGTGAAGGCAGATTGAGGTCTGTAACCCCAATCTGCTCATCTTTTTTCTTTGAGAAAAAAGCCATATTACATCTCCAAAATTTCTTTCTGCTTTACTGCAGAAACGCTCTCAACTTCTTTGACATACTTATCTGTAAGATCTTGAGCTTTCTTTTCGCCCTGCTTGAGATCGTCCTCTGTAAGCTCGCCGTCCTTCTTCATAGCTTTAAGCTTGTCGATAAGTTCACGGCGGACATTACGAATCTGAATCTTTGTTTCCTCAGCAATCTTCTGAACATCTTTTACGATTTCTTTTCTTCTGTCCTCTGTGAGAGGCGGGAAAATAAGACGAATAATCTTACCGTCATTCTGTGGGTTGATGCCGATATCGGAAGTCTGGATAGCCTTTTCAATCTGTCTTAATACAGACGCATCCCATGGCTGAATGGTAAGAGTTCTTGCCTCTGTAACAGATACTGCGGCAAGCTGATTTACGGGTGTGGGTGCGCCGTAATAGTCAACCTTTACCTTATCAAGAACTGCGGGATTTGCTCTGCCTGCTCTGATTTCTGAAAATTCCGTGCGCATATGCTCAAGTCGTCTGTCCATACTTTCGCCGGCTTTTTTTAACTGTGTCTGCATATTTATGCCTCCTGTGTAATAATTATTGTTAAAAAGTCAGTAAAAAATTCAAATTAATTGTTGGCTGTTACGATTGTACCGATGTTTTCACCGCATACAGCTTTGTAGATATTTTCGGGATCTTCAATACTGAATACAAGAATCGGAAGATTATTGTCCTTGCAAAGCGATGCCGCTGTGCTGTCCATAACAGCGAGATCCTTGTTGAGAACATCATGGAAAGAAATTGTATCGTATTTCTTTGCATTTGGGTTTTTCTTGGGATCGCTGTCATATACACCGTCAACCATAGTAGCCTTCATTACGATATCAGCCTCAATTTCTGCCGCACGAAGAGCCGCTGCTGTGTCTGTGCTGAAGAACGGGTTGCCTGTTCCGCAACCGAATACTACTACTCTGCCCTTCTGAAGGTGAAGAACTGCTTTGTTTCTGATGTACGGCTCTGCAATCTGATGCATGGCGATAGCTGTCTGTACACGAACATTAACTCCAAGCTGTTCGAGTGCATCACAAACACCGAGTGCATTGATTGTTGTTGCAAGCATACCCATATGGTCGGCTCTTGTTCTGTCCATTTCGCCTGAGCTTCTGCCACGCCAGAAGTTTCCGCCGCCTACTACGATGCCGACTTCTACGCCTGCGTCAACACATTCTTTAATAGGCTTGCAGATTTTGAGAACAGTTTCAAAATCAATTCCGTGTTTCATTTCGCCTGCAAGTGATTCGCCTGAAAGTTTTAATAATACTCTTTTATATTTTGGTTTCATACATAACACCCCATGGTAATTTATAATTACTAATATAATACAATATCTTGTAGGGTTTGTAAAGGTTTAGTGGCAGTTTTTTGAATAAATAACCGAAAACTGAATGGTTATGTCATATGAAATGCTAAAAAATTATTAAAAATAACCGTAAATGCACTGTATGTGCTAACTCTTCACTGTAAATCCGTTGACAACAAATCTTGCCATACGATACAATTATATATATGAAAAACAACACCTTTTATTAAGAAAAACAGGTCAAAAAAATAACGCTGAACCTAAAATAAAGTTCAGCGTTTATGGCGGAGAGAAGGGGATTCGAACCCATTCTCTCTGCTTTATTATTGCGATAAATACTGACTTTTATTTTCAGTGTGTTGGATTTCGTGTTGGATTAATGTTGGATTAAGCACACAAACTTCTGAATGTGTTACCGCCTGCTATACCGTCGGCAGTCAAGCCGTGAGCCTGCTGATATGATTTAACTGCGTATTCTGTACCGTTACCATAGATTCCGTCAAAACCATTCGGATCATATCCATTGCAGATAAGCAATCCCTGTAAAACTTTGGTAATATTTCCTCTGCAGCCTTTTGATATAACAACAATTGCATTATGAGTACCCACACCGTAAATTCCGTCAACAACAAGGTTCATTCCAAACTGACGGTTAAGTTCTTCCTGCAACTTCATAACCAAATGTTTTTTCGCGTCAGAGCCGTAGATACCGTCAACCGTTGCACCTACCCACGCCTGTACAGCTTTAGTGCCGTAGTATTTCGGCGTTGTAATCGTTGTTGCTGAACTGCCCTTATAGTCAGCATTAAATATAATGTCGGTATCAACATTTCCGTTAATGCCGTTGACTTTTCCGCTGTCGGAGTTCTGCCAGATGTCACAAGTACGGCACGGAGAGCCTGTTTTCCATTGAGCAAGCCAAATTGCATATTGCTTTTTGAGTTTCTCATAGTTAAGATAGCTTGTAAACCAACTTGCGCTCGCATACACTCCGGCTGAATAGCCGTGAACTTTGATGCACTCGCAAAATGCTACTGCCATTGCTGTTAAGGTATCTTTGCCGAGTTTGGTCTGAGAGCCAAGCTCTAAGTCATAAAACACCGGTAAATCAAGTTTTCGGCCGTTCAAGCAATAAAGGCAAGCACTTGCTTCCTTTTTCGCCTCGGCAACGCTGTACGCATACGAAAACCAATATACACCGACTTTCAGTCCTGCGGCTTTTGCGTTCTTGTAATGTTCTTCAAACTGTGCGTCTTTCTGATATGTTTCTCTACCAAAGCCGGCACGAATAATAACCGTGTCTATACCGTCAGCCTTGACTTTGTTGTAATCAACATTCGTCTGACAGAAACTTACATCAACAGCAGTAACTTTCATTTTTAATCACTCGCTTTCTGTTCTGCAAATATTTTTATACCTTCAATAAATGCTCTTGATTCAAGTACAGCAATATAATCTGCCATTGCTTTAATCTGCATATTATATGCGTTGCGTGGACAAGTCGGAGCAAATTTCAGTTCTCCTTTATCCCAAGCATCAAGCATTTTCTTCAACCTTTTATAACGGATTACCAATTGCTGATATTCAGCTATAAATCTTTCCTTGTAATCCTCACTACTCATAAGTAACGCCGTATCGTTCAGAAGGTTCTTTCCCTTTTCAAAAAATGTGTTTTCAAAATCTTCTTTGGGCGACCACGACTCGTGACCGTCAGCGTGCTTAACATGATAACCTTCATCATCCGGATTTTCGTCCGTAGGTATCTGCCAGCCTCTGTATGTATTATAATCGCCTCTTGTCATCGGCTCGGCTTCAATTTTTTTAACTCCGATATAAGTTTTCATTACTGTTTCTCTCTTTCGTAAAGCTGTTTTGCAAGGACATATCCTTCAAGTTCCCACAATTTGTTTTCGATTCTTGCCATACAGATTTCTGTACCGATTTTTTCATCATAGTTTGCTGGGTCAACTGCTCCGCTTGATTCAGTTAAGACAAATCCGTTTGGCAGTTTGCAACTTACAACGGTTACTTTACTGTAAACTGTTTCGACCTTAATTTCTGATTTTTCAAGTAATTCGTCAATCTGTCGTTTTGTAATGGTATTTTGCATTGTTATTCCTCGCTTTCTTTAAGCTCCGGCAAGCCACCGACACTTGTCAGCATTGAGAGAATGCCGGCAAGAAGTGTTGAACTTGCAACCATTACCCAGTTTACATCGCTCATTACTACCGCAACTGAGAGTGTTGCCGCTGCAGTCTGTGCCATTGTCTTTGCGGCTCTGATGAGTGCCGCAACCGCCCATTTTTTAATTTTTTTCTTGTTCATTATTTTCATCCTTTCTTATAATTGGGTTAGTCTGTAAGTTCATGACCTTTTCGTGCATATCGTCCATTGTGCCGTTCTGCCCCAGATGATGATATGACTGATAGCATTTATCATATGCATCTTTTGCATAAATTTCAATCCAGCCTCTTTCGATATATTTTTCACCCGAACGGATAAGTTCCGCCCTAAGCAATGACTGTGTGCCTTTGCCAATCGCCTTAATTTTACTCCACTGAGTTTTAACGATTGCAACAATTGCTGCAAGTATTATACCGAATAGAGCCTGCAGCCAATATTGTATAATCCAATCTATCACGCGTTTGCACCTTCCAATGTTTTTATTTTCTCTTCAAGAATTTTCAATCTGGCCTCAACCTGTCCTTTTAAAACCTTTTGGCGATTTTTAAAGTTGACCTTGCACGAGAGGCTTACCGTTTTGTTTGCATTGAGCTTAATGCGGACAAACGATGCCGTACCGCTGACATTACCTACAATGGTTGATTTTACTGTTTTGTTTAGCGCAAATTCAGTTAATCCGGCAATTGTAGCCTTCTTGGCATTGGCAAGCGTTAAAGTAACATCTGCTGTTGTCTTGCTAATGTCAGAAACAACAAAGTCAAATACATTTCCGTCAAGAGTAATGCTCGAAATTGGAATATAGACATATGATGCAGAAGCGTATGCCGTTGAACAAGCTACATTCATTGTACCGTCAGCGACTGACACACTTAAATTAGTATTGGTTACACTTGTATAGGTCCCGTCGGCAATATCTGCGCTGTTCGGTGAATCTTCAAGCACATCTGTCACCTTTGCTGTCTCTCCGCCAAAGTCTGCATTGTTAAGGTTATAGAACCTAAAGATTTCATTGTAATCATCGGTAAGATTTGTGTCATATACCAATCGCTTAGGATTAACATATGATGACAGTGTGCCGAGATTAATTGTAGTTCCTGCCGTGTTGCTAAGAGCGTAATACTCATTGTTGGCGTTCAGCACTTCTGCTTCTGTTGTTCCGTACTGATACATAATATCCGAAAGTACAAGCCGATTGACATCTGTCATCATAGTAGGATTGAGCTTGATTGCCGATGCATCTCTGTAGTGACCAATTTTAAGGTTATCAACAACAATGTTTCCGTACTTGTACTTGATGTTATTGTCATATCCTGAAATAATCGGAGAGAATACACCGTCAACGAAGCAGTTGTTAATGCTGATATTGCACGGCTCATCACTGTACGGTTCGTCTCTTGACGACAACCTCTGATTAAGCACAATACCATTGCCCTTGTAATTGCCGTACTTTGAGCTTTCGTCTTTTCCTGCCCCGTAGAGCTTACAATTGTCAATGTAGTTAGTGCCGTTGTCCCAGTCGAGAGTCAGACAGCTTGCATATCTGTTCTTGATAATTGAATCCCTCAATGTCAACTTACCGTACTGCGCCTCAATTGCCGAGCCCCAGCTGTCAACATCAATATAGCAGTCTGAGATATTGACATGCCTTGTTGAAACCTTAATTCCTCTTTTGGCACATCCCTTTATTTCGCACCTTGAAATATTAATATAGCCGTCACCGCTGAAATCATCGGTCGGCCTTTCGATCAAGTAGATACCGTCACCGTCCGGCTTAACATCTCCGGAATTATATCCGTCAATATCATTAATTCGCACATTAACAATGTTACCGTGTTGGCTGTACTCGTTCCCTGCGCTTGTCACGCCAATGCCAAATGAATGAATGTATCCGTCTGGGCCGACAGTTCCGGCTTTAATGCCTGATATTTTGGCATTTCTGACATTAAAGTGTGAGCAGTTTCGCAAGAAATTAATACCAGCCGCTGTTGCCGATAAAGCATTACCTGCATTAGATATATTAACATTGTCTATGTTTGCGTTTGGGCAATTAATCAAAGTAATAATCTGTGACACTTTATTTTTGCCGTCAAAGTTACCGTCAATAACGGTCAGATTCTTACAACCGGTAAATTTGAAAAATGTACTTTGTACACTTGTTCCTGCTGAGTCTGTGTTGTCAGTAGCTTTATTGCAATAAATAAATTCAGCATTATCACATATAATTGTCAGATTTTCAACATTTTCGAGGGCTAACCCGTTGCATTTATATGTTCCCTTCGGGAAATATAAAGTTCTGTTGTCAAGCGGATAAAATACAAGCATACCAAGAGTAGTGTCAGCGCCTGTGTTATCAACTCCGAGCGATCTGACGTTGAGCCAAGTCAAATTACTTGCATCAACATTAGGATAAGTGTTCATGAATTGATTCAGCGTATCTTTCAGTCTTGATACCATACTGTTTACAGCCACTATAATTTTCTCGAAAAGGCTTATGTCAGTTGAAGCACTCGGCAACATACCTTTCTGCCTGTTGATTCCGACAAGATTTGTGTTGAGTGTTACCGTATTACCGCTGTTATCTGCATAACTACCGGTCAGGCTAAAATAGACTTTATCGCTCTCAAGCCCTGACGGTATATCAAACACTGCTGTTTTATTCTCGGTCAAACTGACGGTACTTTTTATGATGTTATCTTTTTCACTCATAAAGTTTGCCGTAACAAGAGAGCAGTTATCCCAGTCACGCTCTTCAAAATAGCATTTTATTTTTGTGTAGTTTTTTTCACCGAGGACTGGATTAAATCCGTCTCTGCGTTTTAGGGTATTTTTATAAACTTCAAATTTTAGCGTATTCATTATGCCGCCCCCTATCGTTAATTACATTATATAGTTTTCTGCCACCTCAAAAAAGTTAAAACCCACACAAAAAGGACAGCGTTTCCGCTGCCCTCAATTTGTTTATTTACTTTTTTGCTTTTTGATTTTATCCTGATATTTTCTGAGAGCAGATTTAAAATGGCTTTCAGAACCGTAGATATTCATTAGCTGTCTGTACAAGGTGTGCGTTGTATCGGCATCATTGCTCTTGCTTGCTTGAATGTACTGCTCAAACATCGGATCCGTTCGGCTTGCACTCTGCATCAGCTTTTTCATTTGATTCTTGGTTTTATCTTTATGCTCCATAAGGTATTTTTCAACCTTTTCATAGTTCACAGTATCGCCGTTCTTCAAATATTCAAAAGCGTCAGTGTACTTATACATTAGAGTGTCATCGTTACCGGTAGAGTCAAAAATACTTTCTTCTGATTTTTCATCATCGACAGATGATGAAATCTTTTTCCACACATACTCTGCCCCCTGCTCCGTAAAGCCTTGGTTGTCCACAAGGTCAGATTTTGCGGCATCTTCGTCTGTTATGCCCTCTTTTTTCATATTAGCAATAATATTACTTATAACCTTGTCAGAGGCCTTAATAACATCATCCTTGCCGAATTCATAGGAAGAGACCTTGTTAATGAGACTTTCATAAGTGTTAAGGTCACCGTTAGCTCTTGCTACTGCCGCCTTTTCAATGTCATCGTTATTCTTTGATAATGCTTTTATAACTTTCTGCTCAAGCATATCACGAGCCTCTTTTTCGGTTTTGCCCTTTGTATTCATTATTGTGTTGACATATAGCTGCTCGTAATATTGAGCTTTGTTGGAATCTCCGTCAATCGTAGCGTTAATCATCAACGGCACAAGCACAGTTGTATTAATGTTACCCTTATTATCGGATATAATCTCACCTCTGCCTTTGGTAAGGTCGGTAAAATATGAGGTTAAGCTGAGGGCCATTCTCTTAATATTGCTTGCCGGCAAGCCGAAACAATCACCTAACAAGGTCGCAGCAGAGATATAATTGCCCTTTGAAATGTTTTCAATGAAATTATTAACATTTTCAAGGCTCATAGAGTCCAGCCCATAAAACGGTCTATCGTTGTCAATCATATGGGCAATGGCACTATATGCTGTATCGCCGAAAGTAAAAATGCCGGCAAATGACTCCATACTGTAATCAAGAACACTTTTGAAAATGTTTTCAGCTGTCACATTTCCCTTGTCATCTCTTTCATCGTCCCACTTATGCCACAGGAGCATATTAACTAATGTGGTTAAACCGCCTATAAGCAAAGCTGATTCTGTCGCCCCTATAAGCGATTTTGCGAATTTTTTCATTGCCACTTTTTTTGCGCTCTTATTTTCAGCAGATTTTGACAATTTATAGTCATTGCTTCTTGTACGGTATTCCATATAAGAATCTATGATAGTGTTGCCGATTGCCATTGTTTGACTTCTAAAAGCCGACATTGATAATATTTTTAGAACATTATTCCTGATGAATTGTGGCTTTGATGTTACCATATTATTAGGCTGAGTTTCATCAACACATTTTTCAAATTGTCTGACAACTTCCTTGTAAAATGCATCGCTGCCTTTTTTAAGGTTTGTTGTTTGTTCAACATGTAACTCTGCCGCTTTAAGCAGGCAACCAACAACATATCTATCAACCTTGCCCATAATGTCCATTTTGCTTTTTGTGCCGCCAACAACACCGGCTTCTCTGCTGAGCTCACCGACTACTGTTCCGTTACCCTCTGCTCTGTACCACAAATATGGAGTGTATTCGGCATATTTTTCAAGGTCAACCCGCCACATTCCGCCGGCTGATGCTGTTGCAACATTTTTTGTACCAAAATAAGCATTGGCTGTAGGAAATGCGGCAAACTGTTTTATCATTGCTCCGGGATTCAGCAGAAGTGCTGCACCCATATAGTTGCCTTGCATGCGAGTCAACAAGTTATTGTCAATTGTGTCCTTCGATTTTTGCAGGTCTCCCATGAGTTTATCAATGTAATGCTCTGCAGCCTTACCGTATTTATCCATTATAGCCTCATGCAAAGTAGTTCCGTTAAGACTATTAGTATTTATCCAGTTATACACTTTTTTGAAGTTCTCAATTGGTGTCGTCAATCCGCACCATTCGGCAACAGAGTTGGTATGCCTGTTAAAGACTCTGAAAACATCGTCAATAACAATAGGAGCAGACGAGCTTTCTCGGCGTTTCACAAAGCCTCTGCTTTTCATTCTAAGGTCATTAAACTCGGCAGAAAAGTCCTTTTCATATGCCGCACCGTCACCGTACACAGAAATAGGGAAATAGTTTCTAACGGTAGCAATCAGCATACCATATTTTGACATGCTTACTTTGTTAATTTCCTGTTGAAGCTCGTTGTTAAGGACTTCGCTAATCGCTCCTGAAATTTCTCTGAGCATTTTATTGCTCTCAACATATCTCTTGATGTGTTGTAAATCTTCATAAGTAAATCTTACTTTGTGATGATTTTCTGATTTTGCTTTTTCCTGCTTGCTATGTCTGCGACTGTTAGCACTATCCAAATCGGGGAGCACGGTATAATGATTAAGTCTGTCGGCAAGCAAATGTCGTCTGCCTGATGATTGTTGATCTGTAAGATAGATCGACATTATAATGCCCTGACTGACCTTAACTCTTTCGCCTGTTTCGGTATCTCTGAAATCAAATTCCTTAACATCATTCTTTTGTATTTTTGCCAAATCTTTTTCAGAGTACTGATACGCAACACTTTGAACCTTGGTATAGGCTTTCTGCATTATCTTTTCGCGCTTAACATCTCCGTCATGCAAATCTTTGAAGAGTTTTGCAACAATGCTGTCATCATTATATCCACTCAGAAATCTGCCGTATCTTACCGGGTCAAGGCTTGTTGCAACGAATCTATTACTTAACTCTTTCATATCCGACAAGGCGGCATTGATTTTATTGCCAACGGTGTTTTTGCTTAAAACATTGATATTGACACCCTTGTTGTAATTTACATTAGAGACTTCATCAAGTGCTTTTGCCGCTGCACCTGCAATGGATTCTCTTTGACCGCTGACGATGATTTCTGTAGCTTGTGCTAAAGAGGCTTCAAGGGCCGTCATTGTGTCATAGAGCAATCTTAAATCAGCTGAATCCAAATCGAAAATGTTTTTATATCCTATTTTGATTGGTTTGCCGTCGGCATCGTATATTGTTTCACCGCTTTCGTCGGTTGCATACTCTGCAAATTGATCTATAATTATTTCAAGCATTTTGGCTGTTTGCTCGTCGTATGCAATTGAGTTAATGTCAATGTATGAGTACTGCATACCTTCATGTGTGGATTTATCTTTGCCGGAAGATTCAGGTGCTAAAGTCTTGTACTCTTCATACAAGTTTCTTACCTGTTCGCCGATTTCAGCAACATTGTTCCATGCTCCGAAATATTTCGGTATAGTTTTTTGGTTACCATTCTTATATTGTCCGGGGTCAGCAGATTCTTTAAATCCTATCAACACATTAAGTATAGGTCTTTTGAGAGACTCGGGGATATTCTCGGTATTTTTTGACTTGGCGTCAAACTTCTTAACCAGCTTGTCAAACTTTCTGCCAAGCATTTGTCTATATTTTGTTTGCTCTCTTTTCTCAGTATATTGAGCCCTAAAGGTATCTTTGACGGTCTTAATAATGGCTTTTTGGTTTTTACTTAACTCCTCAAGCTCGTGGATTTTATCACGATACCTTTTGGCTTCTTCTGATTTTTTATCTTTCAGAGCATTATATGCCTGACGGTATTTGTCACGCTGTTCGTTGTATTTGGCTTTCTGTTCGGCAATGTCAGTTTTATAATTTTCGATAGTTTTTTGATTCAGCGCAGTTTTTGCTTTTTCGGCCTGTCTCAATGCCTTGTTAATATCTCTAAGTTTTTTCTTATCAATATTATTCTGCATTACTGCCGCTTTTCCCTGCTGTTTAAGATATTCGGCAGTTGTATCAAACGCCATTTGAATTGCCGCCGCATCAATAGTGCTTTCGCTTTGAAACTTACCGTCATATGTTGCTACATACTGCGGAGCAAGCACATAATTCATAATATGTTCAAGCATGCGATAACCGCTGTCGCTGTCCCAGTCAAAGCCGTCCTCTATCATTAGTGACCTGCCACCGATATTTTCAAGGTGTGAGCCGATATCTTCAATGTACGAACCAACTGCATTACCGTTAATGCCTTTTGCATTATGCTCTAATTTTACGTTGATTTTGCCAAACAAGGCTTTTTTGTATTTTCCAACGCTGCCGTAATTTTCTTTGATTGTGTCGATTGCGTTCTCAGGGATAAGCAGAGTTGTGCCTCTCAATTCGTCACGAATTTCTTTGGCCCACGCTTCATGCTGTTCATCCAGCTGTGTTGAGTATCTAAGGGTATCACGACACTTCAAGACAAAATCCTCAAAGGCATCAGTAAAGTTTGACTTATCGTTTTGTACAGCGTCAATGAATGTATTCAAGGCATCCACATACTCGGTAACCAGCGAGTCCGTTTCGGCATTAGGATTAATGTGATAGCTTCTCATTACAGACTTGACCATATTATAGATTTTCTTCTGCTCAGGCTTAATGCCCTTGCCGGCAAGTAAACCCTCTTTAACATTGCGGGCAGAATGATGATATATCTGCTCAATCGTCAATTCAGGGTTGTTTTTGTCAATTGCCTTGTCAAAATCAATGTGCTGTTCGTCATTGCCGCTAAAATCAAATAAGTCATCGTATTCATCGTCAATTGAAAAATTCAGCGTATCGTGTATTGCACCGGCTTTTTCATCTGTAAAATCATAATCTTCATCAAGACTGTAACGAATATCAGGGTTATTGCCGTCAAATGTTCCGATATTGTCTGTTGCAGATTTAACCTGAGTATTTTCAAATGCTATTAATGTTTTTGTGCTTCTTCCAAAACTGCCGACATCATTATTAACGATAACACCGTCATAATTGCTGTTTTTGAAATAATCATCTACCAAGGCTTTAGCGTTATGGCTTGCTTCATTAACCTTATTTTCCCATTCTTCCATAATTTCATCAAGCGCATCTCTTGATATGGATTTTTGGTACTCTTCTTCTGATATTTCACCGTTCTTTTTCGCATTCCACAGTTTTTGATATTCCTCGTTTTCTCTTTTCATCTCCTCGTTGAATTTAGCCTTGTATTCCTCATTAACGCTGTCTATCGCACTTTTAGCTTTCGTATATCCCTGTACATTCTTGTCATAAAATTTAACAAGTTCGCTTCTGTTGTTGACAATGAGGGGATTTTTAATAGAGGCATACAACGGCATTTGAATATTCCCGCCAACTCCGATATCGTTGTTTGTCGGTTTCATAAATATACCCGTCGGCATTTCGCTGTCAAATTCTCCCGAACCTTTTTGTTTTGTATCAAAGGTTGTAAACTCTTTTCCTGTTTGGTGGTACAAAACAAGCGGTTCACCGTTGTTATCTACCGCTTTACTCGCTTTTGCAGGGCTATTCTGCCAATCACCGAACCATCTGATAAATTGTTTGCTTTGAGTAATATTATTGATTTTTTTATTGACAATATCATCAATAGGACGTATAATGATATTGGAACCCGAGTTTTTAAGTCGGCTGGGTGATTGGTACCCTGACTTCTTAAAAATATTCTGGGTTCTTTTTTTGTCTAAATAAAAGAATCCTGTTTTGCCCATTGTTTCCAAAGCAATGGCTTCTTTTATATAATCGTTGATATTATCCTTATCAAAATATGTTGCAACAAGATTAACATCTATGTGTGTGTTATTGTACATTCCCTCATAATCAACAGTTATCGGTGCAATTACCTGTTTTCCGCCAACTGATAAATCAACTAAAACAACTACTTTATGGGTGCTGTCTTTGCTCTTATTTTTATTTACCGCAAAATCAGGGTGAGCTATTACCATAAGCGGATCAGAAATTTTATTGTAAATATCTTTTACGGTATCAAAACCTAAATTGTGATAATTGGTATTTTTATGATATCTCCCCTCACTTTTTGCTCTTGTATCTGATACTGCGACAGAATAAATATGATTTTTAGTCATAGCAAGAGGTAATGGAGCTAATCCGATTTTTTGAAGGATTTTAGGTGTAATACCCATAATTACAACATTATCACTGTTGTAGGTGTTTTTTTCAATTTCATCAACTTTCTTTTCAAATTCCGCTTGTACTATGTTGTCGGTACTTCCCATTGAATATTTCTCAACATCAATCTTCTCACCGTTCTGAACCTCTGTTTGCTCGGTAATATTTTCTTTTGCAGTATCAGCCGCCTCTGAAAATCTTTGAGCGAGGTTTTGAAGAGCTTCAAGGTCTTTGGCAAAGGCCTTGGCTCCGTAGTTTTGGCTTTTGCCGATAAGCCAATCTTTGACCTTGTTAATCAATGACTGAATTGCCGCTGCAATTTTTGATTTATTCTGCTTTGTGCTGAGGGCAATATTGAGAGCCTTTTCATCTGAGGCAATGCTCATAAGTGTGTCGCATACAATTTCTTCCAGTGCGGCATCTCTTGTGTTTTCGTGTTCATCGGCCTGCAAACGGTTGCCGTATCTCTCAATTGTACGGTCAATCATCTTGTTAAGGTCAACACCCTTGCGTACAAGATAGTCTGACACAAAGTCACTCAATGTTCTCCATTCGGTCGGGTTAGTTTTCTTAATCATATGTCCGGCTTCGTGTAAAGCTGTGGCAAGGATTTTCTGACTGCTGATTTCCGAACTAAGGATAATGTTGCCGTCTTTTGCAACACCGTTCACTCCGTCAGCAAGGCGGTCTGAGATAATAATGTTTCTGCCCGTCTTTGTCGCAAGGTTTCCGAGAGTGCTTATAAGCTCCTGCGGAATGTGTGATACATCCGTTCCGCTGTCTGCATACACGCTCACACCGCTTGTGTCTGCTCTGCCGTTGCGGTTGATTAACTCGGTCAGTCTGTTTGCATGGTGTTGAGTGTTAATGTCAACATCTCTTCTGCCGGTGCTTAAAGCCTGACTTACAATCTGTTCACCGAGAATATTTTTAAGGATTTTATATTCAGAGGTTTCTTTTAAAGAATCAAGTTTAACACCCTCTCTGCCAAAGCTATATGCGGCTGAATATGCTCTGTTATATTTATAGAGCATTTCGTCATCAGTCATTCTCTGTGCCTGCGGACTTTCTCTCCACTCTTCAAAGTTTGAAATATAATTCCTCGCACCGTATGTATCAAACTCATTTGCGCTGTGAACAACGGCATCAAGCTGACTGTCAGAAAATGTTATGCTGTCCGCATTAACCTGCTTGCCGTCATTGGTATTGAATATAAGTGTGTTTTCTTCATCACTGCGATTGATTTTCGATGAGCTTTCAAGGCTCTTGAGTGCCACCTTGACAACCTTGCCTGTTGAAGTATCCGTAGCAATAATGCCGTTTGGGTGCTTCTTACCAAAAGCATATGCACCGTACATTTTGCCGATAGCCTCTGTATCGGCTTTTTTTGTTGCGTTGATTGCGGTGCTTGCCTGTGCCTGTTCTGCGTTCTGCTGTCCGTTCTGAGCCGTGTCCTGCACATTCTGAACTGTGTTCTGCTGTGTAGGGCTCTGTTCGTTCTGAACATTAACAGTCTTATTGCCTTGCTCTTGTGTGTCCTGCTTCTTAACCTGTGCTATTTTGTTTACAAGTTCGGGATTTTTGGCAACCTCTCTGTTGATAAGATACATAAGGTTGCCGACATCTCCGGCACTGATTTTTCCCTCGTTATCGTTTTCAACAAGTTTTTGCATATGTTTAGCATAGTTGTATGTCTTATCGTTTTTCTCGGTTGCCAGACCTTGCCTAATGAGCAAATCAAGGTCAAAGTTTTCATCGGCCATAACAGCTTTACCAATTTGTGCGTTGCTCTCTTTGTTATGTGCCATATCAATTTTTGCACCTGCAAGATTGACACCTGCGGTAGCAAGGTTAAGCACACCACCCGATATTGCACCGCCGGCAAAATCAAGTCCGACATTCTTCCAAAAGTCCCAGCTTGCGGCACTCTCCGCCTCTGACTCATTCATTCCCTGTTCCATATAATTCTTCTTAGCAAGGTTGTATGAAGATAGGTCCTTGTTAATTGCGTCATCTGTCAATCTGTTTGCAAGGTCGGTAAAAGCCTCTTCCGAGCCTTCCGTAAATGCACCTTTAAGCACATTGCCGACAGCCGCACGAAATGTGCTTTTTCCGCTTGCCTTAAATGCTGAAAGCTGTTCAAGCGATATTTTCTCAAACAAAGCTTCGGCAATGCCGTCGGCTACTCCTGTTGTCACTGCATTTTCAATTGAACCGCCGTTTTTAATAACTTCATTAGCACCGCTTACACCCGCAGAAGTACCAAGCAAAGTTAAACCCATTGCCGAACCACCGGGAATTAACCTATCCATAACTATATTTATAGTTGAATCAGCAATTCCCATACCTGCGGTATAGAGCAAAGAACCGAAATCGTTGTTGATTTTTTCGGAAACTGATTGCCTTATTGCTTCACTTTTTGCTGTTTCTGTAGTGTCGGGATTTACATAACCGTCACCGCCGTTATATTTTTTATCAATGTTAGCCGAAATGTATTGTATTGCATCGGGTACGCCTCCGACAAATTTCTGACCTATGCTGTTTGCAGAAGCAATAACGGGATGTTTTTTCGCATACATTTTTATACGGTCAAGGTTATCCTCTGCCTTTTTTTCATCCTGTTCTCTCGCATACCATTTATACAAAGATTCGGTATTATAGCCTTTATCTTTAAGTTTTAAGAAATCTGCTTTGATTTTATTTCTTTCGTTCTCAGACAGTTTCTTGATGTAGCTGTTATCAGTATTAGTAGCTTCGTCAGCGTCTGAGGTATCTGTTTTTAAATACTCCTGCAAAGCATAATATTTCTGCAAAACAGTTTTTGCCTTGATGTCGTTATTAACAATATCGTCGTACTCTTTTTTCTTCTGTTCAGAGAGTTTTGCGTTGTCGATTGCAGTTTTTAATTTTCCCTGTTCATCTTCAATTGCTTTAAGCCGGTTATATGCCTGTTCTTCATCTCTCTGATTCCACAAGCTGTTAGCTTCTTTATTAAGCTGATTATTATAATCTTCCAACTCCTTACTTGATGAGTTGTCATACATATGCTCGTTAAGCCAGTCAAGCTCTTCTGTTGTTGCGTGTATGCGTGCATTTTTCCTCTGTTCAAGCGTAGAGTTTTTGTATTTATCTGAAAACTTCTGTTCTTTCTCTGCCTGTTCTGCAAGTTTTGTGTTTTCAGCTTCTGCGGTTTCAGCGTTCTGTCGGTTTATTTCCGTCTGCTTATTAACCCTGTCGGCAAGTTCGTCATATTCTTTCTGCATTTTCTCGGCGGTTTTGGTGTCACCTGTCGCAACCGCCGCATTATACATGTATGTAAGTCCTTTAACTCTATCGTTCAAAGACTTGTTCGGGTTTTTAATTGCTTCCTTCAAATTTTCTGCGGAGCTGTTTGCTTTATTCACATTTCCACTAAAAAAGGATTTTATATCCGAGCTCGTACTTGAAGAAGTATTGTTGCTGTTTTTCTTTCGGTTAATGATATTAAACATTTCATTAACAGTCATTCTCGGACTTGTTTTCCCTGTGTCATTGTTTCCGGTAGTATCTTCTGTTTCACCGCTGACAATTTGCCTGATAGTCATTTCAGAATTATGCTGAGGTTCAAGATTTCTTCCTGCTAAATCTCCGCTTTTTGCTCCTGCATTACTAAAATTATCCTTGCGGTATTTTTTACTGCTCTGCCTGCCTGTGATTATATCTTTTAATTCACCCATAGTTTTTTACTCCTTAATCGTCAAGTGACAGTCCGTATTTTGCTGAGAGGTATGCAACATCTGCCGCACTCAACTGTCCCATATTGTGTCCCTGAATTAAGCTGCCTCTGATAAACTTCTTATTCTTCTGCTTATTAAGTCCCATTGTTGTTGCAAAGCTGTCGGCAAGTTCGCTGTTATACTTGCTTCCGTCACTTGTTATGCCGATTTTCTTGTATAGATAATCCCTTTCGTCATCGTTGATATAGCCCTCACGATACTTTTCGTCAATATATGTCTGAGCGTACACGGTGTAATTGACTGCACCGCCTTCTTTGTATAACGCTCCGTCCTCTTTGTTGCCCTTGCCCTTTTTAAAGTCATCTTTTGTAACGCCCATTGAGGCAAATACAGCATTTGCATTTTCGGTTTTGCCTTTGTTTTTCTCAGCCTTTGCTTTTGCTTTTTCTGCCGCTTTCTGAGCCTTAGTGTAGGCTGTATAAGCCGCCTTATTTCTTTCATACTCAATCTTCTGAGCGTTTTCTCTTTCAGCCTGTGCATTTTGTGCAAGCTGATTGGCACTTACCGTGTCATACAAATAACGCTGACTGTCTGCTGCTCTTGCTGATGAGAGATTATTTACTGCTCCGTTAAGTTTTGCTGAGTAAACATCATTGTTAGCACTGTCAAGGTTGACATCTGCCTGTCTGTCGGTTGAGTACCTGCTTGCAAGAAGATTAAGATAGTTCTTGTAGTCTCCTACCGTGTCACGATTACGGCTGTAATCCGTACCCTCAAGCGTGTTATAGAGGTTAAGCACATTTGCGTTTTTCTCCTGTTTTGCTTGATAGTCCTGTTGTGCAAGCCCTTTGAATGTACTTTCTGCATCGCTTATATTGCCCATACGCTCATTGTAAACCTCGTTTGCGACAGTATCGGCATAGGTAGGATTGTAACCGCCTGCAAGCTGATTAGCTGTGTTACGGCTTGTATCTCGTGCCATAGCGGCATTCTGCGCAAATTCCTTACGGTACTGCTGATATGCTTTATCCTGCATCGGATCGTATTCAAATCCTCTTCCTGTCAGATAGTTACTTATGGCGTCATCTAACTTACCGCTGTAAGTGCTTTTGTAATCGTCAGCCTGTCCTGTCGCTGTTGATTCTGCACCTGCAAGAGCGGCGGCACTCTGCTTAGTGTCACCGCTCACCGTCTGACTCGGCACTTCATTCATAAGCTCGTTGTAAATTTTTTCTTCACTGTTCACGCTCAATGTTCTCACCTCACTTTATTTTTACCTGACTGTTCAGATAATTGTAATAAGCGTCCGACTGTCTGCGCTGGCTGTCAATGCTTGACCTTGTGTCGGCACTCAATGTATTGTGTTCATACTGTGCCTCGGCAAGACTTCTGATATCTGAAAGATTACTCTGTGCCGCTGACATTTGTGTTTGCCAATGAGCAAGTTCATTCTGAAAGTTACTCATATCAAGGCCTTTACTTGTGCCGTACTTATTTTCGTAGTAGTTCATAAAGTCGTAATCATCCGTTACGCTGTCCCTGTATCTCTGATATTGCGTGTTATCAAGGTTCTGCAATACGCCGATTCTGTTCAGTGTATCTTCCTGCTGTTGCTGATAACTCTTGTAGGCTTCATTCTTCAAAGTCGGTACCTTGTTTGCAAGCTCGTCCATATACTCACCGAATGCCTTTTGTCCTGCAGCCTGTGAATATGTATTGCTGTAACCGCCTGTATTGCCGGCATAACTTCCCTGCACATTCTCCTGTGTAACCTTGCCCTCACGGGTATATTTTTCTTTCGCCTGTTGATATGCAGAAGAATTTTCGGGAGTCCAGTCAAATTTATTTTTTTGGTATTGATTCGCAAGCTCGTCAATTGTACCCTTGTACTTGCTTGTATATCCCTTATTGATTTTGTCGGTGTATGAGTTTGCGTAGTTGTCAGCCTGCTGTCGAGCCTGTCTTGTGTCGTAGCTGTCAGCATATGTTGGAGCTGATGAGGCAACACGGTTGTAGTTATTAACCGCATTGTCAACATCGCCCGTTCCATAAACCTTGTATGTATAAGCCATTATTTTTCACTTCCTTTTTGTGACTGTCCGATTGCGGATAGAAAATCATCTGTTATGTTGTCGCTGTCAATGTTGCTAAGCACAAAAGCCAACTGTTCGTACATATCGTTCAGATAATTTCGCATCTCACCTATGTCATTTGTTGAGGGCGGTGGATCAAGTTTAAATGTAGCCACGCTTATCACTTCCTCTGCTGTGCTCAATATCAATTCCGTATATTTCGACCTGTCCCGTTCCTACAAGTTTAAGCCTTAAATATTCCGCTCTGCGTAAAGCTACGGCGAATACTCTCGGCTTTTTCTCGCTGTACAGCATTTCGCTGACTTTCCGCCATTCGCCGTTGTCCTTGTACTGCACAAACAAGCTGACCTTTGCTCCATTTTCGGCTTTAATGCCGATTCGTATCTTGCCGATATTTTTTACATTAAATTCGCTGTCGTAAAGGTCGCCTGTTTCTGCGGACCATTCAAAGTAATCTTCCTGTTGATACTCATATTTCGTATTGTCAACAAGAAGATTGTCCGCTTTATCAGGACACATAATGTTTTCTTTTGTTTTGTCAAGCCAATACAGCACACCGTTGTATGTTGTGCAGTCAATCATCTTAGTGTCATCTTCCTTGTGCCACAAGCCTTTGTCAGTATCGTACACAAGCAGCTCATGTTCTCCGTCATCTCTTTCGGCAGATATGTAGTATTTATTTCCGTGTCTGCCGCCGACTGCGTTCTTATAAGTATGTCCCCACAAAGATTCTTCGCTTATGAGTGCCGGCAAGCTACCGCTCTGATAAGCATATACACCGTTATGGCCCAAATAAAACAAGGTTGAGTTAATGTTGACAAGGCTCTTTTCGCTTCCGATTGCGACACCCGGCACATTGTATTCTGCAAGGGTAAAATTACTCGGCTTTGTTCCGTAGATTTTTAATGCGTAATTTTCTTTAAAAAATATAACGCTGTCGCCCCGTGTTGCAATCCCTGTAAACTTTCCTTCTTTACCGCAGGTCATGGCCCAGCTGTCTGTACTGATTCCGTCACTGTATGCCTGCCAGTTACGCTCATCGCCTTGTTTACAACAATAAATTTCGTTTTTGTTGGAGGAGCAACACCACAAGCGGTTTTGCATTTCAACAATTTTCCCCTCATCAAAATCGGGTGAGATTCTTTCAACTGTGACCGTACCTGTGTACGGCACGCTTGATTCCAATTCGCACTTGATTACAAGCTCATTTTTAGAAACGTAATAAACCTTGAAAGTTTTCCCGTTAAGGTTTTCTACATAAGTCTTATCGGCGTAGCTTTCAGCATCTGTGCTGACAAGAGAGTCAGTTAATCCGCTGATTTTAACAAAATCTCCAACTTCAATATGCAATCCAATGTTTTTGGCTCTTATTGTCGTATAATTAAACTTTTGAGATAACTTTTTGAAATTCAAAAGCCTATTCTTTTTAAATGTACTGTCCTTCTTTTCAATTCCGATAACAGAATAAAAGTTGTTATAACTCTCAATTACCGTGCCTATCTTAATATCATTTAAGCTGAATATATCAACCATGTCTTTATTACTTGTCAACTGATATTTGGTGTCAGTTAAATCGTTGTTGGTATATAAAGTTACGAACGGTCGATAATTCTTGTTCGCACTTGCGTCATAATATGACCGTGTAATTGAACATAACAAATATGCGTAATCATATGTCGAGGCATCAAGTTGCCAATTACTCTTTTGTTCTATATGTGTGCTCAAATCTTCGTTTCGGCAGTCAATCATAGTCACCTTTTTGTCGCTCATATTAATTGATAATTTCTCGGGGAATACTACGACCTTGTTGCCGTATAAAACAATATGATGTTGCTTTGTTTGGTCAATCTCATCAATCTTTGTAACCTCTGAACCGATATGCAGATTCTTGTCCGAGTCAATATAAATAAGCCCTGAGTTAGCCGACAAAAGATTTGAGATGATTTTGATTTTGTCATCCGAAGTAATTCGGGAACGGTTTGCTCTCGGTGCAAGCTGTGGGTATTTATCAGAAGTCATATTTTTTAAATCCTTGAACTCTGTGTAAATACTGCTTGATGAGCTTGAAACCCTTGAAAAGCCTGTGTTCGGACTCCTGTTTAGTCCTCTGAACACACTGATACTCGTTGTGTCTCTCCTCGGTATTCTTAATTCGGGTAGCATATTGTCACCTCTTAACCAATATGAAAGTTATATCTTTTCTTTTGTGGGTGCGTCTTGAACCAAAACACTCCAAAATCCTGCCTCAGCTGATTATATACGCTCATATCAACGGAATATCTTTCGGCCTCTTCGTAGTCCCTGTCAATCTGTGCCGCACAATAAACCTCGTACATTCTGTCATACGGCGCAGGTGCAAGCAGTTCAAAGTCACGGTCCGTATCAATCAGATAGTTTCCGTATGTTCCGACAATGCAATTATCACCTTCGCGATTACTTATTACATTGCTGATAATTTCCATTTCTACCTCATTAATATAACTTATAATGTCCTCATCAGACACATCATATCCGCTTTTAAGTTTTCGCACTCTTTCAATTACCTTATCAAGTGTCATATAATCAAATCACCTCTCAAATATTATTGTACGCAAAAAGGCGGAAGCTACCGCCCCCGCCCTTCTGCGAATTTTGTGTAAGGAGTACAATTTATTCCTTGTTATTGAATTAGATTCTGCCCTCGGCAATTGCCTGCTGGGCAATCTCGGCAGCCTTATCCTGCACGCCCTGCGCGAATTCAGCCTGCTTAATTGAGTTGTCAATAATCTCCGCAACCTTGCGTGGAATGTTCGTCTTAACACCTCTCGGAACAGTGTACTGCACTCCGTTGATATTGACCTCAATATTCTTGTTTGACTTCATCGAACCTGTCGGAGCGATGTACTCAACAAGTTCTTCACTTTCCTTGTTTGCCTTTTCAATCAGCTTTGCAAGTTCCTTGTCCTGCTTGATTTTTTCCGCCTTACGGTCTGTCGGCATACTCTTCTTGAGCTCCTGCAGCTCATCATACATTCCAAGGAGCTTATCAAGCTGAGATTTTTCAATTGTTACGGTATCGGCAGTAGTTTCCGCTGCCGATACTTCTGTATTTTCTGCCGTCTCTGCGGCTTTCTTGGTTGTTGCCATAGGTTATATACCTCCCAATCACGCCACAGCCGGAGAAGCTGTCTGTGCTACGGTGTTGAGTGTTGAAGCTGTTTCAATTCTCACCATTCTTGTCTGACCGATAATGCCTACACCGTGAGTTGTTTTCCAGCCCTGTGTTGCTCTCTGGTCGAGTGGGTCAGATGTACCGCCTGAGCCAAAGCCCTTAACGATTGTCTGAGTGCCTTCGCCCTCAATCTCAACAGTAACATAAGCATCTTTACCGAACACAAGCGTTGAATACACATCAATCTTGCTTGCGCCCGCACCCTTGAACACTTTCGCAAAGTTCGACTGTACAAACTTAACATTACCGATTGTACCGATTTCCCCTTTGAAAATCTTGTCTGCGTGAGCATACTTAACTACGCTGATGAAATCCTTGTTGTTGATAATGTCGTACTTAACATTCGGATGTACAAGAGCGACATAGCTTTCGCCGATAGGCTCAGCGTTCTGGCATTCAAGATAGTTCAGTGCCCTGAAAATTGTGTCAATTGTGAGCTTGCTGTTCGTCGTAATTGCCGCACGGCTTGCAACCTCTGTAACCGTACCGTCAGAGCCTACAGCCGGTGCATAGATAACGCTTGTACCGGCATTAAGAGCCTCACGGTCAATCTCTTCAATTGAGCGTCCTGCCTGTGAAGCAAGCTCCTCACTGTCCTTTGTCATCACATTATCACGGCTGCAAAAACTTGCCCAGTCTGTGATAGGTGTATATGCGCCGTACTGGTTCACCGCAATCTCAACATAGTAGAAGCTCATCTTATTACCGACAGGAGTAATGCCTTCCTGCAACGGTGTTGTAACGGTCGGGTACGGAGAAATACCTCTCTTGTTGTAGATGTTGCCCGACTGTTTTGGAATTGTGTCATGCTCACCAAACTGACCGTGAACGCATTTCGCTGTCAGGTTCTTGAGGAACACTTTGTGATAATATGTAGCTTTTTCGGGTGTCCAGTCATTGCCCGAGGTTGATGTTGTGTTGCCGTAAGCATTGTAAACATAGCCGTTTGACTTGTTTACACCGCCTGCGTCAACCGTATTACCGTGGATATTGATAATAAGCTTAATAATCTTGCTTTTCATTGTCGTACCTTCCTTTCGGCAAGGCATTAGAGGTGTGCCTCGCCTCGTTTTACTTTTTGATAAAAGGCCTCAAATTCAGCGTCAGACATCTCGTCCACGTTTTTTCTCTGCGTGGTTGTACCGCTTTTCTTGACCGCATTTTCGGTTGGTCGTCTTGCACCACTCTGAATTGACTGTGCCGCCGCACTGATTGCGGCAGAGCTTGAACGCTTTACAAGGTCTTTCTGCAATTCATCAAAATGCGCCATTTTATAAGCAGTAGTCAAATCATAAATTTCATCATTACGACCTGTCTTTTCGTTCTGTTCATTTCTCTGTTGAGCAATAAAGTCAAGTGCTGTGCGAAATGCGGGATTCTGAAATTCCTCTTCAAGGTTGAAGTTTGGAAATTCCTTCATCGTTTCCGCTGCAATTGACCTTAAATGCGTATCAAGTTCTCTTGCGGCTTTTTCTCTTCGGAGGGTTTCAAGTTCTTCTTCCTGAGCATTTGTTTTCTGCTGATTGAAAAAGTCGTTGCGTGCCTCTTCTGTTGTCACTCCGGCGGCAAGAGCCTTTTCGGCAAACAAATCCTTATCCTCTGTTACGGCTTTGAGGAGACCGTCGAGGTCATCAGGCTGTACATTGTACTTGTTTGCAATAAGGGCAAAAATCTGATTGCCGGTGCTTTCTCTTTTCTGCATATCTGAAATCTGCTTGTTTTTGGTTGACATTCTGTCCTTAAACAAAGACTGCGCTCTGTTCTGATACACATTTTTGAATTTACCTTTAATCAGCTTTTCAAACTCTTCTTCTAAGTTTTCTTCGTCGTCTGTGTCTGTGCTGTTGTTTTCGCCTTCTGCGTTATTATTCTGATTCTGATTGCCGTTGCCGAAAGCCTTGTTATAATCGTCGATAAGGTCGTCACCTATGCCGATTCTCTCAGCTCTCTCTCTCGTTTCACGGCTTATGTTGTTTTCGGTGCTTGTGGCTTCTGCACCGTGCTCACCGTTTCCGTCTCCGCCGTTAGCTGCGCCTGCTGATTCGCCGTCATGCAGATTTACGATAAGACTTAAAAATTTGTCGTTCATAAGAACCTCATTTCTCGCGTCTATCCGCGGTGTCTCTCTCGTCTTTCCGAGGTGTCAGGTCTTTATGCAGTCCCACTACTGCGACCTTATATTTTAATTATATCAACCTTAATTTTTCAAAAAAAGTTAAAACTCTTGTTGATTTTAAACTTTATTTCGGATCACCGTCATCATAGTTTAAATCTATTTCATCGGGGAAATTTTTGGCATAAAGTTCAAATCCCGTCCATAGTGCTTTTATGCCGTGTCGGACTTCGGCATCTGAGCTGACAATATAAAACTCTGATTCCGTGTGACCTTGCTCATACCTTTCATTGACTATCGTCACATTGTTTTCGTCCTGCATTTCTCTGACATACTGCAAAAATGCAGAGCATAAAGCACTCACGGCAACACACACATCATGTGAGCCGTGTCCTTTGCTTCCGAAATATATCAGATTTCCGCAGTCAATCAATGTTATTTCAATCACATTGCCGCCCCGCTTTCTGTCTGTGGCGGTGTCTGCTGTGCGGTCTGTGCGTTTTCGCTCGGCATAGCATTCTGCACATCTGCCGCTGTTCTGCTTGCATTCATTGCCTCAAGCATCTGCACCTTGTTAGAAAGCTCCTGTACAGCCTGTGACAAGGTCTGATTCTGCTTGATTTTCTCAATCAGCTTTTCTTTGCCCTCAAAGGTCATGCCGTCAAGCATGACGAGTGTGGCATCAGCCGCCTGCGGATTGAAAGCGCCCATCTGGAACAGCTTCATCATCATTTCATTTTGTGCCGCTGTGGCAAAAGGACTTGCCTTTTGCGCCTTTACATCAATGTCGAAAATCGGCAGTCGTTCAAGTATGTTGCCGTCCTCGTCGGTATAGTTTACCGTCTGACCGTCTGTGTCCGTATAGGTCAACGGCTGTTTTCTGAGGTCTGTGTTATCAAATTCCTCGTAGGTTGTCTGATTGTTTTCACCTGTGATTCTAAAGATTCTCGGCAACTTATAAAACTGCCTCATCAGTTCAATTTCTAACTCGGCAACCTCTGTAATTGTTTCTTGTGCCAACTTATTTGAGTCACGGCTTACCTTTCCGCCTGCCTCCTGCAATGCCGCAATTGCCGAACCGCTCGTAACACCTGCAGCGCTCGCTCCGTTGCTTGCATCGTTTGTAGCAGTAGTTTCTTTTATCTCGTCCAAAAGTCTATCGTACAAGCTCAACGCGCCCGAAGCAAGCTCTTTTGACTCAACCGGAGCAATGTTGCCTTGTACCGGGCCGTTGACCTCAATTACTGTTTTATCAAGGTCAGTAACATCATCGTTGTTTACACCGACACCTGTATTTGCGTACACTCTCGGCTGTGAGTTTGCTTTGATATTCACAAGCATATCGCGTTTTAGGTCATCAAACTGATTTTGTGGTGCTCGGGACACATCCATAAAGCCGAAACCAACGGGAGTATCACGCAGTCTGAACATCGGATCAAGCACAAACGGATACTTTCCGTGATTGTAAATAGGCTTACCTTCATTTTCAGATGAATAGAGAATGTGTTCACCGACGAATTTACAGAGGTGCAGTTCGCCGTTCTTTTTGTAGTACCAATCAAGCAAGATTACTTTATCATTTGATTTATTGCTGTTGTCGTATGTTTCGTGTTCGACCAGTCCGAGAGAGGCAGTAGAAACGCTCTCAAGCTCGGGATATACCTTTCTGATTCCTTCCTCGTCATAATATCGGGCAAAAAATACATTTGCACTGTCCTGTATCTCTTCAATGTGCGGTTCCCAAAAAAGATTGAGAATGTCAACACGACTGATTGAAATTTCACCCAGTCCGTTTTCCGCTGCTTTATCCCATAAAACAGCGAAACAACCGCACCCGCCAATAAATTTATCAAGCTGTTCATCAGAGTAAGCCTTTAAAAATTTATTACGCTTATGAATACATGGTATTACGCTGTTGAGTGCTTTTGCCGCTTTTTCGTCATCTTGTGCTCTAGGTAAGCAGATGATCTCAGGATAGTTGTCCATTGCATCAGCGTGTTTATTTATTATGACATTAAAAGCCTGTGCGCCTTTGCGTTTTGCTATGAGCACATTTCTAGGTTTACCGTTGTCATCTGTTTTAAACTGCGGTGCAATTGCTTCGTTGTAAAGCAATTCATATTCCTTATATGCAAGCTTAAATCTTTCATCATACTGCTTTTTGCTGTTCTGATACTTCCTGAAAGTCTGCATAGCCTCATGTATTTCGTCAAGTCCAATCGGCTTGCCGCTGCTCTCGTTCTCTTTTTCTGCCTGTTCGGTTGATTTCGGTTCTTCTTCGGTTTTATCGCCTGTACCGTAAACATTGCTCAACTTTGATTTCTCCGAGGTCAGAGCTGGATATGTGCTTTTAACCGGCAAAATCATGCCATTCTCATCTCGTTTAACTTTGCTCATTTTGGTTTTATCTCCTATCTGTTGTAATATCGTGTCTGACTTAGGTTCAATGGGTCAAATGCCCTTGCATTTCTCAGTACAACTTCTTTTGGTGTAATAATCGAGGTCATAAAGCCGTATCGCTGTTCGTCATAAATATGATCTTCGCCCTCGGTGTCAATATCTTCGGTGTCTATCTGAGAATAAACAAGGTTCGGAATTGTTCTGATGAAGTTAGTGCAGGTATTAAAACACTGAAACATCGGATAGCCTTCTTCATCAAACGCGAGCCGTGAATGAAACTGCATTTTTCCGGCAATTCTTGCGTTGTCGCCCTTGTTCCAAAAAACACCCAACTGTGCATGTGTTGCGGCCTGACTCTTGCCGCTGCCCTGTTCTGCGAATATGGCTGGATCAGCAACACCATAAATCTGTCTGCCTTTAATTTGAGGGTCATTATTTTCAATTGCAAGGATTTCCTGTGCCACTTTTTCAATCGGCCATCGTACACCTGTATTCGGCTGATTCTTCTTGCAACCGTACAATTCACGGATTCGGTAAAATCTGCCGTCTTGGTCAACGGCAGTCCAACCGACTGAAAACGGTCTTGTATAGCCCCAGTCGTATGAGCGTATTATTCGCCAGCTTTGCGGAATTTTGAACGGTTCAATAACATGAGTCCACCGTCTGTCCTTGTAATGCTCTCGGTTATCTATCCACTCAGTAAAAACCTGTCCCGCAAAACTATTCCACGAGCCGTAAAGCAAGGCATTACGCTCCGCTTCGGGCAGCTGTGCAAGTCGCTTGACATAATCGGGGTCATTGTTCATTAAGGCATAGTTGTCAAAAACGCTCGCAGTAATAAAAACTTTACTGCTCCAATAGTTTTTGGTCGTGCCGTCAGGCATAATTACTTTGTCGCTGAGCCATATAGTTTCGCCCGGAGTTCCGGCAGTTACAAAATACTGTTTCACCCAGCCGTGGCCAACACCGCCGGGGTTGGCAGTTGAGCGCATATACACCTTCGTCGCCTTGCAGTTGCCACGATTTCGGGATTTAAGGTAGCTGTATTCGTCAAATGTAAACTGCGTTAATTCGTCAAAGCCGATGAAATCGTACTGCTGTCCTTGGTACTTGTACTTTTCATTCGTGCGAAATAAAGAGCCGAGCTTAATTTGTGCGTCGCTTGAAAAGGTCCACACTCTCGTTGTTGCGTTGTATCTTGCCCCTCGATCAATTGACGGATAAATTGCCCTTGTCTGGTCAATAATTCGCGCGAGGTCAGGAACAGCTCTTCGCAATATTAGTCCTCTGTATTCGGGGATATTCACCTGTCGAGCCGCCTCAACTACAAGATAATCGGTCTTACCGCCACCTGCAGCACCGCCGTATAACATCTCATCTTCGCCACGGCTCAACGCTATTTTCTGTTTTGGCTGAGGAGTCCATATGACTTTCTTACTCAACACTTTCACCGTCCTGCTCGTCATTTTCGGGCGGTCGCATTACTTCCTGCATCGGGATTTCGATAATGCCGAGAGCGTTCTCTTCGTCCTGTTCCGTTGTATAATCTGCAAGAATATCACGAACATTGAGCAGACTCTTTGAAATTTCCGCTGCTCGCTTTGTGTTTACAAGTGTTTTTCGCTTTGCATAATCGTATTTGTATTCTTCTTCCGCTGTTGCGGTTTTCTCATCTTCACTTTTTTCGGCTTTAACCGTTACTTTCTTCTTGATAAGCTCCTCGTCCTTGTCAAGCTCATTAACGGCTCTGTTCAGCTTTGTGATAAGTTTTGAGGCAACGGCCACAACCCTGTCAATCTCTCTGACGGTTTTCTTCACTTTCTCAGTGTTGATTTTCTTGGCTATCTTATTTGCGGTTTCGCTCTGATTCTGCTTTCTCAGCTCCTGCCAATGCTCAGAGGCGCACTTCTTGCTGATTGATGATACGCTTATACCGTATCTGTCGGCGAGCTTGGCGACTGACATTGTTCCGCTTACATATTCAGCCTTGACCTTAGCCCAGTCAATCAATTCCTGCTCATCGGTTTTCTTCTTCCTCGTTTTTGGTTCTGCTTTTTGTGCCTGTGATTTTAATTTATCGCTCATCAGCTCACCGCCCTTTTTGTGCAAAATCTGTATTTTTATTTTATGTTTTTTTCTCTTCGCATAAAAGTTAAAACTTTTTCAATGATTTTTCATACTTTTTTCAGAGCCTAATATTGGTATGCAAAAACACGGTTTCACCGAAAGGCAAAACCGTGACGAAACTAAAATTTTTGAATTGATTTAAAATTTTCGCATATTATGTTTTTAAAAGATTGATATTTTACAAATCTTTGCTGATCGTCTGGGCCAGCGGACAGCCTCGCCAACAATAGCTACCGCAAAAATCGTTGAAGTGATTTTCCTTGTCCTGCGGTGAATCAAAAAACAGCGTTGTGCTCTTACTTTTGAAAACCGCCCCAAAACAGCAGATCTTACTTTGGCTATCATAAGAATAGAACGGACATTTGGCTTTGTTTTCTTTCAATTTTACCTCTCCTTTGATTTATTATCTATTCCGCTGCATACTTCATTTTTGTGCAACCCCAAAAGACCGTACATCGCACGGTCTGAATTTACCATTATTTACCATTTCCGCCTCTGCGTAATCGGCAGAAAACAAAAATACCATTTTGCGCCGCCGATATCCGAGTAGTTCATTGAGTAATCATCCTCAATGAGATAATGACCTTCGGGCGCTTCAATCATTTCGCCACGCTCTAAGGCTCTAATCTCTTTTCTTTTCGCCTTTCGTGTGACCGATTCGGGCTTTGTAAGATTGCGGCTTGTCATCATTCGCTTTTGGGCGGCATCAACATCTTCTTTACCGGTCAAATCTTTTGTTATGTACTCAGCTAACTTTTTGAAATTCTCGTTCTTATATAGCGGAGTAAAGTTCTGACCGTTTTCATAGGGCCATTTTTCAGACAGCAGTTCCCTGTCCTCTTTGCTGACTATGATGTGGATATGCCAGTTCTTACCAGACTTACCGCATTCAATAAACGCTATGTACTTTAGTCTGCCCTTGCCCTGCTTTTTTAGGCGGTAATTGATTCGGTCAAGCCACTTGCCTACCTCTTTGCGAAACTCTTCTTCTGTTTCATATGTTCCGTAGGACGCAGAAAAGCGACAGAAGAAATCACCGCTTCCAAAGTTTGCGTTGATGAGCCTCTGCATATGCTTAACCGCACGGAGCTTGTTTGCTTTTCTCATCTTGGCCGAGCTTAAAGAATTATTTGATTTCCTTCCGCCGTAGTTTTTGCCGATTTTTCGGATTGATTGATAGTATTCAACCTCAATCATATCTCCGCTTTTTATTGTTCTTCGATATGTGTACATAGCATAACCTTTTATTATAGTATATTATTCCTGTTTTCCAAACTTAAATAATCGTTTGAGCAGGATAGGCAAGGAGCATTTCAGCTCCCTCAATTATGACTGATTATTATTCTGCTTTAGAATATTAATACTGAAAGATATAATTAAACAGTAGCCAAATCTGACCACTTGAGCTACTGCTTTTGCAAACCTTGCCACTGCAATTGTGTGTTCTTATTTTATTGTGTAACAGCTAAAATCAAAAAAAAGAAGTCATTGCTTTTTGATTTTAATTTTTGAATATGGAAATTGTTTGATTTCTTGATTAAAAAATTGGATTTTGCATGTAGCAAGGGAGTTGCCTTGATTATTTTTCTGCCGGATCTGACTCTCTTACCGTGTCAGCCGTCTCATCGGGCTGAGATTCAGCCTTCTTAATAGGTTCATACACCGAGAGCTTACCAGCCATAAGTGCGTTGACCTCAGCCAGCTTTGTGATGTTTTCGTTAAGCACTCGGTTGTACTTCATCTCTTCCTCTCTTGTACACAAAAGATTCCCCATGTTGTCCTCGAGCATCTGATTTTCTGCTCTTAATCTTCTGTTTTCTTCCCTGAGCTTTTTGCATGCTTTTTCAGCACTTAATAATTTCATATGGAGATAATCATTCTGTGTAAGTAATGCTGCAAAACACTCGTGTGAGGATTCTTTTAAGTTTTCAATCTGATATTTTAAAAGTTCTTTTTCTGCTTTTCTCATATGTAGTCACCTTTCATTTATAGCTGTAAAACATAGGCAAGGATAATCCCTGCTTCTGCTTGCACAAAACTTGTACCCTCGGCATTCCCTACAAGAGCGACAGTTCAATGTCTCTTTTGTCTCGGTACTTACTTTTGATTTTTCCCATTCCGACGAGCGCTGTATATTCGCCGTAACTGTATGATGTTCCGTGTTGTTCATTGTATTTCGTTAACTCCTCACAAATAAGGTCAATGTTATCCTTCTTTCTCTTTTTTACCATTATTTTTCGCCTTCCGTTTCATCTGACCAGTCAAAAGCCTGTCCGCAGCGCCAGCAAAATTCAGGTCTGCCCTCTTTGATGAGGGCGTTGCAAATGGGGCATTGATAGTCAGTCCATTGCCATTCTTTGTGCTCGGGTATCGGCACCTGATCTTGCCAATTCTGGTGGTTATAATTATGTTCAAACGCTTTTACTCTGCTCTTTTTATTGCTACTTGTGCGTATCACTTCTTTAAGTTTTTTTGCCACTTGCTTTTCAAGAGCATGGACGGCAAGTTTAAGAGCGGTAAATATATTGGAATTGCTCAAATTTTTTAGTGTATCTTCAATGTTTGTTTCTTCGCCGATTTTATTCAACACTTCAATTGCTTTTTCGGCAGTCATATCCTGTACGGCTCTTTCGGCTTGATAGCAATATGTTCTTCTGTTCCACAGTTTCGGGGCATTTTCGGGAGTGTCAAATATTGTAAACAAAGTTTTACACCTTTTACATTTGACTCTCATTTCGTTATGTCCTTCATGAAACCCCAGTACAAAATCTTCGCTACCGCAGAACGGGCAAGGTTTAAGTTTTACTTCAGTCATTGCCTTTGTTATTGTCTTCACTCTCCTTTAAAAATCCGTCTTTTGTAAAAGTGCGTCCACATCTGCCACATTTTACACATACAGCTCCATAACTATCTGAGTTTATACAGTCATCACTTACTTGATAATCAACAAGCAATTTTTTTACATTACTGTTTTTTCTTAATTTTTCAAGTTCTTTTTCTTGACGAGAGAGTTTTTCAAACTCGAAATCTATTATCTCCATATCCGTTTTGCACCGCAGTAGGGGCAGTAATTGTATATTGATAATACAGCTTCTTTACAATGCGGACACGAGCTGTCAAGGCAAATCACCTTTGTACTGTTGGCATCTCTTGTTACACACATCGTATGATTACCGTCATCTGAGATAATGCGTTTGACTGCTTCGGCATTTTTTTGAGAGTGAAAATATATCGTACTAAAACTCATATCCTCGAACAGTATATCTAACGCATACTCACCGCATACCTCACGAATTTTTAATTTATTATCCATTTTCTTTTCACCTCATTTCAGCAGTTCGTCTGTCGTAACATTAAATAGATTTGAAATATCTATTATAGTTTTAATATCAGGCTCAAATTTTCCTTGCTCATAGTAAGATATACTTGTTCTGCTCAAGCAGAGCTTTTCACCCAGTTCATCTTGCGTTAATTTATGTCTAAGTCTTAACGCTTTTAATTTGTCGGGGAATGCCATTATTTTTCACCTCTTAAAAATCATCTCAGACATCTGCACCTGCCTGAGATATTTGTAAAATGGTAATATTCAGAAAAGTAGGTATAGGTATAAAATGAGATATATAATCTCGCTGTGCAGAGCGTGATTAACTTATTTAGTTTATTTTACTTCACCGGTGGTAAAAATCGGATGTGTGCCGTCACGGAGCTGTATTTCTTCGTCACTCATCACATAGCCGAGTTTACATAGCAGATTATAAAATCTGTTGAGTTCGGGATTGTTTTTTCGGCTGAATGTCTTGTCCGAATAATTTACACTGATATAATCGAACGAACCGTAAATTCTCTGGCTCAAAGCGTATGCCGTCGCCATTAGCATTCTGCCGCTGTCATTGTTCCAATGTTCGTTGATGTAGCTATCTATGTTTTCATCATCTTCAAAGTCGTGTTCGATAATTTCTTCAAAACGATATTTTTTGTTACTGGCTCCTGCCGCCACTTGGGCTACAATAAACTTCACAAGCTCCTGCTTCTTGTTGCTGTCATTGAAATTCGTATTAAGCATAAAGTCTCTTCTGAGGGCCTCACAGCGTTCGTCTATTTCTTCCGCCTGTTCAACAAGCTCGTCCCATCTCTGCTCTTCAAGCTTTCGCTTTTCTTCTTCGGCATCGTTCTTTTCCTGCTTTTCTAATGCTTCTGCGTAAATGTAGATGTTTGAGCCGTAACCAAAATAAAAATATCTTTTCCTGCCGTCCGCAAAGTCTTTATCAATCAAATCTTTGAGCGCGAAAAATCCCGTATATTCGTAGTTGCTTGGAATTTCGTCATGTTTCTGCGCTTTAATCATTCCATGTTCAAGACAGAGCTTTTCAATTTTTTCTTTTTCTTCTTCTGTTTCCTGCTTTTTAACAGCAGAATACAAAAGATTATCAAAGTTATTCGTTCCGATTGATGTAAGCAATTTATTTCTTACATCAATATCCTTAATCTGATTCAGCCTGTCATAATCCTGCAATGTAGGCTGTCGGATTTGGCTCTCTTTGAAAGCTTCTTCATCAAGTTCACAGAGTTTGACTCTCCGTCTGATTTTGCTTTCTGAAAATCCTGTCTTTTCGGCAACCTCCGCAATCGTATCTCCGAGGTCGAGCAAGAGCTGACAGCCCTTTGCTTCTTCATATACGGTTAAGTCTGACCGCTGCATATTTTCGGTCAACATTGTAGATAACTGTTCCTTTTCAGTCATCTCGACAACAGCGCACGGCAGTTCAGTTAATCCTGCCTGCTTTGCCGCTGCTAATCTTCTGTGTCCGATAATCACGGTGAACTCCGTCCAATCGTCATTCATCGGCACCACCGTGAGGTTTTGAAGAATGCCGTTCGCCTTAATGCTGTCAGCAAGCTCATCGACATCCCCGATAACCTTACGAGGGTTGTCGGGATGTGGATGCAGTTTTTCAATCGCAATCGTAGTCAATGTTGGTTTTCTTTCCATTACAAAAATCTCCTTACTAAGACAATAGAGCCATAATTGCCCATATGCACAATATGCCTGCATCAATGATAAGAATAAATCTCATAAGTATATCAACAGTCGCAAATATGGTTAGCCAATTAGGCCAAATGCAGTATATTTGGCATATCATTCTTTCTTCATCGTCAAGCGATATTAAATACATCACCTTCGCAAGTTTAAAGATGATATGATAAACAAGGCAGACGATACAAATAATTACAATTACATTCATATTGCCGATACTCCGACACACTCAAAGCCCTGTGTCAGATTTTCCGCTTTGAGCCTTTCATTTTCAGCTCTGAGCTCGTTGTTCTCTGCTTTGAGTCGGTCAATAATGTCAAGCTGTACATTTGTGATTTCGTCGGCAATTACATTGCGGTTGTTGAGGTGCTTAATATCAAGCTCCTTTTTTGCCGACTCTCGCTTGATTTCGCTTTTGCTCTTCCAGTTTTTGAAAATCATTTTTTACTCCTTATAGCTTGCACAAATATAATCCTCTGCTGTTTCTTCAATTTCGATATGCCCTTTATCTGCGAGACTTTCTTCAATCAGTTTCAAATCAAACGGCAAAGGCAAATTGTTCTTTTCACAAAGTTCATTAAAGCCATTGAAAGCTCTAACAATTCTGTCTCTTAAATATCTGACATCGTTATGTGCGTCAATAAGTTCAATTTTTGTTGAAGCTAATCTTACTTGCACATCTTCAAGCTGTCTCTTGCAACGCTTGTATTTCTTTCTTGATACAAAAATCATTTTTCGACACTCTCCTTTACAACTTCTTTCCCTGTTCTCACACCGTAATGTTTCTTCATTGATTCAAGCTCGCCCTTTGCGTTACCGTCCTTAACCGTCAGCTGCTGTCTTGCCTTTGTGGGGTAATCATCGCCTGTCAATTGTTCCCACATCTCTCTGCGGTTGTCTTTAAGGCAAGTGTTGAGATATGACATAACAACCTGCTCAAACGGCACTTTACTGCCGAACCTGTCAATAAGTTCATCAACGATCTTGCTCATATGCCGTCTTGCGTAATCTTTAGGCTTTTTGTATGCTCTGACCGAGTTCCACAGCTTTATGTGTACATTCTCATGCGTCAGCTCATCAATTGCCTTTGCCTGCAACTCGCACAGCTTAACGAGGTCAACCTTACCTTTACCGTATTCCTTGCAGACTTCCGAAAGAGTTACACTTGCACTCCTCACGGAGTCAATCTGCTGTTCCTGCTGTACGAGCAAATGCTCCGTTTTGAGTTTGAGTTCCCTGTACTCCTGAAAAAATTTTAATTTGTAGGCGGCAGTGTACTTCTCTGATAACAAACCAACCTTGCACATACTGTATGCGTTGGCGAGTTCCAGAACCAACAAACGGTCAAACAATTTCAATGACACAACTTCAAGATGATTAACCTCTCCGTCAATCCATCTTTTGGCCATATCGTTGAGTTCGTCAAGTGTTTTGTCATTCATTCATCACACACCACCCTAGCCTTGAAAAGGCTTTGAATAGGTATGCCAAATTTGTTGGCAAGCCTCGACAGCTCTTCCACGGTAAAAGTACCCGGATCTTTAAGTCTTTTCCTGTATGTACCCTCAGAGCAATGTGCCACAAGAGCCTGTCCTTCACGGTCAATACTCCTGATTTCAGCTTCATACTGTATATTGGCAATCAACTGCCTTTTTAATTTGTCCTCGGGCTTAGCTAATTTTCTCGGCATTTTCTTCTCACCCTTTCATTATTTATTTCTGTAATCCTGTAATCTGGTATCGACTTTTGCTTAGTCGCTTTCAAATACTTCTGCCCAATAATCGCCCGGATTATATGCAGACATCAGATTTATCCTATTCGGACAATTCTCCTCGGGGTCTGCAACACCTTCTTCAATTTCAAGCAAAACTTTTTCAGCACCATCTCGTTTGATTTCGTTGAGCTGATTGATTAGGTCATCAATTCTTACTGTGATTCGGCTCACTTTCTCACCTCGAGCACACAACGAAAATCCTTGTCTGCATCAAGGTCAACATGAGCTGGGATCTTGTGTTTTGGCACACCCTCAACAATAGACAAATGCACCGTTTCGTGTCCGCTTGCCTTGATCTCTTCAAGTTTAGTGATTAAGGTATCAATTTTAACTTTAATTATTTGCATAGTCATTCTCCCCCTTTGCATTCAAATACACAGCCGTAGTCGCTGAGTATAATGCGAGCCGGAATACCTCCTTCGGCTTCTTCAATTGTGAGGTCGGCACATTCGTAGCCGTCCTTCTGCAACATCTGAAGTTCTTTGATGAGGTCTTTTATTCTCACTCTGATTTCATTCATAATAATGATTCTCCCTACTTTTATTTTCCCTGTAATGTGGTATCGGTTCTGTCTTGACCGTTATGTTATAATCAAAACAAAAGGTGGTTTAATTATGGAATTTTATCAATTTGATAAACCGACAGAAAATATATTCAGATTTATATGCGAAAATCCTAAAGCAAATCTTTTAAAGCTCGAAAGCCTGCACGATGATTTTTTTAAGCCTCCGAAAAAGAGATCCGATTCCGATAACATAAAATACTATGGAGATTATGCAAAAACATGTACGGACTATCTTCTTGAATGTGGTTTGATTTACTCTAAGGAAGAAAGAATATATACATACTTCTATCCGTCTGCTAAAGGAATTGCATATGCAAAGTTCAGAAGAAAAAACTGGATACTGCATTATTTACCTTACTTTGCTTCTGTCACTTCACTTATCATTTCTCTTATTGCCCTTTTTAGATAAGTCTGCTACATTATTCCGTTTGGCGGCAATCCGTCTGTATCGGGATTATAGATACAAACTATCCCGCCCCCTCTCTCCTTCTCAAACTCAGCAATAAATTTCCCGAAATGTTTCATAAACATAACAGCGTCGGTCTTGTCCTCAAAATTTCCGACCAATAATTTTGCGGAAGGGGCAAACCACAATTTATAGGGAACTTTCTCTCCGATTCTTTCGGTGCAGTCAAGTGAATCCAGTACATCCTTTGTGGCGGTTTCTGTTATCTTGTAAACTTCTTCACGCTTGATAATAGCTGCCTTCATAAAACTGCGCACAAAATGCTTATTTTCTAAGTGTTTTTTAAACTTAGAAATCTTTTCAATTAAGTTCATACTGTTCTCCTGTTAGTGAAAAATATAGAAAAGGTGGCGGTTTCTCTTCTGCTCAAGTTCGGTGGCAAACTTTCTGAACTGTTTCATAAACATTTTTTGGTCCCGGTAACTGTTAAAATTTCCAATCCACACGCTCATACGGTTTTTGTGTAACATATCATCGGGATATTTTTCTCCGACCTGTTCGCTAAACTCAGACGAACACAAAACATCCCACGTGGCTGTCTTGGCAATGTTGTATATCTCCTTACGCTTACGCTTTTTAAACTTAAACATTCCTCTCACCCCCTACCTTTATTTCCCTGTAATGTGGTATCGGTTCTTTATAAGGTATTAAATTCTCTTAAAGCTCTTACGACCTCGGGCAGAACTTCCACTTCTGCCTTTGAAGGTCGTTCTTTTTTTGTAACCTTATCAATGAAATCTACAAGGCACTTTACAACCTTTGCTCTGTCATCATCACTCATCATTCTTCTCACCTCCCTTGTGATCTCGGTCTTTGGTTTATCAAGGCACTTTACAACCTTTGCTCTGTCAGCATTTTCTAACATTCTTCTCACCCCCTACTTTTGTTTTATGTAATGTGATATCGGTTCTTATGCGGTTTTCTGTGAACAGAAAAGATATTCCATTCTCATGTTACGGAAGAAAGTATCTCTGATTTTAAATGCTTCAGGAATAGTAAAATCAGTTATCTCATCTAACTTATTGTCAACAGTTCTCAGAGAACAACCTAAGAGATTCATGATATCTTCCTTGCTAACTCCAGTTCTTGCCATTTCAGCTTTGAGATTTTTCATTACTTTCACCTCCTTAAATTGCCGATATAAGCAACTTCTGTCATTATAATATATCCGATATCCGCAATTGTCAATACCTTTTTTGAAATTTGTTTCCGAAATCGGCAATTTTTTATTGACATTTTAATATAGCGGTGATATTATTCAAATAGAGGTGAGTTTTATGTGGCTTGAAGCACTAAAAAAAATGAAAAAAATTTCTGGAAAAACTTCAAAACAAATTTCAGAAGAAACTAATATTCCTAAAAGTACAATTGATAAATTATTCGCTGGTCAGACAAAAGAGCCTTATTTGGTAAGCACAAGAGCTATTGTACATTGTATGGGATTTACTCTTGATGATTTATACGATTTTGACAATAGTCAATCATATACGCAAGAGGAAAAAACAATTATAAATAATTACAGAAATCTAAATGAAAAAGGCAAGCAAAAACTATTTGAATACTCTGACGATTTGATTTGTAGCGGTAATTACAATAAAGTTTACAAAATAAAAACCGCCGCCCGAGACGGAAGTTTTAAGGAAACAACCGTTACCGACGACGATTTGCAAAGACTTATGGATTTGCCAGATGTCGATGATTTGAAATAAATTTTTGAAATTGATTGAAAACTTCCCGTTCAAGCGGAGCAACCAAAAACTTGTTCCGCTTGTATAGCTCTTGCAAGCGTTGCCAGCGATATGCCGCTGCGGTTGGACTTATATCGCATAGCTGAGCTATTTCGTCAGCACTTTGGACCTTTAATCCCCACAACACACAGGCTGGAGCAAGTAGCCTGCTTGCGAAAACATTCGCTTCTTGTTCAATGGGATTGTCTGTTGGAGAAATTTCTCTGTTTATCAGCTCATACTTTCCGACATGACCGAGTAGTATATGGCCAAGCTCGTGAGCTACGGTAAAGCGTTTCCGCTGTCGGTTGCAGTCTTTCCGCACAAGTATGATAGCCTGATTGTTAACAACGGTGCATTTACCGTCATTGCCCTGCTCCAACTTGTCATAATACTTAACAGCGATGCCAAGCTTGTGACACAACTCAACAATGTTTACCGGGAGTTCCTTTATATTTTCCTTTACAAGGATTTCCCACGACATATTTCGGGACTTTTGATACTTTTTGTAATCCATAATTAAAAATCACCTCGTAAATATTATGGGTTACAAAAGCCAATATATAAAGAAAACCGCCTGTTGTTGCACCAACAGACGGCTTTAAAAAATAGGGATGAGAGATAAACACGCACCTCTCAAATATTATTTTATATCAATTGACATATATTGTCAAGGAATGAGAGGTAGATATGGAAATATTGAAATTTTTTGGAATTACTGTGGGTTTGTCTATATGCTTTTTATTGATAGCATATATATATATCTTAATTCAAAGTAGATTTAATTTTAAAGATGCTTGGGAAGATATAAAATATTTTTTTACCTATTATACTAACTTTGCTGTAGTTTTTGTCATTATAGCAATGTATATGGCTTTTTTTACGACAAAGTTATGGAAATCACATCCTGAGGCTTTTAATATTCTTTTTATTGCACCTTGGATAGTTACTTTTTTTAGAAGTATGTCTGAAAATCCAAGCCAATTTAATCGACTTTTTCCAAACAGAAAAACCGTTGCAACAATAATGGAAACTTTACAAATTAAAACATTTGATTATGACGATTTTAGACATAAATATATCGACTTTATTAGATTAAAGACACTTCCTAAAGAATCAACGAGTGAACTTGATTATTCAAGCAATCTTGTTTATTTTGCTTTTACTGACCGTGATTTTGAACATCATGAAATTGAATATCTTGTTCAATCAATTTCTGTTAAACGATTTTGTGCACTCTATGAGTTACACAATCGTTCATTTAGTAGTTCTAAAATTGATGATTTACATTATATAAAAATAGCGGCTGTGTGGTATGGTGATACAATTCTTACTTATCCTGCAAAGTATGCCGCTGAACATCAAAAAAAGGACGGTTTCACACAACTTGCGTATTTTATCGAAAGTTGTTATAAACATAGACTTGACCCTACTTACAAAGATTATCTTGAATTTGCTCTCAAACATCAATATTAAATAAAAAATCCCCGTACTGCTGGAACAGTACGAGGAAAATTGAAAGGGTGTCGGCATTTTTACTTGGTGGAACAAGAGCCGATACCACATTACAGGAGATGATATTATGGCAAAAGCCAAAAAACTGAAATCGGGCAACTATCGTGTTTTAGTTCCAGATTTCAAAGACGAAAAAGGTAAATGGCATTACAAGTCATTTACGGCCGAAACGAAAAAAGAAGCCGAGTACATGGCTATGGAGTTCACGCACGATCGTGAGAACAGAGAGTTGACATACACTAATATGACTCTTGCACAAGCGTACAGACGATACATCGACAGTAAATCTTCTGTTCTTGCTCCCTCAACCATTGACGGATACGAGAAGAATTTACGAAATGACTTTAAAAGCCTTATGCCGATGAAGCTCAGTGTAATAACACAAGAGCATATTCAAATGGCAGTTAATGAGATGTCGGCAAAATATTCGCCTAAATCTGTACGAAATTCGCACGGACTGTTATCCGCTGTATTGGGAGCATATAAACCTCAATTAACTCTCACAACAAGACTGCCGCAAAAGGTTGAACCCAAGTACACAATACCGACAACTGCCGAAATCAATACATTGCTTGATAATGCAAATGACTTTATCCGTGTGCCTATCTTGCTTGCAAGTTCGGGCAGCCTTCGCCGTTCTGAAATCTGCGCATTAACTCCCGACGACATTACAGATATAGGTATCACCGTGAACAAAGCCGCTGTCTACGACAAAGACAATAATGTTGTTATTAAACCGCCAAAGACTAATGCCGGAAACCGATTTGTACCTCTTCCCCCGCATATCATTAAAGAAGTTCGAGAATGGAAATATTTCGGTTGTACCCCAACCAAACTGTCTAATGCTTTTAATAAGCTTGTCGATACAAACGACATACCTCATATATCGTTTCATAAGTTAAGGCACTACTTCGCCTCAGAGCTCCACGCAAAGGGTATTCCTGACAAACATATTGCCCAAATAGGCGGTTGGAAATCTGTGTCAGTCCTGCAAAATATTTATCAACACACTCTTAGGGATAAGCAAGAAGAAATGAACACCAAAATCATCAACATTTTTGAAAGTAATTTTTCAAAAGAAACGAACAATCAAAAGAAAGCATAATTTCGTGTTGAATTTCGTGCGTGTTGGATTTCGTGTTGGATTTTAAATCAAAAAAACAATTTTTAAAGCAAAAAATCAAGTTTTAACGCAAAAAATGTTTTTAAAAAAACAGGCAAACAGCCGATAAACACTAAACATCGGCTTGTTTGCTCAGTTTTATATATGGCGGAGAGAAGGGGATTCGAACCCCTGATACGGTGTTCACCGTATACATGATTTCCAATCATGCTCCTTCGGCCAGCTCGGACATCTCTCCAAACGACCTGTTTATTATATCAAATGAAATCAGAAAAATCAAGTGAGATTTTGAAATATTTTAATTTTATGTGGCGAACTATGAAAAAACTATTTTCTATTATTTTAATTTTGGTAGCTTTATTGCAAATATCTTTAACAAGTGCATTTGCAACCACAAGCGTAAGTTTTGAAATGCAGAATGCAGATATGAAGCCGAACAGACTGTTCAGCGTTGCACTTTCCGCAAATTCCGGCAATCGACTTTCTGCCGCAACATTTGAATTTACATATAACCCCGATTATATCGAATTCAGAAAGGTTAAAGCAGTGAATAACGGCTCAAAAATTCAGGTCAACAAGAAAAGCGGCAAGGTTAAAGTTGTTTTTCTTAATTCTGAAGGACAGAATATTTCCGGCGGAAGCGATGTCTTAACACTTGATTTCAAAACAATAAAAGAAGGTACTGCGTATATTGACTATACGGTGAATCAATGTGTTGATTCCGATGTGAACTTTATGGATGTTGGAAGTTGCACCGCATCGTGTATCAGAATATATAAAAATGCGTCAGGAACGGTTAGCAGCGGAAGTTCCTCGTCAAGCAATGAAAACAGCACGCAAGCTACAGGAAAGGGCGGTAAAAGTAAACACCCGACCGAGCCTACAACTGTTAATGCCTCAGATAACGAATATATTGATTACAATCCCATTAAAGATAGGCAAATAAAATTTTTCCTTGCCGGCATTGGCATAACTGCGGGATGCTTAGCTATATTGGCTGTTGCATATGCAATCGGTAAAAAAACAGCTCAGAAGAAAGCTGAAAAAGAGAAAAATCACAACGACAATACTCTTGAAAACAAGACTTCCGATGATTGATTCGGGAGTCTTTTACTTTGCCTTTCTTCCCTGCGTGATATCACGCTTTGCAAATTCACGGTTGATTGAGTTTAAAACACGCTTTTTGTCGGCACTCCACATGGGTGCAACGAGCAGTTTTTTATCCCCGTCACCTGTTAAACGGTGAATTACAACATTTTCAGGCAACACTTCAACGCAATCGCAAAGAATATCAATATAATCTTCCATTGAAAGCACATCAAATTTTCCGCTTTCATAGTCATCACACAAGTCTGTGTTTTTTAAAACATGCAACAATTGCAGTTTGATTCCGTCGGTTTTATTGCCTGCATATTTTACAGATTCAAGCATCATTTCTTTAGATTCGTTCGGAAGTCCCAAAATAATGTGTGTAATTACATTGATTCCGATTTTATGAAGATTTTCTGTAGCTGAGTCATAAACGGAGAGCGGATACATTCTTCTTATATAATCTGCCGATTTTTCATGAATTGTCTGCAATCCGAGTTCTACCCAGACAGGTTTTATCTTATTTAGTTTTTCAAGAAGACCTAACACATTATTTCCCAGGCAATCGGGACGGGTTGCGATTGAAAGGGCAACAATGTCGGGTTCTGAAATTGCATCTGTAAATATTTTTTCAAGATATTCAACAGGCGCATAGGTATTTGTGAACGGCTGAAAGTATGCAATAAACTTTTTACAGTCGGATTTCTTTTTTATTCGCAGTTTAGCCTGATCGATTTGTCCGTGAACAGGAAGAAGTGCATCGGAGGCAAATTCTCCGGAGCCTCCCCTGCTGCAAAAAATACAGCCCCTTGTTCCGAGGGTTCCGTCACGATTCGGACAGGTCATATTACCGTTCAGCGAAATTTTGTACACCTTTTCACCGAATGTATTTTTGAGATACTTATTAAGGGAGTAGTAATTCATAATAAAACACCTGATAAATTAAAAAGGTCGGCAGAAAAGCCGACCTTTGTGTCTTTCGACATATTAGAGAGGAAATCTATGAAAAGTTCTTGTAAGCATTATCTATGTGAAGTTAAAGTGTTTTTTTTGCTTATCTTTAACTTACAAGCATATAATAACTGTCTTATGTGACAGAAAATTGAACGCTTGTGTAAAGTAATGTGAAAGTTTAAAAATATTATGAGAACTTTCTGATATATTCAAGAAACTTTGCATAGAGCTTGTCCTCAAGCTCTTCAAGAGTATCATCTATACCGCCGTTAAAAAACATTTTATTGTGCTTTGAAAGTGAAAGGTATGCACCAATCATACTCTTTCTGACTTCATCCTGCAAATCCTCTCCGAGTTCATTGCCGCAGGAAAGTCCGAGAAAGATATTGCCGTCAACAAGCTGTGACGCAACAGCGGCATTTTTCAATTCAAAAGAATTGAATTTGCCAAGTCCGGTTGCAAACTCACGGAGCGAGAACTCCTCTTCACCTTTCTTGTATTTTTTTTGTTTTTCTGAAATTTCATTTTCACAGACTTCAAGCGAAAAGTTTCCGCCGGTAATATATTCGTGCATATAATCCGGATTTGTAGCAAGGACATTGTAAAGTCGCATTGAGTTCACGGCTGTTTCAAGACAGGAAAATGATGCAAACTGCATATTGCTGTCATTCAGCTTGATGAAACTGTACATATTCTGAAAAACAGACTTGTTGACTACAAGCAAAACAAGTCTTTCGCTCTCACGCACATCAGACAAAAGAGGGCTTGTCAGGTATGACATGGTGAACTTATACGACTTATTTACATATTCACTCAATAAATCCAAAAACCCGTTTAAAAAATCATTTTCTCGTATTGTAAATTCAAACATATATTCACCTATCTAAACAATTCCATATCTGCGTTGTAGAGGTCATTCCTTGTGATGTCGATATCACAGGAAACCAAAAAACGGTTTTCAAAAGCCGATATAAGCAGATTTGGATTCACATTATCGGAGCTGCCTGCCGACAAAACAACATCAAGTTCTGCAAAGTCGAACTTCTCGGTTACTTCAAAGCTCTTTATACCCTGTTTTATGTCAACGGTTTTTATGCCTTTTTTAGATTTCTTTTCAACTTCAATACTTTCGCTTGTCAGCAGTTCTTTGAGTTGTTCGCATACTGTACGGGAGTTTTCACCGTCACAGGAAATCTTGATTGTAAATGATGCAAAAGCAATCTTTCCGGCTTTCATAACGGGTTCCGTTACATCAAACACACGAAGTCCTCTGGGCAGACAACCGTTAAGCCTTGAGATGATTTCTTCAAACGGAAAGCTTTCATCCTCAAGCTTGACATCCATACATTCGTTTACACCCCTGAAACCAAGCGAAAGCGGTAACGGGAATGTTGCAAACGGATGCGGGTTAAATCCTTCTGTATGCCAGATAGGGATTTTGCTCTTGTGCAATGCACGGAGCATACATCGATTGAGGTCAAGGTGCGAAATATAGCGACATTCAAAATCTTTTTTAAACCATATTCTTACGCTTTTCAAAACACACACCCTTTCCGTATTTAGCCGCACCGCAGTTGTTGCATTTCAGTCTGCAATGCGGTGTTGTTGTATCTGCGTACGCTTTTTTACATTCTCTGATAAGGAAATCCTTAGTTACACCGTAGTCGATATGATCCCACGGAAGAATTTCATCAAAACTTCTATGTCTGTTTGCATAAAATGACGGATCAACACCGCATTCATCAAAGAGTTCAAGCCACTTTTCAAGGCTGAAACAATCATTCCAGCCGTCAAAATGAAAACCTCTTTCACATGCAAGCTCCATAACCTTACAAAGTTTTCTGTCACCCCTTGCAAATACTGCTTCAAGGTAGCTTGTATCGGCATCGTGATAGTTAAACTGAATTTTTCTTGTTGTAATACTGTCCTTGATGTGCTGTTGCTTTTCTTGAAGAACAGGGATTGTATCCTGCGGTTCCCATTGAAACGGGGTGAACGGTTTTGGTACAAAAGAGGATGCAGACACGGTTACACGCACCGACTTGCCCTTTGGCTTGTCGGGACATTTGTAATATGCATCAACTACAGACTGACCAAGACCGGCAATTGCGGCGACATCGTCCATTGTTTCGGTAGGCAGACCAATCATAAAATAGAGTTTTACAGTAGTCCAACCGCCTGCAAATGCAGTTGTGCAAGTCTGCAAAAGTTCATCTTCACGAACATTTTTATTGATAACATCACGCATACGCTGACTGCCTGCCTCCGGAGCAAAGGTAAGTCCGCTCTTGCGTACGGTTTTAATCTTATTCATAATGTCATCTGTAAAGCCGTCAACACGCAGTGACGGAAGTGAAATGCTGACTTTCTCGTCTTTGCTCCACTCATTCAGCTTGTCAAGCAACGGTACAATCTGACTGTAGTCACTTGAACTGAGTGAAGATAGCGAAACTTCATCGTAACCCGTGTTATCACATAATGCTCTGCATTGTTTATTTATAGTTTCGGGAGATTTTTCACGGACGGGACGGTAAATCATACCTGCCTGACAGAAACGACAGCCTCTTATACAGCCACGGAAAATTTCCTGAACCGCTCTGTCATGAACTATCTCAACGAGCGGAACTACAAAATTATCAGGATAGAACGACTTGTCCATATCAAGCATAATACGCTTGTGGATTTTAGCGGGAGCATCTCCTTTTGGAGTGAATGACTTGATTGTGCCGTCCTCGTTATATGTTACATCATAGAGTGCAGGAACATATACACCCTCAATTTTAGATGAGAGTTCAAGAAACTCCTGTTTTGATTTACCCTCGGCTCTGCACCTTCTGAAAAGTTCAATAACCTCAAGGTCAACCTCTTCACCCTCACCGATGAAGAAAATATCGACAAAATCTGCAATCGGCTCGGGGTTGCAAGCACACGGTCCGCCTGCAACTACTATGTTTTTAAGTTCTTTTCTGTCACAGCTTTTGATTGGCACACCCGAAAGCCTGAGCATATTGAGCATATTTGTAAAACTGAGTTCATACTGGAGAGTAAAACCGATAAAGTCAAAATCGGACACGGGATCTCCGCTTTCAAGCGCATAAAGCGGAATATTGTGTTTTATCATCTCTTCTTCCATATCAACCCATGGGGCAAAAACTCTTTCGCACCAAATGTACGGCACAGCGTTCATAAGGCTGTAAAGAATTTTCATTCCGAGATGGGACATACCTACTTCATAGGTATCGGGAAAGCAGAAGGCAAATCTGCAATCTACTTTCTTTTTATCCTTGATTACTTCGTTGAGTTCACCGCCGACATATCTTCCCGGCTTTTGAACTTTCAGAAGTAATTTTTCAACTTCTTTGCTGACCATAGAAATCCTCCGTCAGTAGTACCTGTTGTTTTTACATAAAAGTGACGCAATGAGATAAGCACACACAAACAACAGCGAAAAATTATATTTTGAATTTAGCAAAACCATAAAGCCGAGTACCGTCAGCGGAAAAAGAATTATAACAGCAGTTATATTTATGATTCTTTCGGCTGATTTTTCCGAGAATTTTCTGCACAGAATAACATACATAAGCTGTCCGCCGTCAAGCGACATAACCGGCAGCATATTAAAAAGTCCCGTACAAAGGTTCGCCATGGCAATCGGCAATAAAAATTCACTATTACATAAGTATAACAGATAAAACAGAATAAAACAAATGAAATTGACTAAAGGTCCGAAAAAAATTATAAAAATGTTCTGACGGGTTGTGTTTAACTGTCTTGAAGAGTTGGTAATCTTGATTTCAAACAGCGAAATTTTGATTTTATCAGGCGTAGATTTGCAAATGAGCATTGCAAAAAGATGACCGCACTCATGAATAATCACAGCCATAACGCAACATAGAAATCCTAAAAATATATTCAGTATCACACATATTGCTCCAAGACAAACGAGTGAATACGAAACCGTAAAATCAATGTTCAGCAGACGAAACTTCATCGCTTGTTGCAGTAAACAGATTTGATAAATTTATTTTATTATCGCCCGTATCAAAAACAACGGATTTTTCAAGGTTTGAATAGTACCATTCCCGTGTTGCGGCATAGACCTCACCGCCGAATAAATTAAGCAAAAAAGCCGCAAGAGCTATAAGAATACAACACACAAGTTGAATCGTTATCACAAGCTGTTTCGGAGAATTTTTCTTTTCATCACTATTTTCAGCCGATAAAGAGTTCACATCCTCCTCATCTGAATCAAGCTCCTCCGATACCTTCGGGTATTCCGAATATGAAACAGATTTCCAGTCATCGTCATATGTAATGGTATTTCTGTTATCATTATTTTCTGTCAAAAAAATCACCTCAATGCAATATATGCAATGAGGTGAACAAATTTAACTGTGTCATTCAATCTTTTGGTCAAGGCTTTTGAAATCGCCTTTTGTAAGGTTGACAAAAAATGCAATTGCAAGCATTAACGAGAAAAATTCCGCAATTGGGAAAGCATACCATACGGCTGTATAATCAAACACCATAGAAAGCACCCACGCAATCGGAAGAATGAGTACAAGCTGACGGCAGAATGACATAATAAGACTGCGCAATCCCTTTCCGACTGCCTGAAAAAGTGTTGTAAAGATAATGCCGGCAGCAGCAGGAATAAAACAAAGACTGATGATTCTGAATGCAGGGACACCGATATTCATAATATCCTGTGTGCCGCCAAACATAGCAATAAGCTGTTCGGGGATTGTCCACATAAGAATTGTGCCGACCGCCATAATAATTACGCCAATGATGATGCCGCGCTTTAAAGCGGAATACATTCTCTTTTTCTTTCTTGCACCGTAGTTATAACCGATAATCGGCATTACGCCCTGATTGAGTCCGAAACAAGGCATGAATACAAAGCTCTGTAATTTATAATATATACCGAGAACAGTAACGGCAGCCTCCGAAACAGCAAGAATTGCATTGAGTCCGATAATCATAACGGAACCTATTGACTGCATAATTACAGACGGAAAGCCTACAACATAGATAGATTTCAATGTGGAACCATTCAATTTGAAATGTTTGAACGAAACTTTAACTTCGTTATTCTTAAAGAAAAGAATGCAAAGGCAGAAAGCCATACCGCAAAATTGACCGAATACAGTAGCAATTGCCGCACCGAGAACACCGAGTTCGGGAAAAATTCCTATACCGAAAATCAGGAGCGGATCAAAAATAATATTTACAATTGCACCGAAAAGCTGGGATAACATCGGGAATATCATATTGCCTGTTGCCTGAAGCGTTTTTTCAACCATAATCTGTACAATTGAAAAGAACGAAAAGCAAAGTACAACCGTCAGATACTGGATTCCGTAATTGAGAATAGCCTCATTCTGCGTGTACATTGCCATAAACGGGCGAACCGCAAAAAGTCCGAGCAATAAAAATATTACATAATTAAAAATACAGGTTACAAGACCGTGAGTTGCTCCGTCGTTTGCCTGAACAAAATTTTTCTCACCTAATTTTCTTGAAACAAACGAGTTTACACCGACTGCCGTACCGACTGCAAACGCAATCAAAAGCATTTGCAGAGGATAAGCAAGCGAAGTTGCGGTCAGTCCGTCTGCGTCATAGTTGCCGATAAAAATACTGTCAACAACATTATACATTGCCTGAATTGTCATTGAAAAAATTGCAGGCAGACTCATTGTCAGAATGAGCCTTGTCATTGGCATAGTTCCCATTTTATTTTCATGGGGCTTTACTGAATTTTCCATATTTTCCATACTGATTCCTTTCTTATTCGCATACATATAGTTAGTTGATCTTTCGTATCTTCCTGTAAATCCAAAATGCAACAAGCATTACAGCCGTACCGAGCAACACACCGAAAAAGTCAATCCACATATCGCTCACCTGTCCCGATCTTCCCTCAACCCCAAGTTGGATTGTTTCATCAATAAAACAGGTAAACAATCCGATTGAAACGGTGTAGGGTATGAATTTTATCGGCTTGATTCGGTCAAATGAATAGGCACATGAACAGAGCAATGCTCCCAGAACGGTATATTCCGTAAAATGAGCAAGCTTTCTGATTATGTGGTCCGAAAGATTCGGCTCAATTCCGAATAATTTTAAAATTACTGTGACAAAATCAAGGACGCTTTCACTCTCTTGTGCCGACTCAACTGACGGCATTGAAGAATGAATAAACGCAAATGCAATCACTGACGCGGTCAAAACAAACATAATTATTCTGAATCGCATTGAACAGGAATTCGTTTTCATCAAATCACTCCATAGTATATTTTACAGATTATTCAGTCAATGTCAACTTTTGAATAATTATTTATCATAATGTATAAATAAATCAAATTTTAAGGCTTTATTATGGAAGATTTTATCTTGCTCAAATATTGAAAAAAACTTTTAAATCTGTTATACTTATCAGGTATTGGCAAAATATAATTTCTAAGGAGCAAATATGTGGTATTTAATAGTATTTTTTATTTCAATGGTTCCGATAGTAGAAATCAGAGGTGCTGTGCCTGTTGCGGTTGCAAATGACTTAAATCTTTTTTGGACATATGTAGTCTGCATTTTAGGCAATATGCTCCCTGTTCCGATTATCTACCTCTTTGCAAGAAAGGTTCTTGTTTGGGGTTCTGATAAGAAGTTTATCGGCAAATTCTTTTCTTTCTGTCTTGAAAAAGGCGAAAAAGGCGGCAGAAAACTTGAGGCAAAAGCAGGCAACGGAATGTTTGTTGCACTTATGCTTTTCGTAGGCATCCCTCTTCCCGGCACAGGCGCATGGACAGGAACACTTGCGGCAAGTATTCTTGACCTCGGATTTAAGAAAAGCGTTATAGCCGTTATGTGCGGTGTTGTTATCGCAGGTATTATAATGGGTATCGGTTCGGTACTTGTAGCAAACGGAATCAACTTTATTTTTGCTCCGTAAATAATTTTGGGCAGCACATCGCTGCCCTTATTTTTTGGTGAATTTATAAAATGGAAAAGAAAAATATATATGATGCAATTATAATCGGCGGCGGTGCATCGGGACTTATGTGTGCAATCACAGCAAAGAAACATGACCGTTCAAAAAAAATTGCAATAATCGAAAAAAATGACAGATTAGGCAAAAAGCTGATGTCAACAGGCAACGGCAGATGTAACCTGACAAATCACTGTATATCTCCCGATAAATATGTCGGTTCTTTCAAAAAGCAGAGTAAAAAAATTTTTGAAAGATTCAGCGGTGATGAGATGGCGAATATTTTTAAAAACTTAGGACTTTTAAGTTTTTACGATAACGAGGGCAGATATTACCCGATAAGCAAACACGCCGCATCTGTTCTGGATGTTCTGCGCTTACAGGTTGAAACACTCGGAATAGATGTTTTCACAAAACAGAATGTCAATTCTATAAAAAAAGTTTCAAATGGTTTTAATATTTCGTCTGATGACAGCGAGGAAAAGTACGATTTCATATGTAACAAGCTTGTGATTGCAAACGGTTCAAAAGCCGCACCTAAGCTTGGCGGAAACGCAAGTGCAATTGATTATCTTAAAAATTTCGGTCATAAGGTTGTTTCGTTCTCCCCTGCTTTATGCCCTGTTAAGGTTAAAAGCGATGTTCTGAAAATACTAAAAGGTCTGAGAGTTACAGGCAAGGCACAGTTATACGGTGAACACGGTCGATTAATCAAGGAAGAAACAGGCGAAATTCAATTTACCGAGAATTCGCTGTCGGGAATTTGCGTGTTCAATCTTTCATTATTTGCTAAACCGAACGACAAAATAGTGCTTGATTTATTGCCCGATTATTCGGAAAATGAGCTGATTAAAATAATCAGACAACATATATCATTGTTTTCTGATTTGCCGTGTGAACAGCTTTTGACAGGGATTTTTCAGAAGAGAATCGGACAGGCAATTCTGAAAATCAGCCGAGTTGATTTGTCAAAGATTTGTTCCAAGCTTTCAAAGGACGAAGTATCAGGAATTTGCAAAGCAATAAAATCGATGTCATTTACAGTAAGCGGAAAAGAAGATTTCTCACACGCACAATGTGCTTTGGGCGGTGTTTTAGGCAAAGAGATTGACGAAAACACTATGATGAGTAAAATTGTAAAAAATCTTTTTATATGCGGTGAGGCGATTGACCTTTGCGGTGAATGCGGAGGATTTAACCTTCATTTTGCATTTGCCGGCGGAATTATTGCAGGAGAAAATTTATGATCAGAGTGAACAATATACATTTAAGCCTTGACTACGATGATAAATCGGTTCGCAAGGCAGTTGCCCAACAGTTGAGGATTGAAGAAAAATCCATAAAAAGCTGTAAGATTTTTCGCAGATCGGTTGACGCAAGAAAAAAGGATAATATCTACTTTCTTACAACCGTTGACGCTGAACTTAATATCAACGAGGATAAAGTCTGCAAAAAGTGCGGTAACGCTCAAATTGCGAGAAAGTATGAATATAATCAGATGAAATTTGGCAATGCGCCCTCCCCCATTGTTGTCGGAGCAGGTCCGGCTGGATTGTTTGCGGCACTTATTCTGGCAAGAAGCGGTGCAAATCCAATTCTTATTGAAAGAGGTCGTGATATTGATAGGCGAACTGCCGATGTGAACAGGTTCTGGACAAGCGGTCAGCTTGACATAACTTCAAATGTTCAGTTTGGCGAAGGCGGTGCGGGAACATTTTCTGACGGCAAACTGAATTCAGGTATAAAAGATATAAGACAACGCAAGGTGCTTGAAGAATTTGTGAGCCACGGCGCACCTGATGAAATTCTCTATAACGCAAAACCTCATATCGGAACGGATATGCTAAAAGGCACAATAAAAAATATCCGCAACGAAATTATTGAACTCGGCGGAATGGTTATGTTTGAAACGAAGCTTGTTTCAATGGGTTTTAGTGATAACAAGCTGAAATCTATAACTGTTGAAACGGCTAACGGCGATGAAATTATAGAAACAGACAATGTTATTCTTGCAATCGGTCACAGTGCAAGGGATACTTTTGAGATGCTTTATGATTTAAAGTTGCCGATTGAGGCAAAGCCTTTCTCGGTAGGAGCAAGAATTGAACATCTTCGTGAAAAAGTTGACAAGGCACAATACGGCAGGTTTGCGGGCAATAAAAAACTCGGCTCGGCAAATTATAAGCTAAGTACACACCTTGATAACGGACGGGGTGTGTATACATTTTGTATGTGTCCCGGCGGCAAGGTTGTCAATGCATCAAGCGAAGAAAACAGACTTTGCACCAATGGTATGAGTGAATTTGCTCGAAATGCCGAAAATTCAAATTCAGCGTTGCTTGTAGGAATAAACCCGGATGATTATGAATCCGACCATCCGCTTGCCGGAATGTATTTGCAGAGAAAGCTTGAATCAAAAGCATTCGTTGCCGGCGGTGAAAATTATAATGCACCTATACAAAGAGTTGACGATTTTCTTAATAACAGGAAATCCACACATCTCGGTGATGTAAAGCCAAGTATCGGTCCGAATTATGAGTTTTCAAATCTGAACGAGATTTTGCCTGAATATGTCAGCACTTCAATGGCTCAGGGCATTGTGAAAATGGGCAGAATGTTACACGGATTTGATGACGGTGACGCTGTTTTGACCGGCGTTGAGAGCAGAAGCTCTTCCCCAGTCAGAATCATGAGAAAGACAGATACGCTCGAAAGTGTACTTATTGAAGGACTGTATCCGTGCGGTGAAGGTGCAGGCTATGCTGGCGGAATTATCTCCGCCGCAGTTGACGGCATTAAATGTGCCGAAAAAATTATAGAAAAATCGAATAAAAATTGAATAGATAATTAATGCTGTTTATCACCATACGGTGATGCAAATATTATTCAAGGAGTTTTTGGTATGAAAATTCTAATCACAGGCGGAACAACATTTGTGAGCAGATATGCAGCCGAGCATTTTGTGAGTAAAGGCGAGGAAGTTTTTGTTCTAAACAGAAACAGCAGACCTCAATCACAAGGTGTGCATCTGATTAATTGCGACAGATTGAATCTTGGCAACAAGTTTGCTAACGAACACTTTGATTTAATTCTTGATATCACAGCGTACACTGATGAGCATATAAAGGCTCTTTTAAAGTCAGGTATTTCGTTTGATGATTACATTTTCATCAGTTCAAGTGCGGTTTATCCCGAAACTAATCCCCAGCCGTTTGCCGAAAATCAAACTTGCGGTAAAAATTCTGTCTGGGGCGATTACGGAATTAACAAACTCAATGCAGAAAAATACTTACTTGATACTGTCCAAAATGCGTATATTCTTCGTCCGCCGTATTTTTACGGTATGTATGAAAATTTGTACAGAGAAGCATTTCCCTTTGATTGTGCTATTCTAGACAGAAAATTTTACATTCCTGAAAACGGAGATATGAAATTGCAATTTTTCAATGTGTCAGACCTTTATAAATTTATTGAGATAATAATAGAAAAGCACCCAAGTAATCATATTTTTAATGTTGGAAACAAAGAAACCGTTACAATAAAAGAATGGGTTGAGCTTTGCTACAAAGTGGCAGGCAGAGAAGTTGAATTTGTAAGCGTGTCGAAAGATATTCCGCAAAGAGATTATTTTTGCTTCTACGATTACGAATATGTGCTTGATGTAAGAAAACAAAATGAATTAATGCCAAATACAGTATCTTTGTATGATGGATTGAAAGAAGAATTTGAATGGTATAAAAATCACCAAGACAGCATTTATAATCGCAAACCGTACATAGAATATATAGATACAAAATTAAAGTAATAAGTAAAAAATTAACAAAAGCAATGTTTCCGAACAAAAGGAAACATTGCTTTTTTACCCTCATTACGAAAAAATGTGGGATAGTCAAAAGATGACTTCTTCACCTTGATTCGCTATCTTTCTATTTCTTCTGTCCGTTCACCATCCCACAAAAAATCATGATGAACCGTTTATTTTGTATTGTGATTTAAACAAATAACAGTACCGCCCCGACAGTAAAAATCAAAACAGCAAAATGTGCTTGATTGTGCGGGGCGGCTCTTAGATAAACTTGTTAAATTTTACTTGGAGTATTTACTCCACTGTCCGTTTGAGTAAATCATATTTACATCGGGGATTTTTAAGTCATCTGTCTGTGTTGAACCGTTATTGAATATAGCATATTCTGCACCATTCGGAAGTTCAAATCTGTATGTGTTATTACCTATACTTTCCATAGCCTTGCCGGGCCAGCTCATATAAGTCGAACCTTTTGAACTCCATACATAGACATTTACTGTTGACCAGTTTTCCGTATTATTGAAATAAACATAATTCTTAGTCTGAATTGAAGTCGGTTCGGTTGTTGGCTTTGTGACATTTGTTGTAGGCTGGGTGGGTGCAACATTTTCTGTGTAAGTACCGCAGTATGAGTCTTCAACAATAAGCTTAACGATATAAGCCTGAATCATAGTTGCGTCTTTTACAGAAATAACAGAATCCTTGTCTACATCTGCCGCAATGAGAGCCTCATCGCTTAAAGTCGATATGTTAACAATGTATCTTTGAACCTCTGTTGAATCACAGACTGTAAATGTTCCGTTTAAATCAACATCACCGATAAGAATTCTGTTTGAAGGCTCTGTTACCGGCTGAGTTGTAGAAGGCTGTGTTGTAGCAGGCTGTGTTGTAGCAGGCTGTGATGTGGTAGGCTGAGTTGTAGACGGCTGTGTTGCGATTGTAGTAGGACGGACTGTCGTGGAAGGAGCTGTTGTCGGCTGAGTGGGTTTTACAGTCGAATAGTTCTGCCAAGAACCGTTGCTGTAAATTTTATTACCGTCTGCAATCCTGAGGTCATCTGTCTGACTGTCACCGTTGTTGAAAATTACATATTTTGCACCGTCAGGCACTTCAATATCAAAAATATTATTACCCTTGTCGGTCATTTTCTTGCCCGGCCACGATGTCATTTCTTTATTGTCATCACTCCAGAAATATGCATTGACCTTAGACCACTTGGTTGATGAGTTATCATAAGCAACAACCTTTACGGCATTCGGGTCTACTTTTGTATATGTATATGTTTCCGGATCGGATGTTGTCTTGCCGTCGCTTGCTTTTACTGTTACTGTGGTTACAGTATCGTAAGCAAGGTTAGTACCGATTGTAATTTTCTGACCGTTTGTGTAGTTTACAAATGCACCGTCATCAATTGAATACTGAGCATTTTTTGCATTCTTGCAATTGAGCGTAAGTGTGAGCTCATCTGTATTGTAGTTTGTTGAACCCGGAGTTACTGACGCTGAAGGTCCTTCGGGTTCGGCATCATAGACTACTGCAATACCTGATGAACCTATTGTACCTGAAATGGTGCTTGATGTAATTGTAAATGTATTGCCTGAAACAGCGTCTGTGTATGTACCCGGTTTTGCGTAACCGCCGCCGTTTTCTACCGATACCTCGCCGCTTCCGCTGCCTTTTACGATAACAGCACCGCCGTCTTTACGGGTAATTACAGAACAACCGTCTGACACTGTGTAGTAATCGGCTTTGCCGTCCATTGCATTATGGAACTTATTGATTTGGGCAACCTCACTGCTGGTGAAATGAGTTGAGCCTTTTTCTCCCATTTTGATACTTTCTTTGTTGGTTGAAGAAGGACGGGAAAAATAAAGAGCAGTAACTTTATTACGGCTTGCCGCAACCGCATAGGCACGGTCAATAACATTCTGACTCATTTCATTTGAAAAGCCCCAGTCTTTGTTGTTTGACCATGTATCATGGCTTTCACCCCAATAAAGAAGCTTATCGTTTGAAATGCCTTTTTCACTCCAGTTTCCGCTTGAAGTAGGAGCTTTGCCCGAATTAAACGAATCACGGAGTTCTTTACCGTAGTTACTATCTGTGACAGAAATATAATCGGTATACTCTTTCATAATGTCTTCATTGCCTGTCGAACGGTCATCGGGACCACCGAGAATTTCGCCGTAGTTATAAAGACCGTACTGTGTTACCGATTTCCAGAAATCGTCGCCCTCGCTCGGAACGCCAATGTGTTTTGCAGCGTCCCAACGAAGTCCGTCAACACCTACCGACTTGAGTTCCTGAACATAGTTGCAGACTTTTTGCTGAACATATGGATTTTCGGTTGCAATGTCCGGCATACCAATCGAGCCGTGTGTTACCTGCCAACGGTTTTTCCAGTCAATACCTCCGCCGAAGGTATGCCAATACTCGGATGGCTTTAAATCGTTGTCTATGTTGTTGTGATCGCCTCTCAAATGGTTAGCAACAACATCGACAATAATCTTAATTCCGTACTTTTCCGCCTCATCACAAAGCGACTGAAGTTCAGCCTTTGTACCGACACCATTTGTTCCGATACTGAATGAAATTGGCTGATATAACCAATACCAAGTACCTGTTCCGTTTGGCTGTGCCGGAGAAGTCTGTATACTTGTAAATCCGGCTTTTGCAATTTTAGGCAATTCAGCCTTAATATCGTTATAAGTCCAGTCAAAACAATGTAAAATTACACCGTCCTGAATATTATCTTTGAGTTTGTACTTATTAGCCGATACGGTTGGCGAGCTTTCTGCCGCCTGAACACCGAGTGAACCGGATACAAAGGCAGATAGGCTTGCCGACAGGATGCTCACGCTCAATATTGCGCTGAGTATTTTTGATTTTGTTTTCAAATTTTTACACACCTTTCAAATTAATTTCAAAACTCTACTATGTGTCGAATCAGTCGACTGAAACAAATCAAATTAAATCAATTTCAATAGATTTCAGCATAAAGCAAAGTACAATAAAGAGCAACATAAATGCAATGCATTTTTTAAATCAATTGCAAATGTGCATAACATTTGTACAAATTGCTAAAATTCGACAATAATATTAAAGCACCCATAAAAGGTGCCCTAATATGCGACTGTGTCTGTAAGCCGGGTTTTGTCGTGAACAGCCATCTATCTTGGCAGACCGTTACCGAATCTGCTCGATGCCACCTCCTAAGGACACGCCGAGCAAGCGTATAATGTCCTACCACGGTGTTGCTTCAAATAGGGTTTACACGGCAGAGCAGTCTCCTGCCCTCCGGTGAGCTCTTACCTCACCTTTCCATCCTTACCATATAATGGCGGTAATTTTCTGTTGCACTATCCCTGGAGTCGCCTCCGGCGGCCGTTAGCCGTTATTTTTGCTCTGTGAAGCCCGGACTTTCCTCGCAAAACGCCTTTCGGCAATTTCCCGCAGCTGTTCAATACACTCATATCTATAATACTATATGATTTTTTGCAAAATGTCAACTTAAATTTTCATAAAATGGCTTGATATATCCGATTTTTCAGTTTATAATAAATAAAGATTTGTAACAAAGGAGAGTTTATAATGGACATAAGACAGAAATCACTCGAAAAGCATTACGAATGGAACGGTAAAATCGAGGTAATATCACGAGTTCCTATTTCTAATGCCGAGGATTTATCTCTTGCATATACACCGGGTGTTGCCGAGCCTTGCCTTGAAATTCAGAAAGATTACGACAAGTCTTTTGAGCTTACAAGAAGAAACAATCTTGTTGCAGTAGTAACAGACGGTACAGCGGTTCTCGGTCTTGGCGACATCGGCCCAGAGGCAGGTATGCCTGTTATGGAGGGCAAATGCGCTCTCTTTAAAGAGTTCGGCGATGTTGACGCATTTCCTATCTGCGTAAGAAGTAAAGATGTTGACGAAATCGTAAATGCAATTTATCTTATCAGCGGTTCATTCGGCGGTATTAACCTTGAGGATATTGCCGCTCCCCGTTGCTTTGAAATTGAGAAAAAACTTAAGGAAAAGTGCGATATTCCGATTTTCCACGATGACCAGCACGGTACAGCCGTAATCGTTGCCGCAGGACTTATCAATTCTTTAAAGCTTGTAGGCAAAAAGTTTGAGGACATAAAGGTTGTTATGAACGGCGCAGGCGCAGCAGGCATTGCCATTGCCAAGCACCTCCTCAATATGGGCGTTAAGAACATTACTCTTTGCGACAGTAAGGGTATCATCTGCAAGGGTGACGAAAGACTTAATGCCGTTAAGCGTGAAATGGCAGAGATTACTAACCTTGAGCATATGACAGGCACACTCGCAGACGCTATGAAGGGCGCAGATGTATTTCTCGGTATATCAGCCGCAGGCTGTGTAAGCGAAGAAATGGTTGCTTCTATGGCAAAAGACCCAATCCTCTTTGCTATGGCTAATCCTACTCCTGAAATTATGCCTGACCTTGCCAAGAAAGCAGGCGCTGCCGTTGTAGGTACAGGCAGAAGTGACTTCCCGAACCAGATTAACAATGTTCTCGCTTTCCCGGGCATTTTCAGAGGTGCTCTTGATTGCCGTGCAAGCGACATCAACGAAGAGATGAAAGTTGCCGCTTCATTTGCAATCGCTTCACTCGTAAGCGACAGTGAGCTTAATGCCGACTACATTCTTCCCGAGGCTTTCGATAAGAGAATCGGTAAGACTGTTGCCGAGGCTGTTAAAAAAGCCGCTATCGAAACAGGCGTTGCAAGAATTTGATAAATGTATAAATTTACGGGGCTGTCGAAAGGCAGTCCCTTTTGTATTTGAATTTTTTGTAATTATATAGTATAATAGATGTATTAAGACAAAAAGTTGGTGCATAGCTTGATAATTCACGATATTTCAAGGGATATTCTCACAAGTAAGGTCTACGAGGGCGACCCGCAGACCGAGGTAAACACAATAAAAAGCATTGAAAACGGCGATGATTACAATCTTTCTGCCATTAGTATGAGCACCCACACAGGTACTCATATTGACGCTCCTCTGCATTTTTCGAGCGATGGCAGTTCTATATCCAAAATGCGCCTTAATACCTTTACGGGCAAATGTACGGTAGTCACGGTCAACGGTATTCTTACGGGCGAAGATATGGACAAAATTCTTGCGCACAGCCGTAAGAAACTGCTTTTGCACGGCAACTGCAAGGCTTTTGTGTCTGCTTTTGCCGCCAGAGTGCTCGCTGACAGCGATGTGGTTATGATTGGCACGGACGCACAGTCAATCGCACCCGAATATGACGAGAACGAAACGCACAAAATCCTTGCAAATGCAGGCATTGCGATTTTGGAAAACCTTGATTTATCGGATATAGCAGACGGCGACTATGAGCTTTTTGCATTTCCTATTAAGCTTGGCGGCCTGGAGGCGGCACCTTGCCGTGCAATTTTGTTTGAACAGGAAAGAGGTCTTTGATATGGTAAAAATGGTAGTATTTGATTTGGATGGCACACTTGTAAATTCTCTTGTTGACCTTGGTATTGCCACCAATGAGGGACTTAAGCAGGCAGGCTTGCCTGTACATCCTATGGAGAAATACAATCATTTTGTAGGCAACGGCAGAGAAATGCTTGTAAAGCGTGCAATGGGCGAGAAAAGCGAAGATAAGGCACTTTTTGATACGGTTATGAACGGATTTAACACTTACTACGGCGCTCACAGCAACGACCATACAGCCGAGTACAAGGGCTGTACCGAACTTTTGGAGCAGCTCGACAAAAACGGCATTATGACGGCCGTACTTTCAAACAAACCCGATGAATTTGTAGGCGCTATCCTCGCAAAAGTGTTCCCGAACCATAAGTTTACCGAGGCTTGGGGCAACAAAAAGGAATATAAGTGCAAACCCGACGGCGAGGCTTTAAACGCAATTTTGAGCAAGCACAATGTAAAGCAGAGCGAGTGTATTTATATCGGTGACAGCGATGTTGATGTGTTCACCGCAAAGAATGCAGGCGTAAGTATGCTTGGCGTTGAATGGGGATTCAGAGGCAGGAAAGAGCTTACGGAGGCAGGCGCTCCGCAGGTTGCCGCAACCGCCGACGAACTTTTGAATTTGATTTTGGCACAGAAATAAGGACGAGCGATGAACAAGGTAAATTATCAGAAAATTCTTGACGGAATAATCTCAAATCTTCAAAAGACAAATACTGTTCCGACACTGCTTTTGCATGTCTGTTGTGCGCCTTGTTCAAGCTATTGTCTTGAGTATTTGTCGCAGTATTTTAAAATCACGGTTTTCTTTTATAATCCCAATATTTCAGAAAGGGCTGAATATCAGCACAGATTAAACGAAGAAAAACGCTTTATTTCCGAAATGAATTTTAAGTATCCCGTAAATATTATTGAGGGCGAATATTCTCCTTTAGAATATTTTTCTGCCGTAAAAGGTCTTGAAAACGAACCCGAGGGAGGGGAAAGGTGTAAAAAATGCTTTGAACTGCGCCTTGAAAAGACCGCCCGGATTGCCCGGGAAATGAATTTCGATTACTTTACAACTACTTTGACGATAAGTCCGCTGAAAAACGCACCGTTACTGAATCAAATAGGCGAGCGTTTCGCTGATGTTTACGATGTAAAGTGGTTAAACAGTGATTTTAAGAAAAAAGAGGGTTACAAACGCTCAATCGTACTTTCTGCCGAGCATAATTTGTACAGACAGAATTACTGCGGCTGTGTTTTTTCAAAGCGTGAGGCGGCGGAAAAAGAATAAATTTACAGAATTTTGAAAAAGTTTGAAAAAAATTCAAAAAAATCTTGACAAACGGCTGAAAAAATGGTATAAAATATATCGTTGCGTAAGATAATCGGCAATACGGAGAGATGTCCGAGTGGTTTAAGGAGCTAGTCTTGAAAACTAGTGATCCCGCAAGGGACCAAGGGTTCGAATCCCTTTCTCTCCGCCATTTATTCAATATTTTTTGTAGTTTAACTACACGGAGGATTACTCAAGTGGTTAAGAGGCTCCCCTGCTAAGGGAGTAGGTCGCTAACGCGGCGCGAGGGTTCAAATCCCTTGTCCTCCGCCAAATAAGAACCGTAACTATTGTTGCGGTTCTTATTTTTTGTCTTTTTGTAGGATTATATCCACATTTTTACTAATTATCTAAAGATGATGGAAAAAGTTATTAAAACGGTATACTATTATAATAATAGTGCTTTATTATACATTGTTCTTAAAAAATATAATTTCAGGAGATTATTATGAAAGGTATAATTCTTGCAGGCGGTTCAGGCACAAGACTTTATCCACTTACAAAGGTTACTTCAAAACAACTTTTGCCGATTTACGACAAACCTATGATTTATTATCCCTTGTCGGTACTTATGAATGCAGGCATCAGAGATATTCTTATTATTTCTACTCCGCAGGATACCCCAAGATTTAAGAATTTACTCGGAAACGGCAATCAGTTTGGTGTTAATCTTACATATGCTGTTCAGCCAAGCCCGGACGGACTTGCTCAGGCCTTTATCATTGGAGCGGATTTCATAGGTGATGACGATGTTGCAATGGTACTCGGTGATAATATTTTTGCCGGTCATGGTCTTAATAAGCGACTAAGAAATGCCGTTAAAAACGCCAAAATTGGAAAGGGAGCAACCGTATTTGGCTATTATGTTGATGATCCAGAACGATTTGGCATTGTAGAATTTGATGCAAACGGAAAGGCTGTATCTATTGAAGAAAAACCCGAAAAACCAAAATCCAACTACTGCGTTACAGGTCTTTACTTCTATGATAACAAGGTTGTCAGCTATGCAAAGAATCTTAAGCCATCTGCAAGGGGAGAGCTCGAGATAACTGACCTCAACAGAATTTACCTTGAAAACAATGCTTTAAATGTTGAGCTGCTCGGACAGGGCTTTACTTGGCTTGACACAGGCACACACGAAAGTTTGGTAGACGCCACAAACTTTGTAAAGACGATTGAAACTCACCAACACAGAAAAATTGCCTGTCTTGAAGAAATAGCTTATCTCAACGGCTGGATTTCAAGAGAAGATGTAATGAAAGTTTACGAAGAAGTGAAGAAAAATCAGTACGGACAATATTTGCTTGATGTGCTTGATGGAAAATATATTGATGAGGAATTAAACTAAGGAGAATAATAAATGACAATTATAGTTACAGGCGGTGCCGGCTTTATCGGCTCTAACTTTGTATTTCATATGCTGAAAAAATATCCTGATTACAGAATAATCTGCCTTGATTGTCTTACATACGCAGGTAATCTCTCGACCCTCGCTCCTGTAATGGATAATCCCAATTTCAGATTTGTAAAGGAAAGCATTACAGACAGAGCGGCTGTTTATAAGCTTTTTGAAGAGGAACACCCTGATATGGTAGTAAACTTTGCGGCAGAAAGCCATGTTGACCGTTCTATCGAAAATCCTGAGGTTTTCCTTGACACAAACATTAAGGGTACAGCGGTTCTTATGGACGCTTGCAGAAAATACGGAATCAAGCGCTACCATCAGGTATCAACAGATGAGGTTTACGGTGATTTACCGCTCGACAGACCCGATCTGTTCTTTACTGAGGAAACTCCAATTCACACAAGCAGTCCTTATTCATCTTCAAAGGCAGGAGCAGACCTTCTCGTGCTTGCTTATCATAGAACATACGGACTTCCTGTCACAATCAGCCGTTGCTCAAACAACTACGGCCCGTACCATTTTCCTGAAAAATTAATTCCGCTTATGATTGCCAATGCACTTGCCGACAAGCCACTTCCTGTATATGGCGAGGGACTCAATGTGCGTGACTGGCTCTATGTTGAAGACCATTGCAAGGCTATCGACCTTATCATTCACAACGGCAGGGTAGGTGAGGTTTACAATGTTGGCGGTCACAACGAAAAAAGAAATATTGACATTGTAAAAATCATCTGCAAAGAACTTAACAAGCCTGAAAGTCTTATTACATATGTAACCGACAGAAAAGGTCACGATATGCGCTATGCGATTGACCCTACCAAAATTCACAATGAACTCGGTTGGCTGCCCGAAACCAAATTTGAAGACGGCATTAAAAGGACAATAAAATGGTATCTTGATAATCGTGAGTGGTGGGAAAACATAATCAGTGGCGAGTATCAGAACTATTATGAAAAAATGTATGGAAACAGATAAATCAGAGGTAAGCAAATGAAAGTTTTAGTAACAGGTGTTGCTGGGCAGCTTGGTCATGATGTTATGAATGAGCTTGCAAGGCGTGGCTATGACGGTATCGGTTCTGATATTGCAGAAAATTACAACGGAGCACAAGACGGCTCGGCTGTAACTAAAATGCCTTACATTCAGTTAGATATTACCGATGACAGCAAAGTTAAAAGTACAATTTCAAAACTTAAACCCGATGTCGTTGTGCATTGCGCTGCTTGGACAGCTGTTGATGCCGCCGATGACGAAGAAAATAGGGAAAAGGTTTATGCTATAAATGTAAACGGTACAAAAAGTATTGCAGAAAGCTGCAAAATAGTCGGCGCTAAAATGGTTTACATATCAACCGATTATGTATTTGACGGTCAGGGAACTGAGCCTTGGCAGGCTGACTGTAAGGATTATTCTCCGCTTAATGTCTACGGAAAAACTAAACTTGAGGGAGAACTTGCCGTAAGCAATATACTTGATAACTGTTTCATAGTAAGAATAGCATGGGTATTTGGTGTAAACGGTAATAATTTTATAAAAACAATGCTAAAAATCGGCAAAAAGTTTGATACTTTAAAGGTAGTTAATGACCAAATCGGTACACCAACCTACACCTACGACCTTTCAAGACTTCTTGTTGATATGATAGAAACCGAAAAATACGGCTATTATCACGCTACAAACGAAGGCGGATATATTAGTTGGTATGATTTCGCCTGCGAAATTTTCAAACAGGCAGGGTACACTACAAAAGTAAATCCTGTTACAACTGAGGAATACGGTGTTTCAAAGGCAAAGCGCCCGTTTAACTCAAGACTTGACAAGAGTAAACTTGCAGAAAATGGTTTTCAGCCTTTACCAAGCTGGCAGGACGCACTTCAAAGGTATTTAAAAGAAATTGAATATTAAATTACTTTTAGCTGATATTTATATCGGCTAAAAAATCTGTAATACAAAATTTATTTGAAAAGGAAATTTCTATGGGACAGATTAAAGTTACAAAAGCACCAATCGAAGGACTTTATATAATTGAACCGACCGTACATGGCGACAATCGTGGATATTTTATGGAAACCTATAATCAGAACGATATGCACGAGGCAGGACTTGATATGGTATTCGTTCAGGATAACCAGAGTATGAGCACAAAGGGCGTATTGCGTGGACTTCATTTTCAAAAGCAGTACCCGCAAGGCAAACTTGTGCGTGTAATAAAGGGCAGAGTGTTTGATGTAGCAGTTGACCTACGAAAAGGCAGCAAAACATTTGGTAAATGGTTCGGCGTTGAACTTACTGAAGAAAACAAAAAGCAGTTTTATATTTCTGAAGGCTTTGCTCACGGTTTTCTCGTTTTGAGTGATGTTGCCGAGTTTTGCTATAAATGCACTGATTTTTATCATCCCGGTGACGAGGGCGGACTTGCTTGGAATGACCCTGAAATCGGTATTGAATGGCCTGAACTTGAAGGTGTATACAACGGCGCACCAACCGCTGATGGTTATAGCTTAAAAGACGGCACAAAACTAAATTTATCTGATAAAGACCAAAAATGGATCGGTATTAAAGATACTTTTACTTTTAATTAATCAAATCGCAGTTTTATACTCAAATTGAATAATAGAAAAACAAGCGACAGCAATATTGAAATGCTCCCCTTTTGTTATAAATCTTATATTAGTCATCTAAGAGATTTTATACAGTTGAACAAAACAAAAGCGGAAACGGAATCGTTACAAAAACAAAAATAATCAAAGTGATAATTTTTTGTGTTTTAGTAAGCTCTGAATTTCTGAATATAGTGAAACAATCAAAAAACAAACAGATTAACGGTGTAGCAATTAAAATAATACTAAAATTAAAAACATTTTGATCCAAAACGCTTGAAAAATCTGATGAGTTATTAATCAATAGTTGTATAACAATATAAATTACTCCACCAAATAAAGCTAAGAGATAGGCAATTAAGCAATTGCGGTAAAATTTATTTCTAATTTCTTTATCAATTATTTTTTCTTTATATATGATTTTGTTCACACATCTTGCTAATAAAACCTTAATGAAAGTCTGCAAAAACAGAACTGCAAAACAAAAAGGTATTAAATATAAAATTAAGTCCACATACATAAAAATCAACTCTTTTAATTATTTTGTTTCAAATTAATTAATAATGTTTGTCTAAAATTATTATACTGTTTCTTTGTTTGATGTCAATAATATTAGTTGAATTTAAATAATTTTATTTATTTGCAAAAATTCAATAATTAAAATTATTTTGCATTTTATATGCCATATGATATAATAAAGTGTAAGTAATAATTCATACTATTCAATTTAATTTCATTATTGCAAAAAAGTAAAATGTTTTATTGATAGATTTAATTATAATTTTATAATTGCAGGCTGAAATAAAATTAATATGATAAATATTTTAATTACGCAAATTGCATTAGCAAGTTGTAATAATCTTTTATAATAATCACTCAGAAAGGTAGAGACATTTCAATCCTACTCTACCCTTGAATTAAGATATAGTCAACTATACAAAATGCATATTTTGTATAGTTCGGGGAGCTAAAGCACCCCGAACTAATCGCATTTCAAACCCCGAACGCTACCGAGGTTTAGGAAATGCTTACAAAACATAGTTTTTGTATTGCTCCCCACGCACTCACTTTAGCGTGGGTGGTTTTTGCGTTCCTTGTCGGCTACTGCGGTTGGTTCTCCTTTCGCAGTTTGTGCTATGTGACCGCTCACCAAAAATATAATAGCATACTTGATTGTAGTATGTCAATACCGCTCCTCGGAATTTTGTATAGTTTAACACGAGCCGTCAAGGGTAAAATGCACTAAAGCCCTTGACGGCTCGTGTTTTAGGCTTAAATAAAAGGAGCGTTATTATGACATACTACAATCACAATTCAGAAAGAAACTACAACAGGCAATCGCAGAGAACGACCACGCCCGACTACCCCTATATGTCGTGGCTTACATACAAACGGCTACATCATATAGTAAAATACTATCCAACTGAGAATATGTATATAACATATAAATGGTGGTGTTTAGCGCACCAATATACGCCGTTTGGCGCAGAAATTCAAGACACAGAAAAAGCGACCGCTCTATTAGTGGTCGCTCTCCGCAATCGCCTTGGCAAATAGTCAAGGCTTTTATTATGTTCGCTGGTGCGGTTTATGTTTTGCCACCTCGGCAACCGCAAGGGTTGCGCTCGTTGTCAAAATCCGCCGCAGTATTTCTTTGTTACTTTTGTTTCCTATCCTGTCGCACCTTTGCGGTGCGAGCGGCGGGGCTTATATCTCAATTTCCAATTTTTTTGCGATTTTTTGCACAATTTCAAGTGTTTTTTCTGCGACTTCGGTCAAATATTCGGCTGAAAATTCGGAAATTCCGTTTTTTCTGAAAAGTATATCAGAGTATGCATAAAGCATAGTTGTTTCTGCTCTGTCGTGTTGCAATTCCTTTTGTACTTCGTTAAAGCCCTTTGCGTGGAACTCTTCAACGGCATATGTCTTTCGTGCAGAGTGCGGCGAGAAATTCCCCTCGACTTTTGCTATGGCACTTGCTTTTTTAACATCTTTCCACACAGCTTGTCGTGTTCGTGGCTTGTCACCGTTGCGCCCCTCGAAAATAAATTTTTTACTGCTGATTTTACGTAAGCGGTTCGCAAGGTCGGCAGTAATTCTTTTTTTGCCCCTCTTTCCTGTTTTTTGTGCCGTGTATGAAATTGTTTGCCCTTGCAGTTGTGCAGGCGTGAGTGATAGACAATCGCCAATGCGCAAACCTGTTTCAAGGCTCAGTCTTAACGCTAAAGCGTTCTCGTATTGCATTAAATGGTATATCCGTGTGTATACACTCGGCTTGATGTAATCGGCTCTCATATTCTAATTATAGGCTTTTTAGAGCTATCCGTCAATTTGTGCTGATGTTGCGGGTTGACTGTTGCCCGCATTTTTTCGGCGGGCGGGGTACAATCCTAAAAATGTAAACTCGCAAAATTTTTAAAAAATGTACATTCAGTGTTGAGTGCATAAAAAAAGAGTGTCCCATTTTTCGGACACTCATTTTTTAAAGCTCTGATATTTATATTCAATGTAAACGCTATTGCCGAAATTATCGTCCCACTCGCCGATAATAAACTTTGGTTGCCACGGTGTAGGGTGTAGCATTTGCATAGCTGACACCAACGCCCCCGCCATTTTGCACAGGTCATCGGGTGATAAGTCGTAGCTTGATAACATAAAATCGCCGTCGTTTGTTATTAGTCGCACTTTGTTTGCTCCAGTCTGCATTTCAGCTTGTTATATCCTGTATCATACTCCCAGTCTTGCGGAGCGGTTGTGTAGTCAGCATTACCATACTGCACAACAGGCTTGCACAGCTTGCCGCCCGAATAATACCACCGCCCGCCGATTTTTTCGTCGGCTTTGGTTATGTACTTGCACACATACGCACTAACGCTCATAACATCGCCATAGCACGCAATAGCGGTGCTGAACCCCAGCGACCAATCGGTCACATTGTACACAGTATGTCTTTGCTCAAGCGGTATGTTCTGCCTGTCGGCAGTGGCTATTTTAATCGGTCGCTTTTTTCCTTGTACCGTCACCGTTCCGCTGTCTGCCAGCTTGAGCGCCGAGCCATTGACAAGAAAGTGAAAGTGTATGCCACCTTTCTTGTGTCGCTCCGCTACTCCGAGGTAACGCAAGGCGTCACGCTTAACACGGTTGTTAAGATAAGCATTGACTTTCTTAATAACCGCCCCATAGTCTTGCCTGTCTATCTTTTCATTATCAAGCGTGAGAGTAACGAAAGTATCGAAATTACCGCACAGTATGTAGTCTTTAATTTGCTTTTTTGCACGCCGCTTGCTCCGTTCAATCGGATTTTCTTTTGCGACAGGTTGTACAGGCTCGTTATAAAGTTCATAGTGCATTTGCTCTATGAGTTTTTGGTTGTCTTGGTGTCGTTTCCTTTTTGCTGACATCTCGCACAACTCATTACCACCGTCAGAAAAACATTTGCTTGTCGAGGTCATAGTTTCAACAGCGAGTAACACCCCGCACTCGTTGATGTATAACTTTTTTCGTTGGTTGTAACGGCAATCGTCAGCGGTCAGAATATGTCCGTTAAGATATTGTGATAACATTGTTTTGACTAAATAATGTCCTTATTATCAAGTAGTAATAAGAAAGGAAACTCCAGCGCCCTAACAAACAAAATACACCGCTCGGCGCACTCTGCGTGCGGTTGCCCTGCTACGCCCCGCACCCGCCCACAGCCTGCACTCTCGCTACTTTCAGCCCCAAAATAACACCCTGCTGGTGGATAGTTTGGTTGTAGTTGCTTTGCTCAGCACCCGCAAGGGGTGCAATCGCAAAGCAAGGCGGGCGGTGCTAATCACTACACATAGCCACTACACGCCCGCCAACTGTTAAGGTAGCCCACATCAAGAGGACAATATATTTGCCATAGCCCTCCCATTATGTCAGTACTGAGTGTGTCAACCCTCGAAAAAAACAACCTTGTTATAATTTAAAGCGGTTGGTTGTTTTTTTCGCCGAGCTCCCTACGGTCGGGGTTGACACTCACGCACTCACTTTAGCCACTCCCATTACTTTGTAATCCCACCTGCTGAAGTGACATTGTGGGAGTTGCCTAAGGCAAATATATCTTGTTAGGGGGTTTTTACCTTGTTGTTTTTCTGTTCGTTGGTTGGTCGTTTGTGGCGCTGGGTTAGCGGTGGCGGTGGTTTGTGCCGTGCCTTGCTCGCTGTCGTTCTTGCGCCGTTGTGGGGCGTGTGGCTTGCGGTTCGTGGTTTTTGCTTTGTTCGCTTTCCTCGCCCCGCTCGTTGCCCTGCTGGCTTGGGTTCGGTGTGGTTTGCTTTGCGTGGTTCGTCGTCGCCTGTTGGTTGGCGTTGCGTGCCTGTTTCTGCTTTGCCTTCTGTTCGCCGTTCTTGCTTTGTGTGGGCTGTCCGTCCTGCCGTTGTCCGTCGTCGCACTGGCGTTGTTTGCTTTGTTTGGTGCTGGGTTTCCCCAGCACCTAACACGGCAACAACTGAATTATAATTTATCAAAAAGGAGTTTTCACAATGTTGCTTTACAATTTTGTTTACGAATACGAAATAATCGAAACTTACGGCTCAATCAAAGACAATGCAACTTTACCGCTTAAGTCAACAAACGATTTGGATGCACTAAGCGAAAGTTTACAGATTGCTAAACAAATCGGGGATATAGGCGTAGCCGAACCGCATTACATAGGTGATACGATAGACCATTATTTCCGACTACTCAGTTGGCACATTGAAACCGAGCCTATAAACGAGGGTGATTATAAAATTTAATAATTGCCCTTGACATCAGCTAAAGCATACGCTATAATATAGTTGGTCGACGGCGTGGAGTTAAAAACTTCATTCCAATTTTTCCCCACTTCCTCTTGTAGGGAGTGGGGTTTTTTTATTATGTCAAATCGGAGATATAGGAGCGGTCACCTTGATAATAAGGACGATGTTGTACTGATTTTTGCAAAACTGAAAAATGCCTACTCGTGGATCATCAACACCCCCCCGCCCCTCAATCTTGAGGGGAGCGGTCTCTGGCGTGGAAATGGTTGCAAGCTCCCGACCGCAAAATAGCGGTGTTTTATTAATTAGCAAGAATGTTTGTTGAGGTAAAAATAGGGATTTTTCAACACCAAAGTAGGGTAAACAACTAAAGTTTTGTTGAGGTAAGCAGACTACACCGCTGGGCGCAATGCCCCCAGCGACTTCGCCTGCTGAGTAAGAGGAAAAATCAGTAAGAAAACACAGCCAACATCTAACCGACCGCCGACAACCTAACGCAATTTTTAGCACCCGCTCCACCTTTCCAATAATCAAAAAGACGGAGCAAAACAAAAACATATATTTTGTATAATTGAGGCGAGGAGTAAATGGCACATGGGAGTTTCTTTTATTGATGACGCACCGCAGATCATCAAGGATTACTTATTTTATATGCAGACGGTCAAAGGCAAATCTCAAAAGACCGTTGATGAATACTACATAGATTTGCGCACATTTTTCAGATTTATAAAGTTACAGCGTGGACTTGTGCCTGAGAATGCGGAATTTGAAAGTATTTCAATAGCCGATGTAGATCTTGAGCTTGTGAAAACCGTTACGCTCAATGACGCATACGAATTTATGAATTATATTCAGCGTGAGCGCAACAATCAAAATGTTACACGAGCTCGCAAATGCTCAAGTCTTAAAGGCTATTTTAATTATCTGACTACTAAAAAATGCGCTTTAAGCACAAATCCCGTCGAACAGCTTGAAGTTCCGAAAAAGAAAAAAGCTTTGCCAAAATATCTTACACTTGAGCAAAGTCTTGAACTGCTAAATGCCGTTGACGGCGATTATAAAGAGCGTGATTATTGCATATTAACCCTGTTTTTAAATTGCGGATTGCGTGTGTCTGAAATGGCATCTTTAAATTATACCGATATTCGTCAGGACAACACCCTGAGGGTTGTTGGCAAAGGCAACAAAGAACGAGTTATTTACCTCAATTCTGCCTGCATATCTGCTATTCAAAACTATATGCGTGTGCGACCTGTTGACGGTGTCAAAGACAAGTATGCACTGTTTATCAGCCGCAACCACCGCAGAATGAGTGTTAAAACCATTCAGGCTATGGTGTATAAATATCTTGAAAAAATCGGACTTAATGCTCAGGGATATTCCTGTCATAAGCTCAGACACACTGCCGCAACGCTTATGTATCAGTACGGCGGAGTTGACATACGAGTGCTTAAAGATGTACTCGGTCACGAAAACCTTGGCACAACCGAGATTTACACCCACCTAAGCTCCGAGCAAATGAAAAATGCCGCCGAAAAAAATCCGTTATCAAATGTTAAGCCAAAGGCAAACAAGAAAACAGAAAACGGCGAAAATAATTAAATTGTCGATTAATATTATTTTCCTTAATTATTGAAAATAAAATATTATTTTCACCGTTATTTATAGCAATATTATTCCTTTAGACAGTATTTAATCACAAATATTGATAAATGCGTGTACGAACGGCTTTCCTATAATTATAGGAGGATAAATAGCTGCGCTGAAACAATACAAATGAAATTAAAAATCTCCTATACAAATATGTAGCTGTATAGGAGATTTTTAATTTTGTAAGAAATTTAGGCGTTTTTATGAACGAAATGTTAGACATCAGAAAAAATGAGGACTTTGTGGTCAACCAACCTCAAATGGATAAGTATCTTGAGGTGGGTTCACACTTTCAGCATAAGTAATCAGCTACTGCTCAACATTCACTATTGAGCCACTTATTATTGATGACAGGGTGTGCATTTCCCTTACAGGGCCTACTGTTAATATTGAAAAAGACCGGACAGATTTTTAATTAATATTTGGGAACAGAGTATGTTCTCAAACACTTTAACATTAGCTAACAGAATAAAATTTCCACAGTTGGGACTCGGCACTTGGTTTATTGATGACGCAGTAGTGGCAGAAGTAAAAAACTGACCTTGTTATACAAAGTCAGTTATATTCTCAATGCACCGCCTATATCTATAAGCGGTGCATTTTCTATTAAATTAATAATTTTTACATTATGAATTATACAAAACTTCTCGATTTCTCGGAAATTCGGGTGTGTTTTTATATCACCGAAAAACGCCAAAGTGTCTTTATCAAGCATTGTGCAAGCGCCGCCGATAAATCCGTAATCGTACCCGTCAAGTCTTATATTTCCACTTTCAATCTTCAGCACATCAACTCCGCTTTTTGTCAGAGCATTATAAATTGTGTTGTCGGCGGTAATTGCGCTATTTTTGCATATAACAGCCGTAGAGCATCGAGTGTAGCCTTGCTTTACATTAACAATTTCAATGCTGTTTTTCTTGCAATAATTTTTTACGGAAATATCTATAACATCTTCCCTACCGTATAATTTTCCGCCCAAATACAGGCAATTCAGCGCTACACAATCGGGATATTTGCCTTTAATATTATTCTCGCAAAGAATTATATTGTATCCTTTATTCTCAAGTTTTTTTCTTAACGATATACATTCCTGTAATAAAAAAATGTTATTTTCTATCATTAGCAACTGCATATCAATATGCCTTTGCTCCGGAGTATTGAATTTGAAAATTTTATCAGAGGAAATTATATTATATCCGTAACTTTCAATCGCACTGCATAGCTTTGGATATTCGTCCGACATAACAACATAACTCATATGCTGACAGCCTCAAAAGCCTGTCTTATATTTTTTACGCCGACAAGCTCTGCCCCATCACATTTTACGGCTTTTATGTTGTGATACGGCAAAATAATTTTTGTAAATCCGAGCCTTACCGCCTCGTTTACTCTGAGTTGTGCCTGAGAAACCGCTCTGATTTCACCTGCAAGTCCGATTTCGCCAAATACAACAACATTTTCGGCAATCGGTACATCTTTAAGACTGCTGATAAGCGCCATTGCAACCGCAAGGTCAATGGCAGGCTCGTCTATTCTCAAACCGCCGACAATGTTTATGTACGCATCGTTATTAGAAAAATAGTACCCTGCCCTTTTTTCAAGTACGGCAAGCAAAAGCGAAAGTCTGTTGTAGTCAAAGCCTGTTGCCATTCTGCGAGCGTTGCCGTAGCCGCTCTGAGTTGCAAGTCCCTGCACCTCGGCAAGAATTGGTCGAGAACCCTCAATAGTGCAGGTTACACAAGTACCCGACACTCCCTTTGGTCTGCCTGAAAGCAGCATTACAGACGGATTTGGCACTTCTACAAGTCCTGTATCGGTCATTTCAAACACACCGATTTCGTTGGTTGAGCCATATCTGTTTTTAACAGCTCGCAAAATTCTGCAAGACATCTGCTTGTCGCCCTCAAAATGCAATACGGTATCTACAATATGTTCAAGCACCTTAGGGCCTGCGATTGAACCCTCTTTGTTTACATGACCTACAACAAACATTGGAATATCAAGCGACTTTGCGGTGCGCATAAGGCAGTTTGTCGACTCTCTTACCTGCGTTACACTGCCGGGTGACGAGCTTAACTCGGTAAGATTCATTGTCTGAATTGAGTCAATCATTACAATGTCGGGCTTTTCGGCTCTTATCTGTTCACAAACAATTTCCACATCTGTTTCGGTCATTACATACAGATTAGGAGAATTTACGCCGAGTCGGTTTGCTCTCAGTTTTAGCTGTCTTTGCGATTCCTCGCCCGACACATATAATACTTTCATTGAGTTGCCGAGATATTGACATATTTGCAGTAACACGGTTGATTTGCCGATACCCGGGTCACCGCCAAGTAAAATAAGACTTCCTTTTACAATTCCGCCGCCAAGCACTCGGTTCAGCTCGCCGCAGCCTGTATCGTAACGGTGTTCGTTTTCGGTAGTGATTTCAGTAATTGAATACGGAGCAGAAACAGCCGAAGTTACCTTTCTTTTTACGGCAGGAGCGGTCTTTACGCTCTCCTTGATTTCTTCCTCCATAGTATTCCACTCACCGCAGGTAGGACATTTTCCGTACCATTTAGGCGATTCGTAACCGCATTGTGAGCATATATATACACTTTTGATTTTTGCCATATTAAACTTCCTTTAATAAACATTCATCAGTCCGACAGCTATCGCATAAGCCATTTTTTGTTGATAGGTATCGTCCTGCAATTTTGCACATTCGCTTTCGTTTGAGATAAAACCGCACTCGCAAATCACAGCAGGCACAGTTGCATTTTTTAAGAGATAAATGCTTTTATCCGCCTTTTTACACTCTCTTTCGTTTTCAGGCTGAAGTAATGTTACCACAGACTGTCTAATGCTTTCGGCGAGGTCTGCACTCTGCGGATTGTTTGGCGAATAGAAAATCTGCGTTCCGCTGTATTTGCTTTCGGTAAATTTATTCTGATGAATACTGATTACAACATTGTCGGCGCTTGAATTAAACATAGAAAGGCGGTTTTTCATATCGGAAACCTTGCGCTGTCTGATATTATCGCCCTGTGTATTAACAGATTTATCCTCAGTTCTTACCTGCTCGGTTTTGTAGCCAAACAGTGTGAGCATATCGGATAGCTTTGCGGAAATCTGCAAATTAATATCCTTTTCCACCACATTGCCGTAAACAGCTCCGCCGTCCTCACCACCATGACCTGCGTCAATAATAATCGTGTGCTTACAATCGCCGACATTGCCCTCGCTTGTCATAACATTCAAACGAAAGTATGCGGCAGTTATCAGCCAAACAAATGCCGAAATGAGAACTAAACATATTGAAAAGTAAATAATTTTCTTAATTTTCATAAAGCCATACACCCCATAAAATTTTTATGTAGAATACGGCTTGCTTATAACAATTATATCATAGTAAATTTGAATTTAAAAGCAGAAAAGCAAATTTGTAACTATATACTTTTAGCTGAATACTCTGTTATTAATAAAAAGCAGGCATAGCGCTCACCTTTCGGCGCTATGCTTAAAATTCGGGTGAAGTAATGAATAAAACAACTCTTAATAAAATTCCGCTGAACTGCGAGGCTTATATAGACAGCATTGAATGTGGAAACGGCATAAAAAACAGAATTAATGATATGGGCATAACAGAGGGCGAAAAAATTATTCCGATTATAAAAAGTCCGTTCGGAGATCCGAGGGCGTATCTGTCAAAAGGCACTGTAATTGCTCTCAGAGAAAGCGACTGCGCCAAAATTACGGTGCATCCTACACAAAGCTACACATAAAATCTAAAGTTGGGAGGTTTTTACTTGCTGACAAGAAACAGCCGTAAAACCGAGGCAAGCGGAAAGATGTGCAATAACGCAAGCTATAATGTGGTACTTGCAGGTAACCCGAATGTGGGCAAAAGCACAATTTTCAATGCGCTTACAGGTATGAAACAGCACACAGGCAACTGGACGGGAAAAACCGTTGAATATGCAAAAGGCTGTACGAAAATCAACGACAAAACATTTTCAATCATAGATTTGCCCGGCACATACTCTATGATTTCCTTTTCTCCCGAGGAAGATGTTTCAAGGCAGTTTCTTGTGCGAGATGACATTGACTGCACAGTTATAGTAATAGATTCAAGCGTGCTTGAGCGCAACCTTTCCTTTACCTTGCAGGTGCTTTCTGTTGCCAAAAAGGCGGTTTTGTGCCTTAACCTAAGCGATGAATGTGCCAAAAACGGGTTTATCATTGATGAAGATGAGCTTTCGCTGAACCTCGGCATACCTGTTATCAGCACTAACGCAACAAAGAAAGCCGATATTGAAATAATCAGAGAAAAAATTTACGATGTATGCACAGAAAGAACAAAGTGCTTTCGAGTTTCTCGGCTTTATGATGGCATAGATATTTCAGACACAGAAAAACGCAGGCAAAACACAGAAATTTTATCAGCAAGGGCAAAGGAAATTTGCAGCCATTGTGTAAAAAAGTGCGGCGAAAATATAAGTGCAAAAACAAGAAAGCTCGATAAAATACTTACTTCTAAAATTACAGGAATACCGATAATGATACTCCTGCTCGGACTGCTTTTTTGGATAACAGCAGTAGGAGCAAATTATCCGAGCCAACTGCTGAGCTGTATGTTTGAATATATAAAAATCGGTCTTGTATATATCTTTGATTTTTTCAATTCTCCCGATTTTATAAAAGGCTTTTTTATAGACGGCATTTATACTACTCTCAGCTGGGTTGTAGCGGTAATGCTGCCGCCAATGGCGATTTTCTTTCCGCTGTTTGCCTTAATAGAGGACTTTGGCTATTTGCCGAGAATTGCATTTAACCTTGACAAATTCTTTTCTAAATGCGGAGCGCATGGCAAGCAAGGCTTGACTATGGCTATGGGAATTGGCTGTAATGCCTGCGGAGTTACAGGCTGCAGAATTATTGAATCGCCAAAAGAACGGCTTATAGCCACTGTAACCAACAACTTTATGCCATGCAACGGCAGATTTCCAATGCTTATTGCGGTAATCACAATATTCTTTTCGGGCAGTGTCTGCGTGCTGTCAGGCTCGGTCGGCGTTGCCCTTATACTCGTTTTGCTTATTCTCTTTGCGGTTGCCGTCACTATGTTTGTTTCAAAAATTCTCTCCACAACACTGCTAAAGGGTGAGCGCTCGGCATTTGCACTTGAACTTCCGCCCTACCGCAAGCCGAGAATTTTAAAAACAATAGCAAGCTCATTTTTAGACCGCACATTATTCGTGCTGGGCAGAGCGGTTGTGGTGGCTATACCTGCCGGTGCTCTCATATGGCTACTTGCAAATATTTATATTGCTGACCAATCACTGCTTGCATACTGCACAGAATTTTTTGATCCGTTCGGTAAAGCCATCGGACTTGACGGTGTAATAGTAATGGCGTTTTTGCTTGGCTTTCCCGCTAACGAAACCGTTATTCCCATAATAATTATGTCTTACCTTTCAAACGGCACTCTTACGGATTTTGCAAGCTACGAAGAGCTTTTTGCATTGCTCACGCAAAACGGCTGGACTGTTACAACTGCGCTCTGCACTATAATAATGTGTATCTTCCATTTTCCATGCTCAACCACCTGTCTTACCATAAAAAAAGAAACAGGAAGTATCGGTTGGACTATGTTTTCAATTATAATGCCCACAGCCATAGGTGTGGCAATATGCTATCTCATTACTACAATATCAAACTTTTTCATATAAACAGAAAACCTGCCCTTGCAATATGTAAGGGCAGGTTTTGAGGTTATCAAATGAAAACAAAAATAATAAAAACAAAGGAATTAAAAGGAAAATAAGTATAAAAGATAAAGATAAATTTATTCTACACGAAATCTGTTATAAATTATAATCAGAAATCAATGTCGAGGTCATAGTAGCAAGCCTTAAGGAGTCTTTCCATTTCTTCCTGACTTGGCTGACGAGGGTTAGAGCCTGTGCAAGCGTCTGCGATAGCATTCTTAGCTGTTTCGGGAAGCTTATCCATAAACTCTTTTTCGTCAATAATGCTTACATCAGCCTTTATGCCGCCCGGGCCGTAGTTCTTGATAGCCTGCGGAATATCAAGCTGATCATTCATTGAGCGGAGCTCTGCAATAAGTGCATCAACAAGTTCTTCTGTTGTGTCGCCCTTAAGGTCAATGAACTTTGCAATCTGAGCATAACGCTCAGCAGCAGTAGCGTCTTTTGAATTATATTTAATTACCTTTGGAAGGTACATAGCATTTGCACAGCCGTGAATAATGTGACCGCCTGAGAATGCAGCACCTGTCTTATGTGCCATTGAATGAACAATACCGAGGAGAGCATTTGAGAATGCCATACCTGCAAGGCACTGTGCATTGTGCATAGCATCACGAGCAGCCATATCACCGTCATAAGACTTTTTAAGGTCATTGTGAATCATCTTAATTGCATGAAGTGCAAGTGCGTCTGTATAGTCACAGTTAAGAGTAGATACATATGCCTCAATAGCATGAGTCATTGCGTCCATACCTGTATGAGCTGTAAGCTTTTTAGGCATTGTTTCAGCAAGTGACGGATCTACAATAGCTACATCAGGAGTGATGTTGAAGTCAGCAAGCGGATACTTGATGCCCTTTTCGTAATCTGTAATTACTGAGAAAGCTGTAACCTCTGTTGCTGTACCCGAAGTTGACGGAATAGCACAGAATTTTGCTTTCTGTCTTAATTTAGGGAAGCTGAACGGTGTGATAAGATCCTCAAATGTGATTTCAGGATACTCATAGAATGCCCACATAGCCTTTGCAGCGTCAATCGGTGAGCCACCGCCCATTGCAACAATCCAGTCAGGCTCAAACTCTCTCATAACAGCTGCGCCTTTCATAACTGTGTCAACAGATGGGTCAGGCTCAACACCCTCAAAGAGTTTAACTTCCATTCCTGCTTCTTTTAAATAATCAACAGCCTTGTCAAGGAAACCGTTACGCTTCATTGAGCCGCCGCCTACTACTACAATTGCTTTTTTGCCTTCGAGTGTTTTTAAACTTGAAAGAGCATCTTTTCCGTGATAAAGATCTCTTGGTAATGTAAATCTGTACATTATTATGACCCCCTAATAGGAAATATTAGTCACTTTTTTATTGACTAAGGATATTATAACACCTTTTATTTCCAATGTAAAGGGTTTTTAAGTAAAAAGTATGTGAAATTATAGAAAAGTTTTTGTTACTTCACATATTTTATTATATATATTCACAACACTATCACATTACAACCCGTAAATGTTATCCACATCGTTTGCGTATTCCTTTACAAGTTCAAGAAAATGCTTTGAAACAGGGTTTGCCACAGATTTATTCCATGCCATTACATATGAAATACTCGTGTCTGCGTCTGTAAGCGGTATACTCGCACAGCTTTTGTCGGATGAAAAATTGAGTAGCGAGCTTGGTACAATCGAAATTCCCATTCCTGCCGCCACAGCCATATACATACTCTTTACATCGTCAAATGTATTTGCAACATTCGGAGCAATGTGAAATGTGCGGTATAAATCCATTATCTCCATATAAAGTATAGGAGTAATATTTTCTGAAAGAAGTACAAGCTTTTTATCCGAAAGGTCGGAAAGCGAAATTTCTTTTCTCCTTGCGAGTTTACTCGTTGAATCGACTATCACAAAAAGCTGTTCGCTATGGGTAACTATCGACTCAACAGATGAGCTTTCGGGCAGCATATCTCTTGGCATAAAGCAAAAGTCATAGTCGCCGCCAAGCACATTGCCGTTACCTGAGCAGTCAAGCGACTTTACATCAACTGTAATGTCGGGATAGCGTTTGCGAAATTCCTTTATACATTTTGTGGGAAAAGAAAAAGAGGTTTGATCGCAGGCAACGGTAATTCTGCCCTTGCCCCCTTCGTGCATTTGCTTAATTATAGAGGTAGCTTTAGCAAGCGTGTCAACAATTTCTATTGCATACGGCAAAAGGGTTTTGCCCTCGTCCGTAAGCAAAACATCTCTATGTGAGCGTATAAAAAGCTGTACGCCAAATTCTTTTTCAAGGTCAATAATATATCGGCTGACGGTGGATTGCGAAACATAGTTGCGCCTTGCCGCCTCAGAAAAATTAAGTGTGCGAGCAACCGAAATAAAACATTTTAACTGACTTATGTCCATAAATAAACACTCCTTTCAAAAGCGGATATTATTTTTGTACTGTAAGTTTTCGCTAATTGTATCTTGTTATGCAGGAAGTGAATAAATAAGTCAAAATTGATAAATAATTACATTAAAACTTTAGTTGACCAATTCTTTCCTTTCTGCTATAATTTGAGTATAGCATAATAGTATGCAAAAATCAAATAATAATCAAATACTATAAATAATTATGCGGCAAGGAGCAGTTATGAAAAAAATAGTTATTACAGGTATGGGCGCAGTTACACCTATCGGCATTGGTGTAGATACTTACTGGAAAAATATCACAGCAGGCGTGTCGGGTATAGACACAATCAAAAGTTTTGACGCATCTGAACTTGCGGTTCAGATTGCGGGCGAAGTAAAGAATTTTAACCCGTCGGATTATATGCCGAAAGACTTAATCAGAAAAACGGATCCGTTTATGCAGTATGCATATATTGCTGCAGAGGAGGCTTTAAAGCAGAGCAACCTTGAAATTGAACCTGAACGCACAGGTATTGTAATGGGTACAGCTATGAACGGCATTGCTACAATTGCGTTCACTCAAGACGCACTTTCGGGCGCTGCACATAAAAAGGTAGGACCGAGATTTATTCCTAAAATTCTCGGCAACATTGCCGCTGCAAATATCGCAATCGACCACAATATTCAAGGTCCGAGCCTTACCGTAAGCACAGCTTGTTCATCGGGCGGCGATGCAATCAACACAGCTTGTATGTGTATACAGACAGGCAAAGCCGATGTAATGCTCGCTGTCGGTGCGGAGTCAGTTCTCTGTCCGCTCGTAATTTATTCGCTTGCAAACGCAAAGGCACTTTCACGTAGAAACGACTCCCCCGCTACCGCAAGCAGACCTTTTGATGTTACCCGTGACGGTTTTGTAATCGGAGAGGGCGGCGGTGCGCTTCTTCTCGAAACCGAGGAGCACGCACTTGCAAGAGGCGCAAAGATTTACGGCGAAGTTCTCGGCTGCGGCAACACAGATGACGCTTACCATGTAACAGCTCCGCATCCGGAAGGAAGAGGCGCTATTGCTTGTATGAAACAGGCTATTGCACAGGCAAATATCGACGCATCACAGATAGGTTATGTAAACGCTCACGGCACAGCTACCAACAAAGGCGACACAGTTGAAACAGCGTCTATCAAAAATGTATTTGGTGACAAGCTCCCATATGTAAGCTCAACAAAGGGCGCAACAGGTCATATGATGGGCGCAGGCGGCATTACAGAGGTTATTACCTGCGTAAAGGCTATTGAAACAGGAGTAATTCCGCCGACAATCAACTTAAATGAAGTTGACCCCGAGTGCAGCGGAATAGACTTTGTCGCTAAAACAGCAAAGAAAGCCGAAATAGATTATGCTATGTCGAACGCATTTGGCTTCGGCGGACAGAATTCAAGTATTATTGTAGGCAGATACAAGGGATAATCCCTAACGATATAAAGGAGAAATTTATGCAGTTTACTTATGATACAGATATGTTTGTAAAAACATTTGAAAGCGAATTTACATGGCTTAACGGCTTTATGAGAAATGTTCGCCGTTTTGGCAATAGAACAGCTGTTATTGACCCTGCCCGTAACATAAAGTGGACATATACAGAATTAAATACAGCTGCAAATAAGTTTGCAAATGCCATGAAAGCAGACGGTGTTAAAAAGGGCGATGTTGTATTTATGCAACTTTTTAACTCTACACAATTTTTGCTTGGATATATATCACCGCAAAAACTCGGCGCTATCGGTAATCCCGCAAACTTTAATCTTTCTCCGGGCGAAACGGCGGAAATCATCGGTCACAACAAGCCTACTGTATATATGTATGACACAGAAATCCTTGATACCGTTGTAAAGGCTCTTAAAATCACTTCTCATACTCCCAAGGTAATTATCGCCGTAAACAACTCCGGTAAAGAAATCGAACTTCCACAGGGACATATTCTTTTTGAGGACTATATAAAAAATGCCTCCGAAGAAAATCCGCCTGTTGATTTTGAACCGCATATATATGATGAGGTTGTTCGTTTGCAGACTTCGGGCACAACAGGCACACCAAAGGGTGTTCCGCTCAACAATGTAAACGAAGTGCTTTCGGCACACGATGTAATTATGCATTTCCCGCTCAACCCTACCGACATTACAATGAATATGACGCCGTGGTTCCACCGTGGCGGTTTACATTCGGGCGGCCCTACCCCTACTTTGTATGTAGGCGGATGCATTGTAATTATGCGTAATTTTAACCCTAAGACCTGCCTTGAATATGTAGAGAGCAATAAGATTACTTTTATAACAGGTGTACCGTCAATTCTCACTCTGCTTGCAAGCCGACAGGAAAAGCACCCTAAGAATATTTCTTCTTTAAAGGGTATAATAACTATGGGCAGTCCGCTTGAAAAAGAGGCTTGTATTCGTTTTCAGAATGTGCTTACACCTAATATTTTTAACGGCTACGGCACAACAGAAACATTTTGGAATACATTTTTACGCCCGTATGATTTACCTGAAATGGCAGGTTCTGCAGGTCGTTCATGTACCGATGATGAGGTGAGAATCGTAAATGTTTACGATGAGGGAAAAGCAAATCCCGATGATACTGTTCCTTGTGACGGCAAGACAGAGGGCGAAATAATTATTAAGTGCCCCGGTAAGACAACCTATTGCTATGTAGGCAACGAAAAAGCCTCAAAGGATAAATTTGCCGACGGCTGGATGTACACAGGCGATGTAGGCACTTGGGACGAAAATCAATTTATCACAATTTCGGGCAGAAAAGATGATATGATTATCAGCAAGGGCGAAAATATCTACCCTGCAAGAATCGAAGAGGCTATCAATAAGCACCCTAAAGTTTCGGAATGTATAGTAACGGGTGTGCCTGACAGTGTTCGTGGCGAAAGCGTTGCAGCCTATGTTATTCCCGAGGACGAAAGCCTTACTGCCAAGGAGCTTTTTGAATTTTGCGCAAATTCCCCTGATATTTCAAAGTATCAGGCTCCGAGATATTACCGCTTTGTGACAGAATTGCCACACACGGCGACAGGTAAAAAGCAGCACTTCAAAATAAGACAGCAGGCTAAAGAAGATTTGAAAAACGGTTTGCTTATTAAAAAATAAAGGGTGATTTTTTGCAGATAAAACCATATTCAAGAAGAATCAATTACTATGAAACCGATATGATGAGCATAGTCCATCATTCAAATTATATCAGGTTCTTTGAGGAAGCACGATGTGACTTTATGGAGCAGATCGGCTGCGATGTAAGAGCACTTGAGGATAAAGGTGTTTCTATTGCCGTTGTTGACGCATACGCAAAGTACATTGTGCCGTTGAAATTTGACGATAAGGTTTACATCACAACAAAACTTACTAAGATGTCGGCAGCAAAAATGGAATTTGAATACGAAATCAGATTTGCTGATACCGATATTCTCGCAACAGTAGGCAAAACATCACATTGCTGTGTAAACCGCTCAAATAAGCCGATGCCTATGAAAAAAGCTGACGCAGAGCTTTTTGAAACGCTTAAAAATCTTTTAGAAAAATAACAAAGCAAAGACCTCCGCAACAAACGGAGGTCTTTTGTATGCAGAAATATCTTAAAATCAGCTGGCAGTCGCTCACAGCCTGCTTTTGTCAACAAAGTGGCTGATTAAATCCTTACGGGTAACAATACCTATGAAAACTCCCGAATCATCTGTAACGGGAATAAAGTTCTGATTTAAGGCTCTTTCGTAAAGCTCTTTCATATCAACGCTTATTTTTACAGACGGGTTAAAATCGGTACGAATAAGGTCACGCACAAAATATTTTTCCTGCGACTTTATTCCCTGCGTTTGCTTTTCGACTATGTACCACAAAAAGTCGCCCTCGCTGACTGTACCAACATATTTGCCGTACTCGTCAATTACAGGCACAGCGGTGTAGCTATGGGCTTTCATCTTTTCAAGCGCCTGTCTGATTGTACTGTTCTCATAAATATAAGCCACTGTTTCCTTTGGCTTTAATAACATAACAATGTTCATTTTATTATCTCCAATTAAATTTCAGACTTAGATGTCATATATATTTTTCCGATTGCAAAGACTATTGCAAACAATAAAAGCGGTGGGTCTTGCTCAAGCAAGCCTGTAAGAATAAAAATTATACTCGGAAAAATTGCCGTCATCATATGCAGTGTGTGGTTTCTGCTGCGATAAAACATTATACAACTTACAATGTGCAGTAAAATTAAAAATACCATTGACACAATCCAAAAGATTTTCATTGTATCTGACAAAAAGCCGTCACCCTGTATTCCGAATCCGCACACCATAAGAAAAATTACGACAAAGCCGCCAATCTGCTCAAATCCCTTTAATCCTCTGTTTACAGAATCTGTCGGAGGTTTATATTTTTTATCAATATTTCTGAAAATCATCCACACAATAAATAAAATTATAATTACGGGTAATCCGTATAAATTAAAAAATTGCATTAAATCATCCTAAATATATTGTTTGTTTTTATTAATTCTATCACAGTTTTTGATAATTCTCAAGTGCTTTATTCTACAAATTAGCGCAAAATATATATTTTTCACAACAAAAGTGCATAAGTGACAGAATTGTAAATTGATTTTTCAGAAAAAAGATTGTATTATATTAAAGTACACATTTTTGTGAATAGAAAATTTTGGAGGAGATTTCTTGAGCACCGAGAAAAAGCGAAAACGCTTTAGAATAAGCGGAAAGCTTATTTTTAATATAATAGTTCTTGGCATTACCTTTTATCTTATAGTCTTTTTCTGCGTTTCCGAAAACGGAATGATTGACTTGCTTTCTTCACCCGACGGTTTTATATGGGGATGGATAATTGCAGGCATAGTCGCATTTGATATGAATATAGTTATAGACAGTATTGTAACGCAGATACTTATTAGAATACAATATCCCGATTTCAGATTTATTGACGCTCTCAAAGTTGCGCTGGTCGGTGTTTTTTTTGGTGCTGTCACTCCGTCCAACACAGGCGGACAACCTATGCAGTTGTATCTTCTTTCAAAAATGAAAGTCGGAGTCGGGTTCTGCTCGGCGTGTATGACTCAAAAATTTGTTTATTATCAGATTGTTACGGGAGTATTCAGCGTACTCGCCATTATAATAAAGTTTGATTATTTTAAAGCGGCTTTTACCAATATATGGTCTACCCTGTTTATCGTACTCGGCTTTTTGACTCAAACAGTTGTTACCGTTTTGTTTTTGGTTGTATCGTTCAGTCCGAAAATTACAGGTAAAATTATTAAGTTTATAGATAAAATTTTACATAAATTCAAATTTATCAAGAATCCGGATAAAAAAGTGAAATCGCTTAAAGAGCAGGTTGAGCTTTTCCATTCAGGCAACAAACTGCTTTATGAAAATAAAAAGCGTATGATGTTGCTTTATGCTCTCGTTGCACTGCAAGTAATTGCTATCCTCTCTGTTCCGTATTTTGTATATCTTTCTTTTGATATGCACAGCATTGCCGTTGAGCACGGTCAGGTTCCGCTTAATTTTCTTGATACAATCTGTATTCAGTCGTTTGTACTCTTTACTTCAAACCTTGTGCCTCTGCCGGGCGCATCCGGCGGCGCAGAGCTTGCGTTTACAATGTACTTTGGCCCGTTCTTTGTTGTGGGACTTGCAAACAAAATTAAGCCTGCAATCCTGTTGTGGAGATTTATTACATATTACGGCGCAATATTGATTTCCGCTCCGTTCTCTTACCTTACAAAGGGCAAAAGAATAGATGACGCCATTAAGGAAAATGAACTTTCCGACGAAAACGAACTTGAAGAAATAAAAACAGAATAAGCATAATTTTACTGTTCGGCACATTAAAAAGCAATGATAATGTGCCGAACTTTCTTTTATGTAAATCAAATAAATAATTGTGGCAGAAATATGCAATATTTTTTGAAGAATATTGCAAAAAAACTTGTTTTTGGTTCAATTCTGATTTATAATTATAAAGTAATAAGAGTGAAAGAGGAGATTTATATGGTTACACTTGATAAAATCTATCACGCATCTTATGTACTTAAAGATGTAGTTATCCCTACCCCGCTTGTTAAGGCAACCGCTATCAGCGATGATTGCGAAGTTTACCTTAAGCCTGAGAATTTGCAGATTACAGGTTCGTTTAAGGTAAGAGGCTCGGGATATAAGATTTCTCAGCTCACAGAAGAAGAAAAGAAGCGTGGTGTTATTGCTTGCTCGGCAGGTAATCACGCTCAAGGTGTTGCGCTTGCCGCAACAAAATACGGTATTAAATCACTTATCTGCTTGCCTGACGGCGCTCCGATCTCTAAGGTTGAGGCTACAAAGGGTTACGGCGCAGAGGTTTGTATGGTACCGGGTGTGTATGACGATGCCTACAATAAGGCTTGTGAGCTTCGTGACGAACATAACTATACTTTTATTCATCCGTTTGACGATGAAAATGTAATTGCAGGTCAGGGTACAATCGGTATTGAAATTCTTGAAGAATTGCCTGACGCAGACGCTGTTGTTTGTGCTATCGGCGGCGGTGGACTTATCTCGGGTGTTGCTTGCGCAATCAAGAGCCTTAACCCTAACATCAAGGTTTACGGTGTTCAGGCAGAGGGTGCTCCGTCAATGTACGAGTCAATCAAACAAGGTAAGCCTGTTCATCTTGACAAGGTATCAACTGTTGCTGACGGTATTCAGGTTAAAGAACCGGGTGAGCACACATTTAAGTATGTTCAGAAGTATGTCGATGACATTGTAACCGTAACCGATGATGAAATTTCATCTGCTATTTTAAAACTTATTGAATCACAGAAGATGATTGCCGAGGGCGCAGGCGCTGCACCTCTCGCAGCTGTAATGTTCAACAAGCTTCCTGTAAAGGGCAAAAAAGTTGTTTGCGTAATTTCGGGCGGCAACATTGATGTTACTATCCTTTCAAGAGTAATTAAGCGTGGTCTTTTAAGATCGGGCAGATCACAGACACTTTGCATTGAACTTCAGGATAAACCGGGTCAGCTCAAGCAGGTTGCAGATATCATCGCAGACAAGGGCGGAAATGTTATTTCTATCCACCATGAGCGTGCAAGCGAGGGTACTGATATTAACGGCTGTTACCTAAGAATTGTACTTGAAACAAGAAACTTTGACCATGTAAAAGAAATTACAGACGCACTTATTAACGCAGGCTTTAAGCTTGTATAATATATGGAGGAATTTATTATGGAAAAAATCTATACAAAAAATGCTCCCGATGCTATCGGCCCATATTCACAGGCTGTTGTAGTAAACGGTCTTGTATTTACATCAGGTCAGATTGCTATTAATCCTGCAAGCGGCAATGTTGAGGCTACTACAATCGAGGCTCAGACAGAGCAGGTTTGCACAAACCTTAAGAATGTTCTCGAGGCTTCCGGCAGTTCACTTGAAAAGGCTGTAAAGACAGTTTGTTTCTTAAAGGATATGAATGACTTTGCTGCATTCAACGCAGTGTATGGCAAGTATTTCACAGAAAAGCCTGCTCGTTCCTGCGTAGCTGTAAAACAGCTCCCTAAGGATGTACTCGTTGAAGTTGAAGTAATCGCCGAAGTTTAATTCTGTATAAAATCTGATGATTTTTTCAAAACAAAAACCTGCACTTTAATTATAGAGTGCAGGTTTTTTGCTTAGTAAACTGCTTTAGATAAATGATCATAAGCCGCAGACAGTATTCTTTTTGAGCTTTCATATTCAAAAGTATTGTAAGCCTCATCAAACGCTAACAGCTTAACGGCTGATAATTCAGACTTTTGAAATTTTACATTCTGATTTTTATACTCAGCAAGAAAATAAACTATTTTCTTTACTGTATCGACTTTGCTCGGAATTATATGCTCGTCGACTACCCTAAAGCCATCAATAAGATTTGCTTTTACACCGACTTCTTCAAATATTTCTCGTAAGGCGGTTTGTTCTTCTGTTTCATCTGCTTCCATATGCCCTTTTGGAAATCCATGAAAGCCTTGAAGCTGTTGCACAATTAAAAATTTATATTCGTTGTTTTCTTTTGTAAATACAACAGCTCCGCAAGATTTTTCGCATTTCATAGGCTGATTAATTTATTCAATCACAAGTTCAACAGGGCAATGGTCGCTGCCGAAAACTTCGGTGTGAATATCGGCGCTGACAAGTCTTGAATCAAGGGCTTTTGATGTGAGAAAATAGTCAATACGCCAACCTGCATTCTTTTCTCTCGCTTTAAATCTGTATGACCACCACGAGTATATTCCCTCTCTGTCAGGATAAAAATAGCGGAAAGTATCGGTAAATCCGCTGTCTAAAAGCGCAGTCATTTTACCTCTTTCCTCATCTGTAAAGCCTGCGTTTTTGCGATTTGTCTTAGGATTTTTAAGGTCAATTTCATTATGCGCAACATTGAGGTCGCCGCATACGATTACGGGTTTTGTCTTTTCAAGATTTTTCAGATATTCTCTGAAAGCGTCCTCCCAAACCATTCTGTAATCAAGTCTTAATAACTCGTTTTTGGAATTTGGCGTATAGCAGGTCACAAAGTAATAGTCCTCAAATTCGGCGGTTATCACTCTGCCCTCTTTATCGTGTTCTTCAATTCCAAGTCCGTAGGTTACGCTTATCGGCTCTTCTTTTGTGAAAAGCGCAGTGCCCGAGTATCCTTTTTTTTCGGCGTAGTTCCAATACATATGATAGCCGTCAAGCTGCAAGTCGATCTGTCCTTCCTGCAGCTTAGTTTCCTGCAAGCAAAATACATCTGCATTTACTTCATTAAAAAAGTCAAGAAAGCCCTTTGTTACGCAGGCTCTTAAACCGTTTACATTCCAAGATATAAATTTCTTCATAATTGCTCCTTATCCTATTATTTCTTCCCATTCTGCCTCTTTAAATCCTGTAAGCACCTTATCACCGTTAATGAGAATGGGGCGTTTTACTAACATTCCGTCGGTTGTAAGCAGTTGATATTTTTCTTCAAGCGACATTTGCGGCAGCTTGTCCTTTAAATTCATTGACTTATAAAGCATACCGCTTGTGTTGAAAAACTTTTTAATGTCAAGTCCGCTCATTTCGTGCCATTGCTTTAATTCCTCGGCTGTCGGATTATTTTCAACAATGTGTCTGTCCTCGTAATCGGCACCTTTGCTGTCTAAGAAATTCTTAGCCTTTTTGCAGGTCGAACATTTCGGATATTCTAAAAATAACATAATATCACTCCAAATAAAAAATACAACTATAGTATAAAATATTTTCGGCTAATAATCAACATTTTCGGCTCTTTGCTTGAAAATAATTTTGATTTTATATATAATATTTATTATGGATAAGTTTGAACTTCTAAAACAATACTTCGGCCACGATTCGTTTCGTGACGGTCAGGAAAATATAATAGATAATATTTCGAGCGGCAGAGATGCGCTTTGTATTATGCCTACGGGCGGCGGAAAGTCGATTTGCTATCAGATTCCGGCACTTATGTCGAACGGCATTGCAATTGTGATTTCTCCGCTTATTTCGCTGATGAAAGACCAGGTTACTTCGCTTAATCAAAACGGAATCAGAGCGGCATACATCAACAGCACGCTTACTCCCGCCCAACAGTCAAGAGCAATTTATAACGCTATGCGAGGCGAATACAAACTGATTTATGTTGCGCCTGAAAGGCTTGAAGCGCCCGCTTTTCTTAATCTTTGCAACAGTATAAAAATTTCTCTGATTGCGGTTGATGAGGCACACTGCGTGTCACAATGGGGACACGATTTTCGCACAAGCTATTTGAAAATATCCGCTTTTATTTCTAAACTTGATGACAGACCGGTCGTTTCCGCATTTACAGCAACGGCTACCGACGCTGTAAAAAGGGATATTCTAAATCTGCTCGGTCTTATAAATCCTTATCAAATAACAACAGGCTTTGACCGCAAAAATCTCTTTTTTGTAGTAAAGCGTCCGCAAAGAAAGCAAAAGGAATTACTAGCCATTGTCAGCGAACACAAAAATCAGAGCGGAATAATTTACTGTGCTACCCGTAAAAATGTAGAAAAAGTCAGCGATTTTCTCAATGAAAACGGCTATGATTCGCTTATTTATCACGCAGGATTGAGCAATGAAATACGAAGCAAAAATCAGGACGATTTCATTAATGACAGATGCAGTCTGATTGTTGCCACCAATGCTTTCGGAATGGGCATAGACAAGCCCGATGTACGCTTTGTGGTGCATTACAATATGCCGAAAAATCTCGAAAACTATTATCAAGAGGCAGGCAGAGCAGGTCGTGACGGCGAAAACTCCGATTGCGTTTTGCTGTACAGCCCCGGTGATGTTTATACACAAAAATTTTTTATTGAAAATAATGACGAGAATGCCGAACTTACCGAAGAACAGCGTGAGAAAATCAAGAAAAATGATTACTATAAACTTAATAAAATGGTAGGTTACTGTACATCTACCACCTGCCTTAGAAATTATATTCTAAACTACTTCGGTGAGTATCACACAAACGAGTGCAAAAACTGCTCGGCTTGCCTTAAAGAATACAAGCTTACTGATGTAACGGTAGATTCGCAGAAGATTCTTTCTTGCATTATACGAACAGGGCAGCGGTTCGGCACTTCTACAATATCCGCCGTGCTTGCAGGCTCAAAAAGCGAGAATATTTACAAATACAGGTTAAATAATCAGTCTACACATGGCATAATGAGTGACAAGCGCAGAACGGTTATAAACGAGCTTATAACAAGGCTTATTGACGAAGAGTATATAACTCAAACCGAGGACAAATACCCTGTTTTAAAGGTAACGCAAAAATCATATCCGATTTTGAAAGGGCAAAAAAGCCTTACAATGCGCCTCGCCGTTAAAGAGGAGCTGCACAGAGAAATTCAGCATACAGAGGTCGATAAGGTGTTGTTTGACAAACTTAAGGAGCGCAGAAAATATCTTGCGGATAAAGCCAGCGTTCCTCCGTATGTTATATTCAGCGACGCATCTTTGCGTGATATGTGCGCAAAACTTCCGACAAACGAAAATGATTTCTTAAGAATATCAGGTGTCGGTATTAAAAAGCAGGAAAAATACGCAAAAGAATTTATCCCGATTATTAAAGAATATAAGGAAGAAAAGTTTTAAAATACGGCATACCATTTCTATAATTTAACATTGAAATGGTATGCCGTTTCTGATTACAAATCCTGCAAATCTGCGCTTGGAATATCGTTTTCAAGATTATCTCTTGCTAAGTCGTTGTCTATATAAGAATAAAAATTTGAAATAGGTCTTTCGCTGTGCGGTTTACTGTGATACACCTTTTGTGACGGCGGCTGTGTGCCTGCAATAATCGGATTGGCTTTTTCGTTGCTAAGTTTAGCCCCGCCCTGCAATTCGGGTACAATCTCTGCTCTGTTTTTATTTTTATCGTAAATGTTATCTGCTCTGTGCATTCCTTTTTTAGCCATAAAAATCACCTCAAAAGTATTTTGCACAATAAAAACAGAATTATTAGCATATGAAATAAAGAGCCTTAGAATAGAAGCGAAATAAACATATAAAAAATCCTGCCTGAAAAATCAGACAGGATTTTGAATTTATTAAAGGATTTAATTAGCAAACACCCTGAGCAATCATTGAATCTGCAACCTTCTCAAAGCCTGCGATGTTAGCACCTACTACATAGTTGCCCTCATAGCCGTACTTCTTAGCAGCATTGTCAATGTTGTGGAAAATATTAACCATAATATTCTTGAGCTTAGCGTCAACTTCCTCAAATGTCCATGAAAGACGCTGTGAGTTCTGTGACATCTCAAGAGCAGAAGTAGCAACACCGCCTGCGTTAGCTGCCTTACCTGGAGCGAAGAGTAAACCTGCCTCCTGGATGAGCTTTGTAGCCTCAAGAGTTGTAGGCATATTAGCGCCCTCTGCTACTGCATAGCAACCGTTAGCGATAAGTCTCTTAGCATCGTCAGCGTTAAGCTCGTTCTGTGTAGCACATGGAAGAGCAACATCACACTTAACTGACCAATCGAATTTACCCTCGTGGTACTCTGCATTTGGACGGTAGTTCTTGTACTCTGAAAGTCTGCCTCTCTTAACTTCCTTGATTTCCTTAACAGCGTCAAGGTCGATACCCTCTGCATCGTAAACCCAACCTGTTGAATCAGAAAGTGTAACTACCTTAGCACCAAGCTCTGTAGCCTTCTGTGTAGCGTAAATAGCAACATTACCTGCACCTGAAATACAAACTGTTGCACCCTTGATGTCTTTGCCGTTGCACTTGAGCATTTCCTCTGTGAGGTAAAGAAGACCGTAACCTGTAGCCTCTGTTCTTGCTAAAGAACCGCCCCAGTTGAGGCCCTTACCTGTAAGAACGCCCTCATATAAATTTCTGATTCTCTTATACTGACCGAACATATAACCAATCTCACGAGCGCCTGTACCGATGTCGCCTGCAGGAACGTCTGTGTCAGCACCGATGTGCTTGCAAAGCTCTGTCATAAAGCTCTGGCAGAAAGCCATAACTTCGTTGTCGCTCTTGCCCTTAGGGTCAAAGTCAGAGCCACCCTTACCGCCGCCGATAGGAAGACCTGTTAATGAGTTCTTGAAAATCTGCTCAAAACCGAGGAACTTAATTACGCCAAGGTTTACAGACGGATGTAATCTTAAACCGCCCTTGTAAGGTCCGATAGCGCTGTTGAACTGTACACGGAAACCACGGTTTACCTGTACCTTGCCGTTATCGTCAACCCAAGGAACTCTAAACATAATAACACGCTCAGGCTCTGTGATTCTTTCGAGAATTGCGTTCTCCTGATACTTAGGATTAGCCTCAAATACAGGCTCAAGTGATGTTAAAACTTCTGTAGCTGCCTGAATAAACTCAGGTTCGTTTGGATTTTTTGCTTTAAGCTTTTCGAGCTGTTCACTTACATACGACATTGTATGTTCCTCCTTATTAATTCAAAACAATTTATCATTACCACAATTAAATATTGTTTGTGGCTTTCGACATACTTATAATACTACTTTTTTAACTGTTTTGCAAGTTTTTTAAATAAAGTTTATAAACTTGTTAATATTTAGCTATTATTTTGTCGAAAATAAAAATATTTTACCTAAGTTATGAAAGTTGCTTGTGCTCGAGTTGCTTTGAAATAAGTTTTTAACACCAACTTACCGTTTTGTATAGTTCGTCGGTTGAATTTTTAACATTTACTTTAGTTGCAAACGCACATAAACAATGGTATAATACAAATAGTAATATTTTGAAATGTGGTGATTTTATGGACTACACTAAAAGATTAAGGGAATTAAGAATCGCAAACGGATATACTCAAGCGGAGATTGCTTTTCTGCTGCATACAAGGCAGGAACAGTACAGCAAATATGAAAGCGGAAAGCGTGAGTTGCCTATAAAGCATTTGATTTCACTTTGTATGATTTACAGAGTGTCAAGTGATTACATTCTCGGTCTTGATAAATTCAATAAATAACGGTTATGTAAATTTTATAGATTAAGAATTAACTCATTGTTCGGATTTTAAAATGATAATTTTATTTTAAAATTTCAAGGAATAACCTATCCACTTTTAAGGCAAAAAATTACCGCCGACTATTGTCGACGGTTCGTTGCACAATAAAACAGGTCACTTCCGATTTCTCAAAAGTGACCTTTAATTTTTTATCAAATATCGTTTCTTACGATATCTTCGTAGCTTTCTCTCTTAACAATAACTCTTGACTTGCCGTTGTTTACCATAACAATAGCAGGACGAGGAATTCTGTTGTAGTTAGATGCCATTGAGTAGTTATACGCACCGGTTGAAAGAACGGCAAGTGTATCGCCTACTGTAACAGGAGCTACCTGTGTGTGCTCCTGAACAAGGTCACCGCTCTCACAACATTTGCCGGCTACTGTAACAGTCTGTGTAGCCTCTTTGTCTGCATGGCTTGCGTTTACAACTGTATAATCAGACTGATAAAGTGCATATCTGATGTTGTCTGTCATACCGCCGTCAACAGATACATAGGTTCTGATGTCAGGGATTTCTTTGATACCGCCGACGGTGTAAAGCGTAATACCTGCCTCACCGACGATTGAACGGCCCGGTTCAATAAAGATGTAAGGTACAGGCACATTGTGCTCGGCAGCCTTTGCCTTTACAGCAACAGAAACCTTTTCCATATAATTCTCATAAGGAACAGGCTCGTCGCTGTTTACATACATAATACCAAAGCCACCGCCAAGGTTTAAGTTGCTGATTGTAACACCAAGCTCGTCCTTAATTTTGCCGATGAAGTCCATCATAATTTCAGCGGCTGTAACAAATGGGTCAATATCAAAAATCTGTGAACCGATGTGGCAGTGAAGTTCTGCAAGGTTTACATTTTCATATTCAAGTGCCTTTTTAACAGCCTCAAAAGCCTCGCCTGTTTCAAGTGCAAAGCCGAACTTTGAGTCAATCTGACCTGTTCTGATAAAGTTATGTGTGTGAGCGTCAACACCAGGCTTGATTCTGAATGAAATCTTCGCCTTTTTACCGAGTTTGCCTGCAATTTCGTTTAAAAGCTCAAGCTCGTAAAGGTTGTCGACTACAAATGTGCCGACACCTGCGTTAAGTGCAAATTCAATTTCAGCGGCTGTTTTATTGTTGCCGTGAAAATGGGTTTTCTCCATAGGAAAACCTGCCTGCTGTGCTGTATAAATCTCGCCACCCGATACTACATCAAGTCCGAGATGCTCTTCGTTTGCAATTCTGCAAAGCTCCTTACAGCTAAGCGCCTTGCTGGCATAAAGCGGCATACCGTTGCCGTTGTAGAACTTTTTGAAAGACTCAACATATGAACGGCAGGTTGTTCTGATTGTGTTTTCGTCAAGTACATAAAGCGGAGTGCCGTACTCCTTTGCAAGCTCAACTGTGTCGCAACCGCCGATTGTAAGATGTCCTTTTTCGTTAATGTTTAAGCAATCATTTACAAACATTCTCTCATACCTCCTGATATTTACTTGCGCAGCCTTTTATTCGGTCTGCAAAATATGTGACTCTATAAGAGCCTTTATTTCCTCTTTGCCATATCCGTCCTGTGCCGAAAACTCTATCATAGGTAAATCTTCGATTGTGCTGAAAATATCCTGATAGTATTCAAGCTGTAGTTTCTGGTTTGTTTTGTTCAGCTTGTCACGCTTTGTAAGCACTACGGCAAACGGGTAATTACTTCTGTAAAGAAAATCCACCATTTCGAGGTCATCGTCTGTCGGAGGATGACGCATATCGAGAATTTGGATAATCAGCTTAATGTTTCTTTCCTGTGCAAAATATCCCTCTACAAGTTCAGCCCAGCGTTTCTTTTCATTTTTTGAAACCTTTGCGTAGCCGTAACCCGGCAGGTCAACCATACGAAATTCCTTTAATTTATAGAAATTTATAGTAGCGGTTTTACCCGGCTGTGCGCTTACTCTGGCAAGCGCTTTTCTCTGCACAAGTTTGTTGATAAGCGAGGACTTTCCGACATTTGAATGTCCTGAAAAAACAATTTCGGGCATATCAGATTTTGGCAGTTGTTCTTTTGTGCCGGCGGCAAATTCAAATTGTACTTCGTTAAAATTCATTTACCTCACCCCTACTGTCTGATGTTTTCCAATTTGGTAGTTACCGTATTATCGGCAACTGCGTTCCATTGCTTTTCTGAAATTACAGGTACATCGACTATTGCAATCGGGACTACCTGCGAGAAACTTGTAACAGGAATAAAACTTACTTTTTCCTTTACAACAGGGTCTATTTCCTCAAGGTCTGCTTCATTTTCCTTTGGAATGATAACGGTTTTAATGCCCGATTTATATGCAGCCATACTCTTTTCTTTTAAGCCGCCTATCGGCATTACATTGCCTCGTAGGGTAATTTCACCTGTCATTGCAACATCACGCTTTACGGGCTTTCCTGTTAAAGCTGAATAAATAGCGGTTGCCATTGTAATACCCGCCGAAGGTCCATCCTTTGGTACAGCGCCCTCGGGAGCGTGAATGTGAATATCTTTATTTTTATAGAACTGCGGATTAATTCCGAGTGAATTTGCGTGACTTCTTATGCAAGTAACGGCAGCCTTTGCCGACTCCTGCATAACATCGCCGAGAGAACCCGTAAGCTCAAGTTTGCCCGTGCCCTCCATAACTGCAACTTCAATCGGTAAAAGTTCACCGCCGACGCTTGTCCAAGCAAGTCCGTTTACAGTGCCGATTTCGTCCTTTGACGGCAATTTATCGGTTGTAAATTTCTTGTGTCCGAGCATTTCAAGAATTTCTTTGTCTGTAATTTTAAAAGTTTCCTGTTTGTCTTCAAGTTTTTTAACTGCGCATTTACGGAGCACATTTCCGATTAATCTTTCAAGAGTACGAACACCCGCCTCTCTTGTATAAAAATCAATTAGGAAATACAGCGCCGATTGAGTAAATTTAACCTCTTTAGCGGTAAATCCGCACTTTTCAAGCTGCTTTGGAACAAGATGCTTTTTAGCGATATTAAATTTTTCTTCTCTTGTATAGCTGTCAAGCTCAATGATTTCCATTCTGTCACGCAGCGGTGCGGGAATTTGTGATACATCATTGGCTGTTGTAATGAACATTACATTAGACAAATCAAAAGGAATATCAATATAATGGTCAACAAACTTGTTGTTCTGTTCCGAATCGAGGACTTCAAGCAAAGCGGATGTAGGGTCACCTTTGTAATCGCTGGCAAGTTTGTCAATTTCGTCAAGAATAAGAACAGGGTTGTTTGAACCTGCATTCTGAATGGCAGTCATAATTCTGCCCGGAATAGAGCCGATGTAAGTTCTTCTGTGACCTCTGATTTCTGCCTCGTCACGCACGCCGCCGAGGGCTATTCGCTGACTTTTTCTGCCGATTGCTTTCGCTATTGACTGAGCAATAGATGTTTTACCGACACCCGGAGGGCCTGCAAAACAAATAATTTGTCCATCCTGCGAACCTCTCAATTTTGTAACGGCAAGCTGTTCGATAATTCTTTCTTTTATTTTTGCAAGTCCAAAATGCGATTTATCAAGTTCTTTTCTCAGCTTTGTAACAGAAATCTTATCCTTTGTAGCCACATTCCATGGAAGGTCAAGCACTGTGTCAAGATAAGTTCTGATAACAGATGCCTCCTGACTTCCGTACGGCATACGCATCAGCTTTTTGCACTCCTTGATAAGCGCATTTTCTGATTCCTCGGCAAGACCTAAAGCATATATTCTTTCAGCATATGCCTCCGCCTCGGCAGACGGATTATCGTCCTCGCCAAGTTCTTCCTCAATAATCTTCTTCTGTTCTCTAAGAAAATAATCTCGCTGATTATCTTCGATTCTATCTCTTGCTTTCTGAACAATATCTTTTTCGATTGAAAGAATATAAGTTTCATTTATAAGAATGTCAAGCAACATATCCAGTCGCTCGGTTTGGTCGAGTTCCTCAAGAATAGTTTGCTTTGCCTGATAATCAAGCACAATGTTGTCAGCTATGTAGTCTGCAAGCTCACCGCAAGACTTACAAGAGGCAACCTTAAATATAATATCATTAGGTACTCGAGGAGCTACCTTGACATAGTTTTCAAATTCGAGTCTTACAGCTCGCATCAAACCGAGTTGTTCGGAGGTGTGCTTAAACTTTTTATCCGGATACGGCTCAACTTCGGCCATAAGACAATTTTTATCGAATACAGGAGTTACAATTCCGGCTCTGAATTTGCCCTCAATAACAACTCTTGTTGAGTTGTCGGGCTGTTTGATTACCTGAACAATTTTTGCAACTACGCCTGTTGAATAGCACTTAGTGATATCCGGGTCGTTTTCGGCAGCGTCTTTCTGTGTAACAAGAAAAATAAGCTGATCGTTTTTCATAGCGGCATTTATAGCACTGATGCTCTTCTTTCTTCCCACATCAAAATGAATGAGCGCTTTCGGAAAAACAACAAGTCCTCTGAGTGGCAGAACGGGCAAAAGTATTAAATTATCGTTTCTATCGTCCATTTTCTATCCTCCCATCACAATTTATTTCACAATTAAATCTAATCAAAAAAAGCTGTATTGTTTTTTCGGCAATACAGCTTTAATTATTTACAATACTTTAAGAAGCTGTGCTTCGTTTTTGACGCTTCTTTGCATCTTGTTTTAAGTTGATTGAAACAGCCGCCTTATCTTCGTTTCTGAGAAGTTCAGGCTCACTGCCCTCGGTTACAACCTTTTCTGTGATTGTTACCCTTTCAATAGTAGGATCAGACGGAATTTCAAACATAAGGTTTGTGAGTATTCCCTCCATAATTCCTCTTAGTCCTCTTGCACCTGTTCTCTGTTCCTGCGCTTTTTTGGCAACAGCCTTTAAAGCATCCTCCTCAAAGACAAGTTCAACATTGTCAAGCTCAAACAGCTTTTTGTACTGCTGAACGATTGAGTTTTTAGGAACGGTAAGAATCTGCACAAGAGCGTCGGTATCAAGACCGCTTAGAGCGGTTATAACAGGAAGTCTGCCGATAAGCTCAGGAATTATGCCGTATTTAACAAGATCATGCGCAGTAACATCTTTCATCCAATAGGTTTCATCAAGCTCTTTTTTATCCTGAATAAATGACTCAAAACCGATTACAGATGAACCCTTGCGCTTTGTAACAATCTTTTCAAGACCGTCAAAAGCACCACCGCAGATAAACAGAATATTTTTAGTGTTAATCTGCAAAAATTCCTGCTGTGGGTGTTTTCTGCCGCCCTGAGGAGGCACATTAGAAACAGTGCCCTCAATAATCTTGAGCAATGCCTGCTGAACGCCCTCACCGCTTACATCACGAGTAATAGAGGGGTTTTCAGACTTGCGAGCAATTTTATCTATTTCATCAATATAGATAATGCCACGCTCTGCTTTTTCAATATCAAAATCGGCAGCCTGAATGAGTTTTAACAAGATGTTTTCTACATCTTCGCCAACATAGCCGGCCTCTGTAAGTGTGGTGGCATCTGCAATAGCAAACGGAACATCAAGTGCTTTTGCAAGAGTTTGAGCAAGCAAAGTTTTACCTACGCCTGTCGGGCCGAGCAAAAGAACATTACTTTTTGAAAAATCAACATCAGTTTCGTTTGAAAACACTCTCTTGTAGTGATTATAAACTGCAACACTGAGCGTAACCTTTGCGGCATCCTGACCGATTACATATTCATCAAGAATTTCCTTGATTTCCTTAGGCTTAAGGAGCTTTGGAATAGAAACGGTATCATCTTTTTTAGCAAGCTCTGCGTCAACCGCTGTGTTCTCGAGTTCTTCTGTCTGCTCAAGAATATTCATACATAAATCAACGCACTGGTCGCAGATATATACGCCGTTGCCTGCAATAAGACGACCAACTAATTCTTGTGGCTTTCCGCAAAAAGAGCAGTATATTTCTTTTTCGTTGTTTTTGTTTGCCATTAAGATTTCCTCACCTTATCTTTTTTCAATAACCTTATCGATAAGACCGTATTCAAGAGCCTGCTGAGCAGTCATAAAGTTATCTCTGTTAGTATCTCTTGCGATTACATCAATCGGCTGTCCTGTATTATCAGCAAGAATCTGATTAAGACGCTGTTTCATATCAAGAATATGTCTTGTATGAATTTCCATATCTGTTGCCTGACCCTGAGCACCGCCTGACGGCTGGTGAATCATAATGTCGCTGTTAGGAAGAGCAAGACGCTTGCCCTTAGCACCGGCTGCAAGGAGGAATGCACCCATACTTGCTGCCATACCCATACAAATAGTGGAAACATCACATTTGATGTAATTCATTGTATCAAATATTGCAAATCCATCTGTAACACTGCCGCCGGGGCTGTTGATATAAAGGCAAATATCCTTTGTAGGATCCTGGCTCTCAAGGTATAGTAGCTGTGCTACTACTACACTTGCACTTGCACTGTTCACTTCTTCTGTGAGCATAACGATTCTGTCATTAAGAAGTCTTGAATAGATGTCGTATGAGCGTTCGCCACGGCTTGTCTGTTCAAGTACATATGGTACTAATGCCATTTGATCATAACCTTTCATTATAGTAAATAGTAATTAACAAAAAACAGTTAAATATTCAATTATTTAACAACTGCACTGTCCTTAACCATATTAAGAGCCTTTTCAGCCTTAACATCGATTGAAAGTGTTTCAGCAGGAACTGCACCCTTAACTGTTTCAACATCAACCTTGTAAGCCTCAGCCATCTTGTTGTATGCATCCTCAAGGTCAGCGTCTGTTACTTCAATGTTTTCTTTCTTAGAGATTGTTTCAAGAGCAAGTCTTAACTGAACTCTTTTCTTAGCCTCGTCGGCGTACATCTTCTTTAAGCCGTCAAGGTCAATACCCATATACTGGAGATATGTGTTCATATCAATGCCCTGTGAACGGATTCTCATCTCAAAATCTCTAACCATTTCATTTACCTGATTGTCATACATAGCCTGTGGGATTTCGCCCTCAAGAAGCTCAATAAGCTTTTCTGCAATCTGGTTATCTTTATCTTTTTCAGCCTCATCTGCAAGACGAGCAGCGATAGTTTCCTTAAGCTCATCTCTGTACTCGGCAACAGTCTCTTTCTCGGAAACATCCTTTACAAATTCGTCGTCAACCTCAGGGAGTTCCTTAGCCTTAATCTCGTGAAGCTTAATCTTAAACTCAGCATCCTTGCCTGCAAGCTCCTCAGCCTGATACTCTTCTGGGAACTTAACATTGATTGAGAATTCTTCATCAGTGTTGTGACCGATAATCTGCTCCTCAAAGCCCGGGATAAAGTTGCCTGAACCGATTGTAAGGTTGTAGTTTTCAGCCTTACCGCCGTCAAATGCAACGCCGTCAACAAAGCCCTCAAAGTCGATTACTGCGATATCGCCGTTAGCAACAGGTCTGTCCTCAACAGTAACCATTCTTGAGTTACGGTCACGGACTTTCTCGATTTCCTCGTCAATAAGCTCGTCGGTAACTTCTGTTGACTTCTTTGTAACCTCAATGCCGAGGTAGTTGTTGATTTCCATATCAGGCTCAACAATGATATTAGCCTTAAATGTAAAGCCGTTTTCAACCTCTGTAACTTCGATTGACTCAACAGCTACAATCTTTACGCCAGCCTCTTCAGCTGCGTTGTAAAGAGCCTCAGGATAGCAATCCTGCATAGCGTCATCATAGAATACTTCTTTGCCATACATTTTCTCGATAACATGGCGTGGAGCTTTACCCTTTCTGAAACCGGGAACATTAATCTTCTTAACTTCCTTCTTATAAACAGTGTTAAGTGCTTTCTCAAAAGTTTCTCCGTCAACTGTAACAACTAATTCGTATGAATTAGCCTGCTCAAGTTTTTTGCTTTCTTTTAATGCCATTTTTAAAAATCCTCCAAATTTGAATTTATTATACAAATATAATCAGAATTAGTTTATTATAACACACATATTTGATTTTGCCAATACTCAAAAGCAAATTTATGCTTATTATCGTACTAAAACAGGCATAAATGCGAGTCGATCGCAAGAAATCAGCTTAAAATTGACACCTTTATATTCACCTTCAACAGCATAGCGCATATTTGCCTTGCCGTGTATGTGACCATAGTAACATTTTTTAATATTGTGTTTTAATAAAACATTCATAATTTCGCTGCATTCGGTACTTCCGTAAACAGGCGGATAGTGCAGAAAAACCACAGGCTCAAGTCCTGTTTTTTCTGCCTTTGAAATTGACATTTCAAGTCTGCCTACCTCACGGTTAAGCACCTTAATATCAGCGTCAGACTCATTTTCGAGAAACCATCCCCTCGTGCCGCAAAGCGCAAACTCGCCGCACTCATATGTATTATTAAAGAGAATATTTATCGAATTGAGCTTATTATTGTCGAGAAATTTATCAATTTTACTTTTAGTTCCCCACCAATAATCATGATTGCCCTTGAGAAAAATTTTCTTTCCGGGCAGATCATCTATATATTTAAAATCGGTATATGTTTGTTCAAGCTTCATTGCCCAGGAAATATCTCCTGCAATCACAACAGTGTCATTTTCGGTAACAAGAGCTTTCCAGTTCTTTGTGAGCCTTTCAACATAGTTGTCCCAGCCTGCAAAAATATCCATTGGCTTATCTTCACCAAGCGACAAATGCAGGTCAGCTATCGCAAATAAACTCATTATTTGATGTTAAGTGCATCAAGAACATACTGAGGCATTGAATTTACCTCTGTAACATCTGAGAAACGAGCCTTTTTGTCCTTAAGTGCTGCAAGAGGTGCAGGCACAGGAGCATTTGAAACCTCGAATAGCTTTTCAACCATATCAAATTCATTTTCAGGAAGGTCTGTGCCGTCTGAAACAGCCTCAAGCACTGCCTTAGAGAACTTGTATGGGCTTGCAGTTGATGCGATTACAGACGGAGTTGTGTCGCCTGTCTGCTCAACATACTGCTCATATACATTAACAGCAACTGCTGTGTGAGTATCGCAAAGGTAGTTATCTGTATCAAACAAAGCTTTGATTGTAGCCTTTGTCTGCTCATCGTCGCAGAAACCGCCGAAGAATTTAGATGTGATTTCAGCCTTGATTTCGTCGGAAACCTCGTACTTGCCTACAGTCTTGAGAGCAGTCATAAGCTCTTTTGTAGTATCGGCATTGTTGCCCGAAAGCTTGTAAAGAAGTCTTTCGAGGTTGCTTGATACGAGAATATCCATTGAAGGTGAAATTGTTGTGTAGAAATGTCTGTTTTTGTCATAAACACCTGTCTTGATAAAATCAGAAAGAACATTGTTTGAGTTTGACGCACAGATAAATTTGTTGATTGGGAGTCCCATAATACTTGCGTAATATGATGCAAGGATATTACCGAAGTTACCGGTCGGAACTACAACATTAATCTTATCTCCCATAGCAATTTTGCCTGCATTAACGAGATCGCAATATGCTGAAATATAGTAAACAATCTGTGGAAGAAGTCTGCCCCAGTTAATTGAGTTTGCAGAACTGAAAAGCATATTGTTAGCCTCAAGCTTTGCTGAAATTTCAGGAGTTGTAAAGATTTTCTTTACACCTGTCTGTGCATCATCAAAGTTGCCCTTGATAGCGCAAACGGTAACATTGTTTCCTTCCTGTGTGTTCATCTGGTGTTTCTGCATTGGGCTTACACCGTCAACAGGATAGAAAACGATAATTTTTGTATGGTCAACATCTTTAAAGCCTTCAAGAGCAGCCTTGCCTGTGTCGCCCGATGTGGCAACAAGAATTACTGCATCTTTGCCGTCGTATGTCTTTTTAAGTGATTTTGTAAGAAAATGAGGAAGAATCTGGAGTGCCATATCCTTAAAAGCACAAGTCGGACCGTGCCAAAGTTCAAGAATATTAAGTTCCTTGCCGTTGAGCTTTGCGTAAGCCAAAGGAGCAGGATTGTCACTGCCGAACTTCTCTTTTGTGTAGGCATTTTCAACACAATCGTTGATTTCTTCTTCTGTAAAATCAGAAAGAAAATCAGCGAAAACTTTTTTTGCTCTGCCCTTGTAATCAAGCTTTAAAAGCTCATTAAATGTTTCTGCGGAATATTTAGGAAATTCCTGTGGCACAAAAAGTCCGCCATCCTTAGAAATACCCTGGGCAATTGCCTGAGCGGCCGATACAACTTCGGCTGCATTTTGAGTACTGTTATACAACATATAAATCTTCCTTTCAGAGTTGCTTTACACAAAGTACATTTTACTACATAATTTATCAAATGTCAAAGTTTTCAAAGAAATTAACTGCATTTTCATAAAAAATTTTATCAATTATGGCTTCTTGATAGTTTTTTTGCAGAAAAAGATTATAAATTTCATATAGATTTCTGTTATTTCTGATGTCATACGGCAAGATTCCGCCGTCAAAATCACTTCCGAGGCATACATAATCTTCTCCGCCGAGCGACAAAAAATGCTCTGCGTGCTTTAGAATATCATCAATGCTGGCTTTTTCGGGTTCGTTATTGAGAAACGCATTATGAAAATTAAGTCCTATAATTCCGCCGTTTTTAAATATGATTTTTGCCTGTTCGTCTGTAAGATTTCTTTTGTGCGCAGTAACCGCTCTTGCGTTTGAATGGGTGGCAATAAACGGTTTTTCTGCGATTTCGCACACATCATAAAAAAGTTTATCGCTTGCGTGTGATACATCAATGACAATCCCTTGATTTTCAAGTTCACAAACCGCTCTCTTTCCAAACTCGGTAATGCCTGTCGGATTTTGTACCATAGCGCCGTCACCTATACAGTTTTTGTCATTCCAAGTAAGGGTAGCGATTTTTATATTTGACTCTGCAAGATATTTTATATACGAAACATCGTTGTCAATAATCTTGCAATTTTCAAGAGTAAACATACCAAGTTTATTTTTTGTTGAATTATTAATTTCTTTATAAGAATTAACAAGATTTATATTGTTGATTTTACATTCTTTCGGAAGTGTAATTTTGGCTTTTTCAAACAGTGCTCTGCCCTGTTTTATGCTTAAATCATCGGGAATCCATACCGCAAAGCACTGCAAATATTTTTCAAAATCCACATCTGTCTGAACTTCATAGTCGGAACAGGAAAAGCCGTGGCTCATAGTCACGGCTTTGTAAAGTGTATCACAATGTAAATCAAATACTTTCATAAGAAGCTCCTTCAAAAGCATTTTCAATATAGTTGATGTCAATTACTTTGCCGCTTTCAGGCTCGGTAAATACTTCGCTGACATCAAAGCGGAAATAAGCGTCAAGCTGTTTTTCGGCAATATACATTGCGGCGGTTTTTCTTATTCTTGAGATTTTCCTGCGGTCAACAGCCTCATACGGACGGGCAATAAAATTTGCCGCCCTTGTTTTTACTTCCGTAAATATAATATATTCGCCTTTTTGAGCAATTATATCAATCTCACCGCATTTTTGTCTGTAATTGCGTTCAAGAATTTTATAACCGTTTTTCTTTAGGTAATGCTCGGTAAATTTTTCGCCGATGTCACCCTTTTGTTTTGTCGTAAATAACTTCATAATTATTTATACAGCTTTTTAAGAAAACTTTTGCGGTGGTATGGGCACGGGCCGTATTTAAGAATAGCCTCTCTGTGTACCTTGGTTCCGTATCCTTTGTGTTTATCAAAACCGTACATGGGATATTCTTCGGCATACTTATATAAAAGTCTGTCCCTTGACACTTTTGCAAGGATAGATGCACAAGCAATCGACATAGATTTTGCGTCACCTTTTACAATGCACTCGGCGTCAATGTCAATCGGCGGAATTTTATTTCCGTCAATCATTGCGTAGTCTGCCTTTATGTCAAGACCGTCAATTGCTCTGCGCATAGCAAGCATTGTAGCGTTAAGTATATTGATTTCTTCGATTTCGTCAACCGTAGCGTAAGCTATTGAGTATGACAGCGCCTGTTCTCTTATAACATCAAACAAGGACTCACGCTTTTTCTCGCTGAGCTTTTTAGAGTCATTAACACCGTCAATAACCACGCCCTCAGGCAATATAACGGCAGCGGCACAAACAGGGCCGGCAAGTGGGCCTCTGCCTGCCTCATCTACTCCGCAAACTGCCTTGTAGCCTTTTGCAAGAGCCTCTTTTTCAAATTCAAGCCAATCCATTATCTCACCTATTTATCTTTCGGGCATTTCGAGGGTTATTCTGCCGAGCTTTCCGCTTCTAAATTCATCAAGCAGCATAATTGCAGCTCTCTCTGTATTGATTTCGCCGCCTGAAATCAGCATACCTCTCTTTTTGCCTATAATATTCAATAATTCATAAGAATCTACTGCGTCAAGATCCACATCGTCAAGTTTGAATCTCACTATAAAATCAGCAGGCTTTAAACTGCGCAAAAAATCAAGCAATCTTACAGCAAGAAGTTCTGTATCAAGGATCTGATCCTTTACAGCGCCTGTAAAAGCAAGTCTTTCGCCAACAATTTTATCGTCAAATTTAGGCCACAAAACGCCCGGTGTGTCGAGCATTTCAATATTTTTTGCGATTGAATACCACTGATTGCCTCTCGTAACACCCGGTCTGTCCTCTACCTTTGCTCGATTCTGCTTTGCTACCCTATTAATGAAAGAAGATTTGCCTACATTAGGAATACCGACTATCATTATTCTGAGCATAGGATTTACCATACCCTTAGCCTTTAATCTCTCTCTGCGCTCGGCAAGAACATTATTTACGGCAGGAGCAAATTTATTAAGTCCCTTACCGCTTTTGCAGTCAACCGCAATCGCTGTAATTCCCTGTGATGCATAGTAGTCTATCCATCTGCTTGTTGCATTCTGATTTGCCATATCGCATTTGTTAAGAAGTACAACCTTTGGTTTATTCTGAATAAGTTTTTGCAAATCAGGGTTTTTACTGCTGAGTGGTATTCTTGCATCGAGAATTTCTGCCACTGCGTCAACAAGTTTTAAGCTCGCCTGAATCTGCCTTTTGGTTTTGGTCATATGACCGGGAAACCACTGTATAGTTTGCATTTCGCTCATTTTATCAATCCTTAAATCTAGTATAAATATTTTAAATGATTAAACGGATAAAACACAAACTGTGCCTTACCAATTACCATGGTTTTTGGAATAAGCTGAATACTGCCACTTCTGCTGTCAAGTGAAACAGAACGATTGTCGCCCATAACAAAAACATATCCCTCAGGTACTGTTTCAGGAATTTCCCACACAATGGTAGGTTTTGTAGTAGTTGATGCAACATATTCTTCGTCAAGCACAACACCGTCAACTATAACTCTGTTGTTATCATAGTCAATTTTTATTGTCTGACCCTCGGTTGCGATTACCCTCTTTATAATAATTTTTCCTATTTGCTGGTCAGCATCAATGGCAACAATGTCACCAACCTGCGGCGTATATAAAAAGTTTGTAAGTATTACCTTATCACCGTCAAATAAGGTATCTTTCATTGACTCACCGTCAATATTAACATCTTTTACAAAAAAAGTAAAAACAATACTTATCAAAGCAAACAGAAATATTACCGTTTTAAAAATATCAAATATGTAAACAGGCAATTTATTGGTATTTACCTGAATTTTTCTCTTTGAGGTTTTATTTTTAAATTTCATATATCCTCCCACAAAAACAAAAGCTTATTTCAATTATAAAACAGAAATAAGCTTTTATCAATAGTTGATTTAAAATTTTTAGTAAAGATATTTAAATTCAGAAAATGGGAAAAACACAAATTGAGCTTTACCGATAACACTGTCTTCATCAATAAGTCCTATTCTTGAATCACGGCTGTCCATAGAAAATCCCCTGTTGTCGCCCATTACAAAAATCATACCGTCCGGAATAACCTCAGGAATTTCATAGTCAGCCTCAACATTGCAGAATGTAGACACATCAAGATACGGCTCATCAATTACAACACCGTCCACAAGAATTCTGTCATTTTCATAGTCGAGCTTAAGAGTTTGTCCTGCGGTAGCAATAACACGCTTAATAATAGGTTCTTTGTACTCCTTACCATGAGAAATAACCACAATATCATTTGGCTTTGGTGTGTAATTAAAATTAGTTACCACCAGCTTATCACCGTTTTGTAGGGTTTCTACCATTGAAATACCTTTTACATTAACCAACCTGAAAAAGAAGTTAAGACAGAAAATAACTATTACAAGCGCAAAGATAATCGATTTTAACCAATCATATACATTAGATGCCGCACCGTCAGCCTTTGCGGCAACAAACTTGTTGCTTTTCTCCTGCTCAGGACTGCTGAATGCTATATAATCACCGCTATTCTCAACAGATTTATTCTCTGACTCAGCTTTTACATTTTCCTTGGTATCAACTGCTTTGTTTTCAGTTTCATCTATATTATTAGTGTTTGTTTTATTTTCGCTCAATTTATCCACCTGCTAACAAATAAGTAAAGTAAAAAAGGGACTATAAAAGTCCCTTTCCTTACATTTGAAATTACTTACGGATCTGCTCTTTAACCTTAGCAGCCTTACCAACTCTATCACGGAGATAGTAGAGCTTGCTTCTGCGAACTTTACCATAACGAATTACCTGCACGTCTTTTACATTTGGTGAATGGAGCGGGAACACTCTCTCAACACCAACGCCGTAAGCAACGCGTCTTACAGTAAATGTTTCAGCAACGCCACTGCCCTTTTTAGCAATAACTGTGCCCTCAAACATCTGAATTCTTTCTCTTTCGCCCTCACGGATGTTTACAGAAACCTTAACTGTGTCACCTACATTAAACTTAGGTGTGGTTTCCTTAACTGAACCGGCAGCAATAGCTTTTAATGCGTCCATTATAATTCCTCCTGTTTTTCTGACATTCGTACCCAAATTAGTGCAGAGGAATGTCTGCTTCAAAATAACGGTTATACCGCCACTCGAACCTCGTCATAGGTATGACGGTTTCAAATGCTTTTATATTTTACCACAAGAGAATATAAAATGCAAGACTTTTTTCTGTTTGCGGCAAATTATTTTGATATTTTCTCAAGCTTTTCAAGATATTTCTTAAAATAATCGGGCAGTTCAGAAGTAAATTCCAAGTATTCATTAGTTCTTGGATGAATGAATCCGATTTTTCTTGCGTGCAGGCACTGACCTGTAAAATCTACCTTTTCATTCTTAACGCCGTACACCAAATCGCCCGATACAGGATGACCCAAGTACGCCATATGCACTCTTATTTGATGTGTTCTGCCTGTTTCAAGAATACATTTTATATGTGTGTATCCCTTGTATCTTGCAATAACCTTGTAATGAGTAACAGCGTGTTTGCTGTTTTTTTCGGTAACGCACATTTTCTTTCGGTCATACTGACTTCTGCCGATTGGTGCGTTTACAGTACCCTCATCATCTTTAAGATTTCCGAATACAATCGCCTCATATTCTCTTGTAAAGGAATGCTCCTTTATCTGCTCGGCAAGAGAATAGTGGGCAAAATCGTTCTTTGCTACAATCAATAAGCCACTTGTATCCTTGTCTATTCTGTGAACTATACCGGGGCGCATAACTCCGTTTATTCCCGACAACGACTCTCCGCAATGATAGAGTAATGCGTTTACAAGTGTGCCGTCATAATTTCCTGCAGCAGGGTGAACAACCATTCCTTTTGGCTTATTTACCACAAGTAAATCATTGTCCTCGTACTCAATTTCCAAGGGTATATTTTCCGGCTTTGCCTCATACGGAACAGGGGCGGGAATTTCAAGCGAAATTTTATCTCCTGATTTTAATTTATAATTTTTCCCCACTATTTTGCCATTGACAATTACTTTTTCCTGCTCAATCAGCTTAGCGACTGCGGTTCGTGTAAGCGACGGCTCATTATCGGCAATATATTTATCAATTCTAACATTATTGCTTTCAGCAACAAATTCAAGCTTTGTCATTTTTCAAATCCTTTTTGCCTGTGCTTGTAAAGAAAAGCACATAGATCATAAGCAATACCGTACCGACAGTTATGCAATAATCTGCAAAATTGCATACGGGCGGAAAGAATGAAAGACTGATATAGTCAATCACATAACCGTATAAAACTCGGTCAATAAAATTGCCTATTCCGCCGCCTACTATAAGTGCAACCGATGCATAAAACAATTTACTCTGCGGTTTCTTTTTGAACATATAAATTAAAATTGCGGCAATAAGAGCGGTGGTAAGCACTACAAATATCCATCTGTTGCCTGCAAAACTGCCAAAAGCCACACCGTTGTTCTCAACATATGTAAAAGAAAGCAGATTATCAATAACAGAAACACTGCCAACTTCTTTTAGATTTGCGTTTACAAAAAACTTAATAACCTGATCTATCGCAGCAAGTGCTACACCTATTGCAACAGCTATATAAGGCATAAAACTCCCCCATAAAGCTAAATCGGTGCAGCAATACTGTTACACCGATTTAGTATTAAATTAAATATTATTTTAAGATATTGCAGCAACGCTCGCAAAGGTGTGGATGCTCGCTGTCTTTGCCGACAGTTTCGCTGATAATCCAGCAACGCTCGCACTTTTCGCCTGTTGCCTTTTCAACAACAATTTCAAGTTCTCCGTCATTTTCAACGATTTCAACAGCAGAAACAATAAATGCAGCCGCAAGCTCAGGTTCAGCTTTCTTAAGAAATTCAAGCTTTTCGCCGCTTGCCTTAAGAGTAACCTTAGCCTCAAGTGAGCTCTTGATAGTTTTATCTTTAATAAGACCTTCAAGCGACTTCTTTACATCGTCACGAAGCTGATGAATTTCGTCCCAGAATGACATAAAGTCGGCATCGGTTTCGATTTCAACCTGATTTGGCATCTCATTGAAAATAACATTTTCGGCATTCTCATTTGATGAATGAGGCATATATTTCCAAATTTCATCAGATGTATATGCAAGAATCGGGCTGATCATTCTTGTCATAGCGTTAAGAATGATATAGATTGCAGTCTGTGCAGCCTTTCTTGACTTGCTGTCGCTTTTTTCTGTATATAATCTGTCCTTGAGTACATCAAGATAGAAGTTAGACATATCAATTACGCAGAAGTTTCTGATTGAATGATATACCTGGTGGAATTCGTAGTTATCATAAGCCTGCTTAACCTTAGCAATAAGCTCGTTGAGTTTTACGATTGCCCACTTGTCCATAGGCATAAGCTCATTTACAGGAACAGCATCAGTATCAGGGTTAAAGTCATATACATTACCGAGAATATAACGAGCTGTATTTCTTATTTTTCTGTAAGACTCAGAAATCTGCTTTAAAATATCATTTGAAATATGAACATCTGACTGATAGTCGGTTGATGATACCCAAAGTCTGAGGACATCTGCGCCGTACTTTTCTGTAACATCCTGTGGGCTGATACCGTTGCCGAGTGACTTACTCATCTTTCTCTTTTCTTCATCAAGAATCATACCATGAGTAAGAACAGCTTTATAAGGAGCAACACCCTCAGTTGCAACAGATGTAAGGAGTGATGATTGGAACCAACCTCTGTACTGGTCGTTACCCTCAAGATAAAGGTCAGCAGGGAACCGGAGGTTATCACGCTTGCTTACAACGGCTGCGTGTGAAGAACCACTGTCAAACCAAACATCCATAATGTCTTTTTCTTTTTCAAACTCAGTACAACCGCACTTCTTACACTTTGTACCCTCAGGTAAAATTTCAGCGGCGCTGTGGTTATACCAAGCGTTTGAACCCTCTTTTTCAAACAAATCTGCAACAGCCATCATTGCGTCATTGTCAATGTGAGCCTCGCCACATTCTTTACAGAAGAAGATCGGAATCGGAACACCCCATTTTCTCTGACGGGAAATACACCAATCCTTTCTCTCCTTAACCATATTTGTAATTCTGTCATGTCCCCATGATGGAATCCACTTAACGCTGTCAATAGCCTCGCAAGCCTTATCTTTAAAGTCATCAACAGAGCAGAACCACTGGTCGGTAGCTCTGAAAAGGATAGGAGTTTTACATCTCCAGCAATGCGGATACTGGTGGATAATTTTCTTTAACGCAAAGAGATAACCATTTTCATCAAGGTAAACAGCAATCTTTTTGTTAGCCTCATCAGTAGTAAGACCGGCAAACTGACCTGCCTCCTCAGTGAGAACACCGTTAGAATCAACAGGACAGATTGTAGGAATTTCAGGATAATTCTGGCAAACATTAAAGTCATCAACACCATGACCGGGAGCTGTATGAACGCAGCCTGTACCGCTTTCGAGTGTTACATGGTCACCTACAATTACAAGCGACTCTCTGTCAAGGAATGGATGTGCAGTCTTAATATATTCAAGCTCGCTGCCCTTTACAGTAGCAACAACCTCATAATCTGTAATTTCAGCGGCCTCAAATGCAGACTTGTAAAGTTCGGTAGCCATTACAAGATATTCGTCACCTGTTTTGATGATAGAATACTCATATCTCGGACCTACGCAAATAGCAACATTGGCAGGCAATGTCCAAGTTGTTGTTGTCCAAATAACGAACTTAACCTTTGATGGGTCAATTCCGAGATTTGAAAATACGCCCTTATCATCAGTTACAGTAAACTTTACATAAATTGAATGACATGGATCCTCGGCATACTCAATTTCAGCCTCAGCAAGGGCAGTCTTACACTCCGGGCACCAATAAACAGGCTTTAAACCCTTGTAAATATAACCCTTTGTAGCCATTTTTGCAAACACTCTGATCTGCTCTGCCTCAAATTCGTGCTTAAGTGTGATATAAGGGTTGTCCCACTCACCGATTACACCAAGTCTTTTGAACTGTGTGCGCTGGTCATTGATATAACCTGTTACAAATTCCTCGCACATTTTGCGGAGCTCTACAATAGAAATTTCGGCAGAGTTACCGATACCTGCTTTCTTTCTTGCTTTAAGCTCTGTTGGAAGACCGTGAGTATCCCAACCCGGAACATAAGGAGCTTTAAAGCCTGCCATATTTTTATAGCGTACGATAAAGTCCTTTAAAATTTTATTTAATGCGTGGCCAAGATGGATATCGCCGTTTGCATATGGAGGGCCATCGTGGAGAACAAATAAAGGCTTGCCCTCGTTTACCTCCATAAGTTTTTCATATACCTTGTTATCTTCCCATGCCTTAAGAGTTACAGGTTCGCTTTTTGGAAGACCTGCTCTCATAGGAAAGTCGGTTTTCGGAAGATTAAGTGTAGAATTATAATCCTGAGACATTGGTTACACTCTCCATAATTTAAATTTCGATTTCCGATTATAAAATTATTCGGCAGAAACATCATAGTTGTCGCCAAACTTTAAGTGACCGAACTTTGGTGCTTTTTTTTCTGTGTTGTCATCCTTGGAATCAGAAGTAATATCTGCTATATCTTTTATTTCCTCAGGCTTTTTTACCTCAACAGCAGCCGGCTCGGCAGGCTTAACTGTTTCCTGTGGCTTTTCCTCCATTACAGGTGCTGTCGGATATTTTTCGTTAAGCTGCTGTCTTGCAGCCTCTAACTCGGCAGCTGTAGGAAGGTCGTTAATCATCTGAATGTGCTTTTTGTAAAGCTCAACAAGCTCGCCCTTTAGTTTTACTGCGTCTGACTGGAGAAGAAGATAATTTTCTTTTTCTGTTGCAGTCATTCTGTTTGTATCTACCAAAAGCTGCTGTGCCTTTGTTTCAGCCTCTCTTACAATCTTAGATGCCTTTTCTTTAGCCTCTCTGATGCAAGCGTCAGATACTTTCTGAGATGCAAGAAGGGCATTTCTGACTGTTTCTTCATCTGCACGATACTGTTCTACTCTTGTTGCGAGAACATCAATTTTATGAACAAGGTTAGTTTTCTCTTTCTTTAACTGTTCAAAAGCTACAATGACTTCATCAATAAATGCGTCAACATCATCAGCCATGTAGCCCTGACGGCCGGCTTTTCTGAAACTAACATTCTTAATTTCATCAATAGTAATCATTTAAAGCACTCCTATCTGAAATGTATTACTAAAATTTTTCGGCGACCTTTTTTGGTTTCACCCAAAATTTTATCTAACTTAAATTTTCCTTTACCTCTTACAGTAAAGGTATCTCCCTCTTTAACCTGACAACTTACATTCTGAGTTACCGCAAAGTTAAGAGTTGTTTCTCCCGATAAAATCAGTTTTGCCGTTTTATCCCTCGATAGTCCGCTTACTGCGGCAACAATATTATCAAATCTAAGAGATGAAACCGTAAGACTCATTTCCTCTGTGCCCCTGCCCTGCGGCAGAGAATTAAGATTTGGTTGGACAATTTTTACTCCTGCTCCGCCGATTTTAAAAATCTGTGATTCTATATAATCTTTAAGCTCGCTTTTTACAAACACAACAGTTCGTCCATTATCCACAAGAATATCTCCAACTGTATCTCGCTCAATGCCAAGCGACATAAGCGTACCGAGAAAATCTCTGTGTGTGAGTTTATCGCATACTCTGTACTTAAACTCAATAGCGGATATAGGAAAGGCTGACTGCTCGGGTTCATCATAAAACACCCCGAGCATCTTTCTTTCACTGTTCTCACTGCCGCCAAAGAAAATATAATTTTCAAAGTAAATACTTCGCAGCACCTTTTCGGCAAGTGCCTGATGTGTTTCGCTCATAAACTGAGAGAAAACAGGCTTTTGTCGAGTAAAGCAAAGCGAGGTCATATCCTCAATTTTGGAGCAGAAAAGCTCATCGTTATCAGAAGTAAACACCGCTGTTTTCTAATTCGTCAAGTAAATCGTCACCTGTAAGATCTACATTATTAGGAATGATAATGTATGTATTAGAGGCAACCTTTTTAATCTTGCCGTCATTTGCGTAAGCAACACCGCTGAGGAAGTCAAGAATTCTTCTTGCCATATCCTTGTTAGTGTCCTCAAGATTAAGAACTACTGTATGTGACTTAATAAGGTCATCTGCAATTGTGCGTGTTTCCTCGCCAAATCTTTCAGGCTTATAAATACCAACCTGAATCTTAGCCTTAGCATTGATATTAACAACCTTGTTCTTAGATGTAGGAGCTGTTGCTCTCTCTCTTACAGGCTGTTCCTCAACCTCTTCTTCCTCATTTTCGTCAGCATAACCGTACTCGTCATACTCCTGCTGATACTCGTCATCGGGAGCATCCCACATACGCTTGAATTTATCCACAAAACCTGCCATTATATTAATTCCTCCTTGAATTATTTACTGTAATCTCTGGCACCAAAAAGTGACGATCCTACTCTTACCATAGTCGCACCTTGAAGTATTGCCTCATAATAATCAGCAGACATACCCATTGATAGTATAGTCATACTTATATTATCTAATTTTTTTGACGATATGTCAATAAAGATATTACGCATATTATCAAAATATTTTGAAATTTTATGTGTATTATCACAAATTGGCGGTATAGCCATAAGTCCTTTTACCGAAATTCCCTTCAAATCAACTATCTGACACAATAATTCTTCAAGCTGCTCGGGAATAACTCCCGACTTATTTTCTTCTCTGCCAATGTTTACTTCCACAAGCACATCGGTCTTTTTTCCGATTTTTAATGACTGCTTGGAAATCTCGGACGCAAGTTTTAAAGAATCAACTGACTGAATAAGATCCACCTTATCTACAATTTGGCGAACCTTGTTTGTCTGCAAATGTCCTATAAACTGTAAAGACGCATGAGCAAGGTCATACTTTTCATATTTAGAAAGCAGCTCCTGCACCTTATTTTCGCCAATGTGGTCAAGTCCGAGAGAGATTGCGTAGTTTATTACATCCGCATCTACTGTTTTTGTTGCGGCAAGAAAAGTAATGTCCTCTCTTTTTCTGCCTGATTTTTCGGCAGCCTCAGCAATTCTTTCGTTAATAAGCTTGTAGTTGTATTCTACATCACTTAATGACCTTTCCATCATACAAATCGTCCCCTTCCGTTATAACCTGATCATACAGCGAAATTGTTTCGCCGCTGAACAATATGCCATCAGCAGGTGATGGATCACATAATACAAAATCATTACCTGCATAGAGAATAGATATTTCTTTAAACTGAACTTCACTGCCGTAGAGTACATAGACACCCTGAACTTTTTTGCTCTCTTTATGTTCGTTGCCCTTGTCATCGTAGGTTGTCTTTTCTACATAATCGTCATGAATAGCCTTTTTGTTGACACGAAGTCCCGAATACGTGCCCATACCGATTTCAACAGGCTCCTGTCTAATCTGAGAAAGCGAGCTGTCCATATATGTACACTGGAAAATTGCGAGAGCTTTATCGGAATTATTATACTGAACAATTTTATAAATTGACGCAGGCACTGTGTTTGATGAGGCATCTGAAAAGTCGATTGTAACATTGTCACCCCAAAGTGTGAGATCTGTTGCCTCGTCATTGGTGATTTCACACGCAATATACCAATTAAGACTGCTTATCACCTTGCCGATATTATTATTCGGTACATTTGATTTCTTGATATTTTTAAGATTGTCAAGTGTAAGATTTCCGATTTTTGTATAATCATAGCTGTTCTCGTAGCCGTCACAAGAAGTAACGAAATAGCCTGCCTTAGGAGCATTAATCTCTGCTATACTGTCCGAAGAACTTTTTAGCTCGTTAATCTGAGCCTGCAAAGACGCAATCTCAGGCTTAAAGCTTGTGGTCTTGCCTGTGAAAGACTGGTAATGATTGACAGCATTTATAATTGAACTTATGTTTGAATTAATTTTACCGAAGTTTCCGTTATTAATATTATACAAATAAGTTTCAAGATTTGATGTAATGTCATTCTTTATAGTTTCAATACCCTCGGTGTTAGATTTCCTCGTCTGCTCAAGTTTTTTAAGATCATTCATACTTTGTTCAAGTGATGCCGCCTTTGTACGGGCAACCGCATCTTCTTCCGTAGAATAAACACTTGCAACCGAACAGCCTTTCTGCACCTCATCACCGTTATCTACATTGTAAGAAACTACTCCGCCTGAATTATTGTTAATATATGTTTCGTTACGAATAATGTAGCCGTTAGAATAAATCTTGTCGGTAACGGTTACCTGTTCGGCATTTTCTGTCGGCACAACATTGAAATTTGCACTTAGCAGAAGGTAAACAACATAGATAATTGCAAGCACAGTAAGACCTGCAACCAATATTCTTCTGAACAACAGCTTGTCCATATATCACAGTCCTTTGTCAATTATTGTTTCGGCATATTTTAAAATATCTTCAAATCCGTTGAATTTATCAACCAATATCCAATTTATATCTTTATCACGATTAAACCAAGTAAGTTGGCGCTTGGCGTATCGTCTTGTTTCTCTTTTTAAAATTTCCACACATTCATCAAGCGAGCGTTCACCCGAAAAATACGGAATAAGCTCTTTGTATCCTATCGCCATTTTTGAAGTGGAGCTTAAATCGTTTGAGAGCACCTGCTTTGCTTCGTCGACAAGACCTTTTTCAAGCATTATGTCAACTCTTAGATTGATTCTGTCGTAAAGTTTTTGCCTGTCCTCAAATTTAAGTCCGATTTTTATCGGATTGTACGGTGAGCCTTTCAGTTTTGAATTTCTGTTGTGCTCGCTGATTGTTATGCCGGAGGTTTTATAGAACTCAATCGCTCTTATAATTCGTTTTACATTGCGCTGTTCTTTGAGATTTTCTGCTGATTCGCTGTCAAATTCAGCAAGCATATCAAGCAGATAATCAACTCCGTTTTGCTCGTAAAGAGCTAAAAGCTCATTAGAAATCTCTTCGTTTCTTTCCTGTTTTTCAAAAGAAATACCGTTTAAAAGCGAGTCAACATAAAGTCCCGTTCCGCCTGCTATAATAGGCATTTTCCCCCGTGACACAATATCTTCTATACAAGAAGCTGCGTCACTTACAAAATCGGCAACGGAATAAGTCTTGTCGCTTGGAAGGAAGTCTGTTAACCAATGCGGTATGCCCTGCTTTTCCTGTTCATCGGGCTTAGCGGTAGCTATGTTCATTCCTTTGTATATCTGCATTGAATCGGCGGAAATAATCTCTCCGTTATATTTCTTTGCAAGCTCAACTGCAAGCGCCGTTTTGCCTGATGCCGTAGGGCCTACAACAGAAATAAGTTTGATAGGATAATTCAAAAAATCACAACCTGCCAAATTGTTTTTCAATTTCGTACTTTGTCATAACTATGCAGATAGGTCTGCCATGTGGGCAATACTTTATCTGCGGATTTTTCTCTAAAGTCCAGGCAATGTCCATAAGCTCCTGTACGGTGCTCTTATTGCCTGCCTTGATTGCAGAACGGCACGAAACATTATGATAAAACCAATCCATTTTTTCGGCATAAATATCCTTTTTGCCGCTTGCTATATAACCGCTCATTTCAGCAATACAGTCGGCAATTTCCGTTGCCGCAAGGTATTGCGGTGCAGAGCGCACAAGTAATGTACCGTTGCCAAAGTCCTCTACATCAAACGAACACTTTGCAAACATATCAAGATTGCTTACAGCCGCATCATAGTCGATTTTATCAAGCGTAACTGTAATCGGTGTGAGCAGATATTGAACATTTGCTGAACCCGAATCCGCTTTCAACTTTTCGTAAATTATTCTTTCGTGCGCCGCATGTTTGTCAATTATTAAAATCTCACTACCGTTTTTCTCAACGATTATATATGTATCGAATGCCTCACCTAAAAATCTGAGCTTAGTCTGCTCTTTTGGAAGTTCGGTGATTGTATCGTTTTTATCTTCTTTATCTTTGAAAATCTCCGTCTGCGGCTTTTCTTCTTTGGTCATTACAACCTCTTTGTAAGGCTTTTTCTCCTCAACAATAACCTCATTTACGGGATTTTCCTGTTTTGGTAAATTATCTTCTTGCTGAGCTGCTTTTAAAATAAGTTGCTCAGCTTTCTCAAATTTTTGCTTTGAAAATTCTGCTTTCTTTTGCTCAAGCTCAGTATTCTTTCTTATTGCCTGCTTAGAATAAATTTCAAACGGGTTTGACGAATCGGACATTTTTAAGTTGTCAATAGATACAGGCTTTGTTTTTTCGTCTTTTAAATCAAGTTCGTCAAACGGATTGTACGGTTTAGGTTCGGAATTTTTTAATACAGGCTCAATCCGTTCAATCGGTTTTATGGGTTTTTCCGCAGGTGTATTTTCGGCTTTTGCAAAAACTGCCTGCGCATTGTTAAACGGATTTACCTTTTTAATTTCATTAAAAGCGGTGTTTTCTTTAAAATGAACCTGTTTTCTTTCATCGCCTTGCTGTAAGGCTGTTTTTACCGCATGGTAAATTGCATCAAAAACAGGTCTTTCGTTTATAAAACGGACTTCGATTTTTGCAGGGTGAACATTGACATCTATAATTTCATACGGTACGGTTAGCTGTAATACAGCGGACGGAAATTTACCGACCATTATCGAACCTTTGTAAGCCTCTTCGAGTGCCGCCATACCTGTTCGTGTTTTTACAAATCTTCCGTTTATAAAGAAGTTCTGCATATTTCGGTTCGGTCTTGAATTAATAGGCTTTGAAATATAACCCTTTACGGTAACGGAATCGAGTGTGTAATCGACGGGAATAAGTCCTTTGGCAAAATCCTTTCCAAATACGGAATAAATGGCAGACAACAGCTTTCCGTCACCAAAAGTGCGCAAAACCTGCTTGCCGTCCCTGATAAAAGTAAAGGCAACTTCGGGGTGCGAGAGTACGATTTTATCCATAAGAGCAGAAACCGCATTGCCCTCCGCAACATCTTTTTTAAGGAACTTTGAGCGTGCTGGAATGTTGTAGAACAAATCTCTGATTACAAAGGTTGTGCCTGTCGGGCAACCCGCTTCCTCAAGCGAGATTTCATCTCCGCCCTCTATCTCATAGCAGCTGCCGATTTCTTCATTCTCGTTCTTGGTAATAACCTGTAACCTCGAAACTGCGCTGATAGATGCAAGCGCCTCTCCTCTGAAACCGAGGGTAGAAATCATATCAAGGTCATTTGCTGTTTTCACCTTACTTGTTGCATGGCGCAGAAACGCTTTTTTAATGTCATCTCTGTAAATTCCGCAGCCGTCGTCGGCAACACGCATAAAGGTTGTACCGCCGTTTTTTATTTCTACGGTTATGTTCTTCGCACCTGCATCAATAGAATTTTCTACAAGTTCTTTTATAACGGACGACGGTCTTTCTACTACCTCGCCTGCCGCAATAAGTTCCGCTATATGTTTGTCAAGTACATTAATTACACCCATAATTTCACCTGCCTTTTTCGCTCATACTTTTATATCATACCTTTAAGCTCATAAAGCAGATTAATAGCTTCTATCGGAGTTAAGGTGTTTAAATCAATTTCAGAAAGCCGCTCAACAACAGCATTGTCATTTGATATAAGCGACATCTGCATATCATCGTTCTTTTCTTTTATAACAGTCGGTGCATTAGAACCCGACTCAAGCTCTTTTAAAATCTCTTTCGCACGATTAATAATTGAGTTTGGAAGACCCGCAAGTTTTGCAACTTCAATACCGTAGCTGTCATCTGCGCCGCCCGGTATAATTCTGCGTAAAAATGTAATATCGTCACCACGCTTTTTTACGGCAATGCTGTAATTTTTTACTCCGTCAAGCAAATCCTGCATAACGGTAAGTTCGTGGTAGTGAGTAGCAAACAATGTTTTTGCACCGAGCTTTTTATGATCGGCACAATATTCAAGCACTGCCCTTGCAATGCTCATACCGTCAAAGGTAGAAGTGCCTCTGCCGATTTCATCAAGAATTAACAAACTCTTTGAAGTTGCTGATTTAACAATGTTGGCTACTTCGCTCATCTCAACCATAAAAGTCGATTGACCCGAAGCAAGGTCATCGGAAGCGCCTACTCTTGTAAAAATACTGTCAACCACTCCGATTGTTGCGCTTGACGCAGGCACAAAACTGCCCATTTGCGCCATAAGAACAATGAGTGCAACCTGTCGCATATAGGTAGATTTACCTGCCATATTCGGGCCTGTAATTATTGCCACTCTCTCGCCTGCACTGTCAAGGTAAACATCATTCGGAACAAACGGAGTGTCATTAAGCAGAGCCTCAACCACTGGGTGTCGGCTGTCTTTAAGTCTTATAACAGTCGAGAGGTTCACCTCGGGGCGAACATATCTGTTGTCTGCCGCAACATTTGCAAGAGAAACAAGAACATCAAGCACTGCAATAGCCTTAGCCGTTCTCTGTATTCTCTCAAGGTTATTTGCAACCGTTTTTCTTACTTCGTCAAACAAGGTATATTCCATAGCAACAGAACGGTCTTTTGCACCTAAAATTCTGCCCTCTATGTCTTTTAAATCCTGAGTAATATAGCGCTCACAATTTGTAAGCGTCTGCTTTCTTATGTAGGTTTCCGGTACAAGGTCTTTGTACGAATTTGTTACCTCTATGTAATAACCAAACACCTTGTTGTAACCTACACGCAGTTTCGGAATACCTGTCTTTTCCCTTTGCTCAGCTTCAATTCTTGCAAGTATGCCTTTAGAATCGTTCATATCTGTAAGCAAAAGGTCAAGTTCAGGGTTGTATCCTTTTTTAATCATTCCGCCCTCACGCACAGAGAATGGCGGTTCTTCGACTATGGCGGAATCTATCAGATTATAAATATCTTCAAGCAGGTCTATTTCCTTATAAACTTTTTTAAGATATTTTGCATTGCAGTCGGCAATTAAATTTGAAAGCTGCGGCAGTTTTTGCAGAGCCGCCGCAAGTGAACGGAGCTCCCTGCCGTTTGCCGAGCCGTAAACAATTCTTGTCATAAGTCGCTCAATATCAAAAATACCGCTCAATGCGTCCATAATATCAAGCCTTAGCATATTGTTGTTTACAAGTTCTTCAACCGCCGACTGTCGATTGTTGATTGCCGACACATTAAGCAACGGGTGTTCAAGCCACGAACGAATAAGTCGCTTTCCCATTGCTGTTTTGGTTTTGTCAAGCACCCACAAAAGCGAACCTCGCTTTTCTTTGTTGAGCATTGTTGCTGTAAGCTCAAGATTACGCTGTGTGTTGTAATCAAGATTCATAAACTGCTTGTCGCTGTAAAGCTCAATTTTATTTATGCGTTCAAGTCCGTTTTTCTGTGTTTCTTTCAAATAATTTATAAGTGCGCCGATAGCGTTTATAAGCACCTGCGAATCGGCAATACACTGCATTTCTTCTCCAAACTGCATATTTACCGTATCGGTGCAAAGTTTATTGTCAAAGCTTTCGTCTTGCAGCATTTCCACTCCGGCAGACAGCTTTGATTTTATAAATGACGGCAGAGATTTAATTTTTACAATATCTCCGCCAAGTAATATTTCTCTCGGATTGTAGCTTGCAAGCTGACTTGTAAGGGAATTTACCGAGTCACTTCCTGATATTTCGGTTGCGTAAAGCTCGCCTGTTGAAATATCGCAAAAGCAGAGTCCGATTTTTTTATTTTCGGAAAACATACAGCAAATGTAGTTGTTTCTGCCCTCATCGAGCATACTCGACTCCATTACCGTACCGGGTGTGATAACTCTTATAATATCACGCTTTACAAGTCCTTTTGCCGTGGCAGGGTCTTCGGTCTGTTCACAGATTGCAACCTTATAGCCCTTAGCAACAAGCCTTGCAATATAGCCCTCGCAGCTGTGGAAAGGCACTCCGCACATCGGCGCCCTTTCCGCCTGACCGCAATCTCTGCCTGTGAGTGTAAGCTCAAGCTCCTTTGACGCAATTTTGGCGTCATCGTAAAACATTTCGTAGAAATCTCCCAGACGGAAGAAAAGAATACTGTCTTTATTCTGCTCTTTAATTTTAAAATACTGTTTCATCATAGGAGATAATTCTGCCAATGTTTTCACACCCTTTCAAGGAAAATCTATCAGCCGCAACCGCCGCAAGTGCTGCAGCTGCCGGAGCATGATGATGTCGAGTAATCGGCTGTTTCAGGGTCTGCGCCCTCTGCCGACTGCTGAACAATGGCAAGAACTCTGTTTGCAACCATATCAAAAGCGTCTTTTGCCTCGTTGTAAGCAATCATATTCTTGTTTGACATAATCTTAGAGTAGTCCTCTCTCATCTGGCTGTTAAGGAGTGCGAGCTTGTCGCTGTCTTTATCTTTTTTAGATGCCTCGTTGTTGATAGACATTCTCTTCATATTAAAATCGCCGATAAGGTTCTGAAGCTCCATATCTGCGTCAGCGTCTGCCTGTGCTTTTTGGAGAGCGATATACGACTCTTCCTGCTGAATAAGTTTGCCAAGCTCTCTTGCCTTTTCAATAATATCCATAATTTTATCCTTTCCTTACACAAGTTCGCCTTTGAGTATCCAATTTCTCGCCTGTGTAATCTTAACATTCTGAAATGTGCCTATAAGGCTCTTATCGCCTTTAAGCTCCACTATTATATTGCCACTTGTTCTGCCGTTTAATTCACCGTTTTTGCCTGTTTCCGATTCAATAAGTACCTTTTCGGTGTTATTAACCATAGACGCACATCTTTTTGCTGCGATTTCTTCCTGAACATCAAGCAGTTCTCTGAACCATTTTGATTTTTCCTCTGCTGAAATCGGGTCATCCATCTTAGCGGCAGGTGTGCCCACTCTCGGTGAATAAATGAAAGTGAACAAAGATGTAAATTCCACTTCACGAATAAGTGAAAGTGTTTCTTTGAAATCCTCATAGGTTTCACCCGGGAAACCTACTATAATATCGCTTGTGAGCGATACTCCGTCAATTTTTTCTTTAGCATAATTTACAATATCAAGGTATTTTTTTCTGTCATAATGCCTGTTCATCGCTTTTAAAATTCTGTCCGAACCGCTCTGGAAAGGCAAATGCAGATGTTTACTGATATGTGTGCCGTTAGCAATTGTATCAATAAGTTCTTTTGAACAATCCTTTGGATGCGATGTCATAAATCTAAGCCAATAGTCGCCGTCAATAGAATCAATTTCATGCAAAAGCTGAGCGAAAGTAGGCTTATCGGCAAGAGTTTTGCCGTAAGAGTTTACATTCTGACCAAGCAAAGTAATATCTTTGTAGCCTGCTGAAATCATCTGCCTTGCTTCATCAAGGATAAGCGACTTTTCACGACTGCGTTCTCTGCCTCTTACATAAGGCACAATGCAGTATGTGCAGAAATTGTTGCAGCCGTACATAATTGAAAGCCAGCCCTTGAAAGTGCCGTCACGCTTGACAGGTATTCCCTCATAAACCTTTTTGTCATCATTGTCACGCTCATATACACGCTTGCCGTCTGCAAGTGTATGATACAAAAGCTGTGGAAAACGGTGCAGAGAATGAGTACCGAAAACAAGACTTACAAACGGGAAACTCTTATACATCTTGTTTGCGATATGCTCCTGCTCCATCATACAGCCGCACAAAGCAATGACAATCTGCGGATGTTTTCTCTTTAAAGACTTTAACGCACCGACATTTCCAAAAACTCTGTCCTCGGCGTGTTCTCTGATTGCGCAGGTATTAAAAAGAATAAAATCGGCGTCGTCCACGGTTTCGGAAAATTCAAAGCCCGCTATTTCAAGCATACCTTTAATTCTCTCACTGTCAGCAACATTCTGCTGACAGCCGTAGGTGCGTATATAAGCCACAGGCTTATCGCCACGCTTTCTATCCTGCATAATCTGAGAAATCAATCTCATATATTCAAACTGTTGGTCTGAAATAACATCAGAGGTAACATTACCAAGTATTGTGTTTTCAGGCAAAACAATGCACTCCTAATCCATTTTATTAACTAAAATATTGTATCACAAATTACGGCAATTTTCAATATTTTTCTTAAGTTTTTAATATTTATACAAGTATTATACAGATTTGTACCAATTGCCGTTGTATTCGGGAGTGGTGCCGACGATTATGTTTTGTGCTATTTCAAAATCGGTGGAAAATGTCATATTTCCCGAGTAGTCAAGAGATGTTGTCATAATTTTTGATGTAAGAATAAGACGGATATGGTGAATTGTCTGATTAATTCCCGCCGATTCAAAGGTGCTTACGATTTCAGAGGAAAAACTCCCCGTAAGGTTAAACGATACATTTACCATCGGCCCGTAGTTTGAAAGCACGGTAATATCAGTGAAAGAACCGAGCGGTATGTCGATATCCACATCGTATATTTTTGCAATTTCCTGCTGTACGCTTAGCATTATATCCGCCTTAAGCTCATTGATTTTAAACGAATCGGTTGTTATTGCCTGTACTTTGCCGTCTTTGGAATATTGTATTTTTGCTAAATCGTCATAGTTATAATTAAAACTTCTTATACTGCTGTTTACAGCCTCGCAAACAGAGTTTACGGAGATAATTTCCGCCTGTATTCTGATGTATTCGCATTTAAATTCCGCAAGCTGTTGTTCACAGAAAACTATAATTAAAACGAACACTAAAACTATCGACAAAAGAACACATTTAAGCCTTTTAAATTTTATCTTCTTTCTCTTGTAAAAAAGCAAAAAAACACCCCTCGATATTCTATACGAGAGGTGTAAATTTTGTTAATATTATTCTTCCGAAGAATTACAATTACTGCCGCAACCCTCGCAGTCAGCCGGGTCACACTCTTCGCCGTCAAAGATGTCAGAGAAGTCAAACTCAAGAAGTTCACCGCAGTTAGGGCACTCAATTTCGCCCTCAAGGAGAACATCCTCGGATACATTAAGCTTTTGACCGCATGAATCGCAAGTCACTTCATAAAAAACATCGTCTTCGTTTTCTTCGTCATCTTCATCGTCATCATAGTCAAAGTCATCATCTTCGCCGTAAAGCTCTGTTTCAGCCTCTGCAAGATCCTGGTCAATCTCATCAACCTGAGCCGAAAGCTCGTCATAGAGGTCTTCCATATCTGTTACAGAATATGACATATCGTCAAGAAGATCGATAATTGCATTCATAACCTTGATTTCAGGCTTTGACTCGTCAAGATTCAAACCCTCGCAAAGTCCACGGATATAAGCAATTTTTTCTGTTAAATTCATAATAATTCCTCCGCAAAGCGATTAAGCTCTGCCCATATACTCACCGGTTCTTGTGTCGATCTGGATTGTTTCGCCCTCGTCAATAAAGAGAGGAACCTTAATCTCAGCACCTGTTTCAAGAGTAGCAGGCTTTGTAGCGTTGGTAGCTGTATCACCCTTAAAGCCTGGGTCAGTCTTTGTAACCTTAAGCTCTACAAAGTTAGGCGGCTCTACACCGAATACGCTGCCCTTGTAAGAAAGAACCTTACAAACCATATTCTCTTTAACGAACTTAAAGTTGTCGCCGAGAACGCTCTTGTTAATCGGGATCTGCTCCCATGTTTCTGTATCCATAAAGTAATAAAGATCACCGTCTGAATAGCTGTACTCCATATCCTTTCTGTCAATAAATGCAGTAGGATATTTATCGTTAGGGTTAAAAGTCTTTTCAACAACCGCACCTGTAATAACATTTCTGATCTTTGTTCTTACGAAAGCGGCACCCTTACCTGGCTTTACATGCTGGAATTCGATGATTGATACAACCTGACCATCCATTTCAAATGTAACGCCGTTTCTGAAATCACCTGCTGATATCATAAGTAATACCTCCTAAAATATACATAATTACAGCAAAATAATCCTTGCCATTATGTGTCATATGCTATTATACACAAAAAATAAACAAATTGCAAGCATTTTAAAGAATTATTAGTTCTTTTGGCAAAGATACAAAGTTATTATATCCTTTTTCGGTGACATAAAGCATATCTTCAATTCTTACACCGAACTTCTTTGGCAGGTAAATTCCGGGTTCATCGGTAATTACCATACCCTCTTCAAGGATTATTTCTCCCCTCGGAGAAACATTTGGCAGTTCGTGAATTTCAAGTCCTACGCCGTGACCCGTCGAATGACCGAAACACTCTCCGTAGCCTGCCTCTGTTATAATATCTCTTGCAATTTTATCAATTTCAGAGCAAGTTTTGCCTGCCTTTACTTCATCTAAGACGGCAAGTTGAGCCTTTAATACAATATTGTAAATCTCTCTTTGCTCATCTGTAGCAAAATTAACCGCAACGGTTCTTGTCGTGTCGGAGTGATAGCCGTCATAAACAGCCCCGAAATCCATAGTAAACAAATCTCCCGATTTAACAACATCGTCACTCGGTACGCCGTGTGGCAACGAAGTTTTACTGCCTGTGATTGTTATTAAATCAAAAGAAACTCTTTCCGCACCGTACTGCTTCATCAGATATTCAAATTCAACTGCGATTTTTCGCTCGCTGACACCGGGTTTGATGTAATTTAAAATTTCATTATATGCCTTTTCGGCAATCTGTTGAGCCTTTAAAATTTTGTCAAACTCCGATTTATCTTTAATAATTCTGATGTTTGAAACAGCCTTATCAAGCGCACTGTCACAGTAAAATTCAATTCCCTTTTCGGCAAAATGCTCTTTGTACAAATCATTTTCCGCAACGGTAAATGTATCTGCCTCTGCAACAATTTTTGTGACACATTCTTTTTTAAGAATTTCGCTTATATCCGCAATCAGCTTTTTAAAGCAGATTACTTCACAGCCGACTGCGAATTTCTGTGCCGCCTCAAAGTATCTGAAATCCACAAGCAAATATGCTTTGTCGCTTGTCAGTAAAAATACACCCTCGCTGTGATGAAAGCCGCTGAAATATCCGACATTGATTTCATTTTTTATTAAAACTGCGGTGTCGGGTGATTTTATAAAAGCTCTTAACTTTTCTGTTCTCAAGCTGTTCATTACTTCATCAAGTCCTTTAAAGCTGTAATTGCAAGGAAGTAGCTGTTTTTGCCAAAGCCTGCAATCTGTCCTGCGCATACAGGTGCAATTACAGATGTGTGTCTGAATTCTTCCCTTGCGTGGATATTTGACATATGCACCTCGACAAACGGAATCTTTACACAAGCAATAGCATCTCTTAATGCATAACTATAATGTGTAAGAGCGCCCGCATTTATTACCGCACCGTCAAAGTTTTCTCTTGCGGCATGGATTTTATCAATAAGGTCGCCCTCGTGATTTGACTGATAAATCTCAACAGAAAAGCCCTGCTCATTTGCAAATGCCTTAATCTGCTCGGAAATGCTTTGAGCGGTTTCCTCTCCGTAAATGCCTTTTTCTCTTACTCCTACCATATTAAGGTTAGGTCCTAAAATAACAAGAATTTTTTTCATTTTTATTCACCAAATTTCTAATACAAAGCTAATCAATAACACCTTTTTCTCTTAAACACTTGTAGAAAAACTGTGTGCAAGTTAGTCCTTCTTTTTCTAGATAAGCGTCAATTTTTTTAAGGTCTTTTAATTTTATATAGACTGCTCGATTTTTATATGTCTTTTTAGTGTATTTTGCGCTTGCTCTAATATGTGCATCACTCATTCTTTTTTTAGTTGGAATAGCATTTAGTTTTTCATCTAAGTCTTTATTATATGCCATAGCACAACCTCACTAATTACTATTTAGAAAATGACAAAAAGCGGACAGTAAAAACTGTCCGCTTATTTTGATTACCTGAATTTTCTCTTACGAGCTGCTTCGGACTTCTTTTTACGCTTTACAGAAGGCTTTTCATAAGCTTCTCTCTTGCGCACCTCAGCAATAACGCCAGCTCTTGCACACTGCTTTTTGAATCTTCTTAAAGCACTCTCAAGAGATTCGTTATCCTTAAGTCTGATTTCTGCCATCTATCTTCCCTCCCATCTGCCATTTGGCATGGGTAATTTGCATATGTTGCATTTGATATTATACAATAAACAATTCTTATTGTCAATAGAAATGTAGAAATTTAGGGAAAATTAAGTAAATTTATAAATAAAATAAAAATTATGGCTTAACTACAAGGTTTACAAGCTTATTAGGAACATAAATTTCTTTGATGATATTCATATTCTCTATAGCTTTAGCCACATTTGCGTCTGCCTTTGCCATATCAAGAACTGCGTTCTTTTCTGACTCAACAGGAATGTTAAGCTTTGTCTTAATTTTACCGTTTACCTGTACAACGATTTCTATTGTTTCGTCTTTGCACTTAGCCTCATCGTACTCAGGCCATTTCTGCTCTGCTACTATACCGTCGCCGAGTTTGCACATTTCAAATACTTCTTCTGTAACATGCGGTGCAAACGGGTTAAGGAGAATTGTGAAGATTCTAAGTTCTTCCTTAGTGATTGCGCCTGTAGCAGTAATATCATTGATAAGTGCCATAAGTGTTGCGATTGCAGTGTTGAACTTAATGTTCTCAATGTCATCGCCAACTTTTTTGATAGCCTTATGGAAAGCTGACTCAAGCTCAGGACGAATACCGTCTGTATCATTAAGAATAGTCTGAAGATTATAATAACGCTCAATAAATCTGCGGCAGCCTCTGATGCTTGACTGGCTCCAAGGAGCGGCTTTTTCAAAGTCGCCGATAAACATTTCGTAAAGACGGAGTGTATCTGCACCGTATTCGTCTACGATTTCGTCAGGATTTACTACATTGCCTCTTGACTTACTCATCTTCTCGCCGTTTTCTCCGAGAATCATACCGTGTGATGTTCTCTTTGCATATGGCTCCGGAGTATTTACAACGCCGATGTCGTAGAGGAATTTATGCCAGAAACGGCTGTAAAGCAAGTGGAGTGTAGTGTGCTCCATACCGCCGTTATACCAGTCAACAGGTGACCAATACTTGATAGCCTCTTTTGACGCAAGAGCTTTGTCATTGTGCGGGTCCATATATCTTAAGAAATACCATGATGAACCTGCCCACTGTGGCATTGTATCGGTTTCACGCATTGCCTTGCCGCCGCAGCACGGGCAAGTTGTTTCAAGCCAGTCTGTCATCTTAGCAAGAGGTGATTCGCCGTTGTCTGTAGGCTCATAAGACTCTACCATCGGAAGTCTGAGCGGGAGTTCACTTTCGTCAATCGGAACATATCCGCACTTGTCGCAGTGAACAATCGGAATAGGCTCGCCCCAATAACGCTGACGGGAGAATACCCAGTCACGGAGTT